>Ga0209401_1000003_pt1 | contig 223836 bp, 204 predicted proteins | sample M_140807_MF_Meta_FD_187318 | JGI IMG/M metagenome (GOLD analysis project Ga0209401, IMG submission 187318) | Freshwater microbial communities from Lake Montjoie, Canada to study carbon cycling - M_140807_MF_MetaG (SPAdes) (version 2) | ecosystem: Environmental > Aquatic > Freshwater > Lake...
CCGGCAGCTCCATTACCCGTTCCAGAATCGGACCAAGCAGCGTCTCAGGCGCTTGCTAATGCGGCAGCATTAGAAGTTGTTCCTCCAGCAAGTCCATTACCCGTTCCTGAATCGGACCAAGCAGCGGCTCGGGCACTTGCTAATGCGGCAGCATTAGAAGTTGTTCCTCCAGCAAGTCCATTACCCGTTCCTGAATCGGACCAAGCAGCGGCTCGGGCACTTGCTAGTGCGGCAGCATTAGAAGTTGTTCCTCCAGCAAGTCCATTACCCGTTCCTGAATCAGATCAAGCGGCTGCTCAGGCGCTTGCTAATGCGGCTGCGTTAGAGCAAAAAAAACGTAGCATGTTATCAAGACTAACTAATAGTTTTGGAGATGGGTTGGGAACAATTTCTAATTTTTTTCAGCAACTACCTGATGGCGCAGATGTATCAAATGATCTTTACAAGTATATCATGAACTTATTACCTGAGACAAAACTTGACCCAAAATACGTAGATGCTGTTAAAAAATATAAAGATGCAATATTTAATGATTTACAATCAAAAACTCCATCTATAACCGATAAAAAAATAAACGAAAATATAAGATTAGTTGTACGAGAACGGATACCACCGGATAGTTATTTTTGTGTTTTTCTTATTCATAAAGATTATTTATCTCTAGCAGAACAGGCCAATATGAAATCGAATTATAAATTGTATACTGCTACTTTTGATAGTACCAATGCTATGTCTAATTTTGAAGAATATAAAAAAGTGATTTCCCCATAAAAATACATAAATATACAGTCTTGATATAATAAATGTCAAATCAATTATTATATCTGCATTTAAAAATACCCATAGAACTATCTCATGATGGCCAAATTAATATACTGAATGAATATAAAGAAATAGAATTTAGTGAATGTACCATTTTACCCGACATCAAAGAGCCTGTAGATATGATGGAAGCACTATTATCTTATATGGAAAATAAATATTCCGTTGATGAACCAATCATTGACGAAACAGCCATAATAGTTCTCAAAAGCGAAATTAAAAACGCAACTAGACCAATCACAAGTTCATTTAGAAAACGTCAATATAAACTCAGGCAAACAGCAAAAAATATGGCATAAAAATTGATTCATAGCATGAATTATTAATCAATTAAAAAATGACGACAGTAGACGTATCCAAATATCAAGAACATATTCGATGCCTTAATGAGGCACTAACTTCTAATCTATCTTTACTAGATGGACTAAGTGCGGAAAAACTAAGAGCTATTATTGAAGTCTACGAAAATTTATTGAAAAAGGTTCTCGATATTGAGGACTAAAAAGAATGTATCAAATACGGCACATGATATGCCATAAAAATAATAGTAATAATATTCATATTTAAATCATAGGCTGCCATCAAAGATCCCAATATTATAGTTGAAATAATCATAAGCGAATCGGCAAACAATATTTGCATACCGTGTTCGTGCGTATATTGCTTAAATGTATTAAAAATATTACTTGTTTTTTCAGGCATGAAATCAATAATTTTTCCAAACACTAAATCGTGTGTTAGTTGAACTCCGAGAGCGACCAAAATAAACGAGAACAAAGAACGGGATTTAAAAAACATATTATATAACCAACGTGCGATGATTAAACCTATAACTAGTATTAGAACATCAGCTAAAACTGCTGAGAGTCCATAGCTTTTATACCATATTTTTAGCGCCTCAGAATTTATGTATCCAGATAGGGATAATGACATGACTATTACGTCAGTGATTAATGCGCCGTTCAAAATTGGTAAATAATCGGAGACGTTTTCAAAGTCGGAAATATCACGTAAATACATTTATATATTTATGAAATATAATTAGTTTGTTAAACCAATAAAAGGTCTCTCAGTATTACTATGTTGATACGACTTTGGCATTATCAACGGTACACGATCAATAATATTCAGTGATTTCAACTGAAAAATATCAGGCACAGTGGGTGCTTTTCGTTGTACTAAATTGGTTGAACCAATACCTCTTAAATCGGATTCAATATCACAATAATTAGAAGACAGTTTTGCTGGTCCAACACGTCCGGGCAATAAACCATCTCCAAAAAAATTGGTTTGCTCAGGAACTGAATAAAGTTCATTGACTTTATACTGAGCTTGTTCTCGTTTTCCTTCAACTTCTAAAGAATAATTACCGGGAGTATTTTTATTTCTCGTTGATGACATTATGATATATTCTTATACTATTTTTTTTAAAATCGCAACATAATATTCATTGTTTTCATCGAAGGTCTCCGGACTTTTAATAAAACTCGCTAAACATCTATGAAACAGTGCCAGATAATCATAAGAAAAGAGAACTGCCTGGCCGATTGTCCTGTCAGTAGATATCATTTTTGCGGCGGCGCTATCATATAAATTTTGGAAGAGCGGAAATTGTGCCGTCATACAAAATAGCTCATCCATGACATCGTTTACTGCGTTTTCATCATACATTAATTCGTCGCGTGTTTCATCGTCAATAGATTCATCAATAGAGCAATTTGAAACATCCATAAAAAATAATTGCCTTAATGTGGCTCGATATTGCTCATTGTTTTGATAGGTCACATTAAGATTCAGATTATAGCGCTTTTCAATAATCATTGTGTTTTATTATCATTAAATATTTATATTTATTCGAGAACAAATACAAATTTATTTTTTGGCGCGTTTTGTCTTTTTGGCAGACTTTTTGGTACGTTTGGTGCGTTTATTTTTACGACGGCCACCAACAATTGATGTAGAAGACGCAGGAGACGCGACGGAAGAAGTAGATTCATTATTAGAAACAACAGGATTTGGACTAGAAACAACAGGATTTGGACTAGACGTAGATGTAGAACTAGACATAAGTTTTTTTATACTTTCATTGGCACTACTAAACAAACTAGTCAAGGTTTCCATTATTATTTATATATACGCACAAAATTAATATAAAAAGTTTTCAATATTACTAAATAGGGATCGAAGCATTAGTAGTGTAGTGGTAACACGCAACCCTTCCAAGGTTGAACTGGGGGTTCGATTCCCTCTTAATGCAAAAGGCACAGACAACCCTCACAATAATAATAGTATCAATTTATTATTATTATTTACACCATTGCAGTGATAAATGGCAACGTTACCATGCGCGTTTGAAATGCGCAAAGGTGTAATTAACGGTTAGCACCAGGCTCCCCCGTAGTACGCGTATTAACACCGCCACGTACCCATCCGTCTAAAGCTGACTCCTGAACAATATACTCGGTGGTATTACTGCGCTTTTCCATTTCATTATTCAATACCAAAAGCGAATAATCATTGAACGATTTCTCCATGACAGTGGAAACACTCTTTTTATCGTGGACAACCTCGCCTTGTAAAAGCTGGGACTCAAGGGCGGGGTCGGCACCACCACGTCCTAAATAAGGAACAGTAGCAAAAGGGCGCTGTTGGAGCTGTAATTTTTCTAAAGCACGAGCTTGCTCTTTGGAAACGGATAAGAGAGAATCAATATCAATAATGTTTCCATCAATACCCTGACCTCGGGAGGAACCACTGACTAATAAATTAGGTTGAGCGCTAGCAAACATGATGCTTTGGTCAGGTAGGATAGTATCCGCGCCATAATTAGATAACATATAGTTAGAGAAGCGCGTGTTTTGGAGACTTCTCTCGGATTGGTCAACAAAATCAGAACGTGCGCCTGCTAAATTATTAAACATAAAATCCGTTGTTGAAGAAGACATTATAATATAAATTACTTATATATTATAATACAACATCAAAATTATTTTTTAATTACGTATTTGTGTATCTGGAAAAATTGCGTGCGCAAGCAAAATCATTACCCTCTTTGCAAGATACCATGCTCCCATAGCAAAAGTCAGCAAACGCGCCTTGGTCATTTGGAATTGTTGTACTGGGATTACTGTTAAATTGTCGTAAGGACTGTTCAAATACCAATTGTTCTCCTAAATCTTTAAATAATTTGTCGGCAATGTCTGGCTGTTCGGGATTGGCCTCAACAACAAGCTGTTTTGCCTGAGCCAAAATCTCTTGATTCACGTTGCTATTAAATGCAGGCATGGCTGGTTTTTTTTCAGGATTATATTCGTAATCTGTCATTAAAACATTACTAAACGGGTTCGAAGAATCAGGCGAATCAAAAACACCAGCAAGCGCAGCTTCACTAGTATTAATGTTTTCACCTGCTAAAAAATCCATAGTAGCACTTTGGAAGCCCTCTTTTGCGTCTAAAGCAGCCTTTTTCTGGTCTTTTTTTACCTTCTCTTTTTCATGGTAATAATGTAATATAAAAATAGCAAAAAGTGTAATACCACTAACAATAATAATGCGGCTATTTTGTGCAACAATTAATCCGATAATTGTAAGAACTAAAACAGTTCTCGTAATAGCATTCAACTTTTGTTCATAAGTCATAGAATCAATGGGAAAAAACTCCATGGAATACTGGCGTTGAAATAGAACATTGGGATTAGAAAACCAGAACGGAATATCTACGTGCTTCTTTCTTTTTTTTGGGGTTTCGATAACTTCTTCTTCTTCTTCTTCTTCGTCGTCATCGTAATGATTGCTTACTTCGTTGTTCGATAAACTATGGTTATCATCATCATATAGATAACGTTTTGCTTTTGATAAATTATCGGAGAAATATTCCATGTGTTAAATTATATATACATATGGAATATTTAAAATCTCTAAAACATACTCTTATGACATTTCTAGAAGACCTCGTTTAATACATTTATTATCTATCTCAAGAGTATCTATTTTTTTGCTATCCGGAACAATACGTAACACGCATTTAGATTTTTCGCCATAAAGAGGCTCGGTACATCCTTTTTCTTTTGGCTCTTTCTTCGCAGTTTTTCTTAAATCTTTCCTAATATCTTTGTACGGTTTGGCACACCTTGCGCGAAAATGTTCGTATCTTTCCCGAACCTCATTATAGGTCAGTCCGGACTTTTTCCCGAGCATTTTGTTAATGAGTTCGTGTAAACGAAAAACGTATTTTGAGAACGTTTCGCGGTTCTTCATATGCTCCAATTTAAGCGGTAGACGTTTAAAATTATTTGTGAGATTTATGCGACATTTACCGCAAGGTAATGTAAAACGAAGATTTAATATGAATTCCCTATAATGTTGTTTGTCGTCGCAACTGGGGTTTGCCGGATAATTAAAACTCATAGTATGTAAATAATGCCACATACTCGGCCCCCAAACCGATGTTAACATTCCGTCATTACTATTATAATCCGTTTTTTTATATACGGACCGGTTTTTACGAGTTTTATTCATATAGTTATAGTAACCAGATAAAAAATTATTGACTATTATAATTATTCATGGACGCATTCCACTTGCGCACAAAAAGAAATGCATTCGTTCTCAAAAAAAATAGGTACTCCAAGTTCATTCAAAACTCTAAAATATAGGTTTTTCAAATGGACAGGCTTATGATATTTCCTGGTTCCACTAATTAAAAGACCGTTAACTAAATTAGCAGGCAGGACCGAGCCATCAGGATAATTTTTATAATCCAGCGTTATTCGTCCAATAATATATTTGCTATATCGAGAACAAATTATAGATGACGTAAACAAATGATGCGTATCCCTAGAACAATCATGTTCTCGATTTTCAATTACCTCTAAATATACATATCTCGGGCACGCACAAAGCTCGTTTGATGAATCAAATATGAATGCAATTGGTAGTTCAACACTAACAATAGAAAAAGATTTTACTTTACCGATTTTATCAGGAAACCCAGTAAATGATTCGGCAAACGGTAAATAATCGGCATTTAAACGCCCGTCAATAGTTATATATTTTGTCATAATACAATGCCGTGACAAAGTATTCGAATATAAACAAATCTATTAAATTTTTTAATAAATTAGTTACGTTTTTTGGTTTTATTATATACTCTATACCTTTTTTTAGTATATTTTTTTTTAGTATATTTTTTACTGTTTCCTCCTTTTGCAGAGCCTTTTGCAGATCCTAAGCCAGTTCCTTCTTCAGATCCTAAGCCAGTTCCTTCTGCAGATCCTAAGCCAGTTCCTTCTTCAGATCCTAAGCCAGTTCCTTCTTCAGATCCTAAGCCAGTTCCTTCTTCAGATCCTAAGCCAGTTCCTTCTTCAGATCCTAAGCCAGTTCCTTCTTCAGATCCTAAGCCAGTTCCTTCTGCAGAGCCTAAGCCAGTTCCTTCTTCAGATCCTAAGCCAGTTCCTTCCAAATTTTTGAAAATACAACAACGTAATTCAATAGAACGCCTTGTTTTTTGTTCTGATGTTATTCTAAATGAACCATGAACTACTCCTTTCTTTTCAGCATTTTTTGTAGCTGAACGAAAAAAATATACTTCTGATTCTTTCATATTTTCTTTATATATTGCTTCTAATCCTTCTTTAAAACGTATAGATGCTGCTTGTGAACCCGATACGAGCTGCACTGGAACATAATCTCTAATTTCTATGTTGTTTATATTTAAAAAACCTAAAGGCCAATCCTGAACATTTGTAGTGGGAAACCAAATATTAATAACATCTATAAGTTGTTTTTTTGGTGGACATTTAATAGGAATAGCCCATTGTTGTTGTTCTAAACAATGTCTATCATAAGTTGCATCAAAACTAATATAATCTAAATGCATCAAAGGATTTCCTGGAATTTGACAAGATTCCGCATTACACCCTGCCAAACGAAAAAGTAAATGTCTACTACAAACAGCCGTAATATTATCAATTCCAGTTAATTCTGTGTATTTTTTTTTTATCCATGATTCTAAAAAATTTATAGATGATTGTACGTGTTCATCCTGCCAATCTGGAAATTTGTCGGTTGGTTCTAAATTTTTTGATTTTTCAAATACACTCGAAAGATGGCTCATATCTTCAACATCAAATTGTAATGTTTGAAAACCATTCTCAATAAATTTGTAATCATCCATATTAGAGTATGGTTTAACATTTACATTATTATTTGTTATTTGTGTTTTATCAAGAGCGTGAAGTCCTAAGTCTATAAGGCTATCTGCTAAAAATCCATCTCCTAAAAATGACAAAACAACCCTATTTTCTTCAGTAGGCGCATTTCCTGGTTTTAATTCAGAACCAGCACTAGTATTTCCAGGAATTGATTGTGACATATATATATATATAAATACTGGTATAAAATTTAATATACACAGAACGTTTTTATTATCAAAAAAATACTATAAAGGACCTATATATACATTGTAAAGGATTCTAATGTTTGGTTTGTACTACAAATGGAAAGTACAATTGTCAACGTTTGTTATATTGTGGTTTGCTTGCCAAAATCATTAGATGATATATTTTATTTAGGAGCACATAGCAATTTTTGGTTGTATTTGGAAACCCTATTCGTTCGACGGTTCGAATAGCTTGTTCGCAAGACTCTATGAATGTGCTAATTTCTTTAATTTTTGCTGGTTTTCGCACAGATTCTCTAATTGACTTACGACAATTTGCTATAGTATAAATATTAGTACGTTCTTCGTGTCCAATCGGAATACTATTCATAATATTCTTATTTTTCATAATTTTTTGACCGATTACCTGAATTTTCAATGATATATGTCGCGCCATGATTTTAAGTTTGGGCATACGGACTTTCTTGAATACAAACAAATCAGGTAAATATTTGCTAGTTATCAAAACATGTCGCATATTTGGACCAAATAGAAATTCGCCAATAACACCAACTACGTCTTCGGGCATAGTATTTAATCGTTTTAGAACAGACGCTTCAATGCGTCTTTCCTTATTATCGCCTTTTTCACTACGTTTCCTATCGTTTTCCTTTTTACGAGCACAAAATTCAATATCTTTTAGCTCCGCACTTAGTTTACTACGACATTCATTCAGCAGAGACGACACATGATTTTCCATGACATTCAAATATTGCAGTCTATTTAAGCTTGTACATCGTAAACTATCAATATCTACATTGTCTTCTTTAAAATACCTCCACTGATTTAACTTGTTTTTTAAATTTTGTTCGTATAGTTTTTTGAATTCGGACGTTAGCGCATTTTGAATAGGAGTCTTCTTAGGATTTTTATCTGCATGACAACTTTCATAATTGAACAAAACAACTTCTAGTTCTTCCATTATTTATTTCTTTATTCATCCGGCGGTACAGTAATAATCAATTTTTATCAGTCGGTAAAATGCCGCAAATCCGTTTTGTCAGGGCCATTCACGTGAATAAATATTGGTTTTGCGCCCTTATATTCATATCCGTCGTCAACACGCTTTACCAAAGACAAATCTATTCCATAAGTATTGAAAAAAATTCTGTTTTTATAATCAAGCGCAAAATTGTTATTGGACTCTAAGAACCGTGCTGTCCAAAAGGCTTGGTCATCATCTTTATCATTATACTGATATTGTGAAATATATTGTCGAAGCGCCCATGCTTTGCCAATAAAAAGACCACTATTTAAATAAGGGAATTCGCAATCTTTATATGTATAATATTTTGCATAAGACGGCACTGGATTACAAGTAGTTTCGCAGCCGAAAACAATAGGTTTATCAAATTCTAAATATCGTTTAACAATTTCGTCCTGACAACCAAAATAAAGGACATCGTAAGCATCTGTAAACAAAACAATGTCGTCATCGAGAACATCCGTCCTTAATAAAAAATCACGTACTTCTTTTAATTTAACGCCGAAATTTCCGGTGGCATTCCATCCAATAGACCTATTTTCTTGCGCCCCAAGAACAGTAATGTTCTCGTTTTGACGCTCGACACGGGCTTTTATTCGATTTAAAATTTCATGTGGTTTTGTTGCCACGGTTATATAATGTAGACGGTTTTTGTACATTGTATACCGAAGTATTTTTCCTTTATGTTTATTTAGCTAATTTTTAATATAAGTTTAAAATATAAGATGTCGTCGTTTTACGAAGTAGTAAAAAATTATTTAACCCCTTATTATTGGTATTTTTTAATTATTGTTTCTTTTGTCATCTTTGGATTATTAGGAAAATATGCATATGATACTTATTATACTGCAGGTTATGCCGAAGGAAATAAAGATTTTAAAGATGTGGCTAACGCAGAGATACGCGACAGGGACGCAAATGTTTATTTTTTCTTCGTGGACTGGTGCCCCCATTGTAAGACGGCGTTACCCGACTGGATAAAATTTAAGAATCAATTCGACGGCCAAGAAGTAAACGGATATACAGTAAACTGTATTGATATGAACTGCACAGATGAAAATGAGGCAGTAACGCAAGCAATTCAAGAATATAAAATCGAAGGTTATCCTACTATTAAAATGAATAAGGATAACAAAGTTATTGATTTTGACGCCAAGATTTCATATGGAACATTAGAAAAATTTGTTAATATGATGACAAACCAATAATAAATCTATTTTTAATAAATATATTTATTTCTCTTCTGAGTCTACGCAGAATTCATTGATATAACTATCTGTTCCAATTTGAATAAGTCGCAAACGCTCTTCAATCTTAGAACTCGTATTAAAAATATCGCTTATCGATAAAGGAGGACAATCAATAAATATTTCGCGGTATATATTTATTGGCACTCTGTTATTCAAAACCCGTTCTATGGTCTTATAAAAAATATTTAATACGTAATCAAACAATGTTGAATCATTAGTTACATGATAATTTAATCGTATTATTGGTTTACGACAGAGTCCAAATATTTCTTCAGGATCAGCTCCATTATCAATACAATAATTCACAGGATAATTACATACCATTCCCCCGTCAGTATAACATTTGTCTTCATTTAAATAGGGCTGGAACAAAACAGGTAGGCAACAAGAACAATAAACTGCATCAATAATGCGCCAATCAGGGTGCGTTTTGTAAGAAAACTGAATAGGAGTGAAATTATTGATATTTACTGCGAAAAAATGCATGTCGATTCCAGTGTTCTCATAAAATTCCTTCATTGTAATATTTATCGACATATCTTTCCCATTAAAGAGTGGTAGAAATATTTCTTCTATTGTTTTTACATCATATATACCGCGACTATTAAAAACCGTAAATATGTTTTGAATATTAAAATTAAAAATTTGCTGCCATGGCCGTTTTATAATATAATCATCGAGAACAGTCCAATCATATTTTAGGGCAATTATTAATCCAAATAGTGCACCCGCGCTAGTACCAAATATAGATTTAATGTCATCTATTGACCATAAACCTCGCTTATTACTTTCTCGTAGAGCTCCATAAAATGAGAACCCGGCAACGCCGCCCCCGGACAATACGATATGTTTAATTTTTTTGTCTGTGTTTTCCATTATTATATTATTTGACGAAGCATTTATGTTTTTTGTGATAGAATTAAATTTATTGCATATATATAGGAATGTCTTGTATTTTATTTGCTGATGAAGAAGAAACCAATCGCAAAATAAACATCGACGAGCTCTATGAAAAGAAACAGAAAAAAGATTTAAAAATGGTATCTATTTTCAATAAAATATTAAATCGTATTCATAAACGAATTACAAACACTGCACGTATCAAAGTCGAAGAAAAACATATTTGGTTTGTGGTTCCTGAATACATATTTGGAGAACCTTGTTATAGTAAAGCAGATTGCATTGGATATTTAGTGGCAAAATTGGAAGATAATGGCTTTCATGTAAGATATGTATATCCAAGTAATTTATTTATTAGTTGGCTACATTGGATACCATCATATGTTCGAACAGAAGTTAAAAAGAAAACCGGAATTGTTCTCGATGAAAGGGGTAATATTATAACCAAGGTAGAAGACGAAGAAGAAAATAACCAAAAATCATCCAATGAAAAAGGTGCAACAACTAAAAATCAGAAACAATATACTCCAATTAATAATTATAAACCAACTGGTAATTTAATATACGGAAAAGAAATGTTTGAGAAATTAGAGAAAAGAGTAAATATGCCTTAAGCACAAAAAATTGATTGTTACCTTCTATTTATCTTAATAAACACACATAGAATGGTTGAACCTATAAAAAAAATTACTATTCGCGTAAAACTACGTAAAATAAACTGCGATGAAAATATAAATTCTATGACTGAAATACATTTAGCAGAACAAAAGCTAGTAAACAAAACTCAAAAAAAGAAAAAAGTCATGAGTAATGAGAACAAATCCAAACTTTGGGAAATATTTGATTCTGATAAAAAAACTTTATACGACGAACCCATTGATAAAATAGAATGTTTATATAGCGCTACCGGCCAACATGATATGTGTTCTACTTGTAATTCGTATCTGATAATTATGGAGGATGGGTTTCCGACGTGTACAAATCCTGAATGTTGTATTATGTATAAAGATGTGCTCGATTATTCTCCTGAGTGGCGCTTCTATGGTGCAGAAGATAAAAACGCAAATGATCCTACGCGGTGTGGTAATCCTATTAATCCCCTTTTGGTTGAATCCTCTTTTGGTTGTAAAGTACTATGTAGTAATAACTCATCATACGAAATGAAAAAAATTCGTAAGTGGACGGAATGGCAATCTATGCCGCATAAAGAAAAATCGCTTTACGACGAATTTCAATTTATTACACATATGGCACAAAACTCTGGAATACCAAAGATATTTATTGACGACGCGATGGTATTACACAAAGATATTTCCGAACAGAAGATGTTTCGTGGCATGAATCGTGATGGGATTAAAGCCGCGTCTATTTATATTTCATGTAGATTGAATGGTTGTCCTAGAACAGCACATGAAATCGCTGAGATATTTAAGTTAGATAAAACTAGCGCTACGAACGGATGTTCTATGGCAGTTAATATTTTACACAATATTGAACGAAATATGGACCCGTCACAAAAAAAAGATTTATGTGTTACATTACCCAGTTCGTTTATTGACCGTTACTGTAGCCGTATGAATTTTAATAAAGAAATGACAATGTTGGCCAAATTTGTTACTAATAAAATTGAAAAGAATAATATTATTACGGATAATATTCCTCACGCAATTGCTGCTGGAGTGGTATATTTTGTATCTCAAATTTGTGGACTTAATACAAATAAGGTGGATATTAAAAATGTTAGTGGGGTTAGCGAGGTAACAATTAATAAATGCTATAAAAAACTGGACAGCATTAAAGATTCACTGGTGCCAAAATCTATTTTAGACAAATATGTTTTGTAAATGGGGAATTGTAGGTTCTCTAGAGTTTAGACAAATCCACTAAAATTTTATGGGTGCATATAATATAATTTATGTCGGACACTTCTGAAAACATTACTGTTGAAATTTTCGAACCCATTATTGATAATATAACCGAGGAAGTACCTGTTACTGAGGAACCGGTTTCCAATGAAGTGCCCGTTACCGAGGAGCCGGTTGTCAAGGAAGTGCCCGTTACCGAGGAACCTGTTGTCGAGGAGCCGGTTGTCGAAGAAGTGCCCGTTACCGAGGAGCTTGTTGTCGAGGAACCTGTTGCTGAGGAGCCTGTTGTCGAGGAGCCCGTTACTGAGGAGCCCGTTACTGAGGAGCCTGTTGCTGAGGAGCCGGTTGTCGAGGAACCTGTTACCGAGGAACCTGTTACCGAGGAACCAGTGCAAGAAGCAACATTATCTATTGAGAGGACAGAATCAGACGCGCCAGTTTCTGAGAATGAATTATCAGAGACAAACGAGGTATCGGTTCCTGAATTAAAACCTGAGCCTATACATGTAGCTGATCCTGTTCCAAAATACGTTTTTATTGTCCCTTACCGCGACCGCCAACAACAGTTGGCTTTCTTCAAAAAACATATGTCCTTTGTTCTCGAAGACACGAACCCAAATTATTATAAAATTTTTTTTATCCACCAGTGCGACCAACGTTCGTTCAATCGTGGCGCAATGAAAAACATTGGTTTTTTATACATCAAAGATACGTATCCCAATGACTACCGAAACATTACTTTGGTGTTTAACGATATTGATACCATGCCGTACACTAAGAATTTTTTCAATTATGATACTACACCAGGAAACGTGAAACATTTTTATGGTTTCAAATACGCACTTGGTGGTATTGTATCGATAAAGGCCGGCGACTTTGAGAGAATCAACGGATACCCTAATTTCTGGGCCTGGGGATATGAAGACAATTTATTACAAAAACGCGTTCTCAATAACGGTATTTTTATTGATAGAAATCAATATTATCCTTTGATGGATAAAAACATTTTCCAAATGAAGGATGGATTAGAGAGATTAGTAAATCGCGCGGAATTTGACAAATTCTTAGGACTTACACTTGAAGGCATATCAAATATCCAAGGGCTTCAATATGATTATGATGAACAAACCGGTTTTGTAAACGTAAAATCATTCATAACGGGAACGGAAGAGTTACAAAATCAATCTACGGCACATAATTTAACCAACGGCAATCGTCCATTTAATGCTCCTATTCTAGGAGGGCGCCGTCGTCCTGCAATGGGGATGTCGTTTTTTTAAATCATCAATTTGTGTAAAATTTAAATATAAATAAAACATTTCTATATTAGATTAAATGTTTTATATTTTATTACTAACAATAACAATAATATATTTAATCAAACAATACGAAATTTTTGAATACCAACCATATATAAAACCACAATATGGATTAGCTGAATCAACAGATGATTATGTTTCTCCAATAATAATAGACAATTTTATAACAGAAGAAGAGGCAAAATATATCCTAGACCTAGCCCGGGAAAAATTTGTTCCAAGTGTCCTTTTTGGAAATTATAGAATGAATGATATTCGCAATAGCAAAAGTGTTTGGTTACCAACACACGACCAAACTATAAGTTCTATTATACAAAGAGCATGTAGTAAAGTGGGACTTCCTTTTAAAAACTCAGAAGGGTTACAAGTAGTAAAATATGACGCAAACGGATATTTCAAACAACATTATGATACTACTCACAAAATAGAAAAACAATCAAGCGACTTCTTTTCGCACGGAGGACATAGATTAGCGACAATTATTGTTTATTTGAATGATGATTTTGAAGGCGGAGAAACACATTTTGTAAATCTTCAGAAACACATAAAACCAAATAAATACGGGGGTATATTATTCTATTCTTTAGATAAAAACGGCAATAAATGTCACCCCAAATCTTTACATGAAGGTACAAAAGTTATATCAGGTAATAAGTACATTGCAAATATTTGGATAAGACAAAATAAATTTATATAATCAATATATATTGATTATATAATGAAAGCATTATATATTGCGCTATGTCTAATACTTATTTTTATTATTATTTGTTTTTCAATATTATCTACACCGCCTGTTGAAACATTTGCTGAATTAGGTTACGCAGATGATGATGACGACTATATATACCCAACCGTATATAATAATTTTATTACTCCTCACGAGGCTAATTACATATTAAGTCAAGCGGAACCGAAATTTGCGGATAGCGAAACAATTGGAGGAGGCGTAGATACAACAACCCGTAAAAGTAAAACGGCTTGGTTAGATAAAAACGACCCCACTATAAAAAAAATCATTGAACGTGTATGCGCAATAAATAATTATTCTAGCGAAAATGCTGAACACTTACAGGTAGTTAAATACGGCCCTGGTGGATTTTACAACCCTCATCACGACAGCACGGGCGACGATAATCCAGAAAGTAACGAATTTTTGAAATCGGGCGGACATAGAATAGCAACTATGTTAATATATTTGAACGACGAGTTTGAAGGTGGTGCTACTAGATTTGTAAATTTAGCAAAAGACGTAAAACCTCCCAAATATGGTAGTATTTTATTTTACCCATTAGATAAAAATAACAACCGTTGCCATCCAAAAGCATTACATGCCGGATTACCTTTAAAATCAGGACAAAAATGTATTGCCAATGTATGGATTCGACAGGGCCCCTTTACTAATACCTGCGATTAGGCCTCGATTATTTTATATGTTAAACCAATATCACTTTGACTTTCCCATATTCCTGATATTTTTAATATAAACTGTGGCGAAATAGCCTGTCCGTCTTTTCTGGCACTATATAATTTTATAGTTCCTGACATAAGTTGTTTATAAATTGAAACAACGGAATTTTTACCACCCTTATTTGTATGTGTTTGTTTATAATATTCAATGATTCTATGCTCTATCTTAGATAGTTCTTGAATAAATATATTATTCTGCGACGAATCAATAGCAAGCCTTGCGCTATGTTTATTGCCACTTCTTTCAATCGATTGAATTTCTAGAGGCATTGACAAATAAACACTATTCAGTGAAAAACACTCATCAGAATAAATAATTTTGGAGAATGTACCGTCCATAATGATGTTTTGTTTTGGCTGCAAAAAATACATATATCCTAATTGAAAATTTGAATTGTCAAGTATAATGTTCATACGATAAATAAAGTTGTTTAGATATGTTTATTTGGTTTTGATTTAAAATATAATATATTAGATATATTATATATAGCTATGGCTGAAATATTTTTAAATGATGTAGCCTTTGATAAGAATAATTTAATTATTAAATGGAAAGGCAAAACGTTTAATCAAATTACTTCTCGTATTCAAATGAACACGCGTGGGAAATCATCTACTTTTAAAAAGGCAGAATATTTCCGTGCGCTTCCTATTTTGTTACCCAGGCGCGAGATTGCGACGAACTTTAATAGTAATTCTGTATGCGATGCCCGTATGTCATTATCTATTAATGTATTTGACCAACCCGGGGGTAGTATCATAAATTCGTCTGTAAAAACAAACAACAACGGTTTAGTAAATACCATGGATAATTTAATACCAAACAATATTTGTGAAGACATAGGCACTTGTTTGGCGTTTGTTTCCCCTTCTGAAACTGCAAAACGCCGTGTTCGAAGTGCTGGAATGATTAAGCGTCAGTTTGATATTTCCAAGGGCAACGACAAAACCTATTTTGTCGATAAAGCGCAATATTTGGTCAGTCGTAATCTTACGTTTCAACAAAATCAATATAATTATATTCGTTCAGGTAATGCCAAAGCCGAACCAGGTGACGCCCTTTCTTCGCAAAATTTATATTCTGCACAAGGACTTAGCCACTGTAAAAAATATTATATACCGACAGATTGTAGTTTTTCATATCAATGGGTATTTCCAAATTCAACTGATAATACGAAAGCTGACGGCTATTCAGTACAAGGCGGAAATAATATTTATTTTTATAACCAGGTTGATGTTTCTGCAGGATATTATACGGTTGATGATGTTAACAATGTTTTACATCTTACTATGTTGAAAAACGGACATTATTTAATAAACAAAGCTACACAGTCAAAAGTGTTTACTATTTATTTTGCTTACAATCCGATTTACAATAAAATGGAATTACATAGTTCAAAAATTGATGCACTCGTTTTTTCTACCATTAATTATACAAAACCCTTTTCTCCAGGCTGGGACCCTACTATTTATCCTCCCGCATTCAATTACCAAAATTTGGTTGCCTGGCCGATACCATCTGGTGAAACATTATCTGGTAATTCTGCGTTAAAAGACTCAGTTGTGCCCGTTGTAGTTATTTATAATAATGCATTTACGAATGCAATCGGTTTTAGTCCTGGTATTTATCCTACAAATCCTATATCGACATATGTGGATAGATTAAATGCCGCGTATTCACTAAAACAAAATTTGACGAATGTTGATAATTACGCTCTTTCCAATTATGGTCCTGGTATTCAACCCGTTTATAAATCCGTGGTTTATAAACCCAGCAATCCACAATTTGCTAGTCAGGGTGGAGTTAGTGCCAGTTCCGCAACCCAGCGCGTTCGTTATAACACAATTACAAACAATACTGCAGTTTATCAAAAGGCTTACGGAACGTCAGTAGCAAACGCACTAGCATACGGAGTTCCTGAAAATGGTTATACCATCAAAGACAAACTTGGTTATCCATCGCGTAGCACGCCAAGATTTGCGCCACTATCGACTGTAATGCAATGCGCAACGTGTAACACTTGGGACCCGCAAAATTCAACAAAAATGAATTAAGAATAAATAGCTTTTACCATTCGTCCTGTTCTTGCATATTCGCTTTTTTCATAATCAAATGTCCCAAAACATCGCACCAAGAATCTATCGTGACCATCATATTTTGGGAAAAAAGGAGAGCGTCCATGAACGGCACGACAATTATCTATCAATATAATTTCACCAGGCTTTAAATTATGTTGAAACCGTTTTTCATAATAGATAGCAATAATTTTCCTTAATAAATGTTCTCCTATTTCATCAGAACTAAACATCAAATCTTGGTCAAATATAAGTTGTGGGTTGTCAATCGGTCCATGGATGATTGCCATTGGCCCTCGAACATCTCCTTCTGCGAATTCCTGTCCATGTAATTTAAAGGATAAATCAACTCCTGTTTTCCATAAGGGTTCTCGAAGTAATTGTAATTCTTCAAATGTCATATAATTTAATATTTCATTTACGGGTAAAATATACGTTAGCGCTTGCTTATCACCTTTTAAACAGGCCAAACTTAATATATCTGGCCGTAATTGTGAAAATGCCTGTTCGGTATGAATTTCTAGCTCAATGTTACTACCAACACTAGTTTGGTTTTTAGCTAGAGCTTGAATAGGAACAATGTCTTGAAAAAGTTGGCCATATCCTTCAGCTTCATATGCCAACATTTCGCCAATAGCACTATTTAAAATGGCTTGAACACGTGCTAATAAAGTGGTTTCGCCTATCTTGCTTTTGTTATCAGACGGAGTTTTGACAATGGATACATGTAGTCCACGAAACAATAAATATCCACTTTTTGTGCCTCGTTTTGAGAACTCGCGTAAATGTTCTCGAATTCTACCTGGGATTTGTTTTGTTAATTGTTTAGCTTGTTCACAGAATTCGTTCGGATCATCCGAAGGACTTGCGCAAATTTGTCTCGCTAAATAATTTAAAACAACGACTTCCTGGTCATTAAAATCAATTATATATTGTTCCATAATATATAATTATCGTTTTTTTATGGTTCTGCGCTTACGCACCAACCTACCTCCATTTTGAACCGACAGAACTGTAGTCCATGTACCAGTTTCATCAATAGGAGATAATCGTCTTACTGTTTTGCGTATTAGTTTACTACGATCTCGCGAAATACTCTGGTTTATTATTTTTTCACGTAATGACCTGCGTTTATGATTTGGTATAACGGACATTTATTTATACTGAGAAAATTATGCAATATCATCAGCGCAAAACATATTATTTGTTGAGAACACATTGGCTTCTACGCCGTTTTTTTTACACCACTGTAAACATTTCTGAATATTTGTTTTAACTAGGCCGTCTATTTTTTCTTGTTTTTGTTTGATTTCTATTAGCGACGTCGTATAATGAATGTTCTCAATTTGTTGTTGTCCTAATATTGAATTATATTCCTCTAATTTTGAAATAAAATAATAAGATAACGGCAAGTTCAAAAAACGATGAATGTATTTATCTGAAGGCACCACTAACATTGCTTCAAATGTCTTCTGTAAAAACGGATAAAAATGCTCGTGATTTGAGAACAAGAAATCGCGGCATACAATATATTTCTCTGAATTAGCATAGCGACTTGTTTGTGGCTTAATAATATAAACCTTATCATAAAAAGACGATAAAATATACAAAATATCTATAGTATGATGCATAAAACTATCGAATATTTTGAGAACAAACGACCCGCCCCTTTTCTGAAGAACTACTGCATAACAAACTTGCGCGAAAAGTAGTTGACTTATGCTAATTTCCTGTTTATTAAAATCCATTGAAAAATCAAATCCACCATCGCCGGTAACAAAATCCATGGACGATCCGTATTTTTTACGACAATACTCCAAATTAGCCATAGATAAAATATTACCCGTATTATCAGCACCACATTCAATATAAACGTTCTCGTTTTTCTTTAAAAACGCGTCGCTTTTTTTCCATCCAGGAATATTATTGTCATTCATTTCGTCCAAAATTGTCATTCCAATATAAATGTCCTTATTATTCTTACGCGTATTACACAAGGCTTCTATAAATCCACCCGGCCCTTCCGCCAAATGAAAACTACGCATAGATTTTACGCCAAAATTCATATTAAATGTGTTAAGCATTTCTATCATTTTAAAATAAGACCGTGAAAGAGGCTTATATGTAGAAATACTTTTCTTTTTAAACGGCACTACGCTATGAATATACTCATAAGGATTGGTATATTTTTTAAATATATCCCACTCGCATTCGTGGTCATCCAATTTCATTTTAATATTATACAAATAATGGGATAGAGAATTCGAAATATGAGGTTCTGGTTCTACGTCATCGGGTATACATTGTATATATTTATGAATTAAAAAACTAGTTTTGGGTAATAGATAATATGTCATTTTATGTCGATACATAAAATAAAAAATACTATTTATATCGTTGTTACATGATTATTTTATAAGGGTTTTATGGTTGGTTTTTTGATAGTTAGTTTTTTTATAACAGGCGTCGGATCAACAGTTATTGATACTGTCTGAGCCAATGGTTCGGTAACAGGTTCCGGTTGAGTCAACGGCTCCGGCTCTACAGACTGGCCCTCTTCTGAGTATCGTTCTAGTACTATCTTAGGCTTTTTAATCTTACGAATTGCTGGTTTTGGCGCAGTTGGCGCAGTAATTTCCGGGTGCGCTTTTTCCATTTCTTTAATATCCTGCGTAATAACTTCCTCTATAGATTCAGCCATTTTATTTTGCTGTTCTATTATTTTCGCTATTTTGTCCGTATTTACGTTACGTACCTTCTTGAATATAAAATATCGATTCATAAACGAAATTTGTTTTTCTTCTTGAGTCATATTCTGCGCCTTACCATAATCCAGTCCGGCCCGTTGACTACGTTTTATTTCGTTTTCCATATTGGCATAAAGTTCCGAAAACATACCTGCGCTATCAGGAAGTCCCATTTTTATACACTCTGATTTGAAGACTGGAACAAACCCATAATCTTCCATAATACGCACCACATAATCGAAATTTACCAAATACTCTTGTAAATACTGATTAATACTCTCTTGATATACATTAATTGGATAACCAACACTCAAATCGTCGTCAGGAAAGCCAGTTTGGTCATATAATTTTACGATTTCAAATATCTTTCTGCCTTCGCTCATAATTATAATGCTCTCATCCTTTTGCTTATCCTTCAGTAAATTGAACACAGTTTTGCCGTCATAACAAGTTCCAATGAAATAACCGTTTATGCGTGTGCATTCAGCTACGTTTCTCAAAAACTCATGAAGCGTCTTTTTACTCTCGAAGAAATAATGAAAGGCGAATTGGACAGAACTAATATGAAAACCAGTCTGTGCTGTTCCGTAATGTTTATATACACCATGGCCGAGGGCTCTCTCGTCTTTAGGTCCAACACCGAATAGCGCATTTGTAATCTCTTTATCTTTTTCTGTACCAAATGCTTTACCAGAGCGAATATTTAACGATGAATTACCTGTAACGAAAAGCGCGTCGGGAGTGTCTCTATCTTTTCTCTTTGAACGTAAATAACGAGCACAAGCTCCGTCTAAACGATTTTGAATATTGTCTTTAAATACGTCAACTCCGAATACAAATGAAATATGTGCGTTTATCCATTTTGATAAATCACCAGCCTTGCCTACAGCATAATCCATCAAAATATCTTGTGGATTTGACACCCCAACAATCAACTTTTTCTTCACGTATAAATTATGGAAATCACGAAGACCTTGAGTGCTCGTTTGTTCATTTGACCGATTATAATATACATCTTCTGTTACTACTTCTTGAGCAATATTTTCGCCAGTACTAATCATTTCCTCCGTAATAGGATGATGAATAGAATGCCAATTAGCATTAGCTACGTGGTATGCATTACCGTAGTTCTTAGCACCAGCATTTAATTCGCTAGTTTTATCATAACGTACCCTGAGCGGTACCCATGCCCATCCGTCCTTGTTTGTTGATTCATATTTAAACTCAACAATCATATTTTCATCAAAATATTCTCCTTCTTCGGTTACCATAAATACGTTGTTTCCATCTTGCTTCAAAAGAACATTGCAATACCTTGCTTCTGGATGATAAGGATTGGTAGGGCAGAAAGGCACATGTTTATAATCTTTGGCATATCCCACGACAGGTTCTGGAATTTTACCATCTACCACATCCTGAAACGGATTTACAAAAGCATGTTGTTTATTACGAATATCAAAACCGCAATGTAATTCGATAGTTTTATATTGAATAACGTCTTGAACACCTTGCATATTTTTTCCCTCTTGGAAAATATGATGTACTTCAGGTTTTCCTTTCTTATCAAGTTTGTTAATAACTAAGAAGTCAATTGTGTTGAATGCAGGCGGCTTCCATTTCATAGAGTGCTCCCATGTTATTTTTTCAAGAGGTCCTGCTTTACCTATTTCTTTTGAGCCAACCCCACAATTTGAAGGAGTAAAGATAATACCATCCGTAGTATATTCAAAAAGACCATCGTTTTGCTTCGTAAGAATCTTTGAACAACATTGAAATATAGATTCGTTTTCTGTACACAGGTAAAACTCCTTACATTTTACAATAAAATTTGCCGATTTTGTCTGTTTTGCATCAACCGTTTCTTGTTTGTCAGCTATGGATAGTGGCTTGATGGCGTCAATAATAGCATTCAAAAGAGGAAGGCGAAATGTATTTTCTTTGTCTCCCATATCCTCTGCTACAAATCCATATTCACGGACGTTGAGTTTATTAACATAATAAAGGTCAAAAGCAGCATATAAATTAATATATTTTCCTGATTTGTCGTATTTAATATGTTCTCCGTCTAAAATAGAATTCCATACACGCTTCTCTTTTGAAACCGTGCCTGTGAAAATAACGTTCATATTAGTATCAATCAAATATATTTTACCTTCATAATTGACAAACAATAGTTTTCGTTCCCCATCCGCCTTATCTGTTACTGTATAATTCTTTCGAATATTTGGTATCGTCGACGAATCTTTTGGCTCAATAATGTTTTCCATTTGTATTGTAAACGATGAAGGGCCAATAAAGTCTTTTGACATAATTTTACGAGATTGATATTCGTCACCATGCACTAATTTCATATATTGGTCAATTACGACTTTTTGTTCATGATAAGAAATCGGATATTTTGTCATTTGAAGCCCCGATAGAACAGTTCGAATACATTTTCGCAAAACGCCCATAATAGATTCAGTACTATTGAACAAAGTTCCTGTTCCAATACGACTATTATCCATTTCAAGTTCTATTTCGTATGTTTCGGGGTTAGTAAATACACCAGCCTCTTGTATAGTATATGTAGGCATTGGTTTACGGTAAGTTGTCTTAGAACCTTTTACAATACTTAGGTCAGCAAACACAGGAAAATCTGGGTGTCTAAACCGCACACGATTCATGCAACGGAAAATTTTCTGCGAATTTGACCATTCCGCAATAATATTACGAGCAAGGGGATGATTCGTATGAAACTCTTCTTCGTTCTGATAAGAGGCACGAAAATTATAATCCGCAATATCTACGGCCCTAATTTTTTCGCCGTTTTTTGCTAATGCGTTAGTTTTGCGCGTGAATTTCAATTTATTGAAAACGGTAGACGGTAAATCTATCAACTTCTGGATACTGTTTGTCTTACAATAATGCTGAATCAGATCCGTCCCCACAATTTCCGCGCGAATATTCGACATCGTACGCTCCCCTGTTTGAGGATGCAAATAATCGCTATACACACGTAAAATTTGTGTTCCGTCTTCGTTATCTACTTTAAAACCACATGCATAGAGTTGTTTTACCACGTTATCATAATCGATTTTGCTAATAGATTTGGATAATTTCGGATTCGAACCAAAACGGATTTCAAATTCTGCAGACTTTTTATCCATACGAAATAACGGATTGTTTTCTAAATATTGACCCACCATTTTTTCAAATTCTTTCTTTGCTCGCGCGCGCGCAGCATCCTCTATTTTTTTAATATCGTCATTAGATTCGTCGGTTATGGGTTCATTGTCTTCCACTTTATTCATCAAATAGTATAGTATATAGTTAATTCATATATTATTTTGATAATATAATCAATTTTTTGTTGTTATTTGACCTATCTATTATTTACCATACATCTTTATTTATAATTTTTTGATTCATTAATCACAACTGCATGTCAGTGCGAATTTTATTAGAAAAACTTTAGTTGTTTGCATAATATATAATGGGTAGAAAACACTACTATTATTCCAGCGACGAATATTCGTGCGACGAAAATTCAGATAATGAATCTTCTTGTGAAGGGCAACGTAAACATTCTTGTAAAAAATGCAAAAAACCTCTATGTAAAAGCTGCGGAAAAACAAGCTGCAAAAAAGCGCAACCAAAATCATCTGTTTGTAAGTCGTGTAAAAAGAAGGAAGGACAATGCGATAACAAAAAAGACTGTAAGTGTGTTATTATTACGGTAAATTAATTTTGTAACTGCATATTGTATCACAAATTATTTTGTTTTTATAAAATCTTGTATAGTCAAAGTATATATAATTTTTGATTATATGCCCAAAAATCAGTCTTGTTGTTCTGATGACGAATGTTCGGTAGATAGCGACCGTGGTTGCAAACCAAGACGACCTCGATGCCGGTCTAGCTCTCCAAGTAAACCAAAAAAATGCAAAGATGGCAAAGACGGTAAAAACGGTAAAAACGGATTAGACGGTAAAGATGGAAAAGATGGGGAAAACGGCAATTCTGGTAAACCTGGCCGTGATGGTAAAGATGGCCGTGATGGTAAAGACGGAGAAAATGGTAAAGATGGGGAAGACGGTCGTGATGGACGCGATGGTAAGGATGGTAAAGATGGTAAAGATGGGGAAGACGGACAGGATGGAGAGGATGGCCGTGACGGAAGAAATGGTAAAGATGGAGAGAATGGCCGTGACGGTAAAAACGGTAAAGACGGAGAAGACGGACAGGATGGACAAGACGGACAAGATGGCTGCGACGGAGAAGACGGTAAAGACGGATGCACAGGACCACCTGGTCCTTGCGGCCCTCGTGGACATCAGGGCGAAAAAGGATGCCCAGGAGAACGAGGCCCACGTGGGCATCCCGGAGAAAAAGGATGTCCTGGAGAAAAAGGACCCAAAGGCGACACTGGACCTAAAGGAGATAAAGGAGATAAGGGAGATAAAGGAGATAAGGGAGACACAGGACCAAAAGGCCACACTGGCGAAACTGGTTTGATTGGACCAATTGGACCAGCAGGACTTGATGGACCCGCAGGACCAATTGGACCCGCAGGACTTGATGGACCTATTGGACCTATTGGACCCACAGGCCCAGTTGGACCGGTTGGAACCGCAGGACCAGTTGGACCAGCAGGACCAATAGGACCCATTGGACCCCCCGGACTCCCATCAATTTCCAATTTCGCAGATTTTTATGGCCTAATGAGTAATAATGACATAGTAAACGATAATCCTAATGCCATCGCACCTGGTTCATCAGTTAATTTTCCAAATCCTCTTGTGAATCCATATGGCTCAATACAACGCTTATACGGAACTAGCACAAATTCGTTCAGTTTACCACCAAGTGGACTTTTTGAAATCACATTTCAAGTCGGAGTACAAAATACTGGCGAATTGGTTGTTGTATTAAACGGACAAGAACAGTTAATGACGGTTGTAGGTAAAAGCGGCGGTGGATTATTAGTTGGTGTATCTATAATATCTACTCCTCCTATCAACAATTCTACTCTTAGTATTAATAATCCATCCATCGCGGCTCCAGGAGGATTAAAAATCGACGAATCAAGCGGGCCTTTATCAAAGCCATTTTCCTGTCATCTTATTATTAAACAACTCGCATAATTTATTTATTTATTGATATGTATAATAAATAAATTATTTATATATTACTCTGTTAATTAGTTTTGAAACATGATATATTGTAATGTAAACGGAGGTATCCATTTGCCGTTTATATTTTGCGGAACAAACTCCCAAAGGAAAGGTGTCCAAATATAATCATTTGTTGCCAGATAACACAAATAAGTATGAATATAATAAGGACCCGCAATTGTTTTTATCATAGCGTCTAATAAAGACGCAAACGAAAAAGATAATAAACAACTTCCATTTTGACATTGAAAATATGAAAAAAACATGTTCATAGTAATATAATAATCATGCGTTCTATCTTGATGGAACAAAGTTTTTAAACCCACTTCGTTTGCGTATTTTGAGAAACCGTCTGTTCCAAACGGATACCAACCGTCATTACCCGCCCATAAAAAATACATACGCAAAAGATATTCAGATGAATAGTTAAATATTGAACTACTGTCAATAAAATTTGTATTATAATGACACGCCGTAATAAAATATTTTCCGGTTGGGTTTAAAACGGATTTTATTATATTTGAATATTTTTTATAATGCTCTGCGTGATCTTTTCCGCTCGTAAGAATATATTCTAGATTACCACATTGTATAATAATATCATACGTTCCAATTTTTTCCGGCGTTATATCCCAGGAATTCATATGGAATGCTTCAAATCCTTTTTTTTTGACACGTTTCACTTGTTCATTAGAAATCGAAAGTCCTGTCGGTCGTAGTTCATAATGTTCATAAATATAGTCCATAAAATCCCCGTCTCCAAAGCCTATTTCTAAAATTTTCATACCAGGTTTAATATCCAATTTTTTACATATTAATTCAAATTTTCTATCATCTGTTGTTTTTTTTAAAACACTTGCTTCGGGTAATTTTTCATTGTTTACATCATAAATAACAGCATTTGGGTTGTTTATAGATTCGAGATAAGTTTTTTTACACCAATCATATATTTTTTTATTGTTTTCTGAACTGATGTCTTTAGTGTCAAAACCTATTATTTCATCAAAATTTGCTTCTGAAAAGTTGGATAATACTTGGTTTTTTTTGGTTATGTTATTCCAAAAATCACTATATTGATATTCTGTTGCTATATACGGTTCCATATGATAACCTTTGTATTTTAACGTTTCTAAAACTCCTTCTAAAACTAAAGGAATAAACAATAAAAAATAATTTTTTGTTGTGTATGCAAAGTATAGAGAAAAACTCACGCTTAAATTCCTAACCAATGCACGTAAAGAAAATTTTTTTGTTTTTGTATATGCGTAAGTAACGATTGCTTGAACGCAAATCGTAAATATAAAAACATACAACACTCCAAATTTTTTAAAAAGCAATTTTAATTTCATTTATATAATGACATATTTTTTTGTTGTAATATAATTTACTCGCTACCAAAAAAAGATCCCTTGCCAATCTTAAAATCCCCCAACCTCATAATCGTATCATGATTGTTCTTCATAATTTCTTTAATCAAATCTTTGATAGAAATTAAACCCACAAACTCGCTCGACTTCTCGTCCATAACAAGCAAATGACGAATATCTTTAAACAACATCTTATTCATACACATTTCGAGACTATCGTCCTTCTTAGCAATCATCAAATTCGGTTCATACGTGCAAATATCCTTTACGGTCAATGTTGTCGACTGTCCCTCGACACACGCTACTTTGTTAATATAATCGCGCTCTGAACAAACACCTACAATCTTATCTGCCGAATCCATTACCGCCAAGCATCCAATATTGAAAGACTTAAAACGAACAGCCGCCTCCTTTACCGGCGCCGACTCCTTTATCTTAAAATCTATCTTATGATAACAAGAGCTTTTAAATAAAGTATATGCATCCACAGAACCAGACGAAAATCTACGAATCGTACGCGCTAACAACATGATATTCTATATATCATGTTTTTTTTAAATTGTTTTTCCCAATTATTTCCATACACATAGCTCACGAACGGTATCATATAATTCCACTTTCGTATATTTTTTATTTTCATCATAAATAGATAATTTGCGCGCCAAGTCAATCAAATCTTGCGCTTTATAATGCGACGCTGCCTTCATCGGCTTCAAATAATTATCCAAAACCATATATTTTTCGCGTAGCTCTATGAGTCGACCAGTGGATATCCATTCAAGCTGTGCTCTATATTTCCCGTATTTGTCTTTAAATAACACATACGTATGTCGATCAGAGTCCTGTTGGTCGGCCGTCGCCCAATATTCCAGCATACAACGACCTTCCGAACAAATCAACAAAACATTTATATCATAAAACACAGTTAATGCGCCTAATACACTTAAACTAGTCTCTTTCTGAGATGTCAAAAGCTCTGATAAAATCTCTTGGATTAGAACATTTGTTACTTTATGATTCGTTGATTTGATTCTTAGTTTATTTTCATTTATAAACTTAGCCAAACGCTGTTTTTCCTCCAACTCTTTAACCCCATAATTATGCCCAATTCTTTGATATTCTGTGTGCCCATGATGTATTACATAGAGACACCAAAACAATGTATCCTGCTGTCTAGGCTGAAAAAACTCAGGTTCTGAGTCAGGTTCATAGCCGTGGTCCACTTCCTTTAGCGTATCAACCTCTTTCTCAACAAGAATTACTTCGCGCTTCATAGCACTATACACAAAATCATCTTTTGTTTCCTTGGTTAACATAAATTTCTTATATGTTGAAATATTATAATCATTAAATAATTTGTTAGGATAATAGGTCAGACTGCTCATTGACTAGTTATAAGATAAAAGCATTTCCTCTTTATTATCTTTTTCAATAAAGTACGTGTTCTTGAAATCTTCTTTTTGTTGTTCTGTAGTATTTAATGATTGCTCTTGTTGTTTAGTGTATTGAACATATTCATGAATTTGATCAATAGTATCTTTATTCAAAAACGAAAGATTAATATAACAACCGCTTTTGTTTTCATTTATTTTACATAGATTCTTCGATAAAATTTTGAGAACCTCAATTTGATGATATTTATTCATTGATTCGATACTTTTTTTTATTAATTCAAGAGCTTCGACCTCCATTAGTAATGATAATTCAATGCTCAATATTTTATATAGTTTTATTTTCTCATTTACTATTATAACTATGGAATTAATAGAAACACTACTTAAAAAATATTTATATGAAGAAAGATGGTATATTGTTATTATTGCTGCATTTAGCTTAGCTTTAAATTTTTTCCAAGTAAACGGAATTTCTATTATTACGGCTAATATCATCGAAAGCATTCAAAAAAATAAACTCGATGTTGCAAAAATGAACTACTTTTATTTTGTGGTTGTTACGGTTCTCTTTTTAATGTTTTATCACGGCTATAAATATTACCAAAATCTTTTATTTACAAAACTACCCAATTGGTTAAAGCGCGAATTAGTTAAATTTATTATTGTCTCTAATAATGAGAACATTTCTTCTATTAATTTTTCAAAGTTAACGTCCCCGATTAATCGTATTACTAACTCAATATATGGAGTTTTTTATCGTATATTAGTTCATATGTTTCCTGACTTGGTATTCCTATTTGTTATTAATTTTTATTTTATATCTATGAGTATTCCGTTTGGACTGGTATTTTTTATTGCAAACGCGTTTCTATTAATATATATGTTCACTGGATGGTCAGAAGTAATAGACCACAGAAAAGAATACGAGGAGCATGCTAACGCGAATGAAAAATTCCTCATCGACATGTTAAACAATATAGAAAAAATTATTTATCGCGGAAAAGGCGCAGACGAAATAAATCGTTATTCTAGTCAAAGCGAGGTTTCTACCGAAAAGGCCGTTACTTTTTATAAAAAGGTCGATCAACGAGTTCTTGTATTAAACGTAATTTTGTCTATTACAATTTTTATTTTAATCGGTGGGCTTTTTTATTTATATACTAAAAAGCGTATATCCATTGAAACTTTTATAGCCTTTTTCACAATTTTGCTCTTATATCGTGATCGCATGAGTGGAAATTATGAATCGCTTGTAGACTATATCGAGTTTTTCGGTAAATTAAATTACGTAACAGATATGTTTACTGAATTAGTTGGAGAATACCAAGAAACCAAGGATAAAGAATATAAGCAGACGGAATTAAAATTCGATAGAATCCGTTTTGAAAACATTTCCTATAAATATCCAGGAACAGATACTCTAGTATTTGACAGATTCAATATTGATTTGGATACAAAAGATAAAATTATTGGTATTACGGGAATATCAGGAAAAGGAAAGTCCACGCTTGTCAAATTATTGGTAAAATTATACAGACCAACTGACGGCTCCATATATATCGACGAAATAAATATTGCTGACATTGACCCGAATTATCTACGTAAACACATTACATACGTAAACCAAAACTCCAAAATGTTCGATATTCGTATTATAGATAATATATTATATGGGTGTAACGACCACGATGCATGCAATGGACATCTTAATGAAATAGTTAAATATCCCAAAATAAAAGAACTCTATGATAAATTAGATTTACATAATGGAACCGTAGGTAGCCTGGGAGAAAAACTATCTGGAGGACAGCGCCAAATCACGAACATTATTGGTGGCCTAGTAAATCCTTGTAAAATATTAGTTCTTGACGAACCAACAAATGCTCTCGACCCCGAACTGAAGAATGAAATTATAAAACTCATTCAGGATTTCAAAAAACATAAAAAATGTATTATTATTATTACTCACGATGAAGCCGTCTATCCTATTTTTACCGAAAAGATAACAATATAATATTTAATCTTGTTGAATCGTAATTGGCCTTTTTTGCTCGACTGCCTGGTTTTCCATCAACTTAGCGATAACACAAATAAACGGGTCATTGAGTTCAAATCGAATACCAATAACACGCACCGTAATTTTTGTATTCTCTTTTGCTTGACCAAATGCCTTATCATTATATTGATGATCACGCGCTACAAATATGGTTAGTGGCACAATACCATCCTCGTCAGTAACTTCAGCATGAATTCCTGCCTTAGTAATCGTTTTAACCATGCACTCAATAAGCATTCCCTCAATAGGATAGCAAATCATACATTCAAATACGGTTTCAAATGTTATTTGATCTCCAGCAATATCTCCGCTAGAATAAGTAAGAATCCGCACCGAATTGGGCTTAATAAATCCTTCGGCAATACAACGGCCCTCGGTTCCTTTTGATATCATATTCTCTAAATTACGCTTAATATTTTTACCCACTTGATTTATTGATAAAGCCACGCGTTTTGTCAACATAGATTTCATATATACGCCGTAAATTTGAGGTTTTTGATTAGGCTTTGCCATTTACTACTATAATGATATAAAATTATGTTTATATCATTCCAATTCAATTTTTTATGTCATGTTATTTTATGCAATGTTAGTAAAAAAAAGGACTAATAAAAACATAACGAATAAAAAACGGGGAGGTGCTTTAGTTTTACCTGCTATCGGTGTTGGAATTATAGCTACTTTGATTAAACCATTTATTGAAAAAAAGGAGGACTTTGATTATAATTTAGGAACAGAAATAGAAGTAACTAGTGACGTAACATATGAATGCGTGGGAATAAAGGCAATTCCTCCAGATTATCAAAACGACGATAGCACAGGAGAAGTAGCAAAGAGAACAGCTAGTTATTTATCGCAAAGTGCTGGTCTTTCTTTAGCAGATGGAGTTGACAGAATAATATTCAAAAATCACGATTATTTGGAGTTTTTTAATAAAGAATATTTGTTTAACAAAGGTTATTATGGTAGCGCAGAAGAATTTAAAAATCTTTTAAAATCAGGTGCCAGCTCTACTTTTTTGAACTCGCGTAATAATAGTCCAATTATGTATCCAGGAACCCGCGTAAACGTTAAAATCCCGGGTTTTTTAAATTCAAGCATGGTGGCTAGGTTAGTTAAAAAAATACAGATAGGATACGTCGCTGAAAAACCATACTATCACTACATAGTAGAATATAAAAAAAAAACAGACCAAAAGTCTTGGAAAGACCTTGCTTCATCTTCTGCTAAAAGTTTGAGTGGTATGACCGAACTTTATCAATTAGACAATCCAATAAAAGAAACGAGACTAAAACTAGAAGCATTTGGACCTACGCTACCTTTTTCAAATATTGCACTAAATGATACTAAAGAGTGTTGTCCTTGTTCAAAGGAAACTCCTTCTAGCGGCGGCGCTAATATTAATGATACCACAAATATTATAAATCCTTTAATTACCGGTCAGCAACAAGAGCAGATACAAGAAATACAGCCACAAATACAGCCACAAATACAGCCACAAATACAGCCACAAATACAGCCACAAATACAGCCACAAATACAGCCAGAAATGCAGCCACAAATACAGCCAGAAATACAGCCACAAATACAGCCAGAAATGCAGCCACAAATACAGCCAGAAATACAGCCACAAATACAGCCACAAATCCAGCCAGAAATAAATAGCGCAACAAATTCAAATCCTTATTATAAACAATATCCGTGTGCCATTCCTGCCGGGTTAGTTACAAAAAACATGAGTTCTGCAGTACCATTATTTTATAAATTGAACGAGGAAATTAATATACCGTTTGAAAATCCGGATATGTTTATTGTCTTTCATATGCTGAAATATCAATTTAAAAAAACTTTAAATTTGGGTAGAATAAATCTTTTATATCACATTTTAAGTTCGTTTGGTAAAGCAATGCGTCAGAATGAGCCGTACTATAATACTTTAAAAGGATTCTCTATTCCTGAAGATCCAAAACTAAGAAAAAATTTAGATGCAGTAGCAACAACGCCACAAGAAGTCGTTGCAAAGTTTACAGAGCAAACCAATAAACAACTTGCAAAAGAAAAAGCAGATGACGATAAAGAAACTGATACAGAATCAACACCAATAACAGAACAACAAGTAACAGGACAACAAGCACAAACTGCCGGGAAAAAACGCACAACAAAATCTAAGCGTTCTCGAAAAAACAAAACAAAAAAAATATTGAAAGGTGGTTTACATTTTAGTGGAACTGTTGATGGAGATATTGGTGTAATTAATGATAAAATATCAAAATATATTTTTGGTAAAAATTTGAGAACGCCAGAATGGAGAGATAAACTGTTTGATAGTAACCATCCTTTAAAATATGTCGAAGAAGAACAAAAAATGTTTTTGGCATTAGCAATTATATATTATAAGAACATGACCAATACAGAACAAAAACAAAAGTATGACGATTTTTTTATGGAACCTAATCCGTTCAGTAACTATTTGGATGAAACTCAAAACAAGGACCTTACTACTGATATTGAAATGGAACTAAAAAATTATGAAGGCAAAACTCCTTATCAAATGGTTTTGATATTAGCGGATTTGGTTTGGACAAACAGAAAACATCAAGTTGGTCAAGTCGGTGGACTATTTAATATACCCAACATCGGCATAAGGAAATCAGTAAACAAAAGCATACAATACGTCGGAGAAAGTATAGCAAAAAACAACATGTTTTTAAATAAAATATTTGATTATGCATTCAAACGCATGGTTTTTTATAAATTAAAGAAGTTATTTATTCCTGTTACAGTAAATGCTGAAACCAAAACGCTTACACCAGAACAGAAAAATAGTTTATATGAAACTGTTAATTTTTATAGGAAAATAAAATTCAGTACTCTATCTTCTGCCGATTTTTCATGCACAACCACAACAAACAATGCTTTGGCTATTGTTAGTAATCCATTTGCTGGTGTCATGGGTTACGGGTCTACGTTCTCAAACCTTCCACCAGCTTTACAAACGGCATCACAACTTAACACTCCACAATGTTATATTACAACGTTGTTGTACGCTTATATTCTATTTTTTATGTAAACTGCATTTCAGAAAATAATATGGTTATTTTCTGAAAGAATACTAAAACGCAATATTATTTAATATTGCACGTTCGGTATCAAAAAACACCGTCTCTGACGAATGACGTAAAATCATCTCGGCAATTACGCAAAGGCCTATTTTCATCATTTTTTCACTATTTTTTGTATTATACGTCTTAGACCCTAATATTTTATTCAGTGTTTTTATAATATCGCCTTTGGTTTCGTTTTCTAATCTTGAGCCCGTATTTCTTTCCACAGACGTATCTTTTACTTTAAAAACAACATCTTTGCTTTTGCTAAACATCTGCATAAACCCTATTACTTTATCTTTAAAACCAGCTGCTCTTACAATATATTTATCGATAATGAGTTGGCCCAATTTTTTCTTATCACTCTGTTTTGCTTCCGTCCAAGGGTTACCTTCTTCTTGTGATTGAACATATATTTTACATACATTTTCGTCGGCAAGAATAATTCCGCGCACTAATTTGTTTTCAACTATCTTTTCATCAAAATATTCTTTTATTAATACTTCGTTCTCATTTTTGGCTTGAAAAGCGGGAGCACAAACATTTATGGTAAGAGTTAATTTATTTACAAATTTAAGACTATCCAAATAGTGACAATATACAAATCGTGTTATTTCTGAAAGTGGTATTTTATGAATATCTATTAAAATTGGAATGACCTTATTAACGTGTTTATACCAATCGACTTCTCCTTTATCTAGTTCTCCCTGTGGGTTCAGAGCGTACTCTAAGTTTTTCTTTAAATCAACTAATATTTCATCGTAAGACATAGGTTTTTCTGATTCTTCTTCCTCATCCTCGTCTTCTTCTGCTGGTGTATCTAATCCAGTTTTGCGTGCGCGTTTTACTGGTTCCGGTATTTTTATAACTACCGATTCGTGTTTAAAATCAACAGGAGCAGTACGCTCAAAAGTAGATGCGCTTTCGTCGTTTATTTCGATTGGCTGAAAAGCATAATATTCCCCTTTATTAATTAAATATCCGCGCCGTCCGTATTTATCTAACAAATACTCGTTTTTATCTTCAATAAACTGCGTAATAGTATAATAAATTTGCTCTTTGGGATATACTTTTATAGCATTTACAAAGTTCTCAATTTGAGACCATTTATAAACCGATTGTTCACGAAACATCTCACGTATACGTTTCAAAATCATTTCATAATTTGTCTTTACGAATTCTTCTCCGTAAGTATCTTTGATAATATCTGTTTCGGGATTTATTTCTTGATTGGGAGAACATGTAAAAGAACAATTATCCATATAATCACAAACATTTGTAAACGGTTTATCGCCAATTTGATAATCCACCGTTTTTCTACTGGCTAAATTTATTTTTACATTTGCGTTCTCGGCTATCGCCAGGAATTTTTCTACAGTAAAGTTTGTTTGGCCTATATTCAATAAACAATCTACAGCCGTTTCCTTTAATAATCTTGTAACCTGTCCAATCTGTTTTGTCTTCTTCTCTGCAAGGCGATATACATACAAATCGGCGGGTTCAATATCATTTGTTGGCTGAGTCCCGTGTAAATATATTTCTACATTTCGTTCTTCGAATGGTAAGGCGCAATGACTCAAATTACGAACTCCGCGACCTACGATTTGTTCTATACGATTCATATTATACCAAGGCTCTAAAATATGTATTTGACGAATACATTTAAAATCCAGCCCTTCAGAAGCAGCTTTTGAAATCAAAATAACTTTTACTTGGCCACCATCATTGTTCTCTGGACTAGTAATATATTTCATATCTTCGCCATTATTCGGAGAAAAATACTTGTCTCCTGTAATCATAACATATTTTGCTGGTTTAAATTGTCCATTTGATTCGCTTTTCGGTAACAATGTAATGGCGTCGATCGGTTCAGCAGGTGGGGTTTTAAATAAATTTCTTGTATGCTGTGCTGTTCCAAAACGTGAGAATCCCAACTCTTCTAGTGCTAATGCTAGTGGCACTGCACCACCGTCAATATACTGCGAATAAACCAAAACTATACCATTTGAATTCATAATACAATCGCATATTTTGGCAATTTTACTACTATAATTACCTATGTTTTCACTACTAAAAATTGGACCATATTGGCTAACAACATTTGGTTTATATTCAAAATCATAGCGTAATGGCGGACCTTCCGACGTTTTATAATTTACGATTTGTGCTAGTCCGCGTTTTCCTATCATATCATCAATTATAGACTTTCCTTCTTCTGTAGATATTTCTGTTTGCTCATTTGATTGCTGAATTGTTAGTTCTGGAGTAGGCGCTGCTGTATTTTGTTGAAGCTTGCTATCAACAATAGCGTCAAGTCGACTATTTGGATAAACAATATTTAATGCTTCAAGTGGTACCAATAATAAAGTATATCCAAAACTTTCCATGTTCTCAAAAGATGGCATATTTATTTCTAGTCCATAAGCATTAGTTTTATTAAAAGATTTTGTCATTAAATAATTCATTATAAACTCATATCCATGACCTTGATATTGGCCAATAGGACTTACAAATACCGGCGTAGATTGTATGGGTGTTTCAATTGGTTTATTATTCATTTGAACTCTTGGATATGTTATTTCCGTAATTAAACTCTCTGGTGCAAAAAGGTCGGGGTATGCACGTATGGGGAAAGTATAAGGGTTCTCTCCGCGTACATAAGATACGTAACCAGTCAATTTTCGCACCAAAATGTCTCTACCTCCTTCAATGATACGTCCATCGTCAAGTTTCTTTTCCTCTTTAAAATTGCCCTCTTTATCAAATATATCATTTATAGATACTGTCGCGCGCTTGTCGTTTAAATTAATAAGATTCAACAACCAGACAATTTCTTTATATGAATTATACATAGGCGTTGCAGACAATAATAATAAACGCATATTATCCGAGTGTCTAGCTACGGTCATTAATAATTCTGCTGTGCGTTTTTCTTTATTTTCGTCAGTGATGCGTATGTTATGTACCTCATCTATAATAATAAGCCGATTATTAAAGTTTTTTTTTATCTTTTTAATTTCTATTGCCTTTTTCTCTTTTTGTGAGAACCCGGTGTCTTGTGAAATATTTGTCACTTTACTAATATAATTTGCAAGTTCTCCGTAACCCATAAAGACATAATATTGATGAATAAGACCATTTATTTCGGCGACAACACGTTCTCGTGTTAGTCCTTTCAGACTGGTAGTGTTAATTTCGCGTAATAACAAATTACCTACGCATGTATCCAAATTCCATAAGCCATTGATTTCCTTTAGTTTTTTGTCGTTAAATAACTGCGTGCGGAAATTTACCTGTACGTTTGGAGACGCAACAATCATAATTTTTTGTGTTACACCGACTTGTTTCAAATAAGCACGCATTTCCTCTGCAACACCAATAGCACTACAGGTTTTTCCTGTTCCCAAAGAGTGGTATAATAATAAACTATTATAAGGCGTTTGAAATGAAAGGAAATTTTTAACAAAGAGTTGATGAGGCATTAGCTCGAAATCGGCGTTACACATAATTTCGGCCTGTTTTTTAACATCATAAATGGTTCCGTCATATTTTGTATCATTAAACTCTTTACGCTTTGCTATTTTAATATTAAAATTTGGATCATTCAAATGGGGATATAAATAATCATATTCTACGCTGTCTCTGTTTGCTTCAAATTCTTTTCGCTCTTTTTCTAATAAAGGGTTTCTCGTCTCCGTTTGATATTGTAGGGACTCTTCGACATTAGGTGCTTCGACATTAGGTGTTTCGACATTAGCCGCTGTTTCTGGAGATGTAGTCAGCTGACTTTGATCAGAAGAGATGGATTCGTTTGCTGGAGTAAAAATGGGTTCACTAATTGGTTTTGCTACGGCTAATTCAACTGTTTGCTCTTCTGCTTTAAATTTTGGTTTTATTTTACGATATATCGGTTCACATAAGCCGGTGTCCTTGTTTTTGTGTTCTCCAACAGGGCAGCGTTCTTCGGTGTCATCAAATGGCTCAGGAGGAGGAGGAACTTCTTCTTTAGTATTTGCCTCGGGCGAACTAAACGCCCGCGCAATCAATTCTAAAAAAGGAACAGTTTCTTTTACTACTGCCTGTTTTCCGTCTAATGGACCTGGATTTTTTGGAACGATTGGCTCTTCTTTTAATATGCTACTAAGTGGTTTAGGTTTTTCTTGGGCTACCGGTTCTTCGCCTACAGGAAAATAGCGGGCGTAATAATCATTATAATACAAATTAATAAAATCCTTTATTCCCAATAAACGACTTGTTTTACCTTTGTCTGTGTATTCTATACCGGTCATCATTTCAGAATTATGGCGCATTTTTCTACCAGCAATTTTATTCCCACGATATTCACCAGACGTATTTGTATGATTTATTCTAAATTTTTCTACTCCAGTTATTTCAGCAAAAATATACGATAGAGCACGACGGTCTACCTTTTTATTATTAATAAACACTTGATATGTTTCTGATGCCTTTCCGGTAATTTTTGTTCTACCCGTTTCTTTGGGTTCGGTAATACGAACTACCTCTTCTCCGTCTCGAATACCAATAAGTATCTCCTTTATTAAATTGACTGCTTGTTGTCTTGCCTTTTGTTCTTCTGCTTCGCTCAAAGTCGGCAAATCATTTATGCCGCCAACGTGCTTATATGTTTTATTATGTTTATCATTATGATTTCTATATTTTTTGGAATACATTATATATAGAATATAATATATTTTTGAATGGTAGAACTTACTTATGGTAGACATAGATTAACAAAAAACAACCAATAATAAATAGGGCATACAATAAATGTTTTCTTATGTGTAATGTTTCAGAAATTTTTGTCATTCTTGGTTTGTATTCAGCATGATATTTATCTAAAGCCACAGGTAATGACAATTCTTCTTTTCCTAATTCGGAATTAATTTTGTTATGAACAAAAAACGTCCACCGTACAAAAGATTCTCGACTATCTAGATATGGCACAATAGGATATTTATCTAATAACCTACTAAATTTATCGCCCATTTCTTGGTCCGGCATAAACAAAGGAAAATTTTGTATTAAATCGTAATATTTACGTTTGGTAATTTGATTTGGCCATTGTGGATAGGATTCGGCAACAGTATGTAAAAAAAACCAATAATGTGGGCCCCAAACTTCAGGACTAAATTTCATTCAATATGATAAATATATAAAGATTGGGGATTATAATATTGTAACGAAACCGAAAACATATAATGAACGATAATTATTGCAACAATTGCGGAAAAGCCGGCCACGTATTTCATCAATGTAAAATGCCTATAACTAGCATAGGAATAATTGTCTTTCGACGCAATCCAACCAGTAAAAACCAATTTGAATATTTAATGATTTGTAGAAAAGACACGTTGGGTTTTATAGATTTTATGCGCGGCAAATATTCCGTTTATAATAAACCATACGTGTTAAATATGATGAAGCAAATGACAGATTCGGAAAAGGAATGTTTAAATACACTTGATTTTAATGAATTATGGAAGCGTATTTGGGGAAACGAAGAAATATCAAATCAATATAAAATTGAAGAAGTGGTGTCCAGAGAAAAATTCAATTCATTAAAGCATGGAATATTAAATAAAAACGATTTTTACACGCTAGCTGATATTATTGAAGAGAGTAATCTGAATGACAAATGGACTGAACCCGAATGGGGTTTTCCAAAGGGCCGTCGTAATTACCAAGAAAAAGACATAGAATGCGCTCTACGCGAATTTGAAGAAGAAACTGGACTAAAGAACATAAAATTTATCGAAAATCTGTTACCTTACGAAGAGATATTTACTGGTTCAAATTTTAAATCGTATAAGCACAAGTATTTTATAGGACATATGAACTACGAAGATACGTTAATCACAGGAAATTTTGAAAAGTCAGAGGTAAGTAAAATGGCTTGGTTAAGTTATGACGATTGTATCGAATGTATTCGACATTATAATTTAGAAAAAAAACGCACTCTTTTAAACATACATTCTACATTAACGAAATATAAATTATTATAATTTTCTCATAGTAATATAATGAGATTTGAAATACTTTTAATCGCAATAACAGCATTTGTAGTAGCTAATATTTATACGGACGGTAAATATTTAAAAACTTTATATTCATGGAAAAAATATTATCAAATGGTGGGCGTAGTTTTTGGTGCCCTAATGATTTATTGGTTAATAAAAAAAAATCCAGCACAGGCTGGTCAAATACTAAATGCATCAAACGACTACGTTAAATATTTACCAGTGGATAAAAGTACATCTAGTATATTAACTCCAATATTAGACTTTACATCAAAACAAAACTTTTCCGAAAACGGGACATCCTATGGAGGACAACCAATTATTGACCCAAGACAAAAATCATCAGAGACAAAATTAATGGGATCAGGACGTGGAAGCACAAAACGTTCGGTTAGCGAAACAAAGAAAAAATTCGTAGCGTCGAATCAAAATTGGCAATGCGGAAACTGTGGAAAACAATTAAATGCATGGTTTGAAGTAGACCATAAAATTCGATTAGAATATGGGGGCACAAATCACGTCGATAATTTAGTAGCTTTATGTAGAGAATGTCATGGAGAAAAAACTGCTATGGAAAATTTATAATGTATAATATATACAGTTATTATATATTATATGAATACACAAATAACAACAACATCAAATTCATACACGGCTTACGGAGTGTATTTTTTTGGATATATAATAGTGTTGATATCGCTTGTCTTATATTTTGTATATTCAGATAACGAAAAAGCATTTAATTACTCGACTCTGGGTTTTGTTATATTGACGTTTCTTGTTTTGGGCATCACGTTTTATTATTTTTATCCCTACATGAAAAATAAAGGTACGGATTTGACAATTACGTTTATTATGGCGGCTATTATAACTTTTGCATCAACCATATCCTGGATTTTTTTGACGGTCGAACAAGAGAATCTTCAAATACTAGGCAATGTATTTTTAGTTGTATTTATTATTTTTCTCATCATTGGACTTGCCGCAGTTTTTTATATATTTGGAGACTATTTAAAACAAAGACGAGGATTAGCAGGTCTTATCATTAATTTTATATTCTTTATTCCTTGTCTTTTACTAGATTTTATTGAATTTATGAAATACGAGATGCATATGACCACTAAAACGGAATACATTTTGTTATTTTGTGAAATTGTATTAATTATTGGTTACTTTTTTGCTATACCTATTATAAACGCTACTCTTGCATCAGGTACAGTATATTTATTGAAAACACCCGTGTTTTTAAATAAACAAAAAATTTTATTAGATGATACTTCAGTTCTTTCTATTAAAAAGAAAACAGATTTATCATTAGTTTCGAATACTACGATGGCTAATATAACAAATGCACCCACCGTAACTTCAGCTCGCTCGTTATACAACCCCATCAATACATCAGCGCGTTTATACAGTTCTAATTTCGCAATATCAATGTGGACTTATTTAAATGTACAAACTAGGGAATTTTCGGTAGATATGGCGGGAAATTCTTATGAAGCAAATATATTCTCCTATGGCGCGGGAAAACCCAAGATTAATTATACTAATGATATAAATGACGCGAACCATCGAGACAAATATAATTTTTATTTTACAGATTCAGCAACCACGCCAAATTATCAAATAACTATGCCTAGCCAAAAATGGAACAATATTGTTTTTAATTATTCTGGAGATAAGGTAGATTTATTTATTAACGGCAATTTGGAAACGACATTTTATTTTGATGATACAAACAAAATTCCTCATTATAGTGAAATAGATAATATTACAGTAGGACAAAACAATAAGGGTCTCCATGGCGCAATTTGTAATGTGGTTTATTACAAAAATAATTTATTAAATAATCAAATAGTAAATGATTATAATGTTTTGATGTTAAAAAATCCCCCTGTGGCTCAAATATAGCTTTTTATGTAAATTAATTTGTTCCGTTAATTTATATAAAAATGAATGTTACAGTAATCGCTTTAGGAATTTTATTATTGGTATTAATCTATGTTTTATATTTATATTTATCTCCTAGTTATTCATCATTGATTACTTCTGCATCTTTATTAACAAATACGCCTCCTTTGACGGGTATTGAAAGTCCCACATCTCCAAGATACGCATACGGACTTTGGTTATACGTAAACTCATGGAATAATACGTCCACAAACAAATACATATTCACGCGAAACAATAATATTCAACTTTATTTAGATAAGACACAATTAAATCTCTATCTTGATGTTTACATGAACACCGGTTCTGGCTCGGGTGCATGGTTATCTACTATTACCGCACCAATCTTAATTACAAATAATTATCCTATTCAGAAATGGTGTTATATTGTTGTAAGTGTAGATAGCGCGTTTATAGATTGTTATTTAGACGGAAAATTAATATTGTCTCAAAAAACTTATATGCCCAATCCTATTAGTGGTTCTTCCACAACTAACATTTATCCTGCAATGCCTCCTGATATTGGCCAAAGTTCTTCCGTAAATAGCGGAAACAGTTATGGTAGTGGTGCAAATATTATTTTAGGAGGAACAGATAGCGGTGGAGTATCACAACCCATGTATACAAATTTCGACGCGGCTATCAATAAATTTATGCGCTGGTCTACTCCAGTCAACCCGCAAATTGTTTGGGACACATATATAGCTGGTAATGGTTCTAATATGAATCTCATGTCTAGTTTTTCTAGTTACAATGCAAAATTAGATATATTAAAGAATCAGGCTGCATATACGTCATTTTCTTTATTTTAGTAATTTTTATTGAATAGTTATATGTTACTAATATATAACTATGAACCAAGAACCTGCTACCACACAAACCAATAATATAATAAATCAGGGTGCACAAAGCGTATCTGATGCATTAAGCAGTGTTAAAAACCAGGTAAGCGGAGCATTCAACGATTTCTCAGGACAAACTAATGCGTCGAGTGAATTCAATTATTCAAATACTATTATAGCTAAATTTGCTTTTTTGCTATTAGTTATAATTTTATTTATGTTTTTTATAAATTTAGGCATAAATTTAATATCTTATTCTACTTCTCCTGGTAATAATCCTTATTTAATTCGTGGTTTACAACAAGGAACTTATCCTTTACAAATACCCCAAAGCCCTAATGCAACTGGTTCTATAACATTAATGCGGTCCAATAATGAATCAAAAGGCGCCGAATTTACGTGGTCTATTTGGTTATATATTGACGATTTGACTAGTCCAAACCCTCAAAAGTATCAACATATTTTTAATAAAGGCGATAATATTTATGATTCTACTACTGGACTATCTAAGGTCAATAATGCACCTGGTCTCTATTTAGGTAATGGTGGAGATAAGACAAAACCAATGAATACATTACATGTTATTATGGATACAGTCGGTGTTGCTGTACAATCAGGTTCATCTGTACAATCTGGCTCATCTGTAACAACTCCTACTGCTAGCGGAATGACCCCAGGAGCAAAACCATCAAACAACGGATTTATGAATCCTTCGCCTGGAACAATTGATGTTCCTAATGTTCCACTTAAAAAATGGTTCCATTTAGCTATACGTTTAGAGAACTCGATATTGGACGTTTATGTTAATGGAACTATCGACCAGCGCCAAATTTTAAGTAATGTTCCAAAACAGAATTTTTTTGATATTTTTGTTTGCCAACATGGTGGGTTTCAAGGTAGTTTATCAGATTTGCGTTATTTTAATAGCGCGCTTAATGTGTTCCAACTTAATACTATTGTATCCAAGGGTCCAAACATGAAAACTAGTTCTCAATATGCATCTAGTACAACATTGAAAGATTACAATTATTTATCATCGTTGTGGTATGAAGTTTAAAAATAATATACAATGAATATGTATATTATTAAATGGCAAATATAGATTTATCCTTGAGCGTAATATGTTCACAACGTAAAAAACGAACAGAATTATCTGCTGCTTTAGCTGTTAATCTTCCACCGCGGTATACCCCGACGAATCCTTATGTTTTATACCCACAATATCGGCAATTTGATTTTGATATGCGCAGAAAAGCAGAAATACTAAGATATGATAAAAATTCTACGCAATCTAATTCTAAATTAACAAAATCCCAGCAGTATTCAAAATTAGTAAATGCCGCTGGCTCATCAAACGGTAAATTTAATGATACTATATTATATCAAGATGATGGTTCTGGGAATTTTATCACTATTGTAGTAAAATATCCTGATACTTATAGCACATCCAAGGTGATTGTTGGTTTTGACCCGTTTGAAAATCCTAAGTATATTGACGTTTATAATATCATTCCCGGACAAAGATTGAGACCATGTCCCGATAATTTTCCTATTCCCACTAGTTCATCTGACGTTCCGGGACCTATAATTAATTTATATAATGATACAAATGTTCCATTAATATACTATAATAAAAATGTACAAGCCTACGGTATTACAAACCCCAATAATACTAACCCATGGACTACAGCCACTAGCAATAATATTTTCTTTTCTGATACAATATCCAAACTTTTTATGAATTTAATTATTAATAACGCTATTGATAACTATTCTTATACATTTGCTTTTCAAATACCTATAAGTATTTATTTTACTGCAACAGTTAGGGATGACGTTCCGGACGGACTCATTTATTTGCCCAATAATACAATAAATATTGATACTATCAATGTTTTCACATATTATAATGGTCAACAAATCACTTACCAAAAACAGCCCATTATTACTTTAGATAACGATGAAACTCTAAGTTTTGATATTTCACTCAATAAAAGATTTGTATCACAAACTTCTTACGACGAAAAAGGTTTATTAATAAATACTTCATATTATAACAATACTATTACGGGTCAATATTATTTGGGAATGCTCAATATTACAAATTTATATTTACTTACTTCACCAAGTTATATTTATGATATTAACCTGAATTTTTTTATGTCCACCAATATGAATGCGCTGTTTACTAGTTATTTTGATATAATAACTGTTGGTGTTTATTGTAATGTTGATTCTAGCTACTATCCGAATATAGCAAAAAATATTATTTTGCGTAATAATTCAACTTATCAGTTAGGCGCATTTGGGCTATCCGGAATCTGAAAATCTAACTTCAAAAACTCTTTAAAAAATTCATCAGAATAGCTACGTAAATCAAAATCTAGTTCGTCGATCCTGTTTATTATAGCAAATGCCATATACTCAAGCTGATTTAAATATTCTTTTGCTAAATTTATGTAGACTGAAAAAATAGGACTATCGCGCCGTTTTATTTTTAATAGCGAAATAAAAAATTCCGTTGGGTCCATAATAAAAACTTCGTTATGTTCTCTTTTTATGCTATTAAAACTACATTGTATTGTATTTAAAATATAGGCAATTTCTTTGTAAATAGCTGTGGTTTTTCGGGAATAAGGAGCTTCCAATGAAATTATATCTCTTAAAACACGTAAATATAAAATTACATTCCTGTCAAATTCAAATACTTCTCCATTAATCGTATATTCGCTAATCATTTTTTTTTGTAATTGCATAGTTAAATACTTCATTTCTGCTGATTTAAATTCAGATGAGCATATTAATTTGTTTTCACAAATGGCATAAATATATTCCAACGTTTTGTGATTCGGAGAAAAATTCATTGTACTAATAATGAATTTTTGTTTATATTTGTTTACGGGGCTATTATTTCTGTAAAGGATTCGAGGATACGAGTGTTTCAACCTTTGTTTCAATATAAGGCGATGTATTTAAAAACGTATCAAAATTTTCTTTTTTCGTCTGCTCCATTATTATTTCACCAGCATCTTTTGCTGAATCACCAACAACTTCTACACCAACCTTCGCTATGTTTTTTGCGTCAATTGCGCTATTTTTTATTGCCGCACCAAAACTATAGCCAAACATATCTAAAACATTACGAAAAATAGGCGCGAATATATTTGTAAAAAAGTCAACTATACTGCTTCCTATTCCTAATACATTTATTCCTAAAAGAGACAAAACAAAGAGGCTTAAAAATATAATAATGATTGTATTTTTGGATTCTACTGTAGCGGAATCTTCACACGTTGTAAATACTTTTTTTGATTGGGTTTCCATTTTACTATATCGTATTATTTTTATAACGGCAAATGTTCGTTTAAATATAAAATATAATTTATATAATGATTTTAATGGGTATCTTTAACTATATCGACACGTTTTTTTTCATTAGTTTAGGGATAACTTTCATTTTAATATTGTTACTAGTTTTTCACTTTAAGCAACGTATTTCTGATGTAGAAGACAAAAACGAAACCATGTTTCTCATTATCAATGATATTGTAAAGGAGCTGTCTTCCGTAAAACAAAATTGCTGTAACTGCATAAGCGCTTTTCCGTTAGCCGACAATAAGCCAATTAACTTTTGTTGTGCTCCTCCAAAGAATATAATAAGACAGGAAAGGATTATTGTCTCTGACGAAGAAGATCATGATGATGATGAAGAGGATGATGATGATGATGATGAAGAGGATGATGATGAAGAGGATGATAATGACGAAGAGGATGAAGCGCCTGTTCCGCCATTGAGTATTATTGACGACACAAATTTGAAAATTATAAGTGTTGATATTAATGAAACGATTCAGTTAGTAGAGCAAGAAGATGAAAACATTGAGCCCGTAAATTTACATGTAGAAAAAATAGAGGGGGAACTCGAGCCGGTTTATGTCGAACCTGTTATTGATACATCAAAAGAAATTTATCGTAAAATGACTTTACAGGGACTTAAGGCTTTGGTCATTACTAAAGGACTTTTAACTGACCCGAGTAAAATGAAGAAGAACGAGTTATTAAAATTATTAGAAGCGAATGAAGAGTAAATAAAAAATATAATCGTATATTATAAATGTCTTATTCTTCATTTAATCAAGCAGAATGTGTCAAGAGCGCATTTCCGACCATAAAAGAAACAGTTCCGAAATCATCTTTAGGCTATAATACAAATAATAAATACCCAGAATTTCCTCCTTTGATGGCAGACGGTAGAGCAATTACTGCATCTTACCAACCCGAGTCTGTAATTAACAACGATATTATTATGCAGAATAACATCAAGTCGAATTGGGAATACAGGCAATATTTAACGAAAAATGCCAAGCAAATATTGGAGCAAAATTTCCGCGATGCATGTAATGATTCGGGTAGTTTTGCCAAGTCTTATGAGATTCATAATCGTGCCAATATAATAAAGGACCCCACGGCTAGTCCTCATATCTATGGTTCAAATAATTTAAACGAAAGCCCGTTTGGTTATAGTTCCAGCGACCTAAAGACTTCATATTTGTCTAGAGAGCAACTAACAGAATCAAAGGGGGTCGATCAATCGTTAGCTTAATAGAAATAAAATAGATTTATATCAAAAGTGATGAAACTCATTAGTTTTGATATTGGAATTAAAAATATGGCGCTTTGTTGTTTTGATATTTCGGGAGATGTTGTATCTATTATAGAATGGAATGTTCTCAATTTATTAGACAAAGAAGAGCCAAAACAATTTTGCACTTGTTCATTAAAACCTAAAAAGGGAGTAGTTGAAACGTGTAATAAAGCAGCCAAATATCAAAAAAACGGTACATTATATTGTGAAAAACACGCAAAATTAAATAAAGATTTCATGATACCAACAAAAGAATGTTCTCAAAGTTCGCTGAAAAAACTTAAAATCGACGAACTCAAGGCATTATGTAATAAATATTCTGTTGTTTATGACGCACAAAACAAGGCCGCTTTATTAAATTTATTAACTGTTTATTTTGATCGAACTTGTTATGAAACATTACAAATAAAGAAACATATTGGAGCCGGAGACACGGATTTGGTTACCATTGGTAAAAATATGAAAAAAATATTTGACGAAATTGAGAACATTCAACGACCAGATATCGTAGTTATTGAGAACCAAATATCCCCTATTGCGAATCGTATGAAAACTATACAGGGAATGGTCGCGCAGTATTTTATTATGAAAGATTCAGACGTACGAATCGATTTCGTATCCTCTGCAAATAAATTAAAAGATTTTAATCCTTTAGAGAACACGCTACGAGAATCCGACGAAAAAGGTTACCAGAAAAATAAGAAAAACGGCGTAGAATATTGTTCTCAATTATTGGCTGAGAATTCGTCATTTGATAAATGGTCACATGTATTAAACACTAAGAAAAAGGATGATTTGGCGGATTGCTTTTTACAAGGTATCTGGTTTATGAAGAATAAAATTAAATAGAATGCGGAGAACTTAAAAATAAATATTGTAAGATTAACATAATGGAAGTCATTGATATCGGATTAAACGATTTAGAACCAATTTCGCTTAGTTTTAACGATGGTCCTCCTTCAAAGGCTGTCAATTTTGGTCCAGGAATCGAATTGCTTATGAACGATAAAAAGAAATCGCCGTCTAGTGGTAGCGTAGATTTAGGAGATTTAAATAATTTGGAGAACGAACTCAATGAACTATCTGGTTCTGCCGAATCAGTCAAGTCGTCTGGCGAATCTAAGACGCTAAGTGGCTTTGCATCAAATCTATTTGGATTTGGCAGTTCAGACAATAAGCAAGAGAACAATGATTCGAAGTTGGGGTCAGCCACTTCTGAGAACGCAGGAAATACTAAAACTTGGGATGGTTTTTCCAAGTTAAATGAGGTGCCTCTCCATGACGAGCCCCGTGCATCCGCAAAGTTAAATGACAGGGAAAAACGCAGAAAGAAGCGCGCTATGATTAAGAAACTTGAAGAGTGGCATGATAAGGGACTTATTAAACATAGTTTGCATTTTAACATGGATTCTAATTTCGAGGAGGTTGAAGACGAGTATGAGACAGCGCTAGAGGATAAGCGTAAGAAGGATAGTGTCAAATTACAAGGTTGGTGGTTTATGACGTTTGTTAATTCGGTAGAATACGCTAATGCAGCGTTTAATCCGTTTGATATTAATTTGGATGGCTGGGGAGAACAAATAAACGAGGACCTTGATAGTTATGAGGAGATTTTTTCGGAGCTCCACGAAAAGTATAAGGGGGGTAAATTGGCCCCTGAACTTTCTCTGCTTCTTCGCCTTGGATTTAGTGCCGCCGTAGTTAATTTCACAAACAAAGCTTTATCAACGAGCGTCCCTGGATTCAATGACGTTATTCGGCAAAGTCCTGAACTAATGAAAGCATTTACAAGTGCTACTGTAAATTCTATGAGCCAGCAATCTCCCGGTTTTGCGTTTGCTAATAATTTGATGCAGGAACAGGCCAATAAGCCTCGTGGACCTCCTCCTCCTCCGCCCGTAGAAACAAAGTACCAAGCCCCTCCTCCTAGGCCGGGTATGACTTTTACTGAGAGTCCGGGTAATCGTCAAGATATTAATGCAGCAAGAGGTTCCATGTTCCGAGAGCAGGGTGTTGAAATTAATAGTTTTAAGGGAATAAATGAACAGAACGAGCCCATGCGCGCGCCTCCAATTCAACCGGTTAGTCGTCCCGAAATGAGAGGCCCACAAAATACCGATATTGATAACATTTTATCTGGTCTTAAAACAAGAACCGTGGATATTCGCGAGGACGAAAACGAATCGACGATTTCTGTTAGTTCATTGAAGGATTTGGAAAATAATACTATGCCCAAGAAATCCCGTAGAAAGCCTCGTTCCGACAAAAACACAGTTTCACTAGACATCTAATAATAATATTTAAAACAACGATTTAAATATTATTTTATGGATTTAAATATTATGATTGAATTTTTTAATTCTATAGGTCAAACCCTTCGTGTAGTGCAGACGATTTGTGTTGTCTATGCCAGAATAGGTTCTCAAAAAATCGCGGAATACGTGAAAAATTTTAATGCAGAACACGAAGCGTTCCAAGTATGTTTTTATGCCAATCAGTGTAAGGCGTTTATACAAAATAAAATGGTTTATTTATATAATAATAATCGATTCATTAATAAATGCACAAATGTATTTCATTATGGTGCTGTTTGGTTATTTGCTTATTTACAATATCGTAGAACAGAGCCATTCGTGAAATCTTGGACTTGTGTATCTGCCCTAGTAAAATCTTATTATTCATACAAACAATTTAACTATAGATTTAATGAACTTTATGATACAAAGCCGTTAGTTGATTTGGATGATTATAAAACTGCATTAGAAACAGTAAAAGATGTTGTAAAATCGGAGACGGCTATTGCAGAGTGTTTAGTTACATTAAAACTTGGCGATAAATATATACATAGGATTTGTAATCCGGCAACTCTTTTTAGAGACGCGCCTACAACTAATATTTTGTTTGAACAAAGCGATGTTAAATTTTTAAGCATAGAATATCATAGCACTGATTACTTGAATCCTCAGGTTCTCGAAATAGACAAAAACGAATTGTTAGTAAACAACGAAATTCTTTCTGCTGCGTTTGTCAAACGCGCTTTAGAATATCAGATTCCTTATCATAGGTTCAATAAGAATTATAAAATATTATTAATGGACAATAATTTGAAGACGGTTTCTTTAAATCGGGGGGAATATATAGTCCTACATAAAAGTTATTATTCTATTATGAACGAAGAAGGATTTCGTGAAAATATATACAGCGACCGCAACCAAGAAATTGTTCCGAATGAATAAGATAAAATGATTTAAAAAGTAGGAGTGATATTAAGATACGGTAGCATTCTCTCGCATGGAAACATTGAGCGTATCAAAACCACAAAACTGTTTGCATGATAAATGGGATTTGTATTACCATTTACCACACGATAAGAATTGGGATTTGTCAGGTTACACTGCGATAATGAATTCCATTGATACGGTTGAAAAGGTTGTTTCATTAAACGAAACGATTACGGAGCACGTGGTTAAGAATTGTATGTTCTTTGTTATGCGTAATGGTATTACGCCCATGTGGGAGGATGCTAGGAATCGCAACGGCGGTTGCTTTTCCTATAAGGTAATAAATAAACAGGTAGCAGAGGTTTGGAAAAATCTGTTTTATATGTTATGTGGGGAAAATCTATGTGTTCAAGAAGATTTGAATAAACATATTAACGGTATTACGATTTCTCCTAAGAAAAATTTTTGTATTATAAAAATCTGGTTGGAGGTTTCTACATATCAAGATCCAAATATTATTAATGATGTGCCGAATTTATCAAAAAACGGATGTTTATTTAAAAAGCATGAACCTGAATTTTAAAAATATATTTTATATTGTTATAAAATGTATTAATCTTTTGAATTTAATATATAATAGCCATGGTACCCCAATGATGCAAATGCTAACATGAGCACAATTTCAAATACTTTCCTGGGTGTTTCTTCTTTTTGCAAACCAATATACACCAATAGAGGTCCTACAATCAAAATATGAATATAATTTACCCACGCATCCTTTTTAAAAATAGATTTATAAATATGGTACAAAATAACAAATATGCCGGTTGCTAAAATGATTGGGTAAATATAAGTGGGCATTTTTGATTGCTTTATGCCTATATACCCTAAAAATGTAGAGAAAAGTAAAATATGAGCCAAATGAACAAAAAAATCTTTCATTATATTATATACAATGAAAAATTTTCATTATCACAATACCGAAAAACGAATGCGCGCAGGAAAACATATTACTCGTAAAGTTATTATTAAAGGAGGATGTGGTTATAAATCTGTAACCATAAAAGGTGGTAAACGCAACCACACAGTAAAACGGCATCTCAATAAAACAGAAATAGAAAAAATTAGAAAAGGAAAATTTATTAAAGGACTATTCAAAGATTGCAAATCTGGAAATTGTTAAATTCAATTTAGCATGTATTGTTATCTTTTTACACCTTTGGACATTTACACCGATGAATTTTTAGCAATTTATCAGTCTCAAAAACAACGTTACCTAGGACATTTTCCATGTCCAAAGGTGTAAAATATATAACGGCAAGCAAACGCGTTCGAATCGTTCCATAGACAATTTAATGATAATATTAACATTAAAGTAATGTTCTTTCATGTTATTTGTCTGTATATATTACAAATGAAATCAAAAAAGTTGAAGACCAAGTTTAGAAAAACTAGAAGAAATCGCGGCTATTATGGTGGGGCAGAAACTGCAAAAACTAAGGAACAACAGGTAATCGATGCTTTGAAGCAATTTGAAGAGATATTTACAAATATAGATCCATCGTTGATAACAGAAGAACAAGCAAAAGATTATATGAAAAACGAAGAAATTTTGGGTATAGCAAACAACGACAACATATATTTTTTTTTAGTAGAAGAAATGAATAAACAAAATTTCGCTTCTAAAAAAAAAAAGAGCATGTTCGATTTATCAACCACAAACAAGCCTCCACCATATATAGAAGATTTACATACGACGCTAGGAGAATTTAAAGATTTTGATAATGGCGACAAAATTTTCCGAATAGGTAAAGCCAAATACTATTACGGAAAATTAGAAAACGGAAAAAAAACTGGATTTGGTATTATGGTACAAACCACTATCATTATTGAATACGACACCATATACAAAGCCATAGTTAAACCAGCAGTAAAACCAGAGGTTACGGTAGAAAATCCAGGTGTTTTTGATTATTATTATATTGGACATTGGGAAAACAACTTACAAAACGGAATAGGTTTCCGTCGCGTGAGTGCGTATGACCACGACAACAATTTGAGGATAAACCCCTATTTTTTTGGATTTTTCAGAAACAATTATCCAATATCTTACCCAAAACCAAAAAAGAAAAAGGCAGCAGTATTAGACGAGCAAGTACAAGCAGTAGTACCAGCATCGGACGAGATAGTACCAGTATTAGATGAGCAAGCACAAGCAGTAGAACCAGCATTGGACGAGATAGTACCAGTATTAGATGAGCAAGCACAAGCAGTAGAACCAGCATTGGACGAGATGGTACCAGAATCAACAACAGAACAAGCAGCAACAGAACAAGCAGCAGTAGTAGCGCCAGCACCATTAACAGAACAACAACAGAGAGAGCAGGACTTTCAACAATCCAGGCAGGACTTACTGATAGCCCAGCAGAAAAAAAAAGAATATACCACGAGAACAGACGAGTTTATGAAGGCTCAAGAAAATGCCCGCAGCGCTGCTAAAGAAAGATTGATTGACAGGCTAAAAACCGGTGGTTCAAAAAAGCGCAAACAAAAACAACACAAATCAAAGAAAAAATTCAGAACAAAAAAAATAATTCCATTTAGAGAACAAAACATATAGTTTGTATATAATGAATTTTATACAAACCATATCAAATAGCAAAAAAGTCCGTTTCAAAAACGAAAGTCTGGTTTATTTAATACCAAACAAAGACGATGTATATTACAATGGACTCAAAAATGTATTATGGTGGTCAAATGAAGAAACCACCGAAATAAAAAATGTTGCGTTTCGAGAATTTAATAGGACTGTTCAGTTTAATCGTAACAAAAACAGGCGTGACCTATTTAAAATCATGTGGTATGAAATAGATTTTGATAAAATCTATGAAATCATGGAGACCTATAAATTAACACATAAAATTGAATTAAAGAAACTTTGTGAATTATATATCATTAAAACGTAAAATGAAAAAAGTGCAGAAATATTTTCAAGGTGTTCAACGTCCTATTACATATTCTGTCGGGGAAAATGCAGAAGATAATGAAGATATTATTGATGCAGCAAATGCCGACGACGTTTGGTTTCATGGCCAGGGATTTTCTTCTTGCCATGTAATTGCTGATATTAATGGCCTTAAGTTAGATAAAAAACAAAAACGTCAAATTATTACACAAGGCGCTCTGCTTTGTAAACAAAACTGTAAATATTCATATATGTCGGATTTAGCAATTATTTATACTGAGGTCAAGAATATTCAAAAGACCAATATTAAGGGAACGGTTCGCACAAAGGAACGCGTAAAGGTGCGAATAGTTTAATGGGGAAGTGGATTTAAGGGGAACATTGGTTTACCTTATCGATTACCACTTCGCGCAATACATTTTTTAATATTTTATCCATATATTTCTCATCTTCCTCTTGTGTTTTTCCTCCTAATGCTACCAAGGAAAGGTGTAAATATTCCTCATTTTCTTTAGTATCAATGCGTTCACAATCGGGGTTCTCTTTTTGCCATTTTTGTAGCTGATTTAAATTCATTTGTGCTACGCGATTCACTGCCCGTTGTAGCGAAACCTTTTCTGGTCCCTCCTTTTCCCACATATCATTATTTTTTATATATACAATTTCGCGTTTAAAATCCGTACAATGAAGCGGACGTTTATGTACATCAATTTGCCTTAAGCCATGTAAAATAATCCGCGAAATTCCCTCTACGTAACCCAGTCGACCCGTTGTCTCAAAATCTTTGATTTGTAGTTGTAATGAGTTCACAAAATCGGTTATATTAAGAGCGTCTTTACAAGTTTCATTCAAAAACACATTTAAATTAAAATGATTATTTGTGGTATTATTTGAATTCAAATTATTGGTAACCGTCTGGTTTTTAGCGAGTTCAAATATCTGTTTCTGTAAATCGTGGTTTTGTTCCATTAATTTGAGAACCATGTCATTTGTAACCATGCTATTTTGCGAACTTTGTGTTTGTTCAGCCAAACATTTTTTCTTATGTCTCCATAAACCCGACTTATCTTTATATTCTTTGGAACACTGGCTGCATATATGCAAAGGCTGCCGATTTTTTAATTCCTCGATTTGGGATTTTATCAACTTTTGGTCAACTTTGTCAACGTGTTTTTTGGTGTTTTCGTGCTTTGTAAAATCCTTTTTGTTTTCTGTCCCATAGCAACATACGTCACAATAGAAACGTTGTTTTTCTATTATGCAGTGGGGATTTTTATGGGACATTTTATCCTAAAATAGCAACCGAAAAAATCCCCGAAGCGTTGGCCGAATTTCATAAAAAAATTATGCAGCGCACTTTTGGCGTATTTTTTTCGTATTTACTGCATTTCAATCACAAGTCACTTTTTCCGAAAATTTGAAATCGCCTTTTTCCGTTTTTGGACATTTTAAAAATGTCCAATTCTGAAAAGTTGGCCTATTTCTTTTTGGGGACTTGTTACGGTATTTTTCACTAATATTTTAATTGTTAATATGTGATGATACATGAAGTATATTTATAAAATAATAAAAATTTTATAAATAATGCAGCGGTCAGTCTACGATGGAGGAAGAGGCGCTAAACACAATTTAATTTCTCCTAGCGAAGCTACATCGTACTTTACAATAAGCGGCAAATCATTACCCAGATACATCTCCAAATGGCTACATAAGGGTGTGCATTTAATAAAATGGCTAAGCGATTTTAGAGAAAATTCGCCCTGAATAATGACGGAAGCATCCGGCTTCTGAATAAATTCCATATTACCATCCGATTCCGAACGGAAAATTCGAGAACTTGCAAAATTGCCCTCGCATGAAAACAGCAAATCGCTACCTACGGATTTAATTTCGACACGGTCACTAACCCCATTCAAATCACGAATAATCTTTTGGAAATCGGATGTAGGTAAATTAATAACCGTTGAATATTCCACATCGGGCACAATAAGCTCCTCTGTATCTGGCTCAATTAAACGCAACTTTTGGCTATAACATTGTTTAATGTCTCCATTATCATACTGTAAACCAAGATGTGATACAATTCCCTCGTGATAATCTGACTGTTCAATATACATAGAAAGAGTATCGTCATTGGACATAGTCGAAATAACCTTAAATAAATGAAGTGTATTTGCACAAACAATAATTTTCTCAGGAGTACAGCTAAACTGCTCAAATTTATGAGAATACAAAATTACATTAACTAATATAGTATGTGTCTTATCAAAATTAATTATCTTGAAACCATTTTTCGTAAACGTAATTGTCGCATCCGTTAAAATATCCTTAATTGCAGTAATCATATTACGAATAGGTTGAATTTGAACAGTTTTTATAGTTAGAACATTATTCTCTTCGTTCATATTCCAATATTAAAATATCATGTGCATATTTTTATATCGTCTTTGTGATTATATATTTTATCGAAAAAAATTGATTGCATTTAAATTGACCATGCCTTTGATAACTTAAAAATGGATCAAGAAAAAGATAGAGAACTCGCACTGAATGAATTTACTAGGGACATATATCAACATTTGAAATTTAACCCGTCTTATTCGTTTCGGACAGTAACTATTGATGGTGTGTTATGTTACCCCGTAATTCATAAACATAGGAAAATTGTTAATTTCGAATGCGTAAATATATTTTGCTACGTTAAAAATAAGTGGGGTGATAAAACTAAGGAAAAATATTCTGTTTATTATAAAAAATATTCTTCGATTAAAGAAGCTATTTTGACAGTTGAACTTGTAAACAAAAGTTTTCGTATTTATAATGGTGACTTAATGAGCCCACATGATTATAAAATGGCAAAAGCAGAGGAGCGTTTTATACCTTACAATCAATCTCAGGTTTGCTGTGTTTGTTATGAAAACACATTAGACACTACGGTTTGTGACCACTATTTATGTTTAAAATGCCGCGAAGTATGCCTCAAAAAGTGCGTGAAGGATTGTCCAATGTGTCGCAATCCTGGGATAGTATCAATTTATAATATTGATAACGGACTTATTAATAATAATGTATACACAATTTTGCGAGAAGCTCTTGAATTTGAACAAAAACAAGACGCGCCAAATAATGATTTTATATATTTATCTCCTCCCAGAAACGGTGTATATGCATTCATTGATAGAATTGGAAATAGAATGGTTCGAACTCCTAGCAGCGATAGTACAGAACCTGAACAAAGAGAACCTTCTTATGGTGAACTATCTGAAGTAAGCACAATAGACGAAAACAATTTAGAAGAAGATTTGGATGACTTTATTTCATTTGATTTGAGTGTATTGTTTGAAGTAGCATCACAAACAGATACGCTAACGATTTAGTAAACTATAATGTATTTAGCCAATATATATGAAATTTAAATATATATTAACTATAATTTTTTTATGTTTTATTGTTGGTGTGTTATCACTATTGGCAGCATCAAATAAAGAGTATATGTTGGTTATGGATAACGACCCAGGAGAACAACCAATATTAAATCCAACCCACATAGATTATTTAGGATTAAAATTTCATGCTGAAGAAGCTCATAAAGAAAAAGGATTGGACCATAGTGATATAAGTCCAAGTCTTCCTGTTGCTAAATTTGCACATAAATATTGTGATGATGTTTCAAATCGTGCTATGCCGTTTTCAAATAAAAAACGCGATTTTTGTTTTATTGGTAATATAGACTCTTATAAACCCAGAAGATTATGGGTTTGTGAATTTGCAAAATCACACTTTACTTCGAATTCCGTATTTGTTCATACAAGCAGTGACGAAAATTGGGAATCCTTAGGAGATTTTGACAAATCACATGAAAAACTGGGGTTTGTTGCATATTTAGTTCAAACACGCGAAGCTCAATACAGAGAAATACACGAAAACGAGTTTTATTTTAAAACAATGTGCGAAAGCAAATTTATATTATGCCCTGCTGGCGACGCACCTTGGTCATTCCGCTTTTATGAAACTATTATGTGTAAGAGCATTCCTATTGTAGAGACAGTTCATCATACATATCGAACACAAGAAGAGAAGGACTTTGATTATATCTATTTGTTAGCTAATGACTATGATAAAATTAATGAAGTAATGAACAACGAGTCCTTATATAATGAAATGGTTGATAAAAATACAGAATTATTTAGAAAACATCACATGTTGTCATAATTTTATTTTATAAATCTATTATATTATGCCAAGGAAGAATCAAAACAAAACTCAAAAAAGGAGAACCAAAAAAGCTATTAAAAAGGGTGGCTGGAAAATGTCTAGCCGTAGCCGTCGTAGGTCACTTAAGTCCGGTACAAAATAACATTGTAATTTATTGATAAAATTACAATGTTTATGCGTCTAATAATTTTACTGTAAATCCTGTCGCTGTTTTTATTAAATTTCCTACTAAAATAGGTTCCGCACCCGTTTGTTGAGATTGTAAATAACTATCAAGGTCAAATAGCTCATTCGTGTTTCTATTTAGTGCGTATTTTTTCTCACGATACGTTATTTCTTCCGCTTCCCATTCCACTTCCTTTTTGTTTAATTTCGGCTCCTTTTTTCCTCGGTCGTTCTCAAATGATGGTACGGACCCAAATTGATTCGATTCGACAACGCCATAGTTATAACAAACTAGGGGTTCGTCTTTATTTTTAGATGCATAAAGAGAACAATCCATAGCGCTTTGTTTTACAGATTTTAATATTTGGCGATTTACCTTATCTTTCATCGAAGCGATTTCTAACATAGATTCGTCTGTCGTTACTGGTGTTTGATTATCTAAACGACTAGTATCGCGATTTGTTAATTCAATATTATCTTCGCTCGTTTTTTGTTCTTGCGTGAGAACCGCCAAATATAAGAAAACCTTTACTGTTCTCAGCTCCTCTGGTAAATCCTGATGACTACAAATACGACGAGCACGACCAATGACCTGTTCTATACGAACCATATGCCAATACGGTTCAATAATATGTACGAAACGGGTATTTCTCAAATTAATACCTTCCGCACCGGATGACGTAATCATAAATATTTTTATTACTTCGCCCATATTATTGTTTTCGTTGCGTTCTCGTAGTTTTGCTGCAATATTTGGCGGAACAAAGTCCCATGTGCTATTATATATGTTACGTACTATTTCCTTTTCTTCTGGTCCCTCCGTGCCAGTATACAACACAAACCTAGGTTTTACTGTATCAGACTCCTTTTCGTCAATGGCCCAACCATCTCCGGTTTTTTTTATTTTAAATTCTGCGAAACCATTTGCCTCTAGTATTAATTTTAAAAGTCCAATTCCTTCAATTGTTCGGAATTGGCTATAAATTAAATGCAAACCCACGTTCTCTTCTGATTGTAGATTTTCGAGAACCTTTACAAATTTTGGACTATAAACACCCAATTCGGATTTTATCAAATACTCTTTTTCTCGCGGCGCCTCTGCATTATAACGTAGTGTATCAAGTGCTAACTTGATTTGTTTTTGATACTCTACTGCGCCGCTTTCTTGTGCTTTCTTTTCTTCTACGTCTTGTTCTTCCAAATATTCATCTTCTTGTTGTTGTAATTCGGGAGGAGTTGCATTAATAGTATTTTCGTCTACTTCGTCTTGTTTTCCGGTCGGCATAGGACGCTGCATTCCGGGAGGAAATACAAAATTACATGCCGACCTAGAAAAAATACGATAGGTGGATGATATTTTAAATAACTCTTCATTATCTGGACCAGCCTTTTTCTTGTTTTTACGATTACGTTTTTCTTGTTCTGCCTCTGATTTACGAATACGCTGGTATTCCGAGAACTGATGCCCCGACATTTCCGCTTTTACTACGTGGAATATATCGTTTTCAATAGTTTTCTCAAGAGTAGGTAATAATTTCTCTTGTGCACTACGGAAATAAGACGTAAGACCTAATATGCGACGCTGGAATAAGTCCATATTCTTAACTTCGACAGATTCACTATTTACAAATATATCCAAAAACGCCTGAGAATCATCAGGCAACGCTTTATTTTTGTGAATTTCAATAGAACCCTTGGTCACTTCAAGTCCGTTTTTGGATAGTATATAAGAAACTCTATCTTGGAAATCATGATCCGACAAATTACCACTATCGTCGAGTTTTACGCCATTATATTTTTCAAATTCTCCTGTGCCGCCAATTTGAGCATCAGAACAAGCCCTTCGTTTTTTTGTGGTCCTTTTTCCTTTAAAAAAATCTAAGAGACCCCCACCTCCTTTATTTACTCGCGCTGTTCCTTTTAAAACTCCCCGTTTTTTTGTATTAATAAAACCAAACGGATTCCGAGTAATTGTCAATTTGTTACCGCTATATTCAACATAATCAAAACTACGAAAGTTCTCTTTATCGAACGCTGCTAATATAGATGCAGTGTTTACCTGATTTGTGGTTTTTACATTAACTGTCATTGTCCAAGTTTTAATAAATCCACGAAGCATATTAAACAAAATACCAATTTCATTTGGGTAATTAATGATTGGCGTTCCCGTCATAAAAACGACACGCGCATTGGTAGCATCCATTAAATAATGATACAATTTATGTGATATAGACGTGGGTTTTTTTATTTTATTCACAATACGACTAACGAAATTGTGCGCCTCATCAATTAAAACCACAGCATTATCAAAAGGGTTTTTTGTACCACTTGCTGTCAAATTATTAAATACTTTTTGTGTAAGACCATTATAGTTGATATCGACGTATTTGGCGCGAATCATCATATTTAGTTGGTCGTCAATTTGATTCTGCTCCTCTGCTGTTTTTTCCGTAAAATTAGGCTCTTTCTCAATATTTACTAACCATGCTCCACCACCAGACCTGATATATTCAATGGGTAATGAAAGTGCCTTTGATAATATACTCACGTATTCTGGTCTGCCATCAATAGTAATAAACTCCCAGAATTGGTTCTTACGATATAGTTGGTCACCATAACGTTTAAGCTCGCTGAAAAAATTCATTTTTAGAGACGCCGGCGTTAAAACAAAAATTTTTTTCTCTGACTTCATACCCTCTGCAATTGATATAGATGAAATAGTGTTATGAGTAACAGTAAAATCGCCTATTAAATAACGATTATTTCCATCTAATGTGAAACCATAATAATCGTCTTCTCCAACATATTCGGCTTGAATTCCAGTAACAAGAACATCTTTTATTTGATTCCTTAGCGACGCGCGCTTTCTGGGTATTAACGTAGGGATTTCTTCAAGACCGTTTCCGCTAATTGTTATTCGATGTGCTGTGCCTTTTTTCTTTTCTCCTTTATATGCCCAAGTCGTTTTTTTAACTGATTTATAACATGAGAACCCCAAACTTCTGGCCAAATAAACAACGTCGTCCATCAATATCTCATTTTTCTGAGTAAATTCAAAACAACCGTTACTATAATGTCCGTCGCTATCCAAGAGTCCTGCTAATAACCGCAAACGGTTCTCACGCGAATTACATTTATAAATCATCGGAATATGTTTATTATTTATCATATTGTTTTCTTTCAATGTATTCAAAAACACATTATTATTATAACGCCCATCTCCGCTAATTCCATAATCGTATTGACAGTAGTAATTTAATGTCAAACCATATTTTGGGAGTTGTTTTGAAAAATAATATAACACAGTAGAATCTTGACTAGTTATTCTTGAGCCATTTGATGCGCCGTCTCCTAGCCAGTAGCCAATCATATAAGGGTCAATCGGTAATTCTTTTTCGGGGAAATCTATGGCTGTGCGATAACCTTTCAAAAATCCCTTCTTTTTATCAGACAATTCTAAATAATCTTTCACAGCAATTTCATAAACATTGTCTGTGTCTTTTACGTTCTCGAAAAATGCTTCAGCTTCTTTGCGTGTTTCTTCGATATTGTTTAAATCATAAGAAAATGTACGTGATTGAAATTCATTGTGCTCAATCCATTGAATATTAAAACTATGATTGCCCTTATGTTTATTAAACGATATCTTAGGAAATCCCGATGCGCGCAGACATAAAATATGTTCTTGATTTACAGTATATTTTTCTCCTTTGACCGGGATAATATCATACATTTTGTCACGACCTTGAGCTAACGAAAGAACAGTTCTTGGTTTTGAATCATCTCCCATTAAAAAATCTCCGACTCGAATATCTTCTACTAATTTAGTCGAACCATCTGACATCATTATTGATGTGCCTTTTGCGTGACATTTGCCGGATCCCAATCCGTGGTACAATAATAATCCTCGATAAGGAGTGTAAAGATTCAAGTAATCACGGACGATTTTTTGATGGGTCAATAGGTCCAATTCTGCACCAGCGCTACGGCTTTCACAGGAAAGCGATTGTTCGTCAGACATAATATCTTTACGATATGGCCTAAAAAGTTCATTTAATTTTGATACCGAAATCTCTCGATTATTCATATAGTACGCAGAAGCTTTTACAATAACTTTATCACTAGGTAAAGGAAGTCGTTCGCTAACTAATTGGTCGCGGATTTTTGCAGTGGTCAAATCAATATTTAAGAGTTCTTGTTCGGGCCCAGCAACAACCTTTAATTTACGTGGCTTTCGTATTTTTTTGGGTAATTCTTCTACTTTTATTTCACTGGGCACAGGCTCTTTATCTAAATTTTCAGCCTGACCTAGGAGTTCATCTACGTGTTTTATTTCCTTTTCAATTTCGTCTACGTCTACAGTTTCTTCGGTTCCACTAACTTCTACATCAACTTGTTTGACAGGCATAGGACCAGGTTGCTCCTGTACAATGTCAGTTAAAACAACCGTTTTATCAATTTTGACAATACCAACAGGAATAACGGCTTTTCTTACAGGCACAATATCAGTCTTACCTACAACGGCACCCAAATTATTTTGCCGCAATCGATTATATATTAATGCTCTATCAACATTAGATATTTTACGTTTATCTTTAATGATTTGTTTTTGAGGAGCTTCATCCGATACTTCTTGTAAAAACGCCGACGGCTCTTCTCCTTCTTCAACTACGGGAACCTTTTCGTGGATACGATATCTTAGCTGTAAAGGACCTTTTGCCTCCGGTTTTAATACTAATTTTTCAGTTGGATTAAAAGGTTGGTTCATTTATATTATACTGCGAATATATTATAACGATTTTTACTAACTATTTTACTGCTAAATATTATGAATTATAATAAAATTGCATTGAACTATAGTCTTGAATATTCTTAAGTATGCCTTCGTTGTGTTTTTTTTGAAATAATGGATAAAAGATAGTGTTAACGGGTAATTCAAAAAAATAGCTACATTTCCTTATAAAATGAATGTAAAATGTATCTTCACAATGTTCATCTTCTTTTACTACATGTACATCATTTAAATGTTTAAAAAGAGGTGCGTCTTCTTGATGAAATAATTTGTATTGTATTATTTCGCGAGGTTTACAATTATTAAAACATCCAGCATGTAATAAATCGCAATTAAACAAAATACATGACCCCGCAGGACCGCTAATATTTACGATTTGACTCGATACAAATGGATATGTATAATTACTTCCTGGGCATACTGATAGTAAACAACCTCCATGTTTATATATAACCAATGTATAAACTTGGTGTTTACTGTTATATATATTTTGACTTGATGTTACATCACGATGAAAAGTTGAAATAGTCGCGTTTTTGATAGCATAAGAATAATTTGCAAACTGATAGCCCTGGGGTAATTTTTTAAGTATGTCTATTTTAAAATTGTCGTCTAGTTCTGTTTTTATAAAGTCGTCATAAGAGAGAAGGACAAATCCGTCGTTTTCTATGGTTCTATGTTTTAGTGCATGTTCCCAAGATTCATAATGTTCATTAGAATAATATATGATATAAATAGTAATTATTGCAAAAAAACCGCAAAAAAAACACAAATATCCTTGAACCCTTTTCATTTTGTATTATCGTGTCATATAATGTTCTAAAATTATTTTATTTGTTACTGTTTGTGCAGTTGTATTTACAGTTTTATAATATTGTTTTTAATAAATTTATGCGAAAGAACCTAAATATTGAATCGCATCCTCGCAAGCGATTTGCTCTGCCTTCTTCTTGATTTTGTGTGTACCTTCTCCTAAGAACAGTAGGATCTTCTTATGTAAGGACATGTATTGGTGTATTTCTTGGTAACATGTGAAACGCTTTCGACCAATGGATTTGCCTGCGCTCGTTTCGTGAATGGCCTGTCCTAGACACAAATAAACGCCCATGTGATAACCGGTTTCGCCATTATATTCCTCGACTTCCAAATAATCTGGTGTTACCTTGAATTCCTTCTGAATCTTTACCTGTAAAATATTCTTATAATTATCGTCGTTCTTAATCAAACTAATCCAATCCACGTGCTTTTCGAAAACAGCCTCTACAAACCGCTGTACCATTTGAAATCCAGGACCCGTAACAAATATATTATCAAACCATCCATGCTCATCTTTAACCTGGATTTTATTAAAATCCAGGAACATGGCGCCAATAAACGCTTCAAATAAACAACCGAGTTTTTTTAGATTGGTTCTCGTCTGCTTCGATTCTGCGTATTTTGAAAGAATAAAATATTTATGTAGTCCCATGTCGTATGCCATTTTACCGATTGATTCATTCTTAACGAGGGCAATCTTCTTTTCCGTCATGAACCCCTCATTTTCTTTAGGGAAACGTCTATATAAATAATATTTGGTAATACATTCTAGAACCCCATCTCCAACGAATTCTAGACGCTCATTTGATTTACTATAAAGCGGTAGACAATCGTCGGGTTTAGGACATATAGAAATATTGTTTTGCGCGTTCTCTAGAGTCGGTCTCCGGATATAAGATCTATGAATAAACGCGCGTTTATAAAGTTCCCAATTATGAATGGGCGCATCGACCCCGTAACTCCTTAAAATGGCTTCGATTTCATTATCAATAATTAATATATTTAGGGGATTGTATGGGTCAAATACGTACGTTTCATTTCCGTCTGCCCCCTTTTCAATACGAATATCGTCGTCTAAGTTCATGGTGTGTTTATTGGATTAATAATTGTTTATAGAATCAATTTTTTACTCTTGGATAAAAAAATATTTAGCTAATGTATAGTTGAAGATGACAACAAGCCAATGGAGCCGTTCAAACAGAGCCCGAATGGGCTCGACTGCTATTACTGACCAAGCTCAAGGAGGAGGCTCTAAGAAGGCCGGATTTCCCTACATGATTGGTCGCACCAGCTGGTCTAGTATTGCTATTCCTGACATTTCTCTCAAGCGTGCTATGACCACAAAACTCCCTCTTGCACGTCCTAGTCGTGGCGTTGGAAATCGCCCTGGTATTGGCGTATATTTCACTCAGGGATTACCCGGTAAGTCATAAATAATATTTAAATAACAATATAATAACTTTTGTATTGTTATTTTACGAATGCGCGTAATTTTAGACGACAGGGAACGGGATTTATATTTAGCATGTGAAAACATTGTTGGGTCAAACCAAACTTACGTAAAATTATTCAAAGAAACGTTGCCTTTAGGAGACGTTTATGTAAAAACCGACGAAGAAAAAGACGTATTGATTATTGAACGTAAAACAATTTCAGATCTACTAGCTAGTATTAAAGATGGTCGTTATGGAGAACAATCGTATCGACTAATACATTCATCTGGATTTCCTCTACATTCTATTATATATATTATTGAAGGGTCTATTAGCCAATTGCGCACTCCTATGGAGCGCAAAATAGTTTATAGTGCATTAGCATCTTTAAATTATTTTAAAGGTTTTAGCGTCGTGCGCACAAGCTCTATTGCTGAAACAGCTGAATATATAGTTTGGATGTGTGATAAAATAGAGCGCAATTTTTTGAAAGGCGAAATTCCTTATTATTTACAAGCACCTAGAGAACCTACAGTTACAAACGAGACGGAACATCAAAATATATTACGCACGACTGAATCCAATCCCGCAAATTATTGTACAGTTGTTAAAAAGGTTAAGAAAGAAAACGTAAGCCCCGAGAACATTGGCGAAATAGTATTATGTCAAATACCGGGCATAAGTTCAACAAGCGCTATTGCTATTATGCAAAAATTTGGTACATTTCCGCAACTATTAAAGGCGCTACAAGAAAATCCAAATTGTTTGGACGATATTGGTTATGATTCAAAGGGCAAATTTCGTAAAATTAATAAACCGTGTATCGAAAACATTAAGAAATACTTTTTATGAGTTTTCTAATTTATCCTCTGGTTTACCAAATGCAGAAGGAATTGCGTCAATATAAATTCCTTTGGGTTGGAATAGCAACGGTTTTGTAATATTATTATCATTATATTTGCCTGATTTTAAAATGTCCTGTGTATATTTAACTCCGCCCCAATTAGGGTCCATAGGATTATCACTTAATCCAGTCGGTTGACTTGAAACAAATTCTTTGGCTACATATTCATAATGATTAATATCCTCATTTAAAGGATCAAAAGGACCATAGGAACTATCGGGGTACGCTACAGTTGATTTTATAAAATCTGTATTACCAGCATCGTCAGAATAAACATTGTTTTCTCTATTGCCGGTGGATTCTAGCGTAACAGGATTTTGATTTAATATATAATCATCTAAATTTTGTTGTTCTGGTTCAGAATCGTTTGCATCATCCGTTCCTTGCGTGTTTTCGTCAGTAGATGTATCGTCAACGGAGTTAGTATCTTTATCTTGTCCGGTTGGTACATTCGCGTTGCTTGGAGCATCATCTTTCTTGCTTTCTGGTTGTGGGGCACCTGTAACGCTATTATTTGCCGAATATTGATTCGGGCTATCGGTTAAGCCTTCTGAGAACGATTCGCTGTATTTATTTACCCAAAAAATTACATATATTCCTGAGAATAACACAAAAACTAAAAAAATTTGGAATAATAGTCTAAATTCGTTCATAATCTAATATATATATTTCGCGAAAAGATTATTGACAATTTAAAAAATATATTTAGTATATATAATGATTGATTTACTCTTAATTCATGCAAATTGGTGTGGTCATTGCCAACATCTTATGCCTGAATGGAAAAAAATGAAAGAATCGTTAAAAAGCAACAAAAATATAAGCGTACATGAAATAGAAAACGACGATTCCGATAAAGAACACAGGCTGGGCGAACTAAGTAAAAAAGCCGGAGGTAATAAAATATCAGTACGTGGATTTCCAATGATCGTTCGGTTTGAAAACGGAGAAATGACTGAATTTAAAGGTAAGCGTACAGCGCAAGAATTAGCTAAATGGGCAACAAAACATAAATTATCCGGTGGGCGCCGTAAAACGAAACGTACCAAAAAGAACCGTGCAAAAACATGTAAAAAATGTTCCTTTAAACTCTGGTAAAAATTGATATTTGGATGATTATATTATGAATCTATAACCATCTAAAAATAAATCAACATTATTACTAAATGAATGCAGAAAGCAAAAAGATTGGACCTATAGTAAAAAAACAGGTGCGTCTGTTTTCGTTTCAAACTTATGACGACGCACCATCTAAGTCGAACGAAAATAGCTCCGATGAAGAAAAGGCAAATCGGTATAAGGATAAACAACAATTTGTCATACAGATGTTCGGTCTGAATGAAAAAGGAGAAACCTTCTGTATCTATATACGTGATTTTAAACCATTCTTTTACGTAAGCGCTGGTGACGATTGGACTCCTTATAATATGCGATGTTTGGAGGAGCATATTAAAAAGCTCCTACCTAAAAACATGCAGGACTCCATTCTCTCGACTGAACTTGTCGACTATAATAAATTATACGGATTTACAGCAGGTAAGAAAAGCAAGTTCGTAAAATTTACTTTCAAAAACAGTATTATTATGAGAAAGGTCCGGGGGCTATGGATAGAGTATATTGATGACAAAGACCGTCCTGGCAAAAACACATCACGTATGAAGCCGTTTATTTTCCAAGGTCTTAAATTGGAGCTTTATGAAAGTAATATTCCACCACTTCTACGATATTTTCATATTTATAACATCAGTCCTTCTGGATGGGTCGAAATCCCCGTGAACCGTGTCGAGCGTGTCGAAAACAAAACTACTACGTGTAAATACGAATTTATATGCTCATCGAGTCAAATAAAACCACTACCAGATAAGGAAACACGTGTTCCTTATAAAATTTGTAGTTTTGATATTGAGGCTAACAGTAGTCATGGCGATTTTCCGATGCCTATCAAAACGTATAAGCGTTTGGCAATGAACATGGTAGACGTTTATTTGAGACAACGAAGCGCACTATGCGATTTACTCATTATTCAAAGATTTGTACAGAAGATGATTTTGGCCGCGTTTGGTTACGATAGTTGTGAGGATATTGATTTGGTATATCCCAAGTCTAAACCAGCAAAGGAACAAATCAAAAAGTATATTAAGATTTTGTTGGAGCAACCCATGGAAATTGCTAAACACGCGAACAAGGATCAGGATACCGGAGATTTACTAACCATAGACGAAATGTTTGAACAGATAAACGCTGAGGCAGCGGCAGCCAATGCCATCGATGCAGAAAGCAGCGAAATGATACCAAATGAAGAATTAGTGGAAGAGGGAACCGGACCCCGTTTTAAAAAGCAACCAAAAAAGAAGGTCGACCTAAAATCTACCGTAGTTGATATGTTGACTAGTGATAATCATACGCGTGATGAAAAAATCCAACTTCTGAATGATATTCTTACACGGCTATTTCCACCACTAGAAGGAGACCAAATCACTTGTATTGGTTCGACCTTTATGCGCTACGGAGAGCCAGACCCTTATCTTAGTCATTGTTTAGTTCTTGGTTCATGTGACCAAGTTGAAGGCGCCGTCATTGATGCAGTCGAAGACGAAAGGGACCTGCTAGTGCGCTGGGCGGAACTTATACAGACGGAAGACCCCGATATTATCATTGGTTATAATATATTTGGGTTTGATTATGAATATATGCTTCGGCGAAGTCAAGAGCTACATTGCGAACAGGAATTCTTGAATGTTTCGCGTAAAGTTGGAGAGTTTTGTGGGAAATACGACAAGGAGGGAATACTTCAACTCGATAACACACCATTGCGTCTTGCGACAGGTGATTATGACCTTAAATATTTTAAATTATCTGGTCGTCTACAGATTGATTTGTATACTTATTTTCGGCGTGAATATAATCTGGCGTCTTATAAGCTGGATTACGTTGCTGGTGAAAACATTTGTGACAGTATAGTAAAAGTAGTACATTCGGTCAATGAATCTGGTCAAATTACTGAATTATATAGTAAGAATTTGACTGGTCTGCACGTTAATGATTTTATTCATATTGGATACGTAGGTTTTACGTCGGATTATTATAAAAACGGTGATAAGTTTCGTGTTCTTGATATTCGGCGGGGTGTTGAGCTAGTTGAAACAGTCAAAGGACAAGAGGTTACCAATAAATATAATGTTATTGTCATTGAAGGACACGAACAAATTGATATGAAGCGCCCTGTGAAATGGGGTTCGGCAAAAGACGATGTATCTCCGCAAGATATTTCACGGTTGTTTAAACGTGATGCGTCTGGTCGCGCTATTGTGGCAAAATATTGTATTCAGGATTGTAACCTTGTTCATTATATTATGAATAAAATAGACGTTCTTACTAGTTTTGTAGAGATGTCGAGCATTTGTAGTGTGCCTATGAGTTTCTTGATGTTTCGCGGACAAGGTATTAAACTTACTAGTTTCGTTGCCAAAAAATGTATGGAAAACCATACTCTTATGCCTGAACTAGATAAGGGCGGCGATAATAGTGGTTACGAAGGCGCAATTGTGCTTCCACCTAAATGTTCTATGTACATGGATAATCCTGTGGCTTGTGTTGATTATGCGTCGCTATATCCTTCAGCGATGAGTAGTCAGAATCTATCACATGATAGTAAAGTATGGACTAAGGAGTTTGATTTGACTGGTAATTTGTTACGAGAAACCGGCGAAAAAACGGCAAATGGCTCATATAAATACGACGAACTAGAAGGATATAAATATATTGATTTGGAATTCGATTCATTTCGCTATATTCGTAAGACACCCACTTCGCGTGCTGAAAAAGTCAAATCGGGAACAAAGGTATGCCGATGGGCACAGTTTCCTGATGGCAAAAAAGGTATTTTGCCGTCTATTTTGGAAGAGCTATTGAAGGCGCGAGCGGATACGCGTAAGAAACAGAAGACGGAGAAAGACCCTTTTATGTGGAATATTTTGGAGAAGAGACAGCTCGGTTATAAAGTAACCGCAAATTCTCTTTATGGCCAATGTGGATCCCCTACATCTGCGTTTTGCGAAAAAGATATTGCTGCATCTACTACTGCCACTGGAAGAATGATGATTAATTATGCGCGGCGTATTATCGAAGAAGTTTACGGAAACCGACTCTATGTTTTGGAAAACGGAGCGACTGTTAAAACTAAAGCTGAGTATGTTTACGGAGACACTGATTCCGTATTCTTTACATTTAATTTAGAGCACCCGGAGACAGGCGAAAAGATTCGCGGAAAACCTGCACTTGAAATCACAATTGAAATCGCACAGGACGCTGCGAAACTTTGTTCACAGTGGCTGAAGCCGCCCATGGAGCTTTCGTATGAGAAAACATTGATGCCGTTTATTTTAGTCGCTAAAAAGAAGTACGTCGGAATGCTTTATGAAACTGACCCAAATAAGGGTAAATTGAAGTACATGGGACTCTCAATCAAGCGCCGCGATTCTTGTGATTATTTGAAGGATGTTTATGGTGGTATCCTGAACATTTTAATGAAAGAATATGACATCAAAAAAGCAATTCAGTTCTTAGATAATTCGTTGACTGCACTATTAAAAGGCCAGGTTCCAACGGATAAACTGATGATGACAAAACAGCTGAAAAGTGATTATAAGAATCCAGAGCGTATGGAACATTGGGTGCTTTCTGACCGTATTGGAAAGCGCGACCCCGGAAATAAACCCAAATCAGGAGACCGTATTAAATTCCTTCATTTTGTGAATCCTGACGCAAAACTGAATGGGGAACGTATCGAAACACCGGAGTTTATTAAAGAAAACGGTCTACCTATTGATTATACTTATTATATTACAAATCAACTTATGAAGCCATTACAACAGTTGTTTTCATTAGCGCTGGAACAAATTTGGGAGATAAATAAAGCCACGGTGCCTCTTAGAAAACACAGAAAAGAAGTACTTGAATTAGAAAAGCAATATGATGACAGAACGGTGTTTATGAAAAAACGCGAAATTATGTGTTGTAAAAAGATAAAGGAACTCTTGTTCGATAAATATCTCGAGCAGATTCGAAATGAAAAGACAGGGACTCGTACCATTACACATTTCTTCCAGAAAAATTGAACTGTATTTATTTCAATACAATAAATACAATTTTTAACATGCAAAAAGACAACACAACTATTTTAGGATATATGGGACATGGAGTCTTATTTATTGTTGAATTATCGTTAATACCTTACTATCAATTAGAATACGCATATTACAGAGCAGAAGGTCGAATAAAAAAATTTTATCAGTAGTTACCCGACAAATCATTATAAATATAAAGAGGTACTTCAATAGAAAATACATTATTCATAGATGTGTCGCGGTCCAAATAATTTTGTAAGACGGTTTGTAGTCCATTTGACAAATTCTGTACAATTCGATTTATGCTGGCGGATACTCTTGGCAATTCGTCGGTATGCGCTGTTTCCTCCTCTCCTGGTTCAGTAGGATTATCTGTTCGAATATCGTATCGGCATACAGGGCATCTTACATTTTGACGGAACCAATTTTTTATGGCCATTTCACGAAATAAATGACCACATTGACGTATTTGGCATACGGACTCGTTCTCTTGAAAATCTTCTAGAGTAATGGGACACCTGGTGTGGATTGTTTCTTCAGCTCTATAATTAAATGATTCAGTCGCATTGTTTATTTGCTCCTCTGTTGCGTTTACCAGTACGTCTTGAAATAATCCCGGCATCGCATGATGAACTGTCTCATTAATAATATTTGTGTATATTGTATCAGAAAAAGGTGTGTTGTAAAATGCATATCGATTGTTATTGGGAACAGAAGTATTGTTTTGATTATAATGTGGATAATTTGACCCGCGTCTTTGTCTATTGAGTGTAGACTGAACGATTTGAATATAGGAAGCAACATTATCGTGAAACCGTCGTTCAGTTGAACGCACAGTGTAATTATATTCAATCATTAATTCATTTAATGCAATTAATATACGGTCTTCTTCACTACGATTATGGTTACGTCTTGTCGTTTCAAAAAAGGGGTTTCTATTATCCATATTGAATACTATATAAAGGTTTATTTATATATACTTACATAAATATTATATAATTATGAATCTATCAAAATATCAAAAAAAGGGTTACACCGGAATTGATAACCTTGGTAATACTTGTTTTCTAAACTCGTGTTTGCAAGTTCTCAATCATACATATGAAATGAATGAAATACTGGATAAAAAACAGGACGAACACATGAAGCCAGGAATACCAGACACGAGCATTTTAAAGGAATGGAATGATTTACGATCAGTTATGTGGAGCGGCAACGGGGTAGTTTCTCCTAATAAATTCGTACATAACGTACATAAAATTGCCACGATTAAAAATAAAGAGATATTTACGGGCTGGACACAAAACGACATGCCCGAATTTTTATTATTTATGATTGAGTGTATTCATAATAGTCTTAGTCGCAGCGTATCCATAAAAATAATTGGTAAAAAGGAGAACAAATTGGACGATGTAGCAGTTCAATGTTATACGATGTTACAAAACGTTTACGGTAAAGAATATTCAGAAATCATGGATTTATTTTTTGGTATATACATGTCAGAAATATCGTCCATTACTGACGGAACGGTGCATGCTACAAAACCAGAAAACTTTTTTATGTTGGATTTGCCGGTGCTCGATGGAAATAAACTAGCATCCAATTTATATGATTGTTTAGATATATTTACAAAGACTGAGTATTTAAATGGCGACAATGCGTGGTTCAATGAAAAAACTGGTAAAAAGGAAGATATAAAAAAACGAATTACTTTTTGGAACTTTCCGAAGGTATTGGTTATTTCATTAAAACGATTTTCCCCAGATGGCCAACACAAGTTGAATAGCATGATAGATTTCCCATTAGAAAATTTGGACCTATCCAAATACGTATCTGGATATAGCGCATCGACGTTTAAATATGATTTATACGGAATTTGCAACCATAGTGGGGGCGTAATGGGGGGACATTATACGTCTTTTGTAAAACACATTGACGAAAAATGGATACATTTTAATGATACAAACGTAGAAATTTTGGATAATAGCCAAAACGTGAAAACTCCTTTGGCATATTGTTTATTTTATAGAATGAGGTTATCTGGAAATAAGTAATCCGTAAAATTTTATAGTATGTTATAATATATAATGGGTTCTTCCGATGATGATAATAATTTAACAAGTGATTTAACTAAACTGTATAACATGGTTTTTAATAAATCGACATTACTATTAATCATGTGGTTTTTAGCATTGCATTTTGTTTGTTATCGATTGTTAAAGGTTTTTTATAGTGAGAACTTGGATACTTTAGATTATCAAACAAAGTTAAGTAGAATGTTAGATATAGCGGTGTTCTCGTTTTTGCTGTTGTTTTTAACGGCATCTTATTATTCTGTTCCGGATACAGATAAAGAAATTATGTTAGAAAATCTAGCTGATTCATTTAAAACATACGCAAACGATAACGATTCTATTTATAAAACGGTTGTTTTCCTACTTTTTTTTTATTGTGCGATTTATTTATTTAGAATACCCATGAATTCGGAAACAAAACCGGCTTTTGTCGCTTGGACAGAATTTGGTGCGTGGACTCTATTTCTTATTATTGTTTTTGTTAAATTTTTTAATGATGTGTTTGGGTTCTCAATGATTGATATTATTTACTCTTATTTTGATTGGTCTAGTTTACCAGAAACTACTGATGTAAACAATTCGATTAAGGTTACTACAGCTAATGTAGAGGAAGATGAAGAAGACTGTGAAGATGAAGAAGAACCACCGTCTTATTTGTCAAAAGTTTTATCTTACGTAACGCCGGCACCAAAAAATAAGCCTCCTTCTATTACCAAAAAACCGTCGTCCAAACCTACAACTTTCAGTTCGGTATTAACTAAATTTGTTACTACTTTGGCTTCGGGTTCTTCGGTTACTAGTAATACTACGCCCGTCAAGGTACCTACTACAACTTTATCTAGTAATATTTCAAAGAATACCTCGACAACAAATAGCTTACGAGATCCTGTTATAACTACGACTTTATCTAGTAATATTTCAACAAATACCTCGACAACAAATGGCTTACGAGATCCTGCTATAACTACGACTTTATCTAGTAATATTTCAACAAATACCTCGACAACAAATGGCTTACGAGATCCTGCCACTACAACAACAAAATCTAGTGGCGTTACGATGGACAGTTCAACTACAACAACAAATCAATCTGGGTTTCGTAATATAAAAGAATCGTTTAATACAATGGCGCCCTCATCGAATAATACAAATACACAAAAGCAAGAAGTGTTCAATGTTTCTGGCAATTTTACTTACGATGATGCTCAGGTTGTATGTGCTGCGTATGGCGCGAGTTTGGCAGATTATGACCAAATTGAAGAAACGTATAACAATGGAGGAGAATGGTGTAATTATGGTTGGTCAGCAGGACAATACGCATATTTTCCTACACAAAAAACAACGTGGGACAAACTTAAACAGAGCAGCGACCCTAAAATACAGCAAAGTTGTGGTCGCCAAGGTATAAACGGCGGTTATGTTTCTGATAAAACAAAACAACTTGGTATTAATTGTTACGGACATAAACCAGCACCTTTGGATAAAGATTATGAATTACGTCAGCAACAACAATCAATTATAAATGCCAAAACCAAAGAAGACATTGAATTAGAATCCAAAATACAATATTGGAAGCAACAAATTGATGGCGGAACAATCAGTGTCAATCATTATAATCAAACCGTTTGGTCAAATTTTGATACCAGTCCGCCACCAGGACAAACCACATTGCCAAACCAAGACACCACATTGCCAAACCAAGATGCCACGTTTGGTTCTGAACAAAATGATTACGAACAAAATGATTATGAACAAAATAATTATGAACAAAATAATTATGAACAAAATAATTATGAACAAAATAATTATGAACAAAGTGACAACGTAGACATAGGTACAGTACAATATAATAATATTCCCACCACTTTACGATCGATAGTTAACCAACTTACTACACTTCCAGCTCTAATAAATTCGGATCAAACAACAAAAGGTACTGTACAAACAACAAAAGGCCCTGAACAAACAACAAAAGGTCCTGTACAAACAACAAAAGGTCCTGTACAAACAACAAAAGGTCCTGTACAAACAACAAAAGGTCCTGTACAAACAACAAAAGGTCCTGTACAAACAACAATAGGACCGCCTAAAATGAATAATCCTAATTTTAATCCAAATAAAAAATAATTCATCTCTAATCTATATGAATTATTTTTTTATTTTCTGCGTCTTAACTGATGATTTCCTAGATTTTACCATATGTTTTGCTACAACACCGTATAATTTTTCAAAATGTTCTTCTTCTATTGCGCCACCAATAATAATTTTGGCATCATGAATAACGTTTCCTCCGCTCATAGAACCAGATGTAGAAACATAAAGACCAACCGGAACAGAGAAGGGTTCTAAATGACTAATATCAGATTCCAATATATTGTTTATTGAAAAACCACCAACCATGGTGCCACTATTTTGTTCTCGAAATTTGTATTGTTGAAGAAATGATTTATTCATTTATATTTTGAGCCTATTTTTATTTCGAAATAAGACGCAATTCTTGTACCGTCGAAACGTCCCGTTGTTCTCTAAGATAATTTATTATAAATTGTATCTGTTCCTTATCTGCTATAATGTTCTCTAAACAAAGCTCAATATATGAGAACGAAAGTGTGCCGTATTCTTTTTTCTCAATGAGTCGAACCTCTCCGGCTGGTAAGTTAATTTTTTTATTAGTCAAATTGTTCTCGTTCATGTACTGCGTAATGTCTTTATTGAGTTCGTTTTTTATGGTACGGAGTTTTTTAGTATGTTCGTTTATGCTCTTTAATTTTTCTTCAACTAAAGACCATTTTTTTATATTCTCCGTAAACTTCTCCATTATATTATGAAATTATCTTTATTTTTTGTACTAACCCTATTCACTTTGAGGGGCAGGAGTAGGAGCAATGTTTAATTCTGCCGCAGGGACATGTTTGTTACCACCGCGCTTTTTTGCTGTGCGACCTTTTTTACCACCCTTTGCCTTCATAGTTTTATATATTTTCTTTCCGGCTTTCATCGCGTGGCCTAATTTGTATCCCTTCTTATGTTTGTTCTCGCCATAGATTTTTTTCACTAAATCTGTCCAAGCTGACATCTTTATATATATTATAGAGATAATATATATAGTTTATACCTGAGGCACTAAAGACGAAGATTCCGTGGGCGGAAGTGTAACATTTCCCCCCTTCTTCATAGAGCGTCTACGTCCACGCTTACCAGCCTTCTTCGATTTTCCACCCTTTTTTACGGACGTGCGGCGACGCTTGGTCAGCTCATTCAATCCCAAAAGAGCCAAGGACGCTCCTAAATCAACACCCGTAGAACCACCACGTCTACGGCGTTTTCCGCCCATTTGGGGCTTTACTGCAATCAAATTATCCTCTGGTGACGCGCGTTGTTGATCGCCTATAGCTCCATATACAGAAACGCCATGACTTGCTGCGCCAATACCGCCTTTCATAGTTTTACGTCCTCCCTTTCTAGGCATTATATATTATGCATAGATTATTTCCTAAATTGTCTTAGGTAGAACATTTGCTTTTTGAACGGTTTGATACAAATGGATTATTAAAAACAAATTTGCCAATATCAAAAATAGCAATAAAACGTTATAAATACAAATAAACCAAATATATAGGTAAATTTCATTGTACATCATATTTCCCAAAGGTTTAATAATTTCACGAACCTCTTTATGTAGATCCTCATTCTGAAAAAATTCCATACATGTATCACGAATCGTTTTCATATGCTAATCAATATTAATATTTTTTATTTATAAATTAAACTTATTGTTTTACTAGTCTATCGTTTATTTTTTGTCTCAATGAGTCAATATTGAATGCATCTGGTATAACGCCGTTTTTAAAGAATACAGTTTGATATTTTATTTTATAAGCATCGGCATTATTATCTAATTCAGCAACTTGTTTTAATAATTCCTGAAAATCATTATCATTGTAATCTGGTTTTAAATACAAAATAGAGTCCATATTTACATAGTCATGAATGTTTGGACATCCCCAATAGATTGGAATGACTCCTCCACAATATGCATTTATCAACTTTTCTGTAAAATAATTAGGTTGCGATTTATTCTCGAAACAAATCATGAATTTATAATCATTCATAAATTCTATATAATCCTGTGTACCCCAAGAACCGGGGCAAGTTATATTATTCATATATCTCCCGCAAGAATCTACTTGTTTATATTTGGATAATTCTGCAAAAAAATCATTGCGAGCCTTGCAGCCATCATGACTAGATGCAAATAAACAAAAACTTGATTTGTTTTTTGTCAGTTCTCTTTTTACTAGCAAACTATTTTTATCAATAATGTTATTTGTAAGCGTATAATGAGAAGCAAAAGGAAATATAATTACGTTTTTGCTTTCTTCTGCTACAGGAATAAAATTTATATCGAATTGTTCAGGGTCATCAAAAAAACTTTCCCCTGTAACCTGTACGCGAATTGCTCCTTGATAATTACTCATATCGCGTTTATGAAATGTTTCATATACAATAACATTTTTGTCAACGTCTCTAAACAAATCTTGGAAAAGTTTATCATTTTCCGGCGACGACCATTCCCCCAAGTCTATTTTTTTTTCAAAGTGCTCTTTTTTAAATAATAGTGTCAGCATAAACAACAACAATATTAAAAAAATTAGTAGTATTAAAGTAGTAAACGTTCTGTGTTTCATTATTATATATAATACTCGTTTTTTTATTCTATAAAATAACCGGCCAAATTATAAAATGGAGAACATTTACGAAACCAATGATAGTTTCCAGTTTGACAAACTGAATCTACTAAAACCGGTTTCTTCCGCTGGCGGTAATTATTTTATTCGATTTACTATTGACGGCAACTATTTATACATACAACCCCCCAAATGTAAGACAAAACAAGGTATTGTAAAGGCTGGAAAAAAATATTATACGGATTTGATGTTTTCAAACGCAAATGACCAATTTGTTCGATGGATGGAGAATTTAGAAACATATTGTCATCAATTTATTTTCAAAAATCGCGAACAATGGTTCGAAGGAGACATGGAAATGCATGATATCGAGAACTATTTTACATCGCCAATGAAAGTTTTCAAATCCGGTACTTATTATATTGTTCGCACCAATGTTCCTAGTGCTTTAGGAAAACCGACTCTTAAAATCTACGATGAATTCGAGAACGAGGTTAGTTTAGATAGCATTAACGAGCATACTGATATTATGAATATTATTGAAATACAAGGCATCAAATGTTCAGCCAAGAGTTTTCAAATTGAACTTGAAATAAAACAAATGATGGTATTTAAGCCAGTAAAATTGTTTGAGCGCTGCATTATTAAGACGAGTGATCCCAAAACAAGTGAGAACAAAAAAATGATCATTGAACACGAGGATGAGCAGGCGGTTATAGCACTTGTTCCTGATTCGGTTGAGCAACTTTTAACTGAAGAACCAGTTTTAACAAAATTAGAAGAAGTAGAAGATGAAGATGAAGTGGAAAAACCGGTTGAAACGACTTTAGAACATTTAGTAGAGCAAGAAGACAATTTTACCGTTGACGTAAATGAGTCAATCGAAACTTTAGAGTTACTACCAAAAACGAATGATATTGAAGAAATAGACTTTCCTTTAGACACACTGTCGGAAGAAGATACAATTCAAATTAAGAAACGAAATGATGTTTATTATGAAATGTATCGCGATGCAAGGAAAAAAGCAAAAATTGCCAAGGATTTAGCACTTTCATCTTATTTAGAAGCAAAAAGGATAAAAAACACATATATGTTGAATGATATAATAGATAGCGATAGTAGCGATTTAGAGGACTTGGAAGCCGAGGACGAATAGTAAAAATATTTAGGCGGACAGATTTCACAGATAAATTAAACGATATAGCATAAATAATTTTATCAACCGATATTATAAACCGATGTTGAAGAATATTTCGCAAGGCGCTTCTAAATTTTTTACTAATGAGCGAATTGTTGTTTTAGTCATTTTCCTTATATTAGTTTGGGGTCTATTGGCCTATTCTGGTAGCAAAAGTAGCCGCGTGGATACTTTCTGGGGCTCTGACTCCACTCCTTCTTCTAATTATTCAGTAACTGGCTCTGTATTGCCGGCTACACCTGCGTCTAATTCTATGGAGCAAAATAATGTCGCGGCTAGCTCTAGCCCTGTTGATTCGGCTTTTGATATGAGCAACGAGATGGTAACTGGAGATTCGTCTTTTGCTACCACTGCTAACCCTGCTGATTTGTTACCCAATGACCAGAACAGCCAATGGTCTGCGTTGAACCCCAATACCATGAATAAGGGTGACGTTCTTATGCCCGATTTACTTCAGGCCGGCTATCATATTGGATTAGATACAATTGGCCAGACATTGAGAAACGCTAACCTTCAATTGCGCTCGGACCCCGTCATTCCTAAGTCTCAAGTTGGACCTTGGAATCAAAGCACCATTGAGCCTGATTTAGGCAGAGTGCCCCTCGAGCTTGGTCTATCTCAATAGAAATTTAAGGGCGATGTTACCGATAAATATTAATAATTTAAATACTGTATTAAATTATTATATACTTTTATTTTAGAGATAAAATGGACTATGAAGACATTATAGGTTTTACAGTTATTATTGCTTTTTTATGTTTTTCTTATTACGTTTATACAGACGGCATAGAAAGTTTCCAATTAAACTGTATTATATCTACAGTAGATGGGGAAAAATATTGTGTTCGTGATAGGTCAAAGCTTCAGGATGCCGCAGATTTGTTAGCGTCCATGACTAAAAAATGCAAAGATTTGGTTGAATATTGCGGCCAGAAACACCCTAACAATGAAGCTGTAAAACGTTTAGTAGCTGGTTTCAAACCCAATAAAATTATGGAAACTTTACCTACTAGCTCATATACAGCCTATAGTGAGAACAAGGGAGAAAAAATCGCGTTCTGTTTAAATACTAAAAAAGAGGAAAACGAAGGACTTATTGATATTGATACACTTACTTTTGTAGCTATTCATGAACTTTCGCACGTTATGACAGTATCGATTGGTCATAAACAAGAGTTCTGGGACAACTTCAAATTTTTGTTAGAAAACGCCAAAGAATCTGGTATTCATGTGCCCAAAAATTATAAAGAAGACCCCGTCGAGTATTGTGGTATGAGAATTACTGACAATCCTTATTATGACGCGTAATTCTCCAACTCAATTAATTCTTCTCTCGTATTTACGCCTGATACGTAAAAGTTCTCGTTTGTGTCCAATTGTATTGTGTTAATTTGTATGAATCTATTTTTTAACAGTTTGATTATATCTGTTAAATAATATTCCTGTTGTGTGTTTTCATTATTAATTTTGGGTATAAATTCGTTCAGATACAGCGAATGGATACAGTAAATTCCTGTATTAATAATGTTAATTAATTTTTCCGATTCGCTACAGTCTTTCTCTTCAATAATTTCTACTAAATCCCCGCGTTTATTGATTATTGCGCGGCCATAACCAGTCGGGTTCTCAAAAGAAGCAGTTAAAACGGAGACATCACTGTCATGTTCCGCTATCTTTCTTAGCGCCCCAACGTTCATTAATGGCATATCCCCGTTCACGATAAGTACCTTTTCATTGTCTTTATATTCTGGTAAACAACATAATATAGCATGTCCCGTGCCCTTTGGTTCCGGCTGCTGTACAAAAGTTAAATCACCAATACGGATATATTTTAATAAACATGCTTTAATAATATCATGAAATTTACCAGTGACTACGATTATTTTAAAAGGTTTTAATTGACGAACTGTTTCAATAATACGCACGAGCATGGGCTTTCCTTTAAACAAATGTAGAACTTTAGGTAAATTTGATTGCATACGTTTTCCTTGCCCAGCTGCTAAAATAGTTACTGTTAAAGAATCCATTATATTATTTTTACATAAGTTATTTTAGATATACTTAACGCAATTATGTTCTAATACTATATTATATAAATGAATTTGTCTGTACTTTTTTATAATCGAATTATGATTATGAATATATGTCTTTGGATAATCGGCGCAGCGTTAGCGTTTTATACCAAAAGAATTTTTTTCTTATTTTTAATATTTTATGTATTCATTATAAATGAAATTTTGTATTTATTATTTAATTTCGATTTGTATTTTAGCGGAGACCGCACTGAACTAGTTTATAGTACAAGTTCCATATATGAGTTATTAAGCCCAGAAGTTCAAAATATGTCTTCCAATTTAACGGAAGGAATTTTTCCTGATAAAACTTGTATTCCGCCTGAAGAAGCAGAACGAAATAGATTTGACGAGTTTATTCGTTTATTAGATATCCAAAAGGGCGATAAAGTCTTAGATGCTGGTTGCGGTCATGGCGGGTTGGTTATGTATTTGCGTTCAAAAGGCTTTGACGCTTATGGAATAACAATAACTAAAACACAATATGATGAAAACATAGAAGAACATGGACCTTATTTTTATTACGGAGACTACACATTAATTCAACCTCAATTATTAAATAAATTTGATCATATTATTTTACCAGGCTCATTAGAACATCCATTTGGCGGAAACCCTAGATTTTTATCTGCGTACGAAAAGAAATTTAATGGAATGAAAGACATGTTTCAGCTTATGAAAAAATATTTTCGTGATGATTCCAAACAAAAAAAAATTCTTTCTACGTGCATACATATGAATATGAAATTTATAAATCATATGCCTTCTATTACAATTGAAAGAGTAATGGGTGGATTATATCCATGCATTGACAAATTAAGCGTTGCAGATGCATTGAAAGCCGCAGAATATAATGTTTTATCAAATGAAGATTATACTTGGCACTATTATTTTGCGACAGTATGTAATCCGAATCATTTTGGAAACCCTGCGCCGTTTCCGTGGTATTTTTATTTATTGACTGTTTTGTTATATCCTATTTCTGTGTATTCATATTATTATTCTGAATATGGTTTATGGATGTGGATGTGGGATAATAAATATCATTATCCGGATAATCACCAATTTTCATATGTTGAAGATATTAATGAAAGACCATGTACTTTATTTTATACCGTTGCTCAATGCAAATAAATAACATTTTTTATGTATAAAATGTTATTTTAACGAGACTGCAATATATTTCTCATGTTGCTTGTAACCGTGGTTTTAGTTGTAGCAAATGTAGGCGCTGTTGTTACGGGAGCACTTATTGTTCTTGCAAAATTATAGTTAGGCGTTTGTACTGTTGCTGATAATACTGGTACCTGGGGAAAACCATTGGATTGTAAATAACCACATACATATTGATAAACTTGATTAATTGAAACCTTATGACGATAATTACGTAATGCGTTAATAAATGCATTAGTAAAAGCGCCCTGTGAAGTTGAGTCTGCTTTAATAAATGTATCCGCGCTAGTTTGTTCATCTTTACATCCACTAATTATGCAAATGTTAGGATTGGAAATGTTACCAACCTTATTGTTTTGTATTTTAGACCATGATATAGGACCACCATACTGAAACGACCATTCTAAATCGCACATGGTACCGCTATGGCAGGCGTCGAATAATAAAAGGGCCTTACATTTAATATTTTTAACAATAGCTAACAACTCTCTATCCGTAATAAATCCAGCAGTTTGATAATCACAGGGCACCAAAATATTATCTAATCCATTACTTGTGTATGCGTTTTTATTCGGTAATTGAGAACCATGGCCGCTATAATGAACCCATATTTCATCTAAACTTGTTGATTGATTTACAATATTCGTCAAATTTTTAATAATATTTGCTTTTGTCGGCATGGTGGCAGCATTATTTATGTCGTCTCTTAAAATTGTTATGCTATCATAATCGTAAGCATCAGTTAAAACATCTCGCACATTGATAACATCGTACACGCAACCTTTCAATGTGATTGAAGGGATGGCCAAATAATCTATTCCAATAAGTAACGCGCGCTTCATGTTTATATTTTATACGCAGATATTTATTTATTCAAAGTCGTAAAATCATAATAAAATAATAGATAATTGTATATAAATGGAGATTATACCGAAACATGAAATAATAAAGATATTTCGTTATGATTCTACTGGTAAAAAAAAAGAAGTATACGTGTTCCAAGGCTCTGAATCTGCTGTGTATGAGCCAAACGAACTATTTAGCGAAATAGAACTAGAGGAAATAGAAATTTATAAAATTAAGGTCATCTATTCGAAACAACAAATTCATAAAGACGATTCTATACGTATTTTAAAAAAGAAATTAGTCAATGAACTAGGACTTACCTATGATGAAATTTATCTATTTTCATATGTCCAAGAAAAAATAAACATATTGCGTCTGTATCAGGAAATTACCTCCAATGAAAAATACGATTTTACTCATGGCATGTTTTTGCAGGTTTTGAGGAACCTTGGGCTTCAATCCACAATTATAAATGAATTTAATCGAAAAGAGGTATATACATATGATGATTTGGTCGGCTTTGGTCTACATGAACGATTATTAGATGTTCCTGTTTCTGTTGGACAAAAATTTACGCGTACTATGAATTTTTTATTTTCAGCTTGTCCGTTTCATTTAACGCAGGACGCAACCAGTTTATACAAAATGAATCCGGAAAATCCACTTGTAGAATTTGAGAACCAACTTTTATTCTATTTTGGTAATTTTCATAGGAACACCATTTATTTATGTAGCGCGCCTGATCTTTTTGATTATGCTCTTGGTCATCATATTCAAGAGGAATTTATTAGTCAAACCTATTTTCCTTTATTGTTTAATAACGATATTACAAAAAAATCGGCGTTTATTGAGAACCGCGCTGAAATGTTAAAAGCAAATGCTGCTTTGGTACATACTAAAACTCTGAAATTGTATGATACAGTTGACATGTTTTATAATATTTTTTATACAAAAAAATTAGAGATTCCTTATGCAAGTCGAGGTATAACGTATTTTGACATAGTTATTCATCCCAACACTAAAACTATTATGCCTTTGGAGGCCATATTTAAAAACATTCATGCCACCGTCTCTTGTCCGTTTATTAAATACAATCCGGGTTCTCGAAAAGAAAACATTTATCGTTTATATTCTGTACAAACAAATAAGGTTGGTAAAAAGATTCCGTTTTTATCAAAGAATCTTATTATGAATCTATCGAAAAATACGGGTAAATCAAAACAGCTGTCTTTATTTAAACAATGTATTTATAATAGCGCTGCACATGATTTTTTTATTGATTTTGATTATAATGGTGATATTCATTTACGTTGCGAGTTAGGAAAAGCTATAAATAAAGACCAAGTTTTTGATTTCATTATTCAACATTTTAATCCCACCATACGTACAATGAACGAATTTTTAGATAAAACAGGATATACACTGGATGAATTTGTTTCCTTTGAATTACCCAATATTGAATTTGTGCATTTGAAATATAAAATGGTTTTAGAAAAGGTAAAGGATGTCAATATTAAAGACAGAATTGGTTGTCTAACTAGCATTTTTGATGTTATTGATGATGCCAGTCCAGAACAAACCGTTTTACGTTTCAAGCGCGTATCTAATTTCCAAAAAATGGACTCTATGAATGCTCTTATTAATGAAATATATAGCCAGACCAATAATGAGCGCGCCGTGGTGGAGCGCTTAATGCAAAATTATCAATTGACCGAAAACGACGCACTCGTGCATATTTCCAAATTTTTAAATGCTCATACGCGTATTCAAGGCGCCTTTGTAAATAAAGAATTTACAATTGCCGAGAACCCTGGGTTCGAAACCGTGGTTCGTATCTTACCCTTTGAAAAACAAATTGTGGTTGATATTGATAATATTAACGCAATCGAATATATTGATTCGCTGACTGTGTATATGGATAGTTTTATTCGTATGATTCAATATCCGGAATCGATTAAAGTAAGTGCAGCTAAAATAAAACAAATGTGTAGTCGTACAGACTATGGGGAAGATGTCGTTGTAAAAAACATGGTCGTACCAAACACAATGTCTTCGGTTCAACCATTAACCTTTGGTAAAAAATTATTGTTACCAAGCGAAGACGATTTTGTTGAAGAAGAGGATGAGGGGTTAATATTAGAAGAATATGGAGACGAAGATGAAGGTTTTATACCCGAAGAAACAGATTATGAACCAACTCTTGAAAACACGACTTACGATGAAAGTAGTGTTACTAAAAAGCCAGTTAATATAACAGAAATACCGATTGACCAGCACGAAGATGAAGACGAAGGACTTATTTTTGACGAAATGGAAGGAGGAGCTAAAACAATAGATGGCTCAATGTTAGATGGTAAGCCTTTTAAAAAAACGGAAATTTTCTTAAAGAAATTACAGAAATTAGAACCTAAAATATTTGGAGTAAAATCTGACGGAAATTTTGGTTCATATGCACAAATGTGTCTTAGTAATTATAATAAACAGCCGGTTATTTTAACTCAGGCAGAAAAAGACGAAATTGATAAAAATCACCCGGGCTCCTACGAGAATTCTATTAAATACGGTACGGACCCTAATAATCCTTATTATTATATTTGCCCCCGATTTTGGTGTTTATTAACAAATACTAGTATGACCGAAGAAGAAGTCCAGTCCGGTAAATGCGGTACTATCATACCAAAAAACGAAAAAATTATTCCAAAGGGTGCATACGTATATGAATTCACAGAAGATAAATATCATAAAAATAAAGAAGGGGAATATATTACACATCATCCCGGTTTCCGCGAAGCCGGCTCCAATAAAGACGGGCATTGCGTTCCTTGTTGCTATAGCAATTGGAACTCCGACATACGCAAAACCAGGCGTCAACAATGCGAAAATCCAGATGCACAAGTCGAACCCGAGGCACCAAATAAAGCGCAAAATGTTCTCTATATCGTGGGGTTTGATAAGTATTTGAAACAATATAGATTTGGATTTTTACCTCCTTCTGTCGAACGGTTTTTTAGCATAAATCATGCAAAAATAATTACTAAAAATAATCCGGCTCTTATTAAAAACGATATGCCGGTGTTATTGCGATATGGCGTAGAACAGTCTATTAAACAGTCTTTAGTTGGATGTTTGGCAGATATTTATGCATCCCAAAAGGGTATTGCGCTACCAACTATAGCAGAAATGCGAGATATTTTGGCGAAGTCTATCACTATAGATATGTTTTTAAAGTATAATAATGGTTCTCTACCTTCCGTATTTAAAACAAAGCTAGGGCGCACAAAACTGGGTGCCGACGTCATTGGTAAATATTCTAGTAGTGAGTTTTATAAATCGTTGGACACCTCCAATGAAGCACAATATGATTTTTTGGAAGATACAATAAGCGCATTTGAAAATTTTTTGACTTTTATAAGGGATGAAAATTCGACTATTGATCATACTTATTTATGGGACGTAGTAACCACAAAAAATCCCGCACTTTTTGATAGAGGATTCAATCTTGTTATTTTTACAATAGTCAATAATGACATTACCGATAAAGTAGAGATTTTGTGTCCTACGAATTCGTATTCCAAAAATCATTTTTCGTCTTTGAAAGACAGTATTTTATTATTAAAACATGATAGTTTCTATGAACCCATTTATCAGTACGAACTCAAAGAAAACAAAATCATTATTAAAAAGTCCTTCCATGAAGATAATATTATGAAAAATGTTAAAAAAACATTTGTCGCTATTAAAAACTCCATGAATGAATATTGTAGCGCCTTACCTAGTATGCCAAAAGTATACCATTTTAAAAAGAATATAACTGCCGAACAACTTGCTGATGTACTACAGAAAGCCAGTTATTCTATTGGTAGTCAAGTAATGAATTATCAAGGCAAAATAATAGGCCTAACAATTACTAAACCCACTGGAGAAAAAGGGGTTTTTGTGCCCTGTTTTCCTTCCGCGCAGCTTGATGGTTTTGCTATAGTGTCTATGGAATCAAATGTATGGAGTGATTATCGCGTAACACGAGACGAATTAACTCATTTATCGAAAAAACTTAAATTACCATGCGCGCCACTTTTTAAATTAATTGAAAATAATATGATAGTAGGCGTAATAGTTGATACGAATCAATTCGTTCAAGTCTTTCCTCCTGCTGAGAATGTTGAAAAAGATGGAATCGAAGAAATTCAAGGTACTAATCTTACTTTGGCGGATAAAGCCTTGGCCTCTAGACAAGAAAGCGACCCGGTTCGTACATCCATGATTCGAAATATTACTCTAGAAACTAAAATTTATAACACATTTAGGAGCACCATAAGAGCTCTTTTGAATCAATTCCGTAATCGTAATTATAAAGAACGTATCCAGAAGTTTATTAATAGTGATAGCATAACGTATTTGGAAAAAATAAAGAATGTGGAATTATTATTGAGAAAACTATGTAAGTCTAGTATTCAGTTCGTAGAAAGCGTCCCACAAGAATTATTAGATGAATATTTAGATATTAGCCAGGGCAAAGACCAAGGCCAGTCTGAACTTTGTCTTATTAATGAGGAAAAAGAATGTAAATTGATTGTTCCAAAAGTACATTTGGTAAGTACCGTAGATAACGAAAAACTTTATTTTGGTAGAATGGCTGATGAATTTATCCGTTATCAGCGCATACGTTCTTTTATGTTTGAGCCCAAAGTATACTTAAATATTAGTAGCACAAATTATAAAATATATGCCGATGAATTTATTATATTACAATCGCTATTAACAAACGAATATTTTGAGAACCTACTGCCTTATCCCGCAGGAAAATATATAACCTATGATTTTTCAGAGCCGGTCGATAGTCAAAGTTATTTGAACACGAACGTCTATGATATGAATAAAAAAACAGCTACTCTGGGCGCTATCGACGAAGAGAAAACTAAATGTATAAAAGAAACGCGCGATGTATATGGAAATTCAGAAAGTTATTGGAAACAGCTTTTTCCAAAGACTGCCAAGGAAATCGTACTACAAAAAGAACCAAATTGTAGTTTTTTCTTATTTGGTATTATTCTATATGAGAGAACATCAAAACATCATTCTATAGCGCAAATTAAAGAATTATTATGGGAGGCTTACGCTCTATTATGGGAAGATTATAGTATTAAACTTGAGGATATATTAATGAAACAGGGTAAGTTAGATTTTGTGCGTAAATTAAAGGGTGGTATAGTTGATATGGAAACCCTCGTTAAAAGTGAAGAATATTATTTGACCAATTTAGATATTTGGGTGCTAGCTGCAAAAATGAATTTGCCCATTGTATTATATTGCGAAAAGCCCTTCAAAAATATGTTGACCGATATAAAATGGCTCATTTTGGGTGGGTCTCCGGATGATGCCTATTATTTTGTACGCAGTCCTATTGTTATAGAGCGAAACACGGTTCCTATTTATCAAATGGTAAAACCGTCCCTTAGATTAAATGAAGTACGTGGGTTCTCGACTATGGTAGAAAGCGGAATTCGCGGGGAAGAGGAATATAAAAAGAGTCTGGTATCTTTTGATACTTTCTTGCGCGAATATAGTACCAGATAATTAAACGTATACAAAATAATATAAATGTTTAAATTTATATTAGTTATTTATAATGACCATAAACAGGATTGAGCAAATGAAAAAAATACAGTCTGATGCGCTTGAACTTTTTGGCCGTAAGAATGCCGATTACGGAGACGCGTTTGCAAAATATGGTGTTATTGGTGTTTTAATGCGTATAGAAGACAAAATACAGCGTTCATTATCTATAACAAAAAATGGCGTAAATTTAGTAAACGATGAAGGTATTAGAGATACACTGTTGGATTTACATAATTATGCAGCTATGGCTTTAATGCTTTTGGACGAATAATTATTGACTTAGTACGTCAACTGCAAAATCTACTAATCCTTGTAAATTTTCAACAGGAGCAATAGTATATCGGTTTGCGTCCTGGGCTAATAATGTATTTGCAAAAACTGGTTTATCACTTTTAATTATTTTGCCTAATTTCGTATAAACTTCTGTAGCCCAATCATCGCAGTACCAGTTTTTAATCTCCTTTGGATAAAAGTAGCCCAATAATTCAACGTGTTTTTTATGTAAGAATGGATGCGTAGCTATTCTTTCGTTACCTTCGTCTATTGCCCACCCAAGGCATATGTAACCATTGTTTTTAAAATAGTCAATAAATTTGTTGATGTGGTCTAGACTATAAACATTCAAATCATCGGCAAAAACAGATAAATATTCTGCACCATAATCATTTATGGCGACAGCAGCAAGTTGATTTACAATACACACATAGCTTTTATCAAAGTTATTGAAAAAGTGGAAATGGAAGTTTTTTGGTAGGCGTTCCTTTAATTCGTTAATGTGTTTCAAATAAAACTCGTCATCATCATCAATACCTATTATAAATTTATAATTTGATATGTCTAATTTTTGCAGTGATGAATATAATGTTTTCAACAATGAACACGAATCTGCATCCGCAAAATTCATATTTCTTGAACTAGACGGTATAATAAATACAACGTTTGACTCATTTGACATAGTCTCAGTAGTTTTATTATAACAACAATATCCTATAACGATTATTATAAAAACTATTATAATATATGCCAAAACATTACGGTAGTTTAATGATAAAAAACCCGTTTTCATAAATATAATATATGCTTATAATTTATATTTATGATTATTAAAAAAGAAAAAAAGGGTTCGGTAACAGTCTATCATGTAGGAAAAGATTTTGATGACGCGGCCATGGAAAAAAGAATGAATACTTTTCTTAAACGTGAGCAAATTCCTCTAATTATAAAAGACGATACCGACGTTTATACTGAAGATGGTAGGTTATTATTGACATTTAGAAAGAACGCCATCAAAAATAAAGAGCATATTGACCAATTCTATGATAACATTATTAAATTTGCTAAAAATGTAAGTAGTAATCGTGGTAATGCCTCTGGTGCCAAAAAAATTGGCTTAGGTACAAACCCTAAAGTCATGAGCAATATTTTTGGTTATTTTGATAAATGGTCCGCCTCGCAAAAAATCATATTTCGTAAATTAAACAAAACTCCCAAGATTAGCGTTCGGGAATGCCGGTTTAATATGGACTATCCCGAAGAGTATAAGAAAACTATTCCTATGATTCAAGATATTGACGATCAGTATGCCAAATTAACACCTGAACACTACCGTCTCCAACGGCGCAAAGCAAACCAAACTCATTTTAAAATTCCTAATACCTCCTTTACTACTGTTACTACCAATGTAAATTATCAAACGACTGTTCATACAGATAAGGGCGACGATATTGAGGGGTTTGGTAATTTAGCTGTTATTGAGCGCGGGCATTATGAAGGCGGAGAAACTTGCTTCCCTCAATACGGTATTGGTGTTGATGTGCGCACTGGTGATATTTTATTTATGGATGTTCATCAACCCCATGCCAATTTACCTATTAAAAAAGAGAACGATGAAACGATACGACTCTCGATTGTTTGTTATTTACGAGAACGCGTTTGGCGAAATTCTATGGGTAGAACTAAAAAATATTTTGAGCGGTATAATCGTACGTTGAAGAAGATGTTTAATAGGTAATGGAATTTAGTAAAAATTTTATGCGTACATATATATATTATGCCAGTAATTGCCACATCAAAAGTTTACGAAGGCGAAAGATGGCGATTTTCAATAAATGAGTTAAAGGTAGGAGAAGAGTACTTTGCGTCTACGCAAAGATCTGTTGTTCAATTAATACCAAATGATACTATAGTAACAGTTAAAGAAAAATTCCCTTATTATTCAAGTGAAGATGCGGTCCTTGTATCCTATCAAGACAATGATGGTAAATTTAAAAAGATACGTTTACAGTTATATGACTGGGATTTTACTAGAAAAATTACCGGATCCACAAACTCCGGCGGACGAAAAACAAAGAAGAGTAATAAAAGGAAAAATAAATCAAAAAGAAAGAGAGCAACCAAGCATCGCCGAAATAAAAAATAATATAATCACATAGTATATACATAAATATACTATGTCATCCGATTACGTCGTTGCTATTCCATCTTATAAACGCACCAATGAATTAATAAATAAATCTTTGAAAACTCTTAAGGCCGGTGGTGTAGCGGCTTCCAAAATTCATATATTTGTCGCAAATAATGAAGAACGGGATTTATACGAAAAGGCTGTTCCCAAAGAACTTTACGGAAAAATCGTTGTCGGTGTCAAAGGTATAACTGCACAGCGTAAATTTATCGTCAAATATTTCCCCCAAAACCAATACGTAATATCGATAGATGATGATGTAGAGCAGATTGAAAAAATGGACGGGCCTACGCGGCTACTAAAAATCAAAAACGTAGATAAGTTTTTTAGGGATGGTTACGATAACTTAAAAAAACATGGGCTTTATATTTGGGGTATTTACCCCGTGCGTAACCCCTTTTTTATGAAACCCAAACTAACTACTGACCTTAAATTTATTATTGGTGTTTTACGAGGATTTATTAATCGTCATGATAAAGACCTGGAGCCATCCGAGGGTGCGGAAACGAAAGAAGATTATGAACAGTCGATTCTATATTTTAAAAAAGATGGCGGCGTTTTACGTTATAATAACGTTACGACAAAGACGAAATTTAATGCACCGGGAGGTCTTGGAACAGACCGCCATGAACGAAACAAGTCGGCAGCTGAGTATTTAAAAAAAACGTACCCTGATCTAATTACTATTTTTTATCGTAAAAATGGTATGACCGAAGTCAGATTGGCTAGGGCAAAAAGCGCGGCTACATTAAAAAACTTGTCAGTATCAAAACCTAAAAACAAAACGCAAAAAAAGAAATAAACATTATATCTTTCAATAATATAATGTTTTTTAATTTAGTGAATACTATAGTACAATGTTTATACTCATTTTTTATGGCAGATTATGAAAATTTCAAATTTAAAATAGATGATGACGATGAAAAAAGGTCAATGCGTAATGATAGTTATCATATTAATGTCCGCGATAGTTTTGAATATGCTCTAACTAGCGATTAGCCTCTGTTTTGTTGCTGAATATAATAAAATACCAATGAGATTAAATATTATATCATCATACCTCGGGTGGCTAATTGATGAGTATACATATTTTGCATCGTTTCTTACATTTTGGTTGATACGTTTGTTATAACGCATAAACACAATCTGTTCCACAAAAAACCAAATTATGCCTATCGCAAAGACTAATAAATATTCTGTCAACGATTTTACTTTAAAAAACACGCAAACCAAATAATTAAATATAATATGCAGAATATTCCAACCACAGAAGTTTAACGAAAACAATCTTTGATTTAATATGTCGTTTTTTTCCGATTTATAACTTTGTTTGAAAACAGACACGTATATATAAACAAACAGGAATGATGCAAAAATAAAAAACATTCTCATCATGTTACTAAATTATGCAAATATAATTTTTTATCCACAATTGTGTTTTAATTAAAGACCTATATCATAATCGTCGTCGCAACCCCCTACATCTGTATGCTTTATAGCACTCAAATTATTTTGAATGAGCACATTGTTTTTTGCGCAAACGTCTGTCCTGTCTTCCATTCCGCCGAACTCTTTCTCGATTTCACTATTTGCGTCTTTCATATCTACTTCCGCATCTTCCTGATTCTCCATTTCCTTCATATCAAGGACAAGATTGAATGAGCCGGTTCCGAAATAACCATGTTGTCCCATCATTACACTAGCGCTAACTCCGCGCATATGGTCAAACTCGGCGTGTCTGGATGCCTTCAAAAGTACCTCTGTGTGAACCTCAAATGTCGATTTCGAAATAGGCCCGATATCGTCATTTAAAATACCTGATCTGAAAATAGACACCATTCCTTTGGTAGAAGTCATGCGGTCGCAAAGCAGACTTAGATGATGATAATTAATATACACGTCACTAAATTCCATCACTTCAACGAATTCATTATAAATGACTTGTCTCGCTGCCTCAATACCAAGAATATTAAATATTTCATTAATATCATTACTGAAAGTACGAGACCCGTCGATGAAATCTAATGCCAGCACCTCGAGAAGATTTGAACCCGTAGTATCCAAAATCCATGTATCCTTCTTAATAAATTTGCCATCCTCCTTTTGAATAAGACGGTCATCTACTTTCTTATCCATAATAAGCTGGTTTTGTAACTTTCTGGGAATCACATTCCTGATACCATTGATACCACGCAGCACAATATTATTCATAATTGTATCCTGGAAATTGCGCAACAGATAAATCTCATCGGATTGATCGAGAGTCTCTGCTACGCCTTTTTGCTTTTTCTTATTGAGCGCATTGCTATTCAAACGGAGACGGAATACCAAATTCGATGAATTATAATCCGAATATGTGCATGTAATGTCATTACTGTAGCTATTTGTAATCGTAAAATGAATATCATCCATCGTAATATTCTTATCCAATAGTGTCTCTGGGTCCATCTCGATGCGAATAATCCACTTCGACTTTTGTTGGCCATCAACCGCTGTATTTTCGGCGCATTGCTTCATCATTTCTTCGAACTCGTAAAATTGCTCCATTAAGAGTTGGTCTTCAGGCACGTTCGTTGCCTTATCATTCGGGTCAAAACAAATTTGTACTGACTTGACGACGTCTACCAACTTCGTATGCTCTAACATATTTGCATATTGAGTCGCCTTGTCTTGTTCCCCTTCGTCAAGTGGCTTTAGGTGTACAGTTAGCGAAGGGTTCTTAGGATTCTTCGTCAATCGCAGAATCTCCTCAATACGAGGGACACCACGAGTAACATTGGATTTTGATGCTACACCAGCTAAATGGAAAGTGTTCAACGTGAGTTGCGTTGTCGGTTCGCCAATCGACTGACCAGCAATAACACCAACCATCTCTCCAGGATGAACAATCGCCTGTTTGTATTTCAGGACAACATTTTCAAGCAAAAGCGTCAGACCCTTTTTGTGAAAACGTTTATTGACAAGGAGGTCTTTTGGAGTCAAATAGTAATAATACAGAATTTCGAATAGTTCGGTCGGTGGTGCATAATGAATAGCACGTAATTTATTCATATATTCTTCAATGAGTTCAAATGCCTCCAGAGGAGTAATGTCAACGATTGAACTGGCGTTGAGATTTAATTGACCCTGTGCGTTTGCAATCATGTTTTGGAACGCAACTGGTACCTTTACTGTATTATCATTCTTGTTCTTGAAAATGTTGAACACAATTTCGTCACGACCCGTAATCATCTTTTGAATATAAGACATACACTTTTCCTTGGTGGCTGGCCGCTGTTTTTTCAAGCGCGTAATTGTCCCCTTCGCGTAAATATCTAATAAATCATTGTGTTGGTCATTGATTCCCACAATATCATAGTGCATGTAAATATCCTCTGTGCTCATTCCTACTAGAGGTACCGTTTGATTTTCCGCCTTTGTAGAATCAAACCCGTCATCTCCATAAGCGAATTGGATTATTTTACCCTTATTGTTACGAACTGTCATATCATATTCCACCTTGAGGTCCTCCAAACCTTTAATAAGTCGTCTCTGGATATAACCAGTTTGACTCGTCTTAACTGCTGTGTCAATAAGACCAATACGACCACCCATAGCGTGGAAGAAAAGTTCGGGTGCGGTTAAACCCGAGATATAAGAGTTTTCGATGAAGCCACGTGCGCCTGGGCTATCATCGAATTTGTTGAAATGCGGAAGAGTGCGGCTATCGAAACCATAGGGAATTCGTTTTCCATCTACGTTAGTCTGGCCTAAACAAGAAATCATCTGACTAATATTAATGGGCGTACCCTTAGAACCTGAGTCCACAATCATAACAAAACGATTTGTTTTGCTAAGCGATTTACGTCCAATTTTGCCGGCTTGGTTCGTGGCATCGTTCAAAATATTATTTACATTGTTTTCAAATTCGGCCATATTTGTGGTCGCCGTATTGTTTTCGAAAATACCTAGATGTACCTTCTCAATAAGGGAATGCACCTTTTTCTTTTGCTCTGTGATAATATTAATAATACTCTCCTGGGTTTGTGCGTTAGAAATCAAATCACTAATTCCGACACTAAATGAACTAGATTTCATATATTCTGTGACGACGTTTTGGAGGTCATCAATGAAATTTGACGCAGCCATACATCCATAGTCGTTATATATGCGATGAATAATACCTTTTGTGGTCGACGCAAGAACCGACTTTTCAATTTGTCCACGAACGTACTCTCCATTATGGATTTCGAGCACATTATTTGATGACTCATAGTTTTCGTCTTCATCATAGAGCTTGGTCTTGTATTTTAATGTCAATGGCACAAGGATTTGACTGAGAACATCAAAATTCGTTATTTTGTCCTTTCTAAGTGCTGACACGTCGACTTTATTAAACATCATCAATAAATTCATAGCGTCTCTCGGGCTAAATGTGATTCCCGGCCTAGTAAAACGATACGATCCAAGAAGCGAGTCTTGATAAATACCAATGATAGGCGCGTTTGCACTTGGGCTAATCATCTGGTAGGGAATGGCGGCTAGATGGCGCAGCTCTGTCTCCGCCAAAATATTCTGTGGCATGTGCATATTCATTTCATCACCATCAAAATCAGCATTATATGGTTTTGTGTCACCAACATTCATGCGAAATGTATCGCCCTTGCTCATAATTTTTACGATGTGACACATCATAGACATCCTATGTAAACTAGGCTGACGATTGAAAAGAACCGCATCGCCATCCATCATATGTCGATGAACAACGTCGCCGTTTTCTAGTCGTATTGAGCCACGGTCTACATAACGCAGCGAAATGCTTTGTCCGTTTTTCTTTTCCAGAATCTTGGCACCAGGCCAAATCTCCGGACCATTCTGAATCAACTTCATTAGGAAGTCACGGTTTCTGTCATTGACGACCATTGGCTTGGTAATATTCATCGCAATTTTTCTAGGGACACCGAGCTGTCGAATCGACAAATTAGGGTCGCCAGTAATGACCGAACGAGCACTGAAGTCTACGCGTTTACCCATAAGATTACCACGAATTCGACCGTTTTTGCTATTAAGACGCCCCATAATACATTGAAGCGGACGACCTGAGCGCTGAGCCATTGGCACTGCGCCCTTGACTTTATTATTGACAATCATCGCAACGAAATATTGTAGAACCGTGGTCATTCCTTCAATAACGTTAGGAGATGCATTCGAATTTAACTTGTCCATCAAATCGCGATTGGTTTTGATAATGTTACTATAAATATGCGTCAAATCATCTTCGCTACGCTGCTGTGCATCATGCTTCACTGAAGGACGTACAGCAGGAGGAGGGACAGGTAAAACTTGGCAAACCATCCACTCGGGTCGGCACCACGTTGAACTGAACCCCATAAAGTTTATATCCTCATCCGAAATACGTTTGAAAATCTTAAGAACAATCTCAGGCGTAAGACGAATATTGATTTTCTTATTATCTGCCCCTTCTGCGTCGATATTTTCCCAAATTGCAAAAAGCGTTGCCATTCCCTCTAGTTTGACTTTGTCCGGCTGTTTACAACCACATCCGTCCTCTGTTTTGTCTCCACATCGCTTAACTTTGGCAGCAAGACTGCTGACATAATCCCATCGGTCTTCTGTGCTCATTTTATGAACATGCGGATGGTGGTTTTTATTTATCAGTAATTTGCTACATTTGAAGCAAACACATCTGGATATTTTCATTATTTCTTTGATATGCTGAATAAAGAACACTGGTCTTGCTAGCTCGATGTGTCCAAAATAACCAGGTGTGTCGATATACGTATATCCATCTGTGGGACAGATTATACCCGGCTCGAGAACTCCCATTCGAGGATCAAACAGACCACCAACAACTGGTTTATTATTAATATAAGTATCGCGTGACGTTACTTCGACAACTGAATTTTTACGTATCTCCTCCGGTGATAATATACTAAATTGCACACCAATAATCTTGGACGAAGGTTTGTGTTCATTTGTTTTGTTTTGGTGTAGCGACATTTCAACCTAATATATATATTAATGTAACTTTTTATATTCTTTGAGAATCAATTTTTTAACGTAAATAAATACTTTAAGTGCATAATTTTCACGAAGCTAAAAATTGATTTCGAAAAATTATTTATTGTTTGAAGCAACCATTTAAACGGCTCTTGCTGTTAATATCTAAATCATGCCGAAGAAGACTGCTACCTATAACACTCGCAACAACAAGAAGAACAAGCTTAAGAAGTCGAAGGACGACTCAGATAGCGACGAGGAGATTTTTGAGGACGAGGAGGATTATGAGACATGTAGTGAGACTAGTGATTCATCTTTTGTACCTGATAAGAAGAAGAAAAATAAAAAGGTACTTGTAGGAAACGACGAGGATGAAGACTCGGAAAATGATGATGATGAGGATGAATCAGAGGATGAATCTGCGTATCGCCTTAAATTTGAAGAGTTTCTTGGTCAAATGTTTCCGTCTAAGTATATGAAGCAAAAGGTTGCCGAAAAGAAAAAGGCCTCGGTCAAATCAAAACATGAGGCCAAGTCTAAGTCTAACTCTAAGTCTAAGTCTAAGTCTAACGCCAAGTCTAATTCTAAGTCTAAGTCTAAGTCTAAGTCTAAGTCTAAGTCTAAGTCTAAGTCTAAGTTTAAGTCGACAGAATCTACTGAAGAAGAGGATGATGATTCTGATGATGACGATGATGATGATGACGATGATGACGATGATGACGATGATGATGATGACGATGAGGAGGAGGAAGAGGAAGAGGAAGAGGAAGAGGAGGAAGAGGAGGAGGATGAAAACGGTAAGGTTATGGATATTGTATTCTTCGGAGGTTCTGGCGATCAGTATGTTTATCCCGACGACTACAATGAAGAGGACGATAATGCTGACTGTGACAGCGAGGACGAAAAGGCATTTATGAAGGAGAATTATGAAGCTATCGCTATGCCGGTAAAGGATAGTAAGAAGAAGAAGGATAAGAAGAAGGACAAGAAAGGAAGTTCTCATCCCGAAGAAATCGGAGAAATTACTGACGTTGAGCAGGAATATCTTGATTTGACTGAGACAAAGAGAACTCTTACGGTCCAGCTTAATAAGCGCCCAAACAGTAAGATTCTTATTAACGCTATCCAGGATTGTGACAAGTCCATCAAGAAGCTCGTTAAAAAGGCTCGTATTCGTAATGCGCGTGCTTATCATAAGCTCATCCACGACGACACACAAGAGACGAACGAAATCGATTATTTCAAGAAGAAGCTCTCAAATAAGGAGCAGCTTCGTATCATGAATGATTTGAAGGAAATTAATTCTCATGTAAATATTGACCGTCCTTATCGCCTGGCTCTTCTCCAGTCTAAAATTCCTCCTAAGTTCAAGGCGTATGCTCTCCAAAAGCTAAACGCACTGAAGCATTTGGAGCCAGGAGACAACGAGTATTATAAAATCAAGAATTGGGTGGATACGTTTATGCGAATCCCCTTTTGCAATTACAAGAGTCTTTCCATTACTATGGACGATGGTATTGAACGGTGTCACGATTTCATGAACAATGCCATGACCATTCTTGATGATTGTGTTTATGGACTCAATGACGCCAAGCTCCAGATTTTACAGATGGTTGGTCAGTGGATTTCTAATCCTTCCGCCATGGGAACAGCAATTGCTATCAAGGGACCTATGGGGACTGGTAAAACCACTCTTGTTAAGGAGGGAATTAGTAAGATTCTTGGTCGTGAGTTTGCGTTTATTGCTCTTGGCGGAGCAGGAGACAGTAGTTTCTTGGAGGGTCACTCCTATACTTACGAGGGAAGTAGTTGGGGTAAGATTGTTCAGATTTTGATTGATAGTAAGTGTATGAATCCTGTGATTTACTTTGATGAGCTGGATAAGATTAGTGACACTCCCAGAGGAGAAGAAATTGTAGGTATTTTGACACATCTCACTGATACATCACAGAACAGCCAATTCCACGACAAGTACTTCTCAGATATTGATTTCGACCTCAGTAAGTGTCTGTTTATCTTTAGTTATAATGACGAGTCCAAGGTCAATGCTATTCTCAAGGATCGTATGTATCGTATTCAAACCAAGGGTTACGACGCAAAGGAAAAGATTAAGATTGCGCGCGACTATTTGTTACCAAAGATTCGAGAGCAAGTGAATTTTAGCGAGTCGGACGTTATTATTCCTGATGATACGATTCAATATATTGTTTCTAATGAACATCTTACGAAGGGAGAGGCTGGTGTTCGTAATTTGAAGCGCTGTCTTGAGATTGTGTATACGAAGTTGAACTTGTTCCGCTTGATTAAGCCAGGTTCGACGAATATTTTCGCTAAGGAGATTAACCTGGATGTGTCGTTTCCCTTTACTGTAAGTCGAAAGGATGTAGATGTGTTTATTAAGAATGAAGAGAACCAGAATCAGTCTATGCTGGCGATGTATTGTTAAACGTGGTTTTAAAATATTAAAATAAATAATTACATAAAAATAATTTTTTATGTAATATAATGTGCGACACGCATTATGAAATTGATGATATTATTCGAATTAAAAGACAATTGGAGGATTTGTTGAAAGAAAACGACAATATCCATTTACAAAATGCCGTTTCAGAAATAAATAAATATTTGAAACTTGAATGCCTTCATAATAAGGTTCGAGACTATATTGATATTAATCCAGAGGCTAGTATTCCGATTGAATATTGTTCTATTTGTTTTACTACATTTTAATTATAAGCGGTTTGATTTCCACCGCGAGTTTTTAATTGGTTTAGTTGGTTATCATCTAAACATAAATATCCATTGGAATTAGAATAAGGACCTGGTTCGCATGACGCTGCACCTTCCGCTTGCGAATAAATATCAATACCCTTGTCACCCTTTGCATAATCACCAGATACGTCATTTAATGTTGCGAAACCTTCCCTGCCGCTGAAAGTTGTTCTAATAACTGGAGCACTAGCTGCTTGGTTCATTGTATTATATAACATTCCTGATTCAGGAATCGGCGTCCCCATATTATTAATACTATTGTCATCATAAAATGAAGAGCTATCTCCTTGGTTCATTGTATTATATAACATTCCTGAACCCGGAATGGGTGTCCCTACGTTATTAATATTGTTGCTGTCATAAACTTCAGGCTCAAGAGCACTATCCATGGCTTGATTGGGTCCATTCGTAACAAAATTTTTGTCACTATCGTTAACTTCGCCAACATTTAAAGGCGCTTGAATGTTTTCGTAACCTTCAGAATCATAGGGTTTAAAATAAGCGCAAGATTGGCATAGTGAAATAAAAACAACTACCACTAAAATTACAATTGGAATAACATATTGTGCATTGAATTTCATTTTTGTATAAATATTTAAGAGATATTATTTATGTTCTAAATTAACCAACCAATCCCTTCGTGTTAATTCTAAATATCAGATTTATCCATAGTCTCCACTATTCTATCTAAAAGCCCCTCCTTCTGGTTATTTTCGACAACTAAAGTATCGTTGTCCATTTTAGTGAATAACCACAATTTTCTAAAATATTCATTCGCGCTTTCTATAAAATTGGTATTTAAGTTAAATATGTTTTCGGACTCTGTCAAATCCATTCCACTGAAAAAAAACTTATAAACAAAAAATACTGATATTAATAACGTTAAAACAACAAAATAACTATTTTTTGCTACATAGCCGTACATATCAAACGAATTGTCGTCGAAACTGTCTAAAGAATCTTCCATTGTTTAATAAAGTACGGAATTATATTTTTTGCGCGCAATGAACATAAAAAATATATCTTTTATTTAGTATAATGAGTATCTCAGAAAGTATTCCTCTTAAATCTTTAATCGACGAGTCGGAATATGTTAATAATACAGACTCTATACGTAAATTGAAACATAGTACTAAAATTCGCGATGACGTTAGACGATTAGACATATTTAAGACACAAAATGCAGATTTATTTAAAGAAAGTCCTGAGCGTTTTTTAGAACTAGCCGTAGAAGAGGCACCGTTCTTATACAATAATTATATGGACCTTTTCCATAAAATGATTAAGGATGAATTAGATTTAACCATTATGACAAAGCTGTTAATTGTGCTTAAGATGATTGAAGATTCTGCCGTTGACCAATATAAAGGCTCTGTAATGGTGGGAAAGGTGCTAAAAGAATTATATATTGATAGCGCAATGAAGAGAGGCGATAATTTGGACAAACAGTATGAAGACGAAAAGCCAAAAATTATAGAAGGGCAATCTATTTCATGGAAACAATATAAAAATAATGGCCCTTAATAAATAAACATGACCTCTTTTGATTATGAAAGTTTTCTGAATAATATGAACGTTAATAATGGCAATAAGAAACAATTTGCTGTTTTAAAGCTTTTTGTTAATCCCGATAATAATGAACTCCGAGAGTTATACGAAAATCATGTAAATAAACATAACAATGAGGTCATTAAATCATCTCATCCTAATTCCGGATTCGATTTATTCATTGCTGACGACGTGACGTTTAATCAGGAATTGGATAGCAAATTTGTTGATTTAGAGATACATTGTGAAATGATAAATAGCGAGGGCATTAGTAGCGGATTTTATCTTTTTCCTCGGTCGAGTATTTCCAAGACACCGTTAATGTTGGCGAATCACACTGGGGTTATTGATAGTGGTTATCGTGGTAGAATGATAGGTGCATTTCGTTGGTTAAATTCGCAGGAATCTCATGAATCATCATATACAGTAGAGAAGCGCACTCGCTTGTTGCAAATTTGTCATCCTTCGTTGTGTCCTGTTATTGTGAAAATAGTAAATGATATAAATGATTTATCGAACAGCGAAAGGGGTTCTGGTGGGTTTGGTTCTACGGGTCGTTAAAATTATAAGTAAAATATTTCATCCGACACTATATATAATATGTCAAATGAAACTGGACTTTTGCAAGTCTATAAAGGCAGTTGTTATCAGAAAATTTATCAGAAAAAGTATCAGAAAATAATTGTATTAGATTTAGATGAAACCATAGGTTCGTTCGGTGATTTATATATTCTGTGGACTGCTCTAAACAAAATACGGGCCCTAGATAAAAACGAAACCCAAACGATTTTTGATATACTTATGGATATGTATCCTGAATTTCTAAGGTACGGAATATTAAATATTCTTGAATTTCTTTATTTTAAAAAGGCATCCGGTCAGTGCGATAAATTGTTTATTTATACCAATAATATTTGTACCCCTCCTTGGGTTTCACTTATCGTTTCGTATATTAATAAACGGTTAAAAACATCGAACTGCCTGTTTGATAAAATAATAAGCGCTTTCAAAATTAATAACAAAATAGTGGAATTTTTGAGAACCAGTAAAGATAAGAACTGTGGAGATTTAATACGTTGTACTTTATTACCAAAGACGACAGAAATATGTTTTATAGACGACACTTATCATCGTGATATGATAAACGAAAAGGTGTATTATATACAACCATTTCCTTATTTTCACGGCCTTTCGGTTGACGTTATTATAAAACGTTTTATGTTATCATCGTATGGTGTTGAATTTATGAAAAAGACAAACATGATGCATACTTTTGAAGAATATATTAGTGATTGGTTTTTTTTCCATCATAAAGGAAGAGATGACGTAGCGAGCACAAAAGATGTCGATGTTTTTGTAGCGCAAAAAATGATGTATCATATTAAAGATTTTTTTTATCTAACCAATCGTAAAAATCGTACTTGCAAAAAACGTGCATCGAATCATCGTAAAACTCATAAAAATCGGTTATCGGTTGATAGTTCATTGAACCAACTTTCTTAATTTTTCGAGTAAAGAGAACATTGGTGTTTTATTATCGCCTTTTACCAAAGATTTTTCTGTTTCCTGGTATATCTTCGATGGGTTTTGTCTATTCACGTACAAATGGATATTATAAACGGAAAATATTATTGCGAGAACAAATACGTCGTTGGTCCAATCAATCGATAGGCCTTTTCTATATAGTAAGTAAATCGGCAAAATCTTTAAAAAAAGTATCATGATGCTGTATTTTGCTATTAATATGACGTCGAATTTTATTTGAGAAACATAAATTATTTCATACACGTTAAACCAAAACGCTATCCATAGCGCCAATAGAGGATTTGCCGTTTTTTTAAGCCAGTTCGTGGTTGGCCCGACAAACGCGCCTATGTTATAATAGATTAAAAACCATGCCGCTATCCAATAAGAAAATAAGTAATCGAATCGTACATAGCCCATTTGTATTAACGTGATATTTGTTTTTTACACATTTGAACATTTAAAATGGAACTCCTGAAAGGCGTTCCACTAGATATTTATCGGTGTAAACTACTTTTGTAATTCCTCATACGCCATCAATAATAACTGCTCTTCATTGGATAATTTTTGAAACGATAGACATTCATCAAAACGGTATTGTATAAAACGATTCATGTTGTTTTTTGTGAGAACTTGTATTCCGTCTTTTAAAAATTTGATATCTACAACTATTCCTCCAGTAGTTAATTTATCTGAGTCTTTACGAATCCAACGCACATGTCTTCCTTTAAATAGTTCATTTATTTCGTCTATAAAACGGTAACCTATTAATTTATCACACAAGTCCTTGGTTTTTTCTTTTGTTAAAGACAGTTCGGAAATGTTCTCAAAAACGTCTTTTGTGATTTCATCCATAGTTTTGTTCTCTAAATAATCGTTCTTTTCATTTTCTACGGACTCTAATATGGCTTCAATATCTAATGTTGAAAATAAGGTCGGGTCTTTTTGTGCTGTTTCGAAAATTTCGTTTACGTTCATTGGTATATATAAATATTTATCTTTATGTATACGGCGTCTTTTGTTTTATAAAACATAAGTTTGTTTTACGTAATTTAAAAAATATTGAGTCAATGCCAAATTTCCTAATAAAAATACAGCTGTCCCGAAAATTACGCGACGGTCCCCTTCTGTCATTCTTGTTTTTCGCCAAGGATTAAATCTTATTAATAATACGAAACAAATATAGGTTTGTATAGCTATATTAAGATAATTGGTCATAGTTTCATCGAATATTATTATTTCAAAAAACCCCAAAATATGCGATACATGTAAAAAATGCGATATATTTAAAATCAGTAACGTATAAAAGTAAAAATTACCGTTTGATTTTTCTATAATCTTATCTATATATGTCAATGTTTTGTTCATTTATATTATCATTATAAAAAAATTAGAGTTATGGTTACTAAATTCATATGAATGAATGTATAGTAAATAACAAATACAAAATCTTGGATAAAATAGGTAACGGACAATTTGGAAATGTGTATAAAGCAATTCATCAAAAAACAAGTGCACAAGTAGCTATAAAATTTGAGAACCAAGATGGCGGAATTAAATTGCTACAACACGAAACAACTATTTTAAATTATTTGCGGAACGAAGGCGTAAAACAGATACCCACGGTTTTATGGTATGGATTATATGGCGAAAACCTTTGTTTAGTTATGCCATTGTTTGAATGTTCTCTAATTCAGTATATTCAATCGAGAACGCTGACCCCAGAAAAAATATATAACATTATACGGAGTTGTTTATCTATACTCGAATCTGTTCATAAAAAAGGCGTTATTCATCGCGATATAAAACCGGAAAACATTATGATAAAAGACGGTGCCTTATTTATCATAGATTTTGGGTTCTCAACCTTTTATATTAATGATAAACGAGAACATATTCGAGACGAACGCAGTCATAACGATATAACAGGAACACCTAAATGGTATAGTTATTATTTACATAATGGTTTGAGCCCATCTCGTCGTGATGACATAATATCCCTATCGTATATATTTTTATTTATGATACTAGGAACTTTACCATGGTCCAATATTGCCGTTGGTAGCGCATCAGAAAAAAATGCACTTAGGAGAGAACTAAAATCTCTTGAAAATATTCTATCTTTGGTTGATGAAGTACCTCTTTGCGATTTTATAAAAAGCTGTTACGATATAGCGTTTGATGAGGCTCCTGATTATTACAAATTAAATGATATTTTGAAAAACAATATAAAAAAATAACATGAATACATGTACAGAGTAATACGATGAGTACTACCGAGCGTGCATTAGGTCAAGTAAAGTGGTTTAACAATAAGGCTGGTTACGGTTTTATTACTATGAATGATAGCGCCGATGAGAACGCAGGAAAGGATATTTTTGTGCATTATTCGTCGATTCGCGTTACAAATTCGCAGTATAAGTACCTAACTCAAGGAGAGTATGTCGAGTTTTCGCTCGAGAGGTCGACTTCGGAGAAGCACGAGCTTCAGGCGAATGATGTCTCGGGATTAAAGGGTGGTAAGCTCATGTGTGAGGTTCGTCGTACTGTTTTCCCCGAGGGAGACCGTCGTCCTGTCCGCTCCTACCGTCGGTTTGAAGAGGATGGGGAGCAACAGCAGCAAGGCGACGATGATTTTAAGAAGGTCCAGCGTAGGAAGCCCGCCGCTCGTAAGCCACGCACTGTTCCTGCTCCTTCGGTTTAAATTCTATAAAAACAAATAGTTTTATAGAATCAACAAGTCGATTTATCAATGACAACTTCTTTCGCAATATTACGTAATATTTTTTCCCGGTTCTTTTCGTCTTCTTCTGGTGTTTGGCCGCCTAATACTGCTAACATAATTTTAATAAAGTTCTCGTTTTGTTGTGTGTTATTGACCGTACATTCTGGATATTCTTTTTGCCAAGCAAGCATTTGTTGAAAGTTTTTATCAGCAACTACTTTTACAGCCTTTGTTAGACGTGATTTATCATCGTTTTCTTTTTCCCAAACATCTTGGTCTTTCACGTACATAGTTTCCCGTTTAACGTCAGTGCAATGTATGGGTCTCTTATGAACGTCCATTTCTTTTAAGCCATTGACAATGATTTTTGATATGCCTTCTACGTATCCTAGACGCCCAGTCTCTTCAAAGTCCGTAAGTTTCAATTGTAGTGAATTTACGAAATCCATTAAGTTGAGTGCATCTTTACATTTTTCATTTAAAAACACATTCAGATTAAAACTATTGTTGTTTGTGGTAATATTGTTTTGTATCATCGTGTTCTGACTTGCTAATTCATTAAATTTGTTGTTTTGTTCTATCAATAAAGTTTTAAATTCATTTGTTTGTTTTACTATTTCTAATAGTAAATTTGCGTTTATTGATTTATTGTTGTCCGATAAAACTGCTTTCATTAAATCATCAGCGGTTGTGCCAGTGCATTTTTTTTTATGATTACATAGACTCGACATATGCTTATATGTTTTACCGCATTTACATGAAAAATCACGGGTTTCAATATTGTTAGGACTTGGGACGAAACCATTCGGATTTGTTAGTAAATTATGTTTACGGGTGGAATTATGTTTGATAAAATCTTTTTTGTTATTCGTAAAATAGTCACACGTCTTACAAATATATTTTTTGGGGATTTCTGGGGATTTTTCCATTCGTATAATGACTAATGAGAAAATCCCTAAAGTCGATCGACGCAGTGGGACCCTCGTATTTTGCAAAATTATATTGTTTATTATATATTAACCGCGCATAATATTATAGTCTTATGATAACAACCATGAATTAAAATAAATGTCCAACTATCATGGAAGCAGCGGGGATTTTTTGAATTAGGCAAAATTAGGATTTTATTTTATCGTAACAAAATCATTTTGTTTTTAAACTTGTGTATTACCAAACATGCAATGAATATGATTGAAATAACAAAAATGGGATTTTTTGGGACAAAAATATTAGGATTTTGCCTAATAAATTTGTCCCAAAGTGCGATTTTTGCGTTTTTTCTTATGCAGTCATACTAAAAAAATAATTTTTGATTTTAAAGCTTTATCGAGACAATTCGTTTTTCCGTAAAACTTTATTTCGTATATTTTCATTTTGGACATTTATAAATGTCCATTTTCCAAAAGTTGGCCTATTTCTTTTTGGGGAATTGACTGCATAAAATTATTGGTGTTTTTAAGATAAAAAACGTTATCATTAATCGTAAGATACATAAAACGGTCTGTTGACTGCATAATTGGGGATTTTTTGTTAGGATTCTATTAGTATTTATTCTTTCAGTAATAAATGTTTGTTTAATAAAATAATAAATGAATGCATAATAAGTAAGATAATTATTTACAATTATTTTAGGGGATTTCTTTGGGATAAAAAATTAGTATTTAGCCGAACGGGTTTGTCCCAATATTTGGAGAACTTCATAAACCAATAAAAATTGAATCCTTTTTGAATTCTTATTAGAATGCAAAAAGTAGCCATGACGGCAAATTCTAATTACGACGAGGTCCACGTTGTTTCCGATTCCGAGGAGGATGAGGAGGAGCAGGAGCAGGGTTGGACGGGTCCATACCATCCTAGCTTTCCGAACCAGTGGGTCCTTAGTCACGAACCAGGCACTGGTCCAGAGCAATGTAATAATTGTGCAGATTACGGTTCCTACCAAGGGGAGTTCATCGGATACTGTGCTAATTGTGCTGCCTACGTATACGAAGGACGGCGCGGCAGAGGATTCATGGGCGACGGCATTGAACTAGTCGATGAGCAAACCAGACAGTGGATAAGCGTTTACGACACCTATTTGTCGCACGTAGAATTTGCTCGATTCAGTAACGAATTGCCTCCAGTGGTTGAGGAGGAAGACTCATACGATGAGGAGTCTGATGACACGAGCATTCCCGACCTAGAATTGGTGGGCCAAAACACCGTTTTTGAGGCGCATTTTGAGGGTGGCTACTTTGATTTCTAAAGTAAAAAGACAAAAAAAATAAAAAGGTTGTATATATTGTTTTTTTATCACACAATATATAAATGAAACTATTGAGGCTCAATGAATTTTTAAATATTTTTCATAGAGAACCAGATACATTACCCAATTTTTTACGTAAAGCGACTGTTAGAACGTCGGCTGGTTTAGTTCCTTTAAAGGAATATATGGCACGAAGACAAATCGATAAAGAAAAAATCAAGACTCTTTTTGAGAACATTAAGAATCGAAATGAATATTTAACGCGATTTTACAATTTGTCATTACGTATCGATCCTGAATTTTTAACCATTCAAACGCCTCCTATGAAAAATAAACATATGAATAACAACGAATCGATTAATTATAAAGTTTTGATACGTAATATGCATTATAAAGGGATATTACAAGATACCAAATCAGGAATTGAAGGTGTTCCAACGTATATCGATGTTCTCAAAGATTTGTATTTACATTCCATAATTGATTATAAATTATTGACACCAAGCGCATCTGATTATATAGCAAAGGGCCGTATTGGTTCGGTGTTCTCGTCCTTTTATTTTCGCGCATCAATCATGAACCCATATCTGGTATATTCGTTGAATCATTCGGTTCTCAAAGGCACTAAAATTTTTACACCAACGCTAGGATGGACATCTTATTGTTTTGGTTTTTTACAATGTCCCTATGTTACTGAATATGTAGGAACAGATGTAATCAAGGACGTATGCACCAAGACACAGGAATACGCAAATATGTATAAAGATAAAAAGACAACTATATTCTGTGAACCATCTGAGAACTTAGCCAAATCGGCTCAATTCAGAAAGAAATATCGAGAACATTTTGATGTAGTGTTTTTTAGCCCTCCGTATTATCGTTTAGAACTGTATAAAGGTGCAGAACAAAGCACTAATAAATATACGTCTTATGAAGAATGGTTAGAAGGATACTGGGAGAAAACCATAGAACTTTGTCATCATGTTCTTGAGCCGGGTGGTCGTATGTGTTATATTTTGTCGGGTTACGGTTCTGATAATACGAAGGAACAATACGATTTGTTAGGAGACATGAATCGCATAACAAAGAAATATTTCAAATTACAAAGTTCTCAACCAATGCATAATAAAGATGTACATTCCACGAATCATAAAGAGACTGCGGAAAAAATAATGGTGTTTGTTAAATAAAATATATATTTTAATAATATATGAAAAATTTTTTAAGGAGGACGTTATTCATTTTTTTACTATTAGTTCTCATATTTAATATGTTTTATTTAATTAAAGACTGTTTTGCTTTATCACAAACGGTGGATGAAACCAAAAGAGACTTGAAAGATTACGAGAATATACCAATTAATGATAATATTATATATGAAAATGTTGAAAAATTAATAAATGAAATTAGCGATATTAAAACCGACAATAATGTAATAATCAATATAGTAAATAGTGATTCTGGTTTTGGTTCTCAGTTAACAATATTTTTACAAACATTATCTTTTTTAAAAGAAGTGAATCCCAATATAATATGTTTACCGCATTTCAGTAAAAACACAACGCTCTTTAAATATCATGATAGTAATTATAACAATTCTTTTTTCTTATACTATAAAAGAAAAATACATATAGAAAATTTAGAAAATTATAAGATTTATTTTGCAAACTCATCTCTTTTAAGCACACCTTTCATAACAGCATGCATACCAACAATGAGTGACGAAACGAACAAAAAATATATTACCAATTTTATTAATGATTATGAAGTAATAAAAAATCAATCTGTAATAGATAGTATTTCTAATTTAAAAAAGCCAATATTTGGCATACATTTGAGGAGCATTGCGCAAAAAATTGTGCATGACCCCGAATATTTATCTGTATCTTATTCAGATAGATTATTGAAAATTAAAGAAAAAATAAGCAATGATCACAAAGAATATTCTATTTTTATAATGTCGGATACTAATGACAATATAAACTTGGCAAAATCTATTTTTGATGATATTTATTATTTTGATAACGTTTTAAGAATTGATGGAGACAAAGACATAATAATGAGTTTAGATAATGACAAATCTGGTTATAAACTAGGAATGGATATTTTGAATGAGTGTTTTGCGATGAGTTTATGTAATAAAATATTTGTATCAAATAGTAATATCCATTTCATTATTTCAACAATGAATCCAGATATTGATATGGAAAATTATTAATCCCCTATACGAATACGCAGAAAAGTTAGGATTTTTAAAAGAAATATAAATCGAATAAGCATTTTAAGTTATAAAGTTTTCAACGCGTTTTTTCCATTAATCATAATAACAATACAGAAAAATAATGTTTGTTATTTTATATATGATTAATCATAAAATAAAAGTTTTAGATGAAGAGATGAAAATAGTAGAAAACAACATTAACATAAAACACCAAATACATAGTCGTGTTGATTATAAAAATTCGGCTTGTGTAAAGCCTTGGGGACATGAGTTTTTGATATACGAAAGTGATAAAATAGGGGTTTGGTTTTTGAAAATTAAAAAGGGCCAATCTACTTCTTTGCATACACATTTTAATAAAGATACGATTATCATATGTTTAAACGGAATAGCTAAAATAAATTTACTCAATTCTAGTATTATTTTAAATCCTATGTCCAGTATTCATTTGCCTCAATACAATTTTCATGGATTATCTTCTTTTTCGGAAGAAACCTATTTATTGGAAATAGAAATTTTTAATGATAGTGCAAAATTTAGTGACAAGAACGATTTATTGAGAATAAATGACCAATATAAAAGAAATTCAACAGGATACGAGTCGTCTGTTAATAAAACTACAGAGGACTTGGACAAATTGGATTACTTTTTTTTAACTACTGATTTTGATAAACAAATAAAAGGAGTAAATTTAAAAGTAACTGAAATAAACAACAAGAATAAGAAGGACCCTGTCGGCTCAATGTTTAATAACAATAATTATAATATTCTTTTGAGAGGTGTCGTAAACCAAAACATGAAATATTTAAAAGAAGGTTCGTTTATTGATAACTTTGACGGCATTCAGTTTCCCGAAGAAAGCATTTTGGTATTGTCACTTCATAACAGTGATTACGCAGAAGACTCTAAAATAATTTATGATAAGGAACAGTTAAAACTGGTAGTTGATAAATTAAACAAAAATAACGAAAAAATTATATTATCTTCCGGTTGTTTTGATATTATTCATGTTGGTCATATAAATACTTTAAGAGAATCAAAAAAATTAGGTGACAAATTAATGGTATGTTTAAGTAGCGATGAACAAATAAAGTTATTAAAGGGCGCAAATAGACCAATAAACAATTATAAAGATAGAATTGATTTATTTAAAACAATCTCTTACGTAGATTATGTTATTTTATACAACGAAGAAAACATCGCAAAAGAAGAAACGCTTGGTGATATAATGAAAATTGTAAATCCGTTTTACTGGACTAAGGGTAATGATTATATTGAAGAAAAAATCATAGAAAAGCACCCTTATTTAACAAATATTAAATTATTCAAAAATGTCGACGGAAAAAGCACGACAAATATTGTAAATAAAATTAGATCTGATGATGAGTAACGTTATTCGTGTAATTTCATTATAATTAAGTATTTGTTTAAAGTATAATGAAATATTTAGTAACTGGCATTTCAGGGTTTTTAGGACCGCATTTGGCAAAACAGTTAATTGAGAACGGACATGAAGTATGCGGTTTGATTCGGTCAAACAGAGGTTCCGAACAAGATATACGAGATATTTTAAGCGACGAAATATTTAGTAAAATCGTATTTTTGTATGGCGATTTGATTAACTATAGAAGTATAAATTTAATAATGAAGGAAAACAATTTTGATGGAGTATTTCATTTAGCTGCTCAAACCCACCCACCTACTAGTTTTACGGATCCTATAGGCACTTGGGAAGCAAACGTTATGGGTTCTATTAATTTAATTACTGCATTAAATGACAATCAACCCGGGTGTAGGTTTATTTTTTGTTCGACAGTGGAGGTTTATGGTAACGAGGGAATAGATGGTAGAAAAATAAAAGAAGACAATGTTATTTTACCTGCAAATCCTTATGGCGCCTCTAAGGCAGCCATAGATCTTTATATAGCAGAAAGAATGAAAAATAAACAGATGAACGCGACCGTTATACGCCCGTTTTGTTTTACAGGGCCACGCAGGGGTGCTAAATTTTCTATTGCTTCTGACGCGGTACAAATTGCTAGAATGGTTTTAGGAAAGCAAGATAAAACGTTACGTATAGGAAACTTAGATACAATTCGTGCTGTTACTGATGTTAGGGACATTGCCAATGCGTTTTATTTAGCGATGACAAATGATGTAGCTATTGGAAAAACATATAATGTATGTGGGGGAGACCCTTTGCAAATGAGAAATTATACGAATATGCTATTAGAATTTAGTGGACTGACTGACGTAAAAATGCAAATAGATGAAAAATTATGGAGACCCATTGATATTCAATTTCAAGACGGAGACGCATCGTTAGTAAAAGAAGAATTAGGATGGGAACCAAAATATGATATTAAAACAACTATTAAAGACTTACTAGAATTCTGGATAAATAAAATTAGAGATTAGTATAAAACATATTAATGAATTTGTATTCATTAATATATAATGACTGTTTTAATATGTGGGTCGTCGGGTCTGTTGGGTAGAGATTTGTGTAAAGCATTAATGGTAAACAATGTATCTTTTATAGGAACATATAACAAAAATTATGTAGAAAACGCTATTCAAATAAATTTTCTTGATACAGAAGATATTCGTACTAAGTTGATAGGAAATAATATAAAAATATGCGTAAATTGCATTGTTGAAAGGCAATTAGAAATATGTGAAAACAATTGGCAGGATATTAAATCATCAAACATAGATATAACTAATAATATTGCAAAAAATTGCTCTGAATTAAATATTCATTTAATACATTTATCTACTGATTATGTTTTTGATGGACAAACCGCACCTTATTATCCCAGCGACGAAACAAATCCATTACAAAATTATGGAATTTCGAAATTAATATCAGAAAAAAGAGTAATATCAAAATGCAAAGAATATACAATTATAAGAGTACCTGTTTTATATACTGATAATATTAATAATTTTGAAGAAAATGCAGTAACGCTTATTGGAAAAAAAGTATTAAATCGTATCGAAACATCAAAGGAAGACAATTATTCAATTCGTCGCCCTAATTACATACCTGATTTTTGCCAATTTTTATTGGATATGATAAAAGAACCAAAACTAGGCATTTTTCATTATTGTAATCCTCACGATAGAATAACGAAATATGAAATGTCGACTATTATTTCTAATTGTCTACATAAAACAAATCATATTCTACCAATTAATGAAGAACCAAGAGATGGCGCTGAACGACCAAAGGATACTTTTTTAAAGGACACAAAATACAACATTTATGATTACTCGTTTACTCCAATCTATCTGGGATTAGAAAAATGTTTCAGAAAATTATCACATCCCCAACTTAATGTAAACACCAACGAAAACACATCAAATGTGTTTTTTATGATTGATTTGGATGGAACGTTAATTGATACTGATATCCTTCATTATAAAGGTTATAACGCAGCTTTAAAAGAATATAACGTTGAATTAATTTACCAAGAGTACCTTAAAATAATAAACAATAAAGGGATAGATAATTACCTTACTTCTAACTTTCCTAATGAAAAAGATAAAATAAAGGCTTCAAAAAATAAATATATTCAGGGTGTCGATAATATATCGTTTATGAAAAACGCAGATTCATTAATTAAATATATTGATGCGTTTAATATTAATCATGTTGTTGTTACCAATACATCTTTAGAAAACGTGAACTATTTTAAATGTAAACAACCGTTATTGTGTAAATTAAAAAATTGGGTTACAAGAGAAGATTATTGTTTACCCAAACCGGATAGCGAATGTTATATTACAGCAAAAAATAGATTTTATAATAATGAAAAAAGTATTATAGGAATTGAAAATTCAATAGTTGGTTACAATTCTTTAAAACACGTAACTGACTGCATTTATATTATAACGGATAAGGACGATTATCAATATAACTATTTTAAAAAGGCGGACGTTTATTTGATTAACGACTTTAATGGCGTGTTTAATTAACTTTTTAATGTTTCTTAATTATATATTACGATGTCTCAGCATTATGAAGTTTTAAATAGAATAGGGTATGGTTCGGTGTTTAACGAAATTAGTATTGATTATTCAAACAATTTAATTAAAAAGGTATGCGTAAACGAATACGGAAAAAATAAAATAGAACACGAAAAACGGTTTTATAAATACATTATTGACAATAAAATTGTGTTTAAAACACCAAAAATTTACTCATTTTTAGAAAACGGTTATATAATGCAGTATTTGAACAATTATGAACCATTGTATAAAAATTTTTGCCTTATGGATAGAACAATTCAAAAAGAATTAATTATGAATATAGAACATAGTCTTTCTGAACTACATGCTACTGAAAAAAAATACGTATCTAAAGCTGAATATATTTTAAATTTAAATACAGAAATATATGAAAAAATAAAAAGTAGACATGACCTAATAAAAACAAATGTTGCAAAATACGATTTTATTACAAAGGTAAATGGAATAACTATATTATCGTTTGATGAAATACTTAATTCTCTTAATGAGCTTATTTATAAATGCATAGATGAAAAACCAGAAAACGACTTTTTTTTGTCTCCCATACATGGCGATTGCCAATTTAATAACATTCTTTATAATTTTGACACAAAGGATTATGTTTTTATAGACCCAAGAGGTTATTACGGAAAAAACAATATTTACGGAATTCCAGAATACGATTATTCGAAAGTATTATTTGCTTTAAGTGGCTATGACGAGTTTGACAATAGAGACATTATTGATTTGGAAATAAAAGACGATGATATTAAAATTGATATACGGACTCTTGATAAAGATGTATTTATACGAACAGACTTAGCTGCGTTATTGATGTATACAATATGGCTAGGCAATGCGGAATGTTTTATGAAAAAAAATGAAAAAAAGGGAATATATAGTTATTTTTTGTCGTTATATCTAGGTACTAAAATTTTAAATAATTTATATTAATATAATATAACTCTAATGCAAACCATATATACAAAGAATGAATTACATTTGGGTGATAACGTATATTGCTTAATAATGTTTAGTAAAATAACTGATTATTTGGAAACCAATAATATAAAACTTAATCATTATTGTGATGCTCAACATATAAACCAAATAAAAGATTTTGTAACTAGTGAAAACATAAATATTTTACCATTGACTGAAATACCAGGTGATGTAAAGGTTTATAATATATGGGTGGGTTCAGCTGATTATGAAAATAATTGGTACAATTCATTAGAAAAATCAACTATTCCTGGTATGTATTCCGAACAATATTTTGATAAGTTTTTATGTCGTTTTTATAATAACGTTTTAAAAACCATGAACGTACCTGTTGTATTTGATGAATTTATATTTGATGACGATAGAACATTAAATGATTTGATTGTTAGGAGAAAAAACATAAACGAAAAATTTAATAATAAATATGAAAACATTGACGTATTAATAGTGAATGGTGCTCCTCAATCAGGACAGTATAATTACAATGAGAAATTATGGGATACAAATTTAATTTTACTTAGTAAAAAATATAACGTTGTCACTACAAAAAAAGTAGAGGGTATAATTTGCACGAGAGACGATGATTTATCAGCAAAAGATATTGCTGCTGTTTCCACGAACGCGAAAAAAATTATAGCCATAGACAGCGGAGTTTCATTAGGATTATTTAATAAACATACAATACAAAACGCCGAGATAATATATTATTTATGCGATGGTCTTCGTTGTACATGTTCGTTCCCGAATTTTGATTCAACAAAAAATATAGAAGAAATAACGAGTTTAATATTGAGCGACAAAAAAGAATCATTTACCAATTATCATTTGCATAATTATAGTTTAATATATCTCCTATTCTTAGTACTTTTTATTCTAATTGTCTGGATTAAGAGAGAATTTATATATAATGGTTTTGTTCGGTTTAAAAAATTTATGAAAAATTGAATTTTTTTATCAATTCACAAATTGATAAAAACAACAAAATGAGTATTAAAAAGCAGCTTGCGCTCAACATTAGTGTATTGCCTATGGAAATAATATATATAATCAAAGAGTTTGCCTTTATAGACCAAACTACCGTTTTTATTAAAAACAAAAAGCGAGAACTGAATCAACTGGTCAAAAATGCAGTGTATTCTAGAAAGAACACTTCTGTCTGGACAACAGAGACTTCAGAGACTTGGTTATTTGCCGTGTATTACGAGGATATTACATGTTTCAAATTGGAAAGCGGAAACTGCGCAGATTGTGGACAATATTTTATGAATAATAGTCCAAAACTAATGTGTCATTGCTAACTGGATAATTAGACGATCTGTGTTAAAAACGGGGCACTCCCTCTAAAACCGTAATATTTTCTGGAAGGTCCTCTTGATCAAATAGTCCATAAACATCTGAAGCCAAATAAACCGTAATAGGAAATTCACAATTTTTTATTGTGCATTGACCCGTCCATTGTTCTAATCTGATAACATGATTCAAGCCAATAATACGTCCTTTAATACCGCGATATTCAGGTAATGGTTTTGCGCGAGGATTGCCAGTGGGTTTTTTACAGCGCCATTCGCAGGAAAGTGCGTTTACGTGGTTCGGGAATCCTGTTACCAGAGCGTATATTTCCCATCCTCCTCCACGACCATGTGTAAAACGTGCTCCACCACTTATCTCTTCATTATGTTGTCGTAAACGCCGCCTGGGATCATTCGTTGATCCAATATATGTTAACCCTCTATATTGAGGCTGCGTATTTTTGAGGAAATAACAATACCACGGTCCGTTATCACATGGTCCGTTATTTAATGCCTGACTTTCTTCCATTATATATATTACAATCTTTTTTTAATTACAATTTTTGACAAATCATTCTATATGTAACGACTTTGTTGGCCGATAGGTTTTTACTGAAAAATCCAGAAATAGCGCTATTAATACGCAAATATAAACATTGAAAAACATGATTATTCCGTAATTAAATGTAGATTCGACCGGAGGATAATAATAGTAAGGACATACAATTACAGAAGCTGTTAATTGAAGTAATTGTAGCCCCGTGATGACTATTTTTATTTTCTTTATGTTGGGGATTTTATATAGTGATAACAAATAGTACGAATACATAATGGTATGAACTAATGAATTGATAATATTTGCAGTCCAAATTGCGTCTATTTTGTAAACATAACATAAGTGCCAGCAAATTACTGCGCCAATATGATGAAATTTTTGTAAAAACAGGGGCTCTTTCTTCTGTAATTTAACTAAAACAATGTCCGCAAATTCATAATATTTTGATAAATAAAAATAAAACGCAAGTTGGTCAAATTCTTCAATATTAAAATAATAAGATGCTTTGAAACCTATGCCGTGTTTATATAATATGCCGCACATTCTTATAAAAAACCAAAAACTAAACGCGCTTAGTCCTGCATTATGTATGGTTGATAATATTAATAGCCCGTTTTTATTAATGTTTATATGAGTAAATCTATCAATATATTTGTAATATAATCCTATAAGTGAAAACGGTATGACCAAATGATACATGGTTAGTAAATAACATTTGTTGTATTTATGTTATTTACATGATTATTATAGCGTGATGACCAACTGATGATGTTAGATGTAAGAGTGCATGAAATAATGTTGCTGTATATTTATCTTTATCGAAACAAAATTGGTTTGTGAGATATCCATAATAAAATATAAATATAACAAAAGAAAACGCCGATATTACAATGACCGCATACGAAATCCGTTTTTTTAGTGTACAAGTATGACATTTGTGCATAAATAGATATAATCCAGTTAATATTATTCCGGCTATGGGAATTTTATCTATTAAATTTGCTATTAAATTTTCAGGAAAGAAACCATGAATTATTATGCTCGTAACCGTCAATAAATAAAACCATGTAGAGTAAAAACGGTAACCACGTAGTCGAGCATGAATAAAATTAGATAAAAAAAAAAGACTGCTACAAACAAGCAAATCAGACATAACAATAAAGCATAATAGTTTTTATTTTATTTTTAATTTTATTTATTATAAGTGCTCCCCAGTAAATGTTCAATGTATAAAACAAAAGCGGGACAGAACATACAATTATGCTTAATATTGGACGATTTTCTATATAATAATCACCACTGACGATTTTAATAAAATAAGGATATATCAAAACAATTCTATAATAGAAAAACATTAATGAAAAAAGTATTTTAAATCCGTTTAGCTTAGGAAAACAATACTGTAAATTTAAATAGAAATTGGTGCAGCAAATATAAGTGGCGCACTTCACGACATCATGAAAAATTGTGGTTGGTCTATAAAAAAAACAAAACGCACCAGCACTGAAAGCGCTTATAAAATGATGTGCCACATATAATACAATTTGTTTTTCGGCACGCTTATAATGATTGTTTAATTCAATAAATATATTCGCGAATTCATATACGGCAATCGCAGCCAATATTGTTTTCCCATTTTCTTCAAACGTGCCCCTATAATAAAATGCTGTAGTAAAAATATTGAAACAAGTAAAAAACGAAATCGCAATATGATTGTTTTCTATAAATTCTAGATTCATTTATATGACCATAATTAACGTATGTAAATCTTTATATATTTCTCCCAGAACATTTTATGAAGATAATATATATGAAACTGTTATTTGTGTCTTTAATATTTGTAACCTTGTTATTTGTTATAGCGTTCTCGATGTTACAACATAAGGAAAGGTTTGAAAACGAAGAGGAAAAAAAATTTGAGGTAAATCTATCACTTTTGTGTCTTATCAAGAATGAGACGATGAATTTGAAAGTGTTCATTGAGCATTATATTAAACAAGGTGTTGACCGTTTTTATATAGTTGATAATGGTTCTGAAGATAACCCTTTAGAAATATTACAACCGTATATAGACAATGGGTATATTAGATATTTCTATATGCCCGAACGATATAATCAACCTGAAAAATATAGGCAAATTATTACGCAAGAAAAACTAAAAGAAACTACCGATTGGCTTATAATATGCGACGCAGATGAGTTTTTTTACGGAGTGCCGAAAAAATTATCAGATACTCTAAAAGAACATTTTGATCAAAATGATTTTGTTCAATGCAATTGGAGAATGTTCGGATCAAGTGGACTAAAAGAACACCCAGAAAGTATATTGAAATCCATTGTCCATCGACAAGAAAACCTTCATAAAGAAAAATATATTTTTAGACCCAGAAAGGTTAATAACGTTAACAATATTGCGGTTCATGAAATAAACGAATCGTTAAATGGAGTCGTAGAAAATGACAAAATAAGACTGAATCATTATGTCATACAATCATTAGAATATTATGAAAAGATTAAGATGAAAAGAGGTGACGTCGCACATCCCAGCGCAGACAATAAACATAATATGGACTTTTTTAATTCCACCGACGGAGGCGCCACTTTATTAGACGATACATTAGCGAATATGCAGTGATTATTTGTAGTTTTTAATACATTCTATAATCTCTTCGGGATAATTCATTTGTTGTAATATTTTTACCGCGCCCTGTATCTTGGAAATCCCGCGTTTCATCTTGTAAGTATATTGAATAGTGCCGTCATCGTCTTGTAAAACGTCCATCTTATAGTTTTGAATAGTCTCTGATTTCTTCAATCTCTTACAAATAGAAACATAATGCGTGGTCAACATAAAATTAACGTTCTCAAATTTACTCAAATAAACTAAGAATGCGTAGGCTGATTTGGTGGCTTCAAGCGGGTTTGTTCCTGAATATAATTCGTCAAATATACAGAAATGTCTTGTCAATGCCTTATCTGCCGACCCAATAATATCAATAATTTCTTTACAGCGACGAGATTCAGCTTGAAAAAGACTATCACGACCAGATGTATCCGGAATATTCAAATAAGAATGAATATGGGTATATGGTGTCAATGTACAATTTTCGTAAAACCCGCAGCCGACCTGTTGCGTAAATAATATATTAAGTGTCGTAGTTTTAATCATAGTGGTTTTTCCACCAGCATTCGGAGATGAAATAATAATATTCTTTTTAAGACTGCAGTCATTTTTAACATGACCATCGTTTAATAAAGGTGGGTAATATTGTTTTTCGATATTACAATTTACCGTATCAGAATATTCAGCAAAGTGCACGTGTCCTGATTCAATGTTCTCAAAAACACCTGTTAAATTATCCACATAACCAGCAAATCCGCAAGCGTAAAGAAGCGCGTCTTCATAAAATTTGTTATCATGGATTTCATAATAACACTTCAATAAATATCCCATTTCTGTAAATTTATAGACCGATATTTCAAAGGGTTGAATGTTCTCGAATTCGCTATACATAGAACGCAAAGCAAACAGATTATTTCCTAGTTCTTCGAAGAATGGATTATATGTTCGCGCATCTTTATTTAATTCCATAAAAGTTTCCATGCTATGAATAGAATGTTTTACGTAATTTTTCATTTCGCATACATAGGTATTTACCTTGGCCATGTTATCATAGAAATTGCGGCATTGATTAATATTTTGGTATAATTGTAATAAATAAAGTCCCAGTGTAACAAAAAGATATACGAGTTTATCTGGTGACATGTCAGAGAAACTAGTAATTGCCTTTCCAATAAAATGATGTTGAGCAATTGTTTTGAGAACATCAAAATAAGTATTAAAATCAATAGGTATATCTTGCATTCTCAAAATAATAAAGGGAAAAATCAATAGTAAAATAGGTATTAATAAACTGGCTATAGGAGACAATATGTTAGCTATTGTTATGGCTTCTAAAAAACTGGGCGATTGATTTAAGTATTTTAGCATTGACCAATCAATATAGCCGTATTTCAAATAGAAATCTTCGTTTTCTTTCGTATCTGACCATATTTCTTTAAAAAGCGGACAATCAATTTGATATTTTGATAATGACCCTATTTTGTTTCGATATAAATTCATGTTTTTGAGAACTAGTTTGCTATCATTTAAGAAATCCACATCAGTAGTGTACTGTTTGTTCCACTCAGGCAAAAGGTCAACAGCATATTGATTTGTCGGTTTAAATAAATATTCGTATAGAGGTTTGTTGGATGAATTAATTAACTCTAAATCTGAGGATACGGTTTCAGATAGTTTATGAATTTTTGATTCATCTAAATAGGTTATGGGCAACTGAAACTTACGTACATTCATGTTTTTCATGCTTTCTGGGCAGTCGGGACCCTGACCTTCAATAATTTTAGGTTGTATCTGTTCATTGATAATCGCAATTAAATTTAGCATTATACTAAATTTAATGATAATATTATGGTTCCTCGAGCGCACTAACCTCTTTAAATTTATATTTGTTTATATAATTTGCCCAATCATTGACTGCATATAACGTTACTGCAAACAACGCACTTCCGCATAAACATGCACCCATGCAAATACATTTTCCAAGAAGTTCCATTATACAACAACTAGATTCTAAATATTCCTTTTAAATTCATCATTGATCACAGAATGTAAATACATCATTGTTTTCCGTATTCACTGGGTAATTCTTTTATATTTATCTTAAAATGTTCCTCGATTTTACGCATATTAAATATGTCGCGTTTGGTTACGAAATTTATAGCGCATCCCTTACGTCCCCAGCGACCACTACGACCAATTCTGTGTAAATACGTGCTAGTGTCCTTAGGAATATCAAAATTTATAACAGTACTAACTTGTTGAATATCAATTCCGCGCGCAGTAACATTGGATGAAATGAGAACTCTATAGTTTCCTCCCCGAAACGCCTTGAATGTCTTTTCACGTTCTAATTTATCCATAGAACTATGAATTTGACAAACTGAGAACCCATCCGCAATCATTGCTTCATATAAATCAGTAACACGTTTTACACTATTACAGTAAATAATACACTGGCTAATACTGATTATAGAAAAAAGTCGCTTTAACATATCAAACTTTGCAAAATCATCATAGATAGCCAGAAAGAACTGTTCTATGCATTCAAGTGTTAAATCCTCAGCATTAACAATAATTTTTACAGGATCTCGCATAAATTTGTCGGTAAGTAATAGAATTTCGGGCGGAATAGTGGCGCTAAACAAAGCTACTTGTATATCCTTTCCAAAATATTGGAAGATATTATATATTTGATCCTTAAACCCCCGAGAAAGCATTTCGTCGGCTTCATCAAGTATAAATAATTTTACTGATGACAAATTTATGTATCGACGTTTTACCATATCAAAAATTCTACCTGCGCATCCGACAATAATATGTGGACAATCGGCCTTTATTTCCGCCGCAGTTTCCTGTATGGATGTTCCGCCAATCATAGTTTTTACGGTAAGTCCTTTCATTACTGAGCCAATGGAGCTAATTACTGTTGATATTTGATTAGCTAATTCATGTGTCGGCGCAATGACCAATCCTTGCAGAGTTCTATCGTTTACGTTTATGCGCTCAAGTAGACCGATTGTAAACGCTCCTGTTTTCCCCGAACCAGATTGTGCTTGGGCAATAATGTCCTTACCAGCTTTTATGTGAGGAAAAGTCTTTTTTTGAATGGCACTGGGACAATCAAACCCGTATGTATATACCCCTCTTAATAAATCTGTTTTCATTTCAAAATCATCCCATGTTTTAGATTCATCTTCTATCAAATTTTCATTTTGCATGATATTTGTATATAAAGTTTATCAAAAACCATTTATATTGTTAATATAAATATTTAATTATTGAAAAGGTATAAATGTTTTTGCGCTAATACAATATGAAAATTTATAATTTAGAAGACTATAACCAGATTATATTTGAAGGATTTTCATATCAATTACCCGAATCTATTTTAACTGTAATAAATAAGTTAAGAAAAGAGGTAGAAGCTTTTGCGCCCCTTTCTACATCATCCGTTTTACCAAATGATGATAAATCTAAAAAAGGGTTTCATTTCGGTGGTAAAAAAACTAAAAATAGGAAAAATGATGGTGTTGAGGATTGGAATGCAATCAAATCATTTAAAACTACAGTAATAGATAAGAAAGAGGGAGTCGATAAAATATTAAACGATATTAGAGCATGTTTAAATAAAATATCTAGTAAAAATTACGATAGTCAGAAAGAGGGTATTTTAAAACACATAGAGGAATTATTAGTTGAAAATGAGGATGAAATAAATAAAGTTTCTAGGGCGCTATTTGATGTTGCTGGTAACAATAAATTTAATTCGTTAATTTATGCGAATTTACTTAAGGAATTATCGGAATTGTATCCCAAATTATCAGAGCATTTCCGTGACCTTTTAATTTTATACAAGGAAAGTATTTCGACCATAAACTACGCCGATCCAAATTCAGATTATGACAAATATTGCGAGAACAACAAATTAAACGATAGACGCAAGGCCATATCAACGTATTTATCGAATTTAAATATAATAGGGTTTATTTCAAACATTATAATAATAGAAATAGTAAATTGTCTACTTCAACATATTAATGAATACATTGAAACTGAAAATAAAACAAATGAAGTAGAAGAAATAACAGAAAATTTGTATTTGTTTATTATATTATTGAATGATCATTTGAAACACGAGATTGAATGGAAAGTTATAATAAATAATATAGAGAATATAGCAAAAATGAAATCTAAAGAGAAGAAAAGTTTATCGAGTAGAGCAGTATTTAAATACATGGATATATTGGATGTATTAAAAACAAAATAAAACAATATGTATATAGTAATTCATACATGGTAAAATCGGGTTTAAGACCATCTGACATAAATTATGAAGAAGTAAAGAAAATTGATGATGAAGACGTGGGCGTCGAATCTACTTTATATGAATACGAAATTACACCTAACTTTGCTATTAATATTGCTTTAGGTAAAGAAAAATATACATATTCGAAGCGCGAAATAATTTATTTTCCTATTTATTTAGTGGTAGACGACAAACCGAAATGTAGGATAGGCGTATTTGAAATAGATAGTAATCAATTTATCAATATTTTAGACGAAGATAATGATGTTATGTTGGAAAAAGGAAACATTTTATTGTTTGAATTTGTCAACGAGGAGTATGTAAAAAAGTTTATGAACGAAGCAACTAAAAAGATTGAACCTGAGCAATTGGTAGAGGACGACGAAGTTGAAGAACTCGAAATAAACGACGAAATGGATGTAATGCGACTTAGATTACCAAAACAGAATTTGTCAAACGAAGAGTTAAAAAAACCTATTTCAAAAGGGGTGTTTACTATAGATAAAATGCAGAAAACGCCAACGAATCTAGTAGAAGAAAACGGAGAGATTTCAGAGGAACTTAAAAAACAGTATAACGAATCATCCAAAAACAATTGGATCGAGCGTTTTATGAAGAATAACAATTATGATATAATAGATAATGAGGGGGGAGGGGACTGTTTTTTTGCAGTAATAAGAGACGCGTTTCATCAAATAGGCCACCAAACAACAGTTCAAAAGTTAAGAGATATTTTGGCAGACCAGGCTACTGACGAAATTTATATGCAATATAGGACTTTGTACGTAAATTATTTTACAGAAATACAGTTAAAATTAAAAGAAATGAAAGACATAAAAAAAACCATAGCCGAGATGAAGAAGCGCAACGAATCCGCAAAAGATAAAAAGGAATCTGCAAAAATAATAGAAGAAGTAAAAGAAATAAATAAACGATTTCAGCGTTCTAAATTAGAAAAAGAGGACACGGAAGAGTTAATGGTAGAATTCGAACATATGGCTACAATAGATACATTTGATAAATTTAAAGAATTTATTAGAACGGCTAGTTATTGGGCGGATACGTGGGCTATTTCTACACTAGAAAGGTTATTGAATATCAAGGTGATAATTTTATCGAAAGATGCATTTGAGCATGGCGATTTAGATTCAGTATTACAGTGTGGACAACTTAATGATAGTCATTTGGAACAACAAGGAAATTTTAAACCAGATTTTTATGTTATGACTTGTTATTTGGGAAATCATTATCAATTAATATCTTATAAACATAAGAGAATATTTAAATTTAATGAAATTCCTTACGATATTAAGGTTCTTGTTATTAATAAATGTATTGAAAAAAACGCAGGGCCTTATTATTTAATACAAGATTTTCGTAATTTAAAAACCCGCATCGGGCTATCGCCAGATGAAGGTGCGCCAACGGAAGATGATGAAGAATATCTTGTAGATGATTTATACGAACCAGAAACACAGTTTATGTTTTATTCTAAATCAGCAGGTAACGCAAAAGCAGGAAAGGGGTCCGGAGAAAAGATAGTCGAATCAAAAATGACTGAATTTAATTTTTTAAATAAAGACCCGTCGTGTAAAGACTGGCGCAGAAAATTGGACGATAGTTGGATAGCCCCGTTCCAATTGGACAATCATCGTTGGTCTTCCGTAGAACATTATTATCAGGCAGCACAATTCAAAAAGGGCCACCCTGATTTTTACGTACAATTTTCATTAGATAGCGGAACTGATATTTCGAAAGACATTATTCTAGCTCGAGCAGCCGGAAGTAAAAGCGGTAAATTAAAGGACAGGATATTACGACCCAAAAATGTTAAATTCGACGCTGATTTTATAGAATCAGATTTAATTATGAGGAACGTAGAAGAGCGCAATACTGCGTTAGAAGCAAAATTTATGCAGAACGCCGACCTTAAAAAATTGCTGGCTGAAACAAAAAAGGCAAAATTGGTTCATTTTGTTCGAAGCGAGCAACCTACTACAGACGACGCACTAATGAAAATAAGAGGCAAAATTTTGTCCCCTCATAATGGTGAATCATTTTAAAAAATGATCTAGCGTAAGCATAATTATATTATGAAATATAACATGATTTATAATATGATTGGTAGAACACCAGGCACGACGGGAACATGAATTACTTAATGAGAAAAATGATGTCATCATAAAAAAACATAATAGATAAACCAATGTGTCACAATAACTATTGCTTTTATATAGTAAAAACAACATACTGGAAACGCATATGGATATTTTTGCAAAGACACAATCAAATTTATGAAATGTATTGTTTTTAATAGGTCTTGCCCAAAAAAGAATGGATATAAAAAACGTGAAAATAAGCATACACTCCGTAGCAAATATAATCTTGTCTTCTTGAATTATTATGTTTTTAATTACAGGTAGACTCATCAAAAACGACGTTATTACTAATAGTATTGTGCACATTTTACAATAACTTCCCAGATTTATTGTGAAATTTATACTAATTCGAAAACAGTCATGCGTAGTGTATTTGATATTGTTTTTTTAATATGAAAATCTTGAATGGTTTGAATAGTGTCTAAAAATTCTTGTTTTTGATAATGTTGCTGAATGAATTCTGCATATTTTTCTATATTTTCTTCTGTTTTTTTGAAATTCAATGTACTGCCGTTATTTAATAAACACCATTCTATAAAATCGTTATGGTAAAACATATATATTGATTTTAAAATATAATAGGATAGAATTTGTGTTTCTTCTTTGTAGTTTTCGCTCTGTTTTGATTTTGTATGGATTGCTTCGTAGGTTAAACCAAAATGGCGAAGAACTTTTGTACATTGTATCAATGAGAACAATCGTTCATAATATAACATTATCTCTGTTTTCTGGAGCATTTTTTCTATATCATTGTTGCGTGTGCTGAAAAAACTAATAAACATTACATTTGTTATTTCTGCCCACGTCTCACAATATGTCTCGAACAATCTTACGTCTGATTTAACTGGAAATAATTTTAATATTAATTGATTTGATCGTGTTTTATCCATTTCTGAGAAATCTAAACCTAAACAGTGAAACGTTTCATGTATCAACACTTTAAACCACTCTTCCTCTCTAAATATATTTATTTCCGTATTAGCACTGCAAGAAGTGGTAAACGCAGTATTAGCATGATTTTGATTTAAAGGAGACCGGGCTATAGGTAAATTTTTATTTTTATTCGTGAAGTAAATGTTTATTTGCATATTTTGAGAACATTTCATTGGTGCAAAATGCAATGCTGTGTATAACCAAATAAAAATGCGATTAATGTATTTATTTAATATCGCGTTGGAAGTACTTTGAAAATGATACATAGACACTGAAATGTTTCTTCCGTGAATAGAAAACGCATAATCAGTACGTATTTTTTTACGTTTATCGATGGACTCTCTTATTTCTAATGGTATATAAGTATCTGAATTTTTGTTTGTGTTTGTATTAAAAGTTTTATTTATGGCTGTTTTTGAGAAAGCTTTTTTTCCTTCAATAAATAATGAAAATAGTTTACTCAAAAACGTCATTGAATGATGAGAAAGTTTGTAATTAGGTATTCTAGGAAAGCTTTTTAAATGTTCCAGAATAGTATAAGTTATTTGTTTCATTATATATTATGCTTATATTTTTATGGAGAGAATTATCCGAAAAATTGATATCACCTTTAACTTACTATTGATGAGCATCAACCAAAAACATTATGGGAATCAAGCTATTAAATCGTTTCTTTTTAGAGCGGTGTAACAAACGTTCTATTTACAAAATGCATTTGCAGAGTCTTTCTGATAAAACAGTGGTTGTAGATACGAGCATTTATTTATACAAATTTGCTGCGGAAAACGCTATCGCAGAGAACATGTATCTTTTGATATCTATATTTAAAAAGTATAAAATACGACCTATATTTATTTTCGATGGTAAGCCTCCGGATGAGAAAAAGGAGTTATTAACACAAAGACGCAATGACAAAAAGGAAGCTCAGCAAAAATATATTGATATTAAAAATATACTAGATAGAGAGGATTTGGATGATCAGAAACGCAATAGTTTATTATTAAGTATGGAATCGTTAAAAAAACAGTTTATTCGCATTAAAGAGTGCGATATTATAAAAATAAAAAATTTAATGGATGCATATGGTGTTTGTTATTACGATGCCCCAGGAGAAGCTGATGTTCTCTGTTGTCAATTTGTTAAATCAGGAATTGCGTGGGCATGTTTGAGCGACGACATGGATATGTTTGTTTATGGTTGTTCGCGTGTATTGCGTCATCTAAGTATTCTCAATCATACTATTATATTTTATGATACATCCAGTATATTGAGTGATATAAAATTATCTGAAGATAATTTGCGCGATATATTAGTACTTTCTGGAACTGATTATAATAGTCGTAACGAAACCAATTTGAACGAGACAATGAAATGGTATAATGAATATAAAAAGGGAGCAAATAGTCAAATGCATTTCTATGATTGGTTGGTAAAGTATACGAAATACATAAAAGATATGAATCTTCTTTTAAACACAAAACGGTTGTTTGTTCTCGACAATTATGACGATTGGTCAAAAAAAGTTCATTTAAATAATGAACCAATTGCGATAAACAAGATGCAATTAAGAAACCTACTGCATGACGATGGATTTATATTTGTAGACTAAGTGTTTATTTTATAAAACCAAAAAATGGTGTTAAATATCATTTTTGCAAAATTCAAATTTCCTGTTGCGTTTCCGTTAGAAGGAGGACCAAGGTATATGTTTATGCCAACTGTTTTTCCCCCGTTTGGGTTGCTATATGCAGCTATAAAAGGCACACCTTTTAAATCAAAATCGTTTATTGTAGCCAGAAGTGTTGAATCGGGTTGTATAATTATGTTTTCTAGGATTGTAGGAAGAGTACTATTAAAAGCTTCAGCCAAGTTTAGTAATCCGTCGCAGGTTTTAAATATAGGGTGATTTGGGTTAATAAGATTTATTCTTTCTATTGTTATTCTTTTTGTTGAATAATTGTAGTTTGGTTTATAAACAAACGGTATACCCGAATAAGAAAAATTAGGTATACCTTGACCGTCTTTTAGATTTTGCCATACATTATTTCCCAATATAACGTTTCCACCTGAATTGATATAGTTTTGTAAATTAACTCCCAAATTTGGCGAATATTCGTCAATATCAACTACGTGTTTAGTAGATCCGAAATCTCCGTTTAGGGGTAAAATTTTTGTGAATATAATTACCGCTCTATACGTATAAATATTCATATCTGAACCATCGTACCGCGGATACGGGTCTGCTTCATCTAGATTACCGTTAATGTTTATGTTTAGACGAGATATAGTTTTTACTACTAATTTTCCATCCAAATTAGTTTTGTTCCCTGTGGTGTCGTTGTCTATATACTGCGTCATGCTAACGGCTTGAGTGTCATATCCCACGCTATCCCTGAATAATTTAGAATCTGGGTCAGATTGTAACGCATTTAATTGAGATATTAATGTTTTAATTTCACTATTTTCGGTGCCAAAGTCCCCTAAAATTAACACCTTGTCTCCGTATGAAATGTTCTGTGCCGTTTTAATCGCCTCAAGTGTGTAAATATATTTTCCTGTTACCTTTTTCGGTACCGCGCTTCCTGAACCACGCAATGTGTTTATCGCATCATTACATGTTTTTTGGTCATATTTAAATAATCGAAACGAGCAATTCATTTTACATTATAGCTGTAAAATAAATCTAACTAAACGTTATTTTTCCGCCGAGTTCATTTGTAGAAGAAAGACCTATGGTTGTAGTTCTGCGTTTGCTTGCGATTGATGATGCATCACGATTTGTACCTCCATAGAATTGTTTTTTCCATATAACTTGTTTTGTTTTTGCTGGTGTCTTTGAATTAGTCAGAGATAAGTCCAGCGACCTCATATAAGTAGAACGCCCGAACGAAAAAACACTATCTCCTGAAGCATTTGCGTCTTTAAAAGGCATTGCTCTTGGTGCTGTTAATACGGTGTTATTTATGTCATTACGGATTGGAGGAAATGATACAAATCTATAGGTCATTTTATATATTAGATAAACATTTTTATACAATGGAGGCCAGATAACATCCGTTAAAATCTTCATTTCCCGTGTGTGTTAAATTTATTCCTACATTTACGTAAATATTTCCTCCCATTTCTGTCCATCTGTGGCAAAACATCCAGTCTTCCGAAAAATAATGGTTGTCTTGTACTCCACAATCAAAAAGAGCATAGGCGTAATCGTTTTCTGAACCTTGTAAAAATCCAACATCGTCACTATATTTTGTATGAGGATAAGCCTTTGCCATATTTTCAATAACCTCGCGCTTGAACATCATAAATCCTGTGGCCAAATGTTTAACCTTTGCTAAATTTGCTTCGATATTTAGAACACTGTCAATATAATTAATGTTATATTTTAATAGATTATATTGAATAGTGCTTTCGTCAGAAATAGACGTGGCAAATTGTGAGTTGTTTTTTTTATCTATCCAATCGCGAATTATATTTTCTCCTTTTCCTAGTTTTTCCCAATAGTAGTGTTTTAAAGGATATACACCTCCACATAAACATTTATCGCACATAATCAACTTTAAAACATCAACCGGGTCCCATGTTATATCGGCATCAATAAACATTATATGTGTGCACTCATTATCGTTCATAGCTTTTGCTACTAAATTGTTACGGGCGCGAGAGACCAAGCTATCGTTTCTGCAAAATTCAATAATAAGGGGTATATTAAACCTGGTTAATAAATCTTTTGTAGCCATAATACATTTTACGTAATTCACAAAACAGAGGCTTCCGTAACATGGTGTTAAAATATAAAGCTTTGGCTTTTTTTCTTCAACAAATTGAACAATTCGTTCTTCAAACGTTTTTGGTCCTTCCAACTTCTCTTCCAAATTCATATAGTTATATGAATTTGAATTATTTATATTGTTTTTTTATTATTGGATTTTTTTATTTAAGCAGTGGCAACGGCAACAACTTCGGCCTTGATGAAGTGGTGCTTCATAAACTTCTGAAGATTGAAGTAGGTAAGCTCGTCCTCCTTGCTCAACTTAAGAAGCTTGGAGAGCTTGTTGTCGGGGTTGATCTTACGGCCGTTCTTCTCGTCCTGGAGCTTGTTGGCACGGATGTAAGCATTAATCTCCTTGCTAACGGCCGTGCGAGCCATCTCAGTTCCGACGGTCTTGCCAAGGAACTCGGCGAGCTCATCACTGATACGGGTGGGCTTAACAAAGCCAGAAGGCTGGCGGTTACCAGACGTGCGTCTCTTCTTGGCACTGGCCTTCTGTGCAGTCTTCATCTCACGAGTAACAGTCTTCTCAAGAAGCTTGAAATCATTCTTGAGGTTAGAAAGGAGACCGACGAGTTGCTGGAGCTTAGCACCATAATCGGTCATCTTGGTAAGGAGGGGGTTGACGCCCGACTCCTGTACATCAGTAGCCACAGTCTCAACAAGAGGAGTGGTGGCAACCTCCTTGACTGCCTTCTTGGCACGGGGGGCCTTGGCGGCAACAGGGGCTGCTACAGAAGCAGAAACGGTGGGGGCAACAACAGCGGGAACGGAAGAATTCTTAGCAGCTCTGACCATATCGGGGCTATATACTTTAAAAGCGAGTTCTTTTTAAGTTATTTTGACCTAAATAATAAATTATTTATATTATTTAATTGTTCCGCTTCATTTTTCCTAAGGACTCTTGAAAATAAATTTTTTTACGCAATTTTTAATAAGCAATTGATTCGTATAACCACGGTAGTGAATGTCTAGCTTGCGCTGATACCACAGTAAGAGCAGAAAGTAAATGAAAAGCCGAAATTGCCCTATATTCGTCCTCAAATCCACTATAAATTAAATTTTCCATGACAGTAACACATAATATTTGAAAATCTTCTAGTGGTGCATCATTGTATAAAACACTCCGATTAAAAATATTAGCAAACGGTTCCATAAATGGGCAAATTTTTTTTTTTATTTCGTAAGACAATTGTGCCCTATAATTCCACAAATCACATAAACATCTATAAAATCGAAGACAACCAATTCTGTCTAAATTTGAGAACCAAGAGCTTTGTGTATAGTTTCCTAATTGGTCTATCTCCATAAACAAATTATTTATTCGGGTTTGTATGTTTTTTGTTCTCGATTCAATAATAAAATTATATTTGCTGTTCATATCGTTAACATTATAAGTTCCTGGTATAATAGTAGGATGATAGTACTCCCTGGAAAAAACGGCGTTTTCATTAATGTTTCTGTTTAATTCCTGTGTGTTTCTTGTAAGTGGTTTTCGTCTTAGTAAATTATTTGTTTGATAAAATTCAACTTCATCAACTACGTCTCTATAAATTATTTTAGTTATGTTATTTAAAGATATTATGTCTCGGGTGCATTGATCGGGGAATTTTTCCCTATTGTATGGATTTTTTAATGAAGTTTTGTTTTTAATAATCTGCATAAGAGAAACTAAACTGAATCCATATATAAAATCTTTTTCGTCTTTATAACTATAAAAAAGTTCATAAGGAATCTCATGTAGTGGTTCAAGAGTAATAAAATCTGTATCGTTTACGCAAATTTTTCTATTTTTGTACGCATCCCCTCTTAAAATAAATGAACGCCGCACCAACCAACCACGAAATACTTTTTGTATTTTGGTCGAAGTTCTCATTTTGTGAAATAAGTCTTGGATTCTACCTATTAATGTATCTTTGTTTCCTGTTCTTGTTAAATTATATTCTTTGATTATGGTTTTGAGTTCAGGAAGCTTATATTTTTTTAGATTTATTTCATTCTTATAATATGCGTTATACGTCAACGTGTAATTCACGGATGGCACCTTCATAGTGTTTTTTTCTTCCCTTTTATGTATATACTCTGGTCGTAATGGTTTGGAAAACATCTACTATATAGAAGTACTTATATATTATTTTATATGGTTATTTTGTCATTAATAAAATGCAAGGAGAACTTCTTTTTAAAAATCCTCTAGTATTATGCTGTTGTTATTGCCAAACAATTTTAAAAATTGATTTAAAGAGACGTCGTTATATTAATTATACAATTACCCCCTGTTATGATGTCGAAGTCTCAAGCAACTCCTATTGTTCTTCCTGTTAAGGATTGGAATGTTAGTGATATTAAGTATATGCAACCCAAGACGAATGCTGTTGGTGGAAAGGCAATCAGCATGATTAGCACGCAAACCAATCGTTCATTGCACGTTTCTACGGTCCCTCTTACAACTTGGGGGATCAACGATTGGACTGACGAGAAGACCGGAGAGTCCAATGGCAAGTTTAATATTTCTCTCAATTTTCCAAGTGCCGATTATAAGACTCCTGCTACTACGGAGACCCTCGAAAAGTTTGAGGCGTTCCAGAATCAGATTTTGGATGATGCTGTCAAGAACAGTGAAGTTTGGTGGGGAGAGCCCATGTCCAGAGAGGTCCTTAAGCATACCTTCTTCCCGTTTATTAAGTACCCCAAGGATAAGGTCACTAAGAAGGTTGACCTAACAAAGGGCCCTAGCATGAGCGCCAAGGTCCCCAATTATAATGGAGATTGGAAGGTTGAGATTTACGACTCCAGTCGCAAGCTACTATTTCCTAATGCTTCCAATCCTCTTCTTACTCCCATCGATTATGTTCCCAAGAAGAGCAAGGTAGCCTGCGTTCTTCAGTGTGGAGGCATTTGGATTGGCGGTAAGGGCTGGGGTGTTACCTGGAAGCTTACGCAATCTGTTGTTAAGCCTCCTGAGATTGTTAGCGTTTTCGGAACTTGCCATATCCCTGATGATGTTTGCAATTCAATTGACAAGCAGCTTCCTCCTACAAAGCAGGAGGATGAGGACGAGGACGAGGTTGAGCCAGCTAGCACAACCGCCGTCGAGGATAGCGATGCAGAGGATGAGGCGCCAGAGCCAGAGCCAGAGCCAGTTCCTGTAAAGAAGATTGTAAAGAAGGCGGCTCCGGTTGAGACTTCTCCAGAGCCGGTTGCAGCAGCGGTTGTTGAAGAGGCACCCAAGAAGAAGATCGTAAAGAAGAAGGTTTAAACAAATAAATAAATAAATAAATAGATCGTAATAAATGTATTTTTTTTGATAATAGTATATATAATGAAGTGGTTATATATACTATTTATTATTATGCACACTATGCTATCTAATAGCTTAATGCGCAGATTTCGGCCTATTTCTATGAATTTAATAACTAATCCTACCATTAATAATGACTTTTTAAAAAACAAAAAACTTATTTCTATAAGCCCTGGTGGATTTAAAGGAATTTATATGCTAGGAGTATGTTTGTTTATTAAAGACACATTTGATTTGGATGGTTATGTGTTTTCTGGAGCATCGGCGGGAGCATGGAATGCATTAACATTATGTTATAAGAAAGACCCAAAACTTATAAAGGAAAATGTACTCGATTATAGTTTAAAACATGCAAAAAACATTTATGAAATAGAAAAGCTCATGAAGGATAGGTTTTTACTTTATACGAAAACAGAAGATTTTGATTTAAGACGTTTATTTATTGGTGTAACAACTATGAAAGGATTAAAGTTTAATTCCCATATATTTTATGGATTTTCTACTTTGGAAGATGCATTAGATTGTTGCATAGCAAGTTCTCATATACCTTTCATAACTGGTGGTCTTGTTAATAAGTATAGAAATTCTTATACATTTGATGGAGGATTCAGTAAATATCCTTATTTAAATACCATGCAATCAACATTACATATAAGTCCGAGCATGTGGAAAGAAAAACCAGGACACCAAGGCACGGGAATGTTTGATATTACACAATACACTACCCTTTTTTCTCGCAATGAAATGGATTTTAATACTTTATATGAATCTGGATATAATGATTCTGCGAAAAACAACGATTATTTGAAATACTTTCTGGCAAATCCAGAAAGTTTATGATTATTCTACGGTTACTACTTTTGCTAGGTTCCTGGGAAAATCCGGATTATAATCATTTTCGATGGCTAAATAATAGCTTAGTAATTGCAAATATACGTTTGCAAGTACTCCACCAAATGTTCCGTTTTTTTCTATTGACAATGCGCAACCCCCTTTATTATCACTAATTTTAATAACTAATGCATTTCTAGCCAAAACTTCTTGATATGTGTTTTTGTTTTTTTCACGGTTCTCATCTTCGATGTCTAACAAAATAATTGGAAGACCAGGTTCAATTAGCGCAAAGGGTCCATGTTTTAGTGCCGACGAAGAATATCCCTCTGCATGAATATACGCAACCTCTTTTAACTTTAATGAACCTTCTTTTGCAATTGCCTCTTCTCTACCTTTACCTAATATAAATAATGATTTTTTTGTTCTCAAATCTCTAGCTATAGTTTTTATATTCTCTGTGTTATGAAATAGGTCTTGTAATTGAAAAGGCAATTTACGTATATCGTTTATTATTTTTTTCCTTTTTTCAATGCACGTTCCGCGATTTTGTGAAAACCATATAGCTATCATTGTTAAAACAGTGCATTGATTTGTGAATGATTTTGTAGATGCTACCGCGACTTCTCGTCCAGCATTTAAATACACTCCACAGTCGCTTTCCCTAGCTATTAACGAATCAGCTATATTTACAACTCCAATAGTAATTATATCATAATCTTTTGCTATTTGAATACATCTATGTAAATCTTTTGTTTCCCCAGACTGGGATAATAAAATAACTCCACTATTTCCAATCTTAGGTATGTCCTTTACATTGAACTCCGCCCCATCATATACGACAACCGTATGAAATATATCCAGATTCTTGAATATGTCTAATGACCATAGTCCTGCGTTATAAGAAGTTCCACATCCTAATATGATTAAATGGTTTATTTCTAATAATCGTGGTTTATATGCATCCAGACCACCCAATTTAACACAGGTATTGTTCTCAATTCTTCCTCCGTTATTTATAGCACGATTAACTGCATCGGACTGTTCAAAAATCTCTTTTAATAACCAGTGCGTATATCCAGTTGGTTTTAATTCAATAGGAGTATTTATTTTTTCTTTTATTTCATACCTATGTATGTTTTTGCTGTACGTAATTACTCGGTCTTCTTTTGATATTTCTATCAAGTCGTGGTTCTCAATTACTATGTATTTTTTTATATAATTGTTAAACGCTATTTGTTCTGACGCCACCATAACATATTCGTTTTCAAATCCTAATAATAGAGGCGAACCGTTTCTTGTTATCCATAATTTGTTTGGATAATCTTTGTGGATTATCACTAATGCCCAAGTGCCTAATAATTCTTTTAATGTGCTCTGAATAGCTTTTTCTATCGGTTCATTCATATCAAGGTAATATCCTATGAGGACAGCAATGACTTCCGTGTCTGTTTGTGACAAAAATGAATATCCCTTTTCAAATAGTCTCGCTTTTATTTCATCAAAGTTTTCTATTATCCCGTTATGCACTAAAGCTATGCGATTTTTATTATCATGATGTGGGTGTGCATTTGTATCTGTTTTTCCACCATGTGTAGCCCAGCGCGTGTGTCCAATTCCACAATATGGCCAAGATTGGTCTATTATAGTAGAAATTTTATTGTCTAATTTTTCTAAAGAATCACAAGTATGAGATGATGCGTATTTTTCTGTGTATATTTCTCCATTCTGAACACAAGATATTCCTACAGAATCATATCCACGATTTTGTAGCAACTTTAATCCAGATAATACATACGTAATAAATGCGTCATTACCTAAATATCCTATTATTCCACACATTTATAATATAACATATTTAAATTATCTTATATTATCGTAATATCTAAAACAATATCTCCCCTTTTTGAAATATCAAGAGTATTTATAGTGTTGATTTTAGATATTCCTTGTTTTTCGAGAACAAATGTTTGATGTTCGCGCATCATTAATTTATCTGTGTTTATATTGAATATTCTTTTTCCTAATTGTATCTCTATGTTTTTTTCGGCCCAGACACTTGACATACTATAGTTAACATTTACAATCAGATTGTTCTTATTGTCTATACTTATGTTTTCAGGTAAATTAGGTTGGCATTTTACATAAATATCAGAACCCGAATTATCATATACTAGTTCGTGATGCCAAAGCGGAACTAAATATGTAACCTCATTTATTTTTAGTTTATATAAATTGTTCTCAAAAAGGTCGTCTATATCTGGATTTAAAATTATGCATTCGTCACCCTTTATTTTTTCTTTGAATAACAATTCTAATTTGTCATAAAATTCTGACGAAAAATGAAATACTTCTTGATTGCGCTTCATAACTTCGTAAATTTTAATTGTTATTTTCTTATCTACCTTTTCTAATATTTCGATTGCTTTTTTTTCACAGCTATTTGATATCCTATGTAATATTAATTTTAATATAGAATCTCCAGATTCATTGATTATTATATTATTTAAAAACGAAAACAACATATTTTTATAACTATTTTTATCCGATTTTGAGAACCCTTCATCGTCATTGTCGTCTTCTGAATTTTCACATTCTAAATAATGTAGTAAATATTCATATGCGCTTTGTATCTCTTGAAATTTACTTGCAGCATCGACCGCACTGTTTTTATCTGGGTGGTATTTTAATGCGTTGAATCTATACTGTTTTTTTAATACGTCAATTGTCAATTCGTCTATGTCTAATATTTTACATGCTTTTTCGTAATTCATCCGTGTTTATGTATTCTATTTATTATATAAAACATTATACTCTCTAAATGGTATATGGGTCTATAATTATTGTTGTAATATTTTAAAAATGTGTGCGTTTTGCTTAGAATATCTTTTGTTTCTACGTAATTTAAATGTTGCGTCTTTATAAAATGCCCCAGAATATAAAAGATACAATCCGCAACATCTATATTGTACGTTAAAATATCGTATAAATTTTCGCGAAAAGTAGTAAATGAAAGCGACTTTTTATCTGAAATGTTCTCAATTAATTTATCGCAAACTATGTTAAAGATATCTTTGGGCACTTCCTCTATTTTATTAATTAAATCAAATGATTTTATTTCTTTGGTGTTTATAATACCTTCTTTACTTATACGGAGCATCATGTGTTTTGTTTTATCGTATTTTTGTTTGTTTGTCGTGGTAGTTTTATGATAGGTAATTTTATCCATAAAAGTGTCTGATGGTATTTCTCTTGGTTCCTGATATGGCGACGAAAACAACGCCGATTTCTCATATAAATCCTTGTCTGGTCTTTTTATATTTATGATTTGAGAACATTGTATGATTTGTTCTGGTATAAAACTTACGTGTTCGCTTAATATAAAAAACTTTATTTTAATAGTTGCGTCTGCGTAGTTATAATGTTGAATGTAACTATAAAAATTGTCTAATAATTCATTATGAATACTATGAAAATTTTTACATAGAATAATACCCACTTTATCCTGTTTTACTGAAATTATGTCTACTATTTGTAAGAATGCTTCGTGCCATACCATTTTCGAATTACAACCCAACAATGACATGTCGATTTCGTAATGTATATCACTTATTTTATAAATATACTCCTGTTTTTCAGTTGTAAGTTTCATCTTTTTTTCATATTTAAGTTCGCTTGGACTATAATTTTTAATGATTTTGAGAACCTGAGTATACTTTCCTGTTCCTGATGGCCCGTAAAAAATTAAGTTTTTTAATTGATGTACGTTTTTGGGTAAACTGGCTATCGTATTTGTTAATTCTGGGTGTAAGTTGAATTTCTCTGATGAAAATAGATAATCGTCAAAATGAGTCTCGTAATATTTCATTTGTATTTGTATTTGTTAGAGAAGTCTATTTATATTTTTTAACGCATAGGTTAATAATGTTTATTATTAACTTATGATGATAGTGTTGCTGCCAAAGATTTATTGTTTACTGATACTGTTTCTAGATTATTGTCGTTAATATTTTTTGGCGCATTGTTTTTAAACATTAAAAAGTCATTGCTTATCTTTATCATTTCTGATGACATCGACAACATTGCTATTCCGCCTACATAAAAAAAACCGCTGTAATAAGCTGGTTCAAAAAACATACTGGTTTGCTTCTTTAAATCATTGTTTGTATAAATTAATGCCCCTACATATACAATCATTATTGTCGTAACTGCTACAAACAAATTGTTGTAATCCTTCAGTTCCTGATTCAAGAGATTTGAATAAGACAATTCTATGTGTTTTGATATGTATTTGTCATTTAAATACTTATATGGAATAATTACCATAAATATAGATATGATTTGAAATAGCGATGATATAAATACGCTCCCCCATGACAATTTTAATATCAAATTGCTATTTACAATTTCAAATTTTGATATAAGAGTGCTTATGAATAGTACAAATAAAATATTCAGTATTAAAATAAATATTAATGCTGGTATTGTTTTGCTGTTAATTGCTGGAGACGGTTGACTAATAGGTTTACCCGATGGCTCTGCTTTTGCTGCAAAATAAACCATAACACTTGATAACGACAATATTAATGCACCAATTAGCCATGCCCCTACATTTAATATAGGTTCCAAGTTTCCGGGATCGCTACCGAACTTTTTGAAAACCATTACACAAATACCTATAATTACGTCGCAACTTATTAATATGTTTGTATACAAATCATTTTGTTTATACGGACCTGATAATTGATATTCAGTTCCGGCAATTTTTGCCTTAAGAATAACGTCATCCACATCGGCATCTTGTAAGTTTTTATATTTTAATAACAATAAAAACGACGATATAAATTCTAATATCAAAGCTATAACAATGCTGTTCCAAAACCACCTATATTGTGTTCCTATAGGTAAAATATATACCACAAATACCAAAAAGAAAAACTGTGCGATAAATATTCCTATCATGTTGGCAAACCCCATTTTTATTGTTTTTACTGTATCTTGTAATAAATACACGAAACATGCTATATATAGTCCCACCAACATCAGCAAATTTATATAATCAAAATTATCATCTATAAACTGCATTGGATTAAAAGTAGTATTTGTTGTAGTCATTTACATATTTTTGATATTTTATTTTTTTAACTTGTTAATATATTTATCCTTTAACCATTGAATCAATATTTGCGCATCGCACGTAATCGGACATTGGTCAAATTTCTTTATATTGAAAAACTCGGGCTTTACCATTTCTTCTGTCTTATAAAACACGTAATTGCCAAACTTACCTCGGCGCAGCGACATCGTTTCATCTATCTTCCTTAATACACTCTTATCTGGCTTATCCCCCTTTTCAAATAATGGTATTACGTCTTCTAATTTAATTTGGTCTAATTGCTTTTCTAGAGATTTTATTGATTCTTTTTTATCTCCACACTCCACATAGGGTCCATACTTACCCGTTTTTAATACAACGTCTTTCCCATCATATTTTCCCAATATTCCGTTCTTTATTTCTATTAAATCTTCTATCGCATATCCACCTGATTTCAATAACTCTAAATCTATATTCAAGCCCTTTTTTACTTGACTATACTGAAACGTTCCGTCTTCTAATGTTTTTCTTATCACTGGTCCGTAACGTTCAAATATAAATATATTTTTTTCGTCTAATTGATACGTCTGTTTTTCTAATTTGGCTAGCGGTTTTGCCAATTCTTTTATCTCTTCATAACATGTTTTACATATGGCTGCCCAATCCTTTTCTGAACCTTTTGCTACATTATCTAATTTATCCTCCATGATTTTTGTATATCCATATTCGAAAATGTTCTCAAAATGTTGTGTCAGAAACTCAATTGTTAATAGACCCACCGGCTGAAGAACCAATTTATTCTTTTCTGCACCAAATGTCTTTTCTTTTTCTTTAATTTCGAGAACATTTTCTTTGAGCAGGAATTCCTTGCAAATTATCTTATCCCCCTCTAAATCTATACGATTAACATAGCCTCTCTCTTGTATCGTATCTACTATCGTTGCAAACGTAGATGGTCTACCTATTCCCAATTCCTCTAATTTATGGATTAAAGTAGCCTCAGTATACTTTTGACCTTTATTCCTAGCCACACATGAGCTTTCAACAGAATTATGCGAAAACGGCTTCTTGACCGTTTCAATAGATTTAAAATATAGAATTTGAGAACTTGCTATGTTCTGTAGTTCTGTAACATCTAGTTTTTCTTCTATTGTCCGCCAACCTAAGAATTTTGGAGATTCCACGTTTGTATTATAACACGTATCTAGCGGAGCACCTATTTTGACTGTTACAATATTATAAAGTGCGTCTGCCATACAAGTTTCTACTGAATTCTTCCATATTAATTTATACATAGATGAAAGACGCGCATTATCCGTGTTTATTGAACTTGTTGTCACATGAGTAACACGAATGGCCTCATGAGGATTATTTATGTCCTTGTTTTCGAGAACCTGTAAATCGCCTAAGTATTCTGTTCTCGTAAATTGGGCTAATATATACTTTTTACATTGTTCTAAAAACACCCCCGAATATTTTGCACTCTCTGTTCTCATATACGTAATATGTCCCTCCTGATATAACTGCTGACACAAAGACATTGTCTCCTTTGGCGAAATATGCAATGAACTACTTGCTGTCTGTAGCAGTCGCGATGTAGTAAACGGCTTTGGAGCAGATCTGCGCGATTCTTTTGGCTGACCAACCGTAAGTGTGTAAGCAAAACCCTTTGATTTTTCCATAAATTCGAGAACCTGCTTGTCGTCATCGAACTCTTTGTTTAATTCAAATGATACGTTTTTACCAAAGAATGAACCAACCGTTTTGTATTTTAATTCAAATGCTTTTTTCTCCTTTTCATTATCGTAAACTAATCTAAGTGCAGGCGTTTGACATCTACCAGCACTAAGCGAATTGTTTTTGTTATGATATAAATATTTCCACAAATATGGCGAAATCCTATATCCAACTATAATATCAAGCACTTGTCTTGCTTGTTGTGCCTGCACCAGATTCATGTTTATGCGCCTCGGAGAACCTACAGCCTTTATCAACGCTAACTCTGTAACTTCATGAAACACAATACGAGGCGTAGTTTCCACAGCAAGCCCAAATACTTTGCAGATATGCCATGCAATTGCTTCTCCTTCCCTATCGTCGTCGGATGCTAATATAATATTTGATTTTGAGAACCGTCCAATGACTTCATGCATGAATTCAACATGTGGCTTTTTTTCATCTATGATTGAGAACGTTGGCTCAAAAGTTCCTTTCGTATCAATTGATTTTAATCCGTCTACTGTGCGTATATGCCCCTTTGATGCAATACAACAGTAGTCGGAACCTAAGAATCCCTCTATCTTCTTACATTTTGATGGAGATTCAACAATGATTAAGAAAGTAGCGGAATAATTTATTTTGTTAGCACTATGCGTTGCTGAAGGCGCAGAGGATTTTGAGAACGTTTTCTTTTTATAAAATTTTGGTGGCATTACGGTTATATAATAACAAAAGATGTATTTATTTTGTTATTGTATATTATAAATGAACTTGAAATACATATTTTATTTATTTTTTTTACTGGCAATATGTATTTTAATTTTAGTGTATTATGTGTATGACGGAAAATATAGATTCTTCCATATATTTTGCAAGTCGTTTTTTGTTGAAGATAAAATAAATACTGAAAAATTAAAAGATGAATTTCCTTTAGTAATTGTTACTTTAACAACGTCACCCAAACGTATTTCTAAAATAAAAGTAGTTATTGATAGTATAATGCAACAAACAATTTTGCCTAATAAAATAGTACTTAATTTGCCTCATGTTTTCAAACGTGACGGTTCCACTTACGACGAAATACCTGATTTCATTACCAATAATGAGTTGATAGAAATTAATCGATGCGAAGATATTGGACCTGCAACAAAAGTTGTTCCTACTTCTCTATTATATAATGACCCAGATACTGTATTAATATCTGTAGATGATGATATCATTTATAATAAGGACGTTATTGAAAATTTACTTCAATATTCTTATGAATATCCAGATTGTACAATTACGGGGATGGTAGACAAATATAATCGTTATGAATATAATAACAAATTAAATAAATACACGTTTTATGGAGCTGATGTAATGGGATTTAGCGGCGTTTTATATAAATCTAAATTTTTTGATGGATTTGATAAATCGACACTACTAGGTTTACCCAAATTTTGTTATGCGTCTGATGATTTGATAATAGCTAATTTTTTATTTAAAAATCAGATACCAATAATTGTTTTGTCTCCTATTCATAATGTTAGAGAAACATTATATGGTAATTCTTATGATTCTTTAAAATTTGGCGGAAATATTGACAATAGTGGGTTTTTTGATAACCCGTTTAATAATTTATTTTCACATCGACTCAATTATAAAAATTGTTCTCAATATTTAAACGAAAGAGGAGAACTATACGTAAAAGAATTTTTATGATGTCAGTCGTAACAACAATTCATTAATACGCAGGTAAAAATTATAAAACACAAAAGCCCGCTGCCAGAAAACTCTGTATCTTCTACCCTAAGTATTTTGTAATTTAAAACATCTATTGTTTCAATATTTGTTATAAGAAATGGTATATTCTGATTATTAGAGCCGTTATTGTTCCAATTCTGTTTAAATAATTTTTCACTGTTGTTATATATTTTTAGTCCATAGAAATTTATGTCAACATCATAATGCCAATAAATAATATTATTCAAAATTTTATTAGCACCCTTTTTGTTAATAAGATATGCTGTAGCAAACGCCGAATATCCGCATAAAAACTCTTTTTTACTGTCGCCAAATGGCAAATTTCTCATCCAATCTAATTTTATTATATCCCAGTCATCAGGAGCAGAATAAATACATTTTTCTATTCTTTCGATATAATTTTTATGAATAGGTTCTGCGTCGTCCTCTAATACTAACGCCATATCTTTTTTTGATTCGTCTAAAAACGTTTTTAATGCCAGTCTATGACTTAAATTGCAACCTAATACTGATTTTGGACAAAAGTATTTTGATGTTTTATATATAGAAGGCTCATTAATAAAATCATGTTCGTTGCCGTTAATGGCTTTTATTCGTTTAAATGTATTCGGCTTTAATTCTGTTGTTATTTTTTCTAGCCTATCTACGTCCTTGTCTAAATTTATAATATATATATTAAATACTAAATCTTTTGTATTCATTATTGTTATTTTACTACTAGAAAAATTGATTAGATGTTTAACTCAATTAAACACGTAAATACAAACCAACATAATGAAGGAAATAAAAATACTAATATCTGATAATAAATATACGTCCTGGGATTTTCATTGTCATGAAACCAACGCTGTTCTTAGCGTCGACGAATTCCCCGAACTCGGCGCTATTAATCCAATCGCTGATAAACTTTTCAGCCGTGACGTACTTGTTCTCGAAAATGGTTCTTTCAAAGTGATTAAATCCTATGTAAAATCAGCGAGTAGAATGGCTGGTGTTCTTATGCTCGAGAACAACAAAACGTTTGGTAGAACCGCTAACAAAAAACGTCTTCTATATAAATGTATTCCCGATGATAAGCATGTTCCACCGTTTCTTGTCCCTTATGATGTAAAGGTAGGGTTCTCAAAAGTTCAGAAAAACAAATACGTAGTTTTCTGTTTTAATAGTTGGACCGAAAAACATCCACATGGACTACTGATAGAAACTCTGGGCGACGTAGACAATCTGGAGGTCTTTTATGAATACCAATTATATTGTAAAAGTCTGCACGTAAGCCTAACTGATTTCACTAACAAAACGCGCCAGGAATTAAATAAAAAAACTACGGACGAATACGTTGACCAAATATTGAAAAACCCTGCGTTCAAAATCGAAGACCGGCGCGACCGTTATATATTTACTATTGACCCAAAAACTAGCACTGATTATGACGATGGTTATGCTATAGAAAAATTAGAAAATGGAGAATACAAAATTTCTATTTATATTGCTAACGTTTATTTATGGCTCGAAACACTAGGTCTCTGGGATTCTTTTAGTAAACGCGTTGCTACTATTTATCTTCCAGACCGACGACGGCCAATGTTACCCACCATATTATCAGATACACTATGTAGTCTTCAACAAAAACAACCCCGATTTGCTTTTACTATGGAATTTATAATGGGCACCGACGGTCCAAGAGATATTCAATACAAAAATGTTCTTATACAAGTTGGCCGGAATTATTATTATGAAGAGCCGGAACTTCATGATGATTCTTCTTACCAACAACTATTGGAGATTTCTAAGAGAATGAACACAAATGTTGTTGATAGTCATGACGTTATAGCTCATTGGATGGTTTTTATGAACATGCACTCTGCAGAATTGTTGCATAATAATAATATGGGCGTATTTCGTTCTGTTACATACGTAAATCCTGTGGTAAATACTATTGCCGGAATTGACGAAGACACGGTTCGCGTTATTCAATCTTGGAATAATACCATAGGGCAATATGTGGCTTTTAATGGACAAAGCACAATGAAACATGATTTCATGAAAGCAACTTCATACGTTCATATTACTAGTCCAATCCGACGCCTAGTTGATTTGCTTAATCAAATTATTTTATTTGGCGGTATTAATCTGGTTGCAGAAGTTAGTACAAACGCAAAACGATTTTTAGATACTTGGCTAGGAGAACTGGATTATTTGAATACTTCTATGCGTTCAATTCGTAAAGTTCAGACAGATTGTGCGCTTCTCGATCGATGTTTTCAAGACCCAGAAATTATGGAAAAAGAATATACTGGTATTGTATTTGATAAAATGTTGCGCGATAATTTCATTTTAAGTTATATGGTATATTTGAAAGAATTGAAGATGCTCTCTCGCATTAATATCATAGTTGACGTAGATAATTTCTCATCTCATAAGTTCAAACTATTTCTGTTTCAAAACGAAGAAAAGACTAAGAAAAAAATACGTCTACAAATCATTGATAAATAAAATTGAATTGTTTATTTATCTGGTGTTTTTTATTATTAATTCAACTATGAGAAATCAAACCATTCTTTTACTTCTTTGTTTTCAACTAACGCATTGTTCTTTGAAACTGTTTACTTTTAAAAAACACATAAATAGGGGCAAAGAACATCCTATTATTGTAGTTAACCATAAAATGATAGAAGTCGTTAAATGCGACAATATTACTTTTAAGGGCAATAATAACGACACATCTGGTTTTTCTTTAACCTGTTGGCCTCGTCGTCCTATATCTCCTCTAGATTTATCGTTATTATTAATGGTTTAATTTATTCTTATGTTAAATAAAATAAATAGGATAGCTTATTTATTTTATGAATTGTTGTTCTAATTACCAATATTATAACGAACCCCTATTTAATTGTCATGAAAATTGTATTTTTTGTTTAGGTAAATCAAATAACCAACATATATTTTTAACTTATAATACTGATTGTTTCAAAATAGACAATAAATTGTATCGCATAAATTGTATATGTCGACCATATTGTCACGTGTCATGCATGAAATCATGGCTTAACGAAAGCTTGCGATGCCCTGAGTGTTCTATTTATTTTTCTGATATTATAGAAAAAAAACAATGCACTTTTTACAGCCTATGTGCAATGTTTTTTTCGTTTTTATGTGTTTCTATAGTTTGTTTGATTATTATAAGCATTGTTGTACATAACAAACACTTGTTGTGATTTACGCAATTCGAATATCTTCCGCACCAAATAGCTTGAGTTCGTCCTTCTGCTTTTCCAAATCGTCGACGATTTCATTTAAATCTGTGTACATCTTTTTGATGGTTTCTGGGTTGTACTTGTCGTTTCTCTCCTTGATGCGTCCGACAAGCATGACCATCAAATCTGTGGGTCCGTAGCCCTTTGCCATAAATTTTTCGGTAATTCGGTCTAGATTGGCGTCTTCTGGGAAATCAAAGTCCTCTTCTTCTTCTTCCTCGTCGCTGTCGCTATCTGAATAATCACTATCTTCATCCTCGTCTGGAACTTCCATGAGAACTGCGCGGCAGCAAGGGCACGTGTTGTTGTTTGCCAAGCTTTTGCTCATACAAACAAAACAGAATTGGTGCCCGCACGGAGTCGTGCAGTTGTTCTTGCTGCCAATCTCCTCGAAGCAAATACAGCACTCCGTGACGGTCGACATTTTAATATAGCCACTGGCTTGGTTTAGTTTGAGTTGACTACTAGTAAAAAAACGAATCAATTTTTATTTTTCGAGAACTTTCTAGATGTCGTCCAAGTCTACCTCTTGTTCTTCTCCAAATTCAAACGTTTGAACTGTATCTAGCATTTCTTTTATGTCCTTTTCGGTTTCGTTTGTGAAATGAATATCTGATTGTTCAGACGTGCTTCCACCGAACATAATCTTCATGCTTAATAAATTTTTGATATTAATCTGAGGTATATTTTTTAGTTGGTCAATCTGACCATCATCATAAATGTATAATATATCACAATTTTTGCTTACTTCTTCCCACTCTCTAAGACCAACCATTACAATACTATGAATTGTAATTAAATTGCGATGCTTTTGTCTACCACGAAACGCTCCGCGAATATGACCAACGAGTTTTTGATTGTCGTTTAACGTTATCTCGCACATTCCGTTTCCAAACATCTTCGTTACACAAGCATATCTTTCCAATTCATCCACAGCCAATCGCAATTTTTCGCCAGCATTAAAGTTGGTTGTTGTTGTTTTTCTAGCTAAACTTTTTGCGCCCTTTCCACCTTTTGTGTTCTTAACCATGTTTTTAAGTTTGCATTATTTATTTAGCTGGTTGAAAAATCAATTTTTCGCAATAAGGAAATAAATATTATATGTTTGTTCAGTATATATGACAAAACCTAATTCTATAGAGTTTGAGTTTGATTTGTTGGCATTAGACGGAGAAAACGCTATAGAAAATTTCAAAACCTTATTTGGAAAAAAATTAAAAGAGTTAGGACTTAATTATGAAATATTTAATTTGAGCGATCCCAAAATGACAGGCGGAGGAGGTTCTATTGATTCTGGAAGTTCAAATACTTATCCTTATAATATGTTTGAGAACTTTATGGATACAGTGTTTAAAAAAAAACACGACATAAAGGCTGAAAGTTCCAACATTTATGATATGTTATTTCGTGATTTTAAGGGGCACGTTGAAGAAGATTATACAAAAAAATTAATTGATATTACTTCTGCAGAAAACGGAAATTTTATTGACACGGCAGATCAATCCAAAAAAATATTAGAAGAAACATTACCTACTGATGAAGATATAAATGCGCAATCGGCCGAAGTTAATCCGACACTAGCTCCAGCGCCTGTATATTTAAACAACTCTTCCAACGAAGGTATTTTTTCGTCTATCCAAAAAAGCATTAGTGATTTATCAGACCCAATAAAATTATCTGTTCCAAGCGAAGTTGCTCAAGAAAAAAAAGCGCCCGAAATCGTTTCAAATAATGACGAAGATATCGAATCCGACGTTGATTCTGAAGTTGGCGTAAAAAAGAATAAAATAATTACCTTAAAACTAATCATTCAATATACGGATGTATTGTCGTTGGAAGGAATAAAAAAGGGTTAAATGCCTTTTATTTATTTTTTTATTTATTTAATACACAATAGTTACATTACACAAAAGTCAATACATTCTTCTCTGCGTCGAACACCCCAATGTGGTCATGAGACTCGGCATCGAAGACGTTCCCTGTGGAATCGTCAATCAAGTATGCCTTTTTGTTATATACAAACTCTCTGACGTCGAGGTCTTCCTCGGGGGAATCTTGCGTGCTGTCTGTTTCCTCCTTGTCCGCCACAGCGGTTTCTTGTGTAGGAGAAGAGCCAAGAATAGAAGAGAGGATTTGAAGTTCGTTGATGAGGTCGTTATCTTGGTTTTTCTTGGTGCGAGGTTTGCGAGTTTTGGTAGGTGCATTAGGATCGAGAACCTTTTTGGCGCGAGGTTTGCGGTCCTTAGGAGGCAAGGAAGCCTTGCGCTGAGCAGCGACGGTTTTTCTGAGAGCCTTGTTAGATTCCTTGGCAGAGGCCAACCAAGCCTCATAATAGGCCTTCTGCTCATCGACAGAAGCGAAGATACAGAGACGCTCCAATAGATCGGCAGAAACAGTGTCGTCCAAAAGACCAGCATCCTTCATAGACGTAACAAAGAAATAGCCAAATTGCATGAACTTGGCAAACTTGGCAGGAAGTGTAGGCTTCTTCTCCTTGGCCGGAACCTCAGTCGGTTCAGTCGGTTCAGTCGATCCACCACCAGCAACAGGTTCAGTTTGTTCAACCACCTTGGCCTTAGGCTTAGACTTAGTCTTAGCCTTAGTCTTAGTATCAGACTCGGGTAGAATCTCGGATACCGGAGGAGGAGGAGGAGGAGGAACATCAGCGTTAGCCGCAGCAGCCTTCTTGCCACGAACAACCTTGGGCTTGGTATCAATAACAGAGGAAATAGCAGACATGGTAGTAAACGACGAAAGTCGGGGGTGATTTAATTCCCATAAAGAAAGAAAAAAAGAATCAATTTTTTGGGATGTTTTTGGGGGAAAGGTTTCGAAACCGCCGAAAAGAAGTTCTCCATTTTGGCATATGAATAGTTTTGTAGATATTAACTAGATATTGAAATACTTATTGTGACCGATATTTCAATATCCTACTCATTTCCCGTTAACACAAATTATTGGATAAAAATGAGAACTTATTAACTTAATAGAAATGTTCTCGTTTTTATTGATTATTAAATGTTCTCAAAATCTATCATTGTGGGGTCGCAGTCTATCCATATATCTGTCGTATTTCCAAATAGGTCATATATCTTCCAGTCGTCTCAACAAATTTCTTTTCTCCTTCCTTCATAACATTGATGATTGCCTCTTCATTCATCGTTTTATTTTTCCACATTTCGAGAACCTGTTTTGTTCCCTCGGATTCTAATTCCTTTTTGAGAACATTTAATGAACAGTCCATTTAAAATGTTCTCAAAATCTGTTTATATCATTGAAAAAAAAGAGTAGATTAATTATTTTACAGACACAATATCAAATGTTTTAGAGAACCGGTTCGGCTGCAATGTGCTTACGAAGCACCTCGACAAGAGCGCTCTTGCGCCAGCGCTTGCCTCCATCGCTAAGAGGCACCTTGAACTTGTGGCAAATCTCATAGAGTTCGCACCAATTGAGACGACCGAAATCAATGGGGCCATTATGAGAGAGGACTTGGACAGCGGGCACAGAACCACTTGCGTCCTGTTCGCGAAGCTTCTCAATGAAGATGTTCTTGTTGGGCTGGGTGTAGCTCAAGCCGCGTCGCTTAGAGAGATTCGCCAACTCCCATACAGGCATCTTTGCGTAATTGTCTTGTGGGGCCACGATAACAGCGGGCGGTTCATCGCTGGGAAACGCACGAATACCGTGCCATTGACCATTCATCATGAAACAACCGGAAAATTCTCCGGCCTGGATTGCAGCAAGAAGTGTAGCGGGAATAGCGGACATGTTGTATAAACTTTGGGAAACTTTTTCTTCGATTAAACGAAAAAAGGCAATTCAGTTTTTACTGCACAACAAAGTTCTCGATTTTGCGATGGATATAAAAAATTTTTTTAGTACAAATTACAGAGAACAAACTACGCTAATGTCATTAGAAGGCTAAGGAAGAAGCCCAAACGTCACTTTTTTTCCGTCTGAGCTATACTTCGCGTCAAAGCGCGTCTTGTCGCTTGAGGCTCTTAGGAACTCCATTGTCTCGTTGAGCAGCTTACACAGATTTCCGTTGTTTATCAGGTAAAGCTCCTTAACGGATTCCGTCATCAAATCAAATACAAGCTGCAGGTTTTGTTTGAAGAGACCGAAACGGAAATCGTCCTTCGCGAATTGGCGTATAGTCTCTATGATGGCTGCCATTTCAATCTCAGAGGGTTTCTTCTCGAGTGCGCGGGGAGTTCTCAAGAAGGCAGACGAATAGTCCTGTATCCGGTTTGCTATCTCACTTTGGAAAGCGGCGGTTTTCGTCGGAACTGCCTTCCTGACTAAGGCTTCAATAGCCTCTCTCTTTACCATTACGGGGCATGCGGTAAAGACAAGGGCTTCGAACCCGTCAATCGCGTACATTTCAATGGTTTTGATAGAGGCCATATTGGTTTCAGTGCGGTTTCAGTGCGGTTTCAGTGCGGTTTCAGTGCGGTTTCAGTGCGGTTTCAGTGCGGTTTCAGTGCGAAAAAAGGTCTCAATTTTTTCGCGGAGAAGTTCTCGATTTTGCGATTTCTTGATATCCTACTCATTTCCTAATATCCCACTCATTTCTCGATATCTCTACATAGACGTTTATCGAAACCTTATATGGGATTAGGGGGATGCCTATATAGAAGTACCCTACCGCTAGGTAGGGTACTGAGCTTCGCGAGTCTCTCAGAGGGGGTCTCTACAAAGGGACTCTCAGAGGGGGACTCTCCAAAGAACAATCAAAGGGACAATCAAAGGGACAATCAAAGGGACAATCAAAGGGACAATCAAAGGGACAATCAAAGGGACAATCAAAGGGACTATCAAAGAACAATCAAAGGGACTCTCAAAGAACAATCAAAGGGACTCTCCAAAGAACAATCAAAGGGACTATCAAAGAACAATCAAGGGGACTATCAAAGAACAATCAAAGGGACAATCAAAGGGACAATCAAAGGGACAATCAAAGGGACAATCAAAGGGACAATCAAAGGGACAATCAAAGAACAATCAAAGGGACTATCCAAAGAACAATCAAAGAACACTAAAAAACCAACAACAATAATGTTCTCAAAACAATAGAATAAAAATTGAATCACACAATAAAAATCTAATGGTGGCAACAACAAAATGCGAATAACAAGTCTTATTACGTCACTATCCTTCCGGGATGGGCTTTCAATAAGAAACATCATCGGGTCAAGAGCAGTTATGTCAACTGTAATCAATGAAGTGAACAATGAATTGGTAAACGAAAACACAATCATTGGCGAAATAACAAATTCGTATCATAATTTACAATACGACGCGCTCTATATGTTCATGTTCATAAGTTCCTTATATTTACAATATCAATATTTTATCTATTTCGATAAGAAACTGAAAGGCACTGAAATGTTCTCAACTATACAAGAAAGAACTAAAACTATTTTATTTATCTTCATGTTGGTCTTCACAAAAAATATTCAGAACGCAATTTAATATTAAAAAAAAATACAATATGTACAACATATATTTTTATAGTTTTGTATTTTTTTACCAGTCTTCATCGCTTTCGTAGTCAGCCCAGTCCCGCTTAGCCTTGGTCCGAACCGTCACGTTGGCTGACAAAGTCACAGGCAAAGCCACCTGCTCCTCCTCATCGTCGGACTCAATAGCCCAGTCCATCTGACTGGCCTTTAGCTGAGGCTTCGCCTTGACGACCGCCTTGACTGGTGCCGAAGGCTCAGGCTTCGCCTTGACTGGCTGCGATCGAGGCGTCCTAGGAGACTGGTCGGGAGACGAGTCGCTCTCCATGAGAGCATCAAAGCCGCCACAACTGGCCTTGGTCGATGCGCTAACAGGCGCAACCTTCCTTGTCTCGGGCACAAAGGACATGCGACGAAGAACATCGGTCACGGATTTCGTAACCACACAGCGAGACGGCAAATGACCAACATTGTTGCACTTGCTACAGACGTTGGACAAAATCTTGGGGCAGCAAACACGCCCCTTCGCATCAAGTGTATTGTGGCTTTCACAGATCCGGGCATCTTCCCCCGTGTTCTTGCAATGCTTGCAACAAACACGAGCCTCCGAAACCTTCTTGCTGGTGGACACACGACGCGACATATTGAAACTCCGATAAACGGTCAAAAGATAATCTGGTCTTACCAAAGAAAAAGATTTCAATTTTTTGGCCAGGAGAACTTCATTACAAAGAAATTGATTGATGTCAAATTAAAAATTAGAAATCAATCGACAACATGACGTATAGACTAACAGAAGACTGGGCAACAATTATGCAGGACGTTCGTGACGGGATTCTTACGAGTCCCACGACTGCGTCTTGGTCAAACGGACTCAAGCATGGTCTGCACGAGAGTTCGGTATCCCGTGATATTATATCTTTTATGAGCAGGCAGATTCAGCAAACTGCAACGAGAGAAAAAATCATTGAGTGTCTACCAACGGCATTTCAGCAGACAGATGTAAAAACACTAGACGGAAGCGCGCAGGAATATTTGAGAGAACTTGTAAAGATGGGTATTCTAGATAAGACAAATTAAAATCAGGGCACCAATAATGTATCAATACCACCATTAAATTTATCAATATAACCCGAATAATTAAGTGTATCCAAACAATATTTTTTTATATCAAAAATACTCTCTAATTTATACTGGGGATAAGATGAACAAACATTATTATATAAATATTTCGCATAATTCTGATTATTCTCATAATAAATTACGGGTCGATGTTTTTCAATCAAGCTAAGTCCTTTTGAAAAAATAAAATTCTCAGCGCCCTGAGCATCACAATGAATATAACCAATATCATCAAAACGCATTTCATCCATAGTTGTAAGCTGAATTGTTTCGCCATCTGAACCAAGACCTACACCACCAAAATTACATGCCAGGTCCTTTTCCTCATTATATCTTTTTTCGATCAACCCAGGAAGGGGTCCATCCATGTCGACGCCGTTCATTTTACCTTGTCCGGAATAACAGAAAACACCAGCACGAAAAGGCTCAATCTTATTCTCAAGACCATTCTGACTAATATTATGACAAAGTAATCGGAACATATTTTCTTGTGGTTCAAAAACATATACTTTTTTATTTTCCTTTAAAAAAGAGGAATAAACAATGGACGATGTACCACAATGCCCACCTATTTCTAAAATATTACGGTCGGGATTCACAAATGTTCTCAATTTCAATAAAGTATCTTCATCCCAATATTTGCCTCTTTTGAATTCATTTCCAATAAAAATTTCATTATGATATAAAGTAACTAAACCATATTTAGTTTGAAAAGTATTCATCTATATAAGAAATGTAAATAATAATTAATAGTATCAAACGAAAAATTGATTAGACCTGTCTGTAGATTCAAATCAACCAAAGTTCAATCAACGCATGAATGCGCTATGCATACCACGCATGGAAAACACAATACCTAAAGAATATATATTAAAAACATTTATTAAACTAAAAATCGGATCAATAGAACAAATTAGTGAAATACCGTTACATAATGACAATAAACACAAACGGGTAATTATAAAGGTACGTTGGTCGGAGGAAAACGAAAATGCGCAGAATATAATAACCCGCTTATCAAATAAAGAAACAGTAAAAATAGTACATGAATTTCCATGGTTTTGGCGTGTTGTAGCTAAGAATCATTAAAGAGAAATGCAAAATAATGTTGTAATATGGGTTTAATATCCTCTTTTTTCGTTTTGCGTGGCCCGCGACAATAAATAGACCACATATTACAATGTTCTCCCGAATTCTTTATTTCTCTAGTAAATGCTTCATCAACATATTGATAAACATTGACGAACTCTAATAATTCGTCTTTTAATCGTTCTTTAATATCATATAAAAAGAAAAGTCGGTCTTTTTCTTTTGCTTGTTCAATATCAGAAAGTTCTCCTTTATCGTTCTTCCATTTATGTAAAATATAACCTATTTCGTTTTTAATATCCTTGAACTTATAAATCAAGACCCGTCGATAAGACTCCAATTTTTTAATCAAACTAAAAATATTTATATTACAAAGAATAGGAAAGATTCGAGACATTTCTTCGGGCAATAGAACATCATATACCTCTTTTAAATCATTCATATTTAGTTCAATTTCGCTCAGTTTATGTAAAACAAGTTCATTTTTTTCATTACTACCTTCAATATAAGTAATTTTATTTGACGCCATTTCTAGAGACGTTTCTAAACGGTCATAATGATTCGCCAATTGAAAATATTTTTCAGCACGTGATTCAAATTTCATATAATTGATTAAAGATACAAAAAAAGTTACGAGAACATTCAGTGCCGAAATAAGCGCACCAGACCAACTATATTCTTGAATAATAGGCGCAAAAATAGCCATGGCTGCCGAAAAGAATATTACTGGAATCATAAGCAAATACATTTTTTTCTGTGTTATAAAAGTAGATTGCATAAATAAGGTTTTTTGGCCTTTCATAAAAGTAATCAAAATATCTAGTTTCCCATAGTATTTATTATCGCATTCATAATATTTTACCAAGGATTGTTCTATTTGAGTAAAACTTTTTTTGACAAACTGGTCTTGAATTTGACTTCGAAAACGATCTTTACGTATCAAACGTAGCTCTTCGTTGTCGCTATCGGATGAACTATTTTCAGACATGGTCATAGGACTATTAGTACGTATTGACCGAAAAAAATTCAGTTTAGTTAAGTCTTTTGAATCTATCACAGAATCATCATCATGTAATGAAATAGGGCTTAGTTCATCTGGTAGGTTCTCTATTCTTATCGAAACTTCGTCCATGATTCTATAAATATATTATGGTATATTTTATAACATAAAATATATCAAAAGTATAAGTGAAAATTACTACATCAAGTAAAGATTTACTATAAAAGGCCAACCAAATAATATACTAACTGTTATTTACTAGTTCCGATTATTAAATTTTAAAAACTTTATCAAGAGTTCTACCAGCATTATTAAACCAATCTGCAGCCTCGCTATTCTGAACAGTTTCAATACCAGCAATTGCATTAAACACCATGCCGGGAACCCCACCCTGTCTAACGCCTTTTCCTATACTTGTACCATATTCTCTCTTTTGTTGACGACTACGACCACGACCACGATTACCCTCCTGAATAAACGTTTCAGTTAACATAGGCAAAAACACATAATAAATGAAAGCAAGAACAAATAAAATGATTAGTAAAAACAAAAATTTACGTTTGTTTATAAACATTACCGTTATATATTAACATGATAAAAAAATTGATTCACAGAATGTTCTCCAATTTGTACTAAATCATGGACCAACTAAAACCAGTACCAAGACGAATCATAGAAGATTTCCGTAGTCAATTAAATAAATTTATTATTACATCACGCTTCAGTACAGCCACCCTACTTGAGAATGAAAAATACCGCACCAGGCACGCTAACATAGGATGTATTTATTGTAGTCCGGAGCTCATTGCGTCAAACATACCGCTTGACACAATTTTATTCGTTTTTGAAATGAACAATGACATTAATAAAGTAGCAGCTATTGGATTAGTCAGAAACCGCGCTACAAGTGGCTTACACCATGTATATAATGACGGAAACTATAATCGATATGTTTATAGTGGAAAGACGCGCATAAAACGAGAAGACTTTACGGAACATGAGGAAAAAATATTCCAAGTTCTAGACAAAATGTTATTTACGGGGACACGACATATGAAACGCGGACACGGCCTAAAAGCATTTCCGATAAAGACGCTTTATGAATGTTCTGAAAAAAAGATTGATTTAGTAAATTACATCAGTACAATGTTTAAAACACGCCTTCAAGAAAAAGAAACAAATTCTTTAACTGAATCGTAACCAAACACTGAATATTAGGAATAAAAAGGAGTGGTATGAAACGCAAAATAACTTGGACTCAATCACATATACCTTTTTTGAAAGGAGGGGTTAAAGGGGAAACTTGGGCTTGCTCCGCATACATTTAAAATGAATATTAGCGAGGAAAAAATATAAACGATTTTATTATATTCCAATAGTAATGAATCAAAAAATAAGGACAAAAACATTAGACATGTACGACGTAAATAGTTATACAGAAGATGAATTAATTAACAATATTTTAGATCTAAACAATCCAACGGACCGTGAACTAGAACATAAAATCATGTCGCTCTATAATCGGTATCAAATTATAAATACCAAAGAAGGACAACAATTAGCCAAATTTTTCTTAGACATATATAATCGCTTTTTTGATGATGCATCTGATGGCACCGACGAAGACGCAAGCACCAACGAAGACGATAATGAAGATGATGTCAGTCAACAAAATAATATTATTATCGAAGGTATGGATTCGAAAACAACGATTCCTCCAACGCCAACAACAAGTAGTTCAGCAATAGATTTTGTTAAACCGGGCGAATACGCACAAGACAGATTAAATCCAACAATCAAAGAAACGATAAAACGTATTGTAAGCATAGATAGCCAATATCGAGATGATAAAAGAACAATGTCGACCAATTTTACGTTTAGTTTATCTGAACAATTAAAAGACGTGGTGTCATTAAAATTATATTCTATTCAAATACCACAAACATGGTATACAGTACCAACCAGTTATGGTAGTAATTTTTTTTATTTAAAAGGTAACAAATCAGGTATAGATAATGGTTATCATGATTATACTATTGATATTTCGGCAGGTAACTATACGGCGCCAAATATAATTGCGGCACTTAATACTAAAATTCAGCAACTAAAAACAACATATACTGACGTTAGTTTCGGACAAACCAATATAGGATATAATCCAAACGCGGCTCTTGCAACATTATCTGTGAGCATTAATAACACATACAATGAATCTGGTTATTATCTTTATTTTCCGACGTGGACATCACCGATAGCAACAAGTGCACTAACAGGACCAAGATATAAATCAATACCTGGATTCTTAGGTTTTAATTATACAGAATATTATTTAAACAGAGCTTATTCGGCCGCATCACTACCTTTAACAATTAGCAGCTTAAATAGTGATAATTTAGATACTGTTTTTTATTTAGATAACACAAACAATTATTTTACAATTTATAAATACATAGGACCAGATGAATATTCGGTAAATTCACAAGTAGATCTTTCATTCCAAATAATGTTTACTCTAGCAACTGGAAAAAAATATACAAGGACTCAATTAATAAACGACTTAAGTAACCAGTTAACCGCTAATACGTATTTAAATGGCTCATCCATTAAACGAACAGATATTACTGACGCGTCATTAAATAACAACGGAAAATCATTTTTTCAATTACAAATTACGTACAATCGACTTACAACTAATAACGTGATAAATTCAAAAACTTATGTGGTGTTTCCCACGGAAATAGATAACGTATTAAATTCGAAAATATGGACAGGCAATACATCCTGTTTTGTATTTCAAAATAATTCGTATGAAATGAACAACGTAATATCAGAATCTTCGCCAATATCACAACAGTCAGGAAAATATACGATTTTGAACAGTCCATATATTTATTTAACCTGTGTTAAGCCGGACTACAATGTTATACAAAACAATTATCAAATTAATATACCAAATTCAACAACAGCTGGATATACTCTTTCACAATATATTACTGCTATAAATACAGGCATAATCAATACAAATAATAATACTATTAATTCAAAAAACACACTAGGTGATTTTGGTACATTTTTTAATGCATATTTGGACACAAATTCCTATTTTAACATACGTATTGATATTACGCGGACATTTACGCAGGATATGTATTATGTTGACCTTGCCGGTACATTTTTAAACAGTTTTATAGATTTATCCGGAGAATATTTAAATGGACAACTAGACCTTTCAGGAAGCACATATAAATTCAGAGGTTCATTTCCAGAAAATTCATATTATGAGGTAGATAGTAATTATATGTTAAAAGCATATCCAAGTACAAAAAATTACGGAAACCAAAATGTGCCGTCTTTTGTTGTACCCACAGACGGAGAAGGAACAATTTATTATACATACCAAGAGGTAGAGACAGCAATAAATAGTAAATTTAACAATTTTACGGACAGCTATGGTTCACGAATATTTTCGGGAACAAATATTGTAATGACTCCAAATGAACTGACAGGATACATAGATTGTGTTTTTACAATATCGATGAAAAAAATATTAAATCAAACAGATTATACAATTTCGTTTATAGATACTGCAGCAAGACGTGATGGTACAGGCAATATTATATTTACAACATCTTCATGGAGTAACAACTTAAATATAGGCGTGCCGTTTTTAGGAACTACAGTAACAAACGGACAAACAGATACAAGTTTTAATTTAAATCTTATAAACTCCGGCGTATTACCTTATACTACAATTACGGCAATTAATCCAATTGTAGTTAACAAAATAAGATTTATTGACGGACAAAATAACTTTTTTTATTTAGTGCCATGGGAAGAAGGTGTGGCAACAGGCCGTCCTTATTATTTAACAGATAATCATGCGAATGATATTAAATTTACCATTCCAGCCACTGACGCATCAGGAGTAATAGCTTATACGCGTGATAATTTAATTATTGCAATTAATGAAATATTAACGTCTCAATCAGTTACGCAGGGGTCATCTATTCAAATCATTAACGTAAACAACAATGAGTATATAAAATTAAGATTTAATTCGAATAAAGTATACACGGCCGCAGATTATAAAATCGTATTTTATGACCAATTAAGTTTTAATAAATGTACACCAGGGGCACAATATATCCAAAACACGACATGGGATATTACTATTGGTTGGTTAATAGGATTTCATAACACAACCGAATTTAGTCTTGGTGATTATGGCAAACCAGGAACTCTTATTCAAATTGTCGGAGATACTACAGTTTCTGTGAATTTGTTCGATTACTTTTTATTATGTGTAGATGATTTTAATCAAAACCATTTGAATGATGGTATGGTAACAGTAGCCTCGGCGGTTCGTTCATTTGCTCTACCATCTTATGCAAATAAAGCTGATTATGTATGCGACCCAATAACAGGTCTGTTGACGTATAACGCAACTGCTGAAAATACTGTAGATTATAACCGTTTAACACAAAAGCAACTTTATTCACTAACCAGTTTGGCAAACAGTAAACAGGAAAGTTCTATTATAACTTCAACTCCGAATGTGAATGGAAAAAGTTACGGCTCGGGGCCCTATGCGGAGGACGTGTTTGGTTTTATTCCTATGAAAACAGCTGGCTTAGCACCGGGTGCGGTATATGTAGATTATGGTGGTACATTACAAAACCAGGAACGTACCTATTTTGGTCCAGTAAATATTTTTAGATTAGGTATAAAATTAATTAGTAACCGCGGAGATATAATAGATTTAAATGGGTCAGATTGGTCGTTTTCATTTTTGGTCGAACAACTCTATCAACAAAAGCCGACCATTAATAGTAAGAAAAAATAAGTCTATATATTAAATAATAATTAATACATGGACGTAATCCAAATAGTCGACCAAATCGGTAATCAAGGACCATTAATTACGTTTTTAATAACAAGTTTTTTTTTATTACAACAAAAAAAATATTTGATAGCATATTTAGTGTTTTCATTCGTAAACCATTATTCTAATCCAGTTCTTAAAATGCTATTTAAAGAACCCAGACCAAATATGCGCGTATCAAAAGATCCAGATTTAGATGGCCGAATTAAAGAGCTAGGAGATGATAAATACGGGATGCCCTCATATCATGCTCAAACCACTTTTTTTTCAACAGCGTTTTTATATTTAGTACAAAAAGATCCGTATGTGCTACTAGCCGAATTTACAATATGTTGTATAACGTGGTATCAAAGAATAAAATATGGTAGACATAGCGTAGCGCAATTACTGGCTGGTTCAATAATTGGTTTAACAATGGCTTACGTAAGTTATAATTTGACAAAACATTATTTGCGCACACAATAAAATATCATGAGTATTTATAATGTCAGTAAGTGATTATATAAAATATAAACGTGTTGGTACTCAATTAAGAGATGTTTTACCAAATAGTAAAAAACAAGCCCCTGCGGTTTTCGACGACCAAATGTATATTGATTTTAAGCAGTATACAATTGAAAACACAATCCTGGATTCAAAATTAGTGGAGAATTCTTTAATACCTACAGGTTCAAACTTGGTGTTCAATGTACTTAAAAATGTAGCAAACTGCCCTCAATTTCCGGTGTGTAAAGGCACAGATAAAAGAACAAACCGAGTTCCACTAACGAATATTTATCAATATTATCAACAAACCCCACCAACAGCTACAGCCTTAATTCCTCGTCCGACCACTTCAACATTAACTCCCATTCCTGTCTACTGGAAACAGAAACAGACAAATGGACAAGTCTATCATAATCAACGCCCTTACGGACAGCAATTTCATACAAACAATTCGGGTTGTAAATGTACCACCAAAAACACATGTAAATGTATTTCAAATAAAAAAATATCCAATAGTTTTTCGTACACGAGTCCTCGTATCCAATATTTGAAATATGCTGTTGGTTAAATAATATAAAAATTAAACATAGTATATAATAGTATGTTTGATTTACTGAACCACACCTTATTTATAATAGCATTATATGGAGTTTTTTCAATAACTGAACACTTGGTTCATAGGTATGTAATGCATAATAATTTTGGTGCATTTTCAAAAGACCACTGGACACATCATCAACATACACTAGATGATATGACTTTAAAACAAAGCAATAATTATAATGAAGATGTAAATAAATATTTTGGTCTGTTTTTCGTTTGGCCATACACAGTTGGTGTTTTTACTGTTGGATTTATAGAAGCATATGGATTATCCATAGTATTTAACGCAGTAAACATGAATATATCTTTACTAGCAGTATTATTATATGTATTAGCATTTTGTTTTTATCAAAGCTCGTTTTGGAATACGATACACCCAGATATTCATTTTATTACAGAAAAACTAAGCTGGTCAGAAGGAATACCGGGTTCTGATATATGGAAAAGTATATTTGAATCCATTCCTATGGACGGAAACAAGAATGCTTATGACTGGTTAAAAGATAATCATATTATGCACCATATAAGAAAAGGACCTAAAAAGGGTAACTATAATGTAACACTTCCTGGTGCGGATTGGTTATTCGGCAAATTATATGCCGCCGACGAAAAAAATAAATAAATATATTTTTTAATATTAAATGATAAATATACACTTAATATTATACTCAAACGGGCAACCATTCGATGAAACAAAAAGACTTATCATAGAATCGGTTGACCATTATTCAACTAACAATATAATTATACATAATTACGATTTAGAAACCATTAAACAAAGACCCTGGTTTTACTTTATAAAAGACCTACCATCTATAAAACGCAGTGGAGGAAGAGACGGTTACTATAATAGCTGGAAACCTTTTATAGTAAAAGACGTATATGATTCTATGAATGACCAAGACCTAACGTATTATGTAGATTGTTCACGGCATTGCCCAATCGGGTTTAATCAAAATATAGATAAATTATGTAAAATAACTTTAGAAAAGGGAATTATAGCAGGATCAGCAGGACATGAAACATTAAACAATTCCAACCAATGTTGTGACAATTTACATGTTTGGAACAAAATAATACCTAATAACAATAACGAAATGTTTTTAAATAAAATGCATATATTAAATTCATGGTTTATTATGAAAAAAACAGAAATTAATACGCAGTTTTTAAATGAATGGACATATTTTACTTGTTATAGAAATATTGAATTAAAATATCCATTGATAACATATCATCATACAGCGGATCAAAGTATTTTTAATATATTAGTTTATAAATATAAACTACCTGTTTTTTATCATGAAAATATAGGCCATTGTAAAAATAAAAATAAAAATTTAGTATTAGAAATAATAAATAATAGTGACGAAACAGATAAATATTTTATTTACCCTTAGCGCGTTGAGTTCTACGCATCGACGAATACGGAACAAAATTTTTATTGTTTTCAATGGCACGAAGCAATCTAAGCTGTTTATTTGCCCTGGCCTTACTAGTACATTTTGCAAATACCTTTTTGCTACGTTTATTAAGCACCCGATAACATTTTTTTCCACTGACTTTGCGAAGTCGATATGGCATTTTATATATAGTACATATATAAAATATTAAACCAACGAAGAATCGCGTTCTTGATTGGTGTAAATCAAAGCACGGATTTTAAACCGATGCCCTTAAACACTATTCGCACAAAATGCGGATTATATTGTCCAAAGGTGTATTAATTCTTGCTTTGATTTATTAGCTTATGTTTACCCAAAAGTTCATACGAACTCTAAACATAAACGCTGTTTCGAATAATACCTTTTGTGTTTTTTTTTTACATAAAAGTTGAAGATGCAGGATGTACTGATATCGCAATGAAGCTCATGTATGCAGTATTTTCATCTCGGTAGATTTGACGCGGTTTCGAAACAATATACTTATATATTCGCCTTTAAATTCTTTTTTTCAAAAACTATTTTATCTACAGTGGTACAATTTTAATTACAAAATAAAAACGCCTTAGCGTAACTGTAGGCAAATTATTTTGTTCTTAAAAATATTTATGATGGCATAGCCGGTTCGACCACCGGAACCACATGGATTCACGGAAGAGCAATAGAACTCGTTTCGACATCATTAGTTATAGCAGTTTCGTCAGTAGTAGGAACTGCAGCCGTAGCTACATCAGGTAATTCAACTTCATATATGATTAGATTAACAATATTAAAAATTGCATAAATAATGGGTTTTATTCTTTACATATCCAAGAATAAAACGGGACAATTTAATTCGCAAATAAGGAGGGACCTAGGTCCCCCTATTAGTATAAATCATAAATAAAATATATGCAACCAATAAAAAGATGGACGAAAACGAAGATTTAGATATATCCTGGATAGAAGAACAAGAAAAACTACAGACCGTGGATAAAAACTATTTTCGAGAGTCCATGGATACCATTACAGTAACCATTATTTATATTAATATTAATTTATATATTGAGAACATTATCAGCGAAAAGCATGTCCTGTCAGCCAATGGGCTCTTAGAAAAAGAACGCCTACTACAAATCATTCAGTCAAAAAAGAAAACGACCGCCCACTCTAGATATAAATTCATGGACGCACTTTTGTATAACGTAGATTTAGAGTCAGGACATATACAAAAATATGCCAATACACCAACTGTTCCAAATGAACCAAACCCGTTTTTTAAACGTTTATCTATTATTGATGATATTGTTTTTAGTCCATCTATCTTTATATTCCATGGTCTAAATGGTCTTTATTTATTATTTAAAGAAGAACCCAGGACGGATATTCAAAATATAAAAACAAAGTCTATTTTAAAATCTGATGGAGACCAATTAAGAAAGATTACCAAAAAAGTAAAACTTGTATTAAAAAAACAAAATCAATCCACTACAAAAAAACGAATTAAAAACGAAGATACGGATAATAATACATAAATAAATGGATTTTCCTGCCCTAGAACCCCAATCAAAAGATGATTATTATAGGGACAAAATAGTTTATTTTTATTATAACTTAACCAGGACAAAAGATTTGACCACATTAGCAAGTCAATTTGACGACTTTATTCAGGTTCTCAAAACAGATATTTTAACAAATAAAATTTACGAACAATATGCTTTTATAATATATCAGTTGATCCTACATACGAGGGACCAATATGATGGAAAAGGAGAACACGGCGTTTCATATTTGCTAATCGACGTTCTTTATAGACATTTACCGAATCTGGCTCTTGCCTGCTTATATCAATTTGTGTTTCCTTGTGATAAAAAATTAGCATATGGATCATGGCGTGATATAAAACATTTATGTCATTATAGTACAAACGAAAAGTTAATCGAAGAATGTATAGAAATTATGAATAGTGCACTAAGTAAAGATATTCTCGCCATAGGTAAACAAAATTCAGAAGAGGATGCAAAAAAAGCAGTATCCAATGTAGCAAAATGGATACCACGCGAAAATAAAAAATTTGATTGGTTATTTGAGCGTTTGGTCATAAACTGGTCAAATAAATACTATCCGTATTTATTGAAAAATCCGGCTTCTTATGATAAAGCGCTTAGAAAAGCAAAGATGACATATCGTAGATTAGTCGCACGTATAAATACCCTGAAAGATACAGTCGAAATAAAACTATGTTCTAACCAATGGAATAAAATAGATATTCATTCTATACCCCAACTCGCGTTCTCAAAATATAAAAATGCATTATGTAAATATGTATTTGATAGTCCTGAGAAAATATTTGAAAAGACCTTTTATTCAGATATCAATATGAAACGCCTCGAATGTTCTCTTAAAACAAAAAAACATTTGGAAAATAAATATTATCCGGAGGGCGCATTTGAACCCAATCGTCCACGTGCATCTTATGTTCCATTTACTCAACCACTTTCACAATTAGTAAAGCGTGCATTTGAATTAATAGACCAAAAACGAGAACTTGAAATTGATATTTTAAATAATGAATGGTCGCAACTATCTGGCCTTATTACGACAAAATCATTAGAAAATATGATACCTATAATTGATATGTCTTTTTTAAGTAAGACGACAGAAGGATATTATAGTGCTATAAGCTTAGCACTATTAGTGGCACAACGCAGCACCTTAGCTAAAAGAATATTAGTAATCGATAATGAATTATCTTGGGTAAATTTACAAGATGAGACAAATTTTGTTACGATGGTAAAAAAATTAAACGAAGATACAAAATCGAGAACATCAACAATATGTGATTTTACAGGTACAATGAAAGAATTTATAAAATATATCGATGATTCAAAATTATCAAATATAAAAATAAAAGAGATGAGTCTAGTTTATTTCCATACACAGCCACTAGAAGAAAACACACATAGTCAAATCATAAAATTATTTTATAACGGTGGATTAACAGGTTCTCGAAATTTGGTATTTCCTTGTCCCAAAATGATTTATTGGAATCTTAGTACAACGACATGTTTATGCCCGTCAGCCATAAATAGTAAAAATAGTATTTTGTTATCTGGTCATAATGCTAACTTGATTTGTACATTAGCTAATTTACAAAAAGATTCTTATAGCACAATAGTTGAAATATTAAAAGAATATACACCTTCCAATAGTTTGTAATAAAAATATATTATGTAAACATAGAATATATCAATTTAGTAATGGACCTAAAACAATTAACTATGAAAGAAAAATTAGATTTTTTATCAGAAGGCACTTATGGTTGCGCCTTCAAAAAAGAAGAACCCAAAAAAGGTCCGACAAAAGTCATTGTAAAAATACAGAAATATACGCCGGGAGCAAAACGCGAAGACGATATTGGAAAACTTATACGTAAAATACCAAAATATCATCTTTATTTCGCTCCAATATTACAAACAAGTGTGATTACTCTAGGAGAAGTAGACGACAACGAAATCAAAAAATGTACTATTGTCACGGACGAAGAGAATATAAAATCCAAATATGTCACAAACCGAATTCGCTATGCTGGTAAAAACTCTCTTGGTGATTTTATTTTAAATATTTTTGAAAAGACTCCGAAGCTGTTTTTGAGAACATTTTTTGCCGCCTATTTTGACATGTTATATACTGTAAATTTATTAAATACAAACGGTGTCATACATTTCGACTTAAAAGAAAACAATGTTATGTATGATGAAGCACATGAGCGTCCTGTGTTAATTGATTTTGGTATGTCATTAATAGTAGGGCAAATCGAACCAAAAATGTATCGCGAATTCTTTTTTACGTATGGCTATGATTATCCACCCTGGTGTTTTGAAATTAGTATTATATCTTATGCTGTTAATAAACTAAGTGGAGACCTCGATAAAGAAATAGTTAGCGAAGACGAAATAAATAAATTATGTGATAATTTTTCAAATATTAATCCTATTTTCTTAAATGATGGAGCAACGGGTCACCATGATATTTTTAGTGAAGCCGAACGTACTGCATATAACCAAAGGTTAAAAGAATATATGCGACCGTTTATTGGTACGACCTGGTCTTTAACTGTACAAGCCAATCTAAAAACGATCCAGACATGGGATATCTATGCAGTTCACGTAATGTTTTTATTATTATTATTTCACGTACATATTGATGAATATAATACTGAAACGTTTACTTTAATACAAACGTTTGTTCAGAAATTAAAACGCGAAATATGTGCTATGCCAAACGAGCGCAAATCGTATGCAGATATCAAAGATGAATTAATGCGTGATTTGACCGGAGCAGAACGTAAAGAGGTAGAGGTTTTAACAAGTACGATTCATACTGCTTCTGCAGATGATGCGCGTGTTGAAGAAGTAAAATTAAAATTGAGTAAATTACAATTGAGAGAACTAAAGAAGGAGCGACATCATTATCCTGTGCATTGAAGTGAACCTACGGTTCCCCTCTGACCCCTCCCTTTTATTAATTACAAAAAGTAAATAATAAAAATTATTTAACGTCTAGATTTCTTGGTCTTACCATGGTAACGGCGTTTTTTACCTCCTAGAAGAGCACCAGTGGAAGCAGGAGCTATAAAAGCTAATTTGTTAGGATCATTATCGTCTAGAATTGCAGCATTAAAATCTATTTTAAAAGTTTGTCTGGTATCGACTAACCCAGGACCATCTATCCAAGTAGCTGGGGCGTTGGGAGGTTTTGGAATTGCTACTTTTGCGCCTGTGGCAGCGTCATCATAATAAACACCAACAACAAGACCAGCAGGGATTTCTAGTACAGCACTTAGCGGAGCCCCAGCCGCACCAGGAGCTATTTTTTGTTGAATATAAATATACATCTTCTATATATTATCTAAAGATTTATTTCATAAAAAAAACACACTATTAAGACCCTAAACTTTTATTTATTATTCATTACATAAAACCTATTCTTATAGGTTTTCTTATACTTTTTATAGACGTCATTAATAGATTCCTCCGTTCCGTCGGACAACGCCTGAATCTCCTCCTTAATCTTTTGCGTATGCGCATTACAATAACTATTATAAGCATCCTCAGGGCGAAGCCCTAAATGTTCCTTAATATGTTGGTCCATGTGTTCCAAAACCAGCTTAGAAAGCCCAACATAAGGCTTTCTTTGCTTCTTTTCATTGTCGATCGTCTTATCGGGTTTACTACGAAAATAGTAACGAGCACTTTTAAACATCTTATCCATAATGTCTCCTTGAAACCCAGAATTAGTCAAAGACTTAATCTCGTCATTAATAAGACACAAAATATCATTTCGTTGAGACCAGGCGGCCCATTCGTTCTTGAAAACTTTACGGTCGTCGTTTTGATGAGTTTTGGAAAATTCGTTGAGAACTTCCATAAATGTTTTGGAAAAGGTATGACGAAAAGTGGATTTATGTTCCATGATTAAAAGTTGACCTAAAAAACCGGACAAAAAAGAAATCAATTTTTCAATAAAATTGATTCGCAAATCATGATAAAACAAAAATAAACACAATGTCGATTTTTAATCAATCCAAAAAAAACCGAGAACAAATTGCTGCTGCGGCAAAAGATTTACTGGAACATATAAGGTCCTATGAAAAACCCGCTGAGCCAGTTCCACTTCCTCGTTGCGTAGTTACTGTAATCAACCGTCTTTTGACAATAATACCACTATCAGAAACATCTTTAAGAGACGAACTAACCAAGTATAAAGACCCACTTTGGAATCAAGCGCCAGAGCTTTTATCGGGTGCACAATTTTGGATTCCAGTAGGGCAAATATTGGAAAAAAATATTACGAAGTTTGATGAGCCATGGAAAACGACGGTATTGAATGTTTTCAATGGCGCAGAGTAAACAAAGGGTATACGAACTAAGCAAACCCAGTCAGTAAAAGGGAGGGGTCGAAGGGGAACCGTAGGTTCCCTTCAACGGTACGGATTAATATTATTCAATAACAAAATATTTGCCAAATAACTCAATTTTACTGGGTCAAACCCCTTACCGTTTTCAGGCATACCAAAAACAGTAATATAATGATTATATACAGGCGCCAATTTAAAATTCTTAGTAATACTCATTTGACCAGTACCACCAACAGTATCTATATTTTTTACGTTTTTGTTAGCCAATACATCTTGTAGCTGAATTCTCAAATTTGAATTTTGAATACCTAATGATACTGTGTTACCATACATAAATGTTGACAAATAAACACCATGAAACAATGCTAATATAAGTTTCATTAATTTAATAAAACGGTAATCCGTGGCTTTACTTAAAATATTATTCAATTCGGCATATAAAAGATTATAAATAACAATGTCTTGTGTAATATAAGGTATTAGTTGATTATCAGCCGGAGTAGCATAATAGTCATCCAAAGTATTTAAATAATTATAATTAACTGAATCGAGTAAAGACAAATCTCCTGCTCCTATAACTGGACTGAAGACGGATTTGCTATCGGTAGACTGACTTAAAAAAATAGATTTCGACATAATATATATTTTATGAAGATATTTTCACAAACCAACGTTTTGAAAATGGCAGATATATTTACGATTACCAGATAGCTTTGATTCGCTTATTCCTCCTATTCCGTAGTGATTCGACATTGTATTTATTTGATAACCATGACTAATCAAATAAGAGAATACTGCTGGTATATCATCGGCACACATAAAATAATCCGTTTGTTTTATACCATAAACCTGATTTTTTGGATATCTCAATAGTGCATACGTACAATTAAAAGGATTTGAATAAAAAGGCCCGGGTGCCTGAAATACGGATAATCTTGGTGTTTTCATTGGTACAACCATATCAGAAATAGGACCCGAGGGCATGGCACTAAACGTAACAATATTTTGATAACCTTTATAATAAGTATTTAAATAGGGCTCAATCCACATAACAATTACAGAATTTTGTCCATAGAATGGGCTTTCCATATATAAATTAAGTGAAATTAATAAAGACATATTTAATAAATAATGTATCGTCAATATTTAAAATGAGCAATAAATATTTAAGAGCTATGCGAAATACGATTACAGTTGCACCGGAAAAGACGCAATTTTGTGGTACGTGCCACAAAGCTGGACTTAGCCGGGAAGAATATACTAGCCATTTCACACGCAGAACCAAAGACCCTGATTCTGAAGTAGTATGTCCGCTTATATTAAATTCGCTATGTTCCAATTGTCAAAAACAAGGCCATTGGAAAAAATATTGCCCCGAATTAATGGTTTTTTTAAACCGGACAAGTTCTCAATTTATTAGACATGAAGAAGATCCGCTCATTGTAGAAGATTATAGAAGTTCAGATGAATCAACGTTTCGACCAAGCTCGCCTGATTTTCCTCCGCCATGGCTTGACGATATGCATGTTGAAGAAACAATTACGCCCATAAAAAAAGTATTGTCTTGGGCAGAAATAGTATCATCTAAAAAATAACCAATAATATAATCATATAAAAACATATATCATTATAATAAAAATGATCTACTGGAAATATTTGCTAGCGTCGGTGTTAACCCGTTCTTGTTTCTCTTTTATGAAGCGCGAGATTCATAGTTCTCAAATGGTCTTAAAAGCTCGTAAATCTAGCGGAGAATTAAAAACATTATCTCATTTTTATAAACCAAAGACACCAAATCAAGAAGAATATGTAAAACATTTATCTGATTTATCTGTTCCTATCGTTTTAGGAATAGGCCCAGCTGGTTCAGGAAAAACGCTTTTTGCATGTAATCAAGCAGTAATGGCACTTAAGCAACGCAGTGTAAATAAAATAATTTTAACTAGACCAGTTGTACCGGTGGAAGAGGACATAGGATTTCTACCGGGCTCAATGATAAATAAAATGGACCCATGGACAAGACCAATTTTTGATATTTTACTAGAGTTTTATGCACAAAAAGATATTGACGGAATGCTTCATTCCGGAGTTCTCGAAATTAGCCCTCTTGGTTATATGCGTGGAAGAACATTCAAAGACGCATTTATTATTGCTGACGAAATGCAAAATAGTTCCCCAAATCAAATGTTAATGTTAACGACCCGCATAGGCCAAAAATCAAAAATGGTAATTACTGGAGATTTGAAGCAGAGCGACCGTGGTCCTAATAATGGCTTAGCAGATTTGATGCGCAAATTAACTTCATATAACGAATATTGCGAGTCAAATAATAAAACAGCACCAAATATTAAAATGGTATTGATGAAGGGGGAAGATATTCAACGTAGTCCCATAGTATCTACGCTTTTAGATATTTATTCGGAGGAACCACGTCCACGTCCTTTCAAGACAGTCGAAGTACAAAATTTTGTTAGCGAAGTGACTAAATCAATCGTTCCGTTTATAGCACAAGACGCGGCATTAATTCCTTTAAAACATCAAACTAGTTTGGACAGACACAAGTAGGAGGTGCTATCATTAAATTAGACATATAAATTTTACCTGCATATTCACATACACATTGATAAATACCATCAGATGAAATTGATACATCACGGAAATCTTTATTTTGTAAGTTCGTGTCGTCTACCTGCGCCCATGTATTACCATAATCAAATGTACAATATACCAAACCACCTTGTTGTACGATGGTTTGATATTGCCCAGTGGCACTTGAACTAGCGGATATCCACTCTTTATCTAAAAGTCGATCGTCATTAAGTAGTGTCCAAGTAACACCAAAATCAGTAGATGTAAAAACGTCGCCACCACTTTCAAGTGCAGTTTGATATTTACCATCAGACGACATAGCAACAGAAATCCAATTATTTTCTGTTAGATCATTTGTGTTACTTACATTTGTCCAGGTTTGACCAAAATCTTGGGACCTATAAATATATTCCGCGACAACAGTTTGATATAAACCATTGTAGGATAGAGCAACGCCGGCGCTAGGAAATGTTTCCACGGATTGATACATATTATTTTGACTATCAGGTATAGTAGCATATAATTCACTATTAATATCTAATGGACGCCAGGTAATACCGTAATTGTTCGATGTATAAACTGTATCGCCACTGGATACAATAGTTTGATATTTACCCGTCAAACAAATAGACACGAATATATTCGACGTTCCTGATGAAAATGTATTTGTCCACGTAGAACCATAGTCACTGGAAACGTATATCTGGGTTCCATTACTTGCTGTTTGATACTGTCCAGTAAAAGATATAGAAATACTATTCGACGAAGAAACGCCAATATTAAATGAAACGGTACGTGTCGAGCCATAATCATCAGATATATATATATCTCCTGTATCCGTAATAGCAGTTTGGAATTTACCAGTAGTAGAAATAGATATGGCAACCCAATTTTTGTTTGGATTACTAAGAATACCATTATATACAACATTTGTACTATTAGCCCAAGTAATACCAAAGTTAGTATAGTTTTGTAATTCATCATCCGTTAATTCTAATAAAATGGGAAGCGTAATAACTTGTGTAATATTAGTTGTGCTATACGTAGTAGAACGTTTAATATACCCACGCGTCCAATTAATAACCGGACTTATCGCGTCCAAATTTGTTGGACCAATATTATTAATTGGTAATATGTTTTCTTGTTGTATATCCAATGATAAAGTAATTGTAAACCCCTCCGGTATAAATATTAAATCTCCAGCAATAAATCCGTCCACAACACCATAATTTAATTTATTATCACTTGGAAAACGATTTTCAAATACATTACCATCAAGTGCATAACGCAAGGTTTTGTTAATATTACTTATCGTCACTTGTCCTGATAAATCAGATATAAAACTTCCTTGTATATTAAATTGAGACGAATTTACAACTTGAATAAATGCCGACGCATCAAAAATTCCGCCATTATTAATATCAAAATCATTTACTTGAGAAAACAACGAAGCAAATCCATTTGGGTCACCAAAATATGCACCAACCGTATACATAAAATCCGAATATAAATATTTTAATTGACCAACCGAAATAACACTTTGAGTATTAATACCATCAATAAAATCACAGGTACAAACATTTATGGAATCTGTTAATAACAAATCAGTTTGGGGGTCATAAAGTGCCTCAACAACATCAATATTAGACGAATCCTTCATAATACTTAATTTTGTATTTAATGTACGAGCACTAAATTTTACTTGAATACAACCAGATACGTCATATTGAACTAAAGCATCAGCGCTTGCTAAATTAATTTGATTTATGGTTTGGTTTACCTTGAAACCACCTTCTGCATTAAATGCATAACTTCTGTTAAAATGAACACCATTACTAACAATATTTACTGGTAAAGCATAAGCCATTTTTATATTATACAGATAATATAAAAATCAAGACAAATTCGCGAGTTCAATTAATAAAGGTGCTGTTAGCATTTTATTTATTATTGTAGTTTTTTGAGTAGCTATATTACTTAAATCAATTGCGTATTGATATGCAAGTCCACTATTTACTATTAAATCATATATGAAAGAAGAACTGGCGTCAATTTGAGGGTCAACAACAGTTTCTACCAAAACAGAAAGCCCAGCCGGAATAAATATTAAATCTCCTGCCAAAAATCCATCCGCGACACCATAATTGGCTGGGATTTGAGAAAATGAAACATCGGCATAAGATGGCTGAACTGGATTCGTGAAAGGACCTGTATTAAATTCGGTATTACCACTTCCATCTGTTGTAACAATATTATTAGTACCACTTACAGTATCAATAGTTTCAACCGTTGTAGAATTTGTATCGTTATCTTGAATCGTGATTGTGGTAATATTTGTATTTGGGTCTACTACAGTTGTTGTAACTGAATTCTCAGAAACATCAGTTACAGTACCATCCGTAAAAACAATTGTATTATTTATTGAAACATCAAGAGGTGTTATATTTACGGACGGATCATTTGGTAACGGCACACGGTTTCCAAAAACATTACTATCTACAGAATAGCGTAATAATTGATTTATATTCGATAGTGTAACAAAACCAGTTAATGGTACTGCATAATTCTGATTCTGATTTGGGTCCTGCTCTTGGTATATTAAATTCATAAATTGATTGGCATCAAAAAGACCATTACTAATATCTAACATACTGGCATTGGAAAAAAGCCCATCATTCAATGAACCATAATTATAAAAATATTTATTTACAGCCATGATATAATCTTGATAAAGCTTTTGATATACGCCCACAGATATTACTTGGCCAGCACTCATCCCTTGTATAAATTCATCTGCGCTAACTGATATACTATCAATAGGAAAACTATTCGACAGAGCTCTATACGTTGATTCGACAATTGAGACATTTGATGCATCTTTAATAAGACCTAATTTTTGGTTAATCGTACGAACATCAAATTTTACTTGCACAGCATAAGTTACGTCATATAATTGAAACGAATTAGCAGCTTGACTACTTAACGAAATAGGATTAAATGATTGGTCTGTACTGAATCCTCCATCTCCATAATATGCATAATAATAACCCGAATAGGCTTCATCGTTTAATGGAGGTGGAGGATTAAGAACAGTTTGTAATATTCTAGATATCGAATCCATTATCTTATAAATCATAGAGCATTTTTAAATTAATACAAAACGAATAATCAGAATTGTTCATTTGAACCGGCTTTCCGTATTCGTCCAATAATTGTATTTTAAGTTTTTGAATATCTACTGGACCAAAATATCGGCGTGGTTCAGATACCGTAGTAAAATCGTTTTGATACATAATAGAAAAACTAGCGCCTTTTAATGGTATCCTAGCTAATATGTTTGGACCTAAAATCGATTTATTAAATGCACTCACAAAATGATTATTTACGTTATTATGAAAATCGTCGACCACCAAATATAAATAACGAATATTCGATGGCTCAATAATAGTTTCGGCGGTGTAATTTGTCTTATTAAAATATTGTCTCTGTTGAAACCCCAAATTCCAACCTAGTTTTGAAGAGATATCTACACCATCAAATAAACCATTTTGACCTAAAGTAAAATCTAAATTAATATAATTTATGTCTCCTGAGTAGGTGGTAGGATAATTATTTCTTATACTATTAAAAATGGTTGTTTCTCCTGGCGAGACAGTAGGAGCTATTGCTACTTTTCCTGAACCAGAACCATTCTGACTAATAGGTAATGTAAATTGAATATACGAAAAAATGTTATTTGGTCTAAGTATCGAGTTATTAGTATTTATAGGTCGCAAAGTTAAATTTAGCTGTAATATTAAATCACTTGCACTATAATTACCATCAGGCACAATAAATGCACCCTGGACGGTTGTTGTTCCATTGTTATTTTTAACAACTGTGAATGTAGGTAAATCCTCAGCTATACTATCTCCTTCAATTGATTTATAATTTACCGTAATATATAAATAATTATTACCAAAAGTGGTCGATATTCCATAAAATGAAACTGGTATTTCTAGTGCAGCTAATTGCATAGAGACTACTTTATTAAATTTGACCGGTAGCTGAACAATAAAATCAGAACTAGATGTGCTCTGAATATTATCGCGGAAACGCGTATCAATGTTCAAACATTTGGTAATGATACGAGTATTGAGCGGATTCATATTACTGGGGAAAAATTCGCTTTGTAATGTATTCACGTATGGAACGTCGGGCCGCTTTATAATTTCATCGACACGATTAGGTACTTCAGCTAATCTGGGTACATCTTGATTATCTAATTTATAATTTTTAGGTATAACTGTGGGTTGTTTCTCTAACGGCCTACATTTTACATGAATTAACCAGTCTTTGGCTAATGTTAAAAAATCTATTAAATCACGCTTGAATCGCTTACTAACATGGCCACTCGCTAGTAATTGTTCTCGTAACTGATATTCTTTTTGTTCAATATCAGCAGCACTATATTTTAATCGAGGTTTTAATTGGAAAAATTTTTCAATATCTTTGATGCTATAATTACCTATATCTAAATCTAAATCCAAATGGTCAGACATATATATTTAGTTTAGTTTTTCATCATTCGAACCAAACGTAAAATAAAATGTTCTCTTATTATAAATGTCTATTTCAACATTGAAAAAGAAAACGCAAGCGAAATATAATAATATGAGTGTTGGACAAAAACAATTTTCATTAAACGGGACTCATCGCAGTCAAGGGTGGGTCGGTCAAACTACATTATCTCGTTCTTTACCCAAAACACCGATGCAAGGACAAACACCAAAGGGACACGGAGGATGTTGCGGAACGTATGATAAAAGCCAAGGTATTATACAAAGTGCAGTTTCATCTTTAAATAATAACAATGTTATCAAGACATCTGTTATTGGTAATAAGGGTATGTTAGGAGAAAAACTTACCCCTTATCGTAATTATTTAATGCCTTATCCTTATGTTTCAAAAATACCGACAACACATGCCACGTGTACAACAGTAAAGACTACTGATTCTAATCAGGGCGACATTGGCATATATATTGAAAATTTAGGGGCATCAGTTAACAAAAAAGTAGATTCTTGCGTCAATAATCAATCGTACTCGTCATGTAATAACATATGCACAATTGTTGGCGCGCCGGATATCAATCCAAGTGACCAATTAAATCAAGTTAAAGGGAGCCAATTAAATTGTGATAATAACTATACAACACGAGACAAATATAATGAAATACTTTATAAAAAAGGAATACAATATAAATCCAACGGTACTTACGCTATTGTATCGAATCCAAGTAATTGTGGTGTTTTACCTGGCCCGCCGGCTTCTTACTAAAAATTGATTTATAAGATTTGATTTATGTTTTCGTAAATCAAATCATGGAACAAGAAACACTTACTGAACAATATTTGAAAACTCTGACAGAAAAAGAACGTATGGCTTACGAAATTGCAAAAGACCATCTGGGGTCGTCGTTTGAGCTAGAAAAGAGTAATGGGTTTATTACGTGGACAGCGAAGCAAAGTGCAAAGCAAAGTGCGAAGTAAACGGCAAAATTAAATGATTGGTGTTAATTTTAAGTCAATTTAGCTTGAGCAGCTTTAAAATCCCTATAACTAAATACTTGTTTTTGTACGTCACTATTTTTTGATAGCCCATCTATTAAATCCGTTTTAAAACCATTATTTGCATGCCTTGGCTTAGGCTTTTGTAAAAACTGAAAATTCATTGTTTTACCAAGATTAATAAAACAATTACGTTGTTTATCTTTGACCTGCTCTTTGTCCTTATTTTTTGATGTTTCAACTTTCGCAGAAACTGTATTATAGGTTTTTAGTTTGGCAAAAGGACCTTCGCGTATAGTATTTTCGGGTTTTGATTTATTTAAAATTGGTTTTTTTTCTTCATCTGCTCTTATTTTTAATAATTTTGATGGATTGTCTTCGGGTCTTTCAAGTTCATCCATAAAAAAATCATAACATTTAAACGTCATTACGTATTTCATTGCAACTGCATTTAAAATGTCATAGGGCAAATATTGGTCACAATAATAAGAAAATCCTAACTTATAAGGGTCATAATACATAATTACATTACCACGGGGAGTATTCTCAAAAAGAATTCGTCTACGCCACTCTTTTTCCAAATCGTTATCAGCTTCTATAAGTGCTGTTTGTAACAGTTTTTTATTATAGAATGTATCCGGAATATTAGAGTTTACATCAAGACTAAGTAAATCTGTAAAACTATTCCTGAATCTGATTCTATATATTTCTCCATATGGCTTGACTATTTCTGCTGGTTTATTTTCCAATTGAGGTAATCTACCAAACATAAAATAAATAAAATAGAGCGCTCGTAAAAAATACGCATAACTAATAAAAAGTACTTGTTTTATTGATATCATTCTCAATATTATTTATAAAACCAAAGTTTTTATATGTATTTTAAAAATCAATGTTTTTTAATTTCATGCGTACCGGCTTCAACCTGTTGTCTACGATACTCAAATAGCTTTGAAATTTCGTCGTCCATAAACGGCACCTCAATCCGTTCATAACGTTTATATGGATTTTCAGGATGAATGCAAACCAAATAAAGACCAGAAATCTTCCTACCGTATTTTGCTTGTAATATAGCACGATATGTATTTAATTGTAATGAATAATGCCAGAAATTACTATGTGGTAAATGACTAATACAATCTGTTGTGGCAGTTTTTCCACCAAAATCGTCTTCGTACTTTATCTCTGTACAGCGTTTCCAATCATAAATTTGAAGTGTTCCGTCGGGTAGTTCAAAAACCATATCGATAGAACCCGACAACTTGAGTTCCTCATAATAAATCATCCACTCTGTGCGATATGGCTTGAGCTCGGGAAAATCCGCATCAAACTTCAGAAACCATTCAAATTCGACTGAGTCGTTTTCGACTTCCATATAGTTATAATAACACTCAATATCATAATGGAGTTTAGTGCCACGAATAGATGCATCTCCACCTTTCTTTGCCCAAGCGTCTCTGATTTCTTCTGCGCTCATACCATAGTATTTATATGTTGGGTCGTGAATTTTCTTACCACGCATTATGTTATTGATGACTTCATCTGCATTGAAATGTGGAAAATGACTATGATTAAACGTGGTTACTGAAGTATAACCTTGTTGTCCATGTACAGTATAAATATGTGGTCCTTCATCAAATTCAATGTATTGGTCTCGTTCATGGGCGTTGAGTTTTGCCAAATAATCTGGTGGCACCGGCATGTTTTATTTATCTATCAAGATAAATAAATCATTCAATTTTTACGACCCAATAGCCGGGTCGCCTTGGCGCTAACATTACCATGTTTCCACTGTCTAGAGCGAACATACGCAGCATAAAGACCTTTTCGGTTTATTTTGCAAGTCTTACGCGTACATATAGGAAATGATTTATTAGGTCCTAAGAAACAACGAGTTCCGCAACGTTTTAACATTAATGTGCGCTCATGAGTGCTCGGTTGTTGTTTTGCCCATCCACGTAAAAAAGCACCACGGCCTTTTGTACCAGTCTTATTTTTCGGAGCAGTACGTTGCCTACGAGTTCTACCTCCAAATTGCGAATTTGTAAATTGATATAAACGAACTGCTGGTTCTTCTAAAGAAAAAAGCATTTACTATAATTAAAATATATATATTTTTAACACTAATAAAATTATTTCGCCATATTACATATAAAACAAAGAAACATGTTATTCCCCATATCATTTTTCTTTATTTTTATTGCCCAAACAATGTCACTACAAAATTGTACGAACAATAATTTTGGGCTATGCGATTTAAACCAATATTGTGTAAAAACGCACAAACAATATGAATGTTTACCAACTTCTATTGTTTCTGATACCCGTGAATTAAAAAAGTTTAAAAAAATAGGTAGGCTAATAAAAACTGGATTAAAAATTGCAATTATAGCCAAGACAGGTGGAGTAGCTGCTCTTAAAGCAGCAGCAGCAAAAAAAGCAAAAGAACTAGCTGTTAAAAAAGGTATTCAATGTTTACGCAACGGATTCAGTAATTTTTGTAATGGTAAAAAGAAAATTCCAAAATTTTTATCAAAAGTAAAGAAATCTGCCATTAAATCCAAGACTATAACAAAACTAAGAGCAAAAATAAAGAAGTCTAATATAAAATCCAAGATTATTAAAAAAGTAAAGAAATCTGCTATCAAATCCAAGACTATAGCAAAACTAAGAGCAAAAATAAAGAAATCTAATATCAAATCCAAGATTATAAAAAAAATAAAGAAGTCTAATATCAAATCCAAGATTATTAAAAAAGTAAAGAAATCTACTATTAAATCTAAACCATGTTTTAATGTAGTTGATGATATAGCCAATAAGGTAAAAAATATAACTAGGCATATTGCTGATAATACTGTAGACAAAGGGCGCAATTGGATAAAACAAAAATTAAATATAGGGAATGACTGCCATAAATCCATTACAACAAAATTACCAAAAACTAAAAAGGGTTCTGCTTTCAAACCAATAATAACTATGGCGCCAACGAATAATGATAATAGTCGACCAGTAAGAGTTCCAAGAAGAGTAAAAACTATGGTACCAACGAATAATGATGATACTCCACCAGTAAGAGTTCCAAGAAGAGTAAGAACTGTGGTACCAACGAGTAATGATGATAGTCGACCAGTAAGAGTTCCAAGAAGAGTAAGAACTGTGGTACCAACGAGTAATGATGATAGTCCATCAGTAAGAGTTCCAAGAAGAGTAAAAACTATGGTACCAACGAATAATGATGATAGTCCACCAGTAAGAGTTCCAAGAAGAGTAAGAACTATAGCGCCAACGAGTAATGATGGCAATTTAATTATTATAAAAACGCCTGTAAGAATTCCGAGAAAAACGAGCACCATAGCACCGACAAATACACCAGTAAAAGTTCCACGAAAAGTAAAAACTATTATGCCAACTATGGGAGATGATTTAATAGTAACTGCGGGACCAAGCACAGTAAAACCAACGGTTGGACCAACGGTTAAACCAACGGTAAGACCAACGGTTAGACCAACGGTTAAACCAACGGTAAGACCAACGGTAAGACCAACGGTTAGACCAACGGTTAGACCAACGGTAAGACCAACGGTTAAACCAACGGTAATACCAACAACTATGAGTCCTACTGTAGCAAAATTAACTTGGGGGATATTTTCTAGTGCTCCAACTATATTTAAAAATATACCACCAACGTTAGTCCCTACTGTTTCAATGTTTATATTAATGACAAATGGTCCAACATCAAGTCCAACTATTAGACCTACATTTTTAAGAACAAATAATCCTACAGCAATTAACACGTTAATACCAACAACAACAAAAAATCCATCGGCGCAACCAACAGTTATGATAACACTTATGCCCACCATTCGAACAAAGGAGCCATCACTAAGTCCAACTGTAACGGTTTTAACAGCTATTCCTACAACGACTGAAGTAAATAAATTATCTAGCGGATCTACTACACCAAACGATAAAAACAATGCTGTTACTCCAATATTAATTGGAACGGTAGTTCTCGTTTTTATAATTTTATTCTTCGTTTTTTATTTTTGCTATAAAAAGGGTAGTAAAAAACCCACGGCACACGAAATATGGAACTCTCATTATTATCCAAACAAAACAAATGAAAACGTAGATATCCACCATTTTTATAATAAAAATGGCCGAGACACTCCACGTCCTAGTCTATCTATACCAATGAAAAATATAAATAGTAAAAGGCTTTCTATAGCAGTATAAATGTTTTATACGAACTCGAATTCAACTACATTCTTTAAATTCTGTTTCAACTTAGTATAACATGCTTGACGCAAACGATGATTCCGTGTACTATCGCACATTTTTCCTCCTAACACTTTTTGAAAATTATCATAGTATTGTTCTCGCACTTGTTCATCAGAATCAATACGCGTCTTGTTGACTTCGTACCAATTTTTAAACTCAGCAACAAGTTTCTGCGCAATAAACGAGAACCATTTATCTAGTTGTTTATTTGATATTTGGTACCAACCATGCTTTTGTTCTTGGTCAACAGTATATTTATCGTAAACATAAAATATATTCGTTTTTTGAGAGAACGCACGAATTGGTAGTTTATCCAAGTTCTCAAAACAATTATCAAAACATTTTAAAAGCGCAGTCAACAAGTCATATTCAAATACTTGTTCTAAGTACGCTTCGACAGCTATAGACGTCATCCATCCAGTAAAATCTATTTCGGGTATATAATCATAACGATTGTTAAGCCAATCGAGAACATCTATACGCTTTCTTTGCTTCGATGCGAATTGCTTCAATTGCGCGTTCTCTTTTTCTAGTTTTATTACACGAACAGACAATTCTTTTACGTAGCAGAATAATTCGCCAATAGTCGGACTTTTATCAAAAGCCTCGATTTCGTTTTCTATCTCTTTAGTAGATTTAAATGAAAACTCACAAAAACCAACGTGCCTGTCATAATTAAATTTTTCCTTATACGCTGTAAGGCAATATTTACAAGTGTATTTGGTAGATGAATTATCCATTTTATATCTGTACACTAATTATACTGTTCTTGATTCAATTTTTATCATGAAAATGTTTTTTCAATATAATCGCGCACGAGACCAAATTAATTTAGATATCTCGAACAACCCACTACCAAATTTTCCCACACAAACGGACCCCAGAGATTCTTTACGTAAAAATATTATTAAACCAGGTCGTAATTTAAATGCATTTAAACAACCAATAGTACAGTTGACGGATGATTTATCTTCGAGATCGCTATCTATTTTTCAGAGAGGAATGATAGAAAACGTAACTACTCCGGCCCAAAATTGTTCGTCGTGCGGCGGAGCCAAATAATCTATAGGTTTTATATAAATGAGTGAATACTTTGATGATAAAGGTCTGTTTATGCAACCTAAAACAAAACAATACGGGAGCCATATGGTTATGACAAATGTTCATAAAACAACAAAAAAGAAATATGTGAATATTGATACTAGATTTAGCGATGACTATAACTATAGCCAGATAGCAAATTATAATATTACTCTTCCTGAGAAAATCACCGAGGTAAAAAGCATGTACATAACAAACGTAGAAATACCCGATGTTCTTTTTAATATTTCTTCCCTACAAAATAATAATAGCATGGTTATTACAAAAACAAGTAATAACACAAAATACATAATTACGGCTCCCGATAACAAATATTCAAAAATAACAGATTTACATACTGCTTTAAATGCAAAACTGTCTGCTGCTACTGGAGATAGCAATATTAATTTTTCTGTAACTGCTTCCAATAAAAGTCAATTAATTAGTACAACAAATACTTATTCAATCAGTTTTGCAGTAGATAGTAGTGGTAATTTTGATAAGGCATTATTAAATTCGAAATTGGGATGGGTTTTGGGTTATCGTAACATAAATTATACGATTAATAACACAGCGACTATAGCAGAAGCATTACCCGATACATTCGGTCCCAAATATATTTATTTGGCTATAGATGAATTTTCAAATGGTAACCAACGCTCTTTTGTTTCCCCATTACCCGGCTCTTTGATTAATAAAAATATAATTGCGCGAATTTCAATATCTACAGTAGCCTTTGGATTTGGAAGTTTAATTAGTGCGAATCGCGCTGACGGTTCCATGGTTAGCGACCGACGTGAATATACTGGAAAGATAGACTTACAAAAATTAAATATTAAAGTACTAGACGAATATGGAAGACCGGTAAGTTTAAATGGTCTTGAATTTTCATTTTGTATGGAAATAGAACACGAATAAATATTTATCAAAAAATTGATTTGATAAATATGCATTACCAGTGAAAAAACTATGACGCCAAGTCGTGACGTTGTTATTGTTGCATGTACCATAATACAAATGATACCAGAATCAGAAACACAGTTTCGTTCAGATTTAAAAGGATTAATAATGGATTTTAGTTATTCTGCACCGGAACTACTTGTTAGGGTTGAAGCGTGGCATAAATTAGAGGCTATAATGCATAAGCATATTCCTATTGTAGATACTCCATTGAAAAAGAAAATCGTAGAGGAGTATATTGGTGGGCCTCTTATGGCATAGGCGGCATAGGCTCTGGCTCTGGCTGGGGCATAGGAGGAGGAGGGGGGTACGTACCACAAGTTCTAAAATGTGGATGCGGGGGTATAATATAATGCATGTCTTGTGAATTGGGGTCCATGGCTCTAGGAACAATCATATGTGATGCGGTATCAGGATTTACGCTATGCGGTTCACTGGGGCCATCTCGATATCTATACGGGAATCCACCATAAGGGTATCCACCATAAGGATAATAAGGATATCCGCCATAAGGATAATAAGGATATCTGCCATAAGGATATCTGCCGTAGGGATATCTGCCATAAGGATAAAAACCTTTTGGTGTAGTATCATTATTGGAGACATCAGTATGTTGAATATTGTGCGTTTTTAAAATACTTTTTAATTCGTTGATTTCAATATCTTTTTTCACTATATGTTGTACAAGTTCATAATTCTTATCTTTTAACTGCGTATGTAACCCATGGTTCATAGAAACATCGTTAGGGTCAAACTCACGACTATATTTTGCTTCCACATCGTTTAGTTCATCGAGTTCATTATAAAGCCCTGCTAATTTATAATCGTTAGCTAACAAAGGTAGTGAATAAGGATAAGAATAAGGATAACCATAACCATAAGGATAACCACCGTAATAATACGACATTATATAAATTATAAATATAAAGTCTTATGCAAACAAATTACGCTAAATGTTTTTTTATTAACTTCATGATTGCAGTTACAAAAGTACAAATGTACTTTACTGGACTGGCGTCCCAACTTTCAAAACTAAGGACATCAAAACAGTTTAAAGATAATATCATTATATTATAAAATGCCCAAGTTATGTGAGTTTGAGAATTGTAAACGCCGTGCGTGTTATGGGTTCTTTTATGCTTGTCCAATTAGATGCACAAAACACAAAGAAGAAAAAATGAAAACCCAATACAAAATATGCAAATGTGGCAGGACTGGACCTGTTTTTAATGAGCCAAATGAAACTAAAGCAATATACTGTAAATCGTGTAAAACTAATACCGCCATTGATATTAAAAACAAACGTTGTAGATGTGGTAAAAAAAGGCCGTCTTTTAATATGCCAGGAAATATCAATGCAGTTTGCTGTGCTAAATGTCAAACCGAAGGCATGATTGATGTTGCACATAAAAAATGCAAATGTGGGCTTGCTGCGCCTTGTTATAATGAACCAGGACAAACTGTTGCTATTTGTTGCGTTAAGTGTAAAACAACTACAATGATTGATGTAAAAAATAAATTATGCAGATGCGGTAAAGCCCGGCCTTGTTATAATGAACCAGGACAAACTGTTGCTATTTGTTGCTTAACTTGCAAAACAAATACAATGATTGATGTAAACCATAAAAGATGTAATGGTGTACCAGGAAGCGGATGCCCATATGGACAGCGGGGTAATAGAAAATATAAATTTTATTGTACATCATGTTTTCAACATTTATTTCCTACTGACCCACTTACTTACCAAATCAGAAGTAAAACAAAGGAGATAGCTGTTCGTGATTTTATTAATAGTAAATTTGACGGATTTCGTCACGATAAACCTATGGAAACAGGTCACTGTAATTGTACAGTAAAGCGCAGAATTGACCATCGTAAGTTGGTTGACGGTACTCTGTTGGTTATTGAAACAGACGAAAATCAACATAAGTCATATGATAAAATGAATGAAGAAACTAGATATGATGATTTGTTTATGGCTTATTCTGGTAAATGGATATATATCCGCTTCAATCCAGATAGTTATATATCAAAATCAGGTAAACGAAAAAATCCTACTATTGCAAGTCGCCTCAAAGTACTAGAAGAAGAGATAAATAAACAAATAGTAAGAATACAAAATGGCGAAAATACTGATTTGGTCGAACGATTCTATATGTTTTATGACGGATACGTATAAAAATATAATAAGTTAAAAGATATATGAGTAAAATAAAAATTGGTGATTACACTTATGATATAACTAATTTTAAACACCCAGGCGGAAACGTCATATACTATTATACAGAAGACCAAGATGCAACACAAGCATTTGAAGAGTTTCATTACCGTAGTAAAAAATCCGAATTGGTTTTAAAATCGTTACCACATGTTCTCACAAAATCGCAAAATAAAGATGATAAAGAAATGCTAGATGATTTTGCTATATTTAGAAAATCTTTAGAAGACCGTGGTATATTTCAGCCAAATTATCTTCATATTTCATATCGAATTGCCGAACTAGTAGGAATTTATTTGATAGCAGCATTTTTACTAAGATACAATGTTCTCGTTTCTATTTTTTTATTTGGTGTTTTTGGAGGACGCTGTGGTTGGATACAACACGAAGGTGGTCATAATTCTTTAACTGGCATAATAAAAGTAGATAAAACAATACAAAACATTTTTATTGGATTTGGTACATTTGTTGATGGTTCGATGTGGAATAGTATGCATAACAAACACCATGCTAGTCCACAAAAAATTGGGCACGATATTGATTTGGATACTGCGCCATTTGTGGCGTTTTATGAAGGAGCAATGAAAAACGAGCCCATTAATAAAATTAACAAATTATGGTTAAAATATCAGGCATATACGTTTTTACCTATAACGTCTGGTGTTTTTGTGATGTTGTTTTGGGTTCTCTATTTACATCCGCGAAAGATTATTCGCGATAAAAATATAGCACAAGCACTTCTCGTTTTATCTGGACATATTATCAGAATATCATTATTTGTTGAATACGCCAACGTTTCTTTAAATTATGCATTACTTTACCATTTACTTGCACTATGGATAACCGGAATTTATTTATTTGGTCAATTCTCTTTATCACATACATTTACGCCGACCGTGCAAGAAAACGAGAACCCAAATTGGGTTCGTTACGCTATTGAACATACTGTAGATATTAGTCCAAATAATAAATTAGTTGGTTGGACCATGGGTTATTTGAATAACCAAGTGATTCATCATTTATTCCCATCAATGCCTCAATATAGAGGACCCGAAGTAAGTAAAGAGTTAGTACTTTTTTGTAAGAAATGGGATATTAAATATAATATAGTCACATATGCTGAAGCTTGGTCGCAAATGTTTAAAAATCTTAGCCACGTTGGTAGCAAAATAGCGGACAATTAAAAATTGATTTTACTAGATAACAGTTATCTACTAAAAAACAATGAATGATACACTAAGTCCCGAGCAAAATTTTGCGTTTGAAAAATTCAAGCGAAATGAGAACCTGTTTATAACCGGCCCAGGAGGCACGGGTAAAACTAAATTAATAAAACATTTGGTTCAATATGCAAAGGAAATTAATCGTAGACTACAAGTTTGCGCTTTGACTGGTTGCGCAGCGGTTTTACTTAATTGTAATGCAAGAACAATACATTCTTGGAGTGGTATTAAATTAGCCAAGGGGGACCGGGATAGAATTGTAGAGTCGGTCGTTAAAAACAAACGGTCTGTGAAAACATGGAAATCAGTGGATGTTCTCATTATTGATGAAATTAGTATGATGTCTAAAAAAATATTTAACATTTTGGATGAAGTAGGGAAGCGCGCTCGAAATTCGAGTCAACCCTTTGGTGGAATTCAAATGATTTTCACTGGCGACTTCTTCCAACTACCTCCTGTGGGTAATGAGGATGACGAAGACTCGGATAAATTTTGTTTCGAGAGTTCGTTATGGATTCAGACATTTAAATCGGAAAACCATATTCAGCTAACTACGATTTTTAGGCAGAAGGACCCCCTATTTGTTGATATGCTATCGCAGATACGTAAGGGCAAATTGAATAAAGATTGTATTGAGATTTTACGTAAACATCTAAACAGGCCATACGATACCACTGGTCTTGTGCCCACCAAACTATTTCCTATTCGGTCCAAGGTTGATTACGTCAATTCTATGATGTTCTCGAAAATTGACGAAGATGAATATGAATTTGAACATAGTGTCCTGGATAATTGTAAAACTTATAGCGATAGTGGTAAGGCTATACCGGCCGATATACTATTAAAATGTATGCGTATTACTCAACAAGAAAAAGAATATGAAATTGAGAACATTTTAAACAATAGCCCGTGTTCTCGAATTTTACGTTTAAAAAAAGGAGCGTCCGTACTTTGTACTGTAAATATTGATATGGAAAATGAAATATGTAATGGCTCACAAGGATTAATTTTAGATATTTACGATAAAGATACAAGCACAATAGTTGTTGTTAAGTTCTCAAATGGACACGTAAAACATATCGGTCCACATCTTTGGCAGTCCGAAGAATTTCCCAGTATTGCTATTAAACAATATCCTTTATGTTTAGCATGGGCACTAACTATTCATAAGATACAGGGTGCCACACTAGCACTTGCGGAAGTCGATATTGGAGATAGTGTATTTGAGTATGGACAGACTTATGTGGCACTTTCGCGCGTACAAAGCCTGGATGGACTTTATTTATCTGCATTTAAACCAGAACGCATTCGGGCCAATCCTAAGGTTCTCGCATTTTATGATTCTATAATGCCTCTTGATTTGTCAATAACGTTAGATCCAATTAATTTTGCAGGTTTTGAACTTAAAGAAGAAAACCCGGATATTAAAGTGGTCCGTTTATAAAAATCTAGGGTTATATAAATGGTTGCCGGTTCAATATTACCTGTTACAATTCATAATGGAAAACTATATTTTTTATTCGGAAAAGAGAACCCGCTTGAAGATAGTGCCAAAGGATGGTCAGATTTTGGAGGGGGTTGCGAAAACGGAGAGAGCCCATTTGAAACTGCTATGCGTGAAGGCGGAGAAGAACTAACTGGATTTTTAGGAGATGGCCAAACTATTAAAAAGCTTTTAAAACGCCAAGGTATTTATAAAATTGTTCATAATGATTATCATATACATTTGTTTTTTTTACCCTATGATGAGAACTTACCTAAATATTATAATCAGAATCACGAATTTTTATGGAAACGAATGGATAAAATGATGCTAAGTAAATCAAAATTATTTGAAAAAATACAAATCGATTGGTTCTCTGAGGCTCAACTAAAAACAAGGCGTTCTCAATTCCGAGGGTTTTATCGTGAAATAGTTGACAAGTTTATGAATGAAATTGAGAACATTCGTTTTTTCATATTAAAAAAATCTAATCGAAAGACGCGTAAAAATCGAAAGGACTAAGTATACCTTGATTTAAGTCGAGAATTGGATACAGTTCCAACACTTCCGCCATAATTTACTCTGGGTTTTTGGATAACTTGTGCGTTATTTGAAAATAAAGACTTCATGGTATACCAATTTGCCAATTTTTTATTTGTATTGGATGGAACATAAGGCATCTTATTTTGTGTTCTAGCCATATTGGGATTGCCAAATTCAATATAGGGCATCTTTATATTATAGTCTAAGATATTTTATTTCTATAATATAAATATGAAACATAACAAAACCTGTAAAAAATATAAGACTTGTGAAGAAGTACCTTGTGGCCAAATGAAAAATGGTTGTAGTCCATCTTATTGTGCCAATGTCCCTTCAAAAAATTGGGGATTATGTAATATAAACCCCAAATATTGTAATAGCAAAAAACGTTGCAAATTAGTACGAGGCAAAACACCTCGCTACCAAGTTCTCGCAAAAACAATGCACGAAAAGATGCCGTATATTTGGAGATTTTTAGATAGAAAAACCCGAAAAAAGATGATATTTTTAGCCAATAAACCTTTGAAGGAATTGAATGTTTGAGAACATTTTATCTATGTATATTAAAATGAAAAAAATACATTCCATAAAACATATCAGAAAATATAAAAACGGTAAAGTTGAAGTAAATATCATTGAGGAAAACAAAAATGGTGTTATAAAAATAAACAATTTACGTAAAACAAAATGTGTACCCTTTAGACGTAATCATTTGTTATTTACAAACAAAAGACGCGGTAAATCAGTAGCACAAAAAATTTATAATGAATTTGGTCGTAAAAAAAGGACACAGAAACGCCGTCAAAAATAAAATACATAGTAATTGTATAAGAATATAATTATTATGTCATCAAATACATGGAGACAGTATGGTGGTACTAGAAAACAAAATCAATTCCATAATTTAACTATAGGTACTTTGGTAGCTGACCAAGTATTGTTACGCGAATCATATGCCGGTAAATTTAAAATCCCTGGCTCTATTTTTGTGGGAGCAGACGTGAATGCTATTGGAAACGTTTATGCTTTCGGTAGTTCACTTACTACATTTGATACATACACGGGAAAAAATTTATTTGTAAAAAAAAACCTCTATTTTGGTACGGATGCGTCATTAGCTGACCTCGAACTTTTAAATCATGCTTATATGGCTGGTAATTTTGCAAATAAAACAATCGGCATAAATACACAAAATCCAGTGAGTAGTTTTGATATTAATGGCGCAAATTCTTCGCAAACACAGATATTGTCTGTAAGTTCGTTATCTACTCAAGTAAGATGCGTCCTAGGACAAAACGTAAATAAAAGTGGCATAGCATTAAGCGCAACGGAAAATAACGCGGTTTTTGCTTTTTATGTCGATACCGATTTAAGTTTTTCGAGTAACCCGGATTCATTGATTGAATATGTACGAGGTGGCAATATGAATTATCGTGCTGCGAATAATAATATTACCTCTTCCATAAATACAAATATTACTTCAACCGCCTCAACATATCTTACTGCTCAGACATTGACAAATATTACATCGGGCCAAAATGTGACAATAAATACCAAAAATACCAATATTTTATCGCGTCTTTATATTTCAAATCGTGGACAACCCACGAATGTTTATAATGAAAGCACTGTTATTTATGATATATCAAACGGACTTTATTTAAATGACGCGTATGAAAATGATAACGCCCGCGCTGGTTCTGCATTAACTTTGGTAGGTACAGATAGCAGTTCAAATACTTTTTTGAGATTAGTGACAACAAACAACGCGGGACTTTCTATTGCCGCGGGTATTTACCCTAATGATCAAACACGAACTATTAGCACCCTGGGTCTCACAGATTATACAGGTAAATATCGCGTGAACCAAACCGTAGTTTCAGGCAATTCTGCTATAAAATATTATACTACTACTGGATTCAATACTTATGCGCCACGCATTGATAACTATGTTATGGATATTAATGGGCCGACACATATTAGTAATGGCGAAATTAATCAAATGGCCAAATTTGATTATGAAATTTTGAAAACCTCGTTCTCAAAAACCGTAAAAAATTTTGGAATAAGTGTCGGGACCCCTAGCCCAAAAATACCCACAGATTTATCTCGTAATCCGCAATTTATTTCATATACTAGTGACTCGGGCGTAACATGGACTCCGGTTCGTGTAGATTCAACAGGCGATTTTGAACAGGGACAGCAAAAAGATTTTACTGTATATACACATAACAATGAATACGCCTTTTTGGGTTCTAGCACTAGTGTCTTATATTATACAAAAGACGGTGGTAAAAATTGGGTAAATGCTGCAGCAAACGACCCAGGAAATGATGACTATCGTCGCACATACAAAACCCTTTTTTTGAATCCAACTATTATAGATGGTAAAAACAGATTATTTGCATCGGTCATTAGAGAAAAGGGTTCGATAATTAGTCCATCTATATCAGAATTATGTATTTTTTATGCTGATTTAAATTTAAATGCACTACCCACGTTACCCTCTCAAATACAAGGAGGAGGATCTATTTATTTTTTTCCTAATACTAATTTTAATAATACCGACAATTTTGCTGAAACAGTAGTAAATATTGCCATGAAAACTATAAACGCTAGCGACGGTACTAATAATTCAATTTATTTTGTGGGCACGGGAATTAATAAATTTAATACCACAACTGTTAGTTCCCAATATTTAATAAATACAGGAAATACCTATTTTGGTGTTCATTGTTATAGCGATACTTATGTTGTAGCCGTTGGTGCTATTGTAACAATAGCTAATGAGGTTACCGCCACTATTATTTCCTATACAAAAAACGGAACAAATTGGTTCAATTCAACATTACCAAGTGGACTTGGTCTAGTAAGATTAAGAAGCGTTCATTTGTTTGACGAGAATAATGGTATGGCCGTAGGAGATAATGGAACATTTTTGTATACAAAAGATGGATCAGTAACTTGGTCTGTTGTGCCAGATTCTATCTTAAACTCATCTGGTTATGCCGCTCGCATAAATGGTTCATATAACAAATTGCGAGATATCTACATGATCGACACAAACAGAATGATGGTAACCTCCGTAAAACAAAGTTACGTATTAAGTACCTCGACACCAGGACTAAGTAAAGTTTATACTTGCTATTTGCCAAATCTCTATAATTCAGCCACAAATAATATTTTTGACGTAAGCGGTAATATGACAGTTTCAGGTAATATTGATATTAATGACGGGGGTAATTTAAATACGAATTGTCCTGCGTTTAATTTAATCAACGAAAAAGCAAAAACTGTCAATTTCGCGGGTAATGCAACCTTAATTAATATTGGTAATAACTTACCATCCCAAACAAATATTAAAACAAATATAGATGTTGTTGGAAACGCAATTTTTCGTTCAACGGTAGACATTCAATCTGATTTGGCACTTGGTGGTAATCTTCGAGTAAACGGCACCGGCAATTCATCTTTTAATGGTCGTCTTTTTGTGGCTAAGGGGCTAGAAGTAGCACAAAAAGCGGTTTTTAATAATGGTATTCACGTATTCGGTAACATTGAACATGAACTCGACTTTCGTTATTTGAACAGGCTATATGTTGAACAGGATACATATCTTTATCAACGCGTTTTCATAGGCGGAGATGCATCTTTAAACGGTAATGTTTATATTGGTGGACCTCTTTCTATTCCAGCAACTATAACCCCGAATTCAAATATTATTACATTAACAGGAACGGTACCTATTCATGACTCTGGATCATTGGAACCAGGAACTAGCGTATCTTATTACGATAGTGTACGTGGTTGGGTAATTCCTGTAGGAACAACTATATTAAGTATTAATCAAATACAGACATTCAGTTATAATCCTGATACACAATTAAACGACATACCAGGAGACATTTTAAACGGTAATATAGTTACTTTAAGTGCTAACGTTGGTACAACTCTTAGTTCATCAATTTTGGTAAACGTAATTTTTCAAAATTCAAAAATATTTTCTGTTTTTCCGGATACGTCATTAAATAGCCGTCTTTGTGTTGGTGGGGACGTTTCATTAAATGGACGATTATCAATTATTAACGACGTTTCACTAGGCGGAAATCTAAATATAGGAGACAATACTGGAGTCTATGCTAATATTAGTACAAAAGGAATAACTTATCAAGCAACGATTGCCAATTCAGGAACAGTAAACACCAGTCAATATAATTTTTTACCTTATTCTCAATTTCAGCATATACAAACCTTATCAGAAGATGTTCAAAAAAGATTAGTTGATTTAACCAGCAGAACTCAGTCTATTGGAATAGCTAATACAAACACTCAAACTGTACCGACAAATCTTCAATTAATTGAACGAACAACATCATATATAACAATAAGTTTTACTCCGGTTCTTAATGCATACAGTTATAAGGCATATATAAATGGTGTATTCGCTAATGGTCTAAACGGTCGTCCTTATGCAGTTGGTTCTGCAAATAGTTTTACTATTTTTGGCTTGAACACACTGACATCATACACAATAACTATTAGTTCATTAAATACAATTACAGGTGCAGAAAGTAGCCAATCTACGGGATTGAACACAGCAACTCGTGAATTTGATATAGACGACACTGAAAACAGAAATTTTGAAATTGATACAACAACAATAGATCCATCTACTTTTGGTGTTACTACAATAGACCCGACGACGCTTGGTCTATTAGACATTGATTTTTCATCGTTTAGTGAAAACGTTATGACACAAAGTAATATTCGTGATGTAATAACATCATTATTGACATTTGACCTAGCCGGTAATAATTTATTAGTATCTGGAAATTTGGAACCCGGGAGCCCATCCAATTTAACTATTGGTGCGTCTGATTATCCATTTGCAACCGTGTACTTGAACAACCAAAATGCCATAAATTTTATGTCTCAGAGTCTTACGAATCAGGGCACCATGACATTTAATTTGTCAACTGGCTACTTAGATTTATCATGTAACGGCTTACTGGGCTCAACACTTTTAACCTATGGCGGAAATGTAGCTATAGGAAAACCTTTACCAACTACAAATTTTGATGTTCTCGGTCAAAGTATTTTTAATGGTAATATAACACAACAAACTGGTAATCTTTACCTAACTAACCGTTTATTCATTCAATCGGATATTTCTTTGGTTGGTAATATGTTTTCTGGTAAAAATCTTTATCAAACTGGCGACGCATTCTTAAATTCGCGTGTTTTTGTTCTCGGGGATATATCTTTAAATAGTAATTTATTTGTATCGAGAGATACCTCTTTGAATCAACGATTATACGTAGGTAACGACACCTCTTTAAATAAAAATCTGTTTGTTGGTCAAAATACAACAATAAACGGTAACACTTTACTGAATAACCAATTAACGGTTCAAGGCGTAACAATACTCAATAACGATGTTTCATTGAATTCTAATATATACATAAATAGAAAAGCCACCATTAATAATGATTTATCCTTGAATGGTAATTTTATTGTAAACGGGTTCTCTTTTTTAAATAGCGATGAGTATTTACAAGGTAACCTTTTTGTTACGGGTAATCAATTCTTAAGCGGTAACATTTTAATAAATGGTTTTAGCACCAATATTAGAGACGTTACAATGAGTTCGAGATTATATGTGGGGGGAGATGTTTCAATAAATAATCGTTTATTTTTAAAAGGCCTCGCAAATTTTAATAGCGATGTCTTAATGAATGGAAACGCATTTATTAAAAATGATTTATCACTGAACGGTAATTTATCTATCGGTGGGACCAAATTAATTGTGTCTGGAGATACTTCATTAAACGGCGAATTATTTATAAATAATAGTCTCTATGTTAACAGAGATAGCTCGTTCAATGGAAAAGTATTTGTGAACAATACCGCATTTTATAATTCTGATGTTACTATGAATAATCGCTTATTCTTAGCTAAAGATGCGTCGTTTTCGTCAAATGTGTATATTAATGATAAACTTATTACCAACAATGATATATCTATAAATGCAAATATTATAAATTCTGGAAAAATAATAACAGCAGGAGATATAAGCACAAATTCTAGATTATTTGTATCGGGAATAACTACATTAAATTCAAGTTTAACAGTAGAAGGCTCCACACTTTTAAAAAATGATTTATCAATTAACGCAAATATCTCTTCAAATAATTCAATAACCGCTGCTAATTCTTTTGTTAAAGGCAATATTATATTAAATGGAGATGCATCATTTAATTCCAACTTAATAGTCGCAAAAACAGCTTTTATCGGTGGAGACACTAATATGAACGGAAATTTGCGTGTAAACAATATTACCAATACCGGATCAATAACTACGAATGGTAATAATTTAACTTTTGGAGATGCAACAATTGGTTCTAATTTATTTGTGAATCGAAATGCAACATTGAATGGATCATTAGCTATTGGTGGAGATGCAAATGTCAATGGTAGTGTTATTGTAAATAACGACGTATCGTTAAACGGAAGAATATTTGTAGGTAGTTATCCCATTGGTTCTATTCCTATAGGTGCTATTGCTGGAGGTGCAGGTCTCGCCCTTGGTTCGTTTGCTGGAGATGTAAACATTGGTAAAAACTTTTACGTAGGCGCAGAAACAGTTTTATATGGTAATTTGACTATAGTTAAAAATCTTACCTTGTTAGGTCAGCTCGTCATTAAACAATATACTGTGAATCAAACTGTAACAACACTTAGTTATGAGATTATGATTGCTCAAGATTTGTCCTTAAGCGGAAGATTACATATGACCGGTGATGCATCTATTAATGGTCGTCTTTATGTAGGACAAGATGTCTCAATTAACGCTAATTTATTTGTAAAGGGCAGAACAACTTTTGCACAGCCTATTACAATAGGCAACACTATTACAATCAATGGCTCCGTTATTGAAAATGGAACTGTTACAACAAACGCACAAGTAACTAATAATGCACTGAATATATTTAACGCTGATGCTTCATTAAATAGTCGATTTTATGTTGGTGGTTCTTCTAATTTTATTAGTGATGTTTCTATAAATAATCGTCTATACGTACAAAACGACAGTTCATTAAACGGTAATTTTTATGCTAATGGTCTTTCTATATTAAACTCTGACGTTTCAATAAACAATCGGCTATATGTGCAAAACGATAGTTCACTGAACGGTAATTTTTATGCCAATGGTCTTTCTATATTAAACTCCGACGTTTCAATAAACAATCGGCTATATGTACAAAATGATGTATCGATGAGCTCTAATTTATATGTGAATAAAAGAACAATTTTAAATGGCGATGTTTCGACAAATAACCGTTTGTATGTACAAAACGACGTATCTTTAAATTCAAATTTATATGTTGCTAGACAAACTACATTGAATGGAGATGTTTCAATAAACACGCGCCTCTACGTTGAAAACGACGTATCGATGGGCTCAAATTTATATGTTGCTAGACGAACCACATTGAATGGAGATGTTTCAATGAATACACGGTTATATGTAAGAAATGATGCATCGTTTGGGTCAAATTTGTATATCAATGCACTAAGCACATTCAACGGCGACGTATCAATGAACAATCGTTTATTTGTGGCTAGCGATGCATCTGTAAACGGAAACTTTTATGTTGGTGGTAAAACCATATTCCAGCGGGAATTGTCATGTAATAAAGTGATATGTGGTGTTGATGCATCATTCACTGGAAATATTGCCATTTATGGAAATCTTTATTTACAAACAGATTTAAGGTTCGACTCGATGTATGTTAAAAAGAATTTAAGTGTGATTGAAAGTGTTTTTATAACAGGTCAAATGACTCAGATGGTAGATGCCTCACTAAATGGTAATCTCAATGTTATGCGAGATGCTTCATTAAATGGACGATTGGCTGTTGCTCAAGATGTATCATTCAACAGTAATATAAATGTTATTAAGGATAGCTCGTTGAATAGTCGGCTTTTTGTTGGTCAGGATACCTCTTTAAATGCTAATTTATATGTGGGAAATAATACGTACATAAAAGGCAATTTAATAAATAATGGTGACGTTTCTATGGTTGCTTCATTAGACCTAAACGGACCCATGATTTCTCGCAATAATATGAATATTTACGGAATCATTAACCAGTATAGTACAAACCCTACATCTCCTAATACCATAGTGAATAATACGTCTTATGTTACGTCTAATGCTTTACAAGTAACGTTAGGAACTACCGCAAGTCAAAATGTCTACGTGCCTGGTAACATTGGCATAGGTACAACAAATCCTCTTGTACCATTATATATTAATAAATCGAGCACGAGTACAGGACAAGACGCCGGATATTATATTTCAAATAGCTCATCCACAACTACTGCTATCAATACTTCGGCTGCTTATATCTATAGTATTTATGCATTGAATTCAATTGCCACTTCGGATAAATTAATTGCAACATCAAGTGTCTATTTTTCAGATGAACGAATTAAAACGAATATTCAAGACATTGATTGTTCAAATGCCCTTGAGAACATTCGTCAATTAAAACCGAAACAATATAACTATATTGATAGTATTGGACAGGGATCAGAACCCACGCTGGGCTTTATCGCACAGGAAGTGAAGCCCATAATAAAATATAGCGTATCTATTTCCAAAAACTTTATTCCAAACATTTATGAATTATGTAAAATTGAGAACCAAGTAATTACTCTTCTGAACAAAACTACACATGATTTATTTGTTGGTTCCAAAATAAAGGCAATTTCTAGAAGCGGTAGCGAAATTATACTTACGGTTTCCAAAATTAATGACGAAAAAACTTTTATGGTAAACGATTACGACGATGTCGATTTTTCAATAGATGATAAAATATTTATATATGGACAAGAAATAGAAGATTTTAATAATTTAGATAAGAACGCTATTTTTACTATTACAACAGCAGCATTAAAACAAGTGGACGCTGACCTACAAGATACTAAAAAAATAGTGGAACAACAAAAAATACAAATAGAAACATTAGAATCACAAATAAAATTTATTAATGCTAAACTAGAGATTTTTTAAACCAAAGTTTTTCATAATATTTCAATACATTCGATTTATTATGAAAATTTATAATGTCGATATAATTATATTAACATGAGTAAATGGCTTGATTTTAGCGCCAATATGTTGAAACAAAGTTACATCAAGGGGTTTGTGGACATTAGCGGAGATGCTTTATATTTAAGACATGATGCGTCCATCAACTTTTATAACAATGATGCATCGGGTGTACCTAACATGAGCTTAAAATCGGATCGATTTCGTATTTATAATAATGGTTCTTATACCGACGTAAGTACTTCCAATTTACAATACATCACCGGTCTTAGTCAAAACGTACAATCCAAATTGACGTCTTTAGGTAATAATACGCAATATTTATTGAGCAAAGGAGAAAATATAACCAACTTAAGTGGCGGACTTATATTACAAAACGATCTGACTGTTGGTGGAAATTTATACATAAATTCTTACACTACAAATCAAGTAATAACTACATTAAGTTATGAAGTTATAATTGCCCAAGACATGTCTTTAAATGGACAACTATTTTTAAACGGAGACGCTTCAATAAACGGAAATGTATTTATTTCTAGTAAAACAATTCAAAACAATGATGTCTCTATGAATTCCCGACTTTTTGTCAATAATGATGTTTCATTAAACGCTAATTTATATGTAAAAAATACATTAACTGCTAATACCGTATCCATTCAAACTGCAAATCTAACAAATACGAATATTTATGGAGTTTTAAATCCACGAGGCGACGTTGTCATGGCTTCTCGATTATTTTTATCTGGAGACGCGTCTATGGGTTCTCGACTATTTGTTTATGGTGATGTATCTATGTCTGGTGTGGCTCGAGCTGTTACTCAGGATGCAACAGATGATTCTAATAAATTAGCTACTACGTCTTTTGTAAAAACTGCAGTATTGAATGCCGCCGTTGGTGGAGCGTCTTATAACTTTACCAGCGATGTTTCGGCGGGTATGCGATTATATGTAGCTGGAGACGTATCCATGGCTTCAAGATTATATGTAGCGTCAGACATTACAGGAAAAAGTCTTACTGTCACAGGAATGATTAATCCTAAGGGTGACATTTCTGCCAATTTAAAAATAATGGCCGGTTCAGATATATCAGCAAACGGTAATATTTTTGCACTCGGTAAATTGATTAGTCAAAGTGATGCGTCATTAAATAATCGTTTAATTGTTGGAAAGCAAACAATTTTAATTGGAGACGCATCATTGAATGCACGACTTTTGTTAGGAGCTGATGCCTCTATGAACGGAAATCTGTCTCTCGGTAGAGATTTAAAAGTAACTGGAAACATATTATCATTAAAAGATGTTACATTAAATGGCCGTTTGTATACCAACGGTCAAGTAAATTTTAATGCCGAAACTAACGCAACCACACAAAACACTTCTGATAGTTCAACCAAAGTGGCTACAACTGCTTTTGTAAATAATTATGTTGGTGGTCAATTGACCAATTATTACACGTCGAGTCAAATAGATACTAATTTCTCAACAATAACCGGTAATTATGCTCCTATTGATACACCGACCTTTACTGGAACATTAACACATACGGGCGAAATGTACGTAAACGGTAATTTATTTACTGGATTAACTAATGTTATTGAACCTGGATTTTTAAATGTTATCAACGATGCTTCCGTGAATGGTAATTTTTACAGCGGTGCAAATACGGTGGTAAATGGAATTTTATCCGTTAATAACGACAGTTCTATGAACGGAAATTTGTCAATTGGCTTAGATTTGTCTTTAAATAATAACTTATATGTGAACAAAGACGCTCAAATCAAAAATAATTTATTTGTTAGTGCCGATGTCTCTTTAAACAATAACGCCTACATAAACAACAACTTAATCGTAAACAAAGACGCGTCATTAAACGGAAATTTAACATTGGGAAAAGATTTGATGGTCAATGGAAATTTGTACGTAAAAGCATATCATCAAAATACAGTAATTACCACTATAAGTTATGAAAGTGTTTTTGCTGAGGATATGTCATTAAATGGTAAATTATTCGTAAACGAGGATTCGTCTTTAAATGGGAATTTGTATGTAGCTCAAAAATCAGTTCAGGCTGGTGATGTAAACATGTTATCCAAATTAACTGTAGATTCAGACACATCATTGAACGCTAATCTAAATGTAGGAGGAAATTCCAATTATAATGCTGATGTTAATATAAAATCACGATTATTTGTTATTGATGACACTTCGCTAAATGCTAATTTATATGTTGCCGGAACAATAGTTGCCGACGGAGATACATCCGCTAAAAATCGCCTTTTTGTTATAGGAGATACTTCTTTGAATGCAAATTTGTATGTCGCGGGAAATAATACAACTGTCGGAGATGGTTTAATAAAACGCCATCTTTTTGTTACAGGTGATAGTTCTCTTAATGCTAATTTATATATAAACTCTAAAACAACAAACAACGGAGACGTCAGTATGAACTCAAATATGTTTTTAGGAAAGGACGCGTCGCTTAATTCCAAATTATTTGTTGGCGGAATAACTATTCAAAACGGCGATGTTTCTATGAACGCTAAAATGTTTGTTAGTAAAGATGTTTCCTTAAATGCTAATTTATACGTCGCAGGTACGAGCGTAAATAACGGAGATGTTAGCATGAACACAAACTTACAAATAGGCGGACAACTTACTCTAGAGAATGACGCGCAAATCAAAAATCGTTTGTTTGTAGATGCCGATGTGTCTTTGAACGCCAATTTATACGTTTCCGGAACAAGCACAAATAATGGTGACGCAACCATGAATTCGCGTTTATTTGTTACTGGTGATAGTTCATTGAATGGTAATTTCTATGTTGAAGCTCAGTCAATTCAAAATGGTAACGTAACAATGAATTCTCAGTTATCTGTGTCATTGGATGCTTCGTTTAATTCGGACGTATTTACAAATGGTAAAACAGTTCAAAATGGTGACGTCTCCATGAATTCCCAGTTGTTCGTATCCAAAGACGTATCTATGAATTCAAGATTATACGTAGAAGGAACTACCACCATAGTTGGTGATACAAAATCACAGAATCGTCTTTTTGTTACTGGAGATAGTTCTTTGAATGCCAATTTGTACGTAACAGGCTTAAATACAACCACTGGTGATGTCTCTGCTAAAAACCGTTTATTTGTTACTGGTGATACTTCTTTGAATGCCAATTTGTACGTAGCCGGCTCAAATACGACGATTGGTGATGTCTCAGCTAAAAACCGTCTTTTTGTTACTGGAGATAGTTCTTTGAATGCTAATTTATATGTAGCTGGCTCAAATACGACAATTGGTGATGTCTTAGCTAAAAACCGCCTTTTTGTTACCGAGGATAGTTCCTTGAATGCCAATTTATACGTAGCTGGCTCAAACACAACCGCAGGTGACGTATTTGCAAAAGCACGCCTTTTTATTACTGGGGATAGTTCTTTGAATGCTAATTTGTATGTATCTGGTAAAAGCACTCAAAACGATGACGTAAGCATGAATTCTAAATTGTATGTTGGTAATGATACCTATTTAAATGCGAATTTATACGTTATCGGAAAAAGCGTACAAACTGGAGAAGTTACTATGAAATCTGCTGTTAATTTTGAGAACGATGTATCCCTGAATGGCAATTTAAAAATAGGTAAAGATTTGACGGTAAATGGTAATTTATACGTAAAGGCGTATCATCAAAACACAGTTATTACGACAATCAGTTATGAGAACGTAATTGCCGAAGATATTTCGTTGAATGGTAACATTTACGTTTCTGATGATGCATTTATAAAATCTCGGTTTTTTGTTACTGGAGATACTTCTCTGAATGCAAATTTGTATGTTCAAGAAACCAGCACGACCATTGGTGACGTCTTGGCCAAAAACCGCCTTTTTGTTACTGGAGATACTTCGCTCAATGCCAATTTGTACGTTCAAGGAACCAACACCAGCACTGGTGATGTCTTAACAAAAAACCGTCTTTTTGTTACTGGAGATACTTCGCTCAATGCCAATTTATACGTTCAAGGAACTAGTACAACTATTGGCGACGTTTCCGCAAAGAACCGCTTGTTTGTTACTGGAGATAGCTCCCTTAATGCTAATTTATATGTAGCAGGCTCAAATACGACCATTGGTGATGTCTCAGCAAAGAACCGCTTGTTTGTTACTGGAGATAGCTCCCTCAATGCTAATTTATATGTAGCAGGCTCAAATACGACCATTGGTGATGTTTCAGCAAAGAACCGCTTATTTGTTACTGGAGATAGTTCTTTAAATGCTAATTTGTACGTTCAAGGAACTAGCACGACCATTGGCGATGTTTCCGCAAAGAATCGTTTATTTGTTACTGGAGATAGCTCTCTCAATGCTAATTTATACGTTCAAGGAACCAACACCAGCACTGGTGATGTTTCAGCAAAGAACCGCTTGTTTGTTACTGAAGATAGCTCCCTCAATGCTAATTTATATGTAGCGGGATCAAATACAACAATTGGTGATGTTTCAGCAAAATCCCGCCTTTTTGTTACTGGAGATAGTTCTTTAAATGCTAATTTGTACGTTCAAGGAACTATTACAACCATTGGTGACGTTTCTGCAAAAAACCGCCTATTTGTTACTGGGGATAGTTCGCTCAACGCTAATTTGTATGTTCAAGGAACAAGTACAACCATTGGTGACGTTTCTGCAAAAAACCGCTTATTTGTTACTGGAGATAGCTCGCTCAATGCCAATTTGTACGTTCAAGGAACTAATACGGCCATTGGTGATGTTTCAGCAAAATCCCGCCTTTTTGTTACCGGAGATAGCTCCCTCAATGCTAATTTATATGTTCAAGGAACTAATACAACAATTGGCGACGTTTCATCAAACAGCCGCCTTTTTGTTGGTGGGGATAGTTCACTTAATGCTAATTTATATGTAGCTGGCTCCAGCACAAGCATAGGAGATGTTTTTGCAAAAGCACGCCTTTTTACTACAGGAGACACTTCTCTTAATGCTAATTTGTATGTAGGAGGTACTATTACTAGCACTCTTGACGCTTCAATGAAAAATCGACTATTTGTTACTGGAGACACCTCATTAAATGCTAATTTATACGTAGCGGGCTCAAATACAAGCAGTGGAGACGTTTTTGCAAATGCACGCCTTTTTACCACAGGAGACACTTCTCTTAATGCTAATTTATACGTACAAGGAACAAGCACAACCACTGGCGATGTTCTAGCAAAAAACCGGCTCTTTGTTTCTGGGGATACTTCCTTAAATGCTAATTTATATGTAGAGGGCTCAAACACAAGCACTGGCGATGTATTCGCAAAAGCGCGCCTTTTTACTACAGGAGACACTTCGCTTAATGCTAATTTATATGTAGCAAGCTCAATTACTGGTACGGGTGATGTCTTAGCTAAAAATCGCCTTTTTGTTACCGGAGATAGTTCCTTGAATGCTAATTTATATGTAAATTCGAATACAACCCAGAATGGTAATGTTACAATGAATTCCAAATTGTTCGTAAAGGGAGATGTTTCTCTTAATGGAAATGTAAATATAAATGGATATTTAACTGTTCCTACGCCAATCAATTCTGATAATTCCTCCAAGGTAGCAACAACGGAATATGTTAAAACCGCTTTGAGCTCTTTTAGTACTTCCCCAACAGCAACATTTAGTGGCGATTTATCATTAAATTCAAATTTTTATGTTGCCGGAATAACCGTTCAAACTGGCGACGTTTCTATGAATAATCGTCTTTTTGTGAATGCTGATAGTTCCCTCAATGCTAATTTATATGTAAACGGCCAAACAGTTCAAAATGGTGGAGTTACCATGAACTCAAATTTACTCTTACAAGGAGATGGTTCTATGAATGGTAATTTATCAATAGGTAAAGACTTGACCATTATGGGAAACTTACACGTAAATCAATATTCATCAAAGCAATTAATTACCACAATTAGTTATGAAATAATTATAAGTGAAGACATTTCGTTAAATGGTAATATTCGTACCAAAGACGACGGATTTTTTAATTCTCGTTTGTTTGTATTGAGCGATTCATCTTTAAATGCAAATTTGTATGTTGGTCAAACCACGACACATGACGGCGATGTTATTATGAATACGCGTGCGTTTGTTATCGGAGATACGTCATTAAATGCGAATTTATATGTTGGTCAAACCACGACACATGATGGCGACGTAAATATGAATACTCGTGCATTTGTTATTGGAGACGCGTCATTAAATGCGAATTTATATGTTGGTCAAACCACCGTGCATGATGGCGATGTTATTATGAATACGCGTGCGTTTGTTATTGGAGACGCGTCATTAAATGCTAATTTATATGTTGGCCAAACCACAGTACATAATGGTGACGTTATCATGAATACGCGCGCATTTGTAGTTGGAGACGCGTCCTTAAATGCTAATTTATATGTAAATTCCAAGTCCATTCAAAATGGGGATGTCTCTATGAATTCTCGTCTTTTTGTAGCAAAAGACTTGTCACTTAATGCTAATTTATATGTAAATTCCAAGTCCGTTCAAAATGGGGATGTCTCCATGAATTCCCGTCTTTTTGTAGCAAAAGATATATCATTTAATGCAAATTTATACGTAAATGCATCTACGGTCTTGAATGCTGATGTAAACGCCAAATCACGTCTTTTTGTTACGGGGGATAGTTCACTCAATGGAAATTTTTATGTAGAAGGACAATCAATTCAAAACGGAGACGTCACAATGCAAAATCGTGCGTTTATTCTTGGGGACGCTTCATTAAACGCGAATTTATACGTAGCCGGTTCAAATACGTGCATTGGCGATAGCTTTATAACTAATCGGTTATTTGTTACTGGAGATAGTTCTCTCAATGCTAATTTATTTGTTGCCGGCTCGAATACAACAATTGGCGATGTCTCTGCAAAAAACCGTCTTTTTGTTACTGGGGATAGTTCATTGAATGGAAAATTATACGTGGCGGGTTCAACAACAAGCATAGGTGACGTCTTGGCAAAAAATCGTTTGTTTGTTACTGGAGATAGTTCATTCAATGCCAATTTGTACGTTTCTGGTACAAGCACTACAGTCGGCAACGTTGAAATGAAATCGCGAATGAATTTAATTGGAGATGCACAATTAAATAATCGTCTTTTCGTAACTTCAGATGCATCATTAAGTGCTAATCTATATGTTACTGGAACAATAACTGGAGACGGGGACGCTTTCTTAAATAATCGTTTGTTTCTAACTTCAGATGCATCGTTAAGTGCAAATTTATATGTTGCTGGAACTACAACAATAAATGGAGATGTTTCATTAAATAAACGCGTTTTTGTTAGTGCCGATGTATCATTAAATTCTAAATTGTACGTCGCAGGAACCAGTACGACCATTGGTGATGTTTCCGCCAAAAATCGCTTATTTGTTACTGGAGATACTTCACTTAATGCTAATTTATATGTTGCTGGAACAAGCACGAGTGTTGGTGACGTCTCTGCTAAAAATCGCCTGTTTGTTACTGGAGATAGTTCTCTCAATGCTAATTTATATGTTGCCGGAACAAACACTATCATCGGAGATGTCTCTGCAAAAAATCGCTTGTTTGTTACTGGAGATAGTTCTCTCAATGCGAATCTATACGTACAAGGTTCAAGCACAATGGTTGGTGACGTATCTTTAAATAATCGCCTTTTTGTTACCGGGGATAGTTCGCTCAATGCTAATTTATATGTTGCTGGAACAAGCACAATCGTTGGTGACCTATCGTCAAATAATCGTCTTTTTGTGGCCGGAGATAGTTCGCTCAATGCTAATTTATACGTAGCTGGAAAAAGTACACAGGGTGGGGATGTAAGCATGAACGCCCGCTTATACGTAGCAAAAGACGTATCATTAAACTCTAATTTATACGTAAAAGGTTATAGTATACAGAACGGAGATGTGTTAATGAATTCGAAATTACAAGTGGAAAATGATACATCATTAAACGGTAATCTGTCTATAGGAAAAGATTTGACTGTAACGGGAAATTTGACGGTGTATCAATATACTTCACGTCAAATGATAACAACGATCAGTTATGAATTAATCATAGCGGAAGACATATCACTAAACGGTAATTTGTATACCAAATATGATGCGTTCTTAAAATCAAGATTGTTTGTAAGTGGAGATAGTTCACTAAACAGTAATTTATATGTCAACGAAAAAACTACTCTTAATGGTGACACTACAATGAATAACCGTTTATTTGTTACTGGAGATACTTCGCTCAATGGTAATTTTTATGTAAATGCGCAGACAATTCAGAACGGGGATATTACCATGAATTCTCGAACATTTTTACTTGGCGATGCCTCTATTAATGCAAATTTATATGTGTCTTCAAAAACAGTGCAAAATGGTGACGTGTCTATGAATTCAAAATTATTTGTATCAAAAGACACTTCGTTAAACGCTAATTTATACGTATCTTCAAAAACAGTACAAAACGGCGATGTATCTATGAATTCACGTTTATTTGTATCAAAAGACGTTTCTTTAAATGCTAATTTATACGTAAATGAACAATCTGTTTTAAATGCCGATGTGACAATGAAATCTCGTCTTTTTGTCATTGGTGATACTTCACTTAATGGTAATTTTTATGTAAATGCTGAAACCATTCATAATGGCGACACCACAATGAAATCTAGATTATTTGCCATTGGCGATAGTTCTTTAAATGCTAATTTATATGTGGCTGGGACAAGTGTTCAGAATGGTGACGTTTCTATGAATTCATATTTGTTTATAGGTGGCGACACATCACTCAATGGTAATTTTTATGTAGAAGCCAAGTCGATTCAAAATGGTGACGCAACCATGAAGAATCGTCTTTTTGTTACTGGGGACACTTCACTCAATGGTAATTTCTACGTAAATGCCAAGTCGATTCAAAATGGCGATGCAACAATGAAGAATCGTCTATTTGTAACTGGCGACACTTCACTCAATGGTAATTTTTATGTAAATGCCAAGTCAATTCAAAATGGTGACGCAACCATGAATTCGCGTCTTTTTGTTAATGGAGATACTTCGCTCAATGGTAAATTCTATGTGGAAGCTCAGTCAATTCAAAATGGTGATGCAACCATGAATTCGCGTTTATTTGTTACTGGAGATACTTCCCTCAATGGTAATTTCTATGTGGAAGCTCAGTCAATTCAAAACGGGGACGTAACCATGAATTCGCGTTTATTTGTTACTGGTGACACTTCACTCAATGGCAATTTCTATGTAAACGCAAAATCAATTCAAAACGGGGACGTAACCATGAATTCGCGTTTATTTGTAACTGGCGATACTTCACTCAATGGTAATTTCTATGTAAATGCAAAAACGATTCAAAATGGCGATGCAACAATGAAGAATCGGTTATTTGTAACTGGGGATACTTCACTAAATGGCAATTTTTACGTAAATGCTCAATCAATTCAGAATGGTGACGCAACAATGAAGAATCGGTTATTCGTAATTGGCGATACTTCTCTCAATGGCGGTTTCTTTGTAAATAATCAGTCAATTCAAAATGGTGACGTATCAATGAATAACCGACTTTTTGTAAATGGAGATACTTCTCTCAATGCCAATTTATATGTGAATAATACAAGTTTATTTAACGGAGAAGTTACTATGCAGTCCAATTTATTAATAAGCGGAGATATTTCATTAAACGGTAATTTAACTGCAGACGGATTAATTGTTCATAATGGAGATGTATCCATGAATTCAAGATTATTTTTAGGTGCGGATGCATCATTTGGTTCTCGCTTATTTGTTCGCGCTGATGTATCATTTAATAATCGTTTATTTTTAGGTTCGGATATTTCAGTTAATGGGCGTATATCAACAAGAGGAGACGCATCATTTAATGCAAATGTTTATATATTCAATACCCTCAACGGAAATACAATTAACTCTAGAATATTAAACGTGAATAACAATTTGTATGTTTTTGGACCAACAAATTTAAGGGCTGATGCTTCTCTTAATATTCGTTTATATGTTGGTGGCGATACGTCTTTGAACTCTCGTCTGTTTGTAAGGGGCGACGTTTCCATGGTAGGAAACGTTTTGGTTACTACTCAATCTGCTTCGGACAATTCGCAAAAAGTAGCCACAACTGCTTTTGTGACGAATGCCATCAACCAAGGATTAACACTAGGTACTGTATATTATTTTACACAAGATGTTTCTATTAATTCGCGATTGGTTGTCACAAAAGACGTTTCTATGGGTTCTCGTTTATTTGTAGCTGGTGACGTTTCTATGATAGGAACTGTTTTGGCATCTACTCAACCGGTATCTGATAATTCACAAAAAGTAGCAACGACTGCGTTTGTAGCCAGTGCTATAAACCAAGGTTTGGCACTAGGCTCTGTTTATTATTTTACACAAGACGTTTCTATTAATTCTCGATTAGTCGTTACAAAAGATGTCTCGCTTGGTTCTCGATTATTTGTAGGATCTGATGTTTCGTTTAATAAAAATATGTCTGTTGGTGGTAACACAGTATTTAATTCGCGTGTATCAGCAGAAGACGTCTCTATAAATTCGCTAGATGTGATAAATAAATTAGTTTCAAGAAACGATACTTCATTAAACGGTAATTTGTCTATTGGTAAAGATGTAAGAGTCAATGGAAATTTATACGTCAATAGTTATTCGTTGAATCAAGTAATCACTACGATTAGCTATGAGTTTATGGTAGCACAAGATTTATCACTGGGTGGAAATTTGTTCATGTCGGGTGATATTTCTTTAAATGGAAAAATTGTAACCGACGGAGACGTATCATTTAATGGTATTGTTTCAGTAACAACTCAAGATATTGCTGATAGTTCAACACGAGTAGCAACTACTGAATATGTTAAAACCTTATTAGCTAACGATTTGAACAATTATTATACCATTGATGGTACTAATTCTACCATAAATTCATTTTTATCAAATTACTACACACAATCAGACATTGATTCTAATCTTAATAACAATTATTATACTATGACTGCGATTGATGCATCCGTAAATACCAATTATTATAATCGCGAAACTATTGACCTAAGCATCAATAATAATTACTATAATAAGAGCACAACGGACTTAAGTATTAATGATAAATTGAGCTTTTACTATACTAAGGTTGCGATAGATGCATCTGTAAATATTAATTATTATAATCGTGAAACAATCGATGCATCAGTAAATACTAATTATTATAATAGAGCAACAATTGATGCATCAGTAAACACTAATTATTATAACAGAGCAACAATCGACTTGAGCATCAATGATAATTATTATAACAAAAACACTACCGACTTGAGCATTAATGATAAATTGAGCTTTTACTACACTAAGTTAGCGGTCGATGCATCTGTAAATACAAATTACTATAACCGTGCGACCATAGATGCATCAGTAAACGCAAATTATTACAACAGAGCAACAATTGACCTAAGTATCAATGATAGTTACTATAATAAGAACGCAATGGATCTAAGCATCAATGATAAGTTAACTTTTTACTATACTAAGATTGCAATCGACGCATCAGTCAATACTAATTATTATAACCGAACAACAATTGACGCATCCGTAAATACTAATTACTATAACAGGGCAACGATTGACCTAAGCATCAATGATAATTATTATAACAAGAACACGACCGACTTGAGCATTAATGATAAATTAACTTTTTACTATACTAAAGTTGCGGTTGATGCATCAGTCAATACCAATTATTATAACCGAACAACAATTGACGCATCTGTAAATACTAATTACTATAACAGGACAACAATCGACCTAAGCATTAACGATAAATTAACATATTATGCTACATTAAACGCGCCATCTTTTACCAATAAAGTAACCAGTAACGGAGATGTATCGTTAAATTCTAGGCTGTTTGTACAAAAAGATGCGTCGTTTGCTAATAATGTATTTATACAGGGCGATGTTTCTATTAATGGAAACATAAACGTACCTACTCAAATCATAACAGATAATTCTACCAAGGTCGCGACCACAGCATACGTTACTAGTTTAATAAATAACGATTTAACCAATTACTACAATATTAGTCAAATGAATAGTGCGTTTAATTCTACATTAAATAATTATTATGTTAGCACGTATATTGATACCAATTATTATACAAAACCACAAATAGATAGTAGCATGAGTACTAATTATTATAGCAAACAACAAATTGATGCTATATCAAGTGGTAATTTTTCTGGTTATGCGCCATTGGTCGATCCATCATTTAGTGGTACAGCTCAGTTCAATGGTCTAACTGTTAATAACAGCGACGTTTCCATGAACGGTAATTTATTTGTGGGATTCGATACCTCAATAAATGGTAATTTATTTACAGCACTTGACACTTCATTGAATGGTAATTTGTTTGTTGGTTCTGCATCTACATTAAATGGAAATGTATATATAGCCTCTGATTTAACCGTAAACGGACAATTAACCGTGAATCAATATTCAGCGAGACAAACAATCACTACAATTGACTATCAAGTTATGGTTTCTCAAGACTTATCATTGAATGGTCGTTTATTGGTAACGGGTGATACTTCATTAAACGGTAATTTATACGTTAGTTCAAACGCAATTAACGATGGGGATGTTTCAATGAACAAAAAATTGTTTGTGGGTAGCGATGTTTCTATGGGTAATCGTTTGTTTGTAGCGCGAGACGCATCGATTAATGGTAATTTGGTAGTTGGTGGTAATTTCTCAGCTCCGGGTATTTCGCCAGGAATAACTCCCAAATTCAATACCATATACGGTATTAGTTCGGGAACCGGATTGACTACGGGTGGTAGCAATACATTCATTGGTTATAACGCGGGAACTTCACAAACAAATGGTTCAAATACAACAGCTATAGGAAATGGAGCAAACACAAGTACCGCTACGATATCAAACGAAATAACATTAGGAAATAGCGCAATTACAAAATTAAGATGCGCAGTTACCACTATAACAGCTATTTCAGATGCTCGTGATAAAACAAATGTAGTCAGTATTCCGGCTGGTCTTGATTTTGTAAATAGCTTGAACCCTGTGAAATTTACATGGAACATGCGTGATGGCGGAAAGACAGGTATTGATGAATTTGGCTTTATTGCACAAGAATTACAGGCTGCTCAACAATTGGCAGGAATTAATTACCCAAATCTTGTTTCAAGTGATAATCCAGATAGATTAGAAGCTTCTTATACTACATTGGTTCCCGCCTTAGTAAAAGCAATTCAAGAATTAAAAGCAATTGTTACAGAACAACGTGCTGAAATTGACCAATTAAAAGCGCGAATAAATTAATAATTCGGTTTAGAACCATTTCGGTAAATAAAAAGTAAAAAATATCTATTGTTTTTATAATAGATATTTAAAATGAGTAATTGGTTGGATTTGTCAAATGTATCCAATATCTTACGACAGACATACGTTAATGGGTTTTTAGATGCCTCAGGAGCAATTATTGGGCGCGCCGACGTATCGTTTAATCAAAAGTTATTTGTCAGTAAAGACGTATCATTAAATTCAAGATTGTTTGTTGGCTTAGATGCGTCGTTCGGCAATAATATCTTTGTACAAAACTATGTGTTTTCGTCAACGCCTGTGCCCTCCGATAGTTCAAATAAATTAGCTACCACGAAATATGTACAAGATAAGTTAGCTGTACTGTCGAGTAGTGCATCTTTCGTTGGTGACGTCACACTTTTTAATCGTCTTTTTGCTTATGGTGATGTGTCCATGGGTGGTAATTTGTATGCTTTACAAAATACCATTTTGGGTGGAGACGTTTCTATGAATACGCGGCTTTATGTTCAAAACGACGTGTCTTTGAATGCGAATTTATTTGTTGCACGTGATAGTTCATTGAATATGCGGCTTTATGTTGGTGGAGATGTTTCTTTTGGTTCTCGATTATTTGTTAGTAGAGATGTTTCTTTGAACCAACGTCTATATGTTGGTGCCGACGTTTCACTTGGTTCTCGATTATTTGTTAGTGGTGACGTTTCCCTGAATCAACGTCTATATGTTGGTCAGGACGTGTCTTTAGGTTCTCGACTTTTTGTTAGTGGCGACGTTTCATTAAACGGACTTGTGTCCGTTCCAACTCAGGGCGCATCTGATAATTCCACCAAAGTAGCAACTACGCAATATGTAACCACGGCACTTAGTGCATTCAGTGGAGCTTATGCTACGTTTAGGGGCGACGTTTCAATTAATAATCGGCTTTTTGTGGGCTCAGATGTATCAATGGGTGGTAAATTATTCAGCGCTGGTGATGTAACTTTTAATTCACGCCTTAGTTTAAATTCTGATGCTTCAATGAACGGAAATTTGAGCGTTGGAAATAACATAATTGGACCCAATCTTCTTGCTACTAATTCTATATTAATTGGTCCACTAGTTGCACCAACTTTTATAACTCCAAACACAACGACTATCGCTTCAACAACATGGACAAATTCCGGTATAACTTGGATTGGTTCCTATAGTGCAAGTTCTTTTAGTATTATAACTATATTTTCTTCAAACATATTAACAAATGGAGGCTCGGGATGGTATAGTGGTGGTGGTCAGTATACAACAAGTTATACTAGTCCAACAGGTACATCATATAATTATGCTTTAACCACAGCTTCAACGGTTGTACAAAATTCACTTGGTACTATATATGGTTCATGGCTACAAATTCAATCAAGTACTCCATTGACTATTTATAATTGGGCTATAGGAGGAGGAGAGTATTGGGGTGGTGCTACACCACAAAGTTTTATTATTTGTGGTTCATCCGATGGAACAACATGGTATCCTCTTATTAATTGTAATTGGAATAGTAATCCTTTATTAGCAAATAAAGCAACTGCATATTATAGTATACCCTCGGGAACAGCAACGAATGCCACTAGTGGAGCTCTTACTTATAGTACTTACGGAAATGGTACAAACGCATATAGCTATTTTAGAATGATAGTTACTAGCGTTGCCGTTGTTAATAATGGAAATTATACCGGCGCAGTAAGTACGCAATGGTTTCTTAATTTTGCACAATCCAACGCTCCAGCTTCTGGACTAACAATTAATTATGGTGATATATCATTAAATAATCGTTTATTTGTAGGGTCGGATGTTTCGCTTGGTGGTAATTTATTTATTAATAAAAGAACTATTCAAATTGGGGATATCAGCGCAAATTCGCGACTTTTTGTAGGCCAAGACACTTCATTAAATGGGTCCTTGTTTGTAAATTTGAGAACTATACAAGGTGGAGACCTGTCAGCAAATTCGCGTTTGTTTTTGTCCAGTGACGCCTCTTTTGGCGGACGTCTGTACGTAGTTGGCGATGTTTCATTAAACGGTAATGTTTTTGTTACTACACAGACCGCCACAGATAATTCTACCAAAGTAGCTACTACGCAATATGTAACTACGGCTCTTAGTGCATTTAGTGGTGCATATGCGACATTTCGCGGAGACGTTTCCATTAATAACCGATTATTTGTGGGTTCGGATGTATCAATGGGTTCTCGTTTATTTGCAGCGGGAGACGTTTCATTGAATAGTCGGCTTTATCTAGGATCAGATGCATCATTCGGTGGTAAATTATTTACAGTTGGGGACGTATCCTTTGGTGGAAATATTTATTCGCAAAATATTATTTCATTACCCTCTTTTCCATTTATTTTAAATGACACAACATTTGGTCAAACATGGACTCTAACAACAATCACAACAGGAAGTTATAATGGAGCCGCAATGTCTTCTTCTGGTCAGTACGCGGTTGTCGGAAGCGGCTCCAATACTGGACTTTTTTATTCGTCGAATTTTGGACAGAATTGGACTGCATCAAGTATTACGTCTGGTAATTACGGAGCAGTAGTAATGTCTAGTACTGGTCAATATGCTCTTGCCGCTGGTCTTTTGTATTCATCTAATTATGGACAAACCTGGACATCTGGGACTATCAGTACCACTGCAGTAAAACAACCTATTGCTATTAGTGGAGTAGGACAATATGCATTGGCTATAACAAGCAGTGGTGTTAATTATTCATCGAATTATGGTCAGACGTGGACGTTGGCGTCTGGAACATCAACGATTAATAATTGCGTAGCTATGTCTGGTACAGGACAATATGCAGTTGGTGCTACAAGTAACGGAAATCCTTGGTATTCATCGAATTATGGGCAAACATGGACATCGACGACTGGTGCGGGATTCCGCACTATGGCGATGTCTAGTACTGGCCAGTATGTAATTGGTGCACCTTATACTGGGGTCAATGATTATTTTTGGTATTCATCAAACTATGGTCAAACATATACGAGAAGCAATAATACATCGGCCGAAGTAAATAATATTTGCATATCTTCATCGGGTCAATATGCCTTTGCTGCCGCTTGGTATGGAGGGGGTATATTTTACTCCAAAAATTATGGCCAAACATGGTCAACGGCCGGTCCGGGAAATAGATGGTCTAGTATTGCGATTTCGGGAAATGGTCAATATGGTATTGCTGGTTCAGTTGATAGTAATGGTATTTATTCTAACACAAATAGTGGAACAGCAGCGACCAGTGCGTCTACCACAATTTCTTCGACCATAATTGGCTTAGTCGATGCCTCTATTAATAATCGTCTTTTTATTGGAGCCGATTTGTCCATGGGAGGTAATTTATTTGTAAATTTAAAAACCATACAGGGCGGAGACTTGTCAGCAAATTCTCGTCTTTTTGTTAGTGCAGACGCATCATTCGGTGGTAAATTTTACGTAGCAGGCGATGTTTCGCTCAATGGCAACGTATCTGTCCCAACACCATTATCCACAGATAATTCCACAAAAGTAGCTACCACTGCTTATGTGAAAACTGCTCTGGTTGCTTTAACTGGAGCCAGTGCGACGTTTAGTGGCGACGTTTCGATTAATAATAGATTATATGTGGGCGCCGATGTTTCATTTGGTGGTAAGTTATTTACTAGCAATGATATTACAACAAAAACTCGTTTATTTACATTGGGCGACGTATCCTTCGGTGGAAATGCTTACGTGACTACAAATTTATTAATTGGCTCAGCACAGCTTTATCAAAGTACGGGGGTAACTTATTTCGCACCGACAACAACGTATACTCCGAATACTACGAGCGCGGCACTGGCAGGTTGGACAAATAGTACTATTACTTGGTCGGCAGCGGGATCGGGAGGTATAGATAATGCCGTTTTTTGGAGACCGTTTTTTGGCCCAACTGGTGCATTATGGAAAGCAGGTCTTTATGCTGTTACTGGCGGTTATTTGCAATCAAACTCAACGTCTATTACTACTATAGGAACTGTGCTAGGAGAAAACGGCACATTAACAGCAAGTTCGGCTATTGTAATGAATTCGTTTAATTTAACTTATGAGTTTCCTAGTAGATTTTGTGCGTCATTTTATATTTTGGGTGCCAGTTCTGCTAGTCCGGCTAACTGGACGCCTATTTTCTATGGTATTTTTACATCATTGCCAGTTTTTAGTGGTTCTACAACACCAACTTATTATATTCCTACTGGTTCAATTACTGGTAAACAGGGAGCATTACAGTTTACCACTTATGGAAACGGCGCCACTGCGTTTACCAATTTCAGAATAGTAGTTCCTACCATTTTGGGTAATAATTTTGGTATTGTGCCAACTGATGGCCTATCCAATACAAATCTTTCATTACAAGGTTGGTACATAACTTTTGGAAATACCAATACAAATTTTTATAATAGTGGAACATTAAATGTAATTAATCCAACAAATATAACTGGTTCATTGATAACAAGTTCGGATATTACATCAAGTTCTCGTTTATTCGTAACTGCTGATACGTCACTCAATGGTAATTTATTTGTAAATCAGAGAACTATACAAGGCGGCGATTTATCGGCAAATTCCCGTTTATATTTGGGCTCTGATTTGTCCATGGGAGGTAATCTTTATGTAAATCAAAAGTCGGTTCAGAATGGCGACGTCTCTATGAACGCACGTCTATATGTGGGTTCGGACGTTTCATTGGGTGGTAACTTATACATTAGTAAAGATTTATTGGTAAACGGTAATTTAGCTGTGCGACAATATAATGTTTCACAAACAATTACCACAGTAAGCTATCAATTAATGATAGCCGAGGATTTGTCGGTAAACGGGCGCTTATTTTTATCAAACGATGCATCAATTAATGGTCGACTTTTTATGGGTCAAGATGCATCACTTGGTTCTCGATTATTCGTAAATGGAGATGTTTCGTTTAATCAAATATTATATGTTGGCTCTAATTTATTGACAGGAGGACGTTTATTTGTAGGAAATGATGTATCTATAAACGGTAATTTATATTTACCTTATTTAAATTCGTATCCCCTATTAGATGCGGCATCAGTAATCACATCATCATTCGGCAAGACATGGACATCTTTGGCGTCAAAAAACACTGGTAATTATAGTGGACCAGCTCTTTCTTCGACAGGTCAATATCAAGTAATATCGAGTTCTACCAATGTGCTCTATTCATCGAATTATGGGCAGACTTGGTCCAATGCGACCATTAATTCAGGTGCTACTACTTTTTGGACGTGCGCAATGTCGTCTACCGGACAATATGTAATAGGAACACCTAGCTCTGGAACTTCATCATACTCGTCGAATTATGGACAAACATGGACACAATCCAATTTACCAGTCGGCGCAAGTAACAGTTCATATAGTCATGGTATGTCTTCATCAGGGCAATATTGTATTATAAGCGGTAACGGAGGAATTTGGCGCTCGACCGATTATGGCGTAACTTGGAACAGTGTATCAACAATATCAGGAGGATGGGGAACTTCTATGTCTTCTACTGGACAATACGCTATAGCCAGTTCAACCTCAAGCATTTATTATTCAAGCAATTACGGCGTTTCATGGACGCAATCAGCATCAACAGTTCCTAATTCTCGTTCAAATGCAATGTCTTCATCCGGGCAATATTGTTTATTAGGGTCGGACCAATTTTCCGGTATTTTTTATTCTTCAAATTATGGGCAAACATGGACTGCATCTAACATAACAAATCCCGCGAATTGGATTGTTTCTATTGATTCTACGGGACAATATTGTCTTGCTTCCTGTATAAATTATAGTTCTGGTATAGGAGGTGTTATATATTCCACTAATTATGGACAAACCTGGGTACAATCTAATATTACGTCAGGACAACGCGAAATAGCAATGAGTTCTAATGCTATATATGCATCATTAGCTGATCTAGCGGGAAATACCGGTATTTACCAACAAACTAATGCTTCTAGCAGTGCTACGGTCGGTGGAATAATAAATGTTTCGGGTGGATTAATGGCTAATGATATTAGTGCGAATAGTCGTTTGTTTGTTACTTCCAATAGTATATTAGGTGGAACATTAACTGTCTCCCAGTCCACAGTATTGGGCGGCGATGTTTCAATGAACCAACGCCTTTTTGTTGGTGCCGACGCTTCATTCGGTGGTAATCTTTTCGTTAATTTGAGAACTATACAGGGTGGAGACGCCTCCATGAATAATCGTCTTTTTGTCAGTGCTGATGTTTCGTTTGGTTCTCGTTTATTCGTTGTTTCGGATATTTCGACCAATCAACGCCTATTTGTTGGCCAAGACACATCATTAAACGGTAATTTATTTATAAATTTGAGAACCATTCAGAACGGCGATATTTCAGCCAATTCGCGTTTGTTTTTATCGAGCGACGCCTCATTCGGCGGACGTTTATTTGTCGCAGGCGATGTTTCCTTAAATGGTAACGTCAATGTAAACGGACTTTTAACCGCGCCAACCCCACTATCCACAGATAATTCGACAAAAGTAGCTACTACTGCATATGTAAAAACAGCTCTTACTTCTTTGACTGGAGCAAACGCGACATTCAATGGTGATGTATCCATCAATTTTCGAATGTACGTGGGTTCGGATGCGTCATTACAAGGACGTCTTTTTGTTAGTAACGACGCGTCATTAAACGGTAAATTATCTGTTGGTGGTAACGTTTTAATAAACGGGCTTTTATCATCAGCTACCTATCAAACTAGCACTGTCGCATCGAGCGGATTTACTATTCCTACGGGTGCATCTAATCTTTCAGTAACGACGATATATTCACAAGTAGCATGTAATAGTGGATATGGATACGTGTCTACCAATGCCGGATTATATAGAACTTCCAACTATGGTCAAACATGGACGTTGGTAAATAGTACGATTGGAGCAATATCTCCGGCACAATCGGTTCCACAAGTTTTATTTGCTGATAGCACAGGGCAATATGTGCAAGCAGGAACTGGTGGTAACAGTATGACTATAAATATTTCTACAAATTATGGTGTTACTTTTACCGTAGTTTCGGCTTGGTCAGGTACGTTTTGGGCGCAGGATGGTGCTGGATTTTTTATGAATGGGGCATATGGTTACGTATATTGGTCACAGGGACGCACGGCCGCTGCATATAGTACAACGAACTATGGACAAACATGGACACTAGTAACAACTCCGCCTGCTGCTATTTTAAATGGTTATGGTACATTTGGAATAACCGATAATGGCGCCAAATATTTAAAATTTGCTAGGAACGCGGGGACTTTATACACATCGACTGATTATGGAAATACTTGGACAACTTCGTCTGCTACAAATGGTGGAACTAGTATAGGTATAAGTTCCGACGGTAAATATATTGTTAGTAATTCTAGCGGAGCAGTAAATGTATCATCTAACTATGGAACAAGTTTTACGACAGTAACCCTAACAAACGCTACTGCTAATATAAGTGATTTGATTTATGTATCATCCGATGGAAGCGTAATGACCATACCAAATTATTATTCTACGAACTATGGTGTAACTTGGACCAATTATACAGCTCAATCTCTATATATCGCAAAAAATCTTTCTTATACCTTAGGTATTTCTGGCGCAACATTAAAATATGGTCTTGTGTCAACCTATAATACAAGTTTAACTGGTGCATTCAACGTTTCGTCGGATGTTTCATTCGGTGGAAATTTATTTGCGAATTCAAGAACCATTATGATGGGCGATGTTTCCGCAAACTCTTGTTTATACGTTGGTTCTGACGTTTCTCTCGGTTCTCGTCTATTTGTTACAAATGACGTATCATTAAATCAACGCCTTTTTGTTGGCGCCGACGCTTCATTTGGTGGTAATTTATTTGTAAATTCATCCACTATTCAAAATGGAGATATTAGTGCAAATAACCGTCTTTTTATTGCCGGTGACGTCTCCCTAGGTTCTCGTTTATTCGTTGTATCTGATACATCTATAAACCGACGCCTTTTTGTTGGTGCAGATGCATCCTTTGGTGGAAATTTTTATGTAAATTCGAGAACTTTATTAAACGCCGATGTTAGTGCAAATATGCGTCTTTTTGTTGGTGGAGATACGTCACTTAACGGAAACGTATACATAGATAAAGATTTAACTGTTAATGGTAATTTATATGTAAAAGCTTATACCGCAAAACAAGTCATTACTGAACTAAGTTATCAGCTCATTGTTGCGCAGGATATATCTGTGAATGGGCGCCTGTTTTTATCAAATGATGCCTCGATTAATGGCCGCCTTTTTATCGGGTCGGATGTTTCACTTGGATCTCGTCTTTATGTTGCTGGAGATGTTAGTATGGGTGGATCGCTTGGACTTGCGGGTGGAAATTTTTATGTGAATAATTCAAAATCAGTTATCGTAAATCCAGCGACGTTCGGTCAATCTACCCCTGTATTATCTACGAATTCTTTTAGTAGTTATGGTTATGGTGACCCATCTGTTGCATCTTATACCGGTCAATACATATTAGCAGCTAATAGCCAATCCGGATCGGCATACGGAATAGTATTATCTACAAATTTTGGAAATAACGTCGCAGCGGTTACTGGGCAGACGTTCTCTACGGTTACTGTTTTTAGTGTTACCATGTCTTCCGATGGTTCAAAAATGGCTCTTACGACGGCGTCCGGTGTTTTTTATTCTACAAACTATGGCTCAACTTGGACCGCGGGTTCAACTACTCCATCTATAATGTTTTTAAGTGCTATTGATGATTTTACGAAATTATATGGTTATGGAAGCGGCGGCGTTTATTTATCTACAAATAACGGTGCAAGTTTTACTTTACAATCAAATACTATAGGATATGGTGGAACAAATACTGGCAACAATGGTCCGGGAAATAATTGTAAATTCCAAATGAGCAGTGCGACTGGACAATATGGAATAGCATTTAGTAGCGCCTCTGCTTACAGAACTTCAAATTATGGAGTTACTTGGACACAGTGTACCGGTATTCCAGCATTACAAAATATAACTTGGACTGGTGCATTTATGGGAATATCTAGCACGGGTCAATATGCTTTTGTTGATAATACGAATACGGGAGTCGGAACCAACACTTCACTGTTTTATTCAAATAATTATGCAGTAAGTTTTAATCAATCGACTATCGTAGGAGGGGGAAGCGCGTACAGTCATCGTAGTACAACTATTAGTTATTCGGGTAAATATGGTGTTTGTGCGAATTATGTAACAAATGATTATGGGGTTAATTGGAGATTATCCACACCATTAAATGCTGCTACTACTGAATATACTGCGGCTATATCTGGTAATGAATTGTATAATTTTTTATTTAGTGTATTTCTTCAAAAAATAAGTATTCAACAAAACGCTACTACAAATTTATATAGCCAGTCGCTGATAATAACAGAAGATATTTCAACCAATTCGCGCCTTTTTATTGCTAATGACGTATCCATGGCCGGCAAATTATTTGTAAATTCGTCCACTATTCAAGGTGGAGACATGTCTGCAAATGCTCGTCTTTTTGTTGGGTCGGACGTTTCGTTCGGCGGTAAATTATTTGTAAATTCATCTACTATCCAGAATGGGGATATTAGTGCGAACAGTCGTCTTTATGTTAGCTCCGACGTTTCATTCGGTGGTAATTTATTTGTAAATTCGAGAACCATTCAGAATGGCGACGCATCCATGAATAATCGCCTTTTTGTTGCTGCTGATGTTTCTTTTGGTTCTCGTTTATTCGTTGTTTCTGACACATCCATCAATCAACGCCTTTTTGTGGGTCAAGATACGTCCCTTAATGGTAATCTTTTCATCAATAGATTAACCATATTAGGAGGAGACTTGTCCGCTAACTCGCGTTTATTTTTATTAAACGATGCTTCACTAAGCGGCCGCCTGTTTGTCAGAGGAGACGTATCCTTAAACGGTAATGTATTTGCGACAACACAAACGACCGGAGATAACACCACGCGCGTAGCCACAACTGCTTTCGTAACTACTGCACTAGGCGCTCTTACTGGGGCAAGTGCATCATTTGGTGGGGATGTTTCTATTAATTTCCGTTTATACGTAGGTGCGGACGCTTCATTGAATGGTCGTCTCTTTGTAGGGTCCGACGTATCATTAAATCAACGCTTATACGTGGGTGCAGATGTATCACTAGGTGGTAATCTATCAGTAGCGAATGTTTTTAAACCAACTGTAATTAGTGAACCTTTTTTGACAAGTAGCGACACTGCATCATCATATACATTTAATTATAGTCAAGGTTCCATCTTTTATATTACAGCTCCGCCTTCGTCAAATTTCACGGTTAATTTTGCTAATGTTCCAACCGATATTAGTCGTACCTATTTGGCAACACTTATTTTATCAAGTACTGTGAACAAAACGTTTTGTACATCCGTACAAATCAACGGAAACACGGCCATTTCGCCAATTTTTGCGAACGGACAACCCTTAGCATCTACATTGGGTTCTATGAATACGCAATCCATTATTATCCAACGTATTAATGCAGGAGATGTTAGTATGAATATGAACGTTTTTACTTCCATTACGCCATATTTGACAGGAACAAATAATAATCTTTTGGTGGCTTATGGAGATTCGTCTCTGAATGGACGTTTATTTATTAGTTCGGATGCCTCTTTTCAAGGTAATTTTTATACATCAGGTCTCAGTATTTTTGGCGGGGATGTTTCGACCAATCAACGTTTATTTGTAGGTGGAGATTTATCTCTTGGTTCTCGTCTTTTCGTAAATGGAGATGTTTCGACAAACCAACGTTTATATGTGGGCGCCGATGTTTCTTTTGGCGCAAATCTTTATGTAAATTCGAGAACATTATTTGGAGGCGATGTTAGTGCAAATACTCGTCTCTACGTAGGTTCGGACGTTTCGCTCGGTGGTCGCCTTTTTGTAAAGGGAGATGTCTCATTAAACGGAAATGTATTTGTTACCACACAACTTAGTTCTGATAATAGTACAAAGGTTGCTACAACTGCATACGTAACAAGTGCGCTCGGTGCACTTACTGGTTTAAGCGCTAACTTTAGCGGAGACGTTTCTGTAAATTATCGTCTTTATGTGGGTACGGACGCTTCAATCAACGGTAATCTTTTTATAAATAAAACAACCATTGGTAATGGCGACGTATCTTTAAATCAACGTCTTTTTATTGGTTCCGATTCGTCATTAAACGGTAATCTTTTTGTATCCTCTGTGTTTAAAACTACGGCTACCCCAGCAATAACTTCCTTTGATTTCTCAAATAATTATGGAACAGCATGGACACAGCGTGCAACGTCACTTGCATGGACTTCAATAAGCGCGAGCCAATCTGGTCAATATCAAGCTGCTGGTGTATCGACTGGCTTCATATTTGTATCTGCTGATTATGGTGTAACATGGTCACAGTATGCAACATCTCAAAAATGGATATCTATTGCAGTATCCCAGACTGGTCAATATATGACAGCCGCAGTTCAAAATGGATATATTTGGACTTCATCCAACTTTGGTCAAACTTGGATACAACAGAACACATCTAGTGTTCGTAACTGGCAATGTGTGTCAATTTCATCTACAGGGCAATACCAGTGCGCTACAGAAAACGGTGGTTATATTTACTATGCTTCGGATTATGGCGTGACATGGAATCAACAAGCAGTTTCTCTTGGTAGTTCATTATGGGGTTTTATATCTATAAGCGGAAACGGAACTTATATGGTAGCAGGAGTTTTGGCAGCAGGATATTTATACGTTTCGGCCAATAGTGGAACAACATGGACTGCTGCAGTAAGTGATACAACTCGTAATTGGTATGGAGTAGGTATTTCTTCAAACGGACAATATCAAACTGCTTGTGTAAATAATGGTGGTATTTATACGTCATCGAACTATGGTTCAACTTGGGCTCTAAATGGTTCGGCACCATCTGCGCGTTGGACCGGAGGAATGGGTATATCAACTAGTGGTCAATATCAAGTGGCCGCAGTAAATCCTGGATATGTTTATGTTTCAACTAATTATGGTTCAACTTGGTCACAATCAACAAATTCAGGAAGTAGAAGTTGGGCTTCAGTAACAATGTCACAAACTGGTTCGTATTTAAGTGGCTCGATAGCTACTGGTTTTATTTATACTTCTACTACTCCATCAATAACTTTGGTACCTGCATATAATTTATTTAATGCTCTAAGTGACGTATCATTAAATCAACGTTTATATGTTGGCTCTGATGTATCAATGGGTGGAAATTTAAGCACAACGAACATTTCGGTTTCGGGTATTGTTTTTCAGTTTTAGTGCGTCAAATTATATTTTTTAATATAATTAAAAATAAAAAATATAATCTACTAATGGGAAAACTAACCGTTTCTATTATAACAGTAACACAATTATCTAGAGCTGAATGTTTAAAAAATTTGTTATCTTTAATTAAATTACAAACTTATGAAAATATAATAGAGTGGGTTATAGTTGAAGGGAGTAAAACAGAATATGACGGAACTAAAAATAGCGAGAAAATAGTAGAACTTTCTTTTGAAACCTCGTTACCCATCGTATATTTAAAATATACAGGACTTGCCTTGAGTGACCTAAGAAATAACGGAAATATGAAATGTAAAGGAGATATTATTGTTTGTATGGATGACGATGATTATTATCCTAGTGAAAGAGTAGAACATGCTGTTTATAAACTTGGAAAGTCAAAATGCCTTATCGCTGGATGCTCTGATATATACATATATGATTATTATTCGCAAATTTTGTATAAAAGCGAGAAGTTGTTTAATAGCCATTCAACGAATAATTGTATGGCGTTTAAACGGGAATATCTATCTACAAATGCACACGAATCAGGTCTAACAAATGCAGAAGAAAAAAGTTTCACAAAAAATTTCACAGAACCGATGGTTCAATTAAATTCCAAGAAGTGTATAGTCGTTTCCAGTCATGACAGTAATACTTTTGATAAGAGACCATTATTTATAAATATTTCAACCAGATTATTCAAAAAATCAAAAAAACTCGTTACAAAATTAATTCCCGCGGAGATTTTTGAGGGAATGAATCATATTTTAAACCATTGACGCGTTTAAAAATATGTCAATAACAACATTTTTACTAACCCGTATAAATAAATTTAGTGCGTCAAATTATTATTATTTTAAATCAATAAAATAATAATTTTTGAGTGGTTTAGACAATTCGTTTATTTTATTACAAAAATATTTAATGTCGATAGAAATATATAACCATGTCTCAACGCGTTTGGTTTGATGCCTCGAGCAGCTCGAACAAACTTCGCCAGTCCTACTTAAATGGGTTTCTAGATATCAGCGGCGGCAGCGTCTTTTTACGTGCTGATAACTCCATGAATTTTTACAGCCAGGCGGACGGTGCCACAGCCACTCGTCCTCGTTTAGCTATTAATGCCAACAAAATTCGTGTTGTAGACCCCACGAATTCATCGAATTTAGTCGATGTTCCCACATCTACTCTCGGTTATCTTTCCACGTTAACTGAGA
>Ga0209401_1000004_pt1 | contig 220122 bp, 239 predicted proteins | sample M_140807_MF_Meta_FD_187318 | JGI IMG/M metagenome (GOLD analysis project Ga0209401, IMG submission 187318) | Freshwater microbial communities from Lake Montjoie, Canada to study carbon cycling - M_140807_MF_MetaG (SPAdes) (version 2) | ecosystem: Environmental > Aquatic > Freshwater > Lake...
AATTTTACAGGTGGGAGGAGGAAATTCATCGGCGACTCTAAATAATTCACCAACAACAAATTACCTTTTATTCAACAATAACGGGTCATCAATCTACGATGACGGCAACTTGCATATTCACACCATGCAGGATGGTGGAACCATGTGGATCAATACAAGCGGTGGTCAAATCAATTTGATTTCTCAGACCGTGAGTGGAGGATCCCTGGGAACAGGCGTAGGTATTGGAACATCGACTCTGACTGCTTATGTAACAATCAGTGGAAGCAAGACATACACAATAGGAGCATACGGATACCTTCACCCGACGTTTGGAGCAGGAACAGGTGGAGGAACAACGGCTCCATACAGTTTAGCCACAAACCAACGTATCCAAGCGGAAGAATTTGATGCGACCTCCGATGAACGCCTCAAGGATATTTCAGGTGGCATTACGGCCGAGGAAGCGATACGGTTTGTCCAGAGCGTGAGTGGAATGTACTACTCCTGGAAGAACGATCCGTCTGGGGGACTCCATAGCGGTTTCATTGCGCAGGACATTCACAAGGCAGGGTTTGACCATATGGTTTCAACAATCCCGAATACCTCTCTGAGTGGTCAAGTCGATAATGACGGATACACACATCCAGAAGGAGCTCAGCTCACCCTGAATTACAGTGCGATTACACCTTACCATCACGAAGCCATCAAGGTTTTACTTGATCGTGTCGCACGGTTGGAAGCTCAGATCTCAAGTTTACTTCACTAGATTGTCTTTGTAAGCAGAATACAGCTTGGAACTGACAACTTCCTGCATCTCTAGAGTGAACGAAAAGTTGCCAAACGTCTGGAGGACCCGGCCGTAGCAGTCGGTGAGTTTCAGTTTGATGACCGAGATGTTCTCAGGTTCGGGGAAAATAACCTTGTTGGTGATGGTATTGGCTCCATTTGCATAAATTACAGTGTTCTTGCTTGCGTTTACCACGATCTTCGCGAAGGCAGGAACAGCTGTTCCGTTGAACGAAAGGTGATCGATGGCCTCGTATTTTTCAAGACTTAGGAGAACGTAGGTGTTTCCGTAAAGATTGGGCAGGCTTTCGGACGTGTACGACGAATTTCCCGAATACGTGTTACTCGTGAATCCTAAGTAGGATCCAAGACCTGTATCGAATGGCCGCAGATTGGCTTCACGAGTAATACAGCATACATTTCCGGGAACAGGTGTGAAATCCATGGTGAACGCCCCTGAAGCCGAGATCGTGCATTTGGTAGTCACTGCATCAAATGTCACACTTAGTGAGATGGTGGGTGCCGCAGTAGACACCATAGCCGATGCGAGAGTCGTAGTCGTATAATTTCCATCTGAGATCGTGCGCTGGGATCCACTCACTGTGAAATTCGTGTTTTCAAGATTGGCAGTAAAATCATACCATGTATTCGGCAGTTCAATGCTGGAGAGGCGGAGAGATGTGATGTTCTTGTACGTCCTGGGCAGACGGATGGTACATGCCGCCGCACCTGTAATGGTTGGGTTATCACGGAAGCGGGTATCTACGTTAACGATGCGAGCCACGGATTCGGTGGCATAGACTGCGCCGTAGGTTGTTCGGTCCTGGAATCCTCCAACAGGTCGCATAACGGGTCCACTCATTGTCTATTATAACTTGATCACGACAGAATTCTTGGCGGACTTACGTTCCGATCCTCCCGATCGTTTGAGGACGGACTTGCGAGCAGGTTGAGGAGGCGGGGGGCCGCTGGCAAATGTCATGGGGGCTGTCGGAGCCTGGGTAGGGGGCATGGGGCTGGTATTTACAATCTTCTTCTCCTCCTTATTGATCTTGTTCAGGATATCCCCGATTCCAAGACCAGTGACCGACGGCATCTTCATGTCACGGGAGGGAGCCTTCAGGGGGATGGTGCGTGTGGGTGCGGGAGGAGCCTGCTGCTGCTGCTGGGGGGCATTGACTCCGCCGAGAAACGACATCAGACCGGCAAGCGGGTTATCGAAATTGGAGGCAGGCATCTGCGCCGGAGCAGGGGCGGGGGCACTCGGGAATGTGGGGACGGTCGCACGCTGCTGTTGCTGGGCTTGCTGACGGAACTGTTCTGTCTGTCCCTGCATCGCCTGGGCTGCCATCTGCCGAGCAATATCAGGGTTCTGGCGCAGAATCTCCTGAATATTCGGAACAGGAGCCTTCATCGCCATCTGGTTGGTGAGGTGGACCATGTAGACCATGAAACAGGTACGCATGGGGATACGCACGAGCGGGTGCATCCGCATCTGGTCCCCATACAGATCATACAACTCCTCGAAATCCTCTTCGAGATCGCCCACGTTCATCTGGGCGCTCTGGGACAGACCATCGAGCTGTAGACCGAACATCTTGATCATTCCAACATTCTTGGATCCCCACTCCATCGCCGACATACCCGTAATAAACCACTCGGAGAACTGCTTGATAGTGGAATCCATAGCCTTCTCCTTGCGCACAAACTCCAGCTCCATCTCCATCTCGTCCAGCGGAGAATCCATCGTGAACCGCTTGCGGATCGGAACACCCAACTTGTTGAGGCGCTCGAACTTGCGTAGGAGCTCATACTTCTTCTTCATGATGGCATCCTCGGACATCTTGGGGGCTACATTGACAGGCTTGAGGTATGCTTCGGCGTTCAGGTTCTCGACGCCATCCCAGGTCTTAGTAGCACCTACATCCTCAGCGGACGGGACGAGGCGGGGCGGGGCGGCAGGTTCGGACGGAAGGTCTGTGAAATCCAGGTTGACAGACTCCATCTCGGGGAGCTTCGTATTGGCAGCGGCCATCGCCGATGTATTCATTAAGAGATCAGCGCCGGGAACGTCCATTCTTACTATTATGTCTCACACGCATCCTCTTTGTAAGATGTAAACGCGAACGCCTACGAGTCTTGCGCCCGCCTTTCAACTTCGCAAACTCCCTGCCCTCTACCACTGTCTTGTACTCGCCCATTCCCGACCTTGAACATCCAGAACAAATATACGAACGATTCCCACTCCCCAAATCTGGTGCACTGGGTTCGTATTTACAAACACATACGGCAGGGAACTGAACAGGCGGGGGGCGGGGGGCGGATGCAGCCGCCGCTGAAAACGACGTAGGGGATGATGGGGGAGTGAAGGATGCCGACTCCACCGATGCGACACGGGGCCGTTTCGTCAACAACTCTTCTGCGGCCGATTTCATAGTTTCTTTCGCTGTGGTTTTAAGAACATCTTTCACGCCTTTCATGAATTGCGAACGAAGAGCGGGTCCGAGTCTGGACATGCCTATACTATATTATACTGGATGCTCTAAGAAATACAAGCCCTGTAAGAAACTGTCCGCCAAATCGTCCTTCTTTTTATGCGATCGGAAGAATGCGTGCTGGGATGGGGGGCACAGGAGTTCGCAGTGTGTGATTCCTGTTTTCTTGCGACCACGATAGGTTCCCGTCGCATCGGCGACACAGACGATATTGTCCAATTTATGGATGGCAGATACTCCCTTTGTCCGGAACCCACGACAGGCAAAATACATGTGGAGCATCGCTTGGACCGCAAACATCCGTCTATCCATCTGATTCTCAAAAATAATGAGATCCGCACCTGCCCACCAATGTTCACGCCGACCAAGTGAGTCAATGATGTCGCCCACCAGATCCAAGACTCCACCGCCAGGAGCACGAGCATTCCCCTTGAATTTTGTCCATCCCGATGCCAGCATCGCAGTGGAAATATGAACGACCAGATCTTTCTTGGTAGGTTTGCCAGTATACCCTGGCGCCATTCCCTGTAATTCTGCTATCGTCTTCTTTCCCAGTGCTGTCTTGGTCAGTGTCAAGTTTTTCGGACGATGGCGGGAACATGCCTGAGTTCCAGTCCCAGCCTGGCTCCACATAGCAGGTTTGGCACACTTGAAGCAGGATGTGCGGGTGTGTCCGTTCTTTTCCCCTACTACATCGATCACATCCCAGTGAGCAATACACATATCTGTCCTAGACGTTCCTTCCAGGACACATACGGCTAAATTCCTTATCCCAATATCAAAACTGACTAGTTTCATCTCACGACGCTGCTTGTATGAGAGAAATTAGTGTCGACTTTTTATCGCTCTTACTATACGGAATCCCCTTCGATGTAAGCATCTCACGAAGTTGGGCTGCCGTCTTTCCGCCCAGCGTAGCCATATCTTCGCCCATCAGCTCGACATCCTCGTCTTCGTGAACACTCACACGGTCATCGTCCTCCTGAGGAGCAGGGGTCTCCGTCTCCGTCTGAGCCTGCGCCTGGGACTCGGGGGCGGGAGCGTGCAGTTCGTCTTCATGGGAGACTTCCGGTTCCCGTTCGTGCTCCGACTGGGTCTGGGCAAAGGAGGGAGGTGGGGCCGTAATGGCAATGGCCAGAGCATTGATCGCCTGGGCCATGCGGGACTGCTGGACATACATCCACGCAACCAGACCAGTGAGAATCAGAACAATTCCGGCAACGAGCGCTACGACACCATGAAAGAACTCCATGTTTCCTAGTTTACCTTGTTGGACACTTAAAAATCCTCGGAATCAAACTTGATCGTCATGTCCTCTTTCTTGGCGCCCACCCCTGCCTTGGAATAATCCGAGACCTTCCGCTCAAAGAAGTTGCCCTTCCCTTCCATGGAAATCATCTCCATGAAATCAAAAGGGTTCTGGACATTGTAAATTTTAGAGATACCCAGCTGCACGGCGAGACGGTCGGCCACAAAGCGAATATACTGCGTCATCAATTTCGAATTCATTCCAATCAGGGAGCACGGCAAAGACTGGCAGATGAATTCAGTTTCAATCTCCACGGCAGATGTGATGATGTCCTGGATCCGTTCCGATGGAATGGAAGATTCAAGACGGTACATCTCCACCGCAAACACCGTGTGCAACCCTTCGTCCCGAGAAATGAGTTCGTTGGAAAACGTCAAGCCAGGGAGAAGACCACGCTTCTTCAGCCAGTAGATCGCACAGAACGCCCCGCTGAAAAAGATACCCTCAACACACGCAAATCCCACGAGACGGGTGGCAAACGATTCCTGACTATCGATCCACTTGAGTGCCCACTCACCTTTCTGACGAATACACGGGATGGTATCAATGGCCCGAAATAAATGAAGCTGTTCTTCCTTGTCCTTGACATACTTGTCGATGAGGAGGGAGTAGGTCTCCGAGTGTACACCCTCCATCGCATTCTGGAACGCATAGAACAACCGGGCAACCGGGCTCTGAACATCCCGCTGGAACCGGGTCGCCAAGTTCTCCTGGACAATCCCGTCAGCGCCCGCAAAGAATGCTAGGACCTGCTTCACAAAAAACTGTTCGTTCTGGGTCAGACTATCCCAATCATTCTCATCCTTGGAAAAATCAATTTCCTCGGGCGTCCAAAACGATGCCACCGACTGCTTGTAGAGCTGATACAGCTTCGTCTCGTCGGGCTTGATAGGAAATAGCGTATACCGGTCGCCGAGGGTTGCCATTGTGATGTATATAGGACGCAGAAAGTAGTTAAATCCTTTCCGTCTATTAAAAACAATACGAGACGATGAGCGTGGCACCGCCTCCCGCAACCTATACTGCGACCAATGATCTGAATATTTTGAAGAACATTTTTGTCCCTCAATACAAGCTCAGCAACGGGTATTACCATGCGTCAGTCAATAGCCAACTACCCGGAAACGTGACCGTTGGGGATACAACGACAAACTTTGCGATTACGCTGAACGGGGCTCGTGTGACAACGTTGTCGGACGTTCAACTCTGGGCACACTGGTATGCTTCGGAGAATCTCAATATGAATTCCAATCTAATCTACAATGCCTCAAGTCTAAAGTTTTTAGGAGGAAGTCTCACCAGTCCTTACACGATTGATGCGACAACTGGAACGATCAACGTATCCCAATATTGGCTGAAAGGTGTAGCCCTCACACTTTCGGGTGGCCTACCTGCATGGTCTGCTTACTCTGCGATCTCCAACGTGAATATGAACACCAGGTCTATTTCAGCAGTCGGATTCATCTCCTTATCCTCCGGCGGAACACTCCTGAGCCCAGCATCCAATGCGCTTGCCTTCTCCAATGCTTTTGGAGAAAAGGTGCGTATCACAGCATCGGGATGTCTCAGCATTGGAACAACTGTTGGTATCTCAGGATATTCACTGAACGTGAGCGGAGGGTCTATGTTTTTGTCGAACATTGTGGTTGCTAAGGATCCCGTCAATAGTGAGGGAAATGCGTTCTTCGTGACTATTTCGACTGGCTCTGGACAAGATTCTAATGTACTAATGGGTGCAAGGGGTGCGACCACAAACCTAATCTTCTGCACAGGAAACGCAGCGCCAACAGCTGCTGCACAAATTAGTGGGGGTGGGGAGTTCACCCTGCTAAGAGGTCGGTTCATAACGACGGATACGACCCTGTCCCACTCTATAGGCGGAGTTAAACTACAGAGCAATGTCGTAACATGCAGTGCGCTAACAACTACAACTTCCACACTCTCGAGCTTCATCGGCGGAGTCACATTCCAGAACTCTTATGTCACATCACGACTCAACATTTCGCTCATAAGCGGCTCAACCCTTACATTGACCGCACCGACGCAGGCTACGACGTTCTTATTGACGGTGTCTACTACCAGCCTCGTCCTCCCGGGAGCAAACGCATCCATGGGGATGTATTGGACAGTCAAGAATGTATCGTCTGGAAGTATGTCGATTACTCCGACCGTAGGAACTATTCTGAATATGACCAGTCCATTCACAATGATTTCAAACGCTCTTCTGACTTTCGTCTACACTGGAACCCCCAGTAACTACTACGCACTTTAGGGAGCGAACTTTGAATAGGGATGTGTGGTATTCAGGCTATTCTGCAGCCGCCATTTCCAAGCAAGGTATCCTTCCACTTGTTGACGTTCAGCTGTAGTCAACGCACGGTTGTAAATCAGGATTTCTGCCATATAAGATCTGAAAACCGCAGTAGACCACGCCCCGCCCCCGATACAGAGCGTGTCTGTTGTTGTCCCGAACGTGCCCGCAAGTGTTGTGGACGAAACATGAGTATTTCCATTGATGAAGATTGACCCGTTTGCCCCGCTTCTCGTAACAGAAAAAATCAGGGGAGTTGACGCTTGGTAGAAAGGGGTGTCGTATCCGATACGCGCATTTCCCAAGTCGGCAAATGTATTGCCACCTATGTATGTCCATGGCGCAAAGAACGTAAAACTGTTGGGCGACGTGTCCAGTGAAACTACAAGTGAATTGAAACCTCCGACATAATTCACGACTGCGAAGAGTGTAACATCTGTTCCGTTGGAAGACAACACGGGTGTTGGCGAAATGGAAGGAGTATGAAGTCTAGTTGTGCTGCTGTTAAACAAAACTCCGGGAAGTCCGTTGTTAAATCCCGTAGAAGAGTATGTGGGAGCAACGTCGGTGTTCTTTGTAGCATTCAGTCCATTTCCAGACTTATCTTTCCACTCATTGACGAGAGGTGCAGTTCCCACGATCGTAGACGCATCAGCCGCATCCAACCATAGAGCTATTCCCGGTAACGAGGTGGGCATGAAATTGGTGGAACGGGTGGGTATAGCGTTCTTGAATAGATGTGTGGGGGGCAGAGAACTCTGTAGACCCCATTTCCAAGCAAGGTATCCTTCAATCTGCTGACGTTGATAGCCAGTGAGAGGGGTGTTGAAAATAATCATTTCGTAAATAGTGGCAGTCAAATAGGCTTGGTTCGTAATTGCACCGCCTAATCTTTTCCATACCGATGCGTTAATAAGAGTATTATCTACCATTGAAAACGCTTGTGTTCCGTTATAAAATCCAACGTTTGTCACTCCCACGGTTTTTATAGATGACACAAGAAATGGAGTTGTTGGTAAATCAGATTTAAAAACAGCAAATTCTGGGTTGTTTGCTCCCATAAAGTAAGTAAGATATGAACCACCTTGTCCGCCAAGATAAATAGTTCCTCTGTTTGCTACCTCTGTATCCATATAATACATAGCAGATGTGGTGGAGGGAACAGGTGATCCAACCATAAACACCGTGTTCGTTGTAGGGTATGGAACATCCATTGAAAAGTACTGACTTGAAGCAGCGTTAAACGACACACCTCCAGACGGAAGTTTTTGTGGAGAGTTCACACCTGTAGCATGGTATCCGTTCCCGCTCTTATCTCTCCATTGAGTTATGCTGGATCCCGAACTGAACGTCATACTTGTTGTATCCGCTCCATCTACCCACCATCTCATTCCCGCCACCAAGTTGGGCGAGAATGGTGCGTCTACGGGTCTAACGTTCTTGTACGGATGTCCCACCGGAAGCTGGCTCTGAATCCTCCATTTCCATGCGAGATAGCCTTCTACCACGAATCTCTGACTCTCAGTGAAATACTCGGAGAAACACAGGAACTCGTGGAGATAGAAATCTTGCAGTGCTGGATTTGTTCCAATATACCCGAGATTCCATGGGGACGAGGATGGAACTGACGGTTGCCAGGACACTGATTGACCATTCACCGTAGACACTACATTCGTGGGTGTTGTGAACCCGTAGCTTCCTACCCCTATCTTCGAAGTAATAGCCGCATTCATTTGAGAATAAAGAATAGACGTTGTAGTGGACAAGACTCCAGGTAATGGATTTCTATTCACTCTAGCGTCCGATTGAAGAGGACACGTAACGTCTTTATTGACGCACATCAATCCAAACGACTTTCCAACTGCGGGAGTTGTAGATGACACGTAATCTCCCGTAAACGCTTGAGCATTGCTACCACTTATTGTCGCAAGCATGAAACATGTTCCAACTCCACTCGCTATCGCAGCACTCACAGTTCCACGGAGAGCATTCTGTCCAGAAAAGTACACTCCTGGCAAATATGGTCCGTTAGTAGTAGAATATGTTGGGGCGGTTGTCGTCGTTCCTAGAAATACATCGGACGTCGCAGATTTATCATACCATGTTGTAACTTTGCCTGATGATTGAAGAATTGTATCAGAATCCGCAGCATCCAGCCATGTCGTCAAACTCGCAATTTGGGCGGGGGTATTGAGTGCATCCGTGTCAAGTACAGTCGCTCCAGTCGGTGATATCTTAGAAAATGGATGGTTGACAGGCAGAGTACCCTGGAGAGCCCATTTCCACGCAAGGTATCCTTCGAGAAGTTGCCGCTCTGACTTCTCAAAGTATTGATTATAGACTACAAGTTCCCCGAAGTTCATGATCGGAGTAATGCCTGTCGCAGTATTCGCTCCGATATACATAGTAGTTGCACTTCCCGGTATCGCATTAGACCCGATTACAGGAATTCCACCGTTCACAGAAAGGTAGAAATTGCTATAATCCCATGCGAAAAATACAAGATTTGTTCCTGAAGTCATTGCTAAGGTTAATGGGGTTGTATCACCCCCAGTTGCTCCAGCATAATTGTTTTGGAGTTTTAGGGTTGTTCCTGCTGTGTATGTAAGAAGGGGACCCCATGGAGCAGTGCCAGTAGACGCTCTCCATGTAAGAATAGGGAGATCACTTCGAGTGTCTGCGATATTGAATACGAAGAGGACAGACCCTTCGGCCGTAGAAGGCAGACTGGTTTTACTCAGATAGTTACTACTGTTCCCGGGAAAATAGAGGGATGGAAGATTGTTGATATTGGATAGCTGGAACTGGTTTCCAGTTCCGACGTTTACTGTAAACGACCCACCAACACGATCGGCAATGTTCGCTGTGGTCTGTCCCGGATACGTCATATCCAGCCAGGATACAAGTCCTAAAATCGTGGTGGGAAGGGTTGGCGGGATCCACTGATCTCCCGATGGTTGAAAGCTCTTGTAAGGATGAGAGAACGGGAGCTGGTCCAATAATCCCCACTTCGACGCAAGGTATCCTTCCACACTTTGACGGTCGGTGGAAGATAAAGCGTTGGACGTAGCAATGAATTCGCAGAGATGGAATCCACTGGACGTGTAAAGAGTCGTGGAAGAACCGATGTAGAAAGGAGTGTTAACGGCTTTGTTCTGGAATGCGACTGCCGCCGTAGAAAGATCGTTGAATCCAGGGACGCTGGTGATACTATTGGTAGAAACGTCGAAGGAGGCGAAGGTATAGTTCATGCCCGTGTAACTTGGGACACCAAACGAAATATCGCCCACAACGTACTGGTAGGGGGAGTAAAGAACACTATTGGACTGGCATAACCCGAATGCACTGCTATTCGTATTCGATCCGATTCCGATATTCATGGCAGAGGCGACAGTTGGGCACTGGTACACGGCCACGAAGGATTTGGAAACGGGAGTAGTGGGGTTCAGCGTAAACGGTCCGGTATACGGAACCGAAGAGTATGGGTGGGTAGTATCAAGTTTGTCCCGCAGTCCCCATTTGGTAGCGAGGTATCCTTCTACCTGTTGACGTTGGGAGGTGGTGATAGCAGTAGTAAAGACAATGACTTCCTGTATATTTCCAATGAAGTAACGATTCACAAGAACAGTGGCAACAAAATCACCAATAGATAATGCGAACTGTGTTGTTCCGCCAACGTTAAATGTTGTGTCTATTATATTATAGCCGGTTGGAACGGTAATTAAACTGCTAACTGGTGTTCCGAGGGTTCCATTCACAAAATAGCTCGAACCAATATCCTCGTTCGCAGATACTCTTAGTTTGTTTATACCCTCTTGAAATCGTAGACTAACGGCGGCAGTACCGCTAAGTATATTTACAGTTGTAAACGCCATGTTAATTCCATTGTTAGTACTCATAGCTGTGTTTTGAACTACCATAAATATAGAGCTTGAACCAGCAGTGATAACATTTGTTGAGAGTGCCGACCTACACGATACTTGTGCGTTTGGAAAGACTACGGCGGGAGGATTCGCACTATACGTCACAGTCCCTCCTGTAATTGTCATATTGTTCCCAGTTCCTGACTTATCCCTCCACGCAGTCACCGAGGTCGTTCCCGTGATCGTAGACGTATCAGCCGCATCCAGCCACAGAACACATCCCGGAATAGTCGGAGCGCCCAGTCTCGAAGTTAAGGTTGAGATCATCTGTGAACCCTTAGGAAAAAAGACTGACGGTTGGTTCGTCGTTGTGTTAGATTTGATGATGGGAAGGGAAAATACGGGTACCGACGATGGTAATGGTATATAATAGGAAAGTGGAATATTCCATTTTTGTGAAAGGTATCCTTCAATCTGCTGACGTTGGGAGGTGGTAAGGACTGTGTTGAAAAATATGATTTCACATATATCTCCGCTCATCGGTAAACTAGCAGCCAATCTTATTCCTACTGCAAATGTTGTTGAATATGTCCCCGTATAATCCGGTAATTGAACTACAACAGATGTTCCGTTTTCATATCCTGTAGCAGGGCCAGAACCAGAAGTATTTGGACGGTAATAAATATGAATTCGTGGAGTTGAAGAATTAAATGCTATACCAGCGAAAGGCTGGAGACCACCATTATTTTGAAATACGATTCCACTAGCTAGACTAGAATCTCCAAATGAAAAAGGAGCAGCTCCCGCTTGCCCCGGGTCAGTCATGTTTCGTTCTACAAGAATGAATGTAATTCCTTGAGTGCCTAGTGAAGTGAATGTAGATCTTTGTAAACTTGTAGATGAAGTTGAAGTTCCAGTGAATCGAACAACTGGTAAAGCTCCCACAACATTTGCTACTATTGTTGGCTGCTGGGAAGATGTTGTTTGTGAAAGGGTGTTTCCATTTCCCGACTTATCCCTCCATTCACTCACGGTTGTCGTTCCCGTGAGCGTAGACGAATCAGCCGCATCCAACCACAAAACACATCCTGGAATCGACGTTGGTATAGAATAGGAAAGTGGAATATTCCATTTTTGTGAAAGGTAGGATTCCACCCGTTGACGTTGGGAGGGTGTGAGAACAGAATTAAAGTGAATAATTTCTGCGATCCGAGCTCCACCTGGTGCGAGTGTGGCACTTGATGTGCCATTTATGTAAAGAGTTAGTGGTGGATGTGTCACTGAACCACCGGGATAGGGTGGAGTGGCCGAATATACAGTTGTTGTACGTACATTACCATTCAACGTGTAATTGATTGGTGCGGTTCCAGTACTGCCGTACCCAATAGAAAATATAAACCACGTATTATTTGGCGGAATTTGGTTACCAGCACCAGCAACTGTATCGAACACCTGCAGTATTCCTGGTGCTGTATTTGTAGTATTATTAACGTTCAATACACCTGCATTGCCAGTATAGACATACATACCATACGCACCCCCAGAAGTCGCTGTATCTATAATTATTCCCTGCTGACCCGTCACATATCCTACAAAAAATTGGGTAAACGAACTCTGCCACAAAAAATTATTCGCCTTCATTACACCAGTTGTTCCAAAGTTTAGAGCATTCAGACCGTTCAACGTTGTCTGTGAAATTGTTCCCAAATGAGGAACCGCATTATAGCCGTTTCCACTCTTGTCTCTCCACTCACTCACCGACGTTGTTGTTCCCGTGATCGTAGACGAATCGGCCGCATCCAACCACAAAGCACATCCTGGAATCGACAATGGTACTAGAATACTCCATTTATCTAAAAGGTATCTTTCCACCTGTTGACGTTGGGAGGCAGTGATAGCACTAGTAAAAACAATGACTTCCTGTATGTTTCCAATGAAGTATCTGGTACCAAATAGCGAGGATAATGTAAATTTTGTTGTTCCAGATCTATTGAAAAGTCCATAAATAATGTTCGGTCCACCAGATGGAAGTGTAATTTTCCCACTACTTCGCACTCCTAAATTTCCATTAATATAGTATGCAGTATTAAACCCAATATCGCCAATATCACCAGAAAGAAGACCTGTTGTACTATTACCAAGGCGTATAGAATAGTCGCCTAGATTAAACGGAGTTATATCAGGGCATGCAAATATCATAGAGATAGCATCAGTAGCAACAAAAGTTGACTCACAGACTATGAATACAACCGATTGGCCATTTGTGATTGTCGTTGAAAGTGCTGAAGTCATGATTCCCCCGCTCGCAAATGTCACCTTATTTGATCCGTAACTTACACCAGCTTGTGTGAGAGACATATTATTCCCGGTTCCCGACTTATCCCTCCACTGCGTCACCGACGTTGTTCCCGTGATCGTAGACGGATCAGCCGCATCCAACCACAAAGCACATCCTGGAATCGAAAATGTTGATGTAACCATAGTATTTCCATTACTCGACCGATCTGCCCACGACGTGACTCCTCCTGTTGTTGCTGACACGGTTATAGTGGAAGTTTCCTGTGCGTCCAACCACATCGCCAAATTCGATAGACGGGACGGATTGAACCGTTCCTTGTTTACGAGAGACGTGGACATCCTCCTCCTTCTTGTTATACTCCATTCATGACTTTTTGGATGGAAACAACCGATACTCCCGAATGCTTGGAGAAGTCTTTCAGCATTGCTCTGGTCTCTGCTTTCGAGAGCCCTTCACACAGAACTCGGGCAATCATTCCCGAGACCATGACTTTCGGTGTATGTTCCAATTCCTCGTCGGGGGATTTGAAGATATGCTGAATAGTTGCCAAGATCTCAGTGCGCTGGTGTTCCTGGATGGACAGACCGTTCATCATCCGCTCGGCGAGGGACAGCTGAGTCTTCAAGAGGGGATTCTCTTCGGCGTGGATGCCGAATGTCTGGATGGCCTTGGAAAGAGCACGAGTGGAGACATTCACAATAGCCGCAATTTCCTCGTGGGTTCGGGATACACCCATACGGCGACACGCTACAAAGAACACTGCACCCATCAGAGCCCTTCTCGTCTCCCCCCTGAGTTTCAGGGCGTCTTCCTGACCACGAAACAGGGCGCAAGCTTCCTGGAGAATAGCTTTGGTGAATCCGTTGCGGTAAGCGTACTGGTTCAGTGTTTCCAGAGCAGCGAGCCAAGATCTCTCGGAATGGGAAGCGAGGGACCATGCCGATAAGCGCTGAATGCTCTTGAATGCCGGGGACGACGTTTTCTTGTTCATGGCCATAGACCCATACGATGAATCGGGAAGCAATTGGTTGATAGTTAGACCGACACGGGTAGGATCTTCATTCCGGTCTTCGGCTCCGTAATATCTCCACTCCGCACCCTCATCAATCGTTTGCTCCATAATCGTTCCACATGCTGTACACACTCTCTGTCCCTCTTCTACCCTGATATCCTTCTCAGAGTGTTCGTCACACATGTTTGTGCTCCAAGACATCTAAGTATCTCAACGTTCGTTTTTATCTGTTCATAGAATGACGCAGGAAATCCATAGCAGAGTCATCGTAGACAAACGGACGATAATCCGCCCCTGATTTTGGAGGAGCACGTAATCTACTAGATTGGGTCTGAGGTTTAATCCACGAAATCACGAGAGTCAGAGTGGGTGTGATCCATACATGGAACCCCTGTTCTACAAGAGCATCCCTAACATACTCTATAGCTTCACGGTGGTCATAAAGAGGATATCCAAACACAAAGGAAGGAACATCGTAGACAAAATAGGGGGCAGCAGGGTTGTGAATAGCATAGGTTTTCAGTTGCGACGATAAATTGGAAAGAACCGGGCGCATCGCTTGCATCTTGGATGTCTTGCGTTCTTCCTCCTGCTTCCACAGGTCTTTGGCCCGAAGCATTTTCATACACGCAGAAAAGAAGCATCAATGAAATACACGGGTCTAGCTTTAAATGGTGGGGGGATGCGAGGAGTTCTTCAGATTGGAGCACTCCAGGCAATAGCAGAAGAAACAACCGAGAAGTTTCTCCACAATATCTTTACCGACGGAGTCTACGGTATTTCCATGGGTGCGCTTATCGCCACGTTGATTGCGTTTGAGTTTTCGGTGGACGATCTGAGTGTGCTGACAGAATTGCTTGGGAATATGCAGGATGCGTTCCAGCCTCTGCGTCTCCAGGCTCTCTTGGGCTTGACCCAGACAAACGGAATTGATGATGGGTCTAAGATCTATACGCTTCTGGACACAGAGTTCAAGAAGAGGGGACTTGACTTCGGAAACCTTCGGATCGGAGACGCAGCCATCCCCCTCCACATTATTGCCTCAGATCTTTCAACCCTGAAAGTTGTGGTGTTTGGTCAGTCGATCAAGGTATGGGATGCCTTGCGTGCCTCGTTTTCTATTCCGTACATCTTTACGCCACACACGATTGAAAATAAACTGTTTGTAGACGGAGCAATTCTGTGTCGGCGTATCCTTGACGTTGTTCCCCAGAAAGATAGGGAACGGACCTTGTTCCTTATGACGGCGCAGAGCAAGCAGATTACGATCGACAATTATATGTCAGCGGTCCCGTTCAGCCGAAATATCAAGGACACGCATTCCATGAAAGATATGTATCCCCTAAACACGTGTCTGCTGATAGAAAACAGCGCACAGATGTTCACGTTTTGGGATTCGGTGGATATTGTTCGGCATCTACTCGGCGTCGGTCGCACCGGATACCATGAGTTCCGGACCGAGTGCCTCCACGAGAAACTCACGTAAGACTGTGACTTTCGGAGGACCCAAGTATTCAAATGTTCTGGAGGATGTCTTGAGTTTGTAGGATGGGTAGGACGCCACCTTGTATTCCGTACACTTTCGGTCTGTCTCGCAGTTGACATATTGAACAGTAATAGTCTTTCCGCCGTATGTACGCTCTTTCACGATAGATTCCAGACTCTTGACGATCGGCTGAGCGTCTTCGGAATACGGGCACCATTTCGTAAAGAAGAAGAGAAAGTGAGCCTTGTCATCGGGGATCCCGATTTCTTTGACTTCCTCGACTAGCATACGGCTGGCTGGGGGGTATCCACGAATAGCCCAGTAGATCCCGATAAAGACGAATAGGGCGACCAATGTGACGCCACTTGCGATAAGCCCAGTCTTGAGAACGTCCATCTATCTATTTATTAGGATAGAGAATAGACGTTATTTTCCGTTCATGAGCATACCATTCCCTATACGCTTGTTGCTGAGGAGTACCAGAAGCCAGTGTCCACATGAGTGCATGTGTTTGGCGCTCGGGTTCACCCAGTTTGGGGTTTACGGTATACCACTTTCCGTTATACCGGAACATTTACATGTATGGAGTCGCTCCCTTAAAACTTCTTAGAAGCGGGCAGGGAAGCCGACCAGGTTGGCGCCAATACCGAAGCCGGCACCCGTGCGGGCCGACGAGCCGACGGAGGGGGCATAGATATCGAGGATGGCGAACACGGCGAGGGCAGTCAGGGCGATGGTGCCGATCTCATCGACACGGAGCTTCTTGCCCGGGAGCAGGTAGCACGCCACGGCGACGGCGAGGCCCTCCAGGGCGTACTTGACCAGGCGCTTGACGAGGTCGGCGACGTCAATTCCCATAGACGGGGCGGGGGCGGCCTTGGCAGAGGGATCGGACATTTGTTTATACTTGATAAAGGAGAAAAATTCGGGTGACTTGGGATAAGCAAGGAATGTTCTCGCCGTATGTGATTATTATTCTATATGTTCTAGTGATCGTGTCCCTGGAAGTATGTGCGATGAGCTGCTTCAAGACGTCCATTGAAGACTGGCGGTTCTTCCTCCTCGGCGTCTTCTTTTATTCCATGGTCGGAGTGATGCTGGTTCAGACGTTCAAACTCACTGGGATGGCGTTCACGAACGCACTGTGGTCTGGCCTGTCGGTTATGGCGACGACGACGGTCGGAGTCCTCTACTTCAAGGAACGGCTGCACCTCCACGACTACCTTGCCATTGCGATGATCGGCGGCGGCGTCCTGATCTTGAAATTTACCGAGTAGAATGCGGGAAAAAGGCATTTTAACGTGTAGGGTTAGAGAGTATAAATGAGCTCTTCTTCGACTCGCACTAAGGTTGAACTTCCTACGCACGAGGACGGCGAGGTGGTGGACTACCTCGATGAGGACCCCGAGCTCCCTAACCAGCGCTACTGTATTGTATCCTTTATCTCGCCCGAGAAAGTGATTGAGAAGAAGAACGACTACTTCTTCCAGAAGTTCATTCAGTGGATGGACTATGACTGGAAGGTCAAGGGCCTTGAGCACTTTGCGGCCTATATCGCCCAGAAGTATTCGCTCAAGGTGGACGATATCATGAAGGATATCCACGAGTTCGAGAAGACGCATCGTGATGAGATCAAGAAGACGGATGTCCCTGAACAGTATCAGGTATTCCTCCTCAAGCACGAGAAGGAGGTACAGGAGGCCTTCGACAAGGCCAACAGCTTCCAGTGCAATATCCGCGGCGTCAAGGTCCGTCGTGCGTTCCCGTCGTATGAGGAGGCGCAGCTGTGGTGCAAGGTTCTCCAGCGCAAGTATCCCAAGGACAACCTGATGATTGGGCGCATGGGCTGCTGGCTGCCGTGGGAGCCTTCCGAGCACCTCATGGAGAACGTAGAGTATGCCAACTCACAGCTCAATGAGATCATGCGGAAGTACAAGGAGAACGAGTCGAACCGTGAACTGTTCTTTGCCGAGGAGCGTGAGGGGGCGATGAAGGCGCAGCGTGAGGAGAACGCTAAGCGCCGGGCAGAGCAGGCTCAGCTGAAGGCGCTGGAGGCACCCGTTCACCCGGCGGAGGGTGGAATGCGGGAGTAAACGGTTCACGTGCCCTGTTTTTTTACCCATACTGAAGGACCCCGACGACTGGACGCAAGTTCAGCGTTGTAATCGTTGGCGGCCAACATAGTCGACATGAACGGTTTGTTGTCGGCCCACAGGGAATCGGCACACATATGGAACTGCGGGTGGTCGCTGGCCTTGTACCAGAACACCTGATCTTCCAACTTGTTCGAAACAGATGAGTTACAGATGACAATACATTCGTAATTCTCCGTACACTGGTCCATAAATTGACAGAACATCTCAAAGGAGGGAAACATACCTGCGTAGTTTTCGTAGATACGTTTGCGGTTTCCAATGATGTTCTCACGCAGAATGAAGACAAAGTCTACGTTCGTGCGGAGAGAGGGTGGGATACCGAGGGGATACTGCATGGTAATCATGGTGGATAAATCGACGTGGCGACCGTTCATGAATACGTAACGTGTAGACTCCTGCTGGATCCACGTGTTATCGAACAAACAATCGTCAAGAATGAGGAACGCACGAGGATCTACACTGGACCCTGCTCCTCCATTCCCACGCTGCTGTTTGAGCGCCAACTGACGGCGAATGACGTTCATGATAATTTCAGGTTTGTATTTGTCATGAATGAGTTTGGAGGGAACCATATCCTGGAAAAAGCGGTTGGCTACCTCTGTTCCGGAAATCACAGTTCCAATGGGGAACGCATCCTGGTTGTGAAACAGAATATCACGAACCAAGAAGGATTTGCCGGTATCTTTCTTGCCGATAATCACGATCATAGGAGATTTATGGGAGTCCATAGAACATCTCTGCTTGATCGTTTCCATATTGAATTGACGAATGTTGAAGTTCATTCTACCCTATACTCATTTCTCAGAAGATAATAAGATGGCGAAACACGCATACGCCTACAATATCCACAACGTCCATTTATCGTCGGGCGATTCCCTGCGTGTGACGGCTAACATTATAGTTTTTTCAATTATGTATGCGTTGGCAGGGGGATTCCTCTCGTTTGTTCTCTACTATCTGTTCGACACCTACGATCCCCCAGAATCCGCTGAGTGGGAGACCAAGGGACTTGCGTTCCAACTTACCGATATTGCCCTTGAAATTGCGATCATTGGTCTGGTAGCATTCTGGCTAGTCTACTTCATCAACACGTCAACACCCATTATCCCAGTCAGGAAAGGGCTGGAAGATTTCGTAGACTCGTATACGAGCGGACTGTTCTTCATGTTTTCCCTGTTCATATTCCTTCAGGACTTTTCAGATAAGATGAGGTATGTCTTCAAGCAGTTTCTTGGGAACGTCTTTGACAGAGTATTCCCGGCTGAAGGGTCGATCATCGACGGATCCCTGCGGTATAGCGAGAAGCAAAAAGCAGGGAAGTATACATAACGGGAAACCGAATGCCAAAGCCAACGCCCGACTTACGAACATCCAATATTCATTTGGATGTTCAGAAGTGTTCGAATCTCCAGGGACTTCAGGAACAGGCTCAGAAATTCTGGGGTCTTCGCCGCATCCAGCCTTACTTCCCTTCCATCCAGAAACTGTTCAAGCTGGAGAATGTTCGGATGCCCTACCATTACGGCCTGAAACTCCGTTTGCCGATCCAGACAATCAGTAGTGACGCTGCAGTCTACGTCTCTGGTCGTGAAGTCCCGATTCATCTGAAGAAGACGATGTTGTATTCTCCCTACCATGTGATGCACGGAGAGTATGCGGGGACCGGTCTTCCCAATACGGACGATGTCTCTGCCGAACCCCTGCGTATCCAGAACCCTTACAACGCAGCGTATGTTGGATCTCTCGCATCCCTTGTTCTGTCGGAATCGGAATGCCAGCATTTTCCACGTGTCTACGGCGTATTCTCTGGAATCTCTGAGCGACATGTCCTAGACATCTCGGACGATTACGAAGATCTGTGTGATCGCCCGTGGTTCTCCCAGAACATTGGGCATTTCTTTGACCTGCGTCTACGCAAACCCGAGGTCCCTGTTCTTGAACTTGCCGAGTCTTCTGAGGATATTGATTTGGGCGCTGTAGATCTGGAGCCCATGAATATCCCTACTCCTCCAGTTCTTCCTTCTGCGTTCGATGGTGATGCCGAAGAGACGCCCGAAGAAATGGGAGAGTCAGATAGCTGTTCTACGGACTACATTTTCGGCGTCCGTTCGTGTGCGAGCGATAGTGAGGGGGAGGAGGATGACGACGACAGCGGGAGCGAAGAAACTGGATCTGGGTTCTCGCAGGAGGAGCACGACGAAGCGTTTGCCCATGCCGTATTCAAAGATGCTCCTATTCAGATCACGGTGATGGAGAAGTGCGAGGGGACACTGTATACCCTGTTCAAAGAGAACCATGATGTTTCGAAGAGGTGTGCGTGGATCGCCCAAGTGATCTTTGCGCTGGCGTATGCTCAGCGGACGTTTGCGTTTGTCCACAATGATCTCCATGTCATGAACGTGATGCACGTCCCCACGACCGCTGAGTTTTTCTACTACAACGTTGGTGGCAAGAGTTATCGTGTTCCCACGTATGGCAAACTGATTAAGATCATTGATTTCGATCGGGCTTCGTTTTCCGTGAAAGTCCCAAAGATGAAAGAGTCGAAGTTCTTCATGTCTGACCAGTTTCACCAGGATGAAGAGGCGGGGGGACAATACAACGTCGCTCCGTTCTACAATCCCAAGTATCCCGAAATCAAGCCGAATCCGTCGTTTGATCTAGTCCGTCTTGCTACGTCCCTGTTCTGGGACTGTTTCCCAGATGGAGCCGACGACAAGTATGTGTCGAACCCGCTGTTCAAGATGTTCATGACATGGCTCACACTTCCAGATGGCAAGTCTATTCTGTTCCGTGATCCGGAGAACGGAGATTTCAGTGAACGATACCGGGGATTCCACCTGTATAAGGCGATTGCCAGGTACTGCCGTGATACGGCGGTGCCTCGCAAACAAATTGAGAAGTTTGGATCAGTGTACATTACGGATAAAGTGCCTCGAGGTGAGACGTGCTTGGTGATCGAGTGAATTCGTTTAAGGCTTCTCGGACTTCTTGTCCTCGTCGTCCTTCTCCTTCTTGAGTGTCTTATCCACGCCCTCACGTCCACCGAGGATCGCACGGGCCGTATTGCGGGTGAGGTGGTAGACTAGGGCAAATACTACACCGTGGGTGAGGGCAACCACCAGCTTCGACGAACGAGGGGGCAGGGTGACCAGGACACCGGGGGTCAGGGCAGCGAACAGGAGAGCGATAAAGGCGAGCATGAGCCACTGCATTTTGTTTGTATATACCGTATATTTCATTTAGAACGAAGGCTTCCCGACAAACATATCCTGGACGGCCGTGGACGCAACGGATGCGGTGGCCACAACAGCCTCGGTATCTCCGCCCATGGCAAACAGAAGTCCACCTGCGCCGGCTCCCGAGAGCAGACCAATCTTAGACGCATCCGTCCAATCGACCGGCTGCTTCTTAGTATACCGTTCAGCAGCATAGACTGCGATTCCTGCGAGGGCTACGAGAACAATGACAATCAGAAGATTCGTGTCCAGCATTGTTCTATTTGATAGGTTCAGGTGGATTTGTTTACAGCTTTAGAACGAGCTCCCCATCCTTGGCTTCTAGCTTCACGTCCTTATCGTCGTTCTTCTCCTCCTTCTTCTTCTCGGCTTCTTCTTCGATTCCCAGATCGATCTCGGCAGTCTCATCGGACAGCTGGAGCTTAGGATGATCCTCGTCGTCGGTTCCAACATCGTCGTCATCGTCCTCGGATTCCTCTACTTCGAACGCCACCTTCTTCTCATCAGAAGCAGGGGCAGGGGCAGGGACAGGGGTAGGGGGCGGGGCGGGAGCGGACGCAATCTCGGTAGGTTGAATCACGTCCTCGGCCTTCTGAGGCGCATCCTCCACGGAGAAATACGTATTCACAATAGACTGCCACGGGAGGAAGGAGTCCAGAACTGTATCGAAAGCCGTATCAAGAATCACATCAATCTCCTTGCGGTTACGTGCCTGCTGCTCAGTGGATACACCGACCGTGCGAAACAGGTAGGCGTGTTCCCATGCACGGCGAGCGACTTCCTTGTAGTATTCGTGCACGAACTTGGGTAGGGGCGGGCGTTCAAACTCTACATCAATGCTGTCCTGGGTCGAACGATACTGGATGGCAGCAAAAGCACGGAGGTAGGTTAGGAGAACTCCGGTAAGAAGCTCCTCTAGGTAAGAGCACTTGGAGGCGGTAATAATGCGCTTAACTTCCGTCTGGAGAACATCGTCGGTCCATACGGGAATACGTGTCAGAAGATTCTGGAACGTCTTCAGAATCTGATCTGTCTGGTTATTCTTCTCGCAGATGGTCTTGGCGTTCTCGTAGACCGACCAGATTCCCTCGGCGACATGGGGAAGAACCATAAGCGAAAAACGATTGCGGATATGGCGCTTGGCGAATTGTGCCTCTTCCTTGAGTGACATTTGTATTGTTGGTTCAGAACTTTACGTGTATAATGAACGCCAGTGTTCGGGCAGAGTCGTATTGAAATCGGTCAAGATCGTCTCCACCATGCTGCGGGTGAGTTTCATGGGGAATTTCACAGGGATCCAGAACTTGTATGCCTTGGCACTCTCCTCGTCCGAGATCCGGATAAGGTTGACACGAGCAACAACAGCTTCCACGACACGGATGAGATTGCGCATTCCCGCCTCATTGTTGGAGTATTCCTTGATGATGTATTCTGCGGCCTCTTCGTCAGCCGACAGATCTTCACGGGAAATCCCAGCGTGACGAAGGATATCGGGCCAGATATAGTTGGCGACAATGACCTTCTTTTCGGAATCCTTGTATCCTGGGATGTTGATGACTCGCATACGATCCTTGAGAACAGGATGGACTCGCTCTTCGTCGTTGAATGAGAACACGAAGAGGCACTGAGAGAGATCAAAGTCAATTCCAGCAAAGTAACGGTCGTGATACTGGGAGTTCTGGGAGCGATCCGTAAGATGGATCAGCATGGAGATGATTTCCTCGCCGTGAGGAGTGCCGCTTACCTTATCGAGCTCGTCAAAGTAGAGCACTGGGTTCATGCACCCTGCCTGGATAATCGAGTCAACAATCCGACCCCACATGGACCCCTCGTAGGTATACGAATGACCAGAGTAATGGGCGATATCCGATGCGCCGCCCAGGGATGTGAAGATGAACGGCCGACCCAGAACTTCGGCGATTCCGTTGCGGGCGAAGGAGGTTTTGCCTACACCCATTGAGCCACGCATCGCAATCACATTGCCGACGGAGGTAGGATTGGAAATCCACTGTGCGAGGATCTGTAGAATCTGGGTCTTGGCAGACACCATTCCGTAGGTCGCCTTGTCCATCTTTGACCGAGCATCTTTCAGGAACAACGAGCACTTCTCTGGCCCGTCCTTGATGGTTACAGGCAGGGGCACATTCTTACCGAACGGGACACGGAGCACACCGTCAATCCAGTTGCGGAGTTTCTGCGACTCGCCGTTCTCGGAGCCCATACGGTTCATGGCATCAACCTTGCGGATGATTTCACACTGGACTTTCGCAGGCATATCGATATCCAGAACACGAAATTTATACGGGATCTCGGATTCGCCGAGAAGATCAGATACAGTCTTCATCTTCTTGAGTGCACCTTTCTTTGCCTGTTTCGTGAGTCCTTGAAAGTAGTCGCTTTCACGGCGGGAAAGACGGATCGCCGGTTCGTCTTTAACGCTCTTCTTCTCCTTCTCCCTCTTCTTCTCACTGTCCCCGGCAATGGTGAACATCGGATGATTCTTGAGCTTGCTGGCAAACAAATTTTGGATGAATGCGTGAGGGATCTCGTCGTCATCCTCGTCTCCGTATCCATCTTCATCTTCGTCTTCGTCTTCATCTTCATCTTCGTATCCATCTTCATCATCATACTCGACTTCTGCGTCTACGTTTGCATGGAGATGGATCTTGACGGAGACCGGCATATTGAACGGAACCTTGATTCCATGGATGATCTGGTCCTCCTCGTCCTCCTCCTCCGACTCGTCCAGCTTCAGGGCAAGCTTCGGTGTCGGTTTCGTCTTCGTCTTCGTCTTCGTTTCTGACTCCGACTCTTCAAACTCCGAATCTTCTTCGTCGTCGAAGAGCGTATCGTCATCTACCCACCGCACGCTCTCTATCGGCTTGTCCTTGCTGCGTAAAGGGTATCGATTATTCTTCTTGGGCGACTTCTGGTCCGGCGGGGGAGGAGGAGCAGCCTCCCCGCTCTTTGTACGACGACGGCGTGCGGTCTTAATTTCGGACATATTACTCTTGTCCGCCAGAAGAAAGTTTGGCAGGACAATCCATTTTGTCGGATATGTATAAGGAATGGACGCCGTCTTAATAAAGAAGGCACAAAACATCGTAGATTACGAAGTTGCGCATGATCCAAAGGTTCGTGAAGTCCTTCAGATCGTCAAAGAATTTATTCAGGCCAAGCGTGTCCTATGTTACGGCGGAACAGCGATCAACAACCTCCTCCCGAAAGAAGACAAGATCTACGATCCAAACTACGACGTTCCAGACTACGATTTTTACAGTGAGAGACCCCAGATTCATGCCCTAGAACTCGCAGACATTTTCTATTCCCGTGGATTCAGAAATATTGAAGTCAAGCCGGGTGCACACTTGATGACCTTCAAGGTGTTTGTGGATTACACTGGTATGGCTGATATCACATACCTCGAGACCCCGGTGTTCAAGCATCTGTGGGATGAGGAAATCATCAAGGGCGGGATTCATTATGTGTCTCCAAACTTCCTGCGGATGTCAATGTATCTCGAACTGTCCCGCCCCCGTGGCGACGTGTCTCGCTGGGAAAAGGTGTACAAGCGCCTGATGCTCCTCAACAAACATTACCCTGTAGGATGCAAGCCTAACCCAGAACGGGGATATATTACGCTGGGAGACGCCGAACGAAACGGGATTGAAAAGCTCCTCATGACCAAGAATATCGTTCTCCTAGGAATCCACGCCCTTGATCTTCACTCAAAATTACGAAACAATACTTGGCAAACACCCATCGATGTTCTGGCCGACGATATGTCAGAGGCAATCAACCAGTTCATGAACATTCTGGGCGATGATATAGATGTCCAGGAACGTCCAGCCTACGCTGAACTCCTTCCTGCCCACGTTGATATTCTGGACAAAAAAGGGGGCCTTATTGTGCGTGTATTCAAGACATTTGCGTGCCACAGTTACCATCTCCTCCAGAACGGACTGCGTGTCGCCTCTATCCCCACCCTTCTGCAATTCTTCTTTGCGTTCGTGTATGCTGACGCCCATTTCATTGAGGGAGGATACGACCAGGACCGTGTGATCTGTATTTGCCAGCGCCTGATGGATCTTGCGGCCTCCACCAAACGTCGGTTTGAGCTCCTGACCCCACTAGATTGCCTGGGACATCAGGATACACTCACGGAAATCAAGAAGAACAAGAGCGATCTCTTCGAAAGGACTCCCAAAAAATCAAACGAATTCTTGAGGCTCTTTTTTGCGTATAAACCAGGGACACTGAACAAAACGCAGAAGAACAGGATAAAATCTGTTCTTCGGAAAACGTCAAAAGCAACCCAGAATGAAGATCAAGATCTAGTAACGGATCAGACTAGTTGACACTCGCAGGGTGCTGAAGGGAGTGAGCGATCCCGTGCCGCAGGGGGAGCACTGGGGGACCTGATATCCACGAGTCGTCATTAAAGCATTCGACGGGCCGTAGGACTGAGTAGTATACGCCATATCCAGGAAATCTGTGTGCGAAATACCTCCGACCGGCTGTTGATTCTTTCCCGTAGAACTTAATACCTGGTAATTGCGCTTCGCACCCTGCTGACGGAGAAGACGAGTCACGTCCGAGGCATCACGAAGTTGAATCACAAAGTTCGCACTCGTATCCTTGCCAATACCATACGCAATAGAACATGTAGACATTGTATCTTTATTGATGGCTAAGAATAAAGATATGGAAGACCTTATCCTGCTTTTCCTAGTCATAGTTCTACTCGTCGCAACTGTGGGAATGACCCAGGGGAGGGAACATATGAGCAAGAAGAAGGAACCACCGCCTATGAGCAGGGAGAAAAGTTTGGAGGTAGTCAGAGCAGTGCTCGAGAAACATGGGCGACAAGGAACGTTGAAACTATTCGATGCCCAGATTCAAAAAATGGAAGACCTGGCAGCTAAGGAAGATGAGAAAGACGAGTAGTAAATGTTTTCAGTCACCAATAACAATGAAAGCTTACGTCCTCGTAGGGTTTGTAGTCCTGTCCATTTTAGTTGTCTGTATGCTATCTCAGAATCGGCGGGAACACCTGTTTGGCATTACGAGTGTTCCTGACATTAACCAGCGTCTAAGCAAGATGGAATACAAGATCGCAGAATCCGACAAGAAACGGTCGGAGAGTGAAGGCGAGATTAATTCAACCCTCCGCTAAGAATAATAACCAACGAATGAAGTCCTATGTCCTCGTAGGATTTGTAATACTCGCAATTGTCGGTCTGATATTTATCACACGACAGCAACGAGAACGAGAGCGGTTTGATGTAGATCCGGAATTTGCAAAGGAACTTGTATATCCAAATATCCGTCTTTCCATTATTCAGAAGAAGCAGGAGAAACTCCAGGATGCTATTAATGCTGAGGCAGGGAAGGCGGCCATGAACGGGCTTATGTGATCAATGATGGACTCCGATCCACCAGTCGGTGGAGAGATACGAGGGGTAGTATTGCAGTGTATCGGCGCTGACAGATGGCCGAGTGTTTGCAAGGCTGCGCACGGCGTCGGGGGTCAGGGCGTAATTGTAGTAGACTAAACTTCCAATCTGGCCGTTCCACCCTCCGCCGCCAGCAACGTAAAGAGGCTGCTGGTTCTGTAGCGGGAGTCTCTTCATGGTTACATGGCGGTAGAGGAGCCCGTTGATGTATACATCCAGCGACGTCTGGTTCACGCATACAGCAATATGGTTGAGCTTTCCGGCTGGGAGATTTCCGATCACGACCTTTTCGGGGTTAGACTTATCATACGTATCCTGTGTGACTGTAATCTGGTTCTTTCCCTTGGTCATGATGACGGACGGAGACTGCATCGAAAGGTCTGGGCTTCCCTTTGTGAACAAAATAGGATTGTTCGGGGGATCAAAATCGTTAATTTGGATCCAGGCGGCGTATGAGTATTCAATACCCTCATTCTCGTTGTTCGAGAGAGGCAGCAGCGAATTAAACTCCTGGCTCGTCTGACCGTCCTGTAGCGGCCCTACAATCGTTACACTCGTCATCACTGGCCTGAGTCCGCTCGGCGTTCCAGTCCAAAACCCGTAACTAAACTCGTATGCGAGAAGTATGATGACTCCAAGAACAATGAGCGTCATCAGTGAAATGAGGATGGTCCGAGTATCCATTCCTTCCTATTATTTAGTAGGTATACTTGTTTAATTCCTGTCCAGCCGGGTCAACCACGGCCAGTTTCACAATGTATGGCTGTGCGGGGGTAGTGGACGTAGAAGAGGTCTGGGCAACAGCGGCCGATGGCGGGCCAGCCTGGTAGAACGCCATAGCCATGGCGGGGTTCAGGGCACCAGCATAGAAATTGAGTGCGGCCAAGTTTCCAGAGAAACCACCGTTGGTCATGACACCACAGTCACCGCCAGGAGCCTTGGGGACAGCAGGGAGCAGACACGAGCGTACAAGCATGCCATTGAGGTAGATATCCACATTGCGGTTGCTGACCGAGAGTGAGATACAGAACCATGACTGGAGGGGGACGTTCTTGACCTTACACGTGTAAGAATCATCCGTGGACCCACCGGTGTATCCTAACGGAGCAGGCGTGCTTGATCCTCCAGACCCAGCCGCACCCGACATCAAATTGATCTTGACATCCAGCGTGTTCTCAACGGCTCCAAGAAACACGTAAGGGTTGAGTGCTCCCGATGCACCTCGGGTCAGAACAGTCTTCTCCTGCCCAAACTTATAGTTCCAATCCTGGATAAACATCCACCACTGCACGCCGTAATTGCCACCATTGGTTCCGACCGAGACGGGGATAGACGATCCGGGAATAACCATGGACTTGTTGGTGGTCACGCCCGCCGATGGGGTCACGGTTCCCGACCAGCTTGGGGCCTTATATGTTCCCTCGTAGAGGAAATACGATCCGTAGATCACAAGAGCCGCCAGGACCGTGAAGATGGTGAACCACATAGCACGAGACTGGAACGGATCGGTTGAGCGGCCAAAATAGTAGTATGCCAGACCGATTTCCACCACTATAAACACAACCGTTGCGATCACAGGTCCAACCATGAACGTCATAGAAACACCAGTAGCTGCGCCCAGTGCCTGAGTCGGTGGCTTGGCATTCGGGTCACGTGCGGCCGCTGCCGCTACTGCGTCCGCATTCGGATCTGAGGTGCTCATTCTTATTGTTTATAGAAGAGGTAAAAACGGAAGCAGAATTGTCTTGTTGGCAGATAGACCAACTGAAATTGAAGATGTCTACCATAACAATCTTCTGTAATAACTGTGGACAACGAGGACATACATTCCGAGACTGCGGCGAGCCCGTCCTATCCTGCGGGATTATCCTAATACGAAACTTGACGAACCCAGGCGACCCGTCCAGTCTTCCTCTCTCCCAAGAAGATGTAGAAGTCTTGATGGTCCGACGGAAGGACAGTATGTGCTATACCGACTTTGTCCGAGGGAAATTTGATCCCACCGACAAACCGTATGTTCGCACACTCCTGGACAACATGACCCAACAAGAACTTGTTCGTATTAAATCAGAAACGTTTGAAGCTCTGTGGTCACGACTCTGGAACAATTCGGACCGGCACGAATATGAACTCAAGTTTGCGAAAGAGAAGTTTGACTCTGTGCGCCCCGAGATTGAATCGTCGACGTCGACGTATACAGAACCTGAATGGGGATTCCCAAAAGGCCGCCGCCTGAAATGCGAGAGCGATCAAGGATGTGCCGAACGTGAATTCTTCGAAGAGACAAATATCATACGATCGTCGTATACGATGGTCTCAGGGATTCAGTTGGAAGAGACGTTTGCCGGAACCAATGGAATCATGTACCGCCATAAATATTTCGTGGCAGTCATGTCCCGCCCCGACCGTATTGATATTCATCAACGCTTCACCAATATGCAGAAGAGGGAAATCTCGGCGATTGGATGGAAGACCATGGCGGATTGTATGAATCTTACTCGGCCGCAATATACCCAGCGTCATGCCATGCTCCAAACCCTCTCACAACTCGCTGAAACCCTTGAAGTTCGTCTCCCGAAGGAATAATAAGAGATGGCAATATTTGCTTTGACAACAGGACGTGAATGGGGAATTATGATCGGCGTTGGACTAGGACTCTACGCATTCTTTTTCCTTCTAGGATTCGGATTTTCGGCAGCGGCTACCTTTCAGAGCTGTGAGAAAGTCGACGCCGCAAAGAATGCCAAGCATGGAGCCATCTGGGGTGCTTACCCCGGTATAGCATGGTTCATTATCCGAACCTTTGAGATTCTCCGTGTCCAGTTCGACCGGTTCTATCGCAGTTTTGATTCTACGGCGGAAGGGATGGAGCGGGCGGGATGGATATCTATTGGATACTTCCTTACGCTCGCATGTGTCGTGGGAATGTATGGTCTTGTTGGTGACTCTATTACCGATGTATGTATTCCCAGCGTGGATGAAGCGACACAGTTCAAGCAGAACATGCTGGAGCAGAAAGCCAAAAAGGATGCAGCCATCAAGGCCGCCCAAGAATCAACACCAGCCGTCAAACCGGTAGAAGATAATGCACCAGTAGGTAAGAAGCAATAGCCAGCATAATGATCCACCACCAGAGGGGGAAGACCGTGGAATCCTTGCGCCCCGCACCAAACTCCCTGACCCTGCCGCCATCAAACACAAGTGCCGGGCGGAAATACAGGAGGGCAGACACTAGAAAGAGGTAGATAGTGACCATCCATACACGGGGGTCTCCGTCCAAATTCATTGTATCATGAACGTATTTTATTTACGTTGTTGATACAATATGACCTCGGCATTCGTATTGCCGAACCGTAAAGCCTTTGCCGATTACATTGCCCGAATCTACCTAAAATACAGGAAAGACCCTGCCCCTGACGATGAAGGCGTTGACCTGTGTCTCCAACAAACTGGAAAGACGACTCGGGAACTCCTGCCCTACCAGAAACTCGTGCGAGACTACCTCTCCATTGAAACACCGTATCGTGGTCTCCTAGTCTACCACGGTCTTGGGTCAGGAAAGACATGCTCGGCGGTCGGGGTCGCCGAATCCCTCTTGTCCAACAAGAAGGTTTGGGTCATGCTCCCCGCCTCTCTCCAGGATAATTTCAAGCAGGAGATCAGGAAATGCGGTGATGCCATCTACGTTCAGAACAATTTCTGGGAAGTACGTATCATTCGCACGGAGGCCGACAAGACCCCAGCACTCGCTCTTGGTATGTCCCTTGAGTTTTTGAGCAAGGGGCGGTATTTCGTGACGGTTCCTGGCAAGGAGTCTAATTATTCAACCCTGCCACGTGATGCCCAGCAGGGGATTGATGCCCAAATTGACGATCTCATTAAAACCAGGTATACCTTTATCAATTATAACGGTCTTACAGGCGAGAGTGTCCGGCGTATTGTCACCGACGACGACCCCCTGAAATCTAACCCTTTCGACAACTCGGTTGTCATCATCGACGAGGCCCACAACTTGATTTCACGAACCATCAATAATTCCGAGATCGGAAAACGGCTCTACGACTCCATCTACTACGCCAAAGACTGCAAAGTTGTCGCCCTCTCTGGAACTCCACTCATTAATCGCCCCAACGAAATCGCCTACCTCCTCAACCTCCTTCGTGGCCCTATTGAACGTATCGTGATCCCCGTAAAGGAACTGCCGACATGGGACGAGTCGGGAATGAAGAAGTATTTCCGTAAGTTGCCGGAAGTGGATACCGTAGAATTCAACAGCGTGAAACGGTCTATCCAGATCACTCGTAACCCTGGTCATTTCAAGTCGGTCTACAACAAGGAGGGGGACCGTATTGCTGTTCAATATGATGAGGCAGTCACCTACAAGACCCCAGGCGATTGGGTGGATACGATCCGTGAATCGTTTGCGGCCACCTTCCCCGGTGGAGTTCTTGCGGCTCGTGAAAACATTAAGCGTGAAGCTCTTGAATGCCTGCCTACCGAATTTGCAGAGTTCATGAATACCTTTGTTGAGGGCCTGGACGTCAAGAACGCCATCCTATTCCAGAAACGTGTACAGGGTCTTGTGTCCTACTACAAGGGATCAGATGAACGTATGCTGCCCAAGCGGGTGGATGACGACAAGACGCTGGAAAAAATTGAGATGTCCGATGAACAGTTCAATCGCTACCTCGAAGTCAGGTGGAAAGAGATTCAGCAAGATTCCAAGAAACGCACGGGGGCATCTGCGCTCAACGAAGATATGAAGACCTATCGTGTCATGTCCCGCCTAGCATGTAATTATGCCGTGCCTCCCGATTTCCGCCAACTTGCCGGAGAACAAGCAGTGGAAGACGACGAAGACGAAAAGAAAGCCCTGATTCTCGCCAAGTTGCGCGAGAATCCCGACAAGTATCTCCGGGACGAAGGACTTGCCACGTATTCACCGAAGATGCGTAAGGTCCTCGCCAATGTCCGTGCGACAACTGGAACAGAGAATTTCAAGAATCAGTTCATTTACTCCCAATATCTCAAGTTGGAAGGACTCGGGATCCTTGCGGCCATTCTGGATGCCAACGGATACCAGCGTTACCGTCTCGTGAAAGAGGGAGGTAAGTATCGGGAAGCTCCCGATATGGACCCTGCCAAGCCCGCATACTCGTTCTATACTGGCGGAATCGATAAAGCCGAGTTGGGAATTACGCTTGCGATGTTCAATGAAGATTACAAGGGACTCCAGTCTGTCTACCCTGAACATGCCCAGAGTATGAAAGATAGTATTCTGAAACGAGGAGGCAAGAAACTCCTGTGTATCCTCATGGCTACATCCAGCGGTGCCGAAGGTATTAACCTGAAGAACGTCCGCCATCTCCACGTCATGGAACCTCACTGGAACCCTGCCCGACACGACCAGGTGATTGGACGTGGTATTCGCCTGTGTTCCCACGCCACCCGCCAAGTCTTAACTGCGGATTCTATCACTGTAGACACTGTGCCCCTTGAAGACCGGACAATCCGCATCTCGTTCTACGTGTCTGTCTTCTCATCAGCCCAGGCAGCATCCAATACTGCTTACAATATTGTCCCAATTCGGCGGGCGGATACAGGGTCCAAGAAGTATGATGCACCCGAAGGAGCACGGGCACCTGAAGCGTTCATGTCTAGTGACGAGTTCCTCTACGAAGTCTCGTATGAAAAGGAACGGATTACAGCAGGGATTACTCGCCTCATTAAACAGGCAGCAGTAGACTGTGAGGTCCACCGCAAACTCCATTCTCGTGAGAAGCCTGTCCTCCAGTGTATGCGGTTCGACAGCACGGCCAAAGGCGAGGATCTAGCATTCAATCCCAACATCAAGGACGATGAGCGGGATGCCTCGTATCTCAAAAACATGATGAAGCGGTCTCGTCGGATCCAGAAAGTTAAGATCAAGGATTTCATATTCTTGGTGGATCCGGATACCAAGGAAGTGTTTGACGAGTCGGCGTTTGGGGATAAACAACGACTACTCAAATTAGGGACACTCAAGGAAGATCGGATTCAGTTTTTCACGTATGATTAGATTCGATTACGCCTTCTTCTCTAAGATGCTCTCAAGGAACTCGTCGCAGATCTTGGACCACGGGCGGCGGCGAGCAAGGGCCACGCACTTCTCCGACGTCTCACGACCCAGCATTCCCACGGCCTTCTCTAGACCCTCGGCAACGCTCTCGGCTGTCGCAGTGTACTCCGTGAGCCCTACACCTGCCGTCATCTGGAGATACGAATACGACGTGAGCGGCAGGCGCACGCTCGTCTCGTCCGTCATGAACGCCTTGTAGCAATCCAGGTCTAGAACGACCTGCGGGGCACCCGTCGCCATGTGCTCCAGCTGGCACAGACCAAAGCCCTCGCCGTTCGACGTGTTCACACCGACATCGGCGATATTGTAGAGCTGATTGATCGCATCGTCATTGAAGTAGGCGGTTGGAGGAGTCGTGTCTACGATAGAGACACGGGTGCCGTACTTCAGATTGTCTAGACCCAGCAGTTCTAGCTCGTTGAGGTAGATCTGGAGAGGCTGGTAGAATGCACCGCCCTCGGGCTTGACACCCGTGACCATCAGGAGATGGTAGGGAGCATCGGGGAACTTCTTGAGTAGCCGGGCAAAGCCCATAATCGTGAGATCCAGACGCTTGCGCTGAGAATTGCGGTTCATGTTCAGGAACACTCGGGCATTCGGGGGAATGTTCAGGTTCTTGCGAATACCCGAACGCTCCGAATCCGACATGGGCTTGAAGACCAGGGCATCCACACCGTGCTCCATCACATCGATCTTGATGTTGGGCGTGGTGAGGCGGGTCATGAGGTGCTGCTTCCACGTCTCCGTGAAGCAGATAATACGGTCGGCGGCGTTCTCAATGTTGCGAAGCAGACCCATGTCGGCGCCCTTGTAGACCTGGTCCAGGTAGACCCAGAGCTTCCACGACTTGGTGACCTCCTTTGTCTGCTGAATAAACTGGTTGATGATGATGGGATCGTTGTAGATCATGATGATATCGGGATTGACCGTCTCGACATACTCACGGAACTTGTTGAAGCCGAACCCCTGCTCCTTAGGGTCCTCGTTGGCGGCAGCATCATACTGGATCACGCCCTTGATCGGACGAGCGGGCTGGGGGAGACGGGCGGGGGTGCGCTGAAACCCGAAATGAAAGATCTTGACCAGTGGAGCCAAGGTCCCGAGCTGCTTGAGAAGGTTGTAGGATACCTTGGAATAACCCGTCACCTGCTCGGTATGCGTCGAAACAAGAAGGAAGCGAACGGGAGCCATTTTATGATTAACAATTTCTATCTGTAAATACAATGACAACTCCTATCCGTCCAAGCCAGCAAACACGCTTTACGAGTGCGTCTGAAGTGACGACGATGCTTAAGCGCACAGTTGTGAACAACTACTATGGAAACTACCCTCAGGATCAGAAGCGTGCGTATGCGAGCACGTATACTACATTTCAGGGTGGAGCGGTGGCCAATGATATTGGAGAATCTCTAGTCTCCTTGGTCCCGACATGCACGACAAACAGCCGGGGATTTGTACTCTCCAGTAACAAGACAGTCGTTCCTACGGGAGAGAAGGCGACTCGGAACATGTATATCTCTTCAAGGGCTTATATCAACAATCCTCAGTAGTAGGCTAAGCCCGGAGCAACCCCATTCTCCTTCATTTTGGGAATCTTGGTGAACTCCGAAAACCTGTCCATGAACGGAATCGGAGGAATCGGATACAATTGATGAACCGAGTTGCCCGTGTATGCCTTCTGAATCACCCTGCGTGTCTGTGTCCCAATCCAGTCGTATCCGTAGCGAACGCTCATGTACGAGTGAATCAAGACAAGGATGACAAGCCCGCCAATAATGATATACGGCAAGTTCCGATACATTAATCATATCGTATAAGATAATATAGTATGCCGGGCGGCCTCATTCAACTCACTGGCTTTGGTGCCCAAAACGTTTTTGTCAATGGAAACCCTTCCATGACCTACTTCATCAAGATGTATAAACGCAGCACCAACTTTGCGATGGAGCATTTTCGGCTGAGTGTTGCCAATATTACGGATACGACACTACCAGGTGCCGGAAAGAAAACGTTTAACTTCCCCGTTCCTCGCTATGCCGATCTTCTACACGACTGCTACGTGTGTGTCCAGATCCCCGACATCTGGTCTCCACTCTCTGGATATGATCAGAACACATCCGAGGCATACGAAACCGCCTTCCAGTGGTCCCGCAATCTCGGGTTCAATATGATTGAAAGTGCGTCGGTTCTCTTCAACGGTAATGTTATATGTACGGTTACGGGCGAATGGATGAAAGTCAAGAGTTATCTGAAGAGTAACAAGACACAGCGTGACAAGCTAGATACCATGGTTGGAAATACGCCAGACATGTATGATCCCGCCAATGCCCGTGGACGCCTGAACCAGTATCCCAACGCCATCAACGTCTCCGCCACAAATACTGCACCCCCCGCCCCTTCTATTCGTGGTCGTCAGTTAACAATCCCGCTCTCCTTCTGGTTCTGCGAAGAGATCGGTCAATCCCTCCCGCTTGTCAGTCTTCCCCAGACCGAAGTCGTGATTCAGGTGACCTTCCGTAATATCTACCAGATGTTCACGATCCTTGATACTCGTGGAAAGGCTTCTACCAATGCTACATTCCAGACTCGTATAGCAGGAAACCCCGGAGATTCGTTCCTTGGAATCCAGAATTACCTGTCCTACCCTGATACCCAGGGAAACCCTACGAACCCTTCACTGGTCAGCTGGAATCTTGATCCGTATGTTGAAGCCAACTACGTTTTTATGACGGATACAGAGCGTGCCCATATTGCCTGTAATGAACGCTCGTTCTTGATGACACAGGTTCGGTCCGTCATAAACCATAATCAGTATGGATACAACGATGTCCTTATCCCCATGTACAATCTGTGCACTCGTGTCGTCTTCCTATTCCAACGGGAAGATCGGGCACTGGTGAACGACTGGGACAATTACACGAACTGGGATTCGATCTTTTATCCGCCAGTGCAGACATACCCCAGTGTTCTACCGACACTGACCGCACCTGCTACCCCCGATCAATGGTATTCCACCGGAATCCAATTATTAAATTCTATGAACAATCAGGATATTCTACAGGAAGGAAACCTGGTGTTTGACGGAACTGACCGATTCGTCACCAAAAACATCAACTTCTTCCGGAATATTCAGAACTACCGGTTCTCAGAGGGAGATACATCGTCGCTTCCGGGGATTAACCTCTACTCCTTTGCTCTCGACCCCAATACAATCTCTCAGCCGTCTGGGAGTGCGAACGGATCCATGTTCAACAAAACGACGTTCAAGCATACGCTGCTAGTTCCGCCCATCGTTCAGACTGGAGCGGTATCGCAGATTCCTCTGTGTGTTGTCAGGGATACTGCACTCAGCACTAATCCTACTCCCGTCCCCGACGGTGCTACAATCTCACCTGCCCCTGGAATTCCTCCGCTCATCCAGGCTGGCCAAACGTTGACGGTCTACCCGTCTCCCACCAATCTACAAATTCAATATAATGGATACGCATCCATAATCTATGTTGAATCGTACAACTTCCTCAAGGTTACAAACGGACAAGCAAATCTTGTGTTCAATACATAATAGATTCGGATGGCTGACAATACCGACGACCCCGTTGCCGATGTTCCTCCGGAGCAAGTAGCCACCGAAGCATCTGGACCAGTTGTCTCTTCAGCAAACGGTCTTCTACTCTTCATATTCACCAATGTCCTACTTCTCATATACTACCGTGCGGCATGGTATGCTCTTGAATCCTTGCTGTTTGAAAAGTATCCGGCGATCGGGGCATATTCCAGTTTTATTATGATTCCATTCCTGATTCCTCTAGCAGGCATGTTTGCTTCGGTCGTGAACCCATCCGCAGGAGGTCTGACTGCGTGGACCCTGAGCGTAGTTGGTATTGCTTCGTCTGTCATGATCGCTGCTCTGATCTACATCATGATCTTTGATCTCCCACCCGCCGCAATTCAAATTGCTATGAACCTGTTTAAATCTGGGTCTCCTCCCGCTCCTGCAGCAACGGCGTAGACGCCTCCAATGTATGAAGTTCATCCATGGCCTGCCCAGAATTCTCGAAGTTGCGGAAGAGGATCTGATTGACTTCGGCGGGGCTCCACTTCCCGTCCATTCGGGGATCCGCAAAGAGGGGGTGGTCGCCCACTGTAATATCGTAAAACCCCTCCACCATTTCTTTCAGGATCCCACGGGAACACTTCTTGAAATGAATGATGAGATCAATACGTCCTGGACGAATCAGGGCCTTGTCGAACCGCTCCGGGAAATTGGAGGTAAATACCAAAATACGTCCGCTGGATTCCAGTGTGCCGTCTAGTAGATTGAGAATAAAGGAAAGATCGATGGGGTCCTTGATGACGTCGTCGTCTTCGGGCAGGAATGGATCCTTTGCGACTGCTACAGGTTCAGGCTTCTTCCACTCCCGCTTCAGGAGCACATCGCCCATCGCATCAGCATCCTCGATAATGTAGATACGCTCGGAAATAGGGATGGTATACTTTTCCAGAGTTGTGCCGTTATACACGTGAATATCATCGCTGAAAAACAAGTGGCGTAGCTGGGTCTTGGTCTTGATTTCCGACAACTGGATGTTCACGGGGTGCCGACGGGCCACATTGGCAATAGCCTTGATTTCCGAGGTCTTGCCGGTTCCGGGGGCACCGTGGAATAGAAAGCCCAGAGTGTACGGAATACCCTTGCGCTCATACCACGATCGGTTATTGAGGAAGTGCGCCACACGGTTCTTGACTACGGGCTGCTCCTCAAAATACACGTTCTCGAATGTGCGTGTCGTGGAAAACTTGTGCTTGGTATACACCAGAAACGTGTTGGGCAGAGGGTTCTGATTGGTCTTGCGTTTCTTGTTATCCACCATCTGATCGAAGAAATAGAGATCGTTTCCGAGCTTGTTCATCATTCGCCGCTCATAATCCTGGTTGCACGAGTCCACGAATTTCTGAAGTGATTGGATGGGGTGATCGTAACAAAAAAGCTGGAACTTGATGTTCTTGATGTTACCATCGTCGACTTCCACGTTCGTGAGTTTGAAGTAGATATCCTCATCGAGTTTCACAGACTCAAACTCGTAGGGGAGGTAATCGTGATTGGCAATAGAGAGAAGGCGTTTCGTGGCGGGGGAAGAGGCGACATAATGCACGATGGCATCCATGCGGGTCATAAACAGGGGAACACTTCCGTTCTTGGTCTGAGGAGGAGTTCCACGCTCACATTCGATCACGGCTGACGGTTTGCGTTCATTGGAATCCAGAGGCTGGAAAGATGACTGGAGTTTTGTGAACCAAGGGTAGAGTGCGAGTCCACGTTCGTAGAGGGAAATACCAATAAAGGCAATCAGTGGTCGGAAACTGTTTCCCGATGTTGTCAAGACTTGGAAGAGCATTGACATCTTCAGGAGTTCGCCGAGAGATGTCATTGATTATTTAGAATATTTCATCGTGGAGAGCCAAACGCCGTGAGGCACTTGTCCAGGGTTGGAATGCCCTCGTGAACAGGCTTGGAACGTTTGAGGCGTAGTTGCTGAGAGGCTTTGTTGACAGTTTCGTTGGAAAGGGATACATAAGACTTGACGTCACGGACAGATGATTGGGTGTTCACGGACGGCATATACAGTCGAACTGGGGGCATAGCCAGCTGTAGAGGTTTCGTGCAGTACTGAATGAATTCACGATACTGCTGGATATCCAGATTTCCACCAAACATCCGGAGGACACGCTTATCGGGAGCCGGCTGAATATCTCGGTTCACGTAGAGAGACCGGTAGACTGTGCGCAAGAGTGAGTGACGAAGCCATTTGTCAGATTCAGTGAGTCCAGATTCCTTGTAAATAGAGGACAGTGCACACTCGGGACTACAGTAATTCCCTTCGGCCGTATACATGCTCGTATACACATCATAGTGCGTTGGAATGACGAACGATTCTCCAGAAAAGGAGTGGCAGCACCACAGACACGCTGCACCAGGGGGATAGGACGTTTGCAGAGAAAACTTGGACATCAAGTCGTGAACGACCGTCTCATCAAATCGCCTCTCCTGTGTTTCTGTCTTCAGGAGGATGTCCGAGTATTCAATCCCTCCTCCCGATGGCATAGGGATATCCACCCGCTCCTCTTCGAAATCAAAATCCTTACCGATCCGCAGGAAGAAGATGACGGGTGGAAGCTCCACCGTCGGTTCTGTCTTCTTTGTCTTCTTTCCTCGAGCTGGCGGCATTTACATGAATATGGTTTTTGTGTGTAAAACGGAATGGACTTTCTATTATAGAGGGAGAGCACACAAATGGCAGAGGCATACAAGAAGCACACCCACCGGGAGCACATTCTATCACTGCCCGACACCTATGTCGGGTCTATCGAGACGTCGCACGAGGACATGTATGTCGTGGAAGACGAAAAGTTCATCCAGAAGAACCTATCCTTCAATCCTGGATTCTACAAGCTGTTTGACGAGATTGTCGTGAATGCCCACGATCAGGTGGTCCGCATGCGCCAACGTGCATCCCCCAATCCAGTCAAGAATATCACCATCGAGATTTCAGAGGACAACCAAACCATCACGGTGGAGAATGATGGAGAGGGTATTACCGTAGCTGAGCATCCCGAATACAAGGTCTGGGTTCCGCAGCTGGTGTTTGGCGAGCTGCTGACTTCCACGAACTACGACAAGGACGAGAAGAAGCTCGTAGGCGGTAAGAACGGCTACGGTGTGAAGCTGGCCAATATCTTTGCGAAGAAGATGACCGTGGAGACCGTGGATGCCGTGTCTGGCAAGAAGTATACCCAGACGTGGGAGAACAACATGACGGTGGTGAACAAGCCGAAGATCGTGGCCTGCAAGTCTAAGCCGTATGTCAGCGTGTCGTGGACCCCCGACTTTGCTCGGTTCGGTCTCACCGAGATCACGCCCGACCTCCTCGGTGTATTCCGTCGGCGGGCCAGCGATCTGGCGATGACGGTGGGCAAGGATGTCAAGGTCCACTGGAAGCATGTGGGCGACAAGGTCATGATCAAGTGCCGTGATCTCTCCGCCTATGCCGCCGAGTTCGTGGACACCCCCACGGCCGCCCATTCCAGCGATCGATGGAACATCGTGGTCGCTGATGCTCCCGAGTCCTTCCTTCAGGTCTCGTTTGTGAACGGTATCTGGACATCCAAGGGCGGGACGCACGTCGACTATATCGTCAATCAGGTAGTGAGTCATCTCGTGGAGTTTCTGGAGACGAAGAAGAAGATCAAGGTCAAGCCATCTCTCATCAAGGACAACCTCGCAATCTGGGTGACGGCTTCGATTGAGAACCCGTCGTTCACGTCCCAGACGAAGGAGGCACTGACCACGAAGAGCACGGCGTTCGGCTCGACGTGCAAACTCCCAGAGGAGTTCTTCAAGAAGCTGCGGTCCAAGCTAGAACTGGTGGACAAGCTAGTGGTTGCGCAGAAAGAAAAGGACGAGAAGGAGAATAAGAAAAGCGATGGACGGAAGAGTTCTAAAATATATGGTATCCCGAAGCTCGACGACGCCGCCCTCGCCGGCACAGCCCGCTCCGCCGAGTGTACCCTCATCCTTACAGAGGGAGATTCAGCAAAGGCAATGGCTCTCAGCGGCCTTACGAAGAATCAACGCCAGTCTTTCGGCGTGTTCCCACTGCGGGGGAAAATCATGAACGTCAAAGACTCATCGTCGTCCAAGGTCGAGCTGGCCAAGGAGATCGCCGAGCTCAAGAAGATCGTGGGTCTAGAATCTGGCAAGGTGTATGACAGCCTCTCCACACTGCGCTACGGCCGCATCCTGATTATGACGGATCAGGATTACGATGGGTCCCACATCCGTGGTCTCCTCATCAATCTATTCCACGAGCTCTGGTCTGAGCTGTTTCGGATCCCCGGGTTTCTGACGTATATGGCCACACCGATCGTGAAGGCTACGAAAGGCAAGGAGTCTCGGACGTTCTACACGCAGTTTGAGTACGATCAGTGGAAGACGTCGGCAGCAGGCAACTGGGCGGTCCAGTATTACAAGGGTCTCGGGACCTCGACTCGTGAGGAGGCCCAAGAGTATTTCAAGAACATGAATATCACACAGTTCCGCTACACTGCCGTCGGAGACTCTGAGGCAATTGACTTGGCATTCAACAAGTCTCGGGCCGATGATCGCAAGGTCTGGCTCCAAGGCCACGATGCCGCCAATATCGTGGTTCCCAAGACCGACAAGACTCTGCCGTATTCCGAGTTTGTCCACCGTGACCTCATCCACTTCTCACATTACAATCTCGAGCGCTCCATCCCCAGTGCGATCGACGGTCTCAAGACATCGCAGCGGAAGATCCTGTTTGGGTGCCTCAAGCGCAAGTTGACGGACAAGGTCAAGGTTGCCCAGCTGGCAGGCTACGTGTCGGAGCACGCTGGCTACCACCACGGCGAAATGTCGCTCAACGAAACGATTATCGGTATGGCCCAGGACTTCGTGGGCTCCAACAATCTGCCGTGGCTGGTTCCCAAGGGTCAGTTCGGAACCCGACTGGAAGGCGGCAAGGACTCGGCTGCGTCCCGTTACATCTTCACCTACCTCCAACCGTACATGAAGGACCTAGTTCCTGCCGACGACTTGCCGTGTCTCAAGTACCGTGATGACGACGGACTGTCGGTCGAGCCCGAGTGGTATGCCCCCGTCCTGCCCATGCTCCTCATCAACGGTGCTCGGGGTATTGGCACTGGATACTCCACCTACATTCCCTCCTACAATCCCGTGGCGCTGAAGTATGTTCTGCTCCGATGGCTGAAGGGCGAGGACGATACGATTCTGGAGACGGCAGAGTTGACGCCGTGGTATCGTGGATTCAGGGGCACGATTCTGCCGTGTCCCGACGGATACGATGTCACTGGCAAGTATTCCTACAACGCAAAGACCAAAACGATTTCCGTCCAGGATCTGCCCATTGAATACTGGACGTCGGATTTCAAGGCGTTCCTGGATGGGTTGTGCGAGAAGAAGGATATCAAGGATTACACCGACACGTCGACGGATATGGATGTCAACTTTGAGATTGTCCTGAAGGAGGACATGACTCCCGAGATGGTGAAGAAGCTTGGGCTCACGTCCCGAATCAAGATGACCAATATGCACGCCTTTGACCGGCACTGTAAGATCCGCAAGTTCAAGACGGTCAATGAGATCCTTGTGGAATACGCTCATGCCCGTCTCGCTCTGTATGGCGACCGCAAGACCAACATGCTCGCAGAACTCCGAGCGAAACTGCCGTGGCATTCCAGCGTCGTCAAGTTCCTGACGTTGATGTGCGATGACGCCATTGATCTGCGCAAGAAGCCACATGCCAAGTGCGTCAAGATTCTTGAGGGACACGAACTCACCGATATTCCCGATCTCCTGAAGCTGCCGTTCAGCAGTATGACTCTGGAGAATGTCCAGAAGCACCAAGCAGAACTTGACCGGATTCGTGCTCGTATTGCCGAAATCGAGGGGACGACTCCATCTCAGTTCTGGGTTCAAGACTTAGAGAATCTCATCGTCTAAAAGAGTAAGAAGGAGAAGATGGATTACCAACGACTGCGGGCAGGAGCAGATCAAGAAGCACGTGAAGAGTATAATTTTGATCCTAGAGTTGCTTTCCAGGCGACCTCCCGAAATCAGCAGGAGGTTCTTCCAGCAGGGCAGAGACGGCAGCCGCTTACATCAACAACTGATCGTCAGGTAACAATTGATGAACTCAGTAAACAGGGGCAGGACAACGGGTTTCCAGTTCAAACTGCTCCGTCTATGATCCCGAAATCTCGTAATATTATTATTGATTCCGCAAGGCGAGACTGGAGCATTCAACCAGACGCATACTCGAACATTTTTTCGTTTGGCGCTCAGACTCCGCAGCAGACGATCGGTCCGCAAACGCCTTTCTTTTTCAACAATCCTACGATCCCGTTAGCCGCATGGGAAAGCCCAACAATTCCTCCCAAGGTGGGATCTGGGGCACTGTCTGGAGCGACTCTGACTCCCAACAATGTGCCCCAGGCATTTCCTCCCGGAGTAGATATTCCGTCCTATTACAATAGATTTAACCAAGGTCTCGTCTACCCAAAGTACGGTTGGAAAATCGTCTTAGTCAACGGGCAGCTGGTTCATTCTCCCACACCAGTTGTATACACGGATCCAAATACCAGAGTATACTTCTACCCCACCTATGATTCGGCTCAAACCAGGGGTGCACAGATCGGAATTGATATTCAGCCAAAACAGTATGGAACAAACGCATATATATATTCTACACAACTTGCCCTGTCAAACGTATCGGAAATCAAACTATCTCGTGCGATTCTTCCAGTAAGGGCAACCCAGCCATACCGCCCCACCGCCTTTTCGTCCCCCATCGACTATCCGATGTCGTTCCATTCTCAACCGTATATTTTGATGACGATTCAGAACCTAAAAGGAGGATACCTTGGAGGATCGCAGATAGCCCAGCAGTCGTTTACTGTCCTAACCCAGGACACACGCAATTTGTATGCGGGCACTGGAAATTACCCCGCACAATATTCAGATTACTATTCGTGGTCGAACGAGTCGTATACGTTCGATCCCCCAATGTCAAAAATGTCCAATGCGAATATCCAGCTATGGAACCCGGCTGGTGATGTGTTTTCTCATCTTGATAATCTTAGCGTCGTTGATTTTGCACTTGATACCATAAATGTTGGCAAGGTAAAATTCTATGTCACTCAGTCAACAACAAACTTGTCGTTTGGCGATTCTAATGTGTTTCTGGAATCAGATATTCGAGTGGGTGATGAGATTACATTTTACTCACCTGCTCTCACACAGGTTTCATCAGATCCATCCTGTAGCCCAGCCCTCTCTTCCTTCTTTAGTTTGATGTCAAATAACTTCCTAGTCACAGATATCTGTGGAACAGACTTTACTCCGCCAGTCGCATCGTCTCTTTTCGGCATAGGAACATCGTTCACTGCCGTCCCCAAGGTCGTTGGGTTCGCAGGTATGTCGAACGCACTCTCGACTATTCGTTCATTGATAACAACGGTTTCCAGGGTATGTCTTCAGCAGTATGTGAGTGCACCGCAAAGTATTCCATTTGCGAATAAACGCACACTGAAGGGTGACTACGTGATCCCCCTGATGAACTTGAACGCCCAGGCAACATTTGTTCTCGAAGTGACAACGATGGAACCTGACACGACAAACATACAAAAAATCATCCCGAACTAAGGATAAGAAACGATGCCGGCTCCTCAGAATGGCGAAATCTACCCCCGTCGAACAGGTGAACTCAACGAGTACTATGTGGATACGGCGATCCGCAGTGCCCCGAAACATACTGGGTTTGTCCCAAACCTTGTTGACCCCGAGACGCAGGCCACACAGGCGTTCAAGCTGTTTTCTACTCACCACGAAAACCCGAAACTGGCGTATGGGTCTACGTTCCAGCAGCAGGCAACAATTCGTGTCCACACTGCCACGCCCCTCAACCAGGCCTTCTTTTCCGAGGCCAATATCCAGCACCTCCAGGATGAGATCCGGTACCGTGTTTGGGAGAAGAGCGAAAAGAAGTATGTCATTGATAATCAGCGCCCCGACGATCTCAAGACGATCATGCGTGCTTACTACCTCCAGTACCAGATCAATGTGGAAGCCAATGCTTCCCAGGAACTCAATGACCTCAACGAGCGTGTCCTGAAATTCTGCGTGGACGATGTTCTGGGGTCTATCAACATGTATCTCTACAACCGCAACCAGATCCTGAACTACCCCGAGCAGATCAGCCGCCCCATCAATCCCCACATTTACGGAACAAAGGGTGCGGAATTCAAGGCCTTCTTTTAGAGTAGTGTCTAGTAATGATCGCACGGTTCGGCGACCGCACATACGGGAAAGACGGGAATAAACTTCTCGTATGGGATTCTGGGTGGGATACGTTTCGTCCCGTTGATAAAATTGTATGGAACCCCGTGCGCAAGGATGTGCAGTTACTGTATGGCCAATTGTGTTCTGAACTGTTTGATACGAGTTATGGGTTTGGCGATGTTCAAGATGAATGTGTAGAGTTCACGGACAAGTTTATCTCGGAGATTGAGAGTGCTCCTGTCCTTGAAACGATTGATGAGTTCTGGGCGTGGACAGGGCAGCCAACCGAATGGTTCTATGATCGCCAGATCGTTCTTCATCCGTGTTCGCAGAAGAAGCCGAGTCGGGCCGAGTATCTCCATATCATGAACCTGCGGGCCAAGACTGCCAAACGTATCCCTCGTCAAATCAGAGGAACACTTAAACGAAGGAAACAGTAAGAGAACAATGCGAGTCAATATTGTATCGTCGCACCGTAACCAAACTGGTCTTGCTCAGGATGTAGATATCTTACAAGGTATCTGGTATGCCTCGGACGAGACCGTCAAGTTTCGCCGCATTCTGCATGCCCAGCCAGAATGCGAGGAAGCCGAAATGAATGTGTTCCTAGAAGTTCTGGCACCTTCTCTGTTCACCTACGCTGCCAAGAATATCTTGATCCCGAATCCCGAATGGACGTACAAGTCTTGGATCCCATACCTTGCCTCGCTCGATGAAATCTGGTGTAAGACGCACGAGGCCGTAGATCTATTCAAGGATCTTCATCCGAATGTCAAGTATATTGGCTGGACGTCGATTGCCAAGGGTATTCCCGAAAAGAAGAATTTTCACAAGGCACTTGTCGTCACTGGCAAGAACATTTTTCGTCACCCCCAATTGATTGTAGATGCCTATGCTCTGGCTGTTACTGCGGATGTGAAACTCCCCGAGCTTCATATTGTATACGACGGCAACAGGTTGAAGGTCGATGTCCCCGAGTCTCTGTCCAAGAAAGTTATCACGTATCCTTCCACCCTCAAACAGGGGGAATACGATGCCCTTGTCCAAGAATGCGGACTGGCGATCTGTTGTTCTGCGGCAGAAGGGTTCGGTCACGCCGTGAATGAGGCAGCATCTACCGGGTCCGTTCTTCTGTTGAACGATATCCGCCCCTTCCGAGAGTTTGGGTATGAGGCAGTATGGGTGAAGGCGGAGAAGGTAGTTCCGCACCCGGAATGTCTTGGAGATCTTTCCAAGACAACGCCCGAATCGGTGGTGGAAGCACTGGAAGAGTATGCCGAGTTGACATTCAAGGATCGCAAGACGATGGGAGCTAAGAATGCGGACGCTTACCTTGCTCGCCAGACCACATGGACAGCACGTATGCAGGAGTTCCTGAAGGCGTATAAGACGGACGATGTATACTCCATTGAAAAGGATACGATTCCTGAAGATGAGCTGCCAGGAGTCACGATTGTCACACCGACCCGTGATCGTCCAAAGTTCATGGAGATCTGTGCAGGGGCAGTCGACTCCCAATGTTACCCGAAAGACAAGATTGAATGGATTGTGATTGACGATGGCAAAGATACATGCGATGAGTTTGTCAAGCATCTTCCCTACGCCCGCTATATCCTAGAAATGGCTGGGAAGACGATCGCATGGAAACGGAATCTGGGCGCCAAGCTTGCGAAGTTTCCCATTATTATTCACATGGACGATGACGATATCTATCCCCCGAACAGTATTCTGTTCCGTGTATCTATGATGCTTCGCGCTAAGAAAGAATGTGCGTTCTGCACCACTCTGCCTTCGTACGATATTGCCAATTACACGTCGTTCGTGAACGTTCCGCCCATGCGTCTGCCGCAGAGTATGCGGGTGTCTGAAGCCACGATGTGTTATACCAAGACCTTCTGGGAAGAGAAGGGGTTTCCAGACGAAACTCGGATTGCTGAAGGACATCTATTCATTCAGGGACGGGAATCAAAGTGTATTGAACTGTCCCCACAGGAAATCATTGTGAGTCTCGTACACCCCCGAACAACATCCAGTCGTCGTATCCCGGCAGGGATGGAACCCAACGGATGCCACTACGGATTTACCGAAGATCTATTTACGATGCTTTCGACGCTTGGTGAGTTTCTTAAGCAGAACGTTCCAACCTAACTAACCTACATTTTTAGCGGTAAAGCAGCTGCTCTACCTAAAGAATGTTAAACAGGTTGATTGTTTAATACATCGAGCTGCCACCCCGGCGGCGGCGGCCTCCCAGCTTCTTCGACAGCTTCAGCAGGGCCTTGGCGACGCGCTTCGCCTTCGTGGCGCGCTTGCGGCCACCCTCGAGCGTGGCGGGGGCACCCGCAGCGGCAAGCTCACCGGCGGCCTGCGTGATCGAGGCCGGGGGAGGGGCAACCTCACCGCCACGGCGGCGGCGGCCAGCAACGAGCTCCTCACCTCCACGGCGGGAGTGGCGGCGGCGACGTCCAGCAACGAGCTCCTCACCTCCACGGCGGGAGTGGCGGCGCCGGCGGCCACCGGCGGCAGGGGCACCAGACGCAAAATCAGCGGGGGACAGAGAGCCAGGCATTTGTTTATACTTCATTGGAGAAAGATTTTACGCAGAGCAGGTGAGGCAGTCAGGCTGAGGACGAGCCTCCGGTTCCACAGTGAACTTTTGAGCCGAGGCGACTGCCTTGGTTCGCAGGTAATAACATCCAGTCTTGAGTCCCTTTTCCCACGCATACAGGTGCATGCTGGAGAGACGAGAATATGACGGATCGGCAACAAACAGGTTCAGCGACTGAGACTGGCATACAAACGGGGCACGATCGGCGGACATGTTAATGAGCGTCTTCATCGGAATCTCCCACGCCGTGCGATACCGTTCCTGAATATCGGAGGGCACACCCTTTACCCCCAGGATACTTCCATTGTTCGCAATAATTGCCGTTCGCAGCTCGGGGTTCCAGATCCCCAGATCTACTAGTTCAGAAATCAGATACTTGTTAATCACGATGAAATCTCCGGCCAGGACGTGGCGGACATACAAGTTGGAGGTGAACGGCTCAAAGCACTCGTTGTTCCCGAGAATCTGAGACGTGGATGCTGTGGGCATCAGGGCGATGGAGAGGGAGTTGCGCAGACCCTTCTTCACCTTCTGGCGCAGACCCTGCCAATCAAGATCGGTAGAAAGAGGATTCACACGCCACAGATCGCACTGGAGAATACCTTGGGATGCTGGTGAGCCCTCAAACGACGGATACGATCCCTTATCCACGGCGAGATTGTAGGAGGTGTGAATCGCAGAATAGTAAATAGTCTCAAAGATCCGGCGATTGACGATCGAGGCCTCGGGCGAACTCCATGCTAGCCGCATCTTTGCGAAGACGTCAGCGAGACCCTGGACACCGATCCCGATGGGGCGGTGGCGCAGATTCGATGCCCGGCATTCGGGGGTGGGGTAGTAATTCCTATCAATCACAATGTCCAGATTACGAGCCAAGATCGCAGTGTAATGCCCCAGTCCATCATAATCGTAACTCCCATCTGTCTCCACGAACTTTGTCAGAGAAATGCTGCCCAGGTTGCACACCGCTGTCTCCCCTGCATCGGTATACTCCATGATTTCCGAGCACAGATTGCTGGACTTGATCGTTCCCAGATTCTTCTGGTTCGATTTGTCATTCGCCGCATCCTTGTAGCACAAGTAAGGAGTTCCCGTCTGGATCTGGGCGTCCAGAATCATTTGCCACAGCTTTTGGGCGGGGACAGTCTTCCTACCCTTGCCCTCCGCCTCGTACTTGCGATAGAGAGCAGTAAACTCCTCACTGTGTACATCCGCCAGACCCGGACATTCGTTCGGGCACATGAGGGTCCAGTCCTTGTCCTCCTTGACACGGCGCATGAACTCATCAGAAATCCAGAGACCGTAAAAGAGATCACGGGCTCGGTCCTCCTCCGCACCTGTATTCAGTTTCAGACGTAGGAAATCCTCAATATCTGCATGCCACGGCTCGAGGTAGACGGCAAACGAACCGTTACGCTTCCCACCCTGATTGACGTAGCGGGCTGTATCGTTGAACACCTTCAGCATCGGGACAATACCCGTAGATGCTCCGTTGGTTCCCTGAATCCGAGAATTCTTAGCACGGATCTTGTGGATCGCCAGACCTACACCGCCAGCCCACTTGGAAATCTGGGCACAATCGCCCAGCGTCTCATAAATCCCCTTGATGGAATCATCTTTGATATCCAGGAGAAAGCACGAAGAGAGTTGCGTGTGGTTCGTACCCGCATTGAACAGGGTAGGAGTCGCATGAATAAAGTAACCCTTGGACAGAGCATCATACGTCTCTGCGATCCGGCGCATGTTAGGAACATACTGCACAATGCCGTAATGTTCAACCGTGTATTCATCCGTGTGAATTTCAATAGCTACCCGCATCCACATATGCTGGGGGCGCTCCACCACCTTTCCATCAACTTTCTGAAGATAACTCTTCTCCAGCGTCTTGAATCCAAAATAATCAAACAGCTCAAAATCACGCTCGTAATGAATCATCTCCTGGATTCCCTGCATGCGGGAAACCTCGCAGACCTTCTGCGATACAATCCCCTTTGAACACAGAAGTTCCGCACACTGCTGAAATGTTGAGGGAGTATTCTTGTGATGGTTATCAATCGCAATACACGCAGCAAGCTTACCGTAATTCGGGTGTGCACGACCCACCATCATCGCAGCCGTCTCCGCCGCAAACTCATCGAGATCCGCCGTCTGAATCCCGTCGTGGATCTGAGAACATACCTTCTGTGCGACCAAAACAGGGTTCACATGCTCGAGCCCACCAGCCAACTTCTGAATACGATGGAGGACCTTATCAAATGAGACCTCTTCCTTCCGTCCGTCACGTTTTACGACGTACATCTTCTTACCTGTATCACCCGTCATACTCTTAAACGCCTACAATATTTGTGCGAATATGCATTGACTCGAGCTCCTTGACATAGAGGGACATGGCATACGGCATTCGTAAAATTCCAACTTCGCCCTCTCCAGTGCTATCAAGTAGCCCTGTCTCCTTCTGGAATATGACTTCATGCTCGTCGGACCGCTTCATGAACGATTCTTCAATGAACCCTGAAACTCCGTGGGCAATGAGGGCATCACGCTCCATTTCTCCGATGCGCAGTCCACCTCCGGCCGACCGTCCTTCCAGCGGCTGGTGGGTGAGAAGAGTCTTGGCACCCGTGTCACGGTAATTGATCTTGTCTTCTACCATCAGCTTCGAGCGGATATAGTAAGTGGCTCCCATGAAGATTTCCATCTCCATCATTTCTCCAGTCTGACCATTGTACATGATCTCCGATCCCCCAGATTCCAATCCGATCTTGCGCAGGAGTTCACGGTATTCTACTCCCTGATCACGTGCACAGAAGGGTGTGGCATCCACCAGCGTTCCAAGGGCAGTGCCGATCCGTGATGCGGCAGATTCCAGTAACTGACCGGTCGTCATGCGAGATGGCATGGCGTGGGGGTTCAAGATAAGATCTGGCCGCAATCCCCGGGCGGTAAACGGCATATCACACTCCTTCATAATCATTCCAACCGTTCCCTTCTGTCCAGCACGTGAACTGAACTTGTCCCCCAGAATCGGAGTGCGGGATTCGGCAACACGGATCTTTACACCGTTCAACGAGATCTTGTTCTTGCCACTGCCGTGAGAGACCGTGAACATCTGGATTCCGTCCACACGTCCCCGCTGACCACGCTTCGCCACTTCCGACTTATCCGTCTCTCCCGAAATGACGCCGACGAGGATAGTATCCTCACTCACTTCCGCACCTAACCGAATAATTCCATTATCATCCAGTTTCGAATAGTCCTTATCCGCCTTCAATTTCAGTCCCTTCTTTGCCGGATTGCCGAAATGGGTGTGCAGTCCCTCCATTTCATTCGTCATTTCTTCCACCACGTTATACGAATGGAAATATGTGGTTCCAAACAGGCCACGTTTCATAGCGGATTCGTTCAAGATCACGGAATCTTCCTGGTTGTATCCGCCATACATGGAGATTGCGACAATGGCGTTGAATCCGTAAGGCAAGCATCCTCCCCGTCCGAGAATATGAGGATACATCCACGTCTCACAGATCGGGCGCTGAGGAGAGTTCAGGATCAGGGTAATCGTATCAAACCGTTTATTGAAATTCGAGTGGTACCATGACGCACCCTGACGGCTCTGGGCACACGAAAAAGCAACACGAGTCCCTGGATTATGATCTGCAAATGGTATGACCGACGAGAGGGGTGAAAGCATAAAGATGCCGTGGATCTCGGACGGTTCGCTCTTGGAGAACGGAGCCATGGAAATCTTGATGGTGTCGGATTCATCGGCATCCACGAACTCAAATACATCTGCGAGTTCTTTCCAGGTCTTCTTGGCTAGCACCATATCGGATGTCACGCCTGGACGATAAATTGGACGGCACGGACGACCAGCATCCGAATACAGCATCAACTCGTTGTCCGTGCGATTCCATGCGACTGAGATTCCGCGGTTCTGGTGACGGTATGTTATGAGATCGTCGTATACTGCCTGTGTCTTCTCCGTGATCGCTCCATACATATCCCCATTCACAAACACCTTTGTCCATGCAGTATTCCACCGGGCAGGGTGGATAGTGGATATACGGTGGAAATTGGTGTGTCCAGCCAACTTTGCTTTGAGTTCCCCCGTGTTCCCCTGGGTGGACACAAACGCAAGAAGGGCGAGATGTTTCGTCATACCGACGTTGCGGCCGTCGGGGACATCGGAAGGGCACGTGAACCCGAACGAACTTCCGTGAAGCCGACGAGCACCCAGAGCCTTCACCGACGGATCCATCTGAAGAATCGAACGACGAAGCATGGACACCGTTCCCAATCTGGAAAAGCGGCTCAAGATCTGTGAGACACCGTCGGCACCTCCCCACTTCCCCTTGAACGATTTGGACAATTCGTTGAGGAACGTGTTCATCTTCCAGTAGTATCCGATATTTTCACGCTGGAGCAGAGTCGCAAGGTTCTTGCCCGCATACGTTCGTTCCTCGAAATGGACACGGGTATCCATCGCAAGTGTCATAGCCTTTGAAACCTCCTTGTAGATCCGCCGGAACTCCTGAAAACACAGATCTCCGGAAACATCGAAGCGCTTGAAGCGGAAATGATCCCGATCCGACGGTTCACGAATACCGATGGCATTTTCTACCGCAAGACGCAGGAGGTGTCCCAGGGCATACGCCTTACGACGATACAGTGCACCCACATCATCTTCTTCAATGTTGCAGAACAGCATGGCTTGGAGATTGTAAAATACTTCTTCCTGAGTGCGGGTCTTGGTGGCAATGCGTAGAGTATCCATATCCGACTCAACGTCGTGGCTGAGAATAATCTGCATGAAAATATCGTCATAGACCGTGCGGTCGGATTCAGGGATACCGACAAGCATAGTGTCATAAATCTCCTTGTCCGATGTCAGACCCAGTAGATGGAACACGCTCAGGATGGGGACAGGGATCTTGAATCCTGGCAGGGTTACGACAGGCATGCCACGAATACGGGTAGACCCGTAATCTTTGATCTCGTTCTTGGTTCCAGCCCTTGCGGCGATTTCTGCCATAGAGACTTCCCGACGGGCGGGAGGGATCACAAGGTAATGTGACCACGGTCCACGTGCACCATCGTCTGAAATCGCACGGAATCCCGCATAATATTCCTTGTCCTCCCCCTTTTCTTCCGTCTTTCCTCCCTTCTGCTCTTCTTCTACCACTGAAATAATCGCCCTTTTTCCAGCGTAAAAGATATTGTTCCCCAGTCGTTCCTGTGACAGCAGAACCCGTTCACTTCCACCAACAACAAAGTATCCTCCCGTCTCGTGGTAATCTTCGCCTTGGGCATACGATTCCTCGGGCGTCAGGGCAGACAGGTGGCAGAACTTGGATCGGATCATGAGTGGGATGCGGGCGACAGTCACTTTCTCGAACTTGGTCGTCTCTACCTCTGCTCCAATCTGGTATTCTACATCAATATCCGCCACACAATCAAGAGAATACGTCTTGTTCTCGGTGCGGCACGTATTGGGCATAATCGCATAGTCCAATTCATCAAGTGGCGGACGGTATCCCATATTCTCGCCAGTCTTGCCCCCAATGAATACTCGGATCTCCCGGGCGTCACCGAGAACAAGTCGGATAGGGTTGGATGCTTTCAAGAACAGAGGGATACGCCGTTCCACGAAATCATTGTAAGAATCAATGTGGTGCTGAACGATTGGGTTCAGTGTTGTTGTATAGTATGTATTACACACGTGGCGGCCAGCTTCTACACTCATTATACTCTTGTTAATAAATAGAAGAGAATGTCTACGCTCTCATGCTACGCATCGTATTTCAAGCAAGTATTCACTGGTCCGTTCACGAACTGGCTCAGCCCTCAGTTCGCACCCACCGGGTGTTCGGATACGTTCCGATTTCTCAACGGACTATTCAAAGATCTGTTCGTCATCGGAATCACACTGGGCGTCTTTTCGCTGTTTGCCTATATCTATCTCGTCGAGTTACAGCCGATCATATACGTCAAGCGACTCACGAAACTGAACCCCTGTCCGGATTTGTGGGTTTTTGACGGAGAAAACTGTAATCCTTCCTACGAGACCCAATGCAATCCGTTCAATCCCAAGAATTATAAAGGACACGAGTGTGAAATCGCCAAGTCATGCGGAACGGGATGGAAAGGACTTTGTAAGTAGACGTATAATAGGGTAATGTTGTCGGAAACGTTCCGACCCGAAACGTTTGCTGATATTATAGGACACTCAGAAGCCAAGCAGGTTCTATCCACTTATCTCCGTGCAAACACTCCAGGCAAATGCGTTCTCATCTGCGGAACCCCCGGAATTGGAAAAACGACACTGGCGTTGACAGCGGCTCGGACAATGGAACATGAACCCCTGGAAATCAATGCTTCCCGATCCCTGCGATCCCACGACGATGTCACGAACCTCCGTGATTCGTGTATGGCTCCAGTATCGTTTACCTCCTTCGTCAAGTATGGCGATAAACCCCGCAAGACGTGTGTGATCCTAGACGAAATTGACGGGAGCGATCCACACGCACAGAGGAAGGTTCTGGAATGGATCAGGGATCCAAAACGAGTTGTTCCGATCATATGTACCTCCAACGAAATCCCGGTCATTTTCAAACGGGCTACCGACAGCGTCATTATTCACAGATGTATGCCCTTGAATACGAGAGACCTCTATGAAAACTTACAAAAATACACACCCACACCATACGCCGAATTCCAAACTATTGTTAAAGAGTGCCAGCACGATGTGCGAAGATTAATGAACAGGTTTCAATACGGGCAATCCGATATACTGAAACAAGTTCCCGTAACGGGAGACATAATCGCCGATCTTTTTAAGCATCAAGAAACGTTTTACGGAGTACCGCCCACATACTGGGATCTTTGACCCACTGGAACCGCACGAGGTTCTTGGCATTGTCCGAATTGTGGATACGACCCCCGAACTTCCGCTGGTCTTCGAAAATCTCACTCTTGTTCACCGTGTTATGTGCATGACCGATGACCAATAGAATATCCTCGGCGGGGAGCATGATCATTTCCAGCGTCCAGTCCCGAGTGAACGTTCCCTCCTCTGCCTTGTTGGCCGTCTCCAGGAAGTAGCGGGTCTCGGCGCACTTCGCACGGAAAAGGTACGTTGCCGCCGTCGCATGGTTGTGGCCATACGGTCCCACATCCATCAAGACATTCTCACGGGTGAGGAAGACGGTCATCACTGCACACCCGATAATGTCGTGCTGCGGGCTCTTTTGGAGTGCCTCCACCGAAACCTTGATTCGTTGGGGCATGTAGTAATCATCATCATCCCAGAACGCAATAAACTCAGGACTGAGCTTGAGCGCCTCCTTCAAACAAACGTTGCGAAGAAACCCTACAGGCTTCCTGGTCTTGATATGATGATACGTGACCTTGATTCCCTCCTTCTCTTGGATGCCAGACCAGTCCTTCTCAGGATCATCTGAGTTGTCCACGATGACCCAGTGGAGGTTGGGATACGTCTGACGCTTGAAACACTCTACGGAAAAATCAAGGCAGAAGCGGCGATTAAATGTTGGAGTGCACACCACCACTAGGGGGTTCACCGCCTGGGGCGCTGGCGCTGGCGTCTGCATTTGTAGTAGTTGGGTTCAGTGTTCGTAAATCTGCCCGACAGACTGGGCAACGGGTGCTGATGGCGAACCAAGCCTGAGCACATCGCCTATGGAGGGCGTGATGATTGGTGGATGTGACTCCGTCACCCAATGCGGGTCCAGGACACAGGGTGTGAATGGCCGCTTCCGTCGTAATTCCCTCCTGGCAAATACAGCACTGATCCTGCTCTGCTACATCGGGAGGGTTCTCGTACACCCGAGTCCCCGCCGCAAACTGTTCGGGGGTCAGACCCACGACCACATTCTCCCAGAACTGAGGATTGCCCTGGCCAAGGCCCACCGTCGCATTGCGACCAAACAGTAGCTGAACAAGGTTGAGAGGAATATCAAAGTTATGTGCTAGCGGAGTGAGCGGGGTAGGGGCAGGGGCAGGGGGAGCACGAAGTTGAGTGAGGAGAGTGAGCATCTGCGCCTCGTTTGCCAAAAACTGGCGTGTGAGCTGGTAAGGCACAATAGAATGCCGACGGTAAAAAGATGCCCGGGCATAGGCTATATCTGCGAGAATTTCTAGACTAGGATTCATTTGTATGTATGGTCAATCTACTTCTTTTTAAACCAGTTGTCCAGGTTTGACTGAACAGCCTTGCCCTGTGCCCTCAAGATGTAGTCTGCTTTCATGAATAGCAGAGAATCCAACTGCTTCTCCTTGTATTTCAGAACACCCAGCGTCGCCTCTTCGTGCTCGGTGCCGTCCGCAATGAATCCGTCATACATGGACTTGTAAGAAGGGCGGGGTTCACGGTATCCCGACAGACTCTCGATACAGAGAGCAAACAGTTGGGCTACAGGGTTCTGGATCTGGTTCGTGATATAGAACGTGGAATCCAACTTCAAGTTGTTCTTCTGGACAAAGTCAATTGTCTCAATCTTATCAGCCTGGAGCTTCTTGTCGGTCTGGATGTATACATACTGCAGGCGCTCGCCTACCGAAGGAGCATTTCCGGGATCCCTGGCCGTCATCCTGTTCGCAAGGATGCGGTGAGCAGGGATCGTAGCAGAACCGGAATAATTCTTTGCCATCGCCTTGTAATCGTCCCGCAACTGTTTGGTGATCGCAAACTTCTCGATGGGCAGTTCATTCTTCATCACCTTCACCAGCATGGTCTTGACAAACTCGGCGGCTTTCTTGACATTCCGTTCCTCCAAGATGATATCCAGGGCACCGCCGTATACATCCTTGACAATAGGCGCATTGTCCCGTCGCTTGAGAACAATCCCCATGGATGCCCGCTTACACTTGGTCGGACTAGGATCCTCCTCATACTTCATCCCGACGTAGCGCTTGCGACAGAACAGAATGAACGGGTAGAAGGTCTTCTCATACCCGATCACGAATGCCTTGTGTGGACAGAGGGACGTAATCTTCTTCGCAGCCTCCTGCCCCGCCTTGATTGCGCCCGGCAGATCCTTCCCTGGGAACTTGACGAAGATCGAATCCGTGTCGCCATACACTACATCCGCCCCATCCGCCTCGACGGTCGACTTGGCGAAGAGGAGGGACCGTCTCCCCACCGCCGTCGTACAAGCAGCAATACACATCTTGCGGATCGGCGAAGTCCTTGACCCCAGCTGACCGTAGATGGAATTGGCAACAACCTTGTAGGCTGCTTGAAGACCGTTATACACCGATCGCTGGGCATCATCCAGTTTCGGATCTTCCATCTTCTTTCTTGCCTCCTTTCGCTTTGCCAACATGATCTGGAGTGCCGTAGGAATCAAGCCGAGCGATAGCGGCTGATCGGCAGTGGGCTGGATGTAGGTGCATACGCATTTCTTGCCATCTTCGACATACGACACTTCCCGGATATTGTCTAGCGTCTTCGTTTTCTCAGCCGTCATGCCTTCACACAACTCTGGAAGCAGCTTCCCCGCCTCGTTATAGATCTTCTTGGACACTAGCGTATCGGGCGAAAGGTTCTCGCCGATCATGGAGGATGGATACAGACTGTTGAAATCCAGGACCGCAATGGGCGTGTCGAGATACATCCCGATCTTGGGAGCAATCACGATCGCACCCTCATACCCAATTCCCTCGCCATCCATCGCCTCCTGTGTGAGAAGGATCTGATTGCGTTTCGAAGCCTCGTAAGCCACCCGGGAGAAGATCTTGATTCCTTGACCACGCAGGAAGAGGAACTGGAGCGGAACGAAGCAGACATCCGCCATACCCCGAGAATTCGTGAGGGTATCGAGCTTTGCCATCAGGGTCAAGACCAGGTCGCAATCCTGGATACAATACTTGGCAACGGTTGCCCGATCCTTCGGTGTTCCTCGGTGCATGCGGAAGATATCCTGCGGAGTAATATCGTCCTTGGTGAACGACCACTCCACCGTCTTCTTCTCATCGTCGGTGAGATCAGCAAACAGATCCTTCTCCTTTTCATCCAGAACGATCGTGTTGTGTGTGAGAGACCGCACCAGGAACTTGCGACCGTCTTGGTAAGGGTTGATCGTATTGCCCACCAGATCGAAGCACACATAGTTTCCCACAAACAGTCCACGAGTCGTCTTGGTGTGAACGGTGTTCCCCTCGAACTTCAAGACCTTGTCCCGCAGAAACGTGGATGCGACGTTGTCGAGCTTGTAGGAGTCCAAGATATGTTCACGCCGCATCGACAGCAGGAGATCGATCGTAAGACGACCCGGAGTCTTCAGATACTCGACCTCATACTTCCCTGAGGCCAGATCAAACGTCTTCTTCTGGAGAATATCTCCCCAGATCTGACCTCGAGCCAGATTGAGCTTCATTCCGCAGATCTTGGCCCGAGTGGCTAGGAACTTGTCGTCAAAGCCGTAAGTATTGTATCCACAAATGATATCAGGGTTCTCTTCCTGAACATACTCCATGAACCCCTCAATCATATCTGCCTCGGTCCGATACCCCCTGAACTCCACCGAAGGATCCTCGGACTTGTCCACCGACGGCCACACAAACACCTTGCGAGCGATGGACTTGGTCATACCGTTAGACCACCGAGTCGTAATCCCGATCTGGATCACCGGATCCTTGTCGGGGACTGGAAAGTTCCCGCTCTCAGACATACACTCAATATCGTAGGCCGCAACCTTCAGCGGAGTGTCTGCGCTCGGCTTACTGCGGATGTTTACGAGATCTACATACCATGACTTCTCCAGCCCCTTGATTTTCTGGCCAGGGATGAATGCGACGGGAGAAGCAGGTAGGATCTCGTGATCGTGGTAGAAGCGGAGAAGCGGAGGGAGGTTGGATTCGTAGACGGTGTAGATAAATGTATACTTTGAGTCCTTGCACTCGCAAGTGTCTTTTGGTTTCCCACACTCATTGCATTCGCATGCGTCCTTGGCATACTTGGTCACTGCCTTGAAATCCTTCATAGAATTGACCTCCACCTTCTGGACATTGGTCGTCTTGAACTCATTGAACCCCGCAAACACATCATACTTCTCCATCGTGGTCACCTTGATATTCGTGATTCCGTGAGTCTCGCTTGCGAAATCGTAGTCTCCACCCACATAGAAATACGGCTTGTATCCTCGAACTCTGATCATTGCCGCCTCGCCTTCATCTGTGCGGCCGTAGATATCAATGACATACTTCCCGAATTCGTCGTGGTCGATCCAATCGCAAGGGCAAAGGATAGACATCTTGTAATCTTAATGCTCAGAGAAGGAACCAGGTAAAGTTTATTCGTTTTAGATAATAAGCAAAGCATGGCGTCCCAGGAACCACAGACCAACAACCCCCAGCAATGGTTCTATGCCCCGACTCGCCAGAGGAACGATACGGTGCAGCAGGATTACAATGCCCGTGACAACAAGAGCCATCAGGATTACTACCTCACCACTGCCCGCCCCGCAGACTCTTGCCAGAACTTTGACCCCGTCGCCGACTTTGCGTCTTCGTTCGTCACGATGAATTACACGGGCAACTTTGGCAATACGGCGGGTGGTGGGTGCGACGTGGATCTCTACTCCCGTCTAGCGCTGGGGGATCCCGGGACGCAGCGTCTCAAGGGACACCAGCAGACGTTCGCTCGCCCATGGGCTACGACTCCCAATATGGGCGGAGGCCCCTCGGCTGCGAACAAGGATGTTGAGAGCCGTCTGATCCAGAGCGCCCCGATCCGAACACGTAAGGAGTGTTCTACGGTCTCCGATAAGTTCTTCCCCCAGCAGTTTGACCCGCTTCTCCAGAGTGTTCGTGACGACATGAAGGAAGCGAGCGGGTTTGTCCAGACATGGTCTCGTGGCGGCGACCCTACGCGTCTCATTCGTAATAAAGCTGTCTCGGAGTAATCTAATAAATAAATGAGAGTTGTGTTCTTCGCACAACATATGCCAGACCCCTGTGGGGCATTTTTTCACGACATTGTATTTGCCAAAGAGCTACAACGTCGTGGTCATACAGTAAGTTTTGTGATTACATACGGCCGACGAGGAGCCGAAAAGCAGGGTGTGTATCGTGGTATTCAATGGAAGCATTTCAGCATCTCGGAGCGTGAACTGAACGGTGCCAATATTTGGTGCTCTCCCCATTTCCCGTTTCTAAACATCGTCAGGAAACTCAACGAACGATTTCAGAAACCCATTCTTATCACCATGCATTTTGGCGAGGATAAGGACAGCATTATGAACGAATATCCCCGTCTTGGAAAATGGGCTGAAATACTGTGGATTATTTCAGACCATATCACGAACTATATTATGAGCACGGTAAAGCTCTCCTCAAGCATCAAGATTTGCGAGAGTGTGCGTCCGCTCATGATCGAGAACGAAGTGAAGTTTCAGGAGCGTGGAACTCCTCCACCAGGAGACTGTATCACTCTCGTAAACGCCAATCTTCTGAAAGGTCTTCCAGTGTTCTGTGAGCTTGCCCTGCGATTTCCCGAGAAGAAGTTCTTGGGTGTCCGACCCTACTACAACCTGATCAACGTTCCTGAACATCTTCCAAACATCGAATGGATCGATGTGCAAGACGATATACGCACAGTTCTTCAGAAGACCCGTGTTATGCTTGTCCCGTCCCAGTATGAGAGCTGGGGACGTGTTGCGTTTGAAGCAATGTATAATGGCATCCCAGTTGTTCACACGAAACCGTATGACCGGAATGATTCGAGGGCTCGTAAATCTGGATCCTCAGAGGGAATGCAGGAGTGGATCCAGGGAACTCAGCAGGCGTGCACATACGACAAGTTTGACGAATGGGTTGCGGCTATTCAAGCACTTGATAACCCCGAGACGTATACTGAGTATTCAAAGAAAGCTTATGACCGAACATATGAGATGGATATATTCAACGATTTCACAAAGGTTGAGAAGAAACTAGTCGATTATGCGAACATGTATCCCGCCCCAGTCACAACTACGGCAGCGGCTGCTCCTCTGGTAACGCAGCCAATTTTGCAGCTCCGGGCGCCTGTGGGTAATGCGATGCCTTTCCGCGGAGGTCGTTTCTCGCTGAGGCGCTAAGCATATCCGCCATAATCCGTCCCTGTGTAATCCGCTCCTTCGTCTCAGCGTCATGGCCGTCGTTCACTACGGGGGTCGGGGGAATATGCTTCGTTCCCGAGATTACGGGAGCAACCGCCAGTTCCACGAGCGCAGAGATCACATCTCCCTTCTCTTTGATAAGCATCGCCTCAGCAGCCTCCCGAGTCGCTCCCGAATAGTCCATAACCGTCTGAATCTTCTCTGGGGTAGTCATATTTTATGTATACTACATAAAGCACGAAAATGAAATTCATCGAGAACCTCTGCCCCCCGGCTCTCCTGTATGCTCTCTTCCTGGCTATCCAACTTGGGTTTGATGTGGCCGATTTTGCGTGGATTACGGCTGGTACCAAGGTCCTCTTCGGCGGAGCCACCGTCTTTATCCTCGACCTCCTCTGCCGCCTCGATCTTGGAATCGTTGCGTGGTTCATCATGGCTGGTCCGTTCATCGTTACCGCCCTCGCAACATCCGTTGCGATGGGACTCCAGATTGACCGTATGACCTTCACACAGTCGTTCTAATTTACACAATAGCATGGTAAGTTATCAAATGCAGAGTGTAGTAGAGCGGGTAGGGACCTATATTATCTACGGCCTTGTAGGAGTCTATGCGGCGGTAGAGCGGTGGTGTGCGCGTCGGGCGCCAGTGTATGAGACGATGACGTGGCAGGCGACGAACCTAGATACGGGAGTTTCGGAGTATGCCGACGAGTATCATGAGCTTCGCCGTGTGGATGCGGATGTTGTCCTACACCATATTCGGAAGACTCATGGACTACACCAGAGTCACAAGACGGTGATTCAGTGGACGAACGAGGCGGGTCAGGGATACTTGCTTCCCGACGTTTTTGAGTCTGTAACGGCACCCTGGTTCTTTGTTGGCTACATCGGCGAAGACGGCAAGGCACTAGACTGCACGGACAGGGTAGACCACCTTGTGGTTGAGGGAAACCGTGTGACCATCCCGATTCTTCGTTTGGTGGTAGACTGTCCGGCAGAGAAGTGGGTGTATATCAACCCCAAGACGTTTGACCAGCTGGAATTTCCGTCCGAGGGTATTCTAATTGGCGATGTCGTTCCGGCACCCCCAGCCGTCTCCTCTACGAAAGATGATTGATCACGATCATGCGGCCGTCGTGTGGAAATACATTGATCTCGACAAGAAAGTGAACCCTGCTCCGTTCATAGAACACATGTCTCTATACTCCAACCTGTTTATTCAGCCGGTAGGCCACGTCCTCTTTTGGGGATGCTACTTCTTCTTCCCAGTTCTATTTGAGTATCTCGGTGGGACGGTCGACATGTCCACCTTCTCTATCCTTTTTTATGCAGCATCGTCTCTCCAAGTTCTCTGGAGCGCATTCTCGTGCTGGAGCGAGGTGGTAGAACACTACCATCTCGGCACAACCCTCTACACGTGGAAAATCCTGACCCATGGTCTTGGTCTTCCACTCATCAAAATTAATTCAGCCGATCGCAACCATCAGTATTTCAAGTATGCGGCAGCCATCTCACTGCTTCAGAACCTCGGTTAGATTGCCACCGAACATTCCCTGGAAACTCTTGACGAGTTCTGCTCCCTGCTGGACCTGAGGTCCCAGGGAAGAGAGCGTCTCCACAAGCTGTTTCTGAGTATCCATGAGTTCCTTCGTATCGTCACGCATCTGCAAAACCTGTTCGGGGTTCAGTTTCTGGAAGGCGTGTAGAACCGTGGTTCCTGCATCCAGATGAGAGTCCTCGATCTTCGCCGATTTGGAATCGGTGTGAGGTTCCGGGTCCTTCTTTTCCTGCTTCTCCTTATCTTTCTTGTCGCTCTTCTTCTCGTCGCTCTCCGTAGGGTTCTCGTAGTTCTCCTTGAGAGCCTGGCCCGAAATCAGGACTACACCCGCAATCGTGGCGATTCCAAGCGTTACGGCAGCCGTCAGGGGCATGCGGACGCCGTATCCCACTACGGCCGTAATCAGCACAAGCCAGACAGCGAGGTATCCTAGCTGGCGCTGGACAAGGAATACGATGGTCACCAGCAAAAGTAGAGAAGCGACAGCAGTATCCACGTTTGCCTTCATTGATTCTAGGGTAGAATTTAAACAACCGTTACAGGGCTTCCAACCGCAACGGTATCGGCCGTTCCGGCAATCCCCGAGCCGTTAAATGTGTATCCCGCCCGAGGCTGCTGGAGAGCAAGAGTGCCTCCCCGGTGACGACGACGACGACCCGCCGTCTTTCCCTTTCCACGGCGACGACGACCACCCGTCATATTGTTTCCCCCACGACCCTGGAGATTGGCGCCGCAATCGCTGCCCGCCTGATTATTCCAGAGTGCGCTTCCAGCATTCGGGCGGCCAGGATCGGACAGAATCGATCCGCCGAATCCGTATCCGCCTCCACGCTTGACCGAACGACTACGACGGCGACCAGCCTTTTTCGTATGTTTACGACCATGAGCCATTTGTATTGGACAGAGACTAGATTCTAGATTCTCGGTGTCCATGTCCCGTCTTCATTCTGGACGCACTCTAGTGTGAACACGGATCCTAGACTGCGAAGATGTTTGGATAGTGCCAATGTCTGTACACGCAAATATCCTACGTCCGCAACTTTATACACGTCAGGAATATCCGTAGAAACGATCTCATACTTGTCGTGGTTTTGGATCTCTGGCTTGGTTTCCATAAAGATCCCCTTTTCGCCATGAGCATCCGTATAATACTCGTATCCACGAATATCGGTCGCATTGTCTCGGTGCTCTATCTTCCGGGTCTCAAACGCAGGGCACGGAGTATATGCCGCCATCGCCAACTTCAAGAACTCGTTCCTCTGTGCGAACGACTTTGTCTTGAACATAGGGGTTCCATTCCACATCCACATATCTGCGATATACATATGTGTGGAGGTGTATTCGACTCGCAAGATTGTATCTTCAAAACACCGTTCATCCCAAACCATCCTAAAAATCTGGGGAGTCGCATCGGGTTTCCGGGGGACCCAGTAGGCTACCGGTGTTGACGATTCGTCACGGGTAAGACACAGCCATCCTGGCATTCCGCTAGTCTGTGGGGATTTGCACGTGAATGCCCCAATCGATCCTTGACCTTGACGGGTCATGCGAAGTCCCGAATCCCATCCGTAGAGTGTTTTGAGTCTATTCATATATACTATCAATCATCTACCATCAAAATCACTCTCACTCGGGTTCCCTCGCTCGTTCGCATTCTCCTACTTCGCTGGCGTTCCTCCCGATGACCCTGACCACCCGACCTTATCCATTTCACGGGTATCGATGGGCGGGGGGAGTTCAGGCATTGGCTGGGCGGCAGGGGGAGGCATTCCAATAAAGGTGGGGACCGTAACAGTCTGGCTATGACTTTGAGGCGGCTCTACCCTAGGCGGAAGGACAATCTGAGGCTGGGGTTGAGGAGGGGCCGGCGGAGCTTGGAGCTCAGGAATGAGGGCGGGGAGAGGTGTGCGGTCGACATACACGATCTTCGGCTTGGGCGCCTGGATCGTCCTGGAAATCCAGAATACTCCAATATGAAGAACTACAATCACCATAATGGTTGCAAAGGCAAGGTAGACAATATCCGAGATTTCCATGTTATTTTATGGAAAGTTTTGTAAGACCTAAAATTAAACACAAGCATGTCTGATCCTGCTCCCGCCCCGAGCCAGCCAGAAGTAGAGGTAGATACAGGCGTGGCTGTAGCGATTGTTGCGAAGACTGTCGTGATCGACTTTGCCAACAAGTCTGAGCTCGTGAAGTTTGTCATTCAGAAGATCGCCGAGGTAGAGATCCTCGCCGATCGTTCCGATGAGGATAAGGCCAAGTTCATTGTAGAGGAAGTCAAGAAGGCCATTCGTGAATCTCCCCTGTCCGATGAGCAGAAGACTCAGCTTGTTACATGGTGCGATGTTGCGCTTCCCTACGTCATTGAGGCCGTCAAGATCGTGAAGGCCGAGGTCGGGAAGGTTGCGAACGTGGCCCTGGCCGAGGTGAAGAAGTGCTGCCCTTCGTGGTTTTCTGCGAAGAAGGCTGCTGCCCCGCCGGCGTAAACAGATCATCGTTCTCCGTGAACGATCCGTCCTGCCATACCGATACCCTCACTGTTTCAGAATAGTCGATCCTGTCCAGGACATTCGGATATGGATGCGTTTCAATTTTTACCAGTCCGTCCTTCTGGGGCTGGAATGTTCGGCACGTCTTTTCGTGTGGATTCAGACACTGGAGTCCACACCAAAGGAACGTCGTTTTATAAGTTTTCTGGGGAACTGGGCGGGATTCCCAGACCTTGGAGAGAGTATACATTGTATTCCTATTCACAGTAGGTCTAAATATACATCAGTCCCATAGTGACGGCAAAGAAGACGGCGGCGTGAACAAGCAGACCGATGCCTGTCGGGATACCGTTCTCGAAGACCCGGGGACCGCTTATCGAGCGAGACAGCCCATCTACCACCCGGAACGTGATCGGATTGGCCAGGATATAGAACAGGAGTCCCTGGAACGCCGAGATCTGGAGTTTCTGCATATCGGTAGGGGCGGGCATCGTATATGTGTATTATTCTCTAGCTTGGAAAGTATTGCGAGTGGCTTGTATTGTTTCTAGGAGCTGAGGGATCTTGTGGAGCACTGCACTAATTTCCAGCTCATTTCGTTTAGCGGGTTCACGGGCATCCAGGGTTTCCGTGACAAAGACAACTGCCGTCAAAAGAAGGGACTGGCGAGGTTTAGACAGTTTGGGTTCCCACCGTAGGCAGTAGAGTTTATACAGGGATTCAATATACGTATTGGAATGAGCATTCAAGACATCCCAGAACATCCAGACCAGCGCCTTGGAAAACTTGGAATTCACGTAAGGATTGCGGCGTTCCGCACAGAGAAGAGGCTGTTTCGTCCGTTTCTTCTGTTCACGGGCATATGCCAGTATCCATGACATCCAATATAGGGCTCGTAGGGTATCCCGAGTCTGAATAGAAAAACAGAACTCGTTGAACGGAATCTTGAGTTCGTACGGGTCGTCGGACTTGACGAATGGCAAGCATGCAGCCTGTGATGTTGCCCGTAGATTTTCCCTGACAGTTTCTGGCTGGAAATCGTGAAGGGGTTTGATCGTCGGAAGTGCAATCGGTTTCTGTTTCCGGGCAATTGCCAAGGCTACCGCTGTTTCACATACCAGTGCCCTAGCCTCTTCGTGATTGCGGATATCTGTCATCGTATGAATGCTGAACCGGTCTTCGATCGAGGCAAACCGTTCATACTGCGATGTGAGGTAGGTGAACATATTGGGACAGCGGTGGACGTAGAGAGATCCGCCCTCAAACAGAGTATTCCACAACGAATGAACAAGTCCAGAACACAGGAGTTCCAGGGTCCAGTAACACGCATAATCGGCATGACCCAATTGAATGCTTTGGAGGAGGGATTTATGGGCAAGCGTGCGAGCGTGCCCGGAAAATGTGAACGTTTGGAAATCTGCGACAGTTCGGGTATCTGTGATCCTACTCATTGTGATGGGCTGACAGTTTAGAACGTGTAATATACCGTATTGGCTCCCGAGTTAATCAGAGTCAGACCGTTTCCTGCTTGGAGATACATGGATGTTGGACCCCCAACGGTGTTCAGGGTTCCCCCCGTGAAATTGAGGGTATAATTGATAGGCGAGTTATTTTTGATAACCCAGTACGTTCCCGTTGTAGCTTCAAGCGTCGGACCTGTCCCCCAAGAGATAGTACCTGTTCCAGCCGTGAATATGTACACACGGTTTCCAGTTGTCGTATTTATCGAATTCGTTTGTGTCAGTCCATTCCCGATTACAAGTTCGGGATATGCCGCAGAGTACGAAATGATAACAACACCGGAACCACCTACTCCACCCGCTGCCTGTTGTGGCGGCGGGGGTGTATTGCCCGCAATAAACGGTCCACCGCCACCACCACCTCCAGTATTTGCTTGTCCTGGAGATCCTTCGGCGGTGCCAGTGCCGCCCGCGCCACCGCCGCCTTGTCCTCCAGCGCCGCCTACGCTGTTGGCGCCGCCGCCTCCACCGGCATAGTATAGACCCGTAATACTATTTTGAAGTCCAATACCTCCAGCACCCGAACCCGACCCTCCACCTCCACCTACCGCCCCCGCACCTCCACCTCCAGATCCGATATATGGAGTTGCGCCATCGCCGGCGACCGTCTCATTTGCCCCGCCACCATTATTTCCTCCGCCCGTACCCGCTCCTCCTGTCGACGCTTTACGTCCAGCACCTCCACCACCAGATCCTCCATTCGCAGTCCCTGCTCTTCCAGGACCAGAATCTCCACCTCCACCTCCACCTCCGCCACCGGTTGTTATTGTCGAAAATTGCGAACCAGTGCCATCTCCTCCAGCGTTTCCTCCACCGATACCACCGCTTGATCCTCCCGCACCTCCACTACCAACGGTGACAGTGTATTGTGTTCCAGTTCCAGCAGTAAGTGTTAATCCACCAGTTTTATATCCTCCTGCTCCACCGCCACCACCATTACGTGATCCACCTCCACCACCTCCACCAACAACCAAATAAGTCATAGGTCTAACAGTATCAGTTTGTCCAGGTAACGCAATTGTAATATTACATCCGCTAGCGTATACAAGGTTGAAATAAGTAGAAGCGTTGGTAGGAGAAAGATTAAACGTGTTTGTATTGATGACGGTGACGTTGATCGTATTGATGATATTGGATGTCGTCCGAATCGCTCCAGAGACATCTAGGGCATATGTTCCTGGTACACGTCCAATTCCAACGTAATTGTTTGAGGTATCTGCTTGAATTGTGGGAGCAGTCGTAGAGGTCGAGTAGACCAGGAATGTGTTGGGCGCAGTAGCTCCCGAACTAACTAGACTCGGATTTTTTCCAATGAAGGTACAGTTGCTCTGAGAGTTTCCGTATCCAGCATAGAATCCGAGGGCGTTTGCGTGTTGCGCAGTATTTCCCGAGAGGGAGTTGGATCCCAGTCCGACAACGGTTGAGTTTACTATCCTTATGCTGCTTGTATTCACAATACTTGTAGTCACCGATTGGGCACTCAGACTGACAACATTCGCTGTTCCCGAAACGTCGAGTGCGTATGATCCTGGAACCTTTCCAATTCCAACGTAATTGTTTGAGGTATCTGCTTGAATGGTGGGAGCCACAGAAGTGGAGTAGACCAGGAATGTGTTGGGCGCAGTAGCTCCCGAACTAACTAGACTCGGATTTTTTCCAATGAAGGTGCAGTTGCTCTGAGTATTTGATAATCCAGCATAGAATCCGAGGGCGTTTGCGTATTGCGCAGTATTTCCCGAGAGGGAGCTGGATCCTAGCGCAACCATGTCTCCGAAAAGCAGTCGGCCAGCACACAGGGTATTTACGTTCACAGTCGCAGCCGACAAGGTCGTGTTTGAGAGGGTTATTCCGCCGATTGTATTAGTTGCTGAAGGCTCATTCGTTGTGATATTGGAAACACGTAGACTACCTTGGACATCAAGCTTGATGGTAGGACCCGGCAATGCTCCGATTCCTACAGCAGAGTTAGAGATATAGACTGGACCGATTGTACTGGCGGCCCCTGGCACAGTGAAAAAACTACTTGCTGCAACTGTTCCACATACGTCAAGGGCATACTCTGCCCGAGGAGCCCGACCTATTCCAAGTAGTCTGCCCGATACATCTCCCTGGAGGAACGGCACTGTAGTACTGGTAGAATATACAATAAGCGCATTGCTTACAGCAGGATTATACCCTGGATTGCTTCCAAGGAATATCATATTGTTGGTTGATCCATTCGATCCCGCCGCCGTTCCGAACGCAACAACATCTGTGCCTGTATTTCCAGTTAGAACTCCTTGTCCAAGTCCAATACGTCGGTTAGCCGATACAAATACCGCCGAAAGCGAATTGAACGATACGATTCCAGAGAGATCGTATCCAGATAGATTCACAGCTTGAGTTGCTCGAAATGTCGACCATGCAGCGGCGTCAGCCCCTGGAATCTGCCATTCTACAAATGAACCAGTATAGGTAGGAACTGTTCCAGTCCCTGGTGTAGTTGATGGAGACCACGTAACACCATTGAGCTTGCCAAGAGAGACATTGGATGCCTGGATAGTTCCCGATACGTCCAGTGCAAACGCCCCTGGAGCTTTGCCAAGACCTACTCGGTTAAAACTCAGATCTCCCTGGATCAGCGGAAGCATGGACAAGGAATACACCACAAACTGATGATTTGCTGCCACCGAATACCCCGGGTTGCTACCTATGAAGATAGAGTTCGCACGAGTATTGCTTAACCCCGCATACTGGCCAATGTAAATACAGTTGCTCGCTGCACCAGACACGCCGGCATTGAATCCAATACCGATCGTACATGTTCCACTGTTGTCCACGAGAGACCGGAACCCTACCGCAACGTTGCTTGCCCCCGACAGATTCCATCCAGCCCAGTCGCCTATACTAACATTGTTATCGCCACCATTGTTGGATCCAGCGTTTGAACCAATCGCTACAAGATTTACACCTTTGTTTCCCATTCCAGCGTTGGCTCCGAACGCATTCAAGCTGTCCCTCGTATTCCCTGACCCAGCGTTGCACCCAAACGCATTGACGAACGACCCTGTATTATTAAGAGCTGCGCTGGAACCGAAAGCGTTAACTGACGACCCCGTGTTGCTAAGACCAGCACTGGGTCCCATCAAGTTCACAATCGATCCCGAGTTATTAAATCCCGTCCGATTCCCAAATAAGTTTACATTGGATGGTGTTCCAACTTGGTTGTTGGATATTCCAACAATAAATCGTAAAGGACTACTTTGTATGGTTACGGAAACGCTATTGATGGCAGTAAGACTTACAAGGGAAGATACGGTTACTGTCCCAATACTCGCAGCCGGCGATGTCAAGTTTCCGACTACTGTGAGAAGTCCGCTGATTGTCGCCGCAGATAAGGTAGCTAATCCTCCGACGTTGAACGTATTACTTACACTCCCAGCAGATACCGTAAGCAAAGAGGTTCCAGCTGAGATATTTCCTAAAACAGTTAGGAGGTTTGACACTGTAGCCGCAGATAGGGTAGCCAGTCCGCTGATGGTCGCAGCTTGCGACACGTTGAGACATAAGATTGACACCGTCGCATTTCCTGCAGAGATTGATACTCCTCCGACCGTGAGATTGTTCTGGACCGTTGCCCCTGACAGCGTAGCCAGTCCGCTGATGGTCGCAGCATTCAATACGTTGAGGGATGAAATAGTTGTCACAGCAGCTCCAGCCGAGATATTGCCGACTACTGTGAGGAGGTTTGACACTGTAGCCGCAGATAACGTAGCGAGTCCACTTATTGTCGCAGCATTAAAGACGTTCAGGGATGAAATAGTTGTCACAGCAGCTCCAGCCGAGATATTGCCACCTACTGTGAGGAGGTTTAAAACTGTAGCCGCTGACAGGGTTGCGAGACCGCTGACAGTCAACGCATTACTTACACCCGCTTGAGATACCATAAGTATAGATGTTGAACCGGTGATGTTTCCAACAACCGTGAGGAGTCCGCTGATTGTCGCTGCAGATAAGGTAGCTAATCCTCCGACGTTGAACGTATTACTTACACTCCCAGCAGATACCGTAAGCAAAGAGGTTCCAGCCGAGATATTACCACCTACTGTGAGGAGGTTTGAAACTGTAGCTGCAGATAACGTAGCCAGTCCGCTGATGGTCGCAGCGTTGAAGACGTTGAGGGATGAAATAGTTGTCACAGCAGCTGCTGCCGAGATATTACCACCCACAGTTAGGAGGTTTGACACTGTAGCCGCAGATAGGGTAGCCAGTCCGCTGATTGTCGCAGCATTAAAGACGTTCAGGGATGAAATAGTTGTCACAGCAGCAGCAGCCGATATGGATATCCCTCCGAGCGTGAGATTGGTCTGAATTGTCACAGCAGATACGGTGAAGAGTCCGCTGATGGTCGCAGCATTCAAGACGTTCAGGGATGAAATAGTTGTCACAGCAGCAGCAGCCGAGATATTTCCACCTACAGTGAGGAGGTTTGACACTGTAGCCGCAGATAGGGTAGCCAATCCACTGATAGTCGCAGCATTCAAGACGTTGAGAGATGAGAGTGTCGTTGTTCCTCCCGATATGGTTCCAGATACCACGAGATTGTTCTGCACAGTTGCGGCAGATAGGGTTGTAAGTCCGCTGATCGTGACACCTCCAGATACAGATACGCTAGATAGAGCTGCCAGACCACTCACTGTAACCCCGTTACTCATCGTGACAGCTCCCGAAAGAGTTGACACTCCAGTTACCGTGATTGATCCTGTCGTCATGGAATTCGTGATGGTAGCGGATGATACAGTTGCTGTTGCTGATCCCGCAGACAACGTTGCCCCCTGAACTGTTAGTGTCCCCTGTGCAGTGAGTAGACCGCTCACGTTGACTGTTCCTGATACAAATCCGTTTCCAGAGACGTTCAGGGCATAGGCTCCCGGAGATACACCAATTCCCAAGGCAGAGTTTGATAAGATAGTGCCTCCCAATGTATTCGATGACGTTCCAAGATTGCTGATTGTTCCACTGGACACGGTCACTCCGCCAATCGTATTGCTTGTAGTCGACGCATTGGATATCGTTCCATTCGAAAGAATACTGGCGTTCGCATTGCTGAGCAGTGAATTAGACAGCGTCCACCCCCCGATCGTATTGGATGTTGCCGCTGTATTGGAAATCGTCCCCCCGCTCAACTGAACACTTGCAATCGTATACGAGTTACAGCCAAAGTTCCCAGAAATGTTTCCACCTACGTTGAGGTTGTTTGTGATAGACGTAGCGGACATGGTCGTAATTCCAGTTGCCACCGCAAATGTCAACGCAGCACTTCCAGCCGCTGTTCCCCCGTTATTGTAAAGAATCTGGGTGGACGATCCACCGATTGGACCAGTAGGACCAGTAACACCAGTAGGACCAACAGCCCCCATCCCACTCACATAATACAATGTCCTTAAGTCGGCGGATAGGCTTAGAAACTGTCCTGCACCCCCAGGACCTGCTGGGAATACCTGTCCGTTGATCTGATTTACATTCGTCAGTGAATTGTTGGCCATGTTCACGTTCGTAACAGCAGGGGTGGTGCCGAGAGTCAAGGAACCACCGCCGATATTCTGTAGGTTTTTCGTGATCCTACTCATTCCGTCTTACCTCTTACTTAGAAAAGTAGACAAGATATTGATACTCGTAACCCACGGGCGTCATGTCCACCATCTCGTGTCGAGTAAACCCAGCTGATTTCACAATATCTAACATCGCAGGGATCGTTGGCATCGTCAACTGATGAATGTTCTCACGGTACGAACGCTTTGGCTTGTCGAATTCAAAGACCTCTTCGAACCGGGCTTTGTCCGTATCAGGATCCTTGACAAACCTGCTCTTGTACTTGAACTTGTCAAAGAACACATCGGAATCAATCACCCGCTCCGTGCTGTATTTCTGGACGGAGAACGGTCCGAAGGGTGAAGCCGCATCTAGAATCGGGTCAAACTTGTTGGGGTCTACCAGATGAATTACGAAAATACCACCTGGACGCAGCCACGAGTAAATGTTGTCGAGGACCATCTTGGCGTTCTGGAACTGGTAGATTGAGAAATAGAGCATCATGGCATGGGAAAAGGATTTCGGCGCAAACGTTTCTGCCCGAGCCACATCCCCCTTGTAAAACCGGGCGCTCTTACACTTCTCTCGTGCCTTCTTCAACATGGACTCTGAACTGTCTAGACCTACAATATCAATGCCTTCACGGCACAACCAGTCCACATGCGGTCCCGTCCCGCAACACACATCTAGAAGCTTGATTTCTTCTTTCGGCCATTCTGCCAAGGCATACTCACGGATCGACGCCTTTTCGAACGAGACACGTTCAGGTGTCGTGAACAGCTTGTCGTAGACGTTGGCGTAAAAGTCGTCATAAATCTCGGAATAGTCTTCGTGGGTATCCGTCTCTCCATTCTTCTCCCTTTCGTTGTCAAACAACTCACGGTGAACAGTATGCAGTTGCGACAACAACAGAATAGCAACAGCCGCTAGGGCAATGAGCCAATATGCTAAAGATCCGTCCATCTGTCTCTTGTATCTATGTAAGAAATGTGGGAGCTGCTTCCAATCCAGCGAAAACCAGGGAGGGTAGGGACAATGTTACATCGTGACTTTATTTACCCGCATTTTCCCGATGTAACCACCGAAGTATGGAAAAATGTGCCTTCCAACGTTCGGGAATGGAGTATGTCTATTTGGAAGGATGAGTTTCATGTGAGACGGCCGTCTATGGGCGACAGCGACCTCCTCGCCTGGGTTCCTCGCATCGGACTGCTTGCGGCAAAACGAGGATGCTGGGTTGGGACACATAAATCGTCCATGGCAGTTGCGATGTGCTTTAATTACGTGGACCGAGGCCACCGGGAGCAGGGGTGGTCTGGTAAAATGATCATGTCGCTCTGCAGGAAGGCGACGGATATATGGGGACCCACGCCGTTCATCTTTGAAATACAGTATACGATTCCCCGTGGGCTTCGCCAGGTGACTCCGTTCTTATCGTTCACGTATACGTGGATCCCTTTCTTGTCGATCGAGGTCCCTCCAAAATGGACACCTATTCCAATAAGCGACTTCCAGAACATCAAGGGGTTTCATACGATAGAGACAGAGGGGTATCTCGCCTTTCAGAATAACGGTAACAGAATCCTGCTGGATCCTCATAACGATATTGTCTTTTACGACGACCTTCTCTCCCTCGCCTCCTTTGATGGAATTCCATTGCCAGGAGCATACTGCCGAGTATTCCATCCACTTGGTCAAAGCAAGATCTACCTTGCCAATCTATATTTTGACTCTCCTCCCCAATTTGACCATTTTATGCTACCGTAGTCTAGGTGTAGTAGGTCCAAGCCCTGGACTGGAGATCTGGACGTTCGGTAACCCACTTGCTTGCCCCATTCCGAATCCGAACCCTTGTGTCCACGACTGCCGCAGTCCCTGGAAACTTATGCCCGACTTTCGGAGAAGCAGGATCAGCGTCAGAAGAATGAGGATCGCAATAAATACATCCATGACTGTGGTAAACGATGATGGGAACCCGGCAAAGTAAGCAACGATCGGATTCTCTACAGCCGGAACGGGCGTGGCGGATGTAGGATCCGTGAGCTGAATGTAGCGATTGAATGCCCCGATTTTCTGTAGTTTCTCCGACAGGAGATTTCCCAGAAAGTCAATGTTCCCAGACACACTGTCTTTCAAGGACGATTGCTTATCACGAATTGCGGAAATGGAATCTGTATACGCCGACTGAACAGCACTCTGATTGTCAAGATCGGCATACTGCTGGCGATACTTGGCAAGAACCGGACCCAGTTTTTTATCCTCTATGACCTTACGTTCCTGAGCCGCCCAGGCATCCCCGTTCTTCAAACTGTAATACCGGAAACGTGTCTGCTCAAACGTCTCGGGATCTTCCTCAGCATTCTGCGAGGCACGCTGGTATGATTCATATGCGGATTGAACAGATTTGGGATCGTTGGCCCAGTCCGACTGGGACTTTGCAACATCAGCTTTCAGTTGATCGCTCTTTGACATTCTTACTATTGTTTATTGACAGCAAAGGAAATTGCGATCCCTACACCTATGATCATTCCTACAACTGCGATACTCATATTGATGATGGGCGGCAGGACAAATCCACCAACGACATACAGCAGAAGAACGATCGCAACGGTAATAGCGACTGTTTGTAGAACATGCATCTTCCACTGCGAGTCAGGACCTCCTACTGTCTGAATCTGGCGCGCAACATTTTCACGTTCATGTGCGGTGGTCTTCCGCTCTTCGCTGATATCCGTGATCTTCTTGATGACCGCATTGGCTGCCTTCTTGACTTTTCCAACCTCAATCTGAGCATATTGATTGCTTGTAGCCGATCCAAGGGCATTGACATTGCTGTCCATCTTGTCTATGTACTGACTTGTCTGATCCAGAGCAGCGGAATGATCGATGCTTCCAGGATCTACACGCTGGTAGAGGTTTCCAGAAGATCCAGAACTCGCAGCTGCCACATATGTCTGATACGAACGAGGATTCAGGGACATTGTGTGGACTCCTGGCATCGGCTTATATGTAACCGTAGGGTCAATCTTACACGAATCATCATCTGTGTATGGAGGCGAGCATCGAACTGGGCGCTGCGAAGACTGCGAAACTCCAAGTATGAACTTGTTGTCGCCTTCTACCGCAAGGGGGATAACACCCGATAGACCCGCCTGTTCTTTCCACCCTCCCTGTCCGTTTGCCGAACTCTGGTAAATTGTCTGACCCCCCATCGCATACGTGTTTCCAGCACTTGCCGCAACAATTCCCTGGGAACCAGTGGGCTGGGAAATTGGTAACCATGAATTTGTCGTGCACGGCTTGGAGCATCCCTGGCTTCCAACGAAGATGAACTGGTCGGTAACATTGATCGAAGGAGTTGCCGAAGGAGTTCCAGGAACAGGTTGGGGCTCTGACCAGCTACCACCGCCATCGACCGGACGCACGGAAAACACGAGTTGGTTGGTAGTTGTTGGCGGTAATTGAGTAGGAGCTGGGTTTAGTGTAAATTTGTATCCCCCTGCAACCACAGTATTCGTATACGTAGGCCACGAAGCGGGAGAATAGCTAGAAATGGGACCGACATAATACTTGCTAACTCCATCTGCATTCACCATCTTGGTATACTGCGCCTCGGCCGCCATATATACTGGTTTTCCAGTATCGTCCTTGTCAATTTTCTGGATATCAAGTTTACCAGAAATCATCGGACCGCTCAGGTATCCGCTAGAGGATGAGGATGAGGATCCTCCAGAACTAGCCCGAGTAAGGGTTCCACCATTGCTTCCAACAATGGAGTTTCCAGTGCTATCAATTGTGAATGACATGGGGAAGTTCCTGCTGGGAGTAATGTATACCTGCTGTCCAGAGGTCGTGGAACCGGTATCAAACGTGCCCCTAAGTTGCGTCCACCCAAACAATGACACCGCTGCTGGGTTAGAAGGAGTAAACGTCCACGAATTTCCACTCTGAACTAGATCTCCCGACTCTCTTCCGTTGAGGAATGTCCACTTTCCATCAAGCTTCACAGACGTGACCGTGCTCGTATAGAGAATATACACATTGTCTCCATCCACGGCAATATCAGAAGGCATGCCGCTACGCCCAGGAGGAGCGTCTACCCCCCTCCAGTTCTGTCCGTCGCATGGTTCCTTACATGTGTATACATCCCCTGCAGAATTGAATCCCCACACAAATCCCGTCGGAGATGCAACGATCTTGCTCAATACACCTGGCAGGGCGGTCCAAGACACTACGTTCGCAAGCTGACCCTGAACATAGGACAGTAGGCTTTGTGCCTGATTCTGGAAATCTTGGGCATACTCTGCCATCTTGTTGTTATATAGATCCACGATATTTTCATGTATAATTGTAATGAGTCTGCCAGGAGCACAATCTAGTATGTTGAACGGCACCTCCATGGCGCCAAGTGTTCTCGGTGAAACAGAAGAACATACTGCGTTCTCCGCCGCAACTCTCCAGGAAGAAACGAAGATTGACGCAGCGCTTTCTCAGTATAACCGGATAAGGGCTCAATATGGTGAAATTCTGACAGAGGCGATTCGTACCCAGGACCCTACAAAGAGGACGCAGTTAGTATCGACAATTACTGCACTGAACCAGCAGTTGACGACAATTGTCACTTCACTCCAGCAGATGTACACTTCTGGTAAGACCACGCTGTCTGGAATGCCCAAGATCAACTTTGCGGCTGATCTTGAACAGTATAAACTTGATCTTGAGAGGCTGTTAAGAGAACGGGACGAACTCACAAAGCTTAAGACGGTATACTCCACCCTGAAGCAGGATACAGTAGCCCCGCCTTATACCCTCTATGTTGTAGGAATTCTGGTCATGCTGATCATCCTCCTCGTTCTATTTACGTTCACGTCTCTGATGACGAATGTTCAGAGCGTTCTGCCTGCGATGCCGGCGATGCCCGAGCTCCCGAGTCTAGGTATCAGCGCACCGACCCCAGCGCCGGCGATGTAATATTCATGGTAAATGGCGCACCAGGCCGCACCGCCGAAGCAAACGGATTCATCTGGGGAGACCAGAACCCGATCAAGAACATGATCGGAATGATAAAAAGAATAATACCCAGACGTAGGATCATAGCGTATCCGTTAGATACATCCACTATCGGAAGATCTGGTGTCTTTTTCTTGTAAACATCGTAACGGTTCTTGGCTGCCAAATACTCATCTTCAATCTTCTGGGCGCTTGAATGAAGTTCAGCAGCCTTGTCGTATTCCGACCCCATTTCGGCGTTTCCTTCCTGATAAGACTCGGCAAATGACTGCATATCCGCCTTTTGTGCTTCCACCTCCTTCTGCCGATTTCCAACCATCTGTTCCAGTGCGTCCTGCGCAGCCTTGTATGCTGTCCGATATGTCTCAATGCCCGTTGTGACAAATTGGACGTAGTTTGACTTGTATTCATTCATCATTTCTTCGAAGGATCCACGGTCGCCCATTATTATACAGTCGCTACACAAAATCGGTAATACGGCGTCGCACCTGCGTCGGGAGACTTGCGGAGAACCTCGATGATATCACCAGGCTTTCCCCCGATCCATCGCACAGGGGCATCCTGGGACCAGATGTGAGGAGTGGGCATATACTCCTTGTGCTTCATCGCCATCTGGGGTAAGAGAGGCTCCTCAGACTTGATCTGGATATGGTCAGCCCGCATCGCCTTGGCAATCGCATCCAGCGAAATACCGAATTTAGCCAGGAAGTTCTTGACCTCTTCGGCGTCCAGGATCCGGTGGCGGGGGATGTAGCGGTGCGTCGTGATATCAAACGTGAGTTGACCTACGTGGAACACCTGAAGAATATGGCTCTGTGCCGCTACCGCATCCAAGATCGTCTCCGACGGCGGAATGGGGACCACCACAATTCCACGAGTGCCGCCGTGCTCCTGCGTCAGCGACACCAAACGCAGAACTTGGTCCTCCGTAATACGAGTGCGAGTGCTCATGAACACGAGGGTATCGCCATACTTGGTCGTTGTCGCTGGAAAGTCGGTATCGATTATTTCGGGAGCCGCCGTGTTTACACCACGCTGCCCGAGCATTGTCTTGAGAACCTCCTCTGTTGTCGGCATTGTAGTCTGTATTATTGTTTCTTGACGTGTTTAATTCTATCCGTTTTACAATAGAAGGAATGAAAAATGCTGGGCTCTTAGCACTTGCGTTTGTAGCCCTCATTGTTGCGGGTGTCCTGTTTGCGGGGTCTCGGGAACGCTTTGGGACCCCGGAGTTTCTAGATCGGTCGTCTGAGAAGGCTCAGGCCCGAGGAGAAGTTTCATCGTACGACCAGACGACAACGCATTTTCGGGCACCGGATTCACACAAGCCTCCGAAGGGGGAGCGGATTGGGGTTCGGGTGGGGCAGTGGGAGGGATATAATGCTCAATTTTAGACGGATCGGCACGACACACACGGACCATCTCCCAGAAATCACGGAATTCTTGGATATGATCCGACAGCCAACGGGGATCACGAGGAACATTGTCAATACGGATATTGCCTAGGTACCACCAGACTACCCTGTGCTCGTCCCCCTCGATCTTCGCCTTCCATTCGTCTGCGTCCTCCTCTTTCGGCTTGTATACGATCTTACCATCGTCATAGACGACCAGGACACCCTTATACGGCGAATCCGTCGCATTCCATTCCGTGCGACCACACGTCTTGAACTGCATCTCTACATAATCGCACTCGTCGATATTACAACATTCCATCTGCATCTGCATCTGGTGATAATACCCGTCTGGGATCGGGGACTCCTGGGTGAACTTACGGGAGATCGGGCACTTGAATTCCACGAGCTTTCCCCAACGAGGATCCATCTTGTCCCGGGTCAGCACGATACCGTCAGGGGACGCACCCAGGAATTTGTGAACAGGATGAACGACGCAGGTTGTATCCACGATCTCCGCCCCGCCCTGGATATCCCCGTAAATCTCCTTGGCGATGGGCTCGAACTGGGTTCCCCACAAACACGCAGTAATTGGCCCCCCATCATTCGTCTTGGGTCCATCAAGCTTTCGCATCAGGAGTTCCTTGCGTGCGGATGGAGACGCAGTCTTGAACGCCTTGGTGATTTCCGATGCTGTCATCATTTCCGAACGGCGGAGGTGCCAGCTGTCAGAGCGCTGGTCGGCGACCCCGTAGTCCCGCAGGACTTTAAAGATGGAGCGGCGGCGGGTCCACACTTTACCCAGGTCGGTAGCCAGAAGTCGATATACCTGTGCTTTATAGTTCCGGTAGTCATAGCCACGATCCCGGCAGATTTTCTTGATTCGGTGGGTGAGGTGTGTGCAGGCATCTAGTGGAAGTTCGAATACTTCCATTAGTGTATCTATTTCGTTCTGCGAAAAGGTATTCGTTTTAGTGGTTAGTGGTTTACAGAAATCCTAGGACACTAACACAATGACGACCACCACTACTACGGAAATTTCCACACAGGAGGATTGGGTCCTTCATCGCCTCGAAACTCTGTATACTCCCGAACGCCTGGACCTCCTCCGCAACATCCTGGAGAATAAGACCAATATCTCCCTCCGAATTCTAGACTGGTTTGTCACGAACTATTCCAAGATGAACAATGTATCCTACATCTCCAAGGCTGGCAAACACGTGATCGTCTACCTTGCCTACAAATCCCATCTCAAGGCTTACAGTAAGAAGATGTTCGACCCTTTCTGTCGCTGGACCCGTGTGAATTTCCACGGAGTGTCCACCACTGTCGGGCAGCTGAACTTCTTTGCGTGGGCGATGGAGGATGATATTATTGACTACCTCTTTGCTCACCACGACGATATCCATGCAGATATGGAGACACGCATGTCGACGGGGGAGAAGAAGACCGAACATACTCGCAAGAAGCGCCACGAACTCTCGCATTCAGCCACCAAGTCGCTGAAGAAGCATGACGTAAAAATCACAGTTTCCTTTGAGTAGTAAAGTAAATAGATGAGGATCTGGTACAAGGATCCAGTGTACATAGTGATACATGTGTTCTCGGGAGTATTGGCATACTTTATTCCCGTGATCATTCCCCTCGTGGTCTTTTACCACGGGCTCCAGTATATGATGGATGTTCGCTTCTTTGGATTCCAAGGAGAGATCCGGTCTGGCAATTCATTTGAACACACGCTCCTAAAACTCCTTGAAGTCCTTGCGGGATATTTGATGATAAAACTTGTTATGAAACCATAATCTAGAATGCTCTCACGCAAACGTGATATTCTCTACCCTGTCAATACGGAAATCACCAATTTTGATTTGGGGACTGATGTGGAGGAATACGATTACGACGGAAAACTAGTCTTTCGGGGAAATCTGGATCCCGAATACTCGGACAGCGAGTTTCAAGTCTACTGGCTCTACGACGAGAACCAGCGTGTCGGACTTGCCGAACATCATGGAGATACACAGACCGCATACTGGTTCCGTGAGACTGTGTTTTCCACCCTTCTCCAAGAAGATTGGGAGTCCAGGGATAGAACTGTATGGTCTATGATGTCTGAGCCTGCGTATGAAGACTGTATGCGATACGGCTGGACTACCGTGGAATCATTGCAGGGTCGGACATCTATGTCCATCATACGTCCCTGTGATCTCGTGGAGTATATTGTCCCTACAACCATCTGCCTCACATGCAATACGAACGATAAATTGCCTGGGTGTCTACATGAAAAAAGGACACCGAGATTCGATATCTTTTTTACATTATTTGTTGATGATGATGGTGTGCTCTACGCACCGCCAGGAGACACTCAGGCGTTCGCAACCTTGCGGCGACGAGCGGGAGCCGGAGCGGCGGCAGACACGGGAGCAGGGGCAGGAGCAGGAGCAGAGCCAGCACCCGCATTAGCCGTCGGCGTAGGCGCCTCCTCGGTCTCCTCAGCCTCCGCCTCCTCCTCCTCCTCGTCGAACGCAGCCTTGGCACCGCCAACGACGGGAACAGGGACATCCTCGGAGTCGTCCACGTCCTCCTTGAACATATCACGAGCCGTCTGACGCTTGCGCTTGCTCACCTGAACATACGTCGGCTTCCACGTCAGACCGAACCCCTGGCCGATGACGTAGATGCTGCCCTGTGCCACGATCTTGGCGGCACAGCCCTTCGGGAAGGCCTCCTGGAGCCCGCTGGGCTGCAGAGGAATGTCCACGCCGTCCTCACCGATCACCTCCATCGACACCTTGCCGTCGTAGACCGGCAGCTTGAAGCGCAGCGACGGAGGGTACTTGCCGTTCGGCACCCAGCCATCGTTCGTCTTGTCGACCGATACACTGAGGAACTTGTTGAACGAATCACGGATCGACTCCTCGCCACGCTTCTTGCCGAACCACGACGCCGAGTTCGCTACAGCCGCCTGGATCACGGCCTCCTGAAACTCCTTCAGGAAATTGTAGGCCTTGGACACATCGTCCGTGCCCGTCGCCTTCTCGCGACCATACGGGTCGCAACCCTGGAGCGACGCCGACATGGTGTAAGACATCGTCGTCGAGCCATCCTTGTTCTCGTTCTCCTTCACGAGACAACCGCCTGGGAACCCAAACTGCGGGAAACGGAATTGGACATTCTGGTTGAGATACTTGAATGCTACGGATACACCACCCTGCTTGTTACGGCGGGCCTCTGCGAACTGAATATCGGATGCGGAAATCTTGTTGACGCTAACTACTGCGGGGGCTGCCATTTGTGTTGTGCTATTCTATTCCCTGATCCACCCCTGATCCGTTTTTACCTCATGGAATTGGTCTGTATTGTATTTTCATGTCGCCAAGTTGTAAATATATACGAATGAGCTGCTTGGCATGTAAAAACAAATCATCCTTAGACCGATGTGAAAAGAAAGCCTTATCCACTCCAGCTGGAGGAAGCTTCCTTTACTGCGGGACACACATGCGGTCTAAGAAGATCAAGCAGTGGATCACGAAACATCCTGGGGTGCTCCGAGGGATTATTCGGTCCCAGGCTCTTATGCGAGGAATACTGTCCAGGGTCCCAATCCGTCTAGCAGGTATCGGCGTTCTCAAACGGTCGCTGTGCCACAATGATGATGAGATCGTTACCCTAGAAGGAAAATCCGAGGTGCATCCCCATGACTACTTTTCAATTGAAGAGGGTGGGAAAGTATACTGGTTTGACCAGCGGTCCATGATTCAGTGGTCGCAGAAAGAGCTGGATATACGCAATCCGTATACCCGAACCATTCTATCGAAAGAAGACACTCGTCGTCTTCGCAAGATTTGGACCTTCCGTCAAAAGAACGGGATGCAACTGTATCATCCTGGTCAGCAATCATCTTTATCGCTCATTGAGCGCCGGGATAATCGGTGGCTGCGTATTGCTCAAATTGTTCGTGAGATCGGATACGATCTTCATCATGAACACTTCATTTCGCTGGAGATCCCTCAACTCGCAGTGTTTATCAACGGGCTTACGGAAGATACCCGATGGATGTATTTCGAAAGCCATGATCCAAATCTTCATAGGTATCACACGTGGCTCAAGCATATCCGCAATGTCGTATACACGTATGGGTCTACGACGCAACTGAGTTATGATGTAGCTGGGCTTCTTCTGGCGATCATGTATGAGATTCGAGATCTAGACGATTTCGTGTTCCTAGTCTATGGTTCTTATCACCGGGCAAATGATATGGTGTTTATTGAAGGATAACATGGTGGACGTTGCGGCTGTCCATGAAGGCTTTGATGGCTTCTAGATCTTCTGGCTTAATTTCAATCAGGGTAGGTCCAGATGTCTTTGTTTCGTCTTTAGCTACAATCACCCCTGTATCAACAGTCACGACCTCCTTCTTCTCAGGCTCGGGCGGGGGCGACAGGTCCTCCTCCTTCTCTTCTGCGATCGGTTCGGGAGTCAATGCTCGGCGAGCCGGTGGAGCGATATCAATCTTTCGGGAAGAAGCAGGAGGCTGCGGAGACGTCTCTGTCTCAATATGGGGAACCGTTGCCGACGGAGCGATACCAACAAGCTCCTGTAGTTCCTTAGGAACAACCTTATCCTTGATACTCTGGGGAACCATATCGCTTAGGCTCTTCACGCTATTTGGGATCTGTATGTTTATGTCTTTGAGTACGCTCTTGGGATCGTTGACCATGGCGGTCACCGATCCGAGTGGGTCACGCTTGAAATTATCGATTGTTTTTTGAGGAATCATGCGACGAAGCCGTTGTAGCGAGCCAGCAGGGAGATACCGCCCGGCTGCCAGAGCGACTGCTACAATGATGAGGGCTAACGTGGCTCCGATGAGGGCATTGGTGGTTGTCATGTTGGTAGCCTGCCCGTCTACCACGATGATAGGGAGGGTGGCGTTCTGTGTAGGGCTGTATGTAGGAGTTACAGTAGGGAATGAAGTTGTATAAAACTGGGGGGTAGCCGTTGCTGACATGGTTATATTATTTAACTGCTGTAAACTTTGAGGTGACGCACTTAAACTACCTGCTGAACTTATGCTAACAGACACACTAGACGTCTGTGATGGGGTTTCAGATGGTAAAACGGAAAAAGTTACACTTTGACTCGTGGATGAAGATATGGAGTGGGACCAAGTAGGAGAGATGGAAGACGACCTAGTTAGGGAAGCAGTATTTGCAGTAGTTAGAGAAGGTGAAGAAGAATCTGTGGCGCTTATTGATGGAGTGGAAGCTAATGTCGCTGAAAGAGAAAGGCTTTGGCTCTGGCTTCCCGTTGAAGACCCGGATTCAGACAGGGTTGCAGTTGAAGATGCGGTCATGGAATTACTAGCAGATATGGACACAGAAGATACATCGGTGGTTGGTGAAACACTGGAACTGGGACTTGAAGACACAGTGTTACTTTGAGATTCTGCTAGTGTTACACTGGGACTAGACGATGTAGTTTCAGATATACTAGAGCTGGAGCCCCAAGATACAGACACAGACTGGGACTCAGGGCGGGAAGGAGATACGGTTACCGAAGGAGCTCGAGAAGCAGTCCTACTCCTGGAAGTGGTTCGTGAATCGGTCCGACTCCCACTTTCTGATCTAGTAACTGTTCGGGTTGTTGATTCGCTGGCCGATACACTCCTGGATACAGAGGTAGACGCAGTCTCCGAAGCCGTCAAACTTGGCGACACCGGAGATTTTGTGAGAGATGGGGTTGGTGTGGGAGATGGAATGATAACGGTATACGACATGAAAAACACGGATCCTGCTCCAAGATTGATCATGTTGGCACCGATCTGTGATCCGCCAGAATTCCAAAAGGTTGCTTCCCATATACCCGTTTGTTCTGTGGTTCCCACTGCCGTCCCTGAGAAGTCCATGTAGTACCATTTATTAGCATTGGTACACGAGGGTCGACCGCACGGAGAGTTGTACCACGAGTATCCCGCCGCCGCTACTTGAACGGCTAGATCGCATCCTGACCCACAGCACTGGACAGCGGACGACGTTGAGAGACGAGGAGTGGCAGTACTCCCATGGAGTTGAATAAAAGGTGGAAGTGAGTTGGTTCCGTAAATCGCAAATGCGATCTGCTTGACTTTCAGACCTGTAGCACTGGGTGGAAGGGACTGGCTAAGACCCACATTCAGCGCACCCGAGTCTGAGCCACATCCGAGACCGGATGCCGAGAACCCATTCCAATCGTACCCGGGTGTCTGTCCGGTCACAAACGAGACCGATGCTAACAGCAGCCAGCGCAGCATTACGGTTTGTTTTAAAGCAATATTTTAACGAACTCACACTTAAAAACTTTTCAACCTTTTTGCACAAAACGAAACTTTCAAAAATCCAAGGAGGGTCGTCTGGCCAAGAAGTTGTGCAAGAAGGTTTGAAAGTCCAAATTCAAAAGTCTGTTTTTCTACCCCCCCCCCCCCCTAGATAGACTTTTAAGGTTTCAAGGGTTTCTGCAACTTTCCGGCCAGGAAAAAAAAGCGCATTAAATACCCCTTTTCGCAACAAATGACCAGTTATGTCTAGAACGATTTCGTTCTACGCATAGCAGTTTAGGTAAGGCAGTGAACACACAAATTTTCACTAACTTTTCGATCATCAAAATTGGAAACGGTCGGGACGACCACCTCTCACACTCTTAGGCGAGAAAGAATTTCTCATATTTTCATCTCCATACCTATTTACGCCGTCGGACGGGAGTATATACATAACCGCGTTAGAAATGTCCGCAAAGCCGTCTCAGTCTAACTCAAACATGAGCACCGAGGCCCCGAAGACCGTGAAGAAGGTTGCTGCCCCCAAGGCTGTGAAGGCTGCTGCGCCTGCGCCCGCCCCTGCCGCCCCTGCCGCTGCTGCTCCGGCCCCGGCCGCTGAGCCCAAGGTCAAGGCTGCCCGCAAGGCGCCTGCCGCCAAGACGGAGGTCGTTGTCCCGACGGTCACTGCCCCCGAGGTAGTGGTCCCGACGACGACGGAGGCCGCTGCCCCCGCCTCGATCGCCGGCATCGTAGATCGCCTGCGTGAGGTGCGCACCCGTGTCGCCAACGAGCTGAAGGAGATCATCGCCGACACGCTCCTGGCCGCCAAGGCCTCGGCCAAGCAGGTCAAGGAGGCCGGCAAGAAGCGCCGTGTGAAGAAGGACGTCGCCGACATGACGCCCGAGGAGAAGACGGCGTGGGAGCTGCGCCGCTCCAAGAACGCCTTCCTGAAGCCCCGTGGCCTCTCGACGGAGCTGTGCAGCTTCATGAAGCTCCCGGCGGGCTCGCAGCGCTCGCAGACGGAGGTCACGAAGTTCGTGTCCACCTACGTCAAGGAGAACTCGTGCTTTGACCCCTCCAACAAGCGCCGCATCATCCCCGACGGCGTTCTGTCCCGCCTGCTGAAGGTCAAGGACACGGACACGGTCACGTACCTGAACCTCCAGTCGTTCCTGAAGGTCCACTTCCTCAAGGCGTAAATCCGCTAAGTGAGGTAAACTAAAACATAAAACAGCGCCCACAAGCGTCTATTTTTTTGGGTTGAACAACTCATAAAAATAGATTAACGGGATTAGAGCAGTTACATGCGTCGCAAAAAACTCAACCCCATGTTTGCTCGAGGTTTCCATGTTACAGTATTTTTGTCAACGTAATAATAGTGGTACATCACGTCCTTTGGGGTCCCTTCAGTTTTAATTCGACCAGACTGGTAGAGCCTGACTGAAAAATCTTTATCTTCCCCATGTGTCATAGACTTGAACCCGACACTGCGAGAAATGTAAGTCTTGATAAGGTTGAGATGATTGATATACCGGAAAAATCCCCGTGTGGTTTCATACCATGATGTATATTTCGTGAAATGATAGAATGGATTGATATAAAGACCGTTGCTATAATACTTTCCGACTAACGAAAAACAGTCGTAATCCTTCCCGTCTTTCAACAGGGTTTCATACTCTTTAAAATACGTATTCGATATATCATCGTCATCATCAATAAAACAAGAATATTTACCTTTGGCGGACTGTAGCATATTATCACGTTTTGTACCCACATCAATATCCATCCGGTCGTTTGAAAGAATCTCGATCTTCAAGTCTACATCTGCAGCCAGTTCCACGATCTTTTTATGCAGCACGGTAAACTGCTTGATACGGGATGGCATCGTACAAATAAGAACAGATATATCGAATTCAAAGTCCGTCTTGTTTCTTACGTTGTAGGTATACTCATCATCCTTCCAGTATTTGTCGTTATGTTTATAAAGTTCATCGCTTTCAACCCCCGTATTTGCAGGGTGTTCATGCTTGATAATTGTCTCATCGATAAACGTCTGTTTTTTCAGTTGTTCTGCGACCTTTGTAAACTCGTTATCGCAAAAGAACGATTTGTAGACTGGATCGTAGAGAAATCCAAACCGATCAAAATACTTCTTTCCCATCACGATGAGTGTATTTGTGCGGTTCTGGTATCCATCGTGGAACCACAAGACACCATCGGTATCAGGATACAGTTCTTTCATTTTCGTGCGTATGATCCTATCGTATCCCTGAACAACTGGAAGCATATCATCAGATGCCAGAAGCACAATATCAAACGGTGGAGCACGGTTTATGTCTCGGTTGATGGCGTCAACCTTGTTCTTTGATTCACCGATCGAGATGATGAGAGACGGAAACTCGGAAGTAATATCGTGCAGATCGTAGGATGTATCGTCACGATCAAGAGTGATCATAAACTTCATATTGGTGGTGTCATCTGCCATCCCGATGTACTTGCGCAGGGCGTCCAAGAACTTTCGAGGGCGGTTCCTTGTAGGAAATTTTACAAGGATAGTAAAATTCCCCATACCGATTATGATTATAACCTAAAAATTTATTATACTCTAGACGAACGGTAATTTATAGACGATTGAATACAAATGAACGGTACGCATGCTTCAATCTTTGAAGATATATATTTAAAAAACGAATGGGGTATCGGATCGGGGGGTGGGAGTACACCCGAGTTCTGTGCACCGTTTGTTGAGTGGTTAGAATCGTACATAAAGACACATTCGATAAATACTATGGTAGATATAGGATGTGGTGATCTACAGTGGATTCCGAGTCTAGTTAAACAAACTGGTATACAATACACTGGAATAGATTGCGTACCTACACTTATCGAGTCTCATTCTGAACGATATCCAGATATGAAATTTATAAGTTCCGACATCTTCAACAGCGTAAATATCCTTCCGGATGGGGATCTATACTTAATAAAAGACGTAGTGCAACACTGGCCAACTTCCGATATTCGACGGTTCACATCTATCCTTAAACAGAAGGCTAAACCAGGATCCTTCATACTTTTATGCAACTGTGAAGGAGGTGGAAGAGAATCCAGAGATATTAAAGCTGGAGACTTCCTTGGACTAAGTAGCACCCTGCCTCCACTAAACGAAATACCTCATGAGAAGGTATATGCCTGGAATAATAAGTTCGTTATTCGGTTGATAAATTAAGCCATAGGGTGTATAATGACGAAAGTAGCGTTTATAAGTTATGCTGACGGTAGTTATGAACGCCTGCATACTTCCTTCAAGAAGAGTGTATTGCTCAACTACCCGAAAGCCGACGTATTGTGTTTCAATAAATTTTCAGAAATAGGATCTCCAACGCACGCTGAAAGTCCGTATGCGTTCAAGATCTACGCCATAGAGAGAGCTAGAGATTTGGGATACGACGTTGTGATATGGTGCGATAGTTGTCAGCGCCTTGTGAACTCACCGGCAGAGTTCATTCAAACGATTGAAAAGGTAGGGGTGTACCTGCAGCGGGATGGATGGGCGACTGGACAATGGGCGAACGATAAAGCACTTGAATATTTTGGAGTAACTAGGGATGAAGCTATGAAAATTACTGCTGTTTATGCATGTATAATAGGGTTTGACTTTAGACATCCAATCACAACAGAGTTTTTAAAGCAATGGAAAGAGGCATCTAAAAATGGTATTTTTGTCGGGAAATGGAGAAATACAGAGAAGACTGAAAGTCAAGATGAACGATGTCTCGGTCACCGACACGACCAAACGTCTGCGGAGCTCATAGCAAATAAGATGGGCATAGAACTACAGGCTCTCGTAACAGATAGTGTTTTTAAAGGTTGGATTGATATAAACTAACCATGCCCATATGCATTGTATACCTTGCATCTCCGAGAGATACTTGGTTTCAAAATGTTGGGACAAAGTTAAGTGTTCTACAGAAGTCTTTGTCCATTACACGCAAGGTGTTTCCGACGCTTGATATCATTGTCTTTAACGAAGATCTTTTACCCGGTGATCTCCCAGAAGAAGTGAAATCTGTTAAGATAGACTTTAGTGGGCTTGAACATAGGTTTATAAGCAATACATCCCACCGACCGTATGGGTATCATATGATGTGCCGGTTTTTCTCGGGAGTTATGCAGTCTCATCCAGCATTAGAACCCTATACGCATTATATGCGCTTAGATGACGACAGTTTCTTCATGCACCCCTGTAATATAGATTATTCCGATTTTTTGAAGTATGATTATGTTTTCAGAACAACGTTTGTGGAAGAGGGACATGATATGCAGTCGCTCTATAAGTTTACTGAATCGTTCCTTCACAAGAGAAATCTGTACTTACCTCTGTTCAATAAACAGCTTGCCCCTTACAATAATTTTCACGTATCAAGTCTAGCAATGTGGAAACACCCCCTTGTGAAGGAGTATACTGATGAAATTGAGAAATCTAACCTAATCCTCGGTTCGAGCATCTTGGATGCAAATATACACGCATTTATCATTTGGACCATCTTTCCCAACACAAGTCTTAAGCTAAAAGAAGAGACCGGATTTGGTTACAGACACAATTACCATGTCTCGACTTTAGGCACGCTGGGGTATAGATTCACAGACAAAATACTGTACTCTCCTACGCATACGTGTATAGAAACACAGGAAGAAATTGTATACAAGAGTTAAATGAAAATTATAACGCCGTTATCTGTCCACGGCTGTTATGACGTATTTCATTCAAATAATACGACATATGTTATATGTCCGTATCATGTGAACTTAAACGTGGAACATTCAACTGAGATTATATGCCCTCATAAACACACACGTATATATAGTGTCCCATCGTTTCAGGTAAAGATAAACGGAACAACTGTAACGCCGAACGTCTATGAAATACCCAAAAAACAACTCACTTTATCGACCTTAGAAAAGGACTCAAGCAAGTATGTATACCACTGGTTAAACTACCATAAGACTATTGGTGCGGGATTTTTCTTTATTTACGATAACAACAGCAGTGACGAAGAATTTGAGAAGATTGTGAAGATTGCAGAGCAGTTTGAAGGAATAATATTCCGTTGGAATTATATTTTTATACACGAAGTGTCTGATAGGTCTGCACAAACGACTCAGCAGAACCATACACTGTATATGTCTAGACACTTGATTGATCGTGTAGCCCTTCTAGATTTAGATGAGTATATTGTGACGTATGAGCCGTTATCGCTAGACGATGTATTGAAGCCTAGATTAACTCTACTATGGTGGCTTTGGTTTGGTGCAATGACAGATTCAACTGACCCACGAAGTTACACTCGGTGTAAACGTAGACACGAAGAGAAGTGGTATCATAAAATGATCGTGGACCCTACGTATGTAGACTTGGTGTCTGTGCACAATGTGCTTCTCCCCGAAAGAATAGAATCAACTGCGGTTCGTCCTGAATTTGCAGTCATACACCATTATAGAGGACTGAATCAATACAGAGGGAAATGTCCTCAAACAAATCATAACATGTGTGAATTTTGTGAATGTGTGAATGAACAATTGAATAAGCACTATACATCTACAACCTCCACTCCCGGAAAGTAGTAACCTTCTGTCCTCGCAGAATTGTTGAACCACTTAGAAGGCATACAGATCGGCCGTCCTCTGTTCAGAAACGCCCCCCACCACGAGAAGGTAGAGTTGGAACAGATACCCCCTGCGCACTTTGTCATCAAATAGAGCGAATCAAGTTCGTTCTCTTGGATGATCTCGTAATCGATATCGGACAGCCACGGTTGCGACATACAGAACTCGGGATCGTTGGTGAACACTGAAAAGCGGGTGATTCCCCTCTCCTTCATACGACGAATACATTCGATGTAATAGGACGTCAAGTCAATGAAGTGCACAGGTCTCATCTGTGGACTGTGTACATAGTCTCCTCCCCTGACATGAATGAAACATGACGTTGGGACACGAGGATACGTCTCGAGTTTCGCAGGGTTCTCAAACTCCAACATCCCTGTAAACCCTTCCGGAACGTACCGCCAATCCTGGAAGTATCCCACGAGCCTTGTATCCCGAGCCTTCAAGATCTCTTTGATCTGACTGATATTCAATACGGGATTCCCTTCTGGCTCGTTCAGATCGGTGAGACGAGGCACTTGATCTGCTTGGCGAAACTTACGAAAGATAGTTGAAAAGTAGTCGATCTGTGAATGTGGAGATCTGGCACACTGAGACGGAGTTAAAACAGTGTTGTGGGTCCACGATATTGATGCCGCAACCTGGAACAGCCAGTTTCCAAGACCGCCCATCAGGTAAGGAACGACGATAGACATTTAGTGATATTATGAATTGTAAGTCTAAATGACCGATCCGTATGTGATCAATCTAGAGAAACGAACCGATCGATGGGAAGAACTAAACAAACTCTGGAAGGGCGCATTCAAACTGACACGCCTTCCTGCGGTCGAAGCATCGCCGGGATGGGTAGGCTGTGCCCTTTCACATATCAAGGCATGCGAAGACGCCAAAGAACGGGGGGATCCACATGTCCTGGTATGGGAAGACGACTGTAGACCACGTAATCGTCACCCCCGTGCTATCAAGGCGCTATGGGAGGAAGTTCTTCCGAAACTCGTGGAGCACCGAGAGCAGTGGGATATTGTTATGGGTGCTACATCAGCTGCGTATAAAGGAGCTATCAAAAACCCAGGGCTCTCAACACCCAACGTCGCCGTCTACGATCTCCCGCATGGATTTACAACTCATTGGATTCTATACAACGAATCGTCTTACGATAAAATGATCGCATGGAAGACCACCCGTGATCCTCAGATTGACGTGTACATGTACAACCACCTTCGAATCAAAGTTGTCATGCCATTTTTAGCAGAGCAGGCGATTGGGTTCAGCGACATTGAATCTTCCGATGTAGATTACCACCATATGTTCGAGCGAACAGAGGAACAGCTGAAAAATATTCGGTAATTATAACTGATGGCGAATCCCTATGTTATCAATTTAGAGTCCAGGCCCGATCGTTGGAAATCGATCAATCGAGACTGGAACGGGGTATTCACATTCACAAAGGTTCCAGCAGTCTCAGCGTCTCCTGGGTGGATAGGTTGCGGGCTTTCCCATGTCAAAGCGGTTGAAGAAGCAAAGGCAAGAGGAGACCCATACGTTCTTGTATGGGAAGACGATTGCACGCCTTTTCACCACACGCCTGCACAAGTTCGTGATCTTTGGAACGAAGTTCTTTACAAGCTGTCCATACATAAGGATCAGTGGGATATAGTCACTGGCGGAACAACAGTAGTTGATCAGGGGGCAACGTTTAATCAAGGTCTTTCAACCCGGAATGTAAAAGTATATGATCTACCCTTTGGCTTCACGACTCACTGGGTTCTATATAATTCTTCTGCATACGACAAGATGATCGAATGGAAAAATATACAGTCTCCCCAGATTGATGTCTATATCTATCAGCAGTTCCGAGTCAAAGTTGTTATTCCATTTCTGGCTGCTCAGGCTTCGGGTTACAGCAATATTCAGGGAGGGGTACTGAATTATAATGACCTATTCGTTGCAGCGGAAAGACAGTTTCGAATTCCATCTAACCAACGTCTAGGAACTCTATCTACCCTTATTCACTCTTCGGGAGCCAAGACTGCTGCCCCTAAGTTTATGGCACGTTGAATGGCTGGGTACTGACTTATGAACTCTGCCTTTGCCTTCTGGTAATTGGATTCAATCGAATCCAGGTAATCATTATAGTTTGGCATAACTTGGGTTTTCTGTCGGAGTTCAACTAGACTCTCCGATTCCAGAATAATCCATCCACGTGTATCAAACCAGTCTGAGATATTGGGACATCCCCAGTATACAGGGATAGTCTTCGTAATCAAGCAGTCAATCAATTTTTCCGAGAAGTAGTTTTTCTGACGAGAGTTCTCTATCACCAGCGAAAACTGGTAGTCGAGAAAAAGTATATCCTTGCTATGTAAATCCTTGCCAACAACGAGGTTGGTCTGTATCTCTGGAAGAAGACTCCCGGCCGACGATCGAAACCATGTGAAGTGTGAAGGAAGCGAGAGCTGGTTCATATAAAACAACTGACGAAGTGAATGTCCAGGGGCTCCCATATTCTTGCTACCCGTAATGCTTGAAATCCTGATCTTCTTTCTCTGTGTATCGATGGAGTTGTAGACCTCTGGATGAATCCATGTACACACAGGAAGACAGAGCCGAGCATTCGGACACGCCTTGAGAACTTCGTCGTCAAACGTAAGAATCATATCATACTTGTCACGATTCTGAATATAGGCCTCCCTGTGATTTTCAATTGCGTTGGGTTCGCATTGAAGCACGATCAGCGTTATATCGGGGTTGGGTTTCACAGCGTTCGGTGTATCTACGGAGATAAACCGGTTATCCGTTGTTGTTTCCAAACAATCAAACTTGAAACAGTAAGAGTTTGTGGAATATGGCATTATTTATGTATTTAGATAGTGGTTTACTAAAATAGTTATACCAATACACATGCATAGCATATTGATTACTTCATATGAGTGCGGTGGCAGGGGAAGTAGTATACTTAAACCCCACCTTGAAGCTGTATTCTCACAAACCTATCGTCCTCTCCAGTGTGTTGTATCTGATCACAGTAGGGATGACGTAATTGAAAACATGGTGAATACGCTAGATACTCGTGGAGTTCATTTTATCTATGTACGTTATAGCGAGAACTACGGAAACCCCTGTCACAACTGGACAAACGCACTTAAATATGCAACCGGCGATACACTACAGTACTCTGCTATGGACGAACGTCCTGCACACCCAAAATCTGTTGAAGATGCTATCAATTTCATGAATAAAACGGGGTCTAAGTGGATTGCATGTGGTCACGTAGATGAGCCCGGGGGGAAACGTTTTATTCCAAGGTGGGATCCTCATCTTCTGAGTGGTATAAATACAATATCTGGTCCCGCAGCTATTATGTTCCGCAGTGAACTTCGTCATATTCAACTTGATCCAAAGTTTAGTTGGATGCTTGATCTTGATTGGTATTATCGTATGTTTCTAGCTGCTGGGGTTCCTGCTATTTTTGAAAACGTTACGTATATTAACTTTGTTGGAGACCATCAACTCACCCACACAGTAAATGACCAGGCTCGTCGTAATTTTGAAGCGGCCTTGATGCACCATAAGTATGGAGCTAGGTTACCTACTGCCTAATGTAGAGTGCATCCCCCCATCCGCAACTACCATTGTCCCACATTTTTGTGAGTATGCGTTCAAACCCCCTCTCTCGTAGGTATGTGTCGAGATCACCGATGAGGGCGCACCCCTTGTAAACTTCTTCAGTGTTGACTTCAAGATAGAGAGCTTTTGCGTGCTTAATAGACACTTCAGCACCTTTGAGCGCCAACATCTCTGCACCCTGAATATCAAAATTCCAAAAATCGTAACGTGAAGGATCCTTGTTGTTCTGTTTCATGAACGTATCAATCGTCGTCGTTGTATGCCGGGTGATACCAGTGACAACAACCTGCGGGTGATGTTTAGTATGCGTCCCTAGATCTAGGACACTGGACGACTGATCATTGTTAGTTCGTTTAAAGGTGACAGTATCCCCATCCTTATCAGTTATAACCGCACAGTATACGTTTGGAATTCCACGAGCACTCGATTGGTTAACCTTATCTTGCAGTCCATCAATCCATATCATATGTCTGGGAGGAATACCAAATATCCTCTGATATGTTTCGAATTCTTCGCAATCGTGGGCACCAACATGAAGTGCTCCAGTGAACTTTATATTTCTAGAGTTTAGAGCATTCATAATATCGATTTCAGATATTAGAAACACCATTTTATATAGTCATAGCTTATTGTTGTTTAAACCATAATTGTCAATACATACTGCGTTTACAGCCTGTATTGAGTCCCGTTGCCGAGACCGTTATTTAATTTTTATGTTTTAGCTCCAGACAACCACCACTAGAAAACTAGGGTGTTTAGTTGGAGTACGCCAGGCCGCCCATGCCGGACATGACGCGGAGCACGTTGTAGTTGACGGCGTAGATGCGGACCTTGGCCGTGCGCGCCGACTGGACCGTGTTGACGGACAGCGTCAGGTTGAGCGTCGCCTTGTCAATGCGCGAGAAGTTGCACGTGCCGCTGGGCTGGTGCTCCTCGGGCTTCAGGGCAAACGAGTAGACGTTGACACCCACCGACGGCGTGCGCGAGTGGTGCTGCCAGGGCTGCACCTTGTCGAAGTAGCGGCCCTCGCGCTCGTCGAAGCGGTCCTGGCCGTTGAGCTGCACCTTGGCAACCTCCACCGGATTCTTGCCCTCGCACTTGACGTTCGAGGCGAGGATGACCTTGGCGAGCAGGTAGTTGGTCGTGCCCTCGAAGAACTGGTCGGACTGGCCGGACGAGCCATCGTAGATGGCCGAGCCCGTAGACAGGCCGGCACCCGAGGCGAGGCCCACACCGGGCAGGTAAGGAAGCGCCGGCTGCGAGCCAGCGGGCTGGCCTGCACCCGCACCCGCCGACAGCGAGTAGGTCGGGATGCCCGCACCCGTGCCGTTGGTGGCCAGGGCGCCGCGGCCGAGGACCGCCGTCACGATGCCCTCCGTCGACCAGTCGTCGGAGTAGTTGAAGGGCTGCTGTCCGTACGCCTCCTGGATCCACGGCGTCGGGGGGGCGTTGCAGTCAACGAACGAGTCACGCTGGACTACCCAGATCAGCTCCTTAACCGGGTGGTTAAAGTTCATCTGGATCTTGTTCGAGGAGGCCGTGACCGTCTCGTCGCCCGTGAACTGGAGCTGGTCAATCAGGTACTCGTGCGACTGCTGGGCGAAGCGGCGGCGCTCCTCCGTGTCGAGGTAGACGTAGTCAATGTACAGCGAGGCGGCAACCAGCTGGAGCTGGGAGACGGCCGTGACACCGTTGCCCAGGTTGATCGTGCCAGTGGACACCGGCTGGACCGTCGAGGGCGTGAGCGACGCAATCTCGGCGTAGCAGCAGTTGTAGTTCTGCTCGAACTCGACGTTGATGCGCACCTCGTGGTACTGGAGGGCGATCAGCGGGATGGCCAGGCCGGGGTTGCGGCAGTACCAGAACTGGAGGGGGATGTACAGCGTCTTGAGCGGGCAGCCGGCACGGGACAAGCACGAGTTGGTGGCCTCCGAGGCGGCGCACGTGGCGTCCAGGGCTACACCGGCAGAGTCCTTCAGCAGCACGAGGTCGGCGGAGTTGCCAACCATGTCGTCGAACGACACCTGGGTGCCGACGGGCTGGGTCAGCTGCGTCCAGATCTGCATCCAGTCGCCGTACTGGCGGTCAATGCGCGAGCCGCCGATCTCGATCTCGACCTGCTTGATCAGGCGGTGACCAACGTAGTTGAGCCAGCGGAAGCGGGTGTTGTTGACCGTCAGCACAATCTGGGGGAGCGTCACCTGGATGTACGTGCGGTACATCAGGTCGGCGTTGCGGCTGATGACAGCCGTGACACGGCGGCCGAAGTCGGCCTGGCCGTTGAACGTCACCTCAATCGCCTCCATGGCGAAGTTGGTGTGGCGCTTGTACAGAACCTTCCAGAAGGTAATCTGCGGGTTGCCGGAGATGTAGATATCCTGAGCGCCGTACGAGACGAGCTGCATAAGTCCGCCTCCCATTGTTTGTTATGCTCCTAACGGACATTATTTTTTTCTCGGGGCATCGCCACGGCGGGTTTCCCCTACCAGGCTGCGTTCACCTCTGCAATATTTTTTTCTTCGCTAGACTGAAATGGACATCTTCTTCGTTCCAACGTCGAACGTTCTGATTAATACGTTCCTGCGTTCGATTGTCGTCATTGCGGTCATGATTCTGGGATTCGAGAGGTCATGGTATGAAGCCTACTGGGGAGCCGTTATCCACGATGCCATCTCACTACTTCTCGTGAAGCCCTACGTGTAATTCTCCGTGTCCAGTATAATGAGCGGAGCCACCGTCGAGTATTCACTAAATTTACAGACGGCTCTAAACGGCGACAAGATTTCAGCCATGTGTCTAGCCCCATCGTCGTTTGGGTTTGGGTATTACTTGAACAACTTCTATTTCGGAACGTCGAATGGCCGTGTCTACAAATATGACGAGTCGGTTTTCACCCAGATTACTATCACAGGATATACTGGAACCTTGAGTGGAACAATTACGTCCTTAACAACTGATCCAGCGGGGAAGTATCTTTTTCTGAGTGCACCGTCTGACGGACAGTTTCTTCGGATCCCGTTGGCATCATCAGGAAATATAAAGAATATCCCAGCGTTCGGTTCAAATACCGGTGGAGTGGCTATTAATTCACAGAACACTGTATATTTCATTAGTGCAAACGGCAATGCGATCTCTACTGTAGACAATTACGGCCAGGGACAGGTGAATCTAGTTTTTCAGCAACCAGCCGGTTCAAATTCAATTTTTACTGGACTTGTTCTGAGTGAAGATGAAACACGCATTTATACAGCAGACAGTTACACTGGAAATATTTACTACTTTGATTTCACATCCGGACAAAATACGCTTCAGTCTGCCACCGCTGCAGCACCTGAAAGCACAATAACCAGCCTCGCAGTATTGACACCAACCGATATTCTGTATACCCAGACCAAGTCGGCTTTTCCAGGAGTATATCTCTACAATATAGTTAAAAATACAAGTATACTCATTGCTGGAGGAGGTAGTAACACTGTATCAAGTTTTGCCCAGGACTACAAATTTATAAATCCCAACCAAATTGCAGTGGATCCACAGGGAGCCCTGTATATTACAAGCCTAAATTCGTTTGGCGCTCAGCTCTTCACGAAGGTAGTATTCAATATATTTGTCCGGTCCCCAATCGCAGCTCCCGTTCCATCGCCATTTTTCCCGAATTGTGGTCTCCCAGCTCCAGGATACTGTAAGAAATCGGTAGTGCCGTTCAATCCTACCGAGTATTGGTCATTCGCTTACCCACAAAAAGTTGCGGTAAAACGCCCATCTCCAGGAGATGGACCTGGACAAGTTCGGTATTCATGTATAAATACGGTTACCATCTTGTGTCCTACGATAACACCTGGGCGGGTCAATCCGAACCCGCCGCCGCCGACGCCTACACCAGTCCCCCCAATCTACCCCGTGGAAACACCAACCTCACAATCTACAAAATTGTTTGTGAGCACGGGTGTGTTGTCATCCCTGCGTCTCACTGCCAGTTCAACAAGTATCCGAGACCTTTCCTTTCAAACATCTTCCTTTCCAATGTCGTTTGGGCCGCAGGGATACCTCTATTTCATGACACGGTCTGGAACTCTCAATGTTCTTAACACCTCTGGTGGGACACTATTCCCAACACTTCTCTACCAATACCCCCAGAGAACTACAGTGTCTACGCCTGTCGTTGCTTCCTTTACAGGTCTGGTAGCTTTCATCACTGATTCCAGACGATTGAACGTTATAGACCAGAATGGAAATGTCCGATACAGCAGCAATTTTACCCAGCAGATTGCGGGGGCTCCATTATTTCTAGATACTCAATCCCAGCTTATTGCTGCCTTCGGAAACACCATACTTGCTCTTGACACTACATTGTGGAATACAGTATGGAGCAATACTCTACCAGGGGATCAGTTCAAGAGTTCGTTGGTCACTGACGGCGTATCTGTATTTGCCGGAACTCTCGGAGGAAACGTGGTATCCTACAGTGCAGCAACTGGATCGAATTATTGGACATATCCAACTGGAACCCTGCCGATATGTAATGCTCCTTTCCTATCAGGCAATCTACTAGCAACATTTGCATCCAACAGCATATACATAATCAACAAGACCCCTACCCGATTCGGAGGAGGAGCAGATACGGTTGTGACCTTGTCTGGTATAGGAACGCTCCAGTCATCTCCCTTGCTATTCACTGATTTCCAAGGCACGACTTGGTTGTATTTTACAACAACAAGCGGGATCCTGTATGCTGCTGGCGGATTCCTCGGTGTTCCTGGAGCATTTATTGATTCGGTGGGAGGAAACGTAGGTAGTTTCTGGAGATCCTTTGAGAGTAATGTTCTAAGCAACATAACTCCAGTCATTGACGGTGGGGGGTCTTTGTATGTATGTGCCCCCACTGCGGTGTATCGCTATCCTACCCCTCCGTCCTCGTCCATGCCAGTTGCGTTCAATACGGCTGGACCCAATCTGTTTCAGTATACTACTCCAGGAACTATAAGGACTTCGCCAGTCATTAGCAGTCAGAACAAGCTTTCGTTTGTAGCCTTTGATAGTGCCAGCGGTTCAAATTATATATACACCATCTCTTCTTGATTAATTTTGTTCTCGGGTATGAATAATGTCTTCTTCTGGTCAGTCGGCGGTGGCCGCTCTCATCGATATGGCCAAATCCAAGGGTATTGAACTTCCATCAGGGAATCGTCCAGAGTGGTTGGTGACCCTGCTACACAAGTACGGTTCTGCGGCAAAGGCGGGAGTCCCAGCGTCCGCGGATGAAGTTCTAACGACAATTGCAGAAGTCTACAAGGGGGGATGCGACCCTGAGCTGGCGGATGTCATGTCCGAAGCCGTGGTGGGTCTCGGTGTTCCAGAGACAGGGGCAACAGGCGGCCGGCGCCGGCGTGGTCGGAAGGTCGGTGGCGGGTTCCGTGAACTAGGAGGTGCGATTGCGAAGTTCTTTACTACGCAGTGCCGTCGTGGAGCCACCACGGTCGACAAGATCACCACCGATATGGCGTCGGCCATTGATTCCAAGAGTGCGGAGGCAGAGTCCACACCAGTGGATATTGTAGGGGCTCTCAAGTGGGCGTCGGCCGCTGGAGCGGTGGTCGTAGGAGTCAACGAGGGTCTGCGAACAGCTGTAGTCAACGGACTGATCAATGTGTCTGCTGCCATGCCTACCTTTGGAACGATGTTCACCAACACCCTGACTGCCCTAGAGTTCTCTGCTCAGGTTGCGGCTGGAAGCGGAGTGATTGCGGGACAGACGGGTGTGGCTCTGTTCTGTGTCTACATCGTCTACATCCTGCGTGAGAAGCTCATTCAGGGTGGAAAAAACCTCCTGTCGCTCGATGGCAAGACGATCTGGGAGGCGATCAAGCCTCTGGTCACCGACTCTAAGTTCAAGGAGTTGATGGCAGATATGGAGAACGAGCGGAAGGCAATTGCTCTCCTGGATGCCGAGTTGGATTCCATGAAGCGTGAACTGAAGCCTGAAGTCCGTGCAGCCTTCTCTATCCCCCCGACTCGCCGCCGCCGGGCGTCTCTGGCATCTCTGCGTTCTGCCCCTCCGCTGTCCACATCCGATGCAACCCTTGGTGATGCCGTCAATGGCCTTGTTGCCCTCGTGACCGGACCGCCAAAACCTGGCGGTCGCCGGCGTCGTCAGACCAAAAAGGCGGCGGGACGTCGTCGTCGTCATAATCGTCGCCAGACTAAGCGGGCGAAATCATTCTAGGCGAGATGTGCATCGCCTCCAACTCCTGTAGCCACAACTTGACCGCATAAGGAATGGTCTTGTCTTCCAGACCAGCCTTAGCACCACACGACCTACACTCATAGAGATGATCCTTCTCATTGATTGTAGCGAGAGACCCACAGCCCGTGCACACCCCAGCACTGAACGGATCACTGACATCCATCAGTCGCTCCTTGGTGAATACGGCCGCACCATGCGAGATGAAACAGTCACGCTCCATTTCGCCTACACGCAGTCCACCATCTCGTGCCCGACCCTCGCACGGCTGGCGGGTGAGCGAGACAATCGGACCACGGCCACGAGAATGGCACTTGTCAATGACCATGTGCTTGAGACGCTGGTAATGCGTGGTTCCCAGGAAGATTTCTACCTCCATCATCTCACCGGTCTGACCATTGTACATGATCTCATTGCCGTAAGGGTGGAGACCGAGGTTGCTCATATGAACCTTGAGGTCTTCCATTCCAAGATGGGAGTAGGGCGTGCCGTCACCCAGATTGCCCGTGCGGACGCCGATACGGCTGTACATCGTCTCCAGCAACTGGGCGATCGTCATGCGAGACGGAATAGCATGGGGGTTCATGATGATATCGGGACGCAGACCCGAAGCCGTGAAGGGCATATCACACTCGTCCAGAATCATTCCGCACGTGCCCTTCTGCCCAGCACGAGAAGCGAACTTATCACCGATCTGGGGGGTGCGCTCGGCAACAACCCTGACCTTGACGAACGGATACCCGTCCGAGTTCTTATCCTGCCACACCCCGTCAATACGGGCAGGCTCCGAGTTCTTGTGAGTGGTCGAGAGATCACGGTAGAGGTATCCGTGCGGGTCGCTCCGCATATTCACCACTTTACCGATCACAACATCGTTCTCCTGGACCACAGCATTCTTGATGGGTATACCGTTCTCCTGAATGGCATGGTAGGACGTGTTCTTGTATCCCTTGGTATTCTCATGCCGAGCCTTGGAGAACCGCTCCTCCCGCCCGCTCGCCACGTTGCGGTGCTCCTCGTCCTTGTAGACCGTGTAGTAGTATCCCCGCATGAACCCACGCTTCAGGGAGGCCCGATTGAGAATCACGGAATCCTCCTGGTTGTATCCAGAATAGCAGGCAATGGCCACGATGGCATTGCACCCGCTCGGCATCTTGTGCATGTTCAGAATACTCATAATCTGCGTCTCCACGATCGGACGCTGGGGAGAGGCGAGAAGGTAAGCGTTCTTGTCGAGGCGCTTGTGGTAGTTCGAGGCATACAGAGTCATCGCCTGCTTTGCCATCGCCGATTGGTAGGCGTTACGAGGGGACTGGTTATGGTTGGACAGCGGAATGATCGCAGCCATATGACCAAGAATCATATGCGGATGAATCTCGCAGTGGGTATGTCCATCAATCTCGGAAGGGAACATTGCGATACGGATGACCTCAGATTCATTGGCGTCGACGTATTCTACACACGACCGAACCCAGTCGTCCCATACATCCGATGCGGGCGGAGGAATCAGTTTACCGTCAACGATTCGGAAGATCGGACGAACAAGACGACCAGCGTCGGTCTCAATCAAGATACGATTCGCCATGATGTTCCAAGCGACGGAGATATGGGGATGAATCGCCCCCGTATGCTTCGCATTCTTGAGTTGGGCGTGGACGGCTACAGGCGTATTCGTGTACGCCACAATCACGCCGTTGACCAAGATTGCGACTTGACCAGTTGACCATACATTCTCTACCCAATCCACGCCTGGAATCTCCTTGAGAAGATTCAGGACCACGAAGGAGGGGACGTGGGTGGACACGGTGGACATCAGACTCATCGTCTTCACGATACCGACGGAGTGACCCTCTGGCGTCTCCACGGGGCAGACAAACCCCCACGACGACCCGTTAAGCTTGCGAGGAGCCAGGAGTTTGCCTGACTTCTCCACCGGCGTCTGGATACGGCGGATATGTGAGAGCGTGGCGTTATACGACAGGCGGTTCAGGACCTGGGACACGCCAGACTTGGTGGCGTTCGAGAGAGAGGTAGACCCTGACGTCCCGAGACCCTGGACCGTGAAATTGCCCGTAGCCAGCGCCTGCTTCAGCTTGCCCTCGATCGACGACACCTTGAGGATCTTGTAGAGATTGGAGAGCACCAGGACATCCAGTGGCTTGCCAGACCGCTTCCAGTTATCGTTATTGATCTCGTGGACGAACTTGGAGCGGATATCCTTGCATACCTTCTGGAACAGCTGTCGGAACAGGTGCGTCAGGAGTGCACCCGTCGTCACCACCCGCTTGTTCGGGTAAGCATCACGGTCATCCTGGGGAATCTTGCCGCTCGCAGTATCCAGCAGCTTCTTCACCATACTCGCAATAATCTTGACCTTGCGTGCCACCAGGACCTCTGGCTCCAGTTTTTCGCCAGCAAGCGTGACATGGGGCAGGAACTCGGTGAGGAGAAGGGCACGGACGTGGGGAGTCTTGTCCTCAACAGCCGGAGGGTATTGCAGATGGTGAGAGAGGTAATCGATCGCCTCTTGCTGCGTGAATACACTGATATCCGCACACTCCTTGAAGGATGCTGCCAGGTAATCTGTGTCGTCCACGTTCAGCAGGCGGTGGACCTCCTTGTCCTTGGTAATCCCGAGGCAGCGGAAGAACACCATGATAGGAATGTCTTCACGGAAGCGAGGAATACAGATGGAGAGGGGGTAGCCCAGACCGTTGAATTTCGCAGACACCCGGATCTCCAGCTTCTTAGGTGGGAGTGTAAAGCTCTCGTGGAGCGACTTCATTTCTACCGAATGCGAATGCTTCGTGGTCGCCTTCTTGTTGAGAAAGACCATGACACGGTTATCCGCCACCTTCTCCTGTGACAGAATCACACGCTCGCCACCGTGCACAATGAAGTAACCCAGAGGATCCTGGGGGCACTCCCCCAGCTCCTCCATCGTCATGGGGTAGTCCTTGAGAACGCACAGCGACGACCCCAGCATCACGGGGATCTTGCCTAGGGAAATACCCTCGAACAGCTTGGTCTCCTCCTTGAATTCTGTGAGATCCGCACCCGAATACGAGCGGACCTTCAGACGAATATCCACAAACATCTGTGCAGCATACGTGAAGTTGCGGATACGAGCCTCGCACGGGAGCATCTGCTTCAGTCGGCCCGTAGCCTCCTGGATACGGGGCTTGAGATACGAGACGTTATCAAACGATAACCGGAACTCGTACTTGTACTTCTTCGTCGCCTCGTCCTGGTCGTGCCACACCACGATGGGAGGGGTGGAACGAAGAATCAGCGGTAGTTTGTTGCGAAGGAAGTCCTCATACGGCTCAATCTGCGACTCGGAGAATCTGGAAATGCTCTGCTTGAAATATGCTCGGATAGCGTCCATCCTGTTCTTGTATAGACAGTCTCGCCGTAAGACATTTTATCCGTTTTCTATAAGAAGAAGAAGAATGGCTCCGGACCCCAACAAATACAAGGTCACGAAGATTGGTGGTGGCGATATCATAAACGAGGCGACCGATCCCGCATTTAACGGCGAAGATAAGTTAGCCAAGGTATATCAGATCCAGCATCCCCTTAATCCCCGTGGAATGCCGAGCGGACCGGGGGCGCCCGTTGGCGGACGTCGTAAGCGGAGCACGAAGACATACCCCCGTGGAATTTTGCGTAAGACGGCTAAGATCCGCCCCACTGGCAATCCGTCCAAAGCCCCGCCGACCCGCAAGCGCTCGGTAAAACTCATGATGGAAGGTGGGATTGAGAAAGCGAGGAAGACAGCCCGTTCTAAGGCGGCAAAGACCGATATTGGGGTAATTCGCAAGCGGCTAATCGAGAAAAAGATTATTTCGGCCGAGAAGAAGAATATCCCACCGGCAGTTCTTCGCACTCTGTATGCTGACTCGGTCGGTGCTGGACTTCTTTCTTGATCATCCAGTATAATAGAGTAATATGACGAAAGGATGGGGCCCTCTTGGTTGGGCGACTCTTCATTCCATCTCTGCGTTATACCCCGATAACCCGACAGATCTTGAACAGGAAATGTTCTCACGATGGCTCCTATCATTCACTGCAACGATCCTGTGCCCGAGCTGTATGCAGCATTTTACGGATACAATTGCGGCGTATACGATGATAAATCCGAGTTGGAAATCAAGCCGCCGAGGAGTCCTGGAATTTGTCATGCGAGCTCATAATTCCGTGAATGCTCGTAAGCATGGACGAGTGTATTCGTTTACCGATAGCATGGCTGAACTTGCGGTATTTCTACCCGAAGATGTGGCGGCTGCCCGGCGTCGAGAATACTTGGCGTATATCCGCAATGACTGGATGAGGAATGTTACGATGGCGGGTATGTCTATGGTCCCAAAACTACGAGAGTTGAACGTTATTGAAGATAGTTACTGGTCCAAACGATCATTTCGGTGGTCGGATCTCTCCGTCTTTTCAGATATTAATGTTTCACCTCTATCGAACCCTACATCCGCTCTGTCGTCGGCGGGGGTCTTTATTCCTCGACTGAGTCCTTCGACCACGTTTACGTTTCGCAATATTGGAAAGATTGGACCGAGGTTAGCTCTTCGCTAGGAAGGGGTAGGGAAATACGGGGATCGCATTCCCACGCATACCTTCGCATCCATGGAATACGCATATCTGTTTCCTCGTTGTAACACTCATCGGGAAACAGGACACGCTTATGGGTTGTTCGCAACGACTTCTGGGGAAGAATGAACTGTAGTTGCCGAGTGATGGTAAATGCTGCCGGTTTCGCAGTCCATACGGTGGGGACTTCTTCGTATCGCACAAGTTGAGAGATTAGGGGGGCTTCAGCGTAAGGGTATACCCAGTTCCAGTCAAGACATTCGTTCTCGCAGAAGTAGTGTAGAGTCCAATGAAACGTTTTCCAGAACGCATGGACAAGATATTGGGTATCTGCGACTCCATCGAGAAGGTGGAGATTATACCGCTTTTCAAAGTGCTGGGCGTCGTGAGAAAAGATCGCCCGTTCGGAAGGGTTCTCTCGTGCTCCGACTTTCTGTTTATAGAATTTCAGTTCCTGTGTCGCTGCCATACGCAGGAACGCCTGGCGCCCAGCGGCTGTCGTTACATCGGGCGATCCTGCTTGGAGGTAACATTCCAGTGCCCGTTCGTGTCCGCCTTCACGCAGAGAAAACATCCCGATCGCAGGCATGAAATCGTTGCCGAAACAGAGGACACAGAGCGCAACGTAGCGATCTGCTGGGATAGGAAGAACACCAGCAAGGGCGTGGATAGATAGCACCGAGTATCCGTCCATCTTTGATTGGAAACTCTGGTTCTCTCGGAGTAGCCACAGTTGAGGACAGAGAGCAGTTTGGGAGAGGGAGAGGAGAATAAGGTCGGCATCTAGACCGTAGATCACGACGTTCTGGCGCTGGGGGGCAGGTAGAGTTTTGATCCATTCAAAGAGTTTGTGTTCTCCTTCACCTGGTACGTCGGTAGAGGATACGATCGCATGGGGTAGACGGGCCCGAACAGCTTGGTCCAGCTCTTTCATATACGGCGTACCCGGGGAAATCTGATTCCGATCAAAGACCCCTGGTTCAGAAATACGGAAACGGCGGTATCGCTGCTGCACGATCTTGCCGTAAGGAACGAGGCCATCCATCGCAATGTAGAGAAGTTTGGCCTGGCATGTTTCGTCTAGGAGTTTTAGGAGTGCTTCCACGACACTTTCAATCGGGCGGGCATCGTCCATGTAATTGTGAATCAAGCAATTGAAATCGACCGCAAGAATATCGGGCTGGAGTTTTGCCCTGACTCGGGATACAATATTTTTATGAGCCTTGATAAGACTGACGAAATAGAAGGGTATGCCCATTTATTTTATATATAAATCGTCTTACCTGAAAACAATAATGATTTTCTGGATACTTGGGCTTGTTTTGCTGGCGGGGATTGCTTACTATGTCATGTCGACCCAGGGACCTTTGTCCCCTCCCGCTGCTACCCCGTGCAACACATGTCCCCATGCCAACGGCAACGCCATAAAAACGAATGTAGATCCTTGGCAGTAAAGAATAGGCAACCAGAATGTCTCGTATTGCCGGCGTTCTTCAACTCACCAACAAAACGAGGTATGGCCTCACATCCCGAAACGTTCCAATGTATCTCTTTAGTCCCCTGAACAATGAATTCCCTCAGATGATCGTGGCATCAACGCACCGTGATCTGAAACGGAATATCCTGGTCATCGCCGAAAAGATCAATGACGATAAACTCCCACGTGGTCAGATCGTGGAAGTGGTCGGAGCATGCGGCGATCCCCTAGCAGAGAGGAAGGCAATTCACGTCGCCTATTCTCCAAATTACTGGACCAAGATCCCCGAAACGAAAGAACCGTCTTCCTTCTTCTTCCGCTCGGTCCTTGATGTTCCCACCATCAATATTGACCCGCCCGGGTGCCAGGATATTGACGATTGTATTTCTATCTGGGAAGAGGCGGGGATTACCAAGGTTGCCATCACGATTGCGGATGTGGCCGAGTGGGTGGCAGAAAATCCGTGGATGTCCCATGCCCAAAATATCGGTCAGTCCCTCTATGATGGCGGGGGGTCTGTCAGGAGTATGTTTCCCAAGACGGTTGAACACAAGATGTCGCTCATGCCCGGGGAGAGAAGGTTGGGATATGCCTTGATCTTCACTTGGGACGGGTATGTTCGGGATCCGCAATTCAAGGAGGTGACGATCATCAACAAGGCATCGTATACCTACGATACCTGCCGACTAGCCACCGAGATCTCTATCCCCATTCTGCGCTCCATCTGTGAACAGCTGGCTGGTCGCCCCCTCCTGGATCCGCATGATTGGGTAGCGGAACTGATGATCTTCTACAACAAGACGATGGCCGAAGAACTTGTGAAACTGGGGAAGGGTCTGCTTCGTCACCACTCCATACCCGATGCTGAGAAGATGGAGAAGTATGAAATCTTGGGACTGAATGCTCGAATGTTCGCCTATGCGGCCGCAACATACGAACACACGTCTCCGAAAGTCCAGCACTGGGGATTCCAGACTCGATACTGCCACGGTTCCTCTCCTATCCGACGGTGGGCTGACGTCGTCAACCAGATGGCTATGAAAGGTATGCCTGTTCCTAACGCCAAAGAGGACTGCAACCGTCTCCAGAAGTTTGCGAAGAAACATGCTCGAGACTTGGCGTTCATGGATATTCTCCAGCGCCGACCAGAAAACACTCCCGGTATTGTTGTATCGTCTACCCGTGTATGGGTATCTGACTGGTCACGGATGATCACGTGTGCGAACGATATTCTTCCAGGGACACCTGTGATTATTCGGTATTTCCTGGATATGCAGCGTCCCACGTGGAAAGAGCGACTGGTGTTCCATATCAAAATAGATCCAACTCTGGTACATTAGGAAGTAAATGTGTGGTAATATTATGGCGTTCTATTTAGGCCTAAATTTGAACTTGTTTAAACCAAGGAGAAGACTGGTCAATGTTGGAGAGGTTGTATTTTTAACTGAAGGACTTCCCGAAAAAGTGAAAGTCACATGTTTCGCAGATACCGGGACCTTATTCATGAATGGCAGGTTTGCGCCAGACGGCATATCAATCGGCGAAACACTGGATTGGTATGCGGGTGAAAAGGTATACGAAATTGATATTGAAGAACTGTATTACCAAAAAGGTTCCAACCCCGAACGCCCAGCCCACGGATGGGAACGTAAGGTATTTTTGTTGGGACGATGGAAATTCCACGCAAAGAACGATATCCATATCCGTGTTCATATCGCACTTAGGTATAATGATCAAAACGAATCCACATTTCTGACTATTGGTGAAGCCTAAAATGGACCCTCCTCCCCTAGCACCCCGAAACAATGGTGCGTACACAGACCAAGATTATCAGATTGCCGAATTTGAAGATTTGAACGATGGAGATGTCATATACGTTCGATGGTCAGTTGAACATCAACGAGCGTATATGTATTCAACTCTTGACCGTCCAACCCAGTGGGTACATGATTGGACGATCAGGAAGACGGTTGAAATAGGTATGGGGCCGAATCTGCGCCCCCGACTGGCTTTCGACGCATACGATATCGAGGGGAATTTCGTGATTATTCACCGGGAACTTCCAGATGCGGACGGCGATCCTACTATGGTAACACTGGATGCGGATTATGAGCACGATGAGGTGGAGAAGATCCTGGATCATAAAATGGAATCGTATGCCGCCAACAAGATCATGTTCATGTTCAGTGTTCGTTAGGTCTTTAGGTCTAGTTGAAACACCGAATTTCAGACACTCCACCAGGAACTGGGGTAACGGACGGAGTGCACTTTCCTCCACCTCCACCGGCGCCAGCACTAATACCTCCACCGGCCGAACTCGCTGATGAAGCTGGACCAGATTTAGCGAGTGTTTTAGCCTCTCCGTAGATATACTTATATGCCCAGTATCCAGGATTCGGAAGGGTGCCCATATCTGGATATTCAATCGTGGTCTCTCCCTTTTTCATTTGATCGATCAATCCCTGCAGTTTGGGATTCATCTCTGGCTTGTTTGGAGCGTTATCTATGAAAATCTTCACTCCCATATCAATGAATGCGGAAAGCGTGGGAGGAGAGCTCTGCTGTTTCACGGCGTAAGAGAGGGGGTCAAATATCCAATTCCCTAGCGGTAACATGGACCCTAGCATATACAGTTCTGTTGCATCACCGTCGTCCTGTTGGAACTGTTTCACCAACTGGTATGGTAGGAGCGGTATAACGTTTGCACGAGCAAACTTAACGACTGCCTTGATGCTCTCGGGGGCAGTTTTCAAAGCCGTAGCTACGATCTGAAGTCTAGATACCTTATTTTTCATTCCTGTCTCATGCTCCTTAGTCCACGAAGCCTTAAACGTATCGATATCAGCCGCCGTGGGAATAGGGTTCACCGACGTAAAGGTCTCACGGGTAGATTGGAACAGGGCGTATATGAGGAGTAGAATGGCCGCAGCGATCCCAGCATAAACTATATACTTCGGGATCTTCTTCATATTGTTCTTTAAATAAGGTAATATAATAATGAACCCTGAACCCCCTGCCGCAAGGGAAAAGCGGATCCACAAGTATATTGAAGCTTTGGAGAAAGCTCGGGCATTGCGCAAAAAGGGTAAAAAGTATACCCACAAACACGGCTTCTCCGACAACCCTACACCTACGGAAATAGCTATCATGAACGATCGGATAAAACACGGTTGGTCCAAATCCAAGCCTGGGGGGACTCACAGGCGGAGATACAAGGAGTCGGGGACGACCAAGCCACGCACAAGGTCGGTGCGGAATTCACGCAAGACTTCTAAGACCTCCAGGGTTTTCGTATAAGTCGCCAAGGTCACCCACTCGTCCACGATATTGGCAGTCTTCAAGATCGCCTTCATGAAATTGCCCTCATACACTTCATACTCCGCACACAAGACCCCCATCTCATCACCTTCCATCCAGCGGTAGACGATCTCGGGCCAGTAGTTGTGCACCTTCCAATACTCCGGACGGCTCTTAGGGTTCTCGTGGTCATAAAGATCCTGGGCAATGACGTGAACCGCCAAGAGCGCATTCTTGAGCGTTTCGGGAACCCGCAGGCACGATACAGTAATGGGGTCCTCCGTCTTCTCGCCCTCCACGAAACACGACAGCAGCGCAATCAGCTCTGAGCGAGGGAGATTGAATCCTCGCCCGAACATCTTGGACATCACCAGAGGATTACCCTCGTTGATCTCTGAAGCCATGACTCCCGTCTCTGTGAGCGTCTCGCCATCAGCATACCCCAGTCTCTGGAGATTGACCAGGAAGGGGACCTCAATCTTCGTGGCTGCCTCGATCTTTTCTTCCAGTCTCGCAATCTTCTCCCTATTCTTCTTGAATTCCTTGAAATCCTGCCACCCCTTCTCCCACTTGGGACCCACATGCTTGTTCTTCCAGCTATCAAGCAATCCCTGCACCCGTTTCCGCTCAGCATTCTGTGTCGCCCGAATCTGCGTCTCATACATCTCACGCAGTTCAAACACCGCCACATCCAGACCCGTATACTTCCCCTGTAGTTCACGGACCTCTGCCTTGTGTAGATCCAACTCACGCTGACGCTGATCGTGCCAGTACGACTTCTCCATCATCCCCATCCATCCCGTGGTCCCATTCTGTAGACACTTCAGAAGGAAATCGTAGTGGAAATCCATCCTTGATTCCAGAGACTGCTGCTTCCCCTTCATCATCGTCCGCACATCCTCCAACTCCTCGGGCTTGCGATCGGGGAGGTAGTAAACAAACCCTCGCACATCCTTTCCACGTCGCCCCGCCCGACCTGCCATCTGGATATACTCGTCTGTCCTTAGCATCCGCAGCCCGCCCACATCATCATCGTACTTGCGGTAGCTCGTGAAGATCACCGTCTTGGTCGGCATATTGATGCCCACTGCAAACGTCTCCGTCGCAAACAGAAGCTTGAGATGCCCGCCGGCAAACAGCATCTCCACGATCTCCTTGAGCATCGGGAGCATCCCGCTGTGATGGAACGCCACACCCTTCATCAGGAGATCCATGAGCGTATGATACTGCGGGAGCATCTTGAGCTCGGGGTATCTGGACAGATGGAAGTTCACCCTGTGCTTGATGACGGCACCCTCAGACGCATCAATGAGGGTGGATGTCACCTTGGACGCATACGCCTCGCAGTTCTTGCGGGAGAACACGAAGAACATAGCAGGAAGTTTGTTCTCTTGCCGAAGAGTGTCCACCATTTCGTTCATCTGGTGGAGAAATCCGTTAGAACGGATCTCACGGGCCACAACAGGATCGCCAGCAACCCGAGCTTTTACTGCATCAGAATGTTTCCTATTCGCATCATCGACGCCTTTGAGATACCGAAGATACTCAGCATAGGCCTGGCCATTGAACTGGTCCTTCTCGTCCATGAGCAGCTTTTCCCGAACCCGGTGCTCAAGCGGAACCACCCGGTATTGTGTCGAGATAAGATGTGTCGGAACCTGCTTCATTTCACCGATCCACTGAGCAAAGACGTCTGGACTTTCAATTGTCGCAGAAAGCAGGACGAGCCTAATACGGGGTGGCAGGAGAATCAGGCACTCTTCCCATACCTTTCCCCGGGCGGGATCATTGAAGTAGTGGACTTCGTCGAAGACGATCGCATCAACAGCGTCTAGGGAGAGAGCGGCCGTGCTCCCGATATGTTCCGTAGACGACCCGATCTTGAACAGAAGGTTCCGCAGAATCTCGGTGGTCATCACCACTACATCTGATTGGGGAGCAAACTTGATATCACCTGTCATGATCCCCACCTTCCCGGGGTAGAGAGTGGAGAGGTCGTGGAATTTTTGATTGGACAAGGATTTGATTGGGGTAGTATAGAACACCCGCCCGCCTTTTTTGAGTGAGTATTCAATTTGGTACTCACCCACCAGCGTCTTGCCACTGCCCGTCTTGGCCGTGACCAGAACGTTCTCGCCAGCCTGGATAGCAGCTACCGCACATTTCTGAAAAGGGTCCAGAGGAAACGTATATGACGTCTCAACCTCGGGAGCCTTCGTTGTATCGGCGATTCGTAACATTCTTAGTTCTTCGAATGTTTCCACTCCTATCGTTTCCGTTTTGTGTTGTTTAGAACAGGGTGGGGGGCATCGCCTTGCAGTAAGAGCCGCTCGAGAAATAGTAGAGGAAATACCAGGGTCCTAGCACTATGGCAATCACAATTCCAAGAATCTTCTCGCCTAAAGATCCCGAATATCCGAAACATATGAGCGACATGACGAAGCCAACCAGACCAAAAAGAATCCATAGACCGGCAACTGTCGCAGCAACAATGGCTTTTACCGTCCACCGCTTATCAGCTCCAGGCTGAGCCGTCGGAGCAGTCGCCATTGCACCTTCCTTTGTCTTTGTCGCAACCGCAGCGCCGGGTGATCCTGGTGGAAGAGTTGCGGGACCTTTCGGGTCGGCGGGAACAGCACCCGGAGAGGTCGAAGAGCTGGACGCAGGCGGTACTGTGGACCCAGGAGTAGGAGGAGGAACCGTGCTCACCATTATATCTTACCGAAGAATTTCAATCGTGCCTGGCGGACATCTTCCTCCGTCTTAGGAAGTGGTGCCAGCGCTGGAGCGTCCTCCACCTTGTGCCCTTCCACCCCGCACATAGAAATCCACTGTGCCTTGGTGATACCTTGGAGCGTCTTGAGGCAGATCGACAGATCCTTCTTGGATTTCTTACCCATGTGCCGAACAAACGAGCAGTTGGTCATCACAATATACTTCTCCCAGGGTCCAGTTCGCATACATAGGGCATAGAAGGTGGACAGTGCTTTCCAGGTCACAATTTTCGTTTTCGTCTCCTGCTTCTTGTACTTACACTGGACTGCCGAATACAGTGCTCCCCGACGACAAACAAGGTCAATGCCCACATCCGGACGCTTCATTCCCAAGTCTGCCAGGATTGTGTCAGGGACATCAGCCAGCAGCCACACGTCGTCGTATCCCTTGATGTGTTTCAGGTAGAGCACGCAGAACTCTTCAAAGATATCTCCCCGGACTTTCTTGTTATCCCGCACTCGCATTTCCGTGAAGCTGTGTGCCGGTTCATTGTAGAATTTCTGGCACTCGCCTTCAAACGTGTCCCAGAGATTCCTGTTATCCTTGTTCTCGAGAAAGATGGTGTGAAGAAGTCTGTTCATTCTTATTGTTGTAGATGCTCCAAACCAAACATAGACGGCGGCGATCCATTTTCGCCAGTATACATAATGGCAGTATACGAACTAGGTGAAGGGAAGTTCGTTCCGAACCAGCTCATAAAGGATTCCGAAATCACGATTACGGCGGATTTTCCTGGGGAACTCACCAAACAAGGAAAATTCAAGTCCAACAGGATCGTCAATCTTGCTGCTGGCGGGACGTATGTTATTAAGGCGGGGACACTATTCTCTATCTACAACGGACGGTCCCTGTTCTTGAAGCGGGGAGGTCGGAAGACACGGAGGGTTCGGCGATCTCTAACTCTTCGTCGTCGCAAATACCGACTGCGCAAGTGAGTGTGCGTCCTCTTCCGTGATATTGGCAATCGTGCTGGCTACGCTGCAGAGACCCTCGTGAATCAGATTCCACGCCTCGTCGTCCCACGGAAGAGCCGTTGTCCTGGGACCACGTCCAGGGAAGTTCTCCAGAAGCACGCCATCACGCTTACCCTTCATGAACATATAGCACCGCAGCTGGATGAAATCATACGCTGGCGGAGTTGTCCAGAAGCGCTTGCGATTCTTCGTTTCCACGACCTTGTCCCCCTGAATCCCGTCCAGATACCCGATGAGACGGTAAGAATCACACTCAAAGTCCACGAACGTATTGCGGTCCGTGACTTGAATGCCCGTAGCCGCTGCGTGGTTGTTCTCGGCCTTATCCTCCAGCCGAGTCCCCCGCCGCTTCTGGATTTCACTGGCCAGAGCCTGGTGCTCCTGTGTCTGCTCGATCTTGGCAGCCACCTCGGGGTTTGCACACAGAAGAGCAGTCTCCGTCGCAACATCCATCTGCCCTGCAATCACACGGGCCACGGCCTCCTGGAGTGCCGGAGTTGTAGGTATCCGCTTACCCTCCAGCGTCTCCTGAACAACCTGCCGAATATGAGTCTGCTTGAATGTCGTGATCGCCTTCTCCACCTGATAGTCAGAGGTAGCCCCGCACGCCATATCCACTGACGCCCACATGGCCTGGAGAGCCGGGCCGCTCGCCTGGGCCACGATCTCGTTATCCGTCTTGGCCCCCATCGTATCCTTGACACCCAGAATCACGGACTTGAACTTGGGCATCGTAGTAAGAACCTTGAGGAGCGATTCATTCTTGGTGCGATAGGGATTCAAACCGAGGAGAGATGCGACATCGGAGGCACTGAAACGGGGCTTCATTTTGTTGTATGTCCTTCCAATCTCTAAGTCGTTCCGTTTTTAACTGAACATGTTTACATACTCTGGACCCTTACAATTGTTTGCCGATACAATCGCCTTGAAAATAGGATCGCATTCTGGGTTGGATGCCCGGGCTAGACCCACGGGTTCGGGTCCAAAATCAGCAGTTAGACGCTCCATGCGGCTCTTGACCAGCCGAGCCTCGTCGGAATCTTCCGTTAGATACCATGCCGGCTCTTTCCAGTATGCCTTGAGATCTTTTAGTTCCGATTCATGATGAATACACATCTCATCCGAGAAATGCCAGAACTCGGCACCAGGAGAGAATCGACTGTCCTCCCAGAACACATGCTTGATAAATACCCGAGGACCTCCACACAGGTAGTTTTCACGGTTGTTCGTTGTCGAGTTCTTGGCCACGACCGAGATGGTCATATTCTTCTGCTCCCAGAGGAGTGAGTTCATGAAATTAAGAAAGGCGGTAGATGCCACGAAATCCGCATCCCACTTAAAGACCCATGTATACTTCGCCTGTTGGATACACCAGTTTGAATACCGAATAAAACTGTGCGGAGAATCAACATCTGTGGCTAGAGTCTCATACCCTGCCCTGGAAACGGCGTTATCGTAGGTCAGAACTCGCACGTTGTCGTTCTCAAGCGCTAGAGTCATTGCGATATCAGAACTCTTGTCGGTGCACCGATGAAGGATCAAAACAATCTCGTGACGAAAGTTGACCCCTGCGAGCGACCGCACACACTTCTCCAGCGTAGCCTCTTCGTTGTGGACACGGACAATGAACGATACCCCATTTCCCGCCATTTACGTATGTCATGATATCAGTATGTAAATGGCATCTCCAATCCGACTCCACATTTTGGGACTGCCGCATACGATTACCACGAATGAGTTCAGTCATTGTGCGTATACTGGCAAGGTTCTTCGTTTTCCCCGGATGATGATGTCCCGGGGATTTGAAGTCTATCATTACGGCGTGGAGGGATCGAAGACCAACGCAACAAAGGATATTGAACTCATGACCCGTGAGGAATGGGATACCATGCGAGTCATGTCCTTTAAACAACTCCATCCCGACGTTCCCCACACAGATGTTGTCAAGAGGCTGGAGGATCATAATACATTCATTGGAACTTTGGCCAACTGGTCTACTCCTCTTTACAGGGAATTCAACGCCCGTCTTCGCCCCCTCCTTCAAGAGAATTACCGTAGCACCAAGACTGATATTGTCTGCATTCCTTTCGGAGCATCCCACGATGCCGCCCTTGATGGACTCGATATGGTTGTGTGTGAGAGCGGGATCGGATACAATGATTCTAAGCGTAATTACAGGATCTTTGAAAGTTATGCGTGGCTACACCAAGTTCTCGGTGTTGAAAAGAAGTGGGGGCAAAATTATTGGTTTGTGGTCCCCAACTACTTTGATTCGGTCGAATGGCCCTTGTCCTTGACTCCTCATATCAATACGGTCGGGTTCCTTGGTCGTATCTATGATGGCAAGGGGTGTCACATTGTTGTAGAAATTGCCCGACGAATGCCGCATATTCGTTTCATTCTTTGTGGACAGGGCAATCCTACACAGTTTCTCGTATGTCCCAATATCGTCTACAAACCGCCTATCAGTGGTCTTGAACGTGGGGAGTATCTGGGATCTCTCCAAGCTCTCGTGGCTCCCACATTGTTCATTGAACCCTTTTGTGGAGTTGCAGTAGAATCCCAATTGTGCGGAACCCCTGCTATCACACCCGATTACGGGGCACAGACGGAAACAGTGGAACCGTTCAAGACAGGGGTAATCTGTCATACGCTACAAGATTACTGCGTGGGAATCCAGATGGCCGTGGACGGCAAGTTTGATCGGGCCTACATCCGTGAACGTGCCGTGCGTTTGTACGACATGTTCAATGTAGCGAAGAAGTATGAGTATGCGTTCAAGTCAATTATGGATATTCATAACGGAAAGAACGGTTGGTATTCGGACGAATCTCACCTTTTACCTCCAAAGACTCTTCCACACGTCATCTACATTAACCTTGATTCTCGCACAGACCGTCGCACAGAGGTGGAGTCTCAACTTTCATCGGTTGGTCTACAGTTCGAGAGGTTTCCAGCAGTTCTACATGAGAATGGAGCAGTGGGATGTTCTCTCTCCCATATTCGGTGTATTGAACTTGCAAAGGAGCGCAATCTTCCGAGTGTCATGATCGTGGAAGATGATTTGATATGGACCAAACAGCCCCATGAAATCATCGCAGCAATGGAGAGCCTTGAGGCTGTTGATTACAATGTAGCGGTTCTCTGTCCGATGTTTAGTTCGCCAAATGCGACACGGGTGAACGAACAGTTTGTGAACGGTACGACTTGCCAGACAACGATGGCGTACATTTGTAAGCAGGAGTATTATGACACACTGATTGCAAATTACAAGGAGGGACTTGAGAAGCTGAGTGCCGGAGGACACCACACTCAGTTTGCTCTTGACATGTACTGGAAATCCTTGCAGTCCTCTGGCTGGGTATTTGCATACCCACCACTCGGTCGCCAGAAACCGGGATTCAGTGATATTGAAAAGAAAGATGTTGATTACAGTTGGTCACATCTCCCTAAATTGACTGAATAAACTCATATAGATTGGATGAATTCCCACTGTAGATACTCACAAATCTTCTTCCAGATCGTATCGTGCTGAATCAGCCGATCACGGGACTTGAGAAGCGGGAAGTGGACCTTATACTCGTCCAGCTCCAGCAGCTCCAGGAATTTATAAATAATGTAGGAATACGACAGGAAATTCCGGCGTTCATCGGGGCAGTAGAGTAGGTAGGGTGCCTGCACTTCCTGGAACATAGCCCGGATCTTGTCCTCGATCTCTGGCGTAATCGTGGGTGGGGGGTTACCATTCAGGCGGGATAGGATATGAGCCGCATGTTCATAATACCTGTTCCTCCCGAGCTTTTTGAGGATTTCACGGATATTCTGTTCGGTCAAGAGAGCGATATTGTCGATTCGGCGCTTCCTGATCTCGCAAATGACTTCATTCATCACATCTTCTGGGATCTCTGTGCTCTCCTTCGCCTGGAACTGGTTCAGGATCTCGTTGAGATGGTTCTGCTTTTTGTATGCATAATTGTTGCGCTCCTTCGGCGGATCACGGAAACTGGGAAAATCAGAGACAACGAGGGCATACTCTTCCGATCCGCACTTGGGGCATACGAGAATACCTTCGGATGTGATCTCTTCCCTGGGAATATTACACGGTGCACAGTGCTCGGCCATCTTCTTGATATTGTCGGCGTTCTCGGCGATGTTCAAGCCGTTGGACAGACCACGACGGGAAAGGTATTCGTCAAACATCTTTTTCTTAGATGGACCCGCTGACATCTCCGTGACAGAAAACAGTTTATCGAACGTCCCTGGGATCCTGGATCCGAAATCTACCTTGGACGTTGTCTTTTTGCCCGGGGGCGCATAGTAATCCAGCATCAGGTCTCCGCTTTCCAGGTAATATTTTTGGATATCGCACTTCTCCCTCGCATCCGAAATGGTTTGCACGAGGGCATCGTGTTCTGCCTGTAACCTAGATTGCCGCATGACATCTTCAAATACGAAAGGACTAAATTTCCCGGAGAGTTCTTGGGTAAGTTCTGTGTGTCTAGTTTCCAGAGCCCTCACCGATTCATCGGACGAACCCTGTTGGAGTTCGTCTACATACCGTTCGTGCAGGGAATCCAGGGTTCCAATCTCCCTTCCCTTTGCTGCTCCATCCCGAGATTTCTTGACCTTGAAAACATCCGAGGACATTATTTGATGTGCTTGGAGTTTCACCTGTAAGTCTGTTCATTCAATCATTCTTCAAAAGAACGTATCCTATAAAAATCGCAAAGGCAACAGCAAGTGTGGCAGCGGATCCAGAATCAATATAGTCTATTTCAACAGGTGCCTGATACAAATTTTCCTGGAAGTTCGCATACTTCTCACCTGGATTGAGTCCTTTTGCGTTTTTCTTTGCCTTTGCGGCTGCTTCCGCTTTCTCTTTAGCGGCTTCCGCATCTGCTGCATCCTTGGCTACTTTCTCGGCCGCCTTCTTCTCAGCCTTGATGATAGCCATAATATTAGCAGTTTCAGCGGCAGTTGATGCCCTACACGGACTCATATTGAATTCCAACGACGTGGCTAAGAATTTTGTTTGATCACCCTGAGGTACACCTGTCTGAATATCGGTTACGGGACACGTCCAAGGCTGGCAGGGCGGAATTCCGTCCAATACAAGTCCGTTCATGATTTTCAGGGGATTCATAGCCGCCAAGTCGCCACCTGCTCCCGGAATAATACCGTCAAACCCGTTGCCTTTCACCGCTTTCTGAAAACTCTCACCAAGGATAGCCGCAGCATCGTCTCCTCCCAACTTGTTGTTCGTGTAGGAGGATCGAGGAACAACTTCGCCGTCGCCTTTATCTTTACCCTCCTTGTCCTTTGTTCCCGGCAGACGGCACATTCCACCCGTATCCTTGAAAAATTGATTGCCAACTTTCGGTCCTTCAACCAAATTGCCCACATATCCTAAAATAGCAGTGGTGTTGGTGACCACCTGGTCCATCGTTCCTGCGCTTCCTACACGCTTATCTTCCGGAGACTGGATCGTCTGGAGATAATCAAATGACGGACCAAGCGCTTTGTCTAGAATAGCATTTCCGGCAGCGACAGGATTATCGCCCGCCGATACGAGTGAGGATTGAACGCTTTTCCACATTACTTCTTACTTACTTACGGGCAAATTCTTCCAGTTGTTCTACGAAGGAAGGGTTCGTCATGACGCACGGTCTCTGCTTGGCCATGACCTCCACGACTTTCTCCATCGGAATCCCGAACCTCCTGTGGAGATACGCCGCCAAGAGTGTTGCCGAACGGTTCATCCCTGCCATACAGTGGACATACACGCACTTGCATGTCGGTTCACGCAGGAACATATCCATAACTTTTTCAAACGTAGGGTAGTAATCTTTAATGAGCGGAAACCCAATTGTATCGTCGGCACCCAGAGCAATGTATGCGCTCGGCCCGACATGTGTAGACGCCCACGCAGGGCACGCCGATTTCTCCGCACAGTTCACGATATGTGTTACATTGTGTCTCCGCACAAAGGTAGGGTTTAAGTGAAACCCAGGACCAAGAAGAATGCGATCAAACACGGCTGCGATTGGATCGTATTCTGGTCCTCTAGACCGACTCCGGTTCTTGTCAAGAATCGGTTGCAACATGCTTACTGTAGTTCAACAGAATAAGAGATCCGATTTATACTAGACGAGGGGCTGCAGGACCATCTGGAGAATATAGACTAGCACTACACCAAGCCCACCAAGGCACGCCGCACCTGTCAGCGAGACGACACCCGAACCGCCATACGCATTCGGGATGTAGCGAAGGAACAGAGACTGCACGGGCGTCAGCGAAATAAGGAAGATGGCGGCAAAGATGGAGACATACGTCATGATGGATTTCAGGACGGTGATTGCGGCACCCGGGTTAAACTGATTGACCTGGGTGGGGGGAGGAGGAGTATAGATAGCCGAAGAGGTTCCTGGCGTGACCATTTGCGGGTAGGTGGTGGCGGCAGGTAAGGACATAGCAGGTTGCTGCGATCCTCCTGTGGGCATCAGCTGATCAAGGGGGGTGGCGTCCATTTGTATATCTATTAGAGCGAAACTCTCGCCGCCGGGCACGACGCATCCTCCACTCGGAAGCGATAACACTTTCCATCGACTCTAGTCACCATGTCCCTGATTTCTGAGGGAGGAATGGCAGATACTTCTACTTCCGTTTGCGGACGATGGAACATCAGGACAGCAAGTCCCAAGCCTACAACAAAGGAAAAGAAGTAATTGGCTTCTGGTTTCTTGAGAACCTGGGCTAGGTTCATTCTATTGCTTGTTACATGTTCAGAAAATCAATGCTATCTGTACATTGGACAGGGTAGGCCACCGCACGGAAACACCCGTTCTCAATATCAGGATTGCGGAAAACGATAGCGGGATTGCGGACATCGGGCACCATCTTCTTCTTTGTCTGTGGCGGCACGAATATTGTGGTCACGGTCATGCCGATCAGAAATCCTCCAAAGACCCAGAGGATGTTGAACATTATTCTAGACCAAGAGTTTTATAGACACGCCGAACGGTTTCCTGATTGTCTCCGCTCCATGTGATGAACCGCTTGCCCTGTGGAATTTTTATACTCCCCCCGAAATGCACGAAGAGATCGGCAATATAATAAAACGATCGACGATCATTCGCCCATACGATATGCGGCATCGTCCAACTTGCCATGACATCTTGATAAAACTTATTACGTTGATTTATGTTTCCTCCAACAAGGACCACAAACATCTCTTGTGTCTATAACACAATGGATCTTCGTAAATTTTGGGACGGTAAGCTTCTCCTGGCAGCTCTTGCATCGGCGGCGGTCGTTGATACCGCTGGACTGTTTGTGTGGAGGTATACTGCGGACCGAGATGGTCCTATCAATACCTGGTATGACAAGTTTGGAGTGATTGCGTATGTCCTTGACGTATCCTCTATGGTCATTGGCTTCGTTCTCGCCCAGCTCATAACATATGCCATCGGAGGGTCTTACAATCTCCTCTTCTTCCTCATTGTCGTTGTGGCGGTGCAGATGGTTCACGATATTCTGTTTGGACTGTTTCTAGTTCCTCTCATTCCTGCTGGCGAAAACGATATCATGGACCTCATGAAATCGTATACGACAATGAAGGGAAGTGAGTGGGTTCTGGTGGTGGACGCTCTCTATATGATTCTCACGGTGCTGGGAGCCTTAGTTCTATATAAGCTACCTCCCTATGTCACATGGTTCAATCTATTGTTTGTTTCCTACGTGACAGGGTACATCTTAACGACGCACCGTCTTCCGAGCAGCGGGATTCCGACGCCGCTTAAGTGAACGCTGACGTCCACCAACCTTCTCTTGCGGGTAATTCAGCTCAAACTCGAACCGGAATGTTGGGCCCGTCGGGCGAGCTCCGCCAGTCTTCTTCTCCTTGACGAGCGTGGATCCATACTTGAACTTGTCGATGGAGATAAACACCGTATCTCCACCCATCTTGCGTTCGGCTGGGATCTCCCAATCTCCGCCCCCAGCATTCCATCCGGTTCCCTTGGCGGCACTGGACTTCACAAATTCACGGTCAGGGAACTGTAGTGTAAACGTCTGCCCCCGGTGGTTCTTCTTGACATCGGCGATATACGAGGATAGACGCTTGTCCTTGAATGCCTCATCTACATTCTCATCGTTGATGAGTTTGAGATTCAGATCTGAATCCACACTCTTCATAAATTGTATGACTGCTTCACGGAATGTCTTATCAAAGTTCTCGTCAATGGTTCCGGTGATATTCGTGGGAGTGGGGGTCAATGGAGGAGTAGCAGGTTCAGTGACGGGGGCGGTATACCTCGGACGACGAGGAGCGAACTGGTCAAGAGACGTCATGACGCCCGAATCAATCGATACCGTAGGTGCGGGGACGGATGTTCCAGTTGTAGCTGGAGCAGGGGCTGGGGCGGCGGCTTGGGCAGGGGCTGGAGCAGCGTTGGGATTGAAAGCGTCAAGCGATGCGGCGACCTCGGGAGCAATGGAGGGAGCAACCGGGGGGGCAACTTCACCTTGGGTTAGTGGAGTGTTCAGTTGAGGAGTAATGGGAGATCCAAGGGTTCCACGGTCACCCAGCCCTAGACGTTCCTCAGCAGCGGCACGAGCAGCTAGGCCTTCCGGGGTGGGCGCAAGAGGGTTCACGAGGCGTAGAGGAGCGACTGCCGGTGCTGGAGCAGGGGCTGGAGCCGGGGCTAGGCCTTGGGCAGCACGCATAGCTGGTGATAGTCCCTTGTCAATATGCCGTTGCATGAGGCTCCGAGTGTCGGCAGCAGGATCAGGTAGACGTTGGCCTTCTGGGGCATCCCGCATTGGATTGGAGGCGGCAGGAGTCACTAGTCCACGACTGGCAGGCTGATGCTGGAGAGCGGTATTCACTGGACGCTGAACGGCATTTGCGGGGGCTGCTGCCTGCTGAGCCATTGCACTGACTGCCCCAGGAGCTGCCGTCGCAGTCTTTGGTGAGACGTAACGAGGATCCTTTGCCGCCTTACGGACATCCTCTAGATTCGCCGCAGAATTCGCAAGACCGCCTTCTACAGTCTGCTCGTCCTTTGACCAGAGTGCGGCATCTGCATCTGCTTCTGCAGCATCTGCCTTGGCTTTCACAATATCCTTGGCTATCTGAACCGAAGTCTTAGCCAGAGCTTCCTTGCGCTTATTGGTAGACTTATCTCCCTTGGCAATTTCTTTATCTAAGACGACTTTGGCATCAGCTGCCTCCTTCTCCAGTTTCGCAAGCTTATCATTCGCTGCCTTTGCCGCATCCTTCATCTTCTTTAATGTGGCCATGTATTCGGCATGTGCCTTCTTCACACGCTCGTGCTCCTTCTCGGCTGCAGCCACTACCTTCTTCCCGGCAGCTTCCCACTTCTTCTTGGCCTCTGCGGCAAGCTTCTTCATTTGTTGGGCTTCATTGATAAGCTGTAGCCGCCGCTGGGGAGACACATCGCCTGCCGCAGCAATATCCGCCTCGGCCTTATCACGTGCGGCCTCCATCCTGATAAGATCGGATGCCTGCTCGGAGATATCCTGTACCAACTGCTTGTTTTTATCGCTTGGTGACAAGTCAGTCACCGCAGCAGCCGCAGATGTAGCCGCAGCCGTGGCTGCAGCTGTGGGCGCAGCAGCCGAAGCCGTGGGCGCAGCAGCCGAAGCCGTGGGCGGAGCAGCAGTAGTCGTAGCCGTGGGCGGAGCAGCAGTAGTCGTAGCCGTGGGCGGAGCAGCCGCAGTCGTGGGCGGAGCAGCCGCAGTCGTGGGTGTGACCGGAGCGGGCCCAGGAGCAGCCGTAGCCGTGGGCGGAGCAGCAGCTTCAAGAAGTGGCGTTGTTGGAACGGTCGGTTTTACCTCAGGTCCGCCTGGGGGTGCTGTTCCTAGCGTTCCCGTGAGAATAGACACCATTTCAAACCCTGATTTGAGTTGCACAGGTCCACGTCCCTTAATCGTTACTGTGACAGGAGTCACTAGGAATCCGTGTAGTGCTGCACGGTGATCTTTGTTGCCGACTGGACCTACTGAAAAATTATTAAACTGGGCAGATGTAGGAGAAAACGTGATCTCGGAGATCGGACTCTTGAGATTGAAGGTGATCGCACCTGTAGAGTCAACAACAAACCCTTTCAAGAGTGGACTTGCTGGTGGGAGAATTGTTTGGGAAGTAGAGGAAACAACCTTCGGATCGTCTAGGAACTTTTCTACATCGGTTGCGAAATGGAATAGAGGAATTTCCATATCCGTATACGCTCCTAAAATCACACTGTCGGCAGGAACGATTGTTCCATCTCCACGCTTCAAGACCTTCTTTTCTGCACGAGTTCGTTCCCGAGTCTCTGTTTTTAGAGATTCAATTTTTGGAGTGGCGGGTTCAGATCCCATAAGTTGCATCGAGGGTTTCAGAGTGTCTCCATCACGATTGAGTTTAAAATTATGGACAATCACATCCGGGGGATCTACACTATCCGTGAGTTTGATAAAACCAAAATCGTCTGTTTTCGGAGGAGGACCATCCACGGCAGGGGCTTGAACAGTGGCAGGGACAGTGGCAGGGACAGTGGCAGGGACAGTGGCAGGGACAGTGGCAGGGACAGTGGCGGGAGCAGGAGCAGGGGCAGGGGCAGGGGCAGAATCTAGAGCCATGGGCGGAGGCACTGCCTCGGACGGTTTCGGTTCGTCCTTATGGAAATTCTTAGCGATCTTGATGGCTTCATCATACGGCATGGAATACTCCCCCGACGGTCCGTGCACGGCTTCAAAGTGGTTCTGGTTCTCGTTGTAGATCACGTATACAGGCGCCCCCGCCTTTCCTTCCAGAACACTTGCCTCCTTCTGCCCCGGAAGTTTCTCTTTGGTCTTCAGAATACCTGCCTGAACGGCTCCCGACGTCTTGGCCACAATCAAAAAGTTGAGACCATTCTGCTTGGCAAACTTCTCTAGCTCTGGGGTCTGGAGATACGTCTGGTTGGCCGCAATACGCTTGGCCTCGTCATCCGTAAGCCCCTCGGTCTTGGAAAAAAGACCATCACGACGGAACTTGCTAGCAATCGTATTACGCACGGCGAGGGGCTGCTTGCGGAAGGTAGGGCTCACTGCAATGAGCATTGAGTGAACTAGGCAGTCAAAGTCGGTGGGTGGAACGTTTACACGGGACCACCCGGTAAGTTCAGGGGGGAACTCTAGCTTGGCCACATCGGTCATCGTATCGACTGCCTGGGTCTTCAGACCCTTCTCTCCGGCAACGGCCTTCTCAATCAGACTTGCGTCTGGCGAGGGTGTCGACACGACTGCCGACGCAGGTTGAGTAGGAACTTCCCAGGTTGCTCCACACCCGGTCTTTACAGGCTCGCCCTCTTTGTAAAAATACGGAGCACCTGTAGCAGGGTCGATCGTTGAGTCCCATCCAGCCGGTAGAGGTATCTTTGCTGGATTGGTTGATGGTGAGCACACAGCGTCATCAGATACTGCAGCGGGAGTTGTGGCGGATACATCCGATTTCGCAGCGACAGTTCCCTTCGCCTTCTCGGCACGAGCCTTCAGATTCTCAATGCCCTTGGCTCCTGTAGCGGGAAGAGCCTTGGATACATCCGACTCAGAATTGCGACGTGAAGCTACCGTTTTCTTAGCACGTTTTGCTCGCATACCAAGATTTTGAGAAGCTGCTGCAGCGGTTACAGATATTTTAGCACCGCCTTCACTCATTATACTTGGGCAAGAAATGAGGTCGGTGGCGTTTTCGGTAGGTTGCGAAACCAAGCTTTGTGCCGATGTAGTATGCCCGGTAACACTCCACTGCGTCGCCTACTGCTTTGTACTCCTCGGGCATCGCACATCGGGGCGAGGTCATCCCGTGGGATACAAGGCCCACAGGATACACTGCGCTCAGCCAGTCCAGATGCTTCTCGCATGCGTGGATGCGATCACCGTAGCGGAATTGATACTCTGCGAGAAGTGCGTGCGTAAGCTCAACGAGCCACCGATAATTATCGAGTGATTCACACAGCCAGATTGCACAGGGATGTTTACGGTGTGTCGGTTTGTATCCTCCGTTTGGAGCACAATCAAGATAGGGCGGAGACTCCGAGTGAACCCAGTGACAGGTATATAGAAGTTGACAGGATTCTACGATCATTTTTACTACATGTTTGTCGCAGTGATATTTTGCGCATTTGCGGGGATTCCAGTGGAGGAAGAAGATATTCATTTGGAGTTGGATGAGTTGATTCCACTCTGAAGTCCAACCAATCCGTTTTGTATTATTACTTTGCTGGTGCCGGAGCAGGAGCGGGTGCAGGTGAAGGAGCCGGGGCAGGGACGGGGGCTACAATTTCCGTGAACCGAGCTTCTGCCTTGTCTTTCGGCATACCACGATACGCCATCTCAAATTTCAGTTTTAGAAGATCAGCACGACGAGTCATTTGTTATTACATATCAATACGATTTCGCACGGCGTTGTGGAACGAATTCTCTTTGAACGGAATATCCTTACGAGTCGCTTCCGCTTCGATGATATATTTAGTAGATGTATACTGCGTCTGGAGAAAGAAGGCGAATACCCCTCCGACAAGCAGGAACATCAATACGTTAAACCACCATGATCCATGGAGGTTATGAATATTTTTGGAGTGCAGGAGATTGTTCTGGACACGCATGAGTGTTCCATCGTCCACGAGACGCATAATTGTTTTTGTGCTATACATAATGATCGCCGCTTTAACCGCTGGTTCCGCAGTATGTTGTTTCGGGGTAGCGTATGCGAGTCACATGATTCTTCCAGTGAAACCAGTGACACCTGCCGAGATTCTCAAGAACCAGTCAACTCTGAACACTCTGAACTTTCTAACGAAAGACGAACTGAAAACACGAAGTATCCAGGAGCGGATTGCTGCCTATACGTCGAGTCGTGCGAATCTTCTTGATGTTCTATTGGTGACAGCAGACAAACCTACCCTCAACCAAGCGTATGTCGTCATTGCCAAGAAAATTGAAACGTTCCCGCCTGGATCGGAGGAACGTGGACAGTATGAATTTCTGCGAAAGGCCGCAGACGATCATCTCGGTGGATTTGTTCCGCCGAAGCCCACAGATGGACAGCCGAATCAACTACTCCAGGAATCTCAGAAACTTATTGCGTCGATACCTTTTCCTGCGCCGGCAGCGACACCTGCGCCTGCGCCTGCGCCTGCACCTGCCCCGACTCCAATCCCGACTCCAGTTTTGCCTTCTGATCCGTCTTCTCGCCGCGTATTTTCTCCCGCTCGTCCACGCTCTTCAGCAACATCGACACCCACGGGTGGACGTCGCCGACGATCTTCAATCTCCGAGTAGCCCCTGGATTAGCCACAATCACTCTTACAATTTCAAGCTGTTCGATATACGTAGGATTCCGTATATCCACAGTTAATTGACCGTATAATAGAGACTGTAGAGCATCCCCAATCTCCATTCTCTGTTATTCTTATGCTACACTCGTAAGGCTCTGCGTATACGGGTTTGAACGGAATGCGTCCAAGATAGCAGGGTCCATGTTCTTCAGCTGCTGATCCTGAGGATTCTGCTCATTGAAGCGGTATGTTCCCTGCTGCTGTACCGACGCACCCGTCGCCACAATATTGGCAGGGTCTACGAACTGACGAATATTGATCATCATATCCTCGTCCTTATTCACCTTGACGGCACCAGCCTGTCCCTCACCCGCATTGACCTGGATATTACCGCCCGCTGTGTAATTCGTCATGGACGACAGTTCACGTCCAGGGTTCGTGTACGCCTGGAGATACTGGTCCACGAGGTAAGATCCCTCGGTAGCTGCGCCCTGACCGCCACCAGGACCAGCCCATTCGCCAACTGTCAGTTTCATGAACTGCTCGAACGGCTCCGTGAATTCACGGATGTAATTGGCAAACGTGAACGCCGCACCTCCCGCACCGTAATGTTCAGTGTTCGTTGTCTCACGCTGCTGCTCCTTGAACATCTGCTGCGGGAAACTGGCCGGAGCGACCTGGGCACCCGTCGTAGTATTCAAATACATCAACTGACCCTTATCGTCCGTAAGAACCTGGAACGTATCTGGGCGGTTCTTGAGGACTGGGGCCTGTAGACCAGGCTGAGTAATGTAGTGCGATCCAGGAATGACGGGAGAATCATACGACAACTTGGGCTTATTGTCTGTGCGCCGCTCGTCGGTGGTACGGGGCTTGGCGAATTCCTGTGTGGCGTTGAACTGCTGGTAACCGCCCGAACCGAGATTGTTGTATCCGTCGTTGATGCCCGGGGCGACACGCACCTGCTCAATCGGCGATACGTTGTGCATGTTCTTTCCGGCAACCATACGGGACTGGAAGAAATCAGACTCGTTCTGGTTGCCGAACGGCAGTCCTTGCCCAGGAACAACGTCGTAGAATGACTGGACTTCACGCTTCTGGAAATAATCAGTTCCAGTTCCAGAGAACGTATCGAGAATTGACGAGTTTGCGTTGGCTCGCATATTCTGGGTCACCCTGGAGCCGAAAAAGGGCACCATGTTATTATGTCCCTTGTCCTGGGAGTATGTGACACTGTCGTTTTGCGTGATGGCAGATGACGTAATGGCCGCATCTGTAAACCGCTCGCGTGCGACGGGTTCATCCTTGTATTGGGTAGCTAGGATATAGCCTAGCAATCCGACACCAGTAAACAGAGCGACTTCAATCATGCTATTACTTATTAGGTTGGTGAAAATTCGTGGACGTCATAACCCGAGACGGAGCACGGGTGTTCTTGAAATACTCGAATGGCGGAATCGCATGTTCCTGAGGGCGGTATAGAAGCCACTGGAAATTATTGGGCTGGAGGCGTTCACGGGCAAGCGGGACGTTAAACGACCCCACAAACGGGGTGCGAGGAGGAGCGTCCTGGGCGTTCACTGGCGTCTGGAACATCCAGCGGGATTGTAGGACATGCGCATCGTCGGGGTTCCATGTGCTCATCTTATCTTATCTATTCAGTTGATAAAATTTGATGCGGTCTGTTCTAGACTGTTAAACAGATCGCTGATAATTCCAATCGGATCGGTTCCAGTTATTTCATCCAAGGTAGAGGTAGACGTTACCGTCGGAGCAGTCTTGGGCGGCTCGGGGACCGACGGCTTTGCACTTAGCAGTGTGGAGGTTACGGCTGGAGATGCTGGGGTTGTAGTCTGTGTCGTGCTAGGCTGCGTCGCACCTGGGACGGGAGAAGCAGAGGGCGTCGCTGTCTGCGAAGACTGGATATTGAGTGCCGGATTCTTGGCCCACATCTTTGAATTGAAGGGCTGGACGACGAAGGACGACAGATTCTTCTTGAGCATCGCCATCAGCTTATCCATCATCGGGTCGGTAGAGGGGACAGATCCCGAAGGCTTCTTCGGGCGAGTGCCGTAGCAGTTCACTCCAAACTTTGTCTTGGGCTCAAAGTATCCGCCATTAACACCAGGGCGGCCACACTTGATTCGCTTCGCTGGGTCTGTATCCTTTTGCATCTTCTCCCATGTCGCCTGCTGGGTAGGGAAAAGAGCAATTCCGCCGTCGGACCACCCGTATCCGCACCACTCTGCGCCAGCGCTGTATGCCTGCTCAACCTGTGCGTACGACGCAATTTCGGCTCCATACGCTTTGCATACTAGGGGCGCCTGCTCATAGGTGAACTTGTTGTCGGAGATATAGAACACTTCGTTGAGAGTGGGGGCTGGAACAGACGCAGTCTCCCCTTTCGCAAACGGATTTACATTGTAGGTCACATCCAGCTCCCTCGGCGTGACTGAAAGGGTGATAAATCCAAAATAATAGAGGACGAATGAGATTACGGCTATGAGAATAGTAAACGCTACGAAGCCAAGAAAGTCCGTGACTGCTAGCATCAACATGAGAACGATGACGATAACACCAGCCACAAGTGTCAGGATTGCGGGGAGGTCGGGTTGACTCATTAGTTTTCATATAGGAAATAAAGCAGGACACGCATCGTGCGATCGACTGGGAACTTCTTGGAGTCCATTTCTCGGACATTCATATCATCAAGAACATACCACGCATGTCCCGGCGGGAGTTTCCTCGCATATGTCCACCAATGACCTCCATTGAAACACACGACGGAAAACAGAAAATACTTCTTTCCGTTCAACACCAGTAAACTTGAATAATCGATCGGCGTGGTAGACCAGAACATTAGAACCTTAGGAAACGTCCCAAACAGAACCTGCTTCGTGCATCCGAGATGAGAGCACTTATCGCATTTCCAGTCCGAGATCGTTTGTGGCCTCACGTATTCATGTATCGCATCTAGTAGCGGAATTCCAGCCCTGGACGGAACAAGATTCACGTCGATGGCGGACGTCTTTTCGACCTGGACTACTTTACAGCCTCCACATTCAATACGATCCCCCGTCTCAAACCGGAATGCCTTGTCAAGCCATGAGAGCTTGTCGCAGAGATGGACGATAAGTTCGTGGCTGTCTCCGATATTCTCACCAGCGGGGAGGTAGGTAGTCTTAATCACCTCAAAGAACTCACGCAGGCCCGTAGTTCCTTGATTACGGTAGATAGATTCCAGGCATACATCTACTGGGTTTTCCTTGTCTACCTCTTCACGCTCAGAGTATCGGTCCACCAATACCGGACATGAGAACAATCCTTGAAGTGCGGCGTTCACCCAGCAACTTCCACGATGGTTATGGAGTCCGAACATTATTATATACTATCACCCAAACGCACTAAATGTGTTTAGGAACCCAGGGACATCACGTTCCGAATTATTGAACGGTCGCATGATATCATACTGATCTTGGGCTTTTGAGAGGGCTGAAATTGTGTCTCCTGCTTCCCCTGGCGTGGTGGAGCACGGTTGGGATCCAGAGTGAACAGGGCAGCTCATAGAATAGGTAGGGCATGTGCATGGCACCAGCGAACTCTTCGGAACTTCATCATACGGCCCCCGGCTCATCGTCATGGATGCAGTGGAAGGTCCTGGAATCGTTCCGTTCGGAACCACCGTGGTCTGGGTGAGCAGGGATCCTACTGGGACATTGGGATTATTTGCGGTGTTCAAGAGAGATGCACGGCTAGTAATATCCTGCTGTAGGAGCCCGATCAAGGTTCCCATTAGCGTTTCGTTGGAGGAGGGGGCAGGCGGGGCTGGCGCTGGCGTTGGCGTTGGCGGCGGAGGAGGCGGGGGAGGAGGAGGCGGGGGGGCTACGACACGTGCAAATGTTCCACCATTGCTTCCAGTGATCATCTTTCCGTTTGCATCTACACTGAATGTCATATTGAGGGGTCCGCTGGGTGTAGTGTATACCAGGTTTCCTCCTTTATCGGACGTAAACGTTCCTGTGACCAAAGACCAGCCCGACGCTGTCGAAGAAGGTATCAGCGTCCACGAATTTCCAGTCTGAACAATTTTCCCCGTGGTGCTTGTTCCTCCTACCGTCCAGTCTCCATCAAGTTTTGGAGGATTTATAGGCACTGGAGGACTAACGCCGGCCGCTGTCGACGCTCCGGAAGACGGAGGAGAAGTCTGACTGCAGAAAGATACATTCTGCCCACCCGGAACGCCATAACATTCACCAACTAGATCTGTCTTCATCCCCCAATCACGAGATCCATTTCCAACCCAGTTTCCTCCTATACCTGTGCACTCTGTCTGGGTATATAAACGTATATTCTGTCCACCGCTCTGCTTGACGCTTGTGATACCCTGACCAGCTGTAGGACAGCCCGGAGGATTGTCTAGTCCTTCACGCCCAGGTAGGAACCAGAGCACACCTGCCAGGACAAGAATGAGTCCGATGAGCATGTACTTCATGACTATTACTATTACTAATAGATATCAAATTATCGTTGAGGGTGAACGGAGCATCCCGAAGCCTGGGATGCGCACGTGCACGACATCAAGTTCTTACGCAGGACGTTGGGTCCTGGACCAAACAGTCCCATATCGGGCTCTGTCGGTCGAAGATTACCAAGTGAAGGCGTTGGGCGTGTCTGAGCATTAAAGAAGGGATCAGTAGGAACGGATGCCATTTCTGTCAGACCCTGGAGTCCCTCCCATGGACTTCCTGATGGAGGAATTATGCCAGACGTATACCTTGCGTTCATTCCCGAGAGCGAGGGGTCACCTACGCCCAGAGTGGAGGATATACGGGGAACGGACGCAGTGGGGGAAGGAAGGAGGGAAAGATTGGTTGAACCGCCACATGGTTTCTTAACATATGCCTTCGTTCCGATTAATCCTGGAGGAACCGCCCCTGGGGTTAAATCCAACGTCACAATCTTTGCGTCTCCGTTGAACTTCGTGTAATTCGTCACAGGTCCAGGTGCACCTCCAACAACAGCCTTACAAGCACTATCAGACGCACACGCCGTCTGTGCTTCCTCCAACGAGAAATACATTCCTGCATTCGCAAAACATGCTTTCTGAGCAGCAGTTGGTCCAGTTGACGGAGGAGGTGAACCTCGGGTACATGCCTCTAACTTCGGACTAATCTGCGTGATGAAATCCAGGTAGACACGCCAATCTATGAATTTACCAGCTGTACTATCCGCTAATTCCCAGCACGCAGAGGTTGTGGCTACAGTCCCTACACCCACACCTACCGGTGCTGATGCCATATTCGAGGTGGGAGCTCCTAGCGGTGTAATTGGCGGAGCCGTGCGAGAATAGGCGGTAGATGTATCCACTGGTCCTACTCCAGAAGCACTTACAAGCGAACCCGTCGTCGGTCCGCTCATCCACGAAGGCCGGGGAGGAGCATTCGGAGATACATCTGTATACCGTCCCTGAGCATCCACAAACCGTTCATGAACGGGAATCAGGACAAACGCAAAGACTATAATGAGTAGGATCGCTGCCCATGCCATAACTTCAGAGCGGATCATTACTCTTTCTCTTACATGTATAAATGGTAAAATATCGCCAGACGAAAAAGAAGAGCACATGCAAGTCTCGTCGCTCTCTGCGTCGCAAGACCTACCGTCGCAAGTTCCGGGGTGGATACTCCCCCGTCGGTCCTAACGGAGGCGACCACGGTAAGGTCCCTGATTCCTACCCCAAGAACGACGCGGGAGCTCTACCCGACCCGATGGCCGCTGGCGGAGTTCCGATTGGAAAGACGGTATACTGAGTTAATTTCATAGGAATACACAACAATGCCTAAGGACCCTAAGTCATACACCAAACCATCAGATCAGCGCATAGTTATGGCAGAAATGTCACGCTCTGTTCCCATGATTGTTCGTATTCATAAACAGGGTTGCCCAGCGTGCGTGAATTCTGAGGATGCGTGGAAGGAGTTCTGTGATAAATCAAAAGGTATTCGTATTGTCCAGGTGGAGGAACAGGCTGTGCCTCCAGGGATTATGAAAGGTATAGAGGGATTCCCCACCTATGCCGTTCACAAGAATGGAAAGAGTTGGCATCATACGGGTGCACTCATGGATGCGGATGCGATTGAAGAACTCACTCATAGATAGCCATCAGGCTTAGATGTGGAACCCTTCGCTACCACATACGCCTCCGAATCATGTTTCCGAGAAACGTTGTCGCGGTTCAGAAATTTCTGGAATCCCTCGAGATCGTTGGGAATCGTAGTGGACGCCTGGGCCATCCACTGGCGTGCCGACTGCATTAGTCCGTATTTGTTGGACGTGTCCATGAAGAGATCGCTGGTCTTGGAGAAGGCCTCGTCAATACTTTCCTTCACATGTGGTTCATTAATATTTGGAGCGGGAGGACGGGCGGGGTTGTCAACATAGTCCGTGAACAGAACGTTCATGAACGGGTTAGAGGCGGTGGGAGTAGCGTACCGGGTGGGTGCAGTTCCCGAAAACGTCTCCTTGAGAATCTGTGTCGTGGGGAACATCTTGACTAGAAAGACAGACGCAAACATTACGAGAGGGACCAGGAGGAGGTACCATGTCTTCTGGGTAATCACCGAAATAAGAAGCGACGAATAGATCGTGAACCGCACAACTGCGTTGAGTGCTTCGGGAACAGTCATCTCATTCGTGGGGAGGAACCGACTCCAGTTGGTAAAGAGGTTGGCGGGGTCATCTAACCAGAACTTCTCCCGACTCATTATTGTGATAGGGAGACTTTAGTTTACTTATTTCTTTGCGACCTTACGTTGTAGCCGAGCCAGCATTCGGGCACGACGAGCTTCGGGGTGATTGCTCATGATCGTCTCGGCAGTCTGGGTAGGGCGATCCGTCTCCCCAAACATTTCCGTCTTGAACAGCTTACCGAGAGAATGCTTGAACTTCTCCTTGAGCATCTCGATTTCACGCACGAAATCCTCCTTCTTAAGACTGCCCGACCGCATTTTCTGCTCAATGAGTTTCTGGACAACACCAATCGCCTTCTTGGTCGTCGGGTGTTCCGGGTTCTTAGCCATCTCAATGAGCGCAGGGATATTTGTGAAGTCAATCTCATCTAGACCCAGGGCTTCGACGTTCAGGTTCTCCATGACCTCCATTCCCAGCTTGAAGATGCGGGTTTCCTTGAGCGTCTCGAGGAGATCAGTAATCCCCGACTGGGTCTCGCTGTTGTTCAGGACTTCATCCACCTCATCCGTAGAGTCCTTGCCGGTGAACTTCGACCACAGCCCCTTGACCGTCTCCATAATATCCGAGCCGAGGTAGGAACACATCAGGAACATGCGGGCGTATGTCCACAGCGCCTCCTTCTGCTTGTCCGAGGCGTCGACCATCAACAGCGAAAAATCAATTCCACGCAGGAAGAAGCGAGGGGCGGAGAACAGGGCGTTGTCCTTCTTCACAACCGCCATGAAATGAGGCTGGACCTCGGTCTTGAAGCGCTCGGCCTCTACCTTGTAATCGATCGGCTCAGGATAGTTGGCATCCAGAACTGGGACGACAGAGGGGAACTCCTTGCGTATATCATCAAAGCATTCTTTGAGAACGTTCTGGATCTCAAAGGACATTGTTTATTGATATATGCGAGTCTTTAAGCAACACGATTTCCTCCGCGGTAGGCCAGCGACTTCTCATCCTGCTCGCTCAGGCAGAGGCATCCGCCAGCCGCAGTTACGCTGGCAGGGCAGCACTCGGGTTTAAACGTCGAGTTCTGGAAGGCAAAGAGTTCATTGTCATTGGCGGCCTCGTATGCCTTGAGCGGCGTAGGGGCAGTCGTCTGGGACCACGAGTTTCCGTTGGAAATATCAATTCCGTTGTATGCGCCCTCCTGCACCTGGTTTATCGGAGCACCAATATCCTGCTGCATGAACGTCTCACGAGTCAGGTTTCCGGTCAGGAGGAAACGAGAAATAACGGCGATGGCAAAGGCGGCAGCACCTACGGCGAGAACAACGCTTGTCTTGTCCTTCATAGTTCTATTGTTATTAGCCGACTACATTTTTATTGAGCTCAGCCAGAACACGTTCTTGGATCTTGGCAAGTTCGACTGGATCGTGCGAGTCGGGGTAGTCCCGGACCATACGGGTTCCGTTCAGCATGAACATCCCGTCCTGATTTCCCATGAACACTTGCATCTTGCCGTTCGGAAGGTTTACGATAGCCTTGATGACTCCGTCCCACGTCCGCATTCCAGGGAAAGCAAACATCAGGGGAGTATGTCCCAGTGCGGTGGTGACTTTATCCGAGGGATCCAGCGCCTCGTAATTCGGGGGCTCCTCGATCTCTTCGTAGTCTGCGAAAACAGTCTGCCCGATCGGGACCCGGTGATCCGTGGTGTTGAAGCAGTAGATGAGTTCTGGGTTGGGTCCCACAAAAGGAATAGATTTGGACGAGTGTTCTACATACACCCACTTGCCGTCTTCCAAGACAAGGTGTTCTCCCGAGACGACGACTCCTTCGTAGGTATATAGGGGCACTCCCGCAGCTAGGCACCGCATCGTGGCGGTGACCTCGCACCCTTCACGGAACACATCACCGACCTTGACCTCCGACACCTTGATGAGTCCCTTGCCCTGAACGTGAATGAGGGTATCGGGGTGAAAACAGAAGGAGAGACCGACCATATCGCCAAGATATATTGCGAACACGAGGAGGGGAGGGAACACAAATGATAAGATGATAGACAGGGCAAACAGAATCGTCACAATTGTTTTGACGAGCGCCATCAACATATCCACAAGTGACTTTATCAAATGGTAAGCCGTAATCAGGATAGTGGTAACATACCCCGCCGACCCCAGAATACGTGCTGTCAAGTCTCGAATACGTGCCAACAACGCCACCATCTCTCCAAATGTGTTGTGGATCTTGGCAAACACTTCTGCGGCAAACGATGTAATGAATGTCCAGATACCTGTAATGAAATTTCGAATATGTCCAAGATCATTATTGATCATCCCGAGCAGCTGATTAAACACGCTGAACATCAAGTGAACAGGCTGCATCAACAATCCAAAGATATTGTTCGCCATCATGTTCGTGCAATATTCAAAGTTCTCGAGCGTGGATATTTCAGGCTGTATCCCCCCTGCAAACGGCATATACAGAGGATTGCAGCGATAGGTCGTCCAATTATCACGCAAGTTTTCAAGATTCGCTTGGACGTATGTATAGAGAATAACCCCCACAATGAGGAGGGGGCCGATAGCTACGGCGCTAATGGACAAAACATCCATCTTATCTTATCTTATCGTTTAGACCTCTTTTTGAATTTCATTATCGCGCCAGGTATGAATATCGTCGTCGGAGACTTCGTGGTCGTCCAAAATGACAAATTCGCCGGTGGGTGAAGCAACCGCATAATGGCACGCCCTCGTAATGAACTGGATATAGTCGTGCGTCTTGCCAGAATGGATATCTGTGACTGGAGTCACTCCGTTCTCATTCAGAATCCACGACCCAGGAGCAACTGGGACATCTTTGTAGACAGACACTCCCTCAATCTGGTGATGTGCGATTCCATCCACTTCTCCCCCGTATTTCAAGAGATCACCGATCTTAATCTCCTTCGCCAGAACAAGACTTCCGTCGTCCAGGATCACATGGGCGGTGGGAAGTATACCTGTGTACCGATACTTCTCGGGGTTCTCAATCTTTTCTACAGAGATGTATCCTCCATAATGCGCCTGGACCCGGCGGAAGAATTCAGATAAGATGACTGGATTGCTCGTTTCCTCATAATCCTTGAAGTGGAATCCGCCGATATGTATAGTGTGGTTGTCTGTATTCAGACAGAAGACCCGCTCGCACGACTCTGCCTCCTGCGCAAGTGGGTGGTTCTCGACTCGTATCCACTTTCCTTCCAGCATGACTTTGTGGTTGCCCGAGACACGGATACTTCCGATAGTATACATCTTCGTTCCAAGACTGTCAAATTCCAGAACACTGCGAACCATCTGTCCATCCGCCAGCCGCATTCCTGGCCGCACTGCACTGATCGGTATTGTGCCCTCCGATGTGAAAATGAGGGTAGAAGGATGGAAACAGAAGAATTCAGCTGCTTGTCCGATCGGTCCATCGACCACAGACTGACCGGTCTGCACACCCGTAGACACAATGTTCATAAGAACGGCAAAGACTGCCATCATACGGTTCATCAGTGTCCGCACACGTCCAAACAACTGAACCGTGCTCTGGATCGTGTTCTGTAGTTTTCCAAAGGTGGACTGAATAATTCCCATGAATCCACCTGATGCACCAGTGACAGCTCCACGCATATCATTTATGGCTTTCATGAGAAACTGGAAAATATCCGTCAAGATCTTGAAGTTCTGATAGATAGGATCCATCACGAAGCCGGCATACGTGTTCACGGACTGGAGTGTACAATTTAGGAAGTTGGATGATATATCGGACCCGACCACTCCAGCCATCGGCATATAAATGGGATTGCAGCGGTAATGGACCCAGTTATCTTTGATTTCCTGGAGGTTTGACATCCCGTAGGCGTATAATGCCGCAAAAATGGCAATGAGTGTGCATACCAAAACCACCAAAACGGATATGAGATCCATCCTGCTCTGTTATGGTAAAAACAGATTAAATAACGAAATGTCTGACCTGAATTCTCTTCCTCTCTCTACTCTCAAGAAGCTGGCCAAGGGCCGCAAGATCAAGCAATACTATATCCTCCCGAAGGCTCGTCTCGTCGAGCTGCTGGGGATGCCTGAACTCCCGTCACGTTACCGTATTGAGAAGATGACGATTATCGAGCTTCGAGAGGTCGCCAAGAGGCGTGAACTGCGGGGATTCTGGGGGCTCAATAAAGAGCAGCTGACTCGTATGCTATTTCCTGAAGAGAACAATACTGTCGAGAATACTGCCTCGCATCAGCATGAGAAGGATGACGGCAAGGCAGGCAAACATGAGAATCCAGAGAACCAGGATACCAATAAGGTAAGGGTAGAGCTGGTGGAAAATTCGGGAGAGAAGGGGCTTGATAATATGTAATTCAATGTAGGAGTGCGTCTCGGGTCGACTACTGAAATCAAGGACGTCCTGGAAGATCTTATCAAAGAAGCCAGGAGCCTTATCCTTCTTTTTCTCCATTCTTTTTGTCTACAGAACAATATAAACTAGCGATGAAACTATCTCAGAACAGCCTCGTTCGCCTCGGTGCTGTCGTCGCCGGAATTGTTGTCCTCGTTGCCGTCGTGAATGCTTACAGCGGCTCAAAGTTCCTCGGCGAGGGTCTTGAGGTCGGTGGACTGGAGCCCCAGGGTCCTCTGTCCAATACCCCCTCTGGCCCTACGGTAAACCCCCATTCGGAGGGAGGCGACCAGGCCCCATCCCTAGTCCAGGAGAGCCGCCACCCGAGCGGACAGCAGTCGTATTCCCAGACAGTCCTCTCGCCCGAGGAACTCCTGCCTAAGGGCGGACTGGGTGCATCGTGGGCCGCCACGAACCCCGTTGGACTCGGCGACCTCAAGGGCCAGAACTTCCTGACGCCCACCTACCACTACGGCATCAACACGGTAGGCCAGTCCCTCCGTAACGCCAACCTCGACATCCGCTCGGACCCGCCGAATCCCCGTGCGGCCATCTCGCCCTTCCTGAACTCCACGATCGAGCCGGACCTATACCGCCGTGAGCTCGAGATCGGCGAGTCGGGTGCCGGTGCCAAGCCCGCCCACTAAACCTTTTAACACATCTAAATAATGAAGTTTGCGCCACATGTTGTGGTCATTGTCATTGCCATGTTAGGGTACCTCTTGTACCAATATGTGAATGGCGGTCCTGGAAATTTAGTATCCTTGAAAGCCGAGAAGGACGGACAAAAGTATCTTGTCCAAGATCTTCCCAACAAGAAAGAGGCAGTCGAAATGCTGGCAACTGTCAAGGGAAATATGGATAAGGTTGCGGCGTTCTATGCACAGGAAGAGTTTGTGAGTGATCCCACTGCCAAGAACCTAGTGGACCGATACAATCCCCATAGCATCATGGAAAATTCCATGACGTCTAAAGATACATCCTATTCTGAAAATAAGGGCGAGAAGATCGTCATATGCTTGCGTGACAAGACCAATCCTCCAGGATACCCTCTTGTGGATTTGAATACCGTGATGTTTGTGGTCCTCCACGAAATGGCCCACTTGATGACGACCGAACTGTCTACAGGAAAGCACACCCCAGAGTTCTGGGCGAATTTCCGGCGACTTTTACAAGATGCTTCACAAATTGGAGTCTATCAACCTATCAATTATTCTCGGTCCCCCGTTCCCTACTGCGGTATGGAGATTACAGACTCTCCACTCTAATAGTTTGTCGATATGTAACGAAAGGTTGCTGGGAAGGGCGGACGAGAAATCGGTAAGCGTGTAAACGGATTAAGTGTATTCCCTACTGAGACAGCATCCTCTACTGTTACTGCCGAAGTGTTCAACGCCAATATCCCCGCAGTCGTTCCCGACTGTGCGGATATTTTCTTGATGTTTCCGTCGGTCGTGTATGTTCCATAGGCCGCCAGTTCCGCTGTCTTCCGTTGAAGACGAGTCAGATCGCTTGAATCTGCTGTACGTCCCTTCTTGTCGCCTAGAGTCGAGGACATTATTTATACTAGGCTACGACTATTTGGTAGAGGTTGCCATTCGCACAAGACACATACAAATATTCTTCACTACCTTGCGTGATAGACTGGGGAATGGTCGCAAGTCCCACTGCGAACGGCGTAGCGGATCCCGTAAGATTCACTTGAATCACGCTACCACCGTACTGCGTACTTGTCACATAAAGGTAGCCGTCGTTTGCCTGAATGATTCCGCCGGTAAGATTCGTATTCAAATATAACTGAGACGATACGCCCGTAGTTATATTGATTTGGTGGAGCCCTGTTGATGTTGTTCCGTATAAATTATCGTTTGTGGCGTATGTAGTGCCGGTGTAGATGGTTGTTCCTCCGAAGGGTGTCACGGTTCCTGTAGGTGTAACTCTTTGGAGCCCAGATGCTTTCGTCACGTAAAAGTTTCCACGAAGATAATCCTGGGCAATCGTTTGCATACCCACGAGAGATGCGCTGGGATTCACAAGATACGAGACACCAACACCTGCGTTTTTCAGAATGCTGCCGCTTCCAAGATTTACAATATAAACTGCACTGTCAATTTGCGACTGCATAATCCCATACGCAATTGATAGGAGTCCAATCGTTGTGAGAGGAGTGGCTACCGACCCTGGAGTGCGCCCGACGGAATAAACGTTATTTGTGCTGTTTGTCACGTAGAGATTTCCGGTATTGATGTAGGAAATACTGCCCTCTCCGGGGGGAATGGATGTAATCAAATTTGCCGCAACAAACTCGAGGGGTTTATACTGTCCAGGAATGTATACTGTGCACACCGAATCTGTGATGACCAGTGATGACAAATCTTCGAGAACTCCTCGCTGGTTCTGGGCTTCAAGCAGATCCTTGCTTGTAGCATACGACTTGCCTACCTTTTTAGGAATCGTAGAATAGGACGCATTGGCTCCTGCGACAATACCAGTTCGGTATGCTCGTAGAAACTCACTTGAACTTATTGCGCCCACCGTTTTCCCCCCGACTTGAGAGTTCTGGCTCATCTTATTAAGTGCGAATATTCTTTGATGCCTGATCTGCCGAATTGAAAGAATTGATATCGGCAGGTGTCATGCTCTTGTAGACTGTCTGGACTGTCTGAGCAGCGGGTATACGAAATGTGGGAATGCCTAGATTTCCTAGAGAAGACAGCTCGCTGGCCGCTGTGAATGAATTTACCGTCTGACGGATATTGCGAGTTAGCATGGACGAATCGGCGACACGGGATCCCTTCTTGTTATTACCAAGTCCGATTGATGACATTATTTTTGAGCAATATAATAATGTCGGAGGAAGTCACCATCCCTGTTCTAAACATGCAAACAGGATCCTCCACCTCCATCACGATGTTCACTGACGATACTATTGATACTGTCCAGTCTCGTATCGGAAAAGCCGTAGGTTCCCATCCCGACCGCTTACGTGTCTACGTGAACGGCGAATTTGAGGGAAACTATTACTCCAAAGATTCACGCAAATGGGAGAACCTGTTTCTCCGCATGTCTCCCGAAGGACGAGTTGTCCAGAAAAGCCTGGAGTATTACCAGGCATCTCGGGAACCCAAGCTGGAACTGGCTGCTTCCTATGACAAGTCCGCATGGATGGCTCTTGATGCCTCTGGCGAAACGTCCTTCCACGAACTTCGGCTTCTTGGTGTTCCTGAAGAGCGGTCTTGGATCTTTCCTTTGAACAATACCGACGTTCCCGAACATCTTCCTCCCGCTTCCCAGGTCACGATTGAAACGAAATCTTTGTTCAAGAGTCTTCACCCCTACCCCGCCAAACAGTTCATGGTCATACCATACTCTGCTCTCGTCCCTAAACTCGAAGTCCTGTTTTATCCTCGCATGCGTGCTGGTTCTCCCTCCGTTGTTCCCGAGGATATCGTTCGGAGCATCGAGCGCCAAACCGCTCTCATTTCTGCTCTCACGGATCTCAGTGTTCCACGCCCTAGCCAAGTGACTATCAGCCAAGTCCGGTGGAAACTGCCGTTGGTGGATACAGATTTCGGCAATGCTGTCCGAAACCGATTTGAACAGATCTTTTACGGTACAACCCTATCTTCTGCAATCCCAGTCGTTTCCTTCTTTTCCAGTCGATCCGAACAGTCTCGTCATAAATTTTTCACGGAGAACAAGGAGAAAACTCCCCATCTAGATCTGCGGACCTGGTCCTACTGGTGGAATTCGACCAAACCGTCCAAGAACAAACCCGCTCTCGTGTTCTACCGTGGAGGAAGCCGTGCATCCTTTGACCGGATTACCGTGAACTCTACCGAAATCACCATTTCCTGTTCCCGCACCCCCGACTCCAAACTGAATCATGAGGAATTACAGAAAGAAGTCAAGGAGTTCCTCCTATCGATTGACGGTCTTGCTGCTTTCCTGGACCCGGCAGATTACGAAGATGATCGGTGGGTCGTTCAAGATATGTCGGCGATCATCCATTATTCTACGGATCTCAAGGAAGCCGATTTCCGCCGCTTTGATTGCCTTCGTGATATCTACGAAACCGCCGATCAGAGCAAGCTGGTGTTCAAATTCTTGCGCAGCGATCAGAGCGACACGGGGTTGACGGATAACCAACTGCGCATTCTCGGAATGCTAAAAGAGAACGAGTTCACCAGCCCCGACGATGTTCACGACCAGTTCCCCGATTTGTCTGTGGACGAGTGCACGGCTCTTCTCCAGGGGGTGAAACAGATTGTGTCGGACAACCCTGATATCGGTGAGAGGCGGTATTCTCTCCTTCCCTCCTTCAAATTCACAGCGAAAGAGGCGGCAGTGACGCATGCCCCCGATATGAAACGAGTGGTAGGGTATATCTCCATTCTGCGTGATATCCTGATTCACCCCGACAATTCTGAGCTGGATGCTGTATGTCCAAAGCGGATGGAGACGGTAGAAGCCGAGATCGCAACCGTTCCTCTGACCGAAAGTTCACCGAGCGAGGATACCGATTTCCTGGACGGACTTCTAGGTGAACTTGCGGGGCTGTCTGTCTCTGAAAAGAAAGAGGAGGCGGCACCGGAAGCAAAGAAGGCAAAGGTTGTCCGATCTCGTGGGGCTACATCCTTATCCACGTACTTCCTCACCCAGCTCCGTGACTTTAATCCTGATCTCTATTCCACCGACTCCCCTGCATCCAAGAAATGCGAGAAAAACCGTCAACCTGCCGTCTTGCGATCCGACGAACTTGCGAGGTTTGACGGAGATGGCGATATGGCCGAATACGATCCACGAAGCGATGGACGCTCCAAATACACGGAAGTAAAGGATCCCGACGGACTCATTATTTGCCCGGAATACTGGTGCACGGTAGACCGTATCCCTCTCAAGAAGGAACAGCTGGTGGACGACACGTGCCCTGTATGTTCTGGAAAAGTAAGGTCAAACGATAAAGCCATTGAAAAGACGCAGGATGTTACGGAATTCCCGGTGATTCAGCGTGATTCCACGTCGGTGTTCCCAGGGTTTGTCAAGTACAAGGCTGGGTCGGGAAGCAAGCAGATCCCGTGCTGTTTCACGGGGTCGCAGGAATACAAGTCAACAGTCGCTTCTGTCCGCCCCAATGTCGCTGAACTGTTCTATGTTCTCGGGGATACCAAGACCCGACTCGATGAACTGCGCCTGGCGTATGTCCCCCAAGATGTCGGGAAAATCGCCAAACTGAAACTTGATTATTCGACGACGGTAGATGCGGGCAATCGTATCCATTCTGGAAACTCCGGGTTTTTCCGAGCAGGGGTGGGTCGGGCATCCGACACTCTTCCCAAAGTCATCGGAGGAACAGGAACTGTTCGTGAACCGTCGGAGAATCCCGATATTGTTCAGAGATGTTCGTTCTTCCGTTCTTGGAAGATGGCCGATTCAGACGACCACGACAAGATCAAGGCCAGGATTGCCTCTATCGACAAGGCGTTCCGTGAAAAGGAACTCACGCCTCTCGAAGAGCTGGAGTATTCGGCCCTCTCGCTCAATTGTATGCTCTACGTCCTCTACGTCGGCGAGTCCATTTCCACCGGATGTTTCATGAATATCGGAGCGGTGCGGGACGTGAAACGGGCTGTCGTGATCCTTGTCAATGTCGACGATCCTCGAAGTGTAGATTACCTTGTCCACGTATCCAGGACATCAACCACCCCCGTATACAACGGAAACATATACAAAAAACCGTTCCCGACTGATTTTCTGGGAACACTGGAAGGTCTGCGGGCTACGGCGTGTGTACGCAGCATTCCCACGATTGACAAGGCGATCGCATTCGCAAACATGACATTCAAATCCCGATTCCCTGAACTCAAGGTTGTCCTCGATCCTTACCGCCGTGCCCCAGCCCTCTTTCTTCCCGGAACATTCATTCTTCCTTTCCGTCCTACATCTCAGATCCCCACGTTCTTGACGGAACACATTCCAGGATACGCCGATATCCCCCAAGACCAATATCCCCCGAAACCTGCGATGATGGACGTTCTATCGCACGCCAAAGCAGCGCATCCAGGATACGCCTATGCCCACGACAATACTGATATTCAGAACAATGTCGTGGAACTCATTACTGCTGCTGGACTGCGTATCCCCGTCCAGTCTGGCGACACGATCTCCCAAGATCCCACTGAAATCACCGAGACTGTCCACGATGAAACCGAGGACAAGATTGTGAATGCCGAACCTGCTGAAGCCGATACAAAACTGGCTAGGTCTATCACCTACGAAGCCGAGATCTTTGAATTCCTGCTGTATCAACTGTCCAAGGATATTGCGACAGACGATTACCCCGATCTCCGTACTGCCTTGTCCCATTCCTCGCCCGATATAGAGTCTCTACGCCCCCTCCTTCATGCGTGGATGGACGATACTCTGACATTTGCGGCTGCCGACAATCCACCGGAATTCTATAGCAAGATGCGGCATTCGTGCACAGGTTCCCCCAAAGATGCGTGTACTGGACTGTGTGCGTGGAACGGTGATTCGTGTAAAGTTCAGGTCAAGACCTTGCGTAAAACTTTACAGAAAGGGGTTCTTGCGAACCGTTTGTTGTCCACGCTATCGAGCAACGACAAGATCCGGGGTATCGTCTTCAACCACCGTGTCTCGCCGTTTTTCAGCAGCGTGCTCTATCTTGAAATGCCCTCCGAGGTGATTTTGTCCGACAAGGATGTCTCCTCCCAGCTGAAGAAGTAATTCTCTGTTCTAGAATAAACAAATGGACTCTACGGATGGACTCGTAACTGGGGGTGCTCGTCGTGCGGTTGGATCCCGTGCGCAGGTGATGCACGGCACGGCCCACCACACCAAGGGCGGCCTGACGAAGAAGGGACTGAAGTACAACAAGTACGGCAAGATCGTGTCGGCTCGCAAGTCGGCGTCGGCCAAGAGCAAGGGCACGCTGAAGAAATGGGAGAAGAAGACGGGACAGCGCTGGACGATCAAGAACGGCAAGCCCACCAAGGTGAAGAAGAGCAAGCGGGGCGGGGCGGAGGAGGAGGTTGTGGCTTAAACGATCTCTAGAGTATACCCAGCCGGAGCGGTCTTTTTGAAGAGGTGTTCAACAGCTTTAATGTAAGTGTTTCGTAAAGCAGGAACGTCGCCCGTAGCAGGGATGGGCGATCCCACATGTGTCACGATTGGTTTGAGAGGTTTATACGACAGTTCAAACCAGTTCTGGAGGGCTTTCCATGTAGGAATGCCGACGGCCATACCCACATAGGAATGTAGGAGTTTATTCAGTTCGGTGGCCCACCATTCATTGGATCGTGGGAATACCTCGTTTTCACCGTAGGTCAGGACGGGGACGAGAGGGGTCTTCGTATCCAGCGCAATACGGAATATTCCGGTGCGGTTGCGGATGTAGAGTTTTATATGTTTTCCTTCAGCCGTCAGCATTTCACGGACACCTCCCAGCATCACGGAGACAGATTCACCTTTCTGTAAAGTTTTGGTAATACTAACCGAATCGGAGGGAATACTACCGAGATGGCGGATGATATCTCCGATCACCGGGAAGTAATGGTAGAACGGCAGAGTGACTGCACGGTTGGCTCGGTAGTTTGGATGTTTACAGAGACCAATGTTGAACATCACGGACGAAACGGAGATTAAACCGTGTGGCTGCCAGATAAAGAGGCATGTCGGAGGAGGTGCTTCTGGGCACTCCATCCGAAATGTTGCCTGAATATTCTCCTCCACCTGTTTGTTTCGTACTCTTGATGCCACCGATTCAAACAGAACCTCTTTCGGAAATAGACCGTATAAGGATGCGACCAACAACCCAAGAACCAAATTTACCCCCATCAGCAGGCCCACCAACACTAGGATCACGAAAGCCCCGATCAACACTAGGGGCCAAAGATACATCCATGCCATTTCTCTGTTCTCCCCGCAGATTGTTTACCGACAACTGGAACTCTTTTTGGCACATAGCCTTTGGGGTCTTGGGATACAAGCTCAGACTGCTGGTTCCCGTCTTCATTCTCTACCAGTTTCTAGATATCACGGATATCAATGTGTTTGTCGACATCATTGAATTCTTGTGTGGATACATCCTGGCATCCGTGTTCAATTGGATTTAAGCAAGTCGCCCCGAACTAATAAAAATGAGCAGTAGCTACTTGGTAGAGGCCAAGACAGTTCAGACTGGAGCCATCAGGACGCTGGTGGAGGCCCTCAAGTGTATCCTGGTCGAGATGAACTTCACCTTCGACAAGGACGGGATCAAGATGGCGGCCATGGACAATACCCGCACCGTCCTTGTCCATATGCGTCTTGAGGCTTCGAAGTTCGAGAAGTATTCGTGCTCTACGCCCACCGTCATTGGTTTGAACACCGATCACCTCTACCGTATTGTCAAGACGGCGACGAATGACGATACCCTGACCTTCTACATCGAGAAGGGGGATCACAACCATCTCCGTATCCTGCTAGAGAACGGGGACAAGAAGGAGGTCACACGTTACTCGCTATCCCTCCTGGACCGTGACGAGCCGAACATCGAGATGCCGTCCACGGAATTCTCGGCTCGGATCACGATGCCCTCGATCGATTTCCAGAAGAAGTGCCGTGATATGACGCTCCTGATGGCAAAGACGGTGGATATCAAGAGTGTGGGATCTACCCTGGTTCTAGCATGCAAGGGCCAGTTTGCGAATCGTGAAACAGTTCTGGGAGATTCTGATTCGGAGTTCAGTGTTAAGAAGGAGGAGGCCAACGCCATTATCTCCGGGAGCTTTTCCTTGCCCCACCTCGTGCTCTTCACCAAGTGCACCAATCTCTCGAACAACCTGGAGCTCTACATGAAGAACGATTGGTTCATGATGATTAAGTATGTCATTGCCAACTTAGGGGAAATCAAGCTGTGTCTGATGCCGTGCTCCAATTCCTCTGCTTAAAGAATAATGAACATTGGATATATCCTGATAGGAGTATCAGTAGTAATCCTGATTGCTGTTCTCTACGGCCAGAACCGGCGGAGAGAAGAGTTCACGAACATGAAGGGCAATTTCCCGAACTGGGCGGTAGTGATTGCCCAAACCAAGACAATTCTAGATAAGCATTACGACTATGACGCCTCGAAACTCGCCGAACTGTCAACAAAACAGAAGGAACTCTATTCCTTCCTGATGAAGAGCATTGACGACGCTGTGAAGAACGGACAGGGAGGAATGTTGGGGGGAATGGTAGAGTTTATCTACGGTATGCCAACCCCTGAACTCATCAAGGGGTTTATGGATAATAAGGATCTCTCAAAGCATCTGCCGAAAGGTGTCACGCTGAATGTGGACCTGCCATTCGATACTCGTATGGCGATGATTAACGCCGTATCAGAACTCTCTAAGGAAATGGTCAAGAGCACCAAGAATGAGAACGAAATTGTCATCGGGTACTCTCTCTCTTACGCCACCACCGCCGCTGCGTCTCTCATGAAAAATCTTGCGATGCCTCTTCTGATCGGAAAGGCGATACAGGAAACGGGTGCGAAGATGAAACCATCGGGTGTTTCTTCTATCGTTCCCAAGTAACTTGTTAAGTTAAAAAGACTTACAAGAATAGTGGTTGAAGAGAATAATGGACCCGAACAAGCCCCATGTCCCTCCGCCGTATCAGGAACGATCGTATGAAGGTGGACAGAGTATGTGGGCCCGCAAGTCTGCCGAAGAAGCGCCCGAAGTATCCAATTACAACTATGATGCCGTTGGAAACGTAGTGGGACTGGAAAGTATGACGACGGATTTCGGATTGCTTGGACAGGATCAGGCGTCCACCTCTCTCTACGGCCACGTGGGAAAGGAGCGCACACTGCAATATGATCCGGCGGTTCTCTTGAACGATGCATGGTTCTGTATCATGACCGATGACGGGGGGAAACTGTACGGGATTCTGAACACTCTGAAGGGAATGGGAATTCAAGGCCCGGCAGATCATCCGTTTGAAACTATGTTTGGGAAGTCTACCCTGTGGGAACGTGTGAACGACGACTTCTATAAAATCACCAAGCGTGGAGATGCGATCCAACTTCTATCTAAGTTTAGAGCGGCGCCGCCTTCAGTAGATATATATGATCGGCGGGCGCTTTTCCAACATACTCGAGGATGAGGAGGTTCAGGACTCCATGCAGTGGTGCGGATACTGTATGGGTATTGTTGCCGTCTTTGTGGTAGCAGTCTATGTGTTTTTCACAGCAGTTCTCGTGATAAAAAATTGACTGGTTGTGGATGACTGTTTACTTACTTACCGCCGGGACTTGTGAGCCGTGAAGACAACGTCATCGGTAATTGCCATCTTCATGGCGCTGCTGAGGTAGGTCTTTGCGCTGCCTGGCATCACGGCATTGGTCCACAGCTTCACGATATTGAAATCGCCCTTTGGACCAATGCCGTGCCCGACGTAGGAATCGGGCTTGGCAAGCATAATGTTATCCTCGGAGGCAATGGAATGCACGATAAGGTCTACCGCTATATCGTACATATCACACGTGGGAATCTTCTTGCTCCAAGATCCACCGTGCTCATTTTCGGGAACCTCCCAGATAGGACGGAACCCACGTTTCATGAAGAAGAAGTAGCCGCATTCCCAGGCCTCCCTAGGAATTGTAGAAATGATGGTCCAGAGTTGTTGTGCTGTCGAGATGTCCGCAATCTTCTTGTAGTTTGATAAGCTCCAGTCCTTGTTACGGGGATCAAAGTACCAGAGTACCCATGTGCTAGAGAAAGGTGTGGATTCGGTAATAGAAGTCATTGTGGTCGCTACCTTATTTCGTAGCGCAACTCTAAATCCGTTTTTGCGGACTTGCGAGTAAAACGGATTCGTATTCTCTCCTATGGAAATAGAGTAGCTACTAAAATGAACTCTACTCTCCTCTACTCTTTCCGATCTGCCGTTCATCTCCCTATCCCCCCATCTGTTCTGGACATGATCGGCGCAATGCAGCTGGCGCCGGTCGCACCGATCTACATCAAGAAGCCCAAGAAGTTCGCCCTCCAGCGGCGTAGTCCCGCCGACGATTCGTGGCGCCGTGATATTATCAACGATCTCAAGGCGACGATCCGTCTCAAGGACGATCCCGATTATGAGGTGATTATCGGCATCATCAATAAGGTGGTGAAGTCGACGCTCGACGAGAAGACCAAGACCATCGCCGAGACGATCGGTAAGCGTGACCAGACGTTCCGCATGCGTGTCGTCAATTTCATCTTCGACCGTGGTGTCTCGATGCCATTCTACGCCAAGCTGCTGGCCGACATGTTTGCTCAGCTGTGTGAAGCCCTGCCCGCTGTCCACGACGATCTCCAGATCTACTGCTCGCTCGACACATTCAACAAGATGTTTGACCAGACGAAGACGATCAGTTTCCCTGACCTCACGTCGATGCCCAAGCAGCAGTTTGAGGACGAGCTATGCACGTGGCACAAGCAGAAGGAGCTTCGCCGTGGCTTCGGTGTGTTTGCGAGTGAACTCCATACCCGTGGCCTGATTTCTGAGACTCTGTTGCACGAGGCAGTGGATACGGTTCTCTCTGATTTCGAGGAGAACATCCGAAAGCCGAAGAACGAGGTGGTGTCCGAGTCGGTGGACCAGGTCGTCACGCTTCTCTCGGAAATGGCCAAGTTGTTTGGAAAGGGAAGTTTCATCTCCGACAAGGCCAAGCAGATCCTCGCTATTCCCAAGACGGACACCCCCTGCCTTGGCATGCGCTCGAGATTCAAGCTGGATGACTGCGTTCACAAGGTTTAGACGCAAAACAGTATACATTACAAATGACCACGCCGGCACCGAGTAACCTCCCCCCGGCCACTGTTCTCCTCCGTGCCGCCCAGATTTCTGTAGACGATGACCGCCCGATTCTCCTGGATTACTGGACGGATAGCCGTGACAAGAAATGCTGTATCGGCGTCAAGGACAACGCCAAGTATCTCGTGAAAAACGAGAGCGAGTACACCTCCACAGTCCAAAACATTTTTCGCATTGATGGGTGTTTCATCGTGCTGACCGAGAACAGTCTGTATATCGTTTCGCAGGATATCCCCGTGCGAAAGATAGTTTCAGAGCTGAAGGGAGAGTAATATAATAAGAATGAGCAGCATCATCTTTCCACCACCCCACATGTTATTCCACGAACCAATGGACGATCGTGAAATGATTCGGGTATGGAACGAGTATACGACCGCTCACGCCGCTGAGCTGGAAACCTTCGAGATTGATGCCGCAACTGTATGTTCCGTCGACGAGTTTGGAAAATTGTTTGAAGTCTGGGTGACATCCAAATCGTCCAAGCGAGTCAAACTCCTGATGGTCTGGCATGCCCATTTTCTGTCGCTCGCCTGCCAGCAATCTCTTCGTCGGTGGCTGGAGACCAAGAGTTACCGTTCCAGAGTCTGGTTTCACGTGGAATACGTGAACAATGTCCAGATGGCTATTCAGAGCCGGTGTATTTCCCGAGAACTGAAGACTGTTCCGTTCATGACTACCCCAGAACACGTGGGAAATACGGAAGGTGTCCTAGAGACTTGGAAGCGGATCAAAACGGACGCAGGATCTCGCATTCCTATATAAATCATACACCGATGCTCAGTATATACACAGATGGTTCATCAATTAACAATGGTCGTAAGAACTCACGAGGGGCGTACTCAGCAGTTTATCCGGATTCGCTTGAGTCGTCGTTTGGCCGTCCTCTTGCCCCTGACGATTCTCAAACGAATCAGACAGCAGAACTTACCGCCATCTTGGAGGGAATCCGAGGACTCAAATCACAGCGCAGCGTATCGGGCGTGGTTGTCCGCATCTGCACCGATTCCGAATACTCCATCAATTGCCTGACGAAATGGGTTTCGGGGTGGCGGAAGAAGGACTGGAAGACGGCCGCAGGAAAGCCGGTAGTTCACCGAACCCTGTTAGAAGAGATTCTCAAGGAACTGGAAGGTATTGTCCACCAGTTCGTGCACGTTCGGGCACATACGGGTGGTGATGACGCAGACAGCAAGTGGAACGATCTGGCCGATCAGCTTGCCAACAAGGCGGCGACTGAGTCCAAGGAGGTTCGCCCCGCTGATCTTACCGAAAAGGTCGTGCGCATTGGGACAAGCGTAGACGATGTCCTCGGTGGCATCCCCCTGAAAATCATGGGCGGGCCCGTGACAGAAACTGAACTCGTGAAGGCTATTCTAGCCAACACGGCTTCATTGGATCAGAAATTCTTGTCAACTGCTCTGATCACTGCTCTCAAAAAGACCCTTCAATCCAAGGCGTATGACCTAGAGAAGGCCAAGATTCATGGAGCAGTCGCATATAAACTGGTGGAGAAGACCCATTTAACCATAGAAAAGCTAGAAGAGTAATGCAGGCTTACTTCTTCACGTCGGCAACGTGCGGTCCGTGCAAGGCGGTGAAGCCAGTTGTGGCTGAGCTACAGGAGGATTACAAGCAGGTGACGTGGGCGATGGTAGATACGGGAAACGATCCTGGTCGTTTTGCTTCCACTTACAACGTTACTCATGTCCCCACGATGGTGGCTGTTTATGACGGCAAGGAGATTGGCCGTCATTCGGGGACGCAGCTGATGGGCTATTTTGCGCTTCTGAAGCGTCTTACCCAGAACCAGCCTAAGCAGCATTGACACGCTTGCCGTCACGGTAGGCTTCGCAGACCATCTCCCCCTGATCGTTGGGTGCTTGACAGTGGGCCTGGTTCCGGTTGGCGGGGGACGGTGTAGTCTCCGTTCCGTCGTCAAAGTGCGTACCGTCTAGCGGCAGGAAATCGGCATAATTGTTTTTGAGAACGTAGTATCCACCCGTTCCCGAAAGTAGTCCGATCGCAAGAGGGAGGATAACAGCCTTGAGTGAGGCAGTAACAGTTGTGGTATCAACGCATTTGAGTTCACGGTAGGCGTAGACGTTGAGTAGGAATATCGCAACCGAGAACCCTGCGAACCCTCCAGCCTGTGCCGAGGACCGTTTGCTTCCCACAGTCATATCCAGGAGATACACCATGAAGACAGCAGAGAGGGCAGCCATACCCATAGGCGAGCCCGAGATATCGAAATACCCAAGGCCACGAATTGCGCAAGGATTGAATTTCTGGGTAATGTAGTCGGGGAGAACAGCGCCGCCAAGCTGTTTGTTGGCAGCCATCTTTGACGTTGAATCGGAGGATTTCGCTGCCGCAGCACGGGTAGGCCGAGCAAAACTTACTGTCCTGTTTGCTGGAGCCGTAGCCGCCGGGGCCGCCGACTCTCCCATATCGGGAGCAGTGGATACGCTTCCCGGACGACGGGTAGGGGGTTTGTTTCCCGTTGGCATAGTCAGCTTCTTGGTTGCTGCCTGTCTCTGCGGCTTGGCAATAGCTCCCAGAACTCCTGCGGGGCTGGCCGGAGCAGCAACTGCCGCTACTGCTGCCGCTGCAGCAGCCGGAGGACTGACCGTTGGAGCCGTAGGGTTTCCATCGCCTACTCCGAACAGCTGAGCAGAAGAAGGAGAAGGTGCCGTCGGAGCCTTAGGTGCCACTGCCGCTGTAATTGCCGATGCGGTAGATGCGACCGCCGACGTTACTCCCTTGGAAAATCCAAAAATAGACCCTCCAACAATCCAGTGCAGAATCACAGCAATGATTCCAATAATGCTTGTCACCGAGAAACGGAACTTGAGATTCATGATATCGGAAATGAAACCAATGAGCAGGACGATATCGGGGGACAGCGCTCCACCGAGCACACCGGCAATTTTCAGGTTATCTAGGATTCCGCTTCCGGTCGATGCCATTCCGCTCGTAGCACCCGTTAACGATTCACGCAGTCCGGGGTAGAATACAAGGACGAGTCCTATGATCATCACGAGAAAGGACAGGACACTGAAGGTTAGTGAGGCGATCGCCAAATTTACCTCCGAGTCTACCATTGTTACAAAACGAGAAGAAAACGGATCTGTTTGAGTGCTAGAAATCCAGGACTGCCCAACAGAATGTATCCCTACCAAACCGACGCACTCAATTGGATGAAAACCCGCGAATCTGATCACATCATCTCTGGAGGTTTCCTGTGCCTTGACATGGGTCTCGGCAAGACCCGCATTACGTCGACGCTCATCCGAGACAACCTGCTGCCCCGCACCCTCGTCCTCACCACCAAGTCCACTGTCGGCGGCTGGCTCGCCGAGCTGCGTCTCCAGTCCAACTTCGCCTTCGACTGCATCGAGTACATCAAGAACAAGACTCATCTCACCCCGGGCCGCCCTACAGCTGTTGTTGCCACGCACCATTCCGTTTTGAAGGAGAACGTCGGGTGGTTCCGTGAGCAGGCCTTTGATCGGGTGGTGGTGGACGAGGTCCACGTCATCCGTAACCTCGGAACCATCTTCTGGGCTCTGCGTGAGATCCCTGCCAGGTCTCGCTGGGGCTTGACCGCCACGCCCTTCAACAACTCTAAGTCCGATATCCGTGCCTACACCGAGTTCCTCCAGCCGGGCCTCCCTGCCGAGGAGTTCAAGAAGTACCGCTACCGCAAGCTCCGCTCCGAGGTTGTCCATGGCGGTCCCGAGCTCCAGAACGACAAGCACGTCTACGACTTCGAGTCACCCGAGGAGATGCGGCTCTACGAGTACGTTTCTGGCCGCATCGAGGACACCAATGCCTGGATCGCCGACAACGCCCGCCGGCTTCCCCGCCACGTCCGGGGCATGATGAAGCTCACGATGATTCTGCGTGAGCGTCAGGCGGCCATCCACCCGCAGATTGTTCTGGATGCCGAAAAGGTCTGGCGTGCTCAGATGCCTGCTGTCCTCGGCGACCCCGAGGATGTGGGCAAGTGGGACCCGTCCAAGGTCACCAAGTTCCGCCATATCGTGGACATGGTGAAGGCCGATTTCAAGAAGGGCGAGTCTACGATGATTGTCACGCACTTTAAGACCGAGCTGGACCTGCTGCAGCAGGCTCTGTCCAAGGCCAAGATCCGCACTGAGGTCCTGAACGGCAAGACTACACCTGCCAAGCGGACGGCGATGGAGGGCTACGGCAACCCAGCCACGCCGACCGAGATCAAGAACATCATCGACGAGACCACGTTTGTTCCCGACGACGTTATCGGGGTCATCCAGTCCTTCATCGACGGACCCCGTGTCCTCCTCCTGCAGATCAAGGCTGGTGGGGTGGGCATCTCGCTTCCGTGGGTCCACCACGTCATTAACACCAGCCCGGACTGGAACCCCTTCCTTGAACTCCAGGCCATTTATCGTGCCTACCGCATCAACACACGTCACAACGTGCGTGTCACCTCTATGTACTTCAGGGACACCGTCGACACTCAGATCCAGACTCGGCAGAAGAAGAAGTTTGAGGAGAGTCTGGAATGGACGGGCGATGACCCCAAGTCAATCTCGGAATTTATAAGTATGCCTGTCTAATAATAGAGAAGGGATGACCAGTATCTTCGACAGTTCCCGAAAGTGGCCCGATGAATACAAAGCATGCGGTGCCCCCCATCAGTCTCCAATTAATTTATCACAGTCTTTTTCGCTTCCGTGCGACCGTCTGTGCGAATGGTCCGTAGACGATACAGCCGTTGGAACGGCATACGTAAGGAATGCCCAAGCCAGTGCAGGCGGTCTTGTGTTGAGCGGATTCCAGAACGGCAAACCTACTGGTAAGTTCAACGGGGACGGATACACGTGCGAAGCAATGGTCTTATTTTCCACCTCCCAGCATTCCTTGGAATCCGTATTTGGAGAGGGAGAACTCGTGTGTCTCTTCAGTCATCCTGGTGGAAAGATCATATGCATGTCCGTCATTCTCCGCAGCACTCCCGGAGATACTCCCTCCTCTAAGTTTTTCAATGCGTTCGTTCCGTATGTGGATCAGGGATCGGCCGTGACACTACCCAAATCATGGACAATCCGGGACGTGATTCCCGACATTCCGTCCTACTACATCTACAAAGGCACTACAGTGTGGCCTGCATGTCAACCTAATGTGACGTGGATTGTATATTCCAACACCGTAACTATTGATCCGTCCGATTACGCTAAACTTGTCCGATCAGTCAAACCTGCTCGCCGACCTCTAGAAGAAGTTGCCGATCGTAAAGTGACGTTTTATGATGCAGAGGCGCAGGGTGTCACAACTCCTCGTGACGGAAAACTGTACATGCGCTGCCGTCGTTCGGGTAAGAAAAAGGATGAGGCGGGACAAGGAAGCCCAAATAAACAGGTGGTAAAGGAAGGTGGACTTGAGGATGCTACGACAGAAGAACAAAATGCGGCAAATCAACTGGCATTGAACAATGCTTCAGCGGCGGCGGCGGCGGCGTATGAGTCGCTGGGTGGAATATACGGAGTTCTTAGCGTTCTTGTTCTGGTAGCCGCATCGGGTGGATTGTTCTTCACATCAACTGGAAAACAGTTGGGTGCGACTGCTTTCGTCATTGCATTCATTATTCCCCACTATATCCGTGCAGCGGTCATGTGGCTGCTTTCGTCGGTATTCGGACTAGTCTTTTAGTTAGCGCTCCCGCTCCCAAACACCCTCCGTCTGCCAAACGCTTGTATCCTCAATCGCCGGCTCAAGAAGCTCAGGCTCCTCCATCATCTTCTCGACAGCCGTCTTCCTGGGTTTGCGGACCGGACGCTCAACCGTGCGCCAGTCCGACGACGAATCGGCCGTTGGGATAGGCGGCAGCTCATCCTCATACTCATCCTCGTAATACGTATCCTCGTCCCGAGAATGGGTATTGCCGAAACGATACTTGGTATGGTTGTAACCATAGCTGTAGGTCGTGTTCTTCTTAGCCTCGGCTGCGGCAGCTTCAGCCTTGCGCACCTTCTCCTCCTCGGCCTTGGCATCCCACTCCACCAGGAGCGATGCCAACTTGGGTTTAACTGCCGGACCCCCCGCACCTCCAGCCGCCGCACCCCATGAATTCTCCGTGAGCGATGGGAAGCTGATATCATTCACCTCCACCAGCTTCTTCCGCTCTGCGTCCAGTTGATCCTGCTTGCGATTTGCGAGTTTCTCGTGCCACGTGCTCATCTTGTTTGTTTGTTTGATTAGTTTGACTTGAATATGCTACTCAGTTTCCTAAGAAATACCCGATCCGTTTTGACGAATTCAAAACCGATCGTAATTTTCGAGAGAGAAACACTAAGTAAGTAAGAATGGTTTTGGCAACGTCGATTCAGGCTACAGGGGCACTCCAGGAACTCACCGTCCCTGCAAAGTCTGTGGATGTCCTGGAATGGCTCAGGACGAAACTCAAGCAGCCTGGTCTCCAGTTTCAGGGCAAGATCCAGGATAAGGAAACGTGGGTCACCGTATTTGCCGAGTCGGGGTGCGAAGACGAAGATGATAACATCAACCAGCACGTTCTGGGCGGGAATTTCCAGGACGAGGTGTTTATCGGATGTATCGTCGTCATGCTGTCCAAGAACTCCAATGCTGACAACTACGATAAGTTGGCGTCCGTATACACGAACCTCAAGCCCGCAGATTACGAAACGATCTATGCTAGCTGGACGTTCGAAGGCGAGTCGTCTGATGAGGAAGAGGCGGCCGAGGAGGAGGAGGAGGTGTCGGACAACGAAGATGTTCCAGACGATGAGGAACCTGCGCCAGAGGAGGAAGTTGCTCCTACCCGCCAACGCAAGCCAAAGCAGGTGGTGATTCACGACGTGAATACTCCCTGTCCCGTCCGTGATCTAGTCAAGCAGCGATACGTAGAGATCGGAATTCCCTCTGATATCGCCAACGCACTTGAAGTCGCTCTTCTTCAGCGGTGTATCCGTGATTGTGCCAAGCAGGGTATTGAAGTCACGTGGGCGAACGTTGCCTTCTGGAATCATTACCGTGGTCGGTGTATCCAGTTCTACGAGAATGCCCCCGACTGGATTCCCAAACTCGTATCTGGCGAACTGACTCCAGCGGCATTCGCTGAAATGACGGTGGTTGAACTGAGCCCAAAGCGATGGAAGGCACAGATTGAGGCGCAGATTGAGAAGGAGAAACATCTCTACTCGCCCTCTGGGAGTGCCTCCATCTACTTCTACTGCTCCTCATGCAAGAAGAAGACCAAGTGCGATTACTACCAGATGCAGACCAGGAGCGCAGACGAACCGATGACGACGTTCGTGACTTGTCTGGAATGTGACCGTCGCTGGAAGTTCTAAAGTCTCCCACATATATAATGGTTCAGTGGGAGCTTCAAAGTAAGCATCCGGCTACGTCTTTTGGAAAAATAGTTGAAAGGCATGTTGGCACTGCCGATGCTAAGAACATGGACAGTATGATCAGTGCCTACGAAGCACTGTATAAGGGAAAGTTCAAGTCCGCCGAGGATATTCGCCGCTCGTTCACTAAGGACGGGCAGCCTCTTTTTACACCAGAGCAGGCTGCTTCGGTATACAAGAAGATACAGCCGTTTAATTTGCAGAAGGGTGGAGCACCGGTCGACAGTATCTTGAATAGTAGTATCCGAAGTGCGATTGATTCTGCTGCTGGAATCACTCCGCCGCCTCCTGTGAATCCAGCAATTCAGGGTGGGATTAAATCCGCACAGCTGATTATTCGCATGATTATCCCGTTCATTTTTATCCTAGATACCTTAGAGAACACACCCCTGTTTGGAGACCTCATTGGAGCCGCTCTCGATGTGACTGCTGCCGTTCTCCCCGTGATGGCCTCCAATATCCAGACGATGACACCCGGTATCGTAGGACTGATCCCCGTCCCACTCGCAGGAACTCTAGGTATCCTTCTGGGCTGGCTGTTTTCCCTGTGGTTCCTCTGGCTGGCTATGGTCATCGGAATATCTCGCAAGGAGTTTGCTGCGGCTCTGGAAGCTACTGCTGGAATGGTCCCCGTGGTCGGACCTGCGCTGTCACGTGGTGTCAAGGCCGTAGAAACCGTGGGCACCAAGTTCTACAACCGTGCAGATAAGATCTCGGCATCTATTTCCAAGGCGTTTGGAAGTTTACAGGGCGCTATTGCAAAGGTCAAGAGCACTGCCAGTTCCCTGCCCAGTCTAGACAAATTTGCTGGTCCCAACCCACCTGCCCTACCTTCGCTCGCCCAGATCCAGAGCAAGGCTGCTGCCGCTCTTCCCCCGCTCCCCGCTCCCATCCCCGCTGCAGGTGAGGCTGCTCCGTCTCCCGCCGGTAAACCCGCCGATAAACCCGCCGATAAACCCACTGCATCTGCTCTACCCACTGCAGTTTCCGCCAGAAAAGTCTTTCCTCCGACCAAGGGCAAGAAGAAGGGAGGCCGGGGCAGATTTACACGTCGCAAGCGTAGTATAAACAGAAAGACATGGCCGAGGACAACCCGCCGCCGGTAGCCGAGACGCTTCGTCAATGGATTGCCATGGACGACGAGATCCGCCAACTGAAACTGCGTATCAAGACAATTACTGAAGAAAAGGTCAAGCTCGGTGCGGCTGTTCTCACGTTCATGCGTGAGAACGAGGTGGACGACTTCAAGCTGGAAGGGATGTCGGGGGGATCCATCTCTCGTCAGGTGAGGACCGTCAAGCCTGCGATCAAGCGGAACACGATTCGCACCCAGCTGCTCCTTCATTTCTCCGACCAGCCGCAGAAAGTGTCGGATGCGCTGCGTGCTATCGAGGGCATCCCCGAAGATGTAGAAGATGCTTCGACGTTTGGACGTCAGACGGAACTCCTGACTCGTCGTGTTCCCAAGGCCGCCAAGAACGAAATGAACTTACATATTGGTTCTTAAGGAAACTAACAAATGACAGAGGAGTGTATCCTCTGTTACGACCCACTTTGTGTCCCAGTATTCCGGGAGACTACTACTAACGACATCATTGTGGACGGAGATTCCTCTCGTCTACAATGCGGCCATGCTTACCATACAATTTGTCTTCTTCGTGCTCTCCAGCATCGGTCAACGTGTCCGCTGTGCAATGTGATCGGACAGATGAATGATGGAGGGCACGACTGGTGGCATAATGGTCGGATCGTCCTGGAGGGACGGTGTCTGGAAATCATGGAAAAGGTGAAGAAGGACAAGGAGGTCAGAGAGGGCTTGCGAGACTACAAGGCAGCAGCAAAAGATGTTATGTCTCTCAAGAAAGAGTTTATGAAACGGGTCAAGGAGTTCAAGACAGGGTTGAGAGCAGAAATGGGCGTCGATGAGAAAGTCAAGGCAGTGATGAAAGCCAAGAGCTCTGTGTTGAGATTGTTTACTCGTAAAGCCAAGAACGAAGGATCACTGATTGCGGGCGCATTGAATATTCTTCCAGCCCCCAAGGTTGAAAGGTTTCTCTTGGGAGCCACTCGTTTTTTCCGTTGGAGAATGCATCACGTGTTTAACTAATGAAGGACTTCACGCCTGCCATAGTAATTGGGATAATCTTTTTTGCCTATGTTCGCCTGTTTAATCACACGATGGACATATACAAAAAATCCGATTACACACTGTCGTGGGATGAATACTTGCATAGGAGCTTTCAACTTGATGTTATACGTGGAACTTCTTCTTAAACGACCGAACGGAAGCTTTGAAACTTGGCTTGCCCCACAGAATGTATCTGGATAAGGTTCCCGCACGGGTCGGGTCAGACCAGTCTTCGTGCATCCGGGCATGACGGGCAATGTAACGATTCTTACGTGTGACATCCTTATGCTTGGTGAAATCTGAGTATCCCCTCTGACCAAACGGCTGGGTAATTGTCTGTCCGTTCGGTTTCATGAAGACTGCATCCCATTTCTTTTTGGGGTTATGGGACCGCTTGATGGTTTTCAGGCGTAGTCCCCTCATTGTTTTAGTATAGTAATATAAATGGCGAAGACCCGTAAGAATAAGATTCGTACAACACGGAAGCGTGGAGGTGCCACTGCACCCAAGGCACCTACTGATCAGTCGCATGCGTCGTGGGAGAAATGGGTTGAGAAGTACAAAGCGTATCTAGAAAAGGAGGGAAAGCACGTTCCTGCGACACCTACCTGGAGCGAACACAAGGCCCTACCGAGATACCGTAATTCCAGCGGTGAAAGTCTGATCACGACGAAGGATGCTCTGCGTGGACAGGAGCTGAAGTGGATGCACGACGTATACTACAAACTGACTGGAAAGACACACAAGACTCTCTCTCGCAGAGGACTTTTCTAAGCTATAAAATAGTAGAAGACGAGGATGGCGTGTAAAGTCACACGATACGATTGCATGGCGCAGTCTGGAGATATTTCCAGACTAGGTCGTGATGCCGATACCCAGCTTGCTGCTGAACCAGAAGCATTCAAGAGCATTTTTCCCTGGAAGAAGCAGTGCGAAGACTACCCGGGACATATTCATTATGTTTCCCAGAGTCCGGGAGGGGTTGTTTGCGGATGGCTGACGGCGGAATGGAAGAATGAAAAGGGTCAGAAGTATATCTACCTGAACGAAATCACTACTCGGCGTATCAAAGACGAGCTGTATGGAGGTGTAGGACAGCGTCTACATGCTGCACTCGTAGACGAAGCCAGACGAGGAGGAGCAGAGTTTATATACCTGTATCCCTTGAACCCTCTGGTTGCTGAAGTGTATAAGATATGGGGATACACAAAGAAACGTTCCGAGATTGCACATATGTTTTTCAAGCTGAGTTCCGATCCCAACCGTGCCGTATTGGACAGCCTGATGCCTCCACATCCTAGGACAGTGACAGTAGAAGCCCACGAGTTTATTCGTGATGATCCAAAATTAAAGGCACTACTTGCTCGTGTACGCCGTTACATCATCAAAAATCCAGACCTCATACGTGAATTGTCTGATGCGGTCATGATGGCGAGCAGTATATCCGCCATTGAAGAAGCCGATGGCGTTCCAGAAGACGAACGGATGTCAGAGGAGAATAAGCGTTCTATTATCGAAGAAGTGCTATTGAAGGTCCCCAAGGCTGGTCGTCGCACCCGCAAGAAATCTAGGATCCGGCGAACTCGTCTACGACGGTTTCGTCGTACATGAGTGCCTCTTGTCTGGATTGAACAGACGACCTTGTCATTACAAATGACACGCAATAACCACTATGCTAAAGAGGCGTTTATGTGCTCCCAGGCGGTCTCGATCCGCCGACTTCCTCCTCACAAAGCATACGGACAAAAAGCGTATAAGAGAGGGATTCTACCAACTGAAATATGGGAGCCACATATAGTATATGCCCCCGATGTTTAAATCTAAATCTCTTTCTATATAATAAACATGCCCACCCACCTCGTTACGCTCCCCAGCGTCCCTCGTGTTGTCCCCGTGTCCCATATCGTGTCCCCGCTGTCGCACGTGAGCGTATCTGCCGTTCACAGCAGCCCCCACCCGGTTTTGGGTCTACCGAAACCCCCCACCTACGCCACACGTAAGTAAAATAGTAGGTGATTACAATGGAAAAGTTGTTTACGATTCCGTCTATTAGGGCCCACACGCTGAATGGCGGACTTCTCCTTCTAGGCGGTCTTCTGATTGCCCTAAACTTCTCCTTCATCCGACGCCTGCCTGCTCTCCAGCTTATTACGCTCGTTCTCATTCTGTCTATTGCCGTGGGTGTCCACGGACTCTCGCATATTGGTGTGGAGAGTGCGTACGGTTATAATCCACTCAAGATCTTCGGATTTTAAGACAATAGCCATGAATCCACCTCCCCCTCCACCCCCTCCTCCTCCCGCTCCAAAGGTTGTATTCCCTCCTGGTTACCGCTTTGGACGGAGGAACAAGTTCTAGTTTTTATCTGAGTGTGTAAACACCGACATAAAAACTAACGATTCTGGTTGGGATCGATCCAACTACTTTCCGGTGGACTATTTCAGAATAACAGCCAGATGCTCTACCATGTGAGCTACAGAATCTTGGAGGTCCCGCCCGGATTCGAACCGGGGTTGCAAGAATCAGAACCTTGCGTACTAACCATCTATACGACGGGACCGTCGTATGACTTGGGAATATCTGTGTAAATAGATAATGGTGGATCTCTGGCACATGCACACCTCGGCCTACCTGTGGACTGTCTTTGTTATTCACCTAACCTATGCCATTGTCCTCGTAGGATTCGTAGAAACTGAACCGGCGTATCTTACCGCCATCGAATACTACGTCAAGGTCTACGTCAGCATCTTCCTCATCTGGCGGTTCAATCCTTATTCGCAAAACCGGCACTTCACAGAAACTGATCGTCGGATCGTCTTCTCTGCCGCCATCTTTATTGTCACGACATCGGTCCTCAAACAAGTCATTGAACAGTATCGTCCGCAGATCAAGGCAACCGTGCGTTCCCTGTTTCAGCCGCTGGTCTCCGCTGTCCGGGCGTTATAATATGTATTTTTACCGACGACGGGTTGTGCGTAGTCCTTTTCCATTTTTGCGGGTGCGCCTCCCGCCAAATCCCCGCTCCTCGAGCTCACTACCCCTGTCGTATGCCTTCGGTGCTGCCCGGGGCTTCTTCTGACCGTGCGAGAGCGTCCGTTGCTTGTGGGGGGTTCCGAGGTATCCCGTGCTCTTCAGCGTCTTGAGCTCCTCTCCCTTCTTTCCGATGAGGAAGTAATCTGCTGCCCTCTTCAGTTTTGAGGGAGTGTACCCCTTTGACGAATCAACGACGATCTTATCATTCTCGACGTACCCCATCTTACGACCCTTGGAGAGATCCACGAGGAACTGCCACTTGGTCTTGGATCCAGGGAAATCCTTCTTGTGGAACACGACAGTCTTGCCTCCCTGCTCGTCCGCACGCTCGGCGAACCAATCCGATAACTTACTGAGTTGTTCGACCTTACTTCCTGTCACGGTAACCGTGTCTGCCATTATAATCGCATGATAAAAAGTAATGGACGCCTTTGCCCTTTGGAAGCAGGAGGTAGATGCCGAACAGGATAGGCTTGAAAATACTGGTCAACAATTATCCGAACAGGAACAGTTAAGACGGATAGATATGTATTGGGTTAGTGTCGTTCGTGATATCAAGCCAGATGATCCCAACGCATTCAGGAAGATCGAGACTATTCGAGCGTTTGCAGGCAAGCCCGACGATGAGTATCCCCTGACGTATGCGGCACTTCGTAGTCTTCCGCCGTTAGACAATGCCCCATCAATCCCTCGAATGAACAGAGAGCTGATTGAGGCCGAAGATGAAATGCGTACGAGACGTCCACCTGCTCCCCGTGCAGAGATACTGGATATGTTAGACAGCAAACTTACAAATTACATCTCGGATCTCAGGAAGGACGACCCAAAATACAGGTTTAAATGGATATATTTTCACCCCTTTTTAGAATCTGGAGATTTTCCCAATGCCGTAGCAACATTTGAACGAAAGGGCCATGGAAAAATAAATATAATGGGACAGAGAGAAATAGAAGTTGACCAGCAGCGTTTAGACAACGATGCCCGGGCACAGGCATCCCCGGCACCTGGCGTTCCTTGGACTGTGGGACCAGGAGGACGCAGGACTCGTCGGCGGAAGAGGCGGGGAGGAAAGCCTCCGAAACCGGCGACAGTAGTGGTCTCGAACCCTATTGCGAGTCTCCCCCGGCCTCCGAAACCTAACCCGGCAGCGGGGACGGGACTGTTTACCGGTGGACGCCAGAAGACCCGCCGTCATCGTCGCCGTTAATCCTTCCGCTTCTTCATGATGATCACGTAGTTGTGATCGTAGCACACGATGGAGCCTTCCATGATAACGGCAGCCCACACGAGATCGTTCTCCTCTTGAAACTTGGCGCTCTTGAACTCTTCCAGCAGACAGTGACCCTTAATTAAGGGACGAGCCACATCCTTGATCACACTGAGTGGCTCGTTGAGATAGTTTGCGAACTCCAGGGGATTCATGTCCCGCATGAACCAGTAAGAGAGGAGATTCATTTCGTTGATGTATGCGAACGCAGTTTGGCCACCCATTTCGTTGTATGCTACTGAAAAAGACTGGGTGGTGCGGGATTCGTTTTAATCAAGTAGATACCCCTTAATATGCTTCTTCGCATAGCAATCTGGAGAGTAATGTCCCTCACGCCCGCACTTATAGCATGCTCCAGACTTGGGAGCTTCTGCGTATGATGTCTTCTTACACGATCGCTCGTGAACCATACAACCATACTGTGTAGTGAACTCCCGATCACAGTAGTCACAACCCCATACTTCTTCATACTCGTCCTCGTTTTCATCCTCCGCTATCCCAGGGCACTTATTTGCGAAATGTCCGGCAAGATTACACTTATAGCACGCATCTGCGTTCCCACGAAACTCCATGTTGAGTGCCTTGATGAGTTCATCGGGCAGTGTTATCTGCGTATACGTGCCTCCACGCACGTTGTCAATACCATACTTCTTCATCTGATCTTTGGTGACATTATTCTCATCGTGCGACCCTGTGATCGCCCGGCATTCCATCAGACGTGTAGGCGGATATTTCTTTGTCCAGGCTGATCCCTTACCGCTCTTGTGCTCCTCAAACCGACGCATTACATCGGCAGTCTTGCCAACGTAATACTTCCCGCTCTTGCATTGGAGAATATAAAGCTGCTCCATTTTTGAGACTAAAAAGACTGATTTCAACTGGATCCGTTTTTGTTTCTTACTCCTCCCAATTGCGACTGCGGTTCCAGGGGTTATGGCCGCCCTCGGTCAGTTGGCACCCGTAAAGATCGTGTGTAGGTGCCTGAGAGTATCCGGTTCCGTAATGCGTGTTCATCATGCGGGCAATAACCGTCTCCAGGTTCGAGTATACTGGGACCGCCAAGGTCGGGACTGTCGTGACCTGAATCGTCTCTGGCGGAGGGTTCCGGGGTAGAGCCGCCCGCCTGGCCGCACGCTTCGCACGAGTATCCAGCTTGTTCGCCTGATCATTCTCAAACTGCCGGCAGCAAGGGCACGGCTTACCCCAAATCCACTGGTTACGACGAAGTAGGTAAGGCATCTTGGTTTCTATGCTTCTGAAAAAGTCTTGGGTTTGGCGGATCCGTTTTTACCAGATTGTGGATTGTCCGACGTATCACAATCTCCAATTCCCAGGATATTCGGATCACGGCCTTCCACATACATCCACCGATATTCAGCCCACCATTTTTTGTCCGCTTCCTCCTGCATTAGTTCTTCGTATGTCTTCCTCTTGGCGAATGGAGTATGTTCCGGACACCGTTGCCGGGGACTCCAGCACCATGACGTATTGCTGAGGCGGCTACCCATTCTTGTTCTTTGAATCTACTGAAAAACGGACCCTATCCTTTTCAGAGACGCTGGACAACACATATAGATAGATGACATACCGTGTCATATCCCTGTTCTCGGGAATGGGAGGAATGGATATAGGATTCGCCGAGCAGGTGGTGGTGCACCGTGATAGCGTGGATCCCCACTACATCGAGAGCGAAAGTGAGTTTGGCAACGGGTTCGTCAATCTCCGTCGCTTACCGTTCCAGACCGTCTTCCAGAACGATATTCTGCCCGAAGCCAAAGAGATCGCCGAACTGAACGGATGGGCCCACAATTACCATCTCCGAGACATCCGTGATATGCTTGCCGAGGACTACGAGTTCCCAGAAGCCGAAGTGGTGACGGGGGGGTTCCCATGTCAGGATTTCAGTCATGCCGGGAAACGTCAAGGATTCGATGCAGCCAGGGGAACACTCTACCAATCCTTCGTTGAACTGGTGCGGCGTGTGAAACCAGTGGTGTTTGTCGCCGAGAACGTGAACGGTCTTCTCACCATGCCGGGTAATCCCATCGCCAAGATCATCGCCGATTTCACCGAGGTCGGATACCAAGTCAAGTATCAACTCGTAAAGTCCGAAGAGTTCGGGATTCCTCAAACTCGGTGGCGAGTCATCATTATGGGTCTGCGGAACGATAGGGCGGAGGATCTCCCGGACGACTGGAACGTCATTCGGGACAACCGCCGATCATGTTTCATCCGACCATACTTTGCCCACCTCTTGGAACCCGATACTACGGCCGATCCAGCACAGCAAGTGTATTCCAAGGCCGCCAAGTTGGAGAAGGGACAGGGCCAAAAAGCCGTGGGGCTGGACGAGTTTGGGCCGACGATGCGGGCAGAACATCATGGCAATATCGAGTTCCGTCGGCACGGAGAGGGAGAAAGGAGATTGACGGTGAGGGAAGCAGCACTCATTCAAACCTTTCCTCCCTCTTGCCTTCTCACAAAACCAAACAAAAAAGCTACTGGAAAAGCGTACAAGCCGATCGGGAACGCTGTTCCGCCGTTACTGGGATATTTGGTGGCTCGGAAAGTCAGGGAGATTCTGGATTCTTCATCCGTGCAAACTCTTCCACCGACGTAGACTCGACAAACTGTTTCAGCATTTTGCGCACGAGATCGTCCTGCCACGACGATTTTAGATTCGTATTGATTCTATGAAGAGCAGCGGAAGCGTAGTGGTCTACCCAAACCGATTTTTCCTTTTCGGTGTATTCGATGGCTACACTGCTATCAACCATCTTGTTGAAATTGATCGCAGGTCGTGGCGTCCTGTCCTGGAAGAGGTCGGTCTCGCTCTCTCCCATCGCAGAGTGATACTGCGAATACCGGAATTGGAACGACGTTTCGCCTCGGAGACAGTAAATCATCGGTTGGTTAATATCTAGCTTCCCAATTGTGGACCCTGGCATAACGATTCCTCTTGACGTTTTCAGTTCAATTTTGGATTTGAATATCGTTGAGTCGGGGAATGTGAACGTGCAGCTAATATCGGGAGGAGTAGCGGAGAGTTGGATTGAACTGTCACCAATATTTTTCCAGGCGGCGACAGCAGCTTCACATGCCAATCGGGCAAAGTCTCCCTCGGTATTTGATTCACCGTCCGACCATTTACAGGCTCGAAGTCTGTCCTGATATGATTCCATGATTCGGGAAGTTTCCCGGGCTAGTCTGAGCATAAGGGTTCCGTTGATTGACATTTCGTTGAATACAAAAAGGCTGGGGTGTAGGGAATTCGTTTTGGCGAAATCAGAACTATTCATATAAAACGGACCTTCACCTATTTAGGTAATTCTAGGTGGTATATATAAATGGTAGAGCACGTGTGTGAGAATTGCGAGAAGGTGTTCAAGCAGAAGAGCCAGCTAGATTCTCACAAGGCCCGCAAGAATCCGTGTAAGAAGGATGGGACAATCGAAAAGATAGTGGAGAAGAAAGTCCAGGAAGCCATTGCGAAACTCAATATCGTTCCTGTCCCTGCGCCTTCTACTCATGCCCCCTTGAAGTTCATTGACCTGTTCTGCGGCATCGGGAGCTTTCATTATTCGTTCAAAAAGCTCGGATGGGAGTGCGTGATGTCGTGCGACATCAATGAATCTGCCAGAAACTCTTACCGAGAAAACTATGGCGTCACCCCGATGGGCGACGTCGTAGAAATTGATCCCTCTAGCGTTCCAGATTATGACGTCATATGCGCTGGGTTCCCGTGCCAGCCGTTCTCGCAGTGTGGGTTTCACAAGGGGTTCGACGATGAGCGTGGTACAATGTTCTTCCAGATCATGAAGTTTGTCCATGCCAAGAAGCCCAAGATCGTTATTCTGGAGAATGTTAGGGCACTGTTGGCCCATGACAAGGGGAATACGTTCAAGCGGATCTCAGAGGAGCTCGTAGCCGCCGATTACGTTGTGACTCACAAGGTTCTCACGTGCAGCGACTACGGGCTTCCACAGATGCGCAAGCGATTGTTTATCGTGGCGATATCCTCCTCCGACCTACTTGCTTCGTCCATTGACAAGATCCTGGATCTCGATGAGTATAAAAAGACCTCAAACCTTGGCGAGGTACTTGGGAGGAATTTTGCAAAGAACGTAGCATATACAATTCGGTGTGGCGGAAAGGGGTCTCCCATCGACGATCGTCACAACTGGGACGGGTATTACGTGGACGGTCAAGAGTACAGGCTCACGATCGAGGATACCCTGAAACTCCAGGGATTTGATTCTGAGTTCAAGTTGTGCGGGACGGAACGTGATAAGTGGCACCAGCTGGGAAATACGATCCCCACGGTGTTCACGGATATTATTGGGAAGAACATTCAAAAATACATGCAGGGTGGTAGGTGAGTAGCGAGTCTTTAGAGAGTGGCGAGAACGGTGGCCTCGATATCTTCGAAGCCGAGCTTGAACGTGCGTGCGTCTTCCTTTTTTGGTGTCGCACAGACGAGCTTGCGAGTAGGACCTTCCTCAAATACATCTGGGTGAGGATAGTCGTCATCAAGACTTGCATAGAGGAAGAGTTTAGGAGCGTGCTTTCGGAAGTAGCCGTCAAGCTTGTCTCGCTCACGCGTGCTGATCTTCAAGGACATAACAATGTACTGACTAATATGAGTGCCGACTATGGGGTTGCCAAAGACAATATCGGGAATGGTTGATCCTCGCTTCTTTCCAAATCCTACAATTATTCCATTCTTGTCTAGCCGGACTTGTGCCCTGTACGGGACACCCAGTGCAGTAAGTGCAGCTTCTACACGACGCTCTACAAACTTACCGGCTTTCTTCTGGAAGCAGGTTACAATATCTTTGAAGAGATTGGTGAGCTGCTCGTCGGTCATACCTGAAGTGGCAGGGTTGCGACTACGAATATATTTGAGATCGTCCGCAAGCTTATCGGCTCGGAACTTGGCAAGGTCGGCAAGTACGGTTTCGCTGCTGAGTCCAGACATGGTGTGTTGGTTGAATTCTTCCAGAGATGTGTAACCGAATTTTTTGAAGGGAGGGATGACACGCTTGTGGATAATAGAAGACATGGCGGCTATCCATGTTCTAGATAGTGAATGAATCCGTTTTCATCTAGATCTTGATAATGTGCAGACGATCACCGTTGCGGTCCCCCTGCACTGCAGACTGTGCACAGCCAACGACCTCATCATACCGATCCTCGGGAACATACCACTCGATCGAGCAGTTCTCAACTGCGATGTGATAGACATGCTCACGAAGGTACCGTACGCCACCGAGGAGAACCCATGCCGTGAAACTAATGTCGCCATGGATCCTGCGGCGGTACATGAACTTCATGTTTCCAGTATCTGGATCACGCACGACCTGAAGATTGTCCCCAGACCCAAGTGCCTTCTCCCATTCCTTCGGAAGATTACGCACCGTAGTTGCGATCGGTTGAGGTGCAGGACCAGGGGCCGGAGCAGGGGCAGGGACAGTCACCTGTGACGTAGGAACATCTACCGTTGTCTCTGAGTCTGGACTGCTAGTCATTTGACGCTGATCCTCGGCCGCATTCTCGGAAACCGTGGAGTCGTTGGCACTGGATGCACCCGACGAGTTTGAGGAAACCGAGTGACGCCTCACAGGCACAGACCCCGCAGTAGTGGAGTTGTCAACAGACTTTATGAGATTGTTGATATACCGATTGCGGTGAAATGCAATCTGCTTCATCAGTGGCTTGTGGATCTCCGAGAGGTCGAGCTTGGACTTGTTGACTAGTGTGTGGAATAGGTAGCGATCTGTGAAGTCAGACGCCACGTACTGCACTTCGTGCGTCGTGTCCATATGGAATGCACCGATATGGCTGTTTACGATACGCAGATTCTGAAACTCCTCCGTGGGCGTCTCGTGGATGACAAGCTTGTCACGCTTGATAGTGTTGACAGACAGGAAACGGCGGTTCTCGGGAGTGTCCTTCATCTCGTCTAGACCAAGCTTCTTGATGGAACTGTTGGCATTCTTGAGACGTTCTGCCCACTTCGTATGCTCGATGATAATCCGCATCATGGTCTTACGCTGACCCCACATAGGGGCCCCGTCCTTTCCATCGGTACCGACGTTCACCAGCCTCTCGCTGGGAAGGATGTACTTACGCTCCATAGTGACTGGATCAGTGTAGTAGTACCGCTCCTCTTGGTCCTTCATCCGCATCTCCAGCTTGATGGTCTTGGTAGTAGAGTTATCGAGGTTAGCGGGAGGAATTGCGATCAAGGGCTTCACCTCCCCATCGTCCGTCTGGAAGGTAATCGACACGCCATCAATGAGATACTCGTAGTACCGGCCACTTGCACGGTAGAGGATGCTCTCAGAAGCGTTCTTGGACTCAAACAACTTCTCTACGTCTCCCATGACCGAATCGGCAACATCCAGGATCTTCACCGTACCCTTGCTACTGCCGTTGTACTTGTTGTAGAGATCCTCGTGGCGACGAGATGCCTCCTGTGCACGAATATCAAACTTGTTCGTCTCCTTGATCTTGGCGTAGTCCAGCTCTAGGCTATTGACTATGCCCCCAATCTCCACACGAGAGAGAATAAGCACTTTCCCCTCATTGTTGGTGACCTTGATATGCAGAGCCTTCTCGCCAATGCCCGAACGCCCGTTGATGCCCTCGCAAGACTGAGCACCAGTTGACTTGAAGAACATAAAGTTTTCGTTGAGCTGATCGATCGTCATGCCGTCGCCGTTGTTGCTCATAATGAGCTTCTTGGACTTGCGATTAAGTATGCTGTTCACATTACGGGCCTTGTGGTCCAGTGGATTTTGGATTCCCTCTCCCCACACGTCGAGCCAGCCATACCCCATGTCGAGCACTGCATCGATAAGACCTGCTGGGTTTGCCATTCTGTTTCTTATCCGGATATGCTTACTTGTTATAAGGAGTAATCCGTTATCCGTTTTGGCGGATCGGAGTTGGTTTCAATCAACGCCGCCGAGTCCTGCGTCCTGCCTTCCTGCTCTTCTTTCCACGTCCACGGCGCCGCCCCTTCCCATTCTTCTTCGTCTGTTTCTCCAGTGCCGCCTTCTTTTCACGCTCAGTTGTTGCTGCCGACCATCCTTCCTCGGCTCCCGTGACCTCGGCAGCATGACGGATGGCGTCGGCTGTATCAAGATCCTTCACCACATACGCTGGCGAATACGGGGGAGACGCAGGGTCTGGGCGAGAACGTTTACGAGGGGGAGTTCCGGGGCTCCACGTTTGTACGGCTGAATCAACGTCCATTATGTCTATTCCGAGATTAAACATCGTCCTCGATCTCAAAGTCGTTTCGATGCCACCGTGTCCGACAAGTCTTCTTGTAATGCCCCGCACGTCCGCACCGATAACAGTTCAGATCGGTGTGAATATTCAGCATCCCGTACATCTGGAAGTACTGCGTGTAACACTGGATCTCGCCTTCGGGTGTCACATCCCTCACGATCTTGTCTACCCGCTTCACAGGATACTTGTCAGTATGCGGATCCCTAGTCTTGCCGAGAAGATGATCGTCAATTTTTTCATTGATATCTTCCGAATCTTCACATCGCCCGATGAAGTAGTGGCCCTCGGCAAGCTCGAGGACGTAGACGTGCGGCATTGCTATATCTCCCCAGAAAATTGTTGTGATTCGTTTTTTTGGAACCTATCCAGATTTCAAAAAAAAGAGTTACACCCGCCGGGAACCGAACCCGGGTCAAAGCCTTGCGTCGCATAGCTCCTTCGCTGTGCGTGGAAGGGCCTCATTCTACCACTGAACTACAGGTGTTAAGAAGGGCTGCGGGAAAGGGGATTTGAACCCCTGAGGATTGCTCCACGAGATCTTAAGACTCGCGCATTAACCAGGCTTTGCTATCCCCGCTCATCCCACATATGACTGAGGGCGGGCTATTTAAATCCCTTTCATCAACAATGAAGACGCTGTTTGTTTGCACCCTTCTCTTGATTGTTCTAGTCTTTGTGTTCATCAAGTATGTCCGGACATCCCAGATCGTGCGTTTGACGGAATGGACAGGTCGATCGCTGGCTACACGCACCAAATCCGACGAAGCCATTCTTCCCCCAGGGTGGAAAAAAGGGGCCTATGTAAATTAAGCAATGTCTCCCGGTCCTCGTGTTAACTCTTAAAGGGAGGATACGTATATAGCTAAAATGCCCTTTTATAGCCAATTTAAGCAGGATTCATGGCTTGAGGAAAACGTCTTCCGAGGATTCAAGAACGGCACATTTATGGACGTAGGTGCCCATGATGGTAAGACCATCAATAACACGCTTTATTTTGAAGAAACTTATGGGTGGACGGGCGTCAATATTGAACCGCTTAATGACGTATTCGCCCGTCTACTTGTCAATCGCCCCAAATGTATTAATCTCAATTGTGCAATCAGCAGTAGGAATGGAACGGCTGAATTTATTATGAACAGGGGATACACTGAGATGCTTTCAGGGTTGAAGGATCAATATGATCCTCGTCATTTTGAACGTGTGAAAGGTGAAATATTGTATTGCGGAGGCTCAACGGATGTTATCATTGTTAATACGAAGCGGATAGATACGATATGCGAAGAGAATAAAATCAACCATATTCATTACCTATCAATTGACGTTGAAGGTGCAGAGTATGACGTTATAAAGTCAATTAATTTTAATAAAGTGTTTGTTGATGTTATTGAATTCGAGAACAACTATACAGACACAAGTACTCCTATCGTTGAGTATCTCTCTTCAAATGGATATGTAGTTATTCATAAGAATCTTGATATATTTATGATCCATCGTTCTTCTCAGTTTGCGGATCCATTTAAATCCCTTATGTAAACTAAGCAATGTCTGACACCAAGGAAGAGCCGGATACCGCACCTGGTCTCCAGTGGACTCCGCAAATCGACCGAATGCTGGCCAACTGGTGTGACCAGGCTAAATCGTTCAATTGGATGCACACCCATGCGTATTCACGATACAGCAAGCTTTCTAAGGCCATGAATATAGGAACCAATATTGCGATTTCTCTAGTAGGAGTTGTCAACCTTGCTCTCGCAAGTTCACAGATAGAAGCTATGACAACCGCTATGGTCACTGGCTCAGTCTCTGTCGGGATCGGGATTATCAAGATGATCCAAGAACAGTTCAACTGGACGTCCTTGGCATCCGATTACAAACACTCGGCTACCAAGTGGGACCATATCTCTCGCAAGATCCAGGAACAGGTCGTGCTTCCGTATGCTGGTCGCAAAGATTGTGGGACGTTCCTGAAATACATTAAGCAGGATATCAACGAGGCATCCGATACCAATACCATCCTTCCCAAAGATATTCGGAACAAGTGTAACGATAAGTTCGGCAAGATTCCAGACTTTGATGTTCCCGATATATGCGGACAGGTGGAGCATACGACGGTATATATGCCAGATACGTCAACACTTCAGGTTCCTCTTCTCTCCAATACTAATAATAACAATGCAGTCCCCGACACCAACCACCCGCCTGGAGTCGTACACCCGGCAGAATCAGCCTGACAATTTTGGGGAACGGCTCGTCTACTACCGCATGGTGGAACGTATGCTCTACTGGATGGATACACGGAAGATCCGTGAACCGAAAGTGTTCTTGGAACAGGAGGGGAAGGAGTATGCCGCTCTCATCCAGTTCTTGGAAGATACGTTGGGTCAAGAAAATATCAGGCTCGAAGCTGATCTGTTCCAGCTCGCTTGGGCCGCACGCCAGCCTTAGACATTGACTTCAATCACCCTCCTGCGTCTATTCTTCTTCGTCTGTCGGGACTCCGAGCGACGACGAATGGTAAAGCGAAGACCTCCCTCCCCAGTCCTCCGCCTCTTACCAGGTCTACCCTGAGCTTCAGCTGGTGCTGCAGGTTCTTCCGCCAAAAGCGCTGCTGCGGCTGCATCGGCTGCTGCTGCTGCATCACTTGATACCTTAAGCTTGATCTTTCCAATTGCACCCAGAAAAACGACTTCCTGTGCAGTTAGTAGGGGGTTGGTAGCAAGGTTTATAGTATAATTTACGATTGTTGGGTTATTATCGGTATTATTCAATATTCCACATATTTCGTTTATCCGGTTCCATATGATTATATATCTATTGGATATCCAGGCCCATGCCTTTTCCGGATCAATGTCCAGTGGAATACCTGCTGCCTTTAATGACGCCAGTGCGGCTATTCGTTCCATGTTGCCTGTAGTAGCAAGCAAAGGGCGAGCAGGTGCGGCGGCAGCGGCAGGAGGAGGAGGAGGAGCAGCGGCGGCGGGAGGAGGAGGAGCAGCGGCAGCGGCGGCAGCGGCAGCGGGAGGAGGAGGAGCAGCGGCGGATCGTGGGGGGGCAAGAACAGCTCTTGACAATACATACCGCATTGAACGCTGGAATGGGTAGTCTACGTCGTTTACAAGATTATTAAAAGCACCATAGTCAAGTGCGGAAGCTGCAGGGATGACGGGAATTGGAGGGATTTGAGTAATTTCAATTAAAGCACGCGTATAGTTATTGTAGCGAACAGCACGAGTAAAGGCAATTGCACGCTCGGCAGCACGTGCTTCTTTATCACGCTCGGCATCGGCATTCGCTTCTTGTACACCCGGGGGAGCAGTGATACTAGCCTTCAGTGCGGCAACTACATCTGCCATCTCTTGGACTGCAACAGAAGCAACGCTTGAAATAGTTGATCTTGAAATCACATGAACACCTTCCTTTTTTGAAATGCTGTAAAAATGCACTGCGTTCCTGCCACTACACATAGGCGGAGCAAGTGAATTACCTCCCTGAGGCAACACCGACGGCCATGCTTCATTGCCAGCGGCTTCAATCGTACCGAGGCTTCCTCTTCCAACTATTACATTTTCAGCTTCATCTTCTATCTGCTGCTCGGTAAACCCTCTTGCTGGGTTTCCATCGGGATTGTCTGGTAAACCAGGATACCTTGGGTATATGTCGCCTGTTCCAATACGCGCAATCTCAGTTGTATCGCTCAACCTCGTAGAAAGAATAAACGTTAGAACATCCAACATGATATTTTCATTGTTTGGACTGAAAACTAACTTTGTCTCTTCTGTTTTTCCTGCACCGGGGTTACTCCAAACTGCTTTGAGATACAGTCCATTGTCCTTTACGGTGTTGTCGATGTGGCAGCTTGAATCATATAAACGGGTATAAGAATCCCGCGCAACGGGTAGGCTAACGTTTACCATGCGTTTCAGAAACAGCATAAACACGCCAGGAAGGACGTGTTCGCACTCATATTGATTATCACGGTGGTTGCACACACTCACACGTTCACCAGTGTTGGGGATTGTTACGCCTGCTTGTCCCATACCCACCGAATTTCCACACAACCAACAGGGAGAGCGGGGATTAACACCTGCTGTGACACCCTGCCTAGTTGCATCTGGGTTCTCCCAATCGTTTCTGTCCAGACCAAGTAGTGCAGGGAATTTTTCACCAGACTGTTTGCCTTTCTTTCCTAGCCACAGTAGTATCTTCTCTGCGACATTGATAGGTATACCTCCATTGTAACTGTTATCTAGAACGTCTTTAGTTTTTACACCGTTTACATCCGTATCGTTATCGATATAGCTTTTGTAGTTTTCTTTGTTTTTGTCATATAAGATTTGCTCTGGTCTGGTAACTGATCTGTCTGCAAGTCTGCGGCTCAACGCCTCCGATGCCCTCACTGCTCTTTCATCCCTTCCACGTTCACCTGGTTGGGATATTCCTCGTCTGCCGACGGGCATACCTCCCGACTGATCATCATCTACAACCATAGCTTCTGGAGGCGGAGCTACAACGTCCGTATCGGCATCATCGGAGCGATCCATAACAAAATAAACGTATTTGTATTTGCGTTTCGTGGAACCTGCTTCGGCCGGATGTAGGAAACTATCCAGCACCACGGTTTTAAACTTTTTCAAAGCCGCAGCAGCAGGGTCAGCAGGGTCAGCAGGTGCGACCGCAGCAGCGGGGGGAGGAGCAGCTTCAACGGCAGGGGGAGGGGGGAGAGCAGGAGTGATAGCTGGGGCAAGAGATAACTGACTACTGGCATGGGATGGAGTCCCCATTTCTGAACCAACAACTGTTGCTAGCGATGCTGGTGGAGGGAGTCTTGGAGGTGTAGATTGTCCTTTATTTACCGAAGCCGCCGAAGCCGCCGAATCAGAGGCGGATCCCTTGTCTAATGACGATATGTCCCCTTGTGACACTAGACCGCTCATCGTTATTCATAACCCAGAAACATTCATACAGAACGGATCGTAAAAAGATATTACGGGATAGTCTAATAAGAATACAATGTCCATTGTAGGCGTTCAGTTTGGGATCACTTCTCCGGAAGAGATCCTCCGGCGATCCGTCGTCGAAGTCATTACCGACAAGACCCATCAAGCAAATAACCCTGTTCCCGGCGGTGTCTTTGATGCCCGGCTCGGTGTGATCGAGAGCGGCAAGGTCTGTCCCACCTGCAAACATACGAACCTTCAATGCCAGGGACATTTCGGACACATTACTCTTGCCCGACCTGTCTACCTCTACCAGTTCCTTGATTTCACTATCAAGGCCCTCAACTGTGTTTGCGTCAACTGTTCCACGCTCTACATTGCCAGCCAGGACGGGTTCTCCGAGGACGTTTACTTGAACTCCGAACTGAAGGGCATGGAACGTCTCGCCGATATCCGTGGACGGTCCGTAGATTTCATGGGAAAGAAGGCCAAGGCGGCAGCCCCTGGTTGTGCCACCTGCGGAACCCAGATGATCAAGAAGGTTGAAAAGATCCAGGGAACCGTGTGCACTCTCCAGGGCAAGCTTGCGGGTGCAACCGATGAGATCGTTCCCATCCAGTCCGAGATGGTTCTCCGCTGCTTCCAGCGCATGACGGACAATACCGTCAAGATCCTCGGATTTGATCCCAAGTTCTCTCACCCTGCGTGGATGGTGTGCACGGTCCTGGCCGTTCCTCCCCTCACTGTGCGCCCCCCAGTCGTGATGGAGGACAATCAGCGCATGGACGACGATCTCTCCCATGTCCTCATCAACATTGTGCGCAGCAATCAGAAACTCCGTGAACTCATTGGCGCCGGCCAGTCCCGTGAGTATGTTCAGAAGCACACCGAGTTGCTCGAGTATGATGTGGCCACCTATGTGGACAACGATATCAAGGGTATTGGTCCCGCCACCCAGCGCTCGGGTCGCCCGCTCAAGACCCTCAAATCTCGTCTGGGTGCCAAGACGGGTCGTGTGCGTGGTAACCTCATGGGCAAGCGTGTCGATTTCTCCGCCCGTTCGGTGATTACTCCCGATGCCAACATTGATGTAGACGAACTCGGTGTCCCGGAAGAGATTGCTGCGAACCTCACCAAGCCCGAGATTGTGACGCCATACAACCGTGATCGTCTGATGGCGGCAGTCAAGAACGGCGTGAAGTATCCTGGTGCCAAGTCGGTGTTCCTCAAGGAAGAGAAGCGCATGATGTCCCTCAAGTATGTGAACCCTGACATGATCGATCTCCACGAGGGCGATGTAGTCCACCGCCACATGATCGATGGGGACTATGTCCTGTTCAACCGCCAGCCCTCGCTCCACAAGGGGTCGATGGAGTGCCATCGTGTCAAGGTTCTGCCTGGTTCCACCTTCCGCCTGAACGTTTCTGCCACCAAGCCGTATAATGCCGACTTTGACGGCGACGAGATGAATCTCCACCTTCCCCAGTCCGTAGCCGCCGAGACGGAACTCCAGCAGCTGGCCAGCGTTCTACGTCTTATCGTGAGCCCCCGTGATAATTCCCCCATCATTCAGATGGTTCAGGATACGCTCACCGGGTCCTTCCGCATCTCCAACCCTGCTATCCAGATCCCCGAACACATTGCGATGAATATCATGGCCAAACTCCGCCGACCTCTCTCCTCCTTCGTCCGCACGAACGAGTCGCACTCGGGCATGAATATCATCTCGGGAGCATTCCCCCTCATGAACTTCAACGGCCGTGTAACGATCAAGGACGGTGTTCTCACCAAGGGACTCCTGAAGAAGGGCGCTTTCAACACTACGTCGGAAGGTGTGCTCCATGTTCTCTTCAACGATTTCGGTCACCAGCGTTGCGGCCAGTTCATCAACGAAGTCCAGGCGATTGTCACCAAGTTCAATCTGTTCACCGGCTTCTCCACCGGTGCTTCCGATCTGGAATCCAATCCTGAAACCACTGCATTCGTAGCCAAGGCGCTGGCAGAGGGGCGCAAGCGTGTCCAGGAAATCCTCACGGACGTCCACGCCGGCAAGTTCTTCAACGACAGCGGGCGCACCGACGGCGAGGAACTGGAGAACAAGATCAACAATGCCTTGAAGGATATCTCGGCCAAGATCACCGAAACCGTGATCCAGTCTCTCCCCCCCGCCAACCGCCTTGTTCAGATGGTCGATTCGGGCGCCAAGGGTTCGGGCCTGAACATTACTCAGATGGTAGCCCTCCTCGGCCAGCAGATCATCGATAGCAAGCGTGTCCAATATACGCTCCAAGACCGCACGCTTCCCCACTTCACCAAGTTTGACGACGGAATTGAATCTCGTGGATTCGTTGAGTCCTCCTTCGTCCAGGGTCTGCGCCCCGCCGAGTACTTCTTCCACGCCATGGGTGGTCGTGAAGGTCTCATTGATACCGCCGTCAAGACGTCGGACACGGGCTACATCCAGCGCCGTATGATGAAGACCATGGAGGATATGCGGGTCGAGCACGATGGCACGGTCCGCAATAACGGCGGCATGATTATCCAGTACCGCTACGGCGAGGACGGTGTCGATTCCACGCAGGTGGAGGTCCAGCCCATCAGTCTCGGGATCATGACGCTCGAGGATATTTACAAGATGTTTGCTGTCACCGTCGAAGAGCTCACTCCGTTCTTGACGGAAACCATCACCGAGTCCCCCGATCTCGTCGACGAACTCGTAAAGGATCGTGATATGCTAGTAAAGGAGGTGTTCGCCTACGTCAAGAAGGATTCCGTGATTTCCCCTGTCCACCTCAAGAGGGTGATCGAGAAGTATTCCAACCCTTACTCTACCAAGACGGACTTGACGCCCACCTATATCGTGGACGAACTCACTAAGTTGATGAAGGAGCCGTGGCTCGCACCCAACCGTGTCTTCCACTGTCTCCTGCGATTCTACCTTGCTCCTCGTCGCTCGATCCTGGAGCACCGGTTCACCAAGGCGATCTTCGACGAAGTCATTCGGGAAGTGCGGTTCAAGTATATCAAGAGCCAGGTGCATTCTGGCGAGATGGTCGGTGCCCTAGCTGCTCAGTCGGTCGGTGAGCCCATTACCCAGCTCACACTCAACACCTTCCACTCTGCTGGCACAGTCAAGGCTGGTGCGACCCAGGGTGTTCCACGCATCCAGGAACTCCTGGGTATTTCCAAGAGCCCCAAGAAGCCCCTCAACTTCGTCTACCTGACATCCTCGGACGGCGACAGCTTTGATCGGGCGATCATGGTTGCTCGTGATCTCCAGAAGACGACGGTGCGAGACATTACCCGCTCTGTCCGCATGTATTACGATCCCTTCCCTCTGACTACCGAGACGGTCGTGGGCGAAGACCGTGAGATTCTCCAGCGCTTCCAGCAGTTCTCCACAGCCAACCCGGTAGACTGTGCGTCCAAGTGGATCATGCGCCTCGAGTTCGACGAGACGGAGATGGCCGCTCGTAACATCAATGATATGGTCACCATCCAGGACAAGATGGGCCAGGCGGGACTCCACATTCTCCAGTGCGTCTACACCGACTCCAACTCCGAGAAGCTCGTGATGCGCATCGTCTTCCCCGACGATATTGTCAAGAACCTCATGGCTCTCCGCTTCCTCGAAGAGCGTGTCCTCGATGTGGTTCTCACGGGCATTGACGGCGTGGGTCGTGTCATTCCTCGTGAAGTCAATCGTGAACTGGTGTGGGACGATACGGTGAACGGCTACATCTCCAAGAAGCAGCACGTCCTGGACGTCGAGGGCGCCAATCTCTACGATCTCCTTGCCCGTGACAATGTAGACCCCACCCGCACATTCAGCAACCATATCCACGAAGTCTACGATGTTCTGGGCGTAGAAGCCGCTCGCCAAGCACTCTATGACGAGTTCTTGGAGGTGTTCACGGAATCGTCTGTGAATTACCACCATCTGTCCGTGCTCCTGGATGCCATGACATACCAGGGCCGTCTCGTCTCGGTCAACCGATTCGGAATGTATATGCATGACAATGGCGTGCTGGCGAAGTCGTCGTTTGAGGAGACGTCTAAGATTCTATTCAATGCTGCCGTGTCCGCTGAGTATGATCCCATGAAGGGTGTGTCGGCCAACATCATGTTCGGGCAGAAGCCCCCGTGCGGCACTGGATTCGTGGACATTCTGCTGGACGAGACCCGTCTGCCCGAAGGGACGGATGAGGCGTATGTGGACTACCGTGACCAGATCAAGCAGAAGGTGGATACTGCTTATGCTGGAGACACCGAATGCAAGATGGAGGATATCTCGATGTGGTAATGAAGGTTTAGAGATAGGCTATCGTAAAAGAATAAACGAGCAACTTTTTTGTCTGGAAGAATTGCTCGATCTTGTTTGCGAATGGAAAAGTTCCAGTACGGCCAGAAAGTGGAGTACCAAGTTGTGGATGTTCTCCGGGACTTCCAAACATCAAAGAGCCATGTCCAGTATGTAAAGACAGTAAACCACGGGACAATGCTGATCATGGACGGGGAGATCCAGTATTCGACTCTGGACGAACATCGGTATCACTATCTACTCACGAGCCCTATATTTCAGCAGTCACAACGAATTCTGATTCTGGGAGGCGGGGACGGACTGGCAGCGAGAAATCTATACAAATCTCCGAACACTACAAGCATTACAATAGTCGACTGGGACTCCGATTTCGTGGAGTTTGCGAAGACAAATCTCCCTGAGAACTGTGGTTCACTTCTGGATCCTAAGACGCAATACGTTTGTGCAGATGCTCTCAAGTATATTCAGATGATTGGAATCAAGTATGACGGTGTCATCATTGATCTTCCCGATCCCGATGGAGAGTTCATGGAGGCTCTGTATACCAATATCCTCACCGATCTTCCCAGAATTCTAGAACCGAATTCAACGGTGAGTATGCATGTAGGCCCCGTGTCATTGTGTGAGGATCACCCGAGTTGGGCATTCATCGCAAAATGTAAGAGGATATTCCAGCGATCGTTCGGTATACTTCCAAAATTTGATAAGGTCTATGTCCCCTCCTTTTCCCACGAATGGGGATTTCTAAGCTGTCATACCGGAACGCATATTCCGTATCGTCGGTATCCAATCGACACAGATATCAATGATATCTATTCGATGATCTAGTAGTAGCCACGACCCGCCTTCTTCGTGTGCCGGCGGCGGCGACCACCCTTGCTGAAAGGAGAAGGGGCAGACGCTCCAGACGGGAGAGTTCCGGCCGGGGATACGGCCGTATCGGGGGCAACGGAGGACGTGGCACCCGGCAGCTCGGCGGGCTTACCGTCCGTGGACGGAGCAAACGCACCTCCACGGCGAGAACGCCGACGACGACCACCCTTCAGCTCCGAGGAGCCCTGGTAAGTCGCATCGGGCAGCCTGGGGAAAGCCCCCATTCCGTCGGACAGCTGGGAGCCAGTGTAGGGGCCGCCCGTGAATCCGTACGCCACGCCACCGACCTTGGCCTTGCGAGAGCGACGACGACGGCCGCCCATCGGGGGTAGACCGAGCGCACCGGCTACAGCAGCCATATCGGGCTCCGCACCGCCCCGGCGAGAGCGACGACGACGACCGCCTACTGCGGGCAGGTCGAGCGCACCGGCTACGGCCTCCATCTCGGCCTCCGCACCGCCCCGGCGAGTGCGACGACGGCGACCGCCCATCGGGGGTAGACCGAGCGCACCGGCTACGGCCTCCATATCGGGCTCCGCACCTCCCTTCTTGTATGTCTTCTTCGCAGCTTTCATCGCATCGCCGAGCGACATGCCAGGCTTCTTAGCTTTCATCACTGCCTTTAACCAAGCCGAGCGTCCACCTTCCTGTGACATGTTTGTTTCACTGGTTAGACTTTATTGTGAAGTCGTACATGGGTGAAACAATCTTCTTGGGCTGGAGCGATACAGCCGAACTCTGGGCGGTGGGGGTCTTGTAGGTCGTCGGCTTGTAACGCAGGAGATCAGGCTTGATTCCAAACGAGCTCTCGGCAAAGGCACCGGTATACACTTCCATCGCATTGTCCAGGCTGCCGTAACACATAGCAACCCACTGACAGCCATACGAAAAACATATTTCAGGATTCTTGTTAGAAATGGCGCTGGTGTTCATATCGGGAACCACAAGCGTAATATTACGCTTGTTGAATTCGATCAGTTCTTCGTGATCAAATGTTTGGGATGCCTGAGTATACGTCATACGACGCATCTGGGACGAGACCCAGGACATATTCACTAGTTCGTCCATCCCATTGCCCTTGATATGCTCGCCGCTCACAATGATCAATTTACCCATCAGGTTGCATATCGGCTCGACTCCCAGATTCTTGCGTTGGTAAGAGTAATCTGATCCCAACATATACTTGCGAATCGTCATCTTCAGGGTGTCAGCGCACTGCGTGAGAATAGCATTGTCGGACGTATGGAATACGAGGGACAGAACGAAGGGATTCTTGTACCCTGGCGTGACGGCACTATTGAACGCTGCATTTCCGATGGTGACACAGCAGTCTTCAAAGGAGAGAGTGTTGTATGTCGTCATTTTCAGAGTATTGGCATCGGCTAGACCGACCACAGGCTTTCCATCGACGGCATAGACATCCCATTCCACCAACCGTGCCCCGCCCTTGATGACTTTGGTGAGGGCGTCGGTGACAATGTACGTATTGATTGTCGTCCCTGGGATCAGGGAATACCCGCTAGCCGCCATATAGTAGTCGCACAAAACATCCTTGTTGGGGCAACCGATGGGTGCACCCTTGGTAAGTTCAGCGTATACCTCAAGCGGCTTGGTCAGCGACGCATCGGGGGGCGGGATATTGCCGAGGTAGACGTATGCTCCTACCCCAAGCCCAAGACCTAGGCAGGCAAATGCGATACATATGATGACCCACAGCAGTTGGGTGGTGTCCATTCTTATTATTTCTTACGATGTTGTTTATATTTGAAAAAGAGCGGCCGCATCATCATGACTACATCGTCTGGGACTCGCTCGTCCATCGGGATTTCAAATAGGCAGCAGTGGAGGAAATAGATACAGTACATACCGCACTGGGCGTTCTTGTATTGGTGCCGACGGGAATTATAGGATAATTCTGTAGGCTCGTCAAACAATTTCATCTCATCCAACTGCTCTTTCCACCGCAGCATCAAACGTCGAATCTCTTTCTCAGGTTTCTGGGCATACGAATCAAAGAACGTCATCTTGGGATGCTTCAGGTGATCACGGAAATCACAGAAGGCCGCTATCCAGTGTTCGCCCGGTCCATCGCTAGGATCTGTGTTGAATACAATACCTACACGGCGATACCCTTTCTTGTGGAGTTCGGAAATCTTCATACTGCACAGCGACGAGACAAGACATTTTCCAGTTTCATTGTGTAGATCAAAATCTATCGGGACAGAGCCAGTGTAATAGTAATCGGGAATCAACTTGGCATAGTGTTCCTGTGATGCATCAATATCGTCGGACGACAGCCATTCCGTTCCATTCGATGCCCAACTATCCGGAGCCACCGGCTTTTTCACGAGGGCATGGACAATACACGCCTGGGCACCTGTATCACAAGCATCTTTCATACGCCGAGTGATTTCCTGCCACATATTGTTTCCCTTCTTTACAGGGGGTTCATAGGGGTGTTCTGCGTTGTATGCGATCCGTAATTTATCCACTTCACGGGGATCCATTGTTAAAAACGGATAATAAACTCTACAGCTGGAAATATGGCATACCAGAATGAATACCTCGATTGACCAGCGTGACCTTGTTCGGGCTGTACGCAAGTATCGTTCCCTGGACGACCAGATTAAGGAGATCAACACCACTGTCTACAAACTTCGTGAGGACAAGAAGTTTGTAGAGAATGAGATGAGCGATATTCTGCGGCGCACCAATTTCCAGAACCTGAACAAGCTGGAAATTCAGGACGACGGCTCGTATATCAAGATCCAGCGTCCCGAGACTTGGAGTAAGCCGTGGTCTCTATCCCAGACGGAGCTCAAGGATCTCATTGCGGGGTATACGGGTCCTCTAGATGGTCTCTTCAAGTGGATCGTTGAACGCAAGAAGACGGGCATGGTCGCCAAGGAGTTTGCGTTTAAGCGTGTGATGAGTGTAGAGAACAATGACGGAGATGACGAGAATGAACAAAGTGGGCGAGTGGGTGCGCACTGATGATCACGAAGACGAACTGCGTGCTCTCTTTCTAGAATTAGAGGCTGTTCTTCGTGAAATGAACTTACTGAGAGCCGATTACAAACAATACAGAACCCTCCACTTTGCCCAGTTCTGTGCGGACGTCCACAGATTCACGAACACGAATGGATGATTTTTTGCGTGCCCATGCCCATCATCTTCCCCAGTGCCAGTTGTATGCCGCCCGCTGCCCCTTCTGTAACATCATCGTCCGGGAACAGACAGACGCATACCCTGGAATCATAGAAGAGATATTTCGTCCTATCGTCTTTCGTGCATGGAAACGATGGGATGGCGGTGGGCATCGTATTGCCGACAATACCCATCCCGAAACGCTCCTGTCCTATTTGGCATTCAGTGCGTTTTCTCGCTGGGTCCAGCCAAAGTATAAAGAGACGGTAGACCTCAGCCTAGAAGAAGTAAGTCGCCATCCGATCTTCCTCCAAAAAAATGGATAGGTATAATAATGACGACTGAGACATTCCAGACAGATATGGCAAGTGGAGTTCGCCCGACGGGTGGATGCGGATGCACAGGTGGCCGCCGACACCGCCGTCATCGCACATCCAAGCGTGGTGGTGTCGGAATGGTTGACGATGCAGTGTTTGCCGTGGGAACGTCGTATGCTGCGGATAAGTTTGGGCGCAAGGGGGCGATGGGTGGACGTCGCCGCCGTCGTACGGCTAAGCGTGGAGGTGCGGGTATGATTGACGATGCCATCGTTGCTGGCTCGGCACTCACATTGGCCCACTATTTTGCCAAGAAGCGTGGCGGATCAAAGAAGAAGCTCCCCCGCCGCCTCACGAAGAAGGATCTTGTATAGATACCGGTGGTAAAGGAAATCCGTTGAATTCTGAAGCCGAAACCCACGAATACGCTCCAATATTTTTGACTTCAAGGATGTCTGTTTCACCGATATCGTCCGGTAACCACACATCTTCTGCGATCTTGTCCGCCGAATCGCACGTCCTTCCGAAAATCGTGAATTGGGAACTGTGCGCCCATGGTTCACGGGTGATACACTTAAAATCGGGTTTGAAGCCATCGAACAAGACCCCTGAGAATAGGCCATAGACGGATTCGTCCAGCGTTATACATTGTTTCCCATTCGGAAGCTGTTTCTTCCCGATTACCGGGACTCGCAGCGTACAACTTTCTTCCGCAAAGAACCGCCCTGGCTCTGCAATCACTTTCTTGAATGGAAGATCGCTTACCCGCTTGAGAATATAGGGAGCAAGTTCACGGAAGAAATCGTCGTTCTTAGAACTTCCCGAGAATCCGCCGCCAATATCCAGCAACTCTGGCGTGAACACATCTGGACGACTCGAAAGCATGCTCAGGAAATTCTCGACAGTATCGAAGGCTGATTCGTAGGGAATGCGGGATGAACAATCGCTGCCGACATGGAATGCCAATCCGTAGATACGATACGGGGGTTCACGCCAGAGGAGATCGTAGGCACGAGAATACGGGAACCCAAACTTGGAATTCAGGGGAATGCGCACACCGCCTTTATCATCGACAAAAATCCGCAGAATCGGTTTCGTGTCTTTGGGCAGCTTGTCTATTTCTGCGGGGTTATCGAATGTCATGTAAGGAATCTTGTCGTTTTTTACTTTGAATAGTTCGTTTCTTGATTTGCACGGGTTCGCATAGATGATATCCGACCCCTTTGTTCCGAACGACACGACCCGCCGGACTTCGTCGCTGGATGCACAGTCAAACCCCGCCCCGCCCCTGTGTAGCTCCTCCAGAATCGGCTGGAGATTATTACACTTCACGGCATAGTGCGGACGAATACTGGGAAGGTTCGTGTTCCATAGGGCGAGGCGGCGGCGAACTGCCTGGAGGGACACGAGAAGGTTCGCCAGTGTTATTGATTTGTAGAAAAGAGAAGATTTGTGTCTAACGCATTTTCACATCCGCTGTCTGTCTATATAAACACATGACCACGGTTGAATACTTTCCATACAACCCCAAGAACTGTCCCTTGACTGCAGACGATGTAAACCGCATCCTCTGCATTCCAGGATACAAGGTGAAGAATCTCGCAATCTTCCAGAAGGCCATGATCCACACGACCTACGTCCGTCGGTCGGAGTATACAACCTTGACTGGCGAACCCTCTGTTCTCGGACCATGCCCCGCCGGCGTGATGGATCTCCAGGATGAATCGTATGAACAGCTCGAGTTCCGAGGCGATTCCATTCTCGGTGCTGTGGTGGCCAATTATCTGTGCGAACGCTTCCCCGGCGAAGCCCCGGGATTTCTCACCAATACCCGCAAGCTCATTGTGCGAAACAAGACGCTAGGAACCCTGGCACGAGACAAGCTCAGACTCGACAAGTTCTTTATCATCTCCAAGCACGTAGAAGAAATGAAGCCTGAACACGGCCGTCAGAATATTGAGAAACTCGGCGATGTTCTGGAGGCGTTTATTGCGGCGCTCTGGATTGATTCGGGGATGAATTTCCAGATGGTCAATGATTTTGTCATCAACATGATCGAGACGCACCTGGATATTCCCCTGATGCTGCGTGAGGACGATAATTACAAGGACCGGATGCAGAAGTTCTGCCAGCAGAAGATGGGATTTACCCCGATCTACAAGATGGTGGAGGACGGGGCGGCAGGGTTCACGATGGCCGTGTGCAAACCCGATGGCGAATTTCTGGGTGTAGGCAATTCCACCACCAAGAAACAGGCGGAACAGAATGCGTGTAGGCACGCACTCAACAAGATGAACCCCGAGTAGGTAAAAAATAAAGACATAAAGGAATATAGTAATGGATGCGAACGGAAAGAATCTATTCCAAGCTGCAAGATATGGAGATATCGCCAATGTGCGAAAGTATCTGGATTTGGGGGCAAACATTGATGTAGAAGATTACAGAGGACTTACGAGTCTGCAAATCGCATGCATCTACGGTCACCTGGACGTCGTGCGTTTACTCCTCGACCGTGGTGCCAATATTGAGGCGGCAGGTGGGAGCACCGGGCAAACAGCTTTAATATTCGCCAGCATGGAAGGAGAACTTGACGTCGTAAAAGAGCTCCTGGATCGCGGTGCCAACATGGAGGCGGCCGATACTTTGCACGGCTGGAATAGTTTGATGTTGGCTAGCTGGAAGGGAAAACTCGACGTTGTGAAAGAACTTGTTGATCGCGGTGCGAACATCTTTGCAACAAATGTTGCTGGAGTGACGGCACGTCAAATAGCACAAACAGATGTTCCAGAGGTCGAAAAATTCCTTCGTGAAAAGGAACAGGCTATTGCTCGCAAGGAAGTGGCCAGGATAGTTGTGAAGAAGAGGCGCGACGGTCCCGATGTTCCAACCGATATACAGAAGAAGATTGTAGGGTATCTTGGTGGTCGTAAAAAGGGAACTAAGCGTAAGATCGCACGTCGCAAGAAGCAGAAGAAGGGAACTCGTAGGCGGTGAAGTATATATTTTTGACTGGATAGTGATAATGTACTGGCCCAAGCGTTACTTCAGCGGCCTCACCCGAAAACAGAACAAACAACGTAAGAGCACAGCCACTCGTCGTCGCAAGATGTCATGGAAAGATCCTCGGGCATACGTTCCGTTCAAGTCGGATCAAGGGATGAAAACGAGAAGGTCCAAATACATCCGTGAATGGAAGAAGCAGTTCCCTAATGCCCACGGTCTCCAGGCGTATTCCAAAGCTACCGGCGTCCCTCTTCCGATCGTGCGGGCATCCTACAATCGGGGGATGGCGGCGTGGCGAACGGGGCATCGTCCAGGGGCGACGCAGCAGCAGTGGGGGTATGCTCGTGCCGCCAGTATGCTGACCTGCGGCAAGACACATTATACGACTGACGCCGATCTTGTCGATAAAGCCAAGAAGACCGCCAAAGCTCGTGCGTGGTTTAGGAAGACGTGTAAGAATTAGACTGACGAGTACTTTTATTCTAGGATAACTAATAACATGCAGAGTATTTTTATGAAAGAATTACAGGAGAGGTTTCCAGACTATAGAATTAGTCCAATTGGAACCACACGTCATTTTAATGTTTTACGATTATCAAAAGACGGACACCCGACATTAGTTGCTAAAACAATATGGCATGACGCATCTGATCCAGGAGGAGATATGGGAATAAAAGCACAGGACAATGCGTATAGAACCGAGGTGAAAATTTTAAAAATGTTACCATCGTGGTGGGGAATTCACATTGTTGATAATTTCAAGACAACACTCAACCGTGTTATTGTTACAAACGAAGTAATAAACGTGCCTTGGACTTCATACAAGAAGGGTATTCATGACGTAAAAATTGCCGAACTTTTATTGAAGCAAATAAAATGGCTTCATTCTCATGGGATAGCACACAATGATTTAGAACTGAAAAATATACTTCTTACGGAGTCTGTTACACCTGTAATCATTGATTTTGAAAAATCAAACACGGTAGCTACAAAGGAGCAGATAAAGAATGATTATAGCATGTTGTTGGGAAATATGAAAGAATACCCTAACACAGAATCCATAGGTGTTATACTTCAGGGTATGCCTAAAGGCGGGGCCTTATCCCGAACACGACATAAGAAGAAGACCGCCAAAGCTCGTGCGTGGTTTAGAAAGACGTGTAAAACGGATCGGTCCTAGACCTCTCTTTTTGTTAGCATAACCAGAATGAAGTGTTGCTTCTGCTTTGTCCTACTCACCCAGGGCGAAGGCAATAACCCATCCCCGCTGTGCGAAGTAGACGACGAGACCTCAAAGTGCTGTAACGTGTGTAATGAAGCGAAAGTGCTGCCGATACGAGCCGCCGTGGGAAATTGTAATTCGCCTCATGAAGCACGGAAAATGGCGTTCGAGATAATGAAAACCAGGATGACGGCGGATATCAAGCCTTTCACTCGTGCCGACTTTGACGCTGCTCGTCAGGAGCGTGAGGACGCTATTGAGCGGCGGCGGGTGGATCTGATGGTTCGTCTGATTTACCACGAGACGATTGAGAAGATCAAGAATACTGGAGAGGAGTATCATGTCTACAAAAGCGACATCCATGACCAAGCTGTTCGCACTGGTATTGTTGAGAAAAAGCTTCGTTATCTGTTCCCTGACTTTGAAGTGAAGACTGAGTTCGTCCGTTATCCTACGGGACCAGGGCTACAACATATTACCATCAGGTGGTAAGTGTTCATGTAAAACAACCCAGTCTTTTTTGTTAGCATACACCAACAAAACAGAATGGGCTGGCGTTACGTCTTGGTGAACCATACCCGCAAAGTGATTGAGGACGCCTCACTGTATGGCATTTGGCATCTGATGAGCCACCTCATTCGGGAGAAGGGGTGGGAAGCGGCGGACGATGTAGAAATGATGTTTGAAGATGGACGATATGAAGAGATCGGGGAGCTTGTTGTGAACAAGGGATACAAGAGCCACTATCATGCTTGGAGCTTTGATGATATTGTGCCTCGTCGCCAAGGTCAGTGAATTAGGCGGGCATGCGTGACCTTATACGTCTTGCGGTGGTCACGTTTCCTCTTGCCGTTGCGGCAGGTCTTTCCACGATTACACGAGCTGGCATAGTATCCGTAGCGCTGGTAGACCCCAACAAACGATGGCAGGAGTTTCTCTGACCCAGTCGCCTCTGTCAATTTTTTCATGAGGGTGTATACACTCTTCATGACCGCCCGTTTGTTTCCGTAGTGGAAGGTGTGTCCCTGAAAAATCTTGCGGAGGGAGTCGTAGGGGTAGTGTTTCGCAAGCATAGCAAAGAAGTGGCGGTAAATACCCTCCTTCTCTGGTGTGTAATTGTAGGCGATGCAAAAGAGAAAATCCATTCCAGGAGGTGCGTCCGGTTCCTTCTGTAAGAGTTCCTCGTAGTGAGCAGATACCTTCTCAAACGACGGATCGGGCGGAGGACAAATCACACGGGGATCTTCCTTACACTGGTCCCGCAACTTCTTGTTCACACGGTTGTGGAAGTCATAGAGCCACCGATCAGCGGGGGATTTCGGGGGCATGTCTTCGAGGAACTTTGCGGTGCTCTCCCGGCAGAACTTGCAGGGTAAGATATCTTTCAGATTCGGGAAAAAGTAATTCGCTTTATCGCCTTCGTAATGGGCAATCAGATGTAACATCTGCCACCCACTCGGGCCCCAAGCACGAGTATCCATTACTCTACACTCTTATCTTTTCTCGTTTGAATGTAATATATCATGGCTTCGCAGAATCCGTCTACTGCCTACGGTGCCCCCCCAGAGAAGCCCAAGTCGTTCTTCTCCTCGTTCCCCTCGTTCAGCCTGCCGAAGCTCCCCGATTTCTTCGGAACGGGATCTACCCCCGCCTCGGCTCCAGCTCCGGCTCCAGCCTCTGCCTCTGCCCCTGTCGTCCCGGGCCCCGCCTCCCAGTCTGCTGCCGGTCGTCGTCGCCGTCGTGGATCTAAGAAAGCCGGTCGTCGTCATACCCGTCGTGGCTCTAAGAAGGGAGGTATAGGTATCCCCCGGCGTTTCATGCCAACATACGCAATCCCCCCTTCCACGTCACCGCAGCCTGCAGGGGAGACAAAGACTGCGTTTGGTCCCGTCCAGGTTCGTAAGGGAGGCCGTCGCACCCGTCGGGGCGGGCTTACCCCAATGGAAGATATTAAGTTGACGGACGCAGACATCCGGTATGTAACTACAGGGCCCAAGTACGATTTCCCTCCCACCCAGGTCCGTAAGGGCAAGGGTCGTCGCACCCATCGCGTTAAAAAGCATTCTCGCCGTTAAATAAACAAAAATGTCCAACCTTATCTCCGGAATTGTCAAGAAGACCATGCGTATGTTAAAGCTTGGTGGACGTCGCCGTCGTCACGCCAAGAAGGGTGGTGAGGATGATAAGGTATCGTTCCCCCCCATGCAGTCTCGCAAGGCTGGTCGTCGTCGTCGTCACCGCAAGGGAGGCGAGGAGCCGAAGATGTCTTTTCCCCCCATGCAGACCCGCAAGGGCGGTCGTCACCGTGGCCGCAAGCACTAAACTCAATCCACATCATTGCGCAGCTGGAATGTTGTCCACCCGCCATACGCATACTTCCCATACTTGGTCTCAATCTCCTTGAGCATGCCTTGGATACTCCAATCTCGAGTTCCACGATTTGTCTCCCACCACTGCTTGAACTTGTCCGAGAGTGTCGGTCGCCGCACCGGAACCACTTCCTCGCCCTCCACCGTCTCACGAGTATACTCGTTGATGAAGCGCATGATCGCATTGCTCTCCTCACGATACTCATTGGTATACTCCAGAATCTCATCCGGAGGATTCAGGTCCTCGTGTGCGTGCTGCTTGTAGGTATGAATGAGGTAGGCCAGGAAACACTTCCCCCATTCCTCCGACTTCACCTTGCGCTCAATCGTCATATCCATCTTGTACTGGTTCGGACCCGCAGGTGTCTGAACGAACTTTGAGATGAAGTTGATGACGACGAATCGCCGCCAGGTGCCGCCATCATTGGTATTGATCTTCGGCTTGTCGTTACACGCCAGATGAAGTTTGGCCTGGAGCTCAAACTCTACCATCGCCTTGGATCCAGCATACAGATCACGAGCAATGATCTTCTCGCCCGACGTCAGCTCCTTCATCAACCCCGTATTCAGCGGAACCGCCTCGTCGGGCTCCTGCATCGTCACGAACCGCCGACCCTTCAGACGAATGACTTCGGGCGCAGCCGCCGCCGACTTTCCACGGCTTTGTGTGAGCAGCGAGATCGGGACCTTACACGCATAATCCCCCAACGCCGACTCCATCAGACAGATGAGCATGGACTTGCCGTTCGACCCGACGCCCGTCCACGTATGAAACTTCTGATTGCCCTGGCCGTTCAGGCACCGTGCGAGGTGTTTGATCTGGTAATCCCTCACCCGCTTGATCGGGAAGATCTTGTGGAGGAAATCATTGATCTCCGTCCACTCACGATAATCCTTGTAGGGCTTATCCTTGTCGTAATCCAGGGATGTGGAGAACGAGACGTAATCTTCTGGCTTTCCGTCTCGGAACTCGCACGTATTCATGTCGAACACACCGTTCGAGCATGCGAGGAGATGCCGGTTCTCGTCAATCTTCTTGGTGAACTGCTCGTCGAGAAACAACTCAGAACATTCACGCATAACGTTGGCCTTGAACGGAGTCTTTTTCAGTTGCACGGCGATCTTATTGAGATCCTGACCCATGATGAATGCCAAGCAGTATGGGCACCCGCACGCCTTGGGTTCCTTGGCATTACAATCTTCCAGCGATCCGTCCGTCAATTTACTGTTCCAATACTTTGAGCGATTGATGTACAACTTGAAGATTGTGATGGATAATTCCTGCTGTAGCTGAACACCCTTATCCAGTTCAATCCAGCCATGGCCAACGTAGCGATACCATACGTTCTTCCCGAAATTCACGCACTTGTAATTGTCGTGGAAGCGGGAGTAGACCACGGACGCCACGTCATACTCTGCACCGCTTCGGGAGATATCGACCTTACGAAGAATGTTCTTCTCCTCGATCTTGGTATACTCCTCGGGGTCGTCGAGGCGAGACCAGTAGAGCAGCGTGCCCATCCCACTTCGCTGCCCGTGGTTGCGGAAGGAGAACGAGTTCCACTTGGACATACATTCACGGACATTGAACTGTGGAGATCGGCGACTGAACTCCTCAAATTCGTCATACAGTTCCGGATGGATATTCTTCAGCGTGAGACCCACCTCAATCCACTCCATATACTCAGTGGCACGATGGTCAGAGAGATTGCCAATATGGTCACGGATGTTCTGGAGTTCCTCGGGGGACAGCGGGCGGATCGCAATATTGTTCGGAGACGACTCACGAGAACCCTGGATACGACGCTCAGCGGGTCGGCCACGAGACGGAGCAATTGCTCGGCCGCCAGAGATGCGCACGTTCTCCACACTGGTTTCGGGGAGGTTGCCGTACTGATTCTTGGCATCGTCGGTCATCGGGGTCTCCTTCGCAGGATCCCGCTCACGAATATCGAACTTGGCTAGCAAGTCAACCGTGAACGGAACAGGCGACTCATCGACCCGCACATTGTCACCGTCCACGAAGACACGGTAGGTGATCAGGTAGGGAAGACCCTGAGGCTTGGCGGCACCGTACATCGTCCAACCAATTGACCGCTGGGCCACGCCCTTGTCATACACCTTGGACCACTCCTTCTCCTTGAGCGGCAAGTCGTCGAACATGGACATCTTGGTCAGCATGATATCACGCACCGCCATCTCAATATACTTGTTCGTGCGCATAGACGGAACCATGAGGTGAACACCACCCGCCATTCCGTCACGCTTCTTGACAGGTTCACGCTTCTCCATGATGAAGACCTCCGTCTCACCTGGGGATACTAGGAACGTCTTGAGTGTCTTCACGTATTCTAGTGCAAACTTGACAACCTGGTCCTGGGTATGCAGATGTCCAGTCGTTCCCTGCTCATACTGGAAATCAAGATCGACTTTACACGGGCCTAGAGCGGGATACGGCGCCTCAATCAGCCAAATCTTGTTACGATGGATTTCAACATATTTGTAGTAGTGCTCGTAGAATTCAGCAAGATCATCGTCGCCTATGAAATACTTGCCAGCCGCTGAACCGGCGGTTGTGTGTGTATGCAGTTCGCCAGCAGTCGTGATCTTCTTCCTCTCCAGGAAATTGATGAGTCCACCCGCTGCCGACATTTTCAGTGGATGTGTGTTGATCCTAGAGAATGTTACGGCGGCGGTTCGGTTTTGAACGCACCGATCTGTTCTTCTGAAGATAAAACGAATAGAATTACGGGTTAGTGTATAATAAGGCACAAGGATGAAATTCTGCCCAGACTGTGAAAATTTCCTGTATGCCCTCGAAGAGAATGCGGAGGGGGTAGGCTTCAAGTGCCGCAAGTGCCCGTATGTCGAGACAATCACACATGCGAATCCCATGGTATACGAGCACAATCTCAAGGAGGACAAGGCTACCCAGCTTGTGATGAACCCTTATTTGAAGGATGATCCTACCCTCCCCCGTCTGAATACGGTGAAGTGTCCTGCAAAGGATTGCCCGTCATCGGAAGTTGTGGCTGTCAAGTTGAGCCGGGTGGATCTGATTTGGATGTATCAGTGCACAACGTGTGGAAGTTCTTGGAAACAGTCCTCTCGCCGTTAATAGCAGGAAATTACGGATAGTAAGTATAATACAGGTATAAAGATGATCCGTAAACTCTTCTTTTTCGCTTTGGCTGCTTCGGCTGGATGGGCACAGACCCCATTTCCGTCTTCCGCTGGGGGTAGTTTGACCGCTACTCGTTCCCGTATTCCTGCTGGTGCCGGCTCTATTTCGGCTACCGGCACCCGTTCCCGTCTTCTCCCCGCTGGTACTGTTTCTGCCACGGTGACTGCTACTCGTTCCCGTGCTGGGGCTACTGTTTCCCCTACGGTGACTGCTACTCGTTCCCGTGCCGGCGCCACTGGTTCCCCCACGATGACTGCTACTCGTTCCCGTGCCGGCGCCTTATTTACCCCTACGGTGACTGCTACTCGTTCTCGTCCTGGGGCTACTGTTTCCCCCACGATGACTGCTACTCGTTCCCGTGCCCCTATTTCCGGAACTGGCACTACCACCGCTACTCGGTCTCGCCCAGGTGCAACTCCTTCCCCGACTGATACGGCCACCCGTTCCCGCTCGGCCACAGATACAGTATCTTCCACGGAGACTCGCTCCGCCACCTCCGGTTCTTCTGCCTCTAACACTTTCACCAACACCATGACTGCGTCTCGTTCCTCAACTGGATCCAATACCCCAAGTTTCACCGGCAGTCTCACTGCGACACCCAGCCTTACTCAGAGTTTTAGCAACACAAATACTCCTGGACTTATTCCTTCAGTATCCACCTCTCTCTCCCAGACGGGAACTCAATCAGTGACAAACACTCCTTCCAACAATCCCCAACTTGTCTCTGCTAACGCCGCCGCCGCCGCTTCCAACAATATCGGAATGATCGTGGGGTCCGCAACTGGGGGTGCTCTCTTGGGTGTCATAGGAACTCTTCTTGTTGCTTACCATATTGCGAACCGCCCACGCCGTATCGCCTCACCACCCCTATTCCCGGTTGCCCATACGTCCGTCGATATCCCTCCTCCCTACTTCCAAGACGAGCACCAGGCTCCTCAAACTATGATTGCTCGGCCACGAAGCTTTTCCATTCCTCCGATCAGCAACCAAAAAATACCTAAATTCAACTCTTCTCGCACAACCTTCAACCCCCTTCCTGTCAACAACCCATTCATGAAATCGTCATCTCTACAACCGCCCCCGCCCCCGCCCACGGACGAGTAGAACTATTTGACGAACGTGCGGGTTCAGCTTACCGTCGCTACGATTGATCTTACGACGATCGTAGACCTCGATCTCCCGACTCTCAATATCAAACATCTTACGAAGCAGGGCAAACAGACCGTTGTTGAACGTCAGGTCCAGCGGAACACCATTCGGCAGACGCTGACGCAGGCGTGGAGACTCCGTGTCCACATCCGTGCGGTAATACTCGAACAGTGGGATCCGGCGGTCGTTCTCGGGATACCCGATCGCATCACGAAGACCCTCGATGATATCGTACATGTTCATGTGCTGCATGGCATACAGCTGGGCCTGCGAAAGAGTGGTGTGGTTCTGGACGATAGATGCGACGGAGCCGTTCATTTCGTTATATGCCATCAAAAACGGGAAGGGAGCACCCGATCCGTTTTTCCTGGTTTCATAATAACAATGGTAGGAACCCGTGCCCAGAAATTTTGCCGATGTATCAAATCCGTTCGCAAGACTATTAAAGCCCGCAAGGGATCATCGAAGGAAAGTGGGGCTATTGCAGTATGCACTACACGCCTGCTCTGGCCGCACGGTAAGACACTGCGTAAAGTTCGGTGTATGAAGGGGCCCAAACTTGACGTTCAGAAGAGGCGAAAGTAAGAAGAAATTAGCAACGACGGTTGCGATCATGGTTATACAAATACCTTTCCAATATCCGTGAAAATGCCCCCTGCGATACCCTACCTCTTCTGCTTGATCTGCCTCGTCTTCTAGGATTTTTTCTAGTTTGTCGATCAACGTCATACTTACTTACTTATAGTTGTGGTCGGGTTGTGTAAAACGAATAAAGAAAGAACATTGTGTGAAGAATAACAATACCAATGACCGAATTCATCCATCGTTCGGATGTGGTCAAGGCCCAGGAAACTCCACGGATTACTCTGCCTTACTTCAGTAAGTATGAGTATACTGCCCTCCTATCTATGCGCACCCAGCAGCTGTATGACGGTGCCCCCCCGATCGTCCCCGTCCAGGAATTCAACCGTGACGATCCTAGGTTCTTCTGGAAGATTGCCGAACGGGAGATCCTAGAACGCAAGCTTCCGTTTATTATGCGCCGCCATCTCCCCGATGGTTCTTCGGAATACTGGAGTGTCTCGGAACTTGAACTCGCATGGTAATAAGGAAGGGGATGGAAGAGTCGCTCAAGAAATTAGAAGACACCTCTGAATCCTCCAGCGATATTGCCAATAGCTGGAATAGCGCTCATGAAACTCTCCTGGCATCCATCGGAGACAAGGCAAATTGTATGCGATGGATGCATACCCAATCTCAAGTGTATTACGACCGATGGAATTTTTGGCTTTCCGTTCCCAGTGTAACCCTAACTGCCCTAGCAGGGGCAACGACGATCGGACTCACACAACTTAACCCTGTAGCCCAAACATACGTGACAATTGCTGTGGGAATTACCACCATCGCCACTGGGGTCCTGACCTCTATCAACCAACTTCTGAAAGCTCCGCAGTTTGGAGAAGGTCATCGCATTGCCTCCATCGCCTACGGGAAACTCTACCGTGTTATTTCTAACGAACTCGCACTGCGCCGAGACCAACGCACAAACGCCCAAGAGTTTTTGAAGATAATTCGTCTAGAACAAGATCGTCTAGAAGAATCGTGTCCTGTGATTCACGGAAACATTATACGCCGCTTCAACAAAAAAGTTGAAACTAATGCAACCCTAGAAAAACCTGAAATTGTTGGAGAATTGGACCACATACGAGTGAACATGTCGACCAAGCCTGCGCCAGGAATGGTTCGGCAGGTGTCGGAACCCCCCGCCTCTCCCGTTCTAACCTATTATAAAAAGAACCTTCCTCATAATCCTCTGAAGAATCCTATTTCTCCAGCGTTTCAGCTACCACCTGCGCCGTCCTCACTTGCCGTTGTTCCCGATTAAGGATAGCTGCTGCGGGGTCGGGGGAAATAGGAGAAGCTGGACCGGCGAACGGCCAGGATCCATCCACCGAGCCGGATCAAATATTAGAGTTTCATTCGCCATCTTAAGATCAATCTGCTTCGCCGCATCAAACCGAGGATCCTTCTTCTGCTGAGCCTCATACTCTGCCAGAATTCCGTCGTGCGAGAAGCTGTAAGACGAATTGCTCTCGAACGATACACGTAGGGCTAGAACGACGGCTAGAACAGCGGAGAGGTAGTTCTTTGTGAATAGAAGTGCGCAGATGAAGAAGAGCCATATAATTCGGGTAAACGTGGGCTGTGTCAACACTGCGTCTAGCATAGTCTTGGGGATTCCAATCAGTGCAGTGAACGCATACAGTGCAATGAGTGCGACAGCGACTTGGATGTCTCGCGGTGTGGCCAGCATCTATCTTTGTTAAAACGGAACAAGAAATATGGGAGCGGAAGACAATACAAGTCAAGATGCCAATTGATATTCGGTGTTACACGTGTGGAGGAATTCTCGCCGACAAGTGGCTCAAGTATGTAGAACTTGTCGAGGAGGGAAAGAAGAAGGACGGGCGCAGCGATACGACGATTCCGTATCTTACCAAGACGACTCTCAAGACTGCCGAGGGTCGGGCAATGGACGAACTCGGACTCACACGTGAATGCTGCCGTCGTCATGTGCTGACACACGTAGAACTTTTGTAGAGAGTATATAATTACATGTCCGTGTCATCACCCAGTCCTTGGCCCCATAACAACAGTGCTGCTGCCGACAGGCCAACCTTCCAGGCTCGCCGGCCTTTTTCGTCGTCCGAACTTCTCGCCCTCCAGCGCAAGAAGATCGAGCAGACTCTCAATGCTCCCCCCATCAATACCGTCAATCTCCAGACCAGTTCGGAACAGACTGCACGTGTTCGCAAGCTGGCGTCTCGTGATTCCGATCCCCTATTCAAGCTTGGACGCCCTCTCGTAACACCAGAGACCAATCCCGTCATGAAGGGCGGTGGCACCATCCCCAACCGCACCTCGGCCAACGTGACGGCTCGTGTCGCTGGAAACGCTTATGCTGCCGACTTTTTCAATTACACCCCTGTTCCCGAGTTACAGTCCGCCGGATGCTCTGACCTCCTCACGGACAACATTACCTTCCCCAAGGCGATCCAGTGTGCTCCTCCTGTACTTCGTAAGGCTTACCATGTTGTACAGCCGTACAATCAGGTCAACCGATTTGGACAGCGTCAGAATGATAATAATGTCGTGGTAGCCGCTCAGACCACGCCACCTGACGGCAGGTGCGGTCTAACCACCATCTATTAACTCAGCGAGCAAACTCCAAGCTAGAATATTCATCAAAATTGTTATCCAGTAACTCGAGTTCCAGGGTGAAGGAATGCTCCCCACCGTTGAAGTCGATTGTGCGACCGTCATGCCGGCGCCACTTGATTGTCAGCCGATCTAGACGTGCGATAGGCGGGTTGTATATACGCTGATTGAGAGGCGAAGGGCCCGATGTGTCCGCAAAAAACAGATAATCTCCAGCATTCTGCGTGAGGGGGATCTTGGCAAATGCTCCGTCAATACGTCCGGCAATACGTCCATCCAATCCCGTTTCGTCTAACTTGTTGAGCCCAGCAAGTTCGAGGAGAATGTATGTATCGGGATTCGGATTCAACATGAAACTACTCGTAATACGTCCGCTGATCGATGTATATGTTTGCGGATAGAATCCCAGGAAGTATCCCAACCCCCATCCCGTGGATGCAGGGACATTGTTTCCCGCTCCGCAATTCACGCTAGACGCCCCTGATAAATTGAGGACGATCGTGTCCCCGGTATTCGTGCTCGCAATCGTAGACAACAACGTATTTGGCGACCACGTCGCCGACAATCCTGCCGAAACCGTTTGAAGAGCTGCGGTGAGCATTGTCGGGAGATTTGTCGTTGTGTAATTGCCATCAGAGATTGTTACCGTGGATGTAGATGGAGATCCTCCGTTCGGAGTATACGTCACACTCATCGTTGTATTTCCCTGGCAGCTCGCAAATGTATTGTAAGACAGCGGGATTTCATACGATCGCAGAGTAATAGAGTAAACATTGTTGTAGACAGCGGGAAGAACAACGTTATAGTTTCCAGGGGATCCGTACCCAGTAATTTGCCGATCACGAGAATCGATAAGAACAGTCTTCTTCACTTTGCGCCAGACCTTTTTGGCGGTTGATGTGTTGAACTGCATTATTATTTACAAGGCATATATAAATGTCGGGGGAAATACTCCACGTTATGCTTATTCTCCGTAATCAGGTGAAGCTGTATCACTGGCAGACGATGTCCTTTGGACGTCACAAGGCGACCGATGACCTCGTGACCAGCCTGGATACCAATATTGATAAGTTCACCGAGTCCTATATGGGACGCTACGGCCGCCCCAAGATGACGGCAGCCACAGGCAAAATTCAGATCTATGATACCAACGACAAGCGGGCTCCCCAGCTCATGAAGGAGGCTGTGCAGTGGCTCACCAAGAGCTTACCGAAACTGCTGTCCAAAGACGATACAGATCTCCTCAATATCCGTGATGAAATCCTGGGAGATATTCAGCAGGCCCGTTACTTGTTTACGCTTCATTAAGGGATAGTATAGTAAGAATGCTGTGGGTCTATGCCGGCCTTGATCTGGTAGAATGCGATCGTATCGCAAGAGCTGCACTCCCAGCCGGATACATTGACGTCTCAAAAACTAGAGCAACTGATTTGTCAGAAACCATGATGACAATTTACTCCCACCATCCTGGTTCAGCCATGTATCTTGGATTCGTGGATCCGATCTTGATGCTGTCTCCTCCCCACGAAGCAGCGTGCCGCCGAGTATTCCGGGGATGTACAGTCGGACTCGTAACGAGCAATCCTCTACTTCTCCCCTATTCATGGAAAAACGGAACCTCTAAGCTGGTAGTGGTAGGTAGCAAGAACGATAAACATGCTAGTGACTCCGAGATTGTCAACGACGGTGGTGCTCCACTCGTACAAGATGAAGCTGGACACGGACGAGATGCTCCGGAACACTCCGCTTGAGGGCGGAATTATCAAGATTGAAAAGAGGGGAATCATGCGTCGTGGCGAGTCGAAGCGGGATCGTATTAAGCGTCGGAATCCAAAGGTTGTGACTACATCTGGATTCGGACACAATTCTGTGACCATCGTGGTTCTGAACAGCGGCGATGGGGCTCTGCCTGAAAAGGAGATCACAATCAAGATATTTCATAACGGGGTGTTTCATATGACGGGGGTTCTGGATCCGCTATACGAACTATCCAGTCTTCGGATTCTCCAGGAGAAGTTGACCCCTGCTTGTTTCAAGGAAGGCGGGTGGGAACACATTGAACGCCGAGTTCTCCTCATGAACTATTCCACCTCCTTCGCCAACTCTCTCAATATTTCCAGGGTAGCGCTACAGCGATACTTTCAGGAAAAGGGAATCCAGGCAGAATTTGAGCCGGATGTATCTCCCTGCGTCAAGGTCGTCTTTCCCCAACGATGGACGGCGTGTATCTTCCGCACCGGCAAGATCAATTTGACAGCTCTGAAATCTCACGAAGACTGTCAAGACTTCGTGAAACTCCTTCTTCCTCATTTCGAGGCGTATGCAAAGACGATTACGGTTACACCGTCACCGTAGTGCTGAACTGCATCTCATAATAGACTTTGACAACAAGGTAGGCTACAAGAGCCAGAGCGAGAATAAAGAGAACAATGAAATAGTCAGAGCGGATCATCATTTTTTGGGCAAACATGAAGTAACTACCGGCGATGACGACGAACACGAAGAGTGCGGAAAGAAGACCCCCGATGTTTGCGTACACGTCGGTGCTTAGTCCGAGAGCCATGACCCTTCTTCTTGTGTTTTAGCGTCTTCTTTTTCGTGCGCCGCCGACCTCCAGCTGGAGGAAGGACTTTCGGTGCAGCAGTTCCCAGATCGTCAAATTGAGCATCTGCGGCTACCTGGTGCTGTACTTCCAGCATCTTGCCAAACGTCGCTTTCGGATCCACTCCTCCCGCACTCGGCATATTCGGGACGTTCTTGATTTCGACATCTCCACCCTTCATGCGCATCATCCGCATTACACGGCGGAGATTTGCAGCCCGACGACGGCGACTGCGCCCCCCGATCTTTGCACCCAGAACACCTATGGCTTCGGCCTGTGTTTCCGTCTTATCATTCACCGCTGCTGCTGCGGCCTGAATCGCCGAACCTGGAACGACTTGGGCAATCGCACCGGGGTGATCGGGGGCATCGACCTTCGGAACAATTGTTCCGTCGCTTAGAACTTCCTGCGTCGGCATATGCGTATTATTTACATGGAAGAATAGAAAAGGAATAATGAACGATAAAGACTACCCGGCCACGGAAATCCAGAGTCTCGTTCGGGATATGGACGATAGCAAGAAGAAGCACAAGGCGCTCAAAACTACCGATAAGGCCAAGTATCTTGAAAAGCTAACGGAGGAGAACCAGACTCTCCACTTCAACTATCCCTCTATTTTTGAACTGCATGTAGATGATAAGCTGGATGCGACGTTTTTCTACATGCTCAACCAGAAACGCCGGATTGAGCGTGGAGAAATCACCGAGGAGCAGGCTACCAAGGAAGTGGGAAAAAAACTGGCAGATCGATGGGTTGCTCCTGTTCTCAGCAATACAGCCGTACAGAAGGAGGAGTCGTATGAAGAGTATTACAAGCGCATTTCTAAGAGTAAATAACTTTGCGAAGACCGTAGTCGTCCATACATTTCTGTAGGAAATTGTGGCAGTTCTCGCATGGCTTGGAAGACCTAAGCGTTCCATCCACTCCGTGCCTGACGACAATGAGCGTAGCACCCCTAAGTAATGACATATCGCCCAGACTCTTGATGACATTCATTTCGGCGTGAATCGTCTTTTCCGAGTATCCCCATCCCCTTGAACGAGACCCGACCTTGTTGAACGCCGAAGCGAGAACCTTATTTCCCTTGAGAATGATAGCATGATGCAGTGATGTATTGAGAGGGTTCGTAGCAGGGATGTGCTGGGAGTAAATATGCTTCTCCATTTCGTCTGTTCTTAACTACGAACCATTAAACCATATCCGTTTTACTCCGCCTTGATCGCCGTCCGCAGTTCCATCAACATCACGCCCAACTTGTTCTCTCCCTTCCACTTCTTGGGATCTTTGGCCATGGACGTATTCGCCGACGTTCCGATTCCCCAATACTTGTCACGGGAATCCGCATTCGCCAGAACTTTATCCTCCGTATCCAGCAGCTTCTTCCGCAGCTCTAGATTCTGGGTGAACTTGGCACGCAGTACCGTCTTCATCACTTCATCCTGCTTCTCTTTCCACGTGTCCTCCTTGAAATCCTTGACTTTATTGCCGAACGATTTAGCAGACTGGGCAGATTTGGCTTTCAGGATCTTCTCGAACATCTCTTCGTCTCCGAACGTCTTGGCCTTCACCGCCTCGAACGCATGTTCGGCCGACTTGTATTTCACGGCATCCAGCTCAAACTCCGTCTCGTAGAAGTTCGAGAACTCCTTATTCTCCGGCTCCTTGGAGAAGAAGAACAGAATCTCAGGAAGAGCAGCGGCAGGTTCCTTCGCCTTCACGATCCGTTTGCGGCGCACGGGCTCCTTCTTTTCGCCCTCCACCCCGGGCTCCTTCTTCTCAGGCTCCGACCCCTCCACCTCCGGCTCCGGCTCCTCCTCCTTCTCACGAGGCACAAGCTGTCCCGTCTCATCCTCGAGCTGTGGCATCTCCATCTCCGGCTCCGACTCCGGCTCCTTCGCCTTCTCTACCCGCTTGAATGCGAACGTGCGATATAGGAAACTGAACTCCTGCTCCGCCTTGTCCAGGACCACCTGATTCTGTGTTGAGTATATATCCTTGAACGATTTCGAATCAATCAGTTCCAGCCCTGCCTCGCCCATGATCCGCTTCACTGCATCGAACGGCACCAAGTATTCCGGAGAAGGTTTGACCGTGGACTCCAGCAGCACATCAATCTGCTGTCCGAACTCGTCCTTCCACGCCCCCGCATCCTCATACTTCTTCGTAATCTCCGCCAGCGTCTTGCCGTTCGATCGGAACGTGTGCCTCTCCTTCCCCATGAGCAGCGAGTATACCGCCTGCCCGTCCAGAACCGTCCCGAAGAAGATGGTCTTACAATGCTTCAGATTTCCCACGAACGTCTTGAACATCTCCTCCGACGCACACGCATAATGCATCGCAAACTGGCATGCGACTAGATCCCATTCCTGAATGCCCTTGAACTCCGCAAGATACGGAGTGGTCGCCGGCTCGTCCCCAAACACGATCTTGAGATACCTAGACTCCTGCTCCTCGAACGCCTTCGTCATATCCGCCTGTGCGAACAAGACCTTCGGCAGGAACTCGTTCGACCGCTTCTTCTCGTTGAGGTAACGCACACACGCTCCCTGTCTCGGCATGTTGATGTTGGATGCTGAGATATCCAGTCCCAGAACCTTCGATGGCTTGGTGCGCCGCCACTTGTGCAGATCTCCGCCCCGCCCCACCGCCAACTCCAGCAACGTATTTCCCGGAACCACGTAGGATGAATACTGTCCCTCCTTCACCCGGTTGTGAAAGGCCCGCACCTGGTTCCGCTCCCGAGAAGTCTCGTCGTCACGATAATACATATCGTCCTCAAACGTATCATCCGGCGGATTTGTCGAGATCATCTTCAGCATCTCTTCCGTGATCGGCACATGAATGGATGTCCAGATCGAGTCTGCCACATTGATGTCGTTGCCGAACTCGGCACGGCGTAGGACCCGGTAGAGATACGTCTTGTCGTAACGTGTCCGCATCACCGTCCACGTGCGGGTATCGACCGTATACGAGCACTCAATAATCGTATTGTCTTCCACCTTGTTGCCTCCAATATCCATCGGAATGCCCTTGTCGTTCAGCGGGCAGTGGAGAACATAGGCGTCGGGAAAGCGAGGCGCAGACGGCTGGAACGGCGAAGGAACCCGTGTCCCCGAATCCGCCAGCTGTATGAACTCCGGCGGGAGTTTCGGAGGCACATACTCCCCCGTCATCGTTTCGCACGGATACAGAATATCCAGCCCCGGAGTCCTGCCAACATACAGTGTTCCCTTCTTCACCATCTCCTTCCGCACAACATCGTAGATCGGCGTATCCTCAAACTTCACCAGGAAATCAATCGAGTTCTGGTGAGGAGGCTTCCACTTGTACACCCGAGTCCAAGTCTTGCCCTTCGTATCCAGATTCGGGGCGACCGGAGAAGACCGTGGAGTGAAGATCAGACCGTCCGTCTCATACTCAAACTCCGTATCCAGAATCGTCTTGATCGCATCTTCCATTGCCGCACCCTCCCCGGCCAAGAACAGCTTCGTCTCGATCCGCAGCGTCGTCTCTGATGCGGATGAGAACTCGGTCGCCGTATCCTTCACAAACTGCCGGGCACATCCCAGCCGTGACAGCAGTGGATTCTTCTTGATATCCTCGTCCGTCGTAAACAGCGGCAGCGACTTGGTGTCCCGACCCTTGTAGTGATACACATCGAAGATACAGAACAGGTTCTTCTGCGGAATATACTCTCCATCCAGGAAATCCCCGTTGTGCGCATCCGATCCCGCCGTCAGACCCGTGAACACCACCTGACCGTTCGGGTTGGCTCGCACGACCTTGCGGTCACGGGTCACAAACAGACCACATCGCTGACCGTCCGCCTTGTTGGTCACCGTGTAGCCAGATAAGATGTTGTAGGGCCGGTCCTTGACAATGTGCCGGCGTTCCAGTGTGACAGGATTGTAGAACAGACTACCCGACGTCTTGAACTCCTGGGAATACTTCTGCAGATCCGAGAGCGGAAGGATGTGCGTGGTCTCCTGGTACGCTCCCAGGATCGTCTCCAGAACACGGTAGAGCACACGCATAATCTCCTTCGCTGGACGAGGATCCTTCCGAGGAGTGTATTCCACCTCCAGCTCATACTGCGGCGAGTTCTTCAAGACATCCCGAATACCCTCCTTGGCCGAGCCTTTCGTCTTGACCATCGAGAAGTCAATACGGAACTCGCTGCCAGGAACCTTGAATGATTGGCGGTGGAGGACACGGACATGCGCAGCAGGATCGTCGGGATCCCCTGCGAAATCCTTCTTGAGATGCTTCTCCGTCTTCAGCGAGAAACGGCAGAGGAAATCGTTGACATCCAGGACATCACGAGTTGCCGCTGTCTTTGTCTCCGCCCGATCCACGGAATCGAAGTAGCGAGTCTTCCGCTCCACATCCAGCGGGATACTCTTGAACGATTTTGAGATACAAACCTTGTGGATATTGGATGCGCCCAGGACGTGGACACGAATGTCCTGGGGGTAGATACATGTTAGGCGCTGTTCTTCGGTTGATTCAGGTGCGATGGTCTTGATGGCCGCAAGAATGCGCTCGGCGACGTCACGAGTTTGGATTCGGCCAGCGAGAACCTTGGCCTCGAATTCCGCCCGTGGATCTGTGTTGGATATATTGATGAACTCGGCAATATCTGCCGACTGGCGGGTTTTCTCTAGGGCCCGCTCCATTATTAGTTTCTTAGATCAAAAACGACCAGGTTTACCCGTTTTTGCGAGTTTCTCGTACTTACTCCTATCTACGTCTCCCGCCTCTAAGTGTGCCCGCTGATCAAAACAAAAAGCAATATACCGCTCCATTTCCTGGAGACACTCCTCGGGAAGGTTCTTGGACGATACGTATACGCCAGTATCCGAACGAGTGTATTCGTTCGTATACTTACGGATGATCTTGAATATCTGTTCGTGCTCGTTCTGCTCCAACCTCTCAAGAAGAGGCAGGAGCTTCTCCGCCAAGGCCGACATTTAGTTGTAGTGTGGTTGGTCCCTGTAAACTTGAACCAGCAGGGGCCAGCTTCCTCTTGCGGCGAACAGGTTCCTTTGCCGGCTGCGTGGCCGACTCCTGAACGGTCACCGTCTTGGTTCCTTCCGTCGACGGAGCCGCTGATACAACCTCTTCCACGACAGGGATGACCGCCTCGGGCTTCGCTTCTGCGGCGGCAGGGATGCGCTTAATCAGCTTCCCCAGGACGAACATCTGCTCATCATTCTGCTTGAACTCTGCGCCCAATACCTCGAACTCAATCTCGTCGTTCTCCTGGATGGCTTCGAATTCGGGGTTCCCAATGTGTAGATCACGGGGAAGGAGCACACGTAGCGGCAGCTGTTCTGCGTGCACTCCAATCTTCGACCGGAATACGACTGGGACTCGCAGGAGCTGGCCCTTGCGTGGGTAGCAGATATCCGCCTGGAACCGAACCTCGTAGGTCGCACCCGACCGCAATATATTCATCATTCCCAGCGAATAGTCCAGGATCACGCTCGTCTTGGGCTGGACGTATCCCTCGATCCCACACCGACCTTCAATCTGTCCCTTCAGCTGCGACAACAGCGAAGACTGGATGTTCCGCTGCAGATGCTTTGACGGGATGTTCAGGGTCCGAGTTAACTCCCTCCGTTCGAACATATTCATCTTTGCTACAGACATGTTGTATTAAGCATCGGATCTGTTTTACACGATTTTACTTCTTAGAGTCGCAGCATACGTCGGCCCAGAAATAACCGACCATATTTCCGGAAGAACCCATACGAATTTATCGCTTCCAGATCGCACAACCATGCTGATAAACATACACTGCCGTTTCTTCTCCTTGGCATCCGGATGGAATACCATTCCCGCATCTTTCACCATCGTTTCCAGATCTGGTTTGGCATCAAAGGATCCACACGCTTTCGGTTTCACTGTCTTCGTCCGTTTGACTCGCTGGATATGTCCATCTACAACTTCGAACGCCGCTATCTTGAACACCTGGTCTTCGCACGTGCACAGAATCCTGCCATCCTTGATCTGGCTGGAAATACGGTCCATGTGCGTCGTCGCCCACAACGAGTACGCATCCCGATCTGTTCCTGTAAGATCTACCGCCTTTCCTTCCGCATCCACCACCTTTTCGTGTCCCATCACAAACCCTATTCCTGGTAATTCCAGTCCCTCCGCATAAGCTGGTGTCGGAGTTGGCTTGGATACAATGAGCGCCTGTTTATCTTCCGGCTTCATCACCTGGTCCACTAGGAACCATTCCACCACTTCAGGTCGGAACGGTGTGAACAACGACGACTCTTTGAACGAAGCACGCAGTTCAGCAATACTCTTGATCACAGGCGCCGCCGCCGGTTCAGGTTCTGGAGCATCTTCTGGAACGTCTACCGGTATCGGAACATCCCCAGGATCCGCCACCGACCGCTCAAACATCGTCGCATTGTTCGCGCCCTGAGGCAGGAACGAGTAGACTCCATCCCTGTTTTCCAGTGTCCCGATCCGTCCCGACCGATCTTTCAGTTTCAGATGTTCCTGAACCGCACTTTCCAGAATATACGTGACCACCGAAGGAGCATACGTCAGTTTCTGGAGAAGATCGTCACGCTTCCACAGTGGTTTCTCTTTGAATAACCGGATAATCTCGTCAAACACCTCGTCACGGATATCAAGATACGAACTGAGTGGGCGAGTATACGACTCGTCGGTGGCTGGAGCTGCTCCGATCGCACACACGAGGGATACAACTCCGTCTTCAAAGGTGGGAGCCGACAGAGCCGATAAGGGCATTTCTACCATCTCCCGATCCTGTGCCCTCCTTTGCGGGATAATCAGTGATCGCCATGCGTCGGGGAGTTGATTGGTAGAGATCTGGGTCGTGCAGTCCACCGACGACTCGGCTAGAATATGCTTGACTTTCGCAATCGCCTTCGCCTTGTTTTCCACAAACACTCGGTAGATATACTCATCATACGTCTCCTGCGTTGAATCAGAATACCTCAGAGTATGGAGATAGACTGTACAGTTCTGCTCCTCGAACGGAAGCGACGAATGCGAGCACGTGCGCAGTCCACGCCCAATAATCTGTTCCATCCGACTCATATTGAACCACGGATCCAAGATATGCACCTGCCGGACATTCTTGAAATCCACACCTTCGGATATGATGTAGGACCCCACAATCACCCGAATATCCTGCCCTGTAGAATTCTCGGGCTTCCGCAACCGCCGAATCAGGACTGCTATCTGTTTATCCGTCATATCCGATGTCAAGAACGCATACTTGCCTTTGGATGAACCCGTATACTCCCCCGACGGATTTTCCAGCAGTCTCGTTCCGATCGCCGGATCAAACCCGTGCTCTTCCAAACACATGGCGAACTGGAGTGCTCCGCCACGCACGTAGTTGGAGTAGACAAAAACAATCCCCGTAGATTCCTGGATACATTTGATCACGGTAGCAAACTTGGCGGCATGGGCCCCAACCTGCGAAGGACTCAAGAATGCTGGAACATCTTTGGCGTACCGATACTGGAACCTCGCTGTGTTGGTAGCCTTCTCAAAACATTTCACGATCGATCGGCCATCGGGGGATACGACGATGGTAGGAACTACATCTTCCTGGATCTTTCCACTCACTTCCTTCACCCGCTCTTTCTGGACACCTTCCACATACGACACAACTAGAGGCAGATACTTGCGGGGCGTAGTGATTTTACCGCCTTTGAAATCTGTCTTGCGATCCAGGAGTCCAATCATGGGTGCGGGTGGGGGTAGACGGAACGGGAACGTGAACGGATTCTCGCCACGAATGAATGACACGTATTCATGGCACCATCCACGGAACCGAGATTCGGCATCTGGAGTCTTGAACGTTCCATCGGTCTTGAAGAAGGTAGCGGGGTTCAACTTATCCTCTGGGCTCTGCCGCTTATCGTTCCACAGAAACAGATTGAAAAACAAGATGATTTCCTGGAACGAATCGTACATCGGTGTAGCCGTCAAGAGCACCAGGGTCATTCCGTTCGCAACCTTCACTATCCTCTGAATACTCTCGGATGTCCGCTTCGCATCTTCCGAATCGCTCTCTCCCATCTTGTGCGCCTCGTCCAGAATCAGGAGCCGTCCATCAAAATTCTCGTGAATCCATGCCTCAAAATCGGGCTTGGACAATTTAATACGCTTAGTCTCCACCAGATTGTAGAACTGGATATACCCCGAAAACTCATAGAAATCATTGATCATTTTCTGGACGATGGTGTTGAGTCGTTCCCTGTTTTCGGGATTCTCCCACCTCAACTCTTCCGAGCGGGCACGTTCCAGCATATCCAGGTATCGCCGACCCGTACACTGCTGCGACCGCAGAAGTCCCGAAGGATCCTGCTCTACCCGATTCACATCAAAGATCTGTGAACGAAAAGTTTCCTCCACCGCTGACGTGGCCAGAACCAAGACCTTCTTATCCTGGAACTCCGGTCGTAAGATGTATTCCTCCGCCACCTGAATCGATGTGCAGGTCTTTCCCACGCCTGTGCCATGGACTAGGAGCATGTTGCGGGTAGGACTGTCAGGAGACAGCATACGACGGACAAAGACCTGGAATGACTGCAAATGAAAATCTCGGGACGTTTGACCACAGTTCTCCTGTCTCAGTTGTTTCAGCGTTGCCAAGGATGCAGGTGGAAGAGCTTTTGCTTGGACCTCTACCTGCTTCTTGATTTCTTCCGACGCAGAAGCCATCCTACTATTGCTTATACTGGCCTATAAAATATAGAGCGCTGGATCGCCTGCTGATTCGGGTTGTAGGAGGCACGCTGAATCGCCGACTCCGTGTGTAGCCGAGTATTCACGTTCTTCGATCCAGAATTCACGGACTTCAGGATGGCCTGGAGCTTGATTGCCTTCAGGAGATCGGACTGGTCAGCAGCACCTGCCCGTCCACCGTTTGCGTTATCAGGGAGTCCAAAGAAGGTAGAGCGACCACCAGACATTTATCTGTTTATTCTTACCATACACAAGATAATACAGGATGGGAGGCGGTCTGTTTGGAACACCTCTGGCTTTGAATCCCAAATGCTTGGCGTTCTCTGGACTCTTGATTGCTATCTACTGGATGCCCCCCTGGGCTCCTCTCCGCTCGCCTTACGATATCGCAGTCAAACGTGCTATCACAATAGGTCTCGCATTCACGGGATATATTCTGATGGCGTGGTATGACGTGTGGTATGATTGTAACGATCAGCTGAAACCTACCTTCTTAGGATGGATCTCGGCTCCGTTCAAGCCTCCCCAGTATAAGAAGGACGTGGAAGAGCTCCCTCTGAAATGGCAGAAGATCGTGCGGACGGTGGATATTGTTGCCTTGATCGCAGCGCTAGCGTTTGTGGGTGCGCCGTTTCTTATGTACTCCCGCAGTTGAGCGGTAACAGTTCTTGTACGGACGGCACGAAGCCTTCTGCGTGAACCCCATCTTTGCACACTTGAACTTCTTGCACTGCTTCCGTGTGAACCGCCGACCGGCCCTCCTTTTCTTCTTCTTCGCCCCGCCTTCGGGTTCTCCTCCCGGTGGATTCACGGTTAAAAGACGAATGATTTCTGGTCCATCGGCGTAGTCGGGTTCACTTATTAGGTAATTTCTAAAAATTTCCAATGCGGTCTTCCCTTCAAATTCACCATCGGGACTAGCCCTGATAGATTTATCTGCTCCCTTCTCCAGAAGTAGCCTAATCATATCTAACGTCGGATTCTCCAATGCAGTTATCAACAGTGCGGTCTCTCCTTCCGTTCCGCGATAATTTATATCCGCACCTTCGTGCAACAATTCGAGAACACGAGGAAGATCTTCCACATACGTCGCTCGCAGAAGCTCTTTACCGAGTTCTTCCCGGGGACGTGGTTCGTCTCCCGATGGACTTGGCATCTTATACTTATATTCACCTGCGACTTTTCCTTGTCTTCCGAGCCTTCCGGGACTTCCTCTTCCGGATTGCCGTCCGTCGTCCGCCAGGGGGAGCTCCTGTAAGCCTCCCTATCACCGCAGAGGCGTCGGGACCTCCAGGAATAGCTCGTAGTTCCGACATAACCGTCTTCTTTAGACCACGCACTTTAGCTTTAGCTTTCTCATCCTCTTCAAATACATATCGGGCAATTTGTTCAACTCCATCAGTCTTAAAAACATAATCCCCGTGCTTCATACGGACATAAAGGTCTAAGAGCTTTATTCTAGACATCTCCTTTTCGTCCGATCCCCTAGGAAACAGATACGCCATTGCTAAATCCTGTTCTGCTTTGATCCCTTCCATTATACTTACTTGCGACTTTTCCTGGTCTTCCGAGCCCTTTTCTTTCCCTTCGTCGTCGCACGCCGCCGACGACCCGCAGGTTTCGGCTTCGGTCCGTATGCTCCCCGTACCGGTTCGTCCGCTACAAGATCGGACCGCTTCGGCTTCGGTATATGCCCGCTGTCCATCTCTGCAACTATTCTGAGCACATCGGGAGGCAGTGAGGTTTGATTCAGTGCCTTCTTCACACCAACGGCCCGATTATGTATTGCCTTGTCAACCATCGCTAAAATTTCATCACGGATCTTGTCATAATACGGTGAGTTTAAAGAGTTAATTGGAGGAGACCACGCCCTTGAAACGTACTCACGCAGCGGGTAAGGACCCGGAGGCCAACGAGGTGGTCCAGGAACATGGGCCGCCCTATCATCATAAAGCAGTAACTGAATACTCGGATCTACCTTGAATTTTGTGTCGGGGTCAAGTAGCAGGAGCCTCATGAGTTCTGGTTCGTATACCGCATCCTGAACAGAAAGAGTTTTAAATGTACCCTGACTCCTACCCCTCGGCGGCGGATTCGGTAAATTCGGGTCTGCCCCTGCCTTTAGGAGCAGCTTGACGATTTCCTTTGCTGCCGGATGCTGCCAACGATATACCGCCTCACGAATCGGTCGAGAAACCACCCAATCTTTAGTGGTATCTAACGCATTCGGGTCAACCCCCGCTGCCAAATCTGCCTTCACTCCCTCAACATTAAGGTATTGAGTATTCCGAGTCAGAGAGTACGGCGTGCCTGGAGGAGGAGCCAGCGGCGCTGCACTTGACATCTTATACTTATACTTACTTCCGACTTTTCCTGGTCTTCCGGGCATTCCCCTTCCCCTTACGCTTCCACGTCCGCCGTCTTGCTCCTGTCCGCATTCCACGCAGAATATCTGCCGCCTGTGACTCCTGCGAGGCATCATCTCCTGTCCTCCGCCTCTTTTCTCCCGAAGAAGCAGCAGGGGCCTGGGCTTCGTCCGTAAACACCACAGGGGTCAGTTTGAATACCTTCTGCTTCGTTCCCTTCTGACAATGATCTCCACTTACAATATTTATAGGGTTTCCATACCGGTTCACTCCTGGAGTTTTCTGGACATTCTGTGCTGAAGCGACATTGGCCAACTCTTCCTCCGTCTCCTCCAGGTCATAAATCTTAAAGTCCTGTAGAAGACCCTGCTCTAACTGATATAACCAAACTAAGAAATTGCCATTTCCCTGGACGTAGTAGTATCTCCGCACCATATCCACATCTCTCTCGTAAGGTACTCCATCCAGTTCTTTATTGCACTTGTGCCGAACCTGCGATCCGTCTTTTACTCCCTTTGATATCGTATCCAGCGGTAGTGTAAAATACGACTCCTTCGCCTTGAAAATAATAGACCACGATTTCGATAGAAGCGAAAGTATCGGCACCTCTTCGTTCTCTTCAAAGTCATATACTTTCTGTTTCTTGTACTGGATTTTCATGACTTCGAACACGATGGGGGGGTCAGGGTCTGGAGCATACGGCGGAAGTTCGCGAACAACAGGAGGAGCAGCAGGGGCAGGGTCAGCACGACCAGGGAAGAGTTCTTGCAATCCTGGAGGAGCAAGATCAGCCGCCGTGTGCATATCATCGTCCAGGATCGTAGGATCTGCCCCCTTTCGTAAAAGGAGTTCAATCGCATGCTCGTGTCCTCCTTCGGCAGCTTGATGTAGAGCAGTTCGTCCGTGACCGTCCTGCTCGTTAAGGCTCTCACGTTCTGCGAGAAGTTCTCCAATGATCTCTCCCAGAATCTCTGTGTTGTCACTGTGGGCTGCTATGTGGAGTGCAGTCGCTCCATTACTATCAGTCATCGTTAAATCCGCTCCACGAAGACGCAGTTCCTTCACGACATCAAGGTGCTCCTCAGCCACAGCATACATGATAACAGTCAGTGAGTTTTCTTCGTCCTGGGCGTTGACATTCGCACCAGCAGCCAGCAGTTCTTTCACCTTATCCAGTTCCCCAAGCCTTGCAGCATCTAAAAGCTCTTTATTCATTGTTTCATGATCTCGGGGAACAGGAACAACTGGTTCGTTCCCTTCCATTATATATACAAAACGGATACTCTTTCTTCAGAAGAAATATAGGTCATCCCAGGATGGAACGCTGTAAACACGACGACTGTCGCAAGAAGGCTTACTTTGCCATGAAGTGCCGGTGCGGCAATGTCTACTGCTCCCTACACAAACCCGATTCCGCACATTCATGTTCCTACGATTACCGTGCGGAACATCAACGTGCTTTGACTGACCAGAATCCCCGTGTTGTGGCCCCTAAACTTAAAGACCCATTAACCGAATGTAATATGCCTCAATAAAATGATTAGACCGTTTCTCCGATAGACGGTTATCCAGGTCGGTATACAGATGCGCAATCGTCTTCTTTTTGTCTTTGCTAGACTGTCGGAGAATTGCTGGGTGCTTGGTCAGATAATCCAAGAACAACAAAGCCCAGCCTATACACCATCCGAATTCGGTGTCTCCCTTGAAGCGCTGCAAGTATACGCATTTGGCACGGTCTACACATGCAGAGTTCACTATATAGACAGGTCGTCCAGCGTGTTTGCTGAACTCCTTTTCCATATCCTTCTGCATGCTCGGAGAAATATCACGGAGATTCCGCATATCGAAAAAGTAAATATTAATACGATCTCCCTCATGAACTGCGAGGGAACACACTACGTGGCGAACAAAGGCTCCTAATACATCATTTGGCCCCACATCATATCCCGTGAAAAAAATTATTGGCTTCGCAGCGTACCTCAACGCATACCGAAGCCCGGCATATACCGTTGTTGGTTCCTTGTTGTAGTTGAAAAATTCAATATCACAGTAATTGTGGGGATTGAAGGCGTAATGGTATGCCTCCGACTTCCGCAATTCGAACTTCTTGTCTATATTTTTCTTTTCAGCCACTTCCGTGGGATGTGGACGGAGATGCTCCATTATATCGTGTCCACATTGATTTCGCCAGGTGCCTCGGCCTCGTCCCCCGCAGCCTCAAACTCAATATCTTCTCCCGTTGTCTGCTTCTCGAAGAAATGCTCGTCGATCTGGCCTTCCTTCCGGAGTTTATTCACCTGCAGCGGATTCAGCGGCATCACGATCTCGTATGCCATCGTGCCCACCACGCCCGTCTCATTCAAGATCACAAACGATCCCACATCTACCCACGCATCCTTCTTCCCCCTCCCCCGAATCGATCCCTTCATTGGCGCCTTGACAATCTCAAGACGTCCGTTCTCGAAATACTCTACTTCCATCCGCCCGTCACCCAGCTTCTTAGCCACTCTCCCAATATGAATCCCGTCAATATCCTCTTCGTCATAAATGTCAGAGAGGAGATTGTCGAACAGCTTCTTGTTCTTCTTCGATGTTGATGATTCCGAGTTTGATCCCTTCTTGTGCTTTGATCCACCTTGCATATTCTTTGGCATTTTGATGTAACTTGCTATTCTCTACTTGAAGAATTTCAGATCCGTTTTTGGGTGTTTACGCACGCTTGCCGCCCTGAATCGGGGAGTAGGCACGGAGGTAGGGCATTGCAGCCGCTGTGACGAACAGAGCAATCACCAGCGTGACCGTAGCGCCGATGACTTCACCAATCTTGAGCTTGACGGGTCCTACCTGAACAGTCAGCCCGCTCACTCCTTCCTGTGCTTCCGGCATCAAAACAACAAGGAAGGGAGTAACTAGGTTCGAAATGATAGACTGGAAAAAGTCCTTGAGCGCTCCACCGACAAAGATCGCCACGGCAAACGTTAAGAGGAGAGACTGGTTGCTCATTTTGGTTTGTATTCTTAGAAGACTATTTCTTGGATGCCATGCGTGTCTGATACTGCCGCACGTGCTTGGAGGATGGTCGTCCCTTTTTGTCCTTCGACTTATCCGCTTTCTTCCTGCGTCCTGATGTAGGTTCGTCCATGTTGATCTCGGTATGCTCTGGAATACATCTGACCCTTCTGTAATCCGTTTTCCAGATGGAACGAGCACCGGATCCCGTCCTTGGGGGCTCGTCGGCAGTAGTGGACATCACAACTCCCTCCCCTCAGCGTAGTGAGAACATACTCAGGGGTGCTTTGACACAGTCCCATTCTTTTTCGTGTTGCTTATGAGTTCGTCTTCTTCCATCTGCTTCCGTTTTGCTTTGATTGTATGATCCAGGCACATCACACCTCCGCCATACGATACGGTCATACACCCCTTATGAACACACCGAGGACGCAGGAGGACTTCCGTAGCCGGAACGTCTGCGGGCACGGTGTTCTTATTCCCCATTTTACTATAGACCCATTTCAGACTCCTGTTATTCGTTTTTTAGTGTCTGGTAGGAAGACGATACAAACGTCGGCGTCCCAAAAATCCGTCCTAGAACTTCACGGTCGGAAGGAGACAGTGTCACGTGCGGATCCCCGATCTCGATCTTCAGTTTCAGGTCTCCGAACCCACCCCCCTTCCTCGGCATCCCCCCGCCTGCCATCGTCAGCACCTTGCCTCCAATAACAGGTCCTCCCTCCCACCGATATACCGGCTTTCCACCGCTCGGATGCTCGTCAAATACCATCTCGAATCCCAAGATGGATTCCGCATACGTGATTCGGTGCGTATAGTGCAGATCATCACCGTGCCATTCAACCCTGCTCTTTTCCAGCTGGAGACATACCACAATATCACCAGCGGTCTCACATTCTGGCGTCTCCGAACACTCGCCTTCAAACATGATGCGCTCGCCATCACGCATCCCGGGAACAATCTTCGCCGTAATCGTGCGGTCACGTTCTGTCATTCGCTTTCCTCCACACCCCGAACACCCCGCCGAGTTCCCAGTCTGACCTTTGCCACTACAAGCTGCGCATCTTACCTGCGTCTGCATCATCATCGGACCCATCTGCTGCACCACCGTTCTAGCTCCAGTTCCTCCACATGCTCCACAGGTTGAATACGAACTGAGACAATCACGGCATTTCCGTGTCTGCTTGAAATTCATGGACACCTCAAACCCTCTATAGAAATTCTCCAACTTCAAGCCTACATTCACAAGATTGGACGGACCTTTGGTGCTGCGTTGTTGTTGCTGTTGGTGAGGCATTCCTCCTCCCCCGCCAAACATGTTCGCAAATATATCTGAGAACGGAAACCCCGTCGGCGGACCCTGGTGCTGCTGATGTTGTTCGTTCGTCGACCCCGTCATATCATACATCTCTCTCCGCCTTTCATCCGTCAGAACCTCATGTGCTTCCTGGATCTCCTTGAACTTCTCTGGATCTCCCCCCTTGTCTGGGTGGTGCTCTCTCGCAAGGTTGCGATAGGCTTTCTTGATCTCCTCGGGGGTCGCATTCTTTTGAACCCCGAGTCGTTCATAGAGTGACATCTTATTCTTCCTTAATCTTTCCGCCGTCCACGTAAAACGAAAAAATAGTCAAGGAGGAGGACAACAGACCAATGCTGCCCCCTCCTCCCCCGTCGTTTGGCTATTTGAAAAGGCAGACGGCCGAACCCCGTTATTCGACTCCCCTTGAACTCTACTATCAAGTCAGACATATCGTATTCACTAAATTTCCGTCCTGGTTGACGAAAAAACTATTTCCTCAACCGGTATACTACATTGACGATTTCACTCCGAAATAGCATCCAACCACGGCCCCGCCTCATCGTTACCGATATTCAACTCTGCCATCAAAGCAGTCGCAGCTTTGAACCGCTCTTCTACATCTTCGATCTTCGCAATCTCCGCCATTTTTGTCTGGAGAATCAACCCCTTCGGAATCTCCTGCTGGAACGCCTCGTCGAACCCTACCATTACGTTGGTAAGACGGTTGATATGTCCATCACAACACATACTATAAGACTCGGCACACTCCTGCTGCAGCCGTTTCATCAGTTCCCGCCGGGTCTCCTTGCTTTCAATTAATGCGATCCTGGCGATCAGATGATCCAGTGTCTTGCGATACATCCAATCTCCTGGTGTACGACACGTTTCGGTGTCATACCATTTCTGCATATCGACGTATATCCTCTCGTCGATAGACTTGTACATCTTTCCCCACGTCAACTTGATTGATTCCATTGTCTTTTGGCCCTCGGACACTGGAGTCGCAAGTAAGATGGCGAGATTCTTCCGGTGTTGTTCCGTGACAGGTCTCGTATGAATGCTCTGGGTATCTAGAGCAATCCTCTGTAGTTCCGTGAGGGGGGCAAGTTGGTGAGCCTGCCGGATCTCTTCCATCACCGCCCACACAATCTCCAACGTTGGCGCAGTATCTCCTGCGAGCGTAAGCACTCTCGTGACAACCTGATATGTATTGATGATAACATTCTCCCGCCGCATTTCCGACCAGAACGCCCATAGTTCCGTCGCAAAGTTCCGATGGACCTCAATTCGTCTGCGATAGAGCGCCTGACGCTCGGCAGCCAGCGTTCGCTGTCGGTGGTGTGCTGTACACTCGTTATGCTGGCTCTCCGCATTCTTCCTGTGATCACACCTCCGAGAGATACCAGAGTTTCCACGAATGATATAAATGCATCGCTCGGCGTCGGGGATTTCGGGTTTGGGAGGACGGGGTGCGTGCACTCCACAAACACCTCCAGTCTTGGCTGCTTTTGTACACGGAAGTCCGGTCTTTCTCACTGTGGCAGAACATACGGGCATTCTAGTTGCCTTTGTCTTCTCCTCATAGAATTGAATCCGTTTTCCTCTCGCAGAATCGGAATTGAAAAAGACCCCAGTCCTTTTCTTTTTTGTTTTTGTTTTGGTTTGCTTTCAGAAACACGCAACCTTGCAGATATACGCACCCATCATCAGCGCCGTCATTGCCACCATGATCGCCAGCTTGAAGTCCGACCACAGCCGACTCTCCTTCTCCTCCACCGACTCCACCGAGCTCGTTGACTCCGCATCATCCTCGACCTCCGGCGTCGGCTCGGGCTTAGCCGTCTCGTGAACGAACGCCTGCTTCTCCTTCTCCCGCTCCTCCAGCCACTCGGCGTGTGCCTGGTGATTGCCCGCACATCCGCACGAGCAGAGGCCGTAGTCGAGCGTGCAGTCCGAGCAGTCGCACTGCGTCCCGTCGACGCCATGCGGGCGGAGCGGCTTGAACTCGCAGTTCGTGCCGTCGCACGATGCGTCGTAGCAGTTGTTGGGGCATACGATCTCCACATTGAACTGCATCGCCGTGCCGTCAGCGGTGTAGTCCCGCCATGCGTTGTTCATGAACTGCCGTAGCTCGTAGTTGAGCGCTGTCAGCATGTCGCCCTTCGTGAAGAACGCCAGACCCGTGATGCGGATCTTCTCCTCGGGGATGTTCAGAATCTTGGACAGCACCTCCGTCGTCCCCATATAGTCGGGATACCAGAGATACAGCGGCGACCCGTCGGGGAACTGGTCGACCTCCACACGGACCTCACCCGTCTCCGGCAGCCACTCCAGCTCGTAGCGGTAGACCCCGCCCACCGTCACCTGAGCCAGCTGCCGAACGTCCTCCTCCTGTGCCTCACGCACGCACCGCTCGCCCGTCGTCTCCGCCTCCCGCATCTCCTCCTGGAGGTCACGCTCGTACTCCTCCGCCAGGTCGTACTCCTTGTCAAGCTCCGCCTGCTTGTCCTTCCAGTCCAGATAGGTTTGATAGTCCTGATCGTAGTTGCCGTGCTCAAAGATGCTCATGATAGATGTAATGTGATGTGATGTGTGATGTAATGTAGGCGCCGGCTATCCGTTTTCTAGATCACAAACCGATCCGTTTTTGTTGCCCGCCCCCTCCCCAACCGCACGGACCAACCCAATTTTGTCACAAACCACCCTATTTATCAGAACGATTTCGTGAGTCGGCCCCACATGTCAAAAACCTTGAGATAATCCCAGGACCCCTCAGAGGACCCCTCAGAGGACCCCTCAGAGACCCTCCCCAATTTCTCAATTTGGACTTTTAAACCTTCATGCACAACTTTTGAAGACTTGGACCTCTCCTCAATTCCTGAAAGTTTCGTTTTGTGTAAAAAGGTTGAAAAGTTCTTGAATTGGTTTTATCAGTCAGCATGCATCCCAATTGAAAAATTTTTTTATTTCTTTTTTGTGTTTGTTTACATTACCCAACCCTGCTAGTCTAGACCTTGATGTCCTTGAAGATCCCCTGACCGCACACGCCGACCTGGACATCCCCAGCCTCCGTCGTCGTCCGGAAGATCTTGCCGCTGACCACGCCCTTCAGCAGCGTCTCCTCGTTGAACTCGAACTCCACGAGGTCCTCATCCTCGTCATCCTCAGCCTCAGCCTCAGCTTCGGCCTTGCGAGCCGCATCATACTCGGACGGTGTCATGTGACCCGCACCGCCCCTGGGCTCCACCGTCGTCGCCACGGTCGCCACCTGCTTCTTGGAGTCCACGAACGCCCGCATGTGCCCCTCCAGCGCCACGACAGCGAACTCCTCCTCCGTCTTGCCGGTCACGTAGTCCGCAAACTCCTGCTTCAGCTCGTCGCTGATCACAGAGCCCGCCGACTCCACGATCTTCTTGAAGATCTTGGTCTCCGTGGCATTCCACGAGACCCGACCCTTCTCCTTCTTGGCCTTGGCCTTGGCCGGTGCCTTGACCTTCTTCTCGGCCACCACAACCGCATCGGGCGGCCCAGCGCAGCCACCCGGCTTCAGGATGACCCGAGCGTACAGGATGAAGGCGTTCTCCTTGCTGTCCGTCGTCATCAGGGCATCGATCTGCGCCTGCGTCGCATCCTTGTAGCCCTTGATGATGCTCTTGAGGTTCTCCTCGGTCGCACCCTCCAGCGCCATGAAGTCCTTCTTCTGCTTGGCAGACACCGTGCGGGTCCGTGCCTTCTTCTCCTTCGTGCCCTCGGACTCACCGTCCGCCTCGGGCTCAGCCTCGGCCTTGGGAGCCGGTGCGGGCGCCACCGCCGGCGCAGCCTTGACAGCCTTGGGCTTGGTAACCTTGGGCTGTGCGGGCGCCGACACACGGTCGACAACGCCCAGGTGGACGAGCAGCTCCTGTGCGAGGAGGTCAACGTCCGTAATAGTGTGTGCATCTGCGACACGGCGCAGTGCAGTCGTGAGGTCCAGAGAGATCGCCTGCTTGATGTTCGTGATAGTGTTGCTCATCTTGTTGATTGTTGATTCGTAGTTGTGATGTGTGTTCGTAATAGCCGCTCGTTATCCGTTTTCATAATCCCAAACCGATCCGTTTTGGTGATGAAAACGGATCGGTAACCCATGCAGTGCTTCGCCATTCAAGATCAATCATTTGATCGTTCTTGAATGTTTAAGTACAGGTCGCTTCGCTCCACGCGAACTCTAGTGTTTTCCTGGCTGGGGGGGTGGGGTATCCAAACACCCTCGCCCTGACTTTTTCTCGCACGTCCCTATAATCTAAGGGTAGGTCAATACACACTAAGGGGAACGGGGCCCTG